>Ga0209370_1000104_pt1 | contig 190098 bp, 157 predicted proteins | sample AgamicAtPrz_FD_187164 | JGI IMG/M metagenome (GOLD analysis project Ga0209370, IMG submission 187164) | Agave microbial communities from Guanajuato, Mexico - At.P.rz (SPAdes) (version 2) | ecosystem: Host-associated > Plants > Phyllosphere > Phylloplane/Leaf | place: Guanajuato, Mexico...
CAACGTGTCGATCACCGTCAAGCTGATCGCCCCCATCGCCATGGAAGAAGGTCTGCGCTTCGCTATCCGCGAAGGTGGCCGTACCGTGGGCGCTGGCGTGGTTGCCAAGATCATTGCCTAATTGATTCGTAGGGGTATAGCTCAATTGGCAGAGCGTCGGTCTCCAAAACCGAAGGTTGTAGGTTCGATTCCTACTGCCCCTGCCACCTGATGGTGGAATCGCAACGAGCCCGCCCCAAAGCGGGCTTCGGTGTCTTGGCGTTGCGCAAAAGATGCGCATTAGAAATGGATTATGGCCACTACTCAGGTTGAAACGGTCAGCTCCGGAGCTGACAAAGCCAAGCTTGCCGCAGTCGCGGCTTTAGTCGTTGCTGCGATCGCAGGTTTCTATCTGCTGAGCAAGCAAGGGCCCATCGTCCAGTGGCTGGTGCTGCTGGTTGGCCTGGCTGCAGCTGCGGGCACGTTCCTTGTTTCCGAGCCCGGAAAGCGTTTCGTGAGCTTTGCCCAGGATGCCTGGCGCGAAGTCAAGAAGGTCGTCTGGCCGACGCGCAAGGAAACCATGCAGATGACCTTGTACGTCTTCGGCTTTGTCGTCATCATGGCCTTGTTCCTGTGGTTCACGGACAAGACGCTTGAGTGGGTCTTGTACGACCTGATTTTGGGCTGGAGGAAGTAATGGATGCTGTCGAAACAGGTGTGAACGACGGAGGGGCAGCGCCTGCCAATCCGGATCTGCGCTGGTACATCGTCCATGCCTACTCCGGCATGGAAAAGGCGGTTGAGCGCAACATCATCGAGCGCATCGCGCGCTCTGACATGCAGTCCAAGTTTGGTCGCATTCTTGTCCCCACTGAAGAAGTGGTGGAAATGAAGAATGGCCAGCGCCGCACTACCGAGCGCCGTCTGTTCCCTGGCTACGTGTTCGTCGAGATGGTCATGGATGACGACACCTGGCACTTGGTCAAGCACACCAGCAAGGTGACGGGTTTCGTGGGTGGTGCCAAGAACCGTCCTGCGCCCATTTCCGAAGAGGAAGTGCGCAAGATCGTCAGCCAGATGCAGGAAGGCACGGAAAAGCCGCGCCACAAGATCGAGTTCATGCCCGGCGAGTTGGTGCGTGTCAAGGAAGGTCCGTTCACGGACTTCAACGGCTCTGTCGAAGAGGTCAACTACGAGAAGAGCCGTCTGCGCGTCTCCGTGATGATCTTCGGTCGCTCCACGCCGGTCGAGCTTGAATTTGCCCAGGTTGAAAAAACCTGAGTTACCGCTTACAATCTCTGGCTCTGCATTTTTAGGCTTGGTGCAGGGCGTTCTCACAAGAGTCTTTTAACCCCCGGGGAGCTGTCGGCTGCAACTGTTGCTGGTTGGGCCGGCGGCGCTATACCCGCAAGGAGCATTCAATGGCGAAGAAAATCGTCGGCTTCATCAAGCTGCAAGTGCCAGCTGGTAAGGCCAATCCCTCTCCCCCGATCGGTCCTGCGCTGGGTCAGCGCGGCCTCAACATCATGGAATTCTGCAAGGCGTTCAACGCCCAGACCCAAGGTGTCGAGCCCGGACTGCCCCTGCCCGTGGTCATCACGGCCTTCGCGGACAAGAGCTTCACCTTCATCATCAAGACGCCTCCGGCGACTGTGCTGATCAAGAAGGCCATCAAGCTGGACAAGGGTTCTTCCAACCCCCTGAAGAACAAGGTCGGCAAGATCACCCGCGCTCAGCTGGAAGAGATCGCCAACACCAAGCTGAAGGACATGAACGCTGCTGACGTTGACGCCGCCGTGCGTACGCTGGCTGGTTCGGCTCGCTCGATGGGCGTGATTGTGGAGGGCGTGTAAATGGCCAAGTTGACCAAGAAGCAAAAGGCTCTCCAGGGCAAGGTGGAGTCCACCAAGCTGTACGCTTTCGCTGACGCAGTCGCGCTGGTGAAGGATGCTGCCACCGCCAAGTTCGATGAATCCATCGACGTGGCCGTGCAACTGGGCGTGGACGCCAAGAAGTCTGACCAAGTGGTTCGCGGCGCTGTCGTGCTGCCCCATGGCACCGGCAAGATCGCCCGCGTGGCTGTGTTCGCCCAAGGCGCCAAGGCTGAAGAAGCCAAGGCTGCCGGCGCCGACGTGGTCGGCATGGACGACCTGGCTGCCCGCGTGAAGGCTGGCGACATGCCCTTCGACGTGGTCATCGCTGCCCCCGACGCCATGCGCGTCGTCGGTACGCTGGGCCAGATCCTGGGCCCGCGCGGCCTGATGCCCAACCCCAAGGTTGGCACGGTGACTCCCGATGTGGCCACGGCTGTGAAGAACGCCAAGGCTGGTCAGGTGCAATACCGCGTCGACAAGGCCGGCATCATCCACGCCACCATCGGCCGCCGCTCGTTCGACAACGAGAAGCTGCAAGGCAACCTGGCTGCGCTGATCGACGCCCTGAACAAGTCCAAGCCCGCTTCGAGCAAGGGCCTGTACCTGCGCAAGGTCGCTGTTTCGTCGACCATGGGTGTGGGCGTTCGCGTCGACACGCAAACCATCTCGGCCTGATAGCCAAGAAATCTTGAGACACCTTTCGGGGTGCCTCAGTGGTGGGCCGGCGCAGCGATGCGCCGGGTCATCCAAGACCGTTGGTGTGCCTTGCGGCACTTAAACCCCCGGGGCCAACGCAGATGGCGATCCCGCTGCAGATGGATGCATTTCCAAAACAGTTGGTCGCTGCAACAAGAGCGCGCATGAGGGGCTTGCCCCGAGTGCGCATTTGAAGGAGTAGACCTTGAGTCTTAATCGCAGTGAGAAAGAAGCGGTCATCAATGAAGTGACCAGCCTCGCCGCAAAAGCTCAAACGCTTGTGATCGCGGAATACCGCGGCATCACGGTCGCCGACATGACCAAACTGCGTTCTGATGCTCGCAGCAAGGGTGTGAGCCTGAGCGTGTTGAAGAACACGCTGGCCCGCCGTGCTGTGGCTGGCAGCCAGTTTGACGTTGTCGCCGACCAGATGACCGGCCCTCTGATCTATGGCTTCTCTGAAGACGCAGTGGCCGCCGCCAAGGTGGTGGCCGACTTCGCGAAAACCAACGACAAGCTGGTGATCCGCGGTGGTGCGTTTGCAGGCAAGGCCCTGGACGTGAACGGTGTGAAGCAACTGGCGAACATCCCCTCGAAGGAAGTTCTGCTGGCACAACTGTGTGGCTTGCTGATGTCGCCTATCTCGCGTACGGCCGTTGTGCTGGGCGCCCTGGCGGCAAAGAAGAGCGAAGGCTCTGCCGAAGAACCGGCAGCCGAAGCAGTCGCAGCCTGAGCGCGCGGCAGTTAACCAATATTGTTAGGAAATCAAAATGGCATTCGATAAAGACGCATTTCTGACCGCGCTCGACGGCATGACGGTCCTGGAACTCAATGACCTGGTGAAGGCCATTGAAGAGAAGTTTGGCGTGAGCGCTGCCGCTATGGCTGCTCCCGCTGCTGGCGGCGCTGCTGGCGGCGCTGCTGCTGCAGAAGAAAAGACCGAGTTCAACGTTGTGCTGACCGAAGCCGGCGCGAACAAGGTTTCCGTCATCAAGGCCGTGCGTGAAATCACCGGCCTGGGTCTGAAGGAAGCCAAGGACCTGGTCGACGGCGCTCCCAAGAACGTCAAGGAAGGCGTTGCCAAGGCTGACGCTGAAGCCGCTGTGAAGAAGCTGGTGGAAGCCGGTGCCAAGGCTGAACTGAAGTAATTCAGTCCCCTCAAGGGCTGGAGGCTCCGAAAAAGGGCCTCCAGCCTTTGGCGCTTGTGGAGCGCTGATCCATAGAGCACACTAAAAAGCAGTCAGCACAGTCTGTTTTTTAGTGTCTTCTGACAACCCGACAGCAGAAGATGCCTTGGTTCGGGCGATGTGCAACGCATCGCCGTCAGCCATGGTTGGTAGTGGCCAACCGCCAAGCCCGCAGGGAGCTTTCCATGTGGGGCAGTCGTCGCAGACCCAGGACTCATGTCTTTGCCCGGAGATCTCATGGCCTATTCTTACACCGAACGCAAGCGAATCCGCAAAAGCTTCGGGAGCCGCGACAGCGTGCTCGAAGTGCCTTACCTGCTGCAGATGCAAAAAGATGCATATACCGCATTCTTGCAGTCAGATGTAGCCCCCAAAAAACGCACCATCGAAGGCCTGCAAGCGGCCTTCAACTCCGCCTTCCCCATCGTCTCCCACAACGGTTTTGTGGAGATGAAGTTCGTCGAGTACAACCTCGCCAAGCCTGCTTTCGATGTGCGCGAGTGCCAGACCCGTGGTCTGACGTTCGCCTCCGCCGTGCGCGCCAAGGTCCAGTTGATCATCTATGACCGTGAGTCTTCGACCTCGCAGTCCAAGGTGGTCAAGGAAGTCAAGGAGCAAGAGGTCTACATGGGCGAAGTGCCCCTGATGACCGAAAAGGGCTCGTTCATCATCAACGGCACCGAGCGTGTCATCGTCTCGCAGCTGCACCGCTCGCCTGGCGTGTTCTTCGAGCACGACAAGGGCAAGACCCACAGCTCGGGCAAGCTGCTGTTCTCGGCACGCATCATTCCTTACCGCGGCTCGTGGCTGGACTTCGAGTTCGACCCCAAGGACCTGCTGTTCTTCCGCGTCGACCGTCGCCGCAAGATGCCCGTGTCCATTCTGCTGAAGGCCATCGGCCTGACGCCGGAATCGATCCTGGCCAACTTCTTCGTCAACGACAACTTCCGCCTCATGGATTCGGGCGCGCAGATGGAGTTCGTCTCCGAGCGCCTGCGCGGCGAAGTCGCGCGCTTCGACATCACCGACAAGTCGGGCAAGGTCGTGGTCGCCAAGGACAAGCGCGTCACCGCTCGCCACACCCGCGAGCTGGAGCAGTCGGGCACCAAGTTCATCAGCGTCCCCGAAGATTTCCTGATCGGCCGCGTGGTCGCCAAGAACATCGTCGATCCGGACACGGGCGAGATCATCGCCAAGGCCAATGAAGAGCTGACCGAGTCCCTGCTCAAGAAGCTGCGCAGCGCCGGCATCCAGGATCTGCAGTGCATCTACACGAATGAGCTGGACCAGGGCGCCTACATCTCGCAGACCCTGCGCACCGACGAAACCGTCGATGAGTTCGCTGCACGCGTGGCCATCTACCGCATGATGCGCCCCGGCGAGCCGCCGACCGAAGACGCCGTACAGGCCCTGTTCCAGCGCCTGTTCTACAACGCCGACACCTACGATCTGTCGCGCGTGGGCCGCATGAAGTTCAACGCCAAGGTCGGCCGCGATGGCGCCACCGGCCCCATGGTGCTGTCCAACGAGGACATCCTGGCCGTGGTCAAGATCCTGGTGGATCTGCGCAACGGCAAGGGCGAAGTCGATGACATCGACCACCTGGGCAACCGCCGCGTGCGTTGCGTGGGCGAACTGGCCGAGAACCAGTACCGCACGGGCCTGGCACGTATCGAGAAGGCCGTGAAGGAGCGTCTGGGCCAGGCCGAGCAAGAGCCGCTGATGCCCCATGACCTGATCAACAGCAAGCCGATTTCGGCCGCCCTGAAGGAATTCTTCGGTGCGTCGCAGCTGTCGCAGTTCATGGACCAGACCAACCCTCTGGCCGAAATCACGCACAAGCGTCGCGTCTCGGCCCTGGGCCCGGGCGGTCTGACCCGCGAGCGTGCAGGCTTCGAAGTGCGCGACGTGCACGTGACCCACTACGGCCGCGTCTGCCCCATCGAAACGCCTGAAGGCCCGAACATCGGCCTGATCAACTCGCTGGCCCTGTACGCCCGCCTGAACGAGTACGGCTTCATCGAGACGCCTTACCGTCGCGTGGCCGACGGCAAGGTCACGATGGAGATCGACTACCTGTCGGCCATCGAGGAAGGCAAGTACATCATCGCCCAGGCCAACGCCGAGCTGGATGCCGAAGGCCGCCTGATCGGCGACCTGGTGTCGGCGCGCGAAAAGGGTGATTCGACCCTGGTGTCGGCCGAGCGCGTTCAGTACATGGACGTGTCGCCCGCACAGATCGTGTCGGTGGCTGCCTCGCTGATTCCGTTCCTGGAACACGATGACGCGAACCGCGCATTGATGGGCGCCAACATGTCGCGCCAGGCCGTGCCTGTGCTGCGTCCCGAAAAGCCCATGGTGGGCACGGGCATCGAGCGCGTGGCGGCAGTGGACTCCGGCACCGTGGTGACGGCAACCCGCGGCGGTATCGTGGACTATGTCGATGCAACGCGCATCGTGGTCCGCGTGAACGATGCGGAAGCCGTGGCCGGCGAAGTCGGCGTGGACATCTACAACCTCATCAAGTACCAGCGTTCCAACCAGAACACCAACATCCACCAGCGTCCCATCGTCAAGCGTGGCGACAAGCTGGCCAAGGGTGACGTGGTGGCCGACGGCGCATCGACCGACCTGGGCGAAATCGCCATCGGTCAGAACATGCTGATCGCCTTCATGCCCTGGAACGGCTACAACTTCGAGGATTCGATCCTGATCAACGAGCGCGTGGTGGCCGAAGACCGCTACACCTCGATCCACATCGAAGAACTCGTGGTGATGGCCCGCGACACCAAGCTCGGTGCCGAGGAAATCACGCGCGACATCCCGAACCTGTCCGAGCAGCAGCTCAACCGCCTGGACGAGTCCGGCATCATCTACGTGGGTGCGGAAGTGCAGCCCGGCGATGTGCTGGTCGGCAAGGTCACGCCCAAGGGCGAGACCACGCTGACGCCTGAAGAGAAGCTGCTGCGCGCCATCTTCGGCGAGAAGGCTTCCGACGTGAAGGACACCTCGCTGCGCGTGGACCAGGGCTCGCAAGGCACCGTGATCGACGTGCAGGTCTTCACCCGTGAAGGCATCCAGCGTGACAAGCGCGCCCAGCAGATCATCGACGATGAACTCAAGCGCTACCGCCTGGACCTGAACGACCAGCTGCGCATCGTCGAGGCCGACGCCTTCGACCGTATCGAAAAGCTGCTCAATGGCCGCGTGGCCAACGGCGGCCCGCAGAAGCTGGCCAAGGGCGCCAAGATCGACAAGGCCTACCTGGATGGCGTGGAGAAGTTCCACTGGTTCGACATCCGTCCTGCAGAGGACGAAGTCGCCACCCAGCTCGAGTCCATCAAGAACTCGCTGGAGCAGACGCGCCACAGCTTCGACCTGGCTTTTGAAGAAAAGCGCAAGAAGCTCACCCAGGGCGACGAGCTGCCCGCTGGCGTGCTCAAGATGGTCAAGGTCTACCTGGCCGTCAAGCGCCGCCTGCAACCCGGCGACAAGATGGCCGGCCGCCACGGCAACAAGGGTGTGGTCTCCAAGATCGTTCCGGTCGAGGACATGCCCTACATGGCCGACGGCTCCACTGCCGACATCGTGCTGAACCCGCTGGGCGTGCCTTCGCGTATGAACATCGGCCAGGTGCTGGAAGTGCATCTGGGCTGGGCCGGCAAGGGCCTGGGCCAGCGCATCGGCGACATGCTGCATAAGGATGCGGGCGCCGCCGAGATCCGCACCTTCATGGAAGAGATCTACAACTCGCGCGGCCGCAAGGAAGACCTGACGCAGCTCGACGACAAGGAGATCGTGTCCATGGCGCAGGCGCTGACCACGGGCGTGCCGTTTGCCACGCCGGTGTTCGATGGTGCGTCCGAGCAGGAAATCCAGGACATGCTGCATCTGGCATATCCGGAGGAACTGGCCCAGCGCAAGGGACTGACCGAGTCGCGCACGCAGGCCTACCTGTATGACGGCCGCACCGGCGACCGCTTCGAGCGTCCGACCACCATCGGCTACATGCACTACCTGAAGCTGCACCACTTGGTCGACGACAAGATGCACGCCCGCTCCACGGGTCCGTACTCTCTGGTGACGCAGCAGCCGCTGGGCGGCAAGGCCCAGTTCGGTGGCCAGCGTTTCGGGGAAATGGAAGTGTGGGCGCTGGAAGCTTACGGCGCCGCCTATGTGCTGCAGGAAATGCTGACCGTGAAGTCCGACGACGTGGTGGGCCGTACCAAGGTGTACGAATCCATCGTCAAGGGCGAGCACGCCATCGAGGCAGGCATGCCCGAGTCGTTCAACGTGCTGGTCAAGGAAATCCGCTCCCTGGGCCTCGACATCGAGCTTGAGCGTTCTTAAATATTGAAAAGGGAAAGAGTCTTATGAAATCTCTACTCGACCTGTTCAAGCAATTCACGCCTGATGAGCATTTCGATGCCATCAAGATCGGTCTGGCTTCTCCCGAGAAGATCCGCTCCTGGTCCTTCGGCGAGGTGAAGAAGCCCGAGACCATCAACTACCGCACGTTCAAGCCCGAGCGCGATGGTCTGTTCTGCGCCAAGATCTTTGGCCCCATCAAGGACTACGAGTGCCTGTGCGGCAAGTACAAGCGCCTCAAGCACCGCGGTGTGATCTGCGAGAAGTGCGGCGTCGAAGTGACCCAGACCAAGGTGCGCCGCGAGCGCATGGGCCACATCGACCTGGCTGCGCCCTGCGCCCACATCTGGTTCCTGAAGTCGCTGCCGTCGCGTCTGGGCCTGGTGCTCGACATGACGCTGCGCGACATCGAGCGCGTGCTGTACTTCGAAGCCTACGTGGTGACCGACCCCGGCATGACCCCGCTGAAGAAGTTCAGCATCATGACCGAGGACGATTACGAGGCCAAGCGCACCGAATACGGTGACGAGTTCGAAGCCAAGATGGGCGCCGAAGGCATCAAGGACCTGCTCGAAGGCATCGACATCGATGTCGAGACCGAGCGCCTGCGCGGCGATCTGACCGGCTCCGAAGTCAAGGTCAAGAAGAACGCCAAGCGCCTGAAGCTGCTGGAAGCGTTCAAGAAGTCCGGCATCAAGCCGGGCTGGATGGTCATGGAAGTGCTGCCCGTGCTGCCCCCGGACCTGCGTCCGCTGGTGCCGCTGGACGGCGGCCGCTTCGCGACGTCCGACCTGAACGACCTGTATCGCCGCGTCATCAACCGCAACTCGCGTCTGCGCCGCCTGCTGGAGCTGAAGGCTCCGGAAATCATCGCGCGCAACGAAAAGCGCATGCTGCAGGAAGCGGTGGACTCGCTGCTGGACAACGGCCGCCGTGGCAAGGCCATGACGGGCGCCAACAAGCGTGCCCTGAAGTCGCTGGCCGACATGATCAAGGGCAAGAGCGGTCGTTTCCGCCAGAACTTGCTGGGCAAGCGCGTGGACTATTCGGGCCGTTCCGTGATCACGGTGGGTCCGTACCTCAAGCTGCACCAGTGCGGTCTGCCCAAGCTGATGGCGCTGGAACTGTTCAAGCCCTTCATCTTCGCGCAGCTCGAGCAGCGCGGCATCGCCACCACCATCAAGGCGGCGAAGAAGGAAGTCGAATCCGGCACGCCCGTGGTGTGGGACATCCTCGAAGAGGTCATCAAGGAGCACCCGGTCATGCTGAACCGTGCTCCCACGCTGCACCGACTGGGCATCCAGGCCTTCGAGCCCATCCTGATCGAAGGCAAGGCCATCCAGCTGCACCCGCTCGTCTGCGCGGCCTTCAACGCCGACTTCGACGGTGACCAGATGGCTGTCCACGTTCCGCTGTCGGTGGAAGCACAGATGGAAGCCCGCACGCTGATGCTGGCCTCCAACAACGTGCTGTTCCCCGCATCGGGCGAGCCCTCCATCGTTCCTTCGCAGGACGTGGTGCTGGGTCTGTACCACGCAACGCGCGAGCGCATCAACGGCAAGGGCGAAGGCATGATCTTCGCCGACATCGGTGAAGTGCAGCGCGCGCTGGACTCCGACCAGGTCGAACTGGCCGCCAAGATCAGCGTGCGTCTGACCGAGTGGACCAAGAACAAGGACTCCGGCGAGTTCGAGCCTTCGACCAGCCTGGTGGAAACCACCGTGGGCCGCGCCCTGATGTCCGAGATCCTTCCCAAGGGCCTGCCGTTCAGCCACATGAACAAGGCGCTCAAGAAGAAGGAAATCTCCAAGCTCATCAACGCCTCGTTCCGCAAGTGCGGTCTCAAGGCCACGGTGGTGTTTGCCGACAAGCTGCTGCAAAACGGCTTCCGCCTGTCCACGCACGCCGGTATCTCGATCGCCATCGGCGACATGCTGGTGCCGCCGCAAAAGGCCGAGATCATCGGCCGTGCCGAAGCCGAGGTGAAGGAGATCGAACAGCAGTACGTCTCCGGTCTCGTGACCGCTGGCGAGCGCTACAACAAGGTGGTGGACATCTGGGGCAAGGCCGGCGACGAAGTCTCCAAGGTCATGATGGCCCAGCTTGCCAAGGAAAAGGTCATCGACCGCCACGGCAACGAAGTCGAGCAGGAATCGTTCAACGCCATTTACATGATGGCCGACTCCGGCGCCCGCGGCTCGGCCGCGCAGATCCGCCAGCTGGCCGGCATGCGTGGCCTGATGGCCAAGCCTGACGGCTCCATCATCGAGACGCCCATTACGGCGAACTTCCGTGAAGGCCTGAACGTTCTGCAGTACTTCATCTCCACCCACGGCGCCCGAAAGGGTCTGGCCGACACGGCGTTGAAGACGGCCAACTCCGGCTACCTGACGCGTCGTCTGGTGGACGTGACGCAGGATCTGGTGGTCAACGAGGACGATTGCGGCACGACCAATGGCGCACTGATGCGCGCCATCGTCGAAGGCGGTGAAGTGATCGAATCGCTGCGCGACCGCGTGCTGGGCCGTACCACGGCCGAGGACGTCGTGCATCCCGAGACGCTGGCCGTCCTGCTGCCCGCAGGCACGCTGCTCAACGAAGACGGGATCGATGAACTCGAGTTGCAAGGCGTGGACGAGATCAAGGTCCGCACCGCGCTGAACTGCGAAACCCGCTACGGCCTGTGCGCCAAGTGCTACGGCCGCGACCTGGGCCGCGGCGGCCAGATCAACCTCGGCGAAGCCGTGGGTGTGATCGCCGCCCAGTCCATCGGCGAGCCCGGCACGCAGCTGACCATGCGTACCTTCCACATCGGTGGTGCCGCTTCGCGCGCTGCCATCGCATCGAGCGTGGAAGCCAAGTCCAACGGCGCCATCAGCTTCAACAGCACGATGCGTTACGTCAGCAACACCAAGGGTGAGCTGGTCGTGATTTCGCGTTCGGGCGAAATCGTCATCAGCGACAACGGCCGCGAGCGTGAGCGCCACAAGGTGCCTTACGGTGCCGTGCTGACCGTCAGGCCCGACCAGCAGGTCAAGGCCGGTCTGATCCTGGCCAACTGGGACCCGCTGACCCGACCCATCATTACCGAGTACGCCGGCCAGGTGCGCTTCGAGAATGTGGAAGAGGGCCTGACCGTGGCCAAGCAGGTCGACGAAGTGACCGGCCTGTCCACGCTGGTGGTGATCGATCCCAAGCGCCGTGGCTCTGCCAAGGTCGTGCGTCCTCAGGTCAAGCTGATCGATGCCAACAACCAGGAAGTCAAGATCCCCGGCACCGACCACTCGGTGACGATCGGCTTCCAGGTCGGCGCTCTGATCCAGGTGCGTGACGGCCAGGACGTGGGCCCCGGCGAAGTGCTGGCCCGTATCCCTGTCGAAGGCCAGAAGACCCGCGACATTACCGGCGGTCTGCCCCGCGTGGCCGAGCTGTTCGAAGCCCGTACGCCCAAGGACAAGGGCACGCTGGCCGAGATGACCGGCACCATCTCCTTCGGCAAGGAAACCAAGGGCAAGGTGCGCATGCAGATCACCGATCTGGATGGCAAGGTCTGGGAAGAACTCGTGCCCAAGGAAAAGAACATCCTGGTGCACGAAGGCCAGGTGGTCAACAAGGGCGAGTCCATCGTCGACGGTCCCGCCGATCCGCAGGACATCCTGCGCCTGCTGGGCATCGAGGAGCTGTCGCGCTACATCGTTGATGAAGTGCAGGACGTCTACCGTCTGCAGGGTGTGAAGATCAATGACAAGCACATCGAGGTGATCGTTCGCCAGATGCTGCGCCGCGTCGTGGTCGAGAACACCGGCGATTCGACCTACATCGCTGGCGAGCAGGTCGAGCGTTCGGAAATCCTCAATACCAACGAGGCCCTGCAGCGCGAAGGCAAGATCCCCGCCACGTACTCCAACGTGCTGCTGGGTATTACCAAGGCTTCGCTGTCGACCGACTCCTTCATCTCCGCCGCGTCGTTCCAGGAAACGACCCGCGTGCTCACCGAGGCTGCCATCATGGGCAAGCGCGACGAGCTGCGTGGCCTGAAGGAAAACGTCATCGTGGGTCGCCTGATCCCCGCTGGTACGGGTCTGGCCTACCACCAGGCACGCAAGGCCAAGGACGCCATGGACGACGCAGAGCGCCGCGCCATCGCCGACGCCGAAGCGGCCGAACTGGCCGGTGTGATGGCTGACGACGACGCTGGCGTGGCTGCCGTCGCCGGTGACGCTTCCGCTGACTGATAGGCGGTGCCACCCCCTGAGCGGCTGTGCCGCTTCCCCCTCTCTCGCTACGCGGGAGGGGGACGACGCCCTCGCTGCGGGGGCGGCCCTTGCTCGGCGTCCCTCTTGTTGGGACAAGCTGTCTCCTAGAGCAGTGCATGGCGCAAGTGCTTGATGACGTGACGCTCCCGGCCTGCCCTGCGCAGGCGGGAGCGTTTTTCTTTGGGAATAACCAGAGTTCGGCCGGACCAGCTTCCGGCCGGGCCATTGCAGACGATGTGGTCCTTGTCTCTTGAATGGATGCTGCTGGCACTGCTGGTGTTCTGGGCCGTTGGCGCATACAACCGGCTGGCTCGGCTGCGCAGCGGCTGCGTGCAGCAGTTCGGAGCGCTCGATGCGCACCTGGGCCAGTGGCATGCCATGCTGCAGGCCTTCGAGGCCCAGCCCAAGGCCGAAGGCCAAAGCCCCGCCCTTGTGCATGCCCAGGCCGCACTGCACCAGACCGCCGCGCAGCTGCAGGCGGCCCTGGTCGATGCCCGTGGCCGGCCGCTGCGCGAGACCGCGCTGGCCTCGCTGGAGCACGCCTGTTCGGCGCTGGACGTGGCCTGGCAGGCCATGACCAAGGTCGCCGTTGATACCGGCGCCGGCGCCGCTGGCACTGGCGCTGCGCCACCAGATGCCCCATCGCCGGACCCCGATCCGCTGCAGCCCTGGCAGCAGCGCTGGACCGAGCACCAGGTGCGCAACCGCCTGGGACTGCAGCAATTCAACGCCGCGGCCGAGCGCTACAACGCCGCCATTGCGCAATATCCGGCCAGGCTGCTGGCCTGGCTGCTGGGCTTTCGCCCGGTGCGCAGCCTGCTGGTCGAGCCTGTCGCCAGCAAGGCACAGGAAAGTGGAACATGAACCAACGCACGCATTCTTCCCCGCGCCGCGCTGCGGCGCCCTCGCAGGCACCTGCCGCACCGCCTCTTTGGCAGCAGCTCGACGCTGTCGCCCAATGCCTGCAGTCCGTGCTTGAAGGCCAGTCCAGCCGCAGCGTGCTGGCGCGCGTGGCGCAGCCGCTGCGCCCCGGCGTCCAGGCGCTGCTGTTCCAGGTGCTGCGCCAGTTGGGCCGTGCCCAGGCGCTGCAAAAGCAGCTGGCCTCGCGCAACCCGCCGCCGCGCGTCAGCGCATTGCTGAACACGGCCCTGGCCCTGGCCTGGGATGAGTCCCGGGCACCGTACCCGCCATTCACCCTGGTCAACCAGACGGTGGAGGCTGCCAAGCAGGGGCCGACGCGCGCCCAGTCCGGCTTCATCAATGCCTGCCTGCGCCGCTTCCTGCGCGAGCGCGATGCCCTGGTCGCCGCCACCGACGACCAGCCGCAGGCCGTCTGGAACCACCCGGCCTGGTGGATCGCCCGTTTGCGCAAGGACCATCCCGATCATTGGCAAGCCATCCTGCAGGCCAACAATGAACAGCCGCCGATGACGCTGCGCGTCAACCGCCAACAAACGGACCGCCAGTCCTACCAGGCAGCGCTGCAGGCCATGGACGTGCCTTCCCTGGCCGTGGCCGACAGCGGCCTGCAACTGCAGCAGGCCCTGCCGGTGCAATCCCTGCCGGGCTTCGACGAAGGCCTGGCCTCCGTGCAGGATGCGGCGGCGCAACTGGCCGCACCGCTGCTGCTGCAAGGGCTGGAGCAGCCCGCCGGCCGCGCGCTGCGTGTGCTCGATGCCTGCGCCGCCCCGGGCGGCAAGACGGCCCACCTGCTGGAGTACGCAGCCCCGCAGACCCTGGAGGTCACGGCGCTGGAGATAGATGCCGAGCGCGCCGCGCGCATTGCGGACACGCTGGGGCGGCTGCGCCTGCAGGCCCGCGTGGTGGTGGCCGACGCATCCCGGCCCGACCAGTGGTTCGATGCGCAATGCGGCGGCCAGCGGTTCGACGCCATCTTGCTGGACGCACCCTGCACGGCCTCGGGCATCGTGCGGCGCCAGCCCGACGTGCGCTGGCTGCGCCGCGAAAGCGATGTGCGCCAGCTGGCCGAGATCCAGGCGCGCCTGCTCGACACCCTGTGGCCCCTGCTGCAGCCCGGTGGGCGCCTGCTCTACTGCACCTGCTCGGTCTTCAGGCAAGAGGGCGAGGCACAGGTTCAAGCGTTTGTTACACGCAACAGTGAGGCGCGAACCCTGGCGGCACCGGGGCATTTAATCCCGGGCAAAGCCGACAAAGCCGGCATGCTGGCTGACAATGCTTTGGGTGACCACGACGGTTTCTTCTACGCCTTGCTGCAAAAGACGCGCTGACCCCCCCCATCGGGCCTGGTCGCCAGCCTGGCTGCGCCTGCTGGCGCGGCTGGCCGGGGCGCTTTTGCTGGCCGGCGTGCTGGCGGGCCTGGGCCTGCAGGCCAGGGCCGAAGCCCTGACGGCCGAGATCGGCCCCATGCAGCTCGATCGCTCCGACGACGGCCTGCTGCTGTCGGCCAACCTCCATTTCGAGCTGCCCTACCAGATCGACGATGCGCTGCGCCAGGGCATCCCCATGTACTTCGTGGCCGATGCCCAGATCCAGCGCGAGCGCTGGTACTGGTCCGATCAGCAACTGGCCACCGCCAGCCGCCACTACCGCCTCAGCCACCAGCCGCTGACGCGCCGCTGGCGCCTGCACATCTCCAGCACCCCGTTCTCCAGCAGCGGCCTGGGGCTGGCGCTGGGCCAGACCTTCGAAAGCCTGGACGATGCGCTGGCCTCCATGCAGCGCATCTCGCGCTGGAAGATCATGGACACGGCACCCACGCAATCGGGCGTATCGGTGCAACTGCGCTTTCGCATCGACCTGTCCCAGCTGCCCAGGCCGCTGCAGATCGGCGCGCTGGGCCGCTCGGGCTGGAACCTGCAGCTGTCGCGCACCCAGATGCTGGAAGACGCCCCATGAGCAGGGCCTCGGCCGACGACGAACGCGTGGCCCTGCCGGCCTCGGCCGGCCTGTCGCGCGGCACGCGCTGGGCCGTGGGCGTGGGCGCCGGCCTCATGGGCCTGGTCGGCGTGCTGCTGCTGTTCCTGCTCACCCTGGCCACCAACAACCGCCTGGACTACGAGCGCAACTACAACTGGCTGTTCGCCGCCAACGTGGTCGTGGCCGGCCTGCTGCTGGCCATCCTGGCCTGGGGCGGCATCCGCCTGGCCATCCGGCTGCAGCGCGGGCGGTTCGGCAGCCGCCTGCTGCTCAAGCTGGCCGGCATCTTCACGCTGGTGGGCCTGGTGCCGGGCCTGCTGATCTACATCGTCTCCTACCAGTTCGTCTCGCGCTCCATCGAAAGCTGGTTCGATGTGCAGGTCGAGGGCGCGCTGTCGGCCGGCGTCAGCCTGGCCAGTGCCACGCTGGAGACCGTGGCCAATGACATGGCCAACAACACGCGCACCGCAGGCGCCCAGCTGTCCCAGGTCTCCGATGCCGGCGCCGCGCTGATCCTGGAGCGCGTGCGCGACCAGTTGGGTGCCACCGATGTCGTGTTGTGGAGCGCCTCCGAAATCGCCGTCGTGGGTCCGGCGCCGGTGCCGCGCAGTGGCGAGCTGGCTGGCTTGCGCGCGGTGGCCAGCGTGGGTCAGTCGCGCTTCAACCTGCAGCCCGAACGCCCCAGCGCGCAAATGCTGCGCTCGTTGCGCGAGCAGCGCGCCGTGGCCAGCATCGAAGGCCTGGACGACGACGGCATGGCCCAGCCCGGCGCCACCGCGCCCGGCGCCCAGGTCCGCACCCTGGCCCTGGTGCCCAACCCCAGCGTGGGCCTACTGACCGAGCCGCGCTACCTGCAAGCCACCATTGCACTGCCGCAGGCCCTGGTGACCAATGCCCTGGCCGTGCAGGCAGCCAACCGCGAATACCAGGAGCGCGCGCTGGCACGCGGTGGCCTGCAGCGCATGTACATAGGCACGCTCACGCTGAGCCTGTTCCTGGCCGTCTTCGGCGCCGTGGTGCTGGCCATCGTGCTGGGCAACCAGCTGGCCAGGCCGCTGCTGCTGCTGGCCCAGGGCATGCGCGACGTGGCGCGCGGCGACCTGCGGCCCAAGCCGGCGCTGCAGACGCGCGACGAGATCGGCGGGCTCACGCGCTCCTTTGCGCTCATGACCCAGCAACTGGCCGACGCCCGCGCCGAAGCCAACCGCAGCATGGGCCAGCTCGATGCCGCACGCGGCAACCTGCAGACCATCCTCGACAACCTCACCTCGGGCGTCATCGTGCTGGATGCGCGGGGCGCCATCGTGCTGAGCAATCCCGGCGCCACGCGCATATTGCGCGCGCCCATGGCCGTCCATGAAGGCCGGCCGCTGTCCCAGGTGCCGGGGCTGGAGCAGTTCGGCGAAGTCGTGCAGGAGCAGTTCGCGCTCTTCCTGGGCGAGCAGGGGCGCGACCGCTGGCAACTGGTGCATGAGCTGCATGCCTCCACCGACGGCGGCGTCATCCAGCACACCACCACCCTGGTCATGCGCGGTGCGGAACTGCCCGATGCGCAGCGCCTGCTGGTCTTCGACGACATCTCGGAAATCGTCTCGGCCCAGCGTGCCCAGGCCTGGGGCGAGGTGGCGCGCCGCGTGGCCCACGAGATCAAGAACCCGCTCACACCCATCCAGCTGTCGGCCGAGCGCATGGCCATGCGGCTGACCGACAAGCTGCAGCCGGCTGACCAGGCGCTGCTGGCCAAGTCCGTCAAGACCATCGTCGATCAGGTCGGCGCCATGAAGCGCCTGGTCGATGAATTCCGCGACTACGCGCGCCTTCCAGCCGCCAACCTGCAGTCGCTGGATCTCAACGCGCTGGTCACCGATGTGCTCCAGCTGTATGGGGAAGAGAACGCCGAAGTGCGCGTGGACTGCGTGCTGGACCCGCAATGCCCGCCCATTTCCGGCGATGGCCAGCAGCTGCGCCAGGTCATTCACAATCTTTTGCAGAATGCCCAGGACGCCACGGCCCAGCGCGCGCAGGAAAGCGGCCAGCCCCCCGGCCCCGTGACCATAGAGACGCGCTGGAACGAGTCCACGCGCCGCGTGCGCCTGAGCATCAGTGACAGCGGCACGGGCTTCGCTGCCAACATCCTTCAACGGGCCTTCGAGCCCTACGTCACTACCAAGGTGCGAGGCACCGGCCTGGGCCTGGCCGTGGTCAAGAAAATCGCAGACGAGCATGGCGCCCGCATCGACCTGGGCAACAGGGAAGACGACGGGGTGATTCAAGGTGCGCAAGTGTCGCTATCATTTGCGCCTGAGCGTACGGGATAGGCCTGACGCCCCCCGCGCCTCAGCACATAGGCTTAAGACACATGGCAAACATACTGGTGGTCGACGACGAACTGGGGATCCGGGATTTGTTGTCGGAAATCCTCAACGACGAAGGTCATAGTGTGGACGTGGCCGAGAACGCCGGTCAGGCACGCTCGGCGCGCGCCTCCAACACCTACGACCTCGTGCTTCTCGACATCTGGATGCCCGACACCGATGGCGTATCGCTGCTCAAGGAATGGGCCTCGGCAGGTCTGCTGACCATGCCCGTGATCATGATGAGCGGCCACGCCACCATCGAGACGGCCGTGGAGGCCACGCGCATCGGCGCGCTGTCCTTCCTCGAAAAACCCATCACCATGCAAAAGCTGCTCAAGGCCGTGGAGCAGGGCCTGGCGCGCAACGCCGCCAGCCAGGCACCGGCTGCAGCGCCCGTGGCGGTGGTCGAGCCGGACACTGCGGCCGTGGTCACGCCTGCGGCCAGCCGCGTGCCGGTGGACAACAACGTGCCGCATGCACACCAGGGTTTCGACCTGGACCGCCCGCTGCGCGAGGCGCGCGACGGCTTCGAGAAGGCCTACTTCGAATTCCACCTGGCACGCGAAGGCGGCTCCATGACACGCGTGGCCGAGAAGACCGGCCTGGAGCGCACCCACCTGTACCGCAAGCTGCGCCAGCTGGGCGTGGACCTGGGCCGCAACAAGCGCGGATAGACTTTTTGAAGGAATTTTGGCTTTTTCGTTTTTGGGTCAAAAAATCCTGCATATAATCTAGTTCTCGGCCCGGTAGCTCAGTCGGTAGAGCAGAGGATTGAAAATCCTTGTGTCGGCGGTTCGATTCCGTCCCAGGCCACCAAATTCAGTAAAAAATTACGGACTGCTTCGCAAGAAGCGGTCCGTTTTTCTTTGTGCTGCTGAAAAGCCTGCCGTTGTTCAGGACGCCCAGGCCACACGCTTCAGTCACTCAGGCGGGGGGCGGCTGCATTGTCACGGTCACCAGCAGCACGCAGCCCTGTTCGCCCCGGGCGTGCACGTCATGGGGTTCGCCCGCCGGCACCAGCACTACCGAGCCAGCCACCAGCCGCAGGCTGGCCACGCGCGTGGCGATGCCGGCTTCGCCCGCCAGGCAGTGAATGGTGGCCTCGCCGGGCACCTGGTGGCGGGGCAGTGCATGGCCGGGCGGCAGCACCAGCCGAAGCAGCTGCAGCTGGGGCGTTCTGATCAGGCTGGTGCTGACGTGCATGCCGTCACGGGCGTGCAGGGCGATGACATCCAGTGGCTTTGCGTGTTCGAGTGCCATGCTTGGCTCCTGCTTGATGTGGGTCAGAAGGTGGTGCCGCAGCGGCCCCGCCCGCGCGCCTGAAGATGTACGCTGAATACATCTTATGCAGGCGCACGGCGGGCCGGAAGGAGTGGACATCATGGCGCAATGGCTGGAACTGGAGGAACCCCTGCGAACCCGGGAGGCACCGCAATGGAAGGCTTTCCTGGAGCTGGGATTCCGGCCGCTGTACCTGCTGGGCTGCCTCTGGGCTGCACTGTCGGTGGCGTTGTGGGTCCATGCGCCGCAGTGGATCGCGGGGCGCATGCCCGGCGTGTTCTGGCATGCGCACGAGATGCTGTGGGCCTTCGTGGCCACCATTGCCGTGGGCTTTCTGTTCACGGCGGGCAGCAACTGGACAGGGCGCAATCCCCTGCAGGGCCGGGCATTAGGCGCGCTGTGCCTGCTGTGGCTGGTGGCCCGCGCAGGCTTCCTGCTGCCGGGGCCGCAGGCCTTTGCGGTCGCCGCGCTGTGCGAGGCGGCCTTCTTCTGCTGGGCCGCGCTGGCGCTGGGCCGTGCCATTCAGGTGGCGCGCAGCCGGCGAAACTACGGGCTGCCCCTGCTGCTGGCGGGCCTGGGCGTGGCCGATGCGCTGTACCTGTGGTCCATCTGGCAAGGCGACTACGGCGCGCTCATGCAGCGCTTCAACGCAGGCCTGCTGTGCATGGCCGTGATCGCGCTGCTGATCGCGCGGCGCGTGATCCCCTTCTTCGCCATGCGCGCCGTGTCCGGCCTGCAGATCCCCATGCACACGGCCAGCGGCCAGTGGCAACTGGGCGTGGGCGTGGTGGCCATCGCCTGCCTGCTGGCGGGCTGGTGGCCGGGCCTGGTCGCCGGCCTGGCCGTGGCGGGCCTGATCGCCCTGTGGCAGGTGCTGGCCTGGAAGCCCCAGGCCGTGCGCCGCGTGCCGCTGCTGTGGATTCTCTACCTGGGCCACGCGGCGCTGGGTGCGGGCCTGCTGGTGGCCGGCGCGCATGCGGCCGGATGGGTGCTGCGCCCCGCCTGGCCCGTGCATGTGATCGGTGCGGGTGGCTTTGCCCTGCTCATCATCGGCATGTGCACACGGACGTCGATGGGCCACCTGGGCCTGCCGCTGCGCACCGACCGCAGCATGGTCGCCGCCTATGCCCTGGTCATTGCCGCTGCCGTGCTGCGCCTAGTGGCCCTGCTGCCCACGGCGCTGTCGCTGGCGGCGCTGCATGCCTCGGCCGCTGCCTGGGTATTGGCCTTTGCGCTGTACCTGTGGCGTTTCGCCCCGCTGCTGGTGCGCCCGCGTGCCGACCGGCAGGCATGATCGCAGGCCTGCCATGCGCCTGACCCTGATGACCGACTACGCGCTGCGCCTGCTCATGCATGTGGCGCGCCACCCCGGGCGGCTGTGCACGATTGCCGAGATCGCCCAGGCCCATGCCATCTCCGAAGCGCACCTCATGAAGGTCACGCACCAGTTGGCGCTGCGCGGCTGGATCGTGACCGTGCGCGGCAAGGGCGGCGGTATGCGCCTGGCCCATGCGCCGGCCGACATCGGCCTGGGCGACGTGGTGCGCGGCATGGAGCCGGACCTTGCCATCGTCGAATGCTTCACGGGCACCAGCCCGCCGGCCTGCACGCTTGCGCAGGACTGCCGGCTGGCCGGCGTGCTGGGCGGGGCGCTGGACAGCTTCATGGCCCATCTGGACGGCTTCACGCTGGCCGATCTGCTGCCGGCTCCCGCATCCCTGCCGCTGCCCCTGCCCCTGACGCAAAGGAGCCGCGCATGAGCTACGGACTGCTGCTGACCCTGCACCTGCTGGCGGCCATTGCCTTTGCAGGCACGGTGTTCTTCGAAGTCGTGCTGCTGGCCGGGGCGCGCCGCCACCTGCCCGCCACCGTGGCGCGCGCCACCGAGCAGGCGCTGGGCGACCGCGCGGTCGCCATCATGCCCTGGGTTCTGATGGTGCTGTACGGCGCGGGGCTGGGGCTGGCCTGGCAGCACCGCGCGGCATTGGCTGCCGCCTTTGCCGCTCCGCTGGCCAGCAGCTTCGGCCTGCTGCTGGCGCTCAAGATCGTGCTGGCGCTCAGCGTGTTCGGGCATTTCCTGGCGGCCATGTGGTGGCGCCGGCGTGGTGTGCTGGGCGGGCGCCGCTCGCACCGCCTGCACCTGAGCGTGTTCTGCCACGTGCTGGCCATCGTGCTGCTGGCCAAGGCCATGTTCTACCTGCACTGGTAAACAGCCTGCAGGCAGGCCCTGCCCGCGTTAAGCTCGCTGCTCGCATGGCTTGGAGCACGGGGGCGCAGAGGTGGCATCGCATTGGCAGCCGGGCTTGATCGCCCTGCACGGGAATCAGACGGAGGTGCTGGCCGACACGGTGCTGGCATGGCTGGCTGCGCACCCTCTGGATGTGCTGGAGCCCGAGGTGGTGCTGGTGCAGAGCAACGGCATGGCCGAGTGGTTCAAGATGCGCATGGCCGAGCAGCTGGGCGTGTGCGCCGCCGCGCGCGTGGAACTGCCCGCGCGCTTTGTGTGGCGCAGCTACCGCCAGGTGCTGGGCCGCCAGGCCGTGCCGCGCGAATCGCCCCTGGACAAGACGCCCATGACCTGGCGGCTCATGCGCCTGCTGCCGCAGTGCCTTCATGACCCGGCCTTCGCCCCCATTGCAGGCTTTCTGCGCCCCGGCGAGCCCGAGCGGCTGCTGCAGCTGGCCCAGCGCCTGGCCGACCTTTTCGACCAATACCAGATCTACCGCGCCGACTGGCTGGACGCCTGGGAGGCCGGGCATGACGTGCTGCCCATGCCCTTGCGCCCTGGTGTGGCGGACGCCCCGGTGCCCGAAGGCCAGCAGTGGCAGCCGCGCCTGTGGCGCGCCGTGCTGGCCGAGCTGGACGAGGACCAGCGCGGCGCCACGCGCGCGCGCCTGCAGAGCAGGGTGCTGGCCGCGCTGCAGTCCGGCGAGGCGCCGGCCGCGCCGCTGGCGCGCCGCGTGGTGGTGTTCGGCATCAGCCAGCTGCCGCTGAGCCTGCTGGAATTCCTGGCCGCCATCGCCCGCCACAGCCAGGTGCTGCTGGCCGTGCCCAATCCCTGCCGCTTCCATTGGGCCGACGCCATCGACGGGCGCGAGCTGCTGCGCATGGCGCGGCGCCGCCAGCCGCTGCGCGGCGGGCGTGATCTGGCGCAGCTGCCGCTGGAGGCCATGCATGCCCACGCCCATCCGCTGCTGGCCGCCTGGGGCCGGCAAAGCCGCGACTATGTGCGCCAGCTTGACGCCTTCGACACCACGGGTGCCGCCGCGCAGCTGCAGATGCCGCGCGTGGACCTGTTCGATGAAACCGATGCCGAGGACCTGCGCACCGCGCCGCTGCTGGCCCAGGTGCAGCAGCGCATCCGCGACCTGGTGCCGCTGGCCGAGCACCCGCCGCTGGAGGTGGCGCGGGCCGACCATTCCATCGTCTTTCACAGCGCCCACAGCGTGGTGCGCGAGCTGGAGGTGCTGCACGACCAGCTGCTGCAGATGCTGGCCCGGCCACCGGATCCTGCCCAGCCAGGGCAAGCGCCGCTGGCCCCGCGTGACGTGGTGGTCATGCTGCCGTCCATAGAGACGGCAGCGCCCTCGATACGCGCGGTCTTCGGCCAGTACGGCCGCCATGACCCGCGCCATATTCCCTTCGACATCGCCGACCTGGGTGCGCGCGCCAGCAGCCCGCTGGCCGTGGCCCTTCAATGGCTGCTGCGTCTGCCCCAGCAGCGCTGCCGGCTCAGCGAGCTGTGCGACCTGCTGGACGTGCCCGCGATTGCCGCGCGCATGGGGCTGGCGGCCGACGACCTGCCCCAGCTCACGCGCTGGATGGCCGGGGCCGGCATCCGCTGGGGACTCAATGCGCCGCAGCGCGGCGCCCTGGGCCTGCAGGCCTGTGGCGAGCACAACAGCGCCTGGTTCGGCCTGCAGCGCATGCTGCTGGGCTATGCCGGCGGCGTGGCGCAGGACGGCCAGGCCTTTGGCGGCATCGAGCCCTATGACGAAGTGGGCGGCCTGTCGGCCGAGCTGGCCGGCGTGCTGGCTGCGCTGCTGGAGCGCATGCTGGCCTGGTGGCGCGAGGCCGGGCGGCCCGCCACGCCCGAGGTCTGGGCGCAGCGCTTTCGCGCACTGCTGCAGGACTTCTTCAAGGCGCAGGACGATGAGGACGAGGCCATGCTGGCCGCACTGGACGCCGCCCTCACGGACTGGCAGCGCGCCTGCGAGCAGGCCGGCTATGCGGACGCTGTGGAACTGGGCGTGGCTCAGGAGGCCTGGATGCAGGCGCTGGAGCAGCCCTCGCTGTCGCAGCGCTTTCGCGCCGGTGGCGTGACCTTTTGCACGCTGATGCCCATGCGGGCCATTCCCTTCGAGGTGGTCTGCCTGCTGGGCATGAACGATGGCGACTATCCGCGCCGCGCCACGCGCAGCGACTTCGACCTGATGGCGCTGCCCGGCCAGCAGCGCCCCGGCGACCGCGCGCGCCGCGACGATGACCGCCAGCTCATGCTCGAAGCCCTGCTGTCCGCACGCCGCGCGCTCTACATCAGCTGGACCGGCCACCATGTGCGCGACAACAGCGAGCAGCCGCCCTCGGTCCTGGTCTCCCAGCTGCGCGACTACCTGGAGACGGGCTGGCGCGGCGAAGGCGGCCAGCCGCTGCTGGCGCAGCGCACGCAGCAGCACCCGCTGCAGCCCTTCAGCCGCCGCTATTTCGAAGAAGGCTCGCCCTGGACCACCTATGCGCGCGAATGGCGGGCCGCGCATGCGCAGTCGGACGGCACGGACGCGTTGCCTGCGCTGCCCGCGCAGCCGCGCCCGCCCTTTGTCCCCGACGCCTCGGCGCCGCTGACGCTGGCCCGGCTCACCGATTTCCTGCGCCACCCGGCGCGCGCCTACCTGCGCCAGCGCCTGCAGGTGCGCTTCGAGCAGGAGGACAACCCCGTGGTGGACGAGGAGCTGTTCCAGCTCGACGGCCTGACCGAATACTTGCTGGTGCAGCAGTTGCAGCAGCAGGTGGCGGCCGGCCTGGACGAGCCCGGGCAGGCGCCCCAGGCCATGGAAGACAGCGTGCGCGCCGCCGTCGCGCGCCTCACGCGCTCGGGGCGGCTGCCTCTGGCGGGGCTGGGCGAGCGCGGCGCGCGGGCGCTGCAGTCCTCGGTCACGCCTTCGCTGCGGGCCTGGCGCCAGCAACTGGATCGGTATGCCCATCCCGCGCCGCGCAGGCGGCTGCTGATCGAGGACGATGGCCTGGTGTTCGACGACTGGATCGACGGGCTGCGCCAGTCCTGCGAAACCGAAGAGTCCCCCGATACGGACGCACAGTGCTGGCTGCTGCTGGACCCGCGCAACCTGCTCAATGCCAAGGGCAGGCCCCATGCCGACAAGCTCATGCCGGTCTACCTGCGCAGCCTGGCGCTGGCCGCCAGCGGCTCGCAGGCCGAGTTGCGCGTGGTGGCGCGCGACGGCCTGGTGCAGGTGCTGCCCATGGACCCCTCCGACGCGCTGGCACGGCTGCGTGAATTGATGGCCCTGTGGCGCGAAGGCCAGAACGGCCCGCTGCCCCTGCCGCTGCGCAGCGGCCTGGCCATGGCCGAAGGCTTTCCCGCTGCGGCCCAGCAGGCCTATGAGGGTGGTCATCTGGTCGGCGGCGAAGGCGAGGACCCGTCCTGGGCCCGCTGCTACCCGGACTTCGAACGCCTGAGCGCCGATGGCCGTTTCGAGGCCCTGGCCCATGCCGCCCACGCGCCGCTGCTCGACTGGGTGGACGCGCAGGTGCAGGTCCTGCCGTACCAGGGGGATGCGCAATGAGCGCGAGCGAAATGATCGGCGCTGCGACCGGCGCCGTGACCGGCGATGTGGACGGCGACGTGACCGGCCATGTGCTCGACGCACAGCGCTTCCCGCTGTGGGGCAGCCGCCTGATCGAGGCCAGCGCCGGCACCGGCAAGACCTGGACCATCGCCGCGCTCTACCTGCGCCTGGTGCTGGGGCATGGCGAGGGCAGCACGGCCTTCGAGCGCCCGCTGATGCCGCCCGACATCCTCGTCATGACCTTCACGCGCGCGGCCACGCGCGAGCTGTCCGACCGCATACGCAAGCGCCTGATCGAGGCCGTGCAGTGCTTTCGCGGCGAGGCCGAGCCCGCGCCCCACGACGCCTTCCTGCACGCGCTGCGCGAGGCCTACCCCGAAGGCGCGGCCCGTGAACGCGCGGCCTGGCGCCTGGCCATGGCGGCCGAATGCATGGACGACGCGGCCATCCACACCATCGACGCCTGGTGCCAGCGCATGCTGCGCGAGCATGCCTTCGACAGCGGCAACCTCTTCGACGAAACGCTGGAGCCCGACGAAAGCCAGCGCCAGACCGAGGCCGCGCAGGACTACTGGCGCCAGCAGTGCTACCCGCTGTCCGACGAGTTGCTGGACGAGGCCCTGAAGATCTGGCCCCACGTCGGCGCCCTGGTCGATGACATGCGCGCCCTGCTGCGCGAGACCCCCGTGCCCGGCGCGGGCGAGGGCAGCCTGGCCGACTGCCTGCAGCGCGCCATGGAGCAGCGCCGCAGCCGCCTGCTGGCCCTGGCGGCCGGCTGGGACGACAAGGCACAGCGCCTGCAGCGGTGGCTGGATGGACAGCTCGACGGCCATGGCGCGCTGTGGGACAAGCGCAAGCTGCAGCCCGCGCGCTACACCGGCTGGCTGGCCGCGCTGGCCGACTGGTCGCGCGCGCCGCTGGACGGCCCGCTGGCGCTGACCGAGGCCGCGCGCCACCGCCTCAGCCCCGAGGGCCTGGCCGAGGCCTTCAAGGGATCGGCCGGCGATGTGCTCATGCCGCTGGAGCTGGACGAGTTGCAGGCGCTGCTGGTGCAGCTGGAGCAACTGCCGCCCGTCAGCGTGGCCGTGCGCCTGCATGCGGCCGCGCGCGTGGCGCAGCGGCTGGCCCACCTCAAGCGCCAGGCTGGCAGCTTCGGCTTTGCCGACATGCTGCAGCGCCTGGATACGGCCCTGGCCGGCGACAACGGCGCCGTGCTGCGCGAGCGCATCCTGGCCCAGTACCCGGTGGCGCTGATCGATGAATTCCAGGACACCTCGCCGCTGCAGTACCGCCTGTTCGACCAGATCTACCGCACGGCGGCCAACGACCGGCACAGCGCCCTGCTGCTGATCGGCGACCCCAAGCAGTCCATCTACGGCTTTCGCGGCGCCGACATCCACAGCTACCTGCAGGCGCGCCGCGCCACCGAGGGCCGCCACTACGTGCTGGGCACCAACTACCGCTCCACCGAGGCGCTGGTGGGCGCCGTCAACCATTGGTTCGCGCAGGCCGAGCAGCGGCCGGGCGAGGGCGCCTTCATGTTCCGGCGCGGCAGCCACAACCCGCTGCCGTTCGAGCCCGTGGCTGCCCAGGGCCGGCGCGAGCTGCTGCACACGCGCGACGGCGCCATGCCCGCCCTCACCGTGGCCTGGAGCGCGGGCCGCGACGAGGACACCGGCATTCCCCTGCCTTTGTCGGCCGACGAGGTGCGGCGGCGCTTCGCGGCCCATTGCGCCGAGCAGATCGTGCAGTGGCTGGCCGACCCGCAGGCCGGCTTTGTGCAGCCCGATGGCCGCCTTGTGCGCCTGCGGCCTGCCGACATCGCCGTGCTGGTGCGCACGGGCCGAGAGGCGGCCGCCGTGCGCCGAGAACTGCAGGCGCGCGCCGTGGCCTCGGTCTACCTTTCGGACCAGGATTCGGTGTTCGCCAGCGACGAGGCCCATGACCTGCTGTACTGGCTGCGCGCCGTCGCCGCGCCGCTGGATGCCCAGGCCGTGCGCGCGGGCCTGGCCACGCGGCTCATCGGCCTGTCGCTGGACGAGCTGGCCTGGCTGGCCGCCGACGAGGAAGCCTTTGACGTGCGCAGCGAGCAGCTGCGCGAACTGCACAGCATCTGGCTGCGCCTGGGCGTGCTGGCCATGCTGCGCCAGACCCTGTACCGGCTGGACCTTCCCGTGCGCTGGCTGCAGGACCCGGCCATGGGCGGCGAGCGGCGCCTGACCAACTACCTGCACCTGGCCGAGCTGCTGCAGACCGCCAGCGCCCAGCTGGAGGGCGAGCAGGCCCTGATCCGCTGGCTGGCCACCCAGATCGAGACGCCGGGCAGCGGCAGCGAAGAGCAGGTGGTGCGCCTGGAAAGCGATGCCGACCTGGTCAAGCTCGTCACCGTGCACAAGAGCAAGGGCCTGGAGTACCCGCTGGTCTGCCTGCCGTTTGCGGGCAGCTTCCGCCCCATGGAACGGGCCAGAACGCCGTTCCTGACCTTGTCCGCGCAGGACGAGTCGCAAGACGATGCGGCTCCGGCCCGCCGATTGCTGCTGGACTTCAGCGACGAGGAGCTGGCCCAGGCCGACCGCGAGCGGCTGCGCGAGGACCTGCGCCTGTTCTACGTGGCGCTCACCCGCCCGCGCCATGCGCTGTGGCTGGGCCTGGCCCCGCTCAAGCGCGGCAACGGCAAGGCCTGCGTGAACGAGCAGGGCGCAGCCGGCTACCTGCTGGGCGGCACCGAGCCGCGCTCGGCCCAGGGCTGGCGCGACGGCCTGCAGCAGCTGTGCGGCGAAGACCCGCACATGGCCTGGCGCGACCTGGATGCCGGGCCACTGCAGCGCACGCGCTGGCAGCCACCGGCTGGCGCCACCCCGCTGCACGATGCCCCTGCCTACGACGCGCGCTTCGACACCCGCTGGGGCATCGGCAGCTTCTCGGCCCTGGTGCGTGCCATGGCCGCCCCCAGCCTGCCCGTGCTGCCCGTGGCCGTGCAGCGCCCGGCCGAGGATGAGCAGGCGCTGGAGCCGCCGCCATCGCCGGAACTGGCGGACATCGCCGGCCTGGCCGGCCTGACGGGCCTGCAGCCCCTGCAGGATGGACCGGCCGGTGGGCCTGCGGTCTGGCACCGCTTTCTGCGCGGCCCCGTGGTCGGCAACTTCGTGCACGACCAGCTGGAATGGCTGGGCGGCGAAGACTTTGCCCTGCCCGTGGACGGCCAGGGTGCGCTCGCTGATCGCCTGGTGCGCCGCTGCGAGCGCGCGGGCCGGGGCGAGCAGGCGCGCGACCTGCTGGCCTGGCTCACGGCCGTGGTCCACCAGCCGCTGGCGCCGCTCGATGTCACCCTGGCCACGCTGGGCCCGCAACTGTCCGAGATGGAGTTCTGGCTGCCCGCGCGCCAGCTGCCGGCCGAGCGCATCGACCAGCTGTGCCGGCGCTTCATCCTGCCGGGGCAGGAGCGGCCCGCGCTGCCCCAGCGCTCGCTGCACGGCATGCTCATGGGCTTCGCCGACCTGGTGTTCTGCCACGAGGGCCGCTACTGGGTGCTCGACTACAAGAGCAACCACCTGGGCCCGGACGGCGCCGCCTACGGCCAGGAGGCCCTGGCCCGCGCCATGCTTCACCACCGCTACGACGTGCAGGCCGCGCTCTACCTGCTGGCCCTGCACCGGCTGCTGCGCAGCCGCCTGGGCACGGCCTACGAGCCGCAGCGCCAGCTGGGCGGCGCGCTGTACTACTTTCTGCGCGGCATCGATGGCCCGGCCGGTGGCATGCATGCCATGGCGCCCGAGCTGCCCCTGCTCGATGCGCTCGATGAACTGCTCGGCCCCGGCCGCGCCGATATGCAGGAGCCGCCATGAGCCCGCGCCCCCGTTCGCGGACCGTCGATACGGCCACGCTGGATCTGTTCGACGAACGGCCGGGCGGCGAACCGCCGGGCGCCGTGCCGCCAGACACCAATGAACTGCTGGCCCTGCTGCGCCGCTGGGCCGATGCCGGCCTGCTGCGGCGCCTGGATGCGGCGCTGGCCTCCTTCGTCGCCGGGCAGGATGCGCAGGCCGGGCCCGCCTTGCTGGTGGCCGCCGCGCTGCTGGCGCAGATGGAGGGGCGCGGCCACAGCTGCCTGCCCCTGGCACCGCTGGCCGGCAACCCCAACGACGTGCTGGCCTGGCCCGCCGAGGCGCTGCCCGCGCAGCAGACCCTATGGCAGATGCTGCCCGCGCGCCTGTCCGGCTGGGTGGCGGCGCTGGGTGCCAGCCCCGTGGTGCGTGTGATCGGCGACGCGGGCCAGGATGGCGGCGAGGACCTTGGCCAGCCCCTGGTGCTGGCCGGTGCCGACGGCCCCGCGCCTCTGCTGTACCTGCGCCGCTACTGGGACTACGAGCGCGCCGTGGCCACCCATGTCATCCAGCGCACGGCGGCGCAGGCCGTGGCCGGCCAGCCGCTGGACGAAGCCCTGGCCCGCCACTGGCTGGACCGCCTGTTCCCGCCTGCGGCGGAGGGCGGCCCCGTGGACTGGCAGAAGCTGGCCTGCGCGCTGGCGCTGCGCGGCCGGCTGTCGGTGATCACGGGCGGCCCCGGCACCGGCAAGACCTATACCGCGGCGCGGCTGCTGGCCCTGCTGTTTGCCACGGCGCCCGACGCCGGCCAACTGCGCGTGGCCCTGGCCGCGCCCACGGGCAAGGCGGCTGCGCGCCTGAAGCAATCGATCGACGGGGCCTTGCTGCAATTGCAGGGCAGCATGGGCGGCGAGATCGACCTGGCGGGCCTGGTGCAGCGCATGGGCGCGGCGCGCACCCTGCACTCCATGCTGGGCGCGCGGCCCGATACGCGGCACTGGGGATTCCATGCGGGCCGGCAGCTGGACGTGGACGTGCTCATCGTCGATGAGGCCTCCATGGTCCACCTGGAGATGATGGCGGCGCTGCTGGAGGCACTGCCGGCCGGCGCCCGCCTGGTGCTGCTGGGCGACAAGGACCAGCTGGCCTCGGTGGAGGCGGGCGCCGTGCTGGGCGACCTGTGCCGCGATGCCCAGGCCGGACGCTACCTGCCGGACACGCTGGACTATGCGCTGCGCGTGGCCGGCCAGGCGGTGCCGCCGCAGTTCGCGGCGCCGGCAGGCGACCGGCCGCCGGCTCTTGCGCAGCACACCGTCATGCTGCGCGAAAGCCGGCGCTTCGGTGGCCCCATCGGCCAGTTGGCGCGCGCCGTGAATGCCGGCCATGCCGCGCAGGCCCAGGCCTTGCTCGATGCCGGCACGCAAGGCGGTACGCACTCCGAACTCTGGGAGCGCCAGGGCGGCGGCGTGCAGGCCGTGACCGAACTGGCCGTGCGCGGGCGCGGCGGCCTGGCCAGCTATGCGCTGTATGCCAGGGCGCTGCAAAACAGGCCGGCTGCGGACGGCGGCTACGAGGCCGCGCACCGGGCCTGGGTGGTCGATGTGCTGCAGGCCTTCGAGCGCTTCCGGCTGCTGTGCGCCGTGCGCGAGGGGGACTGGGGCGTGTCCGGCCTCAACCGGGCGGTGGAGCAGGCCCTGGAAGCGCAGGGCGCGATCCGCCGCAGCGGCGAATGGTATGCGGGCCGGCCCGTCATGGTCACGCGCAACGATGCGCAGCTGGGCGTGTTCAACGGCGACATCGGCATTGCGCTGCCGGGTGGGTCGCAGGGCGGGTCACAGGGGGGCACGCAGGGTGGGCCCGGGCAGCCGCTGCGCGTGTACTTCCTGCAGGGTGACGAGCTGCGCTCGGTCGGTGTCAGCCGCCTGGCCCATGTGGAAACCGCCTTCGCCATGACGGTGCACAAAAGCCAGGGCTCGGAGTTCGAGCACACGGCCCTGGTTCTGCCCTCGCGCGGCGGCAGCGTGCTGGGGCGCGAGCTGGTCTACACCGGCATAACGCGCGCCCGTCAGGCCTTCTCGCTGTTCTCCGAGGTGCCGGGCCTGCTGGCCTCGGCCGTTGGCAGCCCCACGCAGCGCGCCAGCGGGCTGCTGCGCTGGCTGCAGGACTGAGGCGGGCAGGGCGGCGGCTCAGGCCGGAGTCTTGTCGCTGGCGTAGCGGGACATCATCAGCGCCGTATTGGTCTTGCGGTCGGCATTGACCTGCTGCACCGTGGGCCGCTCGGCCATGCGCGCCAGGTACTCGCGCACAGGCAGGTCGGCCAGCACGTCGCGCCCGCCAACGATCTTGCTGGCCGCGCTGACCAGGGGCAGGTGGACGATGGCGCAGCAGTCGGCCAGCGTGAAGCTGTCGCCCGCCACAAAGGGTGAGAAACGCGCGAGTTTGGCGAAGGCCGCCACGTTCTTGTCGAGCTGGGCCAGCGTGCGCTCCCGGGTGGAGTCGCTGACCTGGCCGCCGAAGAAGGCCTGCGGGTAGAGGATGCGCGCCACCAGTTCCAGGTGCAGGTCCAGGTACACGCACAGCTCGCGCACCTTGGCGGCCTCGAAGGCGTCGGCCGGCAGCAGGGAAGGGGAGGGCGACAGCGTCTCCACGTACTCGACCATGGCGGCCGACTCGCACAGGCCCCGGCCGTCGTCGATGCGCAGGTACGGCACCTTGCCCAGCGGCGACAGTGCCATGTCGGTCTCGCCCAGCCAGTCCAGTTCCTCGTTGAAGGGCAGCTGCTTTTCCAGCAGGGCCAGCTTGACCTTGTTGTAGTAGTTGCTGGCCGCGAATCCGCACAGGGTGAGCATGGGTGTCTCCTTGGGTTGTTTGTGGTGAAGGCGAGGGTGCGCGCCTGTGATGGTAGGGGCGGGCAGGGCATGGCGCGGTCCCGGAGATGACGACTGGGGCAGACCCCTAGAATGGCGCCATGCCGCTTCGCCTGCCCTCCACCTTGGCTGCCTGCGCCCGCTGGGTGCTGGGGCTGTGGCTGTGCGTGGCGCTGGCATCGGCGTTTGCGCCGCTGGCGCGTGCCTCGGGCTGGGAGCGCCTGTGCTCGGCCGCTGGCGAATCGGTCTGGGTGCCATCGCCGGCCGGTCAGGACAATGCCCTTGCCGGCAGCCACGGCATCGACTGCCCGCTGTGCCTGCCCCCGCTGGCGCCGCCGCCCGCCCGGTGCAGTGCGGCCCCGGCACCGCTGATGGCAGATGCGCAGCCACGGGCGCACCCGGCCTCCGTCCACAGCGTGGCCATGCCGGCCTTGCCGCAGGCCCGCGCCCCGCCCCGGTGACTCCCCATTTCAATCCCTGCCTGTTTCGCTTGGCTTTTGTTTTTGCAAGGCACACAGACCGTGCTGCAACGTATTGAATTTTCTGGAGAAACCGTGATGACACTGCGTCAATGGACCACCCCTTTCCTGATCGCCGCCTCCCTGTCCATGGGTCTGGCCCATGCCCATGCCGATGCCGCCCACGTCAAGGCCGACGCCGCCTGGGCGCGTGCCAGCGTGCCCGGCCAGCAGGCCACGGGCGCCTTCATGCGCCTGACGGCGGAGGAGCCGCTGCGCCTGGTGGGCGTGGAGTCGCCCGCCGCTGGCGTGGCCGAGGTGCATGAAATGAAGATGGAAGGTGATGTGATGCGCATGCGCGCCATCGACGGCCTGGACCTGCCCAAGGGCGTGGCCGTGGACCTGAAGCCCGGCGGCTACCACGTCATGCTGCAGCAGCTCAAGAGCCCGCTGCTCAAGGACAGCCAGGTGCCCATCACCCTGGTGTTCAAGGATGCCAAGGGCGAAACCTCGCGCCTGAGCCTGCAGGTCCCCGTGCGCGCCATGGCGCCCGGCGCGGCGGCTGCCCCGGCAGCGGGCCACGGCGGCGGCCACGCCGGCCATTCGCACTGAGCCAGCGCCATTGCACCGGGTTTGTGCGCAGCCGCATGCGCATGACTTGCCGTGGACTTGGCGTGTGCCTGGGTTAAGCTGGGAGCATGGCCGGCATCCTTCGCCGGCATGCTCTTCCAACCCAGTCCTAGCGAGTGCTGCCATGAGTGACGCGTCCTCCTTCGGTTTCGGCAAGTTCATCCCCGGTTTCGACTTCCTGCAGGGCCTGGCCCAGAGCGCGGGATCGGCCACGGCCCGGCCCCTGGGGCGCCTGCCAGAATGGGTGGCGCCCACGGTGAGCATCGAGGAGGTGGACAAGCGCATCACCGAACTCAAGGCCGTGCAGTTCTGGCTGGACCAAAATGGCAAGGCGCTGGCCGCCACCATCCAGGCCCTGGAAGTGCAGCGCATGACGCTGTCCACCTTGCAGGGCATGAACGTCAGCATGGGCGAACTGGCGCAGGCCTTCCAGTTCCCCGCCGCTGCAGCCGCCACCGCTGCTGCAGCCACTGCGGGCAAAGGCGCCGCCAGCGCGGGGCAGTCCGACCACTCGGACTGGCCCATGTCCTCCGCCGGCAAGGCCGGCAAGCAGGAAAAGCCGCAGGCCGCGCCCGCGCAGCCCCCTGCCGAGCCGCCTGCAGCTGCTGCGGCCGCTGCATCCGCGGATGCCGGCAGCAAGGCCTCCGGCCCCGAGGCTTCTGCGCCCAAGGACGAGCCGGCCCAGGCCGCCGCCATGGGCCAGGCCATGCAATGGTGGGGCGCACTGACCCAGCAATTCCAGCAGATCGCCGCCAAGGCCATGGCCGAGCCCATGGCCCCCGAGGCCGTGGCTGCCGCACAGCGCGCCACCGGCATGGCCGGCGACATCGCCAAGGCCGCCATGGACCGCATGACGGCCCAGGCTGGCGCCTTCGCCGCGCAGGCAGGCAAGGCGGCTGCACCGGCGGCCAAGGCCCCGGCCGGAGCCGCCAAGGCGCCTGCGAAAGCGCCAGCCAAAGCCCCACCGAAAGCGCCAGCCAAGGCAGCGGCCAGGAAGACGGCGGCAAAGACCACCGCAAAGACAACAGCCAAGGCACCGGCCGCAGGCAAGGCGCCGGCCAAGAGCCGGCCACCGCGCTGAGCGGCACGGCGGCTCCCATGGATGGTCTAGAGCCCTCCGCAAGCCGGGCGCTGGCAGGGCTAGAAAGAAGGTTGGAATGTCGTTGTTTCCTGTAGGCCATGCCAGCCATTCCGACTGGCGCGCCGCGGCCGATGCGGTGCTGCTGCAACTGCGCTCGCAGATGGCCGATCCGGGCCACGCGCAGCGGCCCCGACTGGGCCTGGTGTACCTGTCCCACGCGCATGCCGCCCATGCAAGGCCGCTGCTGCAGCATCTGGCCAGGGCCTTGCCCCATGTGGCGGACTGGGCTGGCTGCTCGGCCGGTGGCGTGCTGGCCATGTCCCATGAATACCTGTCCGGTTCCGCGCTCGCGGTGATGCTGCTCGATGTGCCGGCGGCGCACTACCGCCTGTATTCGGGCCTGGCGCCCTTGCATGCGCCGGGCGGCGAGGCCGGGTTCACGGCCCATTCGGCCCTGGTCCATGCCGGAGGCGGCCAGCCCGAGCTGGCCGAGTTGCTGTACGAGCTGTCCGAGCGCACCGAGTCCGGCCTGCTGTTCGGCGGCGTGGGCGATGACGGGGACGATGGCGTGGAGGGCGTGCAGATCGCCTGCCGCACCGAGGACCTGCATGCGCAGCATGCGGATGCGCGCGGCATTTTCAGCGGAGGCTTCTCGGGCGTGGCCTTCGGTGCGGGCGTGCCCTGCATCACGGGCATGGCCCAGGGCTGCGTGCCGCTGGGCGAGGGCCTGGAGATCACCGAGGCGCGCGGCGCCCTGGTCACCGGGCTCAATGGCGATCCGGCCTTGCAGCGCCTGCTGCAATTGCTGGGCGTGGAGCTGGAAGGCAGCGACTGGCAGCCCGCGCTGACCACGGTGCGCAGCACGCTGGCGGCCATTGCGCCGCCGGGCCGGGGCATGGCCCACGGCGTGCTCACCGAAGAGGCCCAGGTGCTGACCCTGGTCGGGCTGGACCCGCTGCGCCAGGGCGTGGCCCTGTCATCGGCCGTGGAGGCCGGGCATTCGGTGATCTTCTGCCGCCGCCAGGCCCAGGTCGCGCGCCAGGAACTGCTGCAACTGGGCGCTGCGCTGCGCGATGCGGCGGAGCCCGAGGAGGCGGCGCCCGAAGGCGAGGCACAGCCCCGCATACGTGGCGCCATCTACATCAGTTGCCGGGGCCGCGGCGGCGGCCTGTTCGGCGGCCCCGATGCCGAGCTGCGCACCCTGCGCCACGCACTGGGCGATGTGCCATTGATCGGCTTCGTCGCCGAAGCCGAGATCATGGACGCCCGCCTGCACCGCTTCGCCGGGGTGTTGACGGTGTTCACTGCCTAGGCGCCGTACACGCCGTCTGAACCTCAGACCGCGCGCGGGCGCACCGTGCCTGCGCTGCGATCCGGGTCCATGGCTGCGGCTCCCAGAAAATCGAAATCCACCGCTGGCTGCCTGCCGCTGACCAGGTCGGCCAGCGCCATGCCGGAGCCGCAGGCATGGGTCCAGCCCAGCGTGCCGTGGCCGGTGTTCAGGAACAGGTTGGCGATGGGCGAGCGCCCGATCAGCGGCACATTGCTGGGCGTGGCGGGGCGCAGGCCGCTCCAGAACTGGGCGCGCCCGGTATCGCCGGCGCCAGGGAACAGCTGCTGCACGCGCCGCACGATGGCCTCGCAGCGCACGGGGTCCAGGTTGCGGTCGTAGCCGTTGAACTCGGCCGTGCCGGCAATGCGCAGGCGGTCGCCTTGCGCGCCGGTGTAGCGCGAGAACACCAGCTTGAACTCATCGTCCGTGAGGCTTACCTGGTAGGCCTTGGCGGGGTCCAGCACCGGCAGGGTCACGGAGTAGCCCTTGGCCGGGTAGATGGGCAGGTGCAGCCCCAGCGGTTGGGCCAGCAGCGGGCTGAACGAGCCCATGGCCAGCACATAGGCATCGCCCTGGATGCGTTCGTAGCGGCCATCGGCATTGGTCACCTCCACATGGTCGATATGGCGGCTGGCGCCTGCGCCCGTGGTGCGCAGCGCCATGACGTGGTGGCCGTGGCGGAACTGCACGCCCGTGGTGGTGGCAATGCGTGCCAGCTCGCGCGTGAAGAGGTTGGCGTCGCCCGATTCATCCTCGGCCGTATAGGTGGCGCCCGCTATCTGCCCGCGCACATGGGCCAGGGCCGGCTCCAGGCGCACGGCCTCGTCGGCGTCGATCAGGCGGCGGTCGCAGCCCAGGGCCTGCATCTGCTCGGTGGGCTTGAGAGCGCCCTCGAACTCGCGGGCGTTCGTGTAGAAGTGCAGGATGCCCTGCATGCGCTGCTCGTACTGGATGCCGGTGTCCGATCGCAGCTGCTGCAGGGCCTCGCGGCTGTATGTGCCCAGGCGAACGATCTGCTGGATGTTGTGGCGCGTGCGCGCGGGCGTGCAGTTGCGCAGGAAGGACAGGCCCCAGAGCCACTGGCGCATGTCGGCGCGCAGGCGGAACAGCAGGGGGGCATCCTGCCGGCCCAGCCAGCCCAGCAACTTCAGCGGTGCGCCGGGGTTGGCCCAGGGCTCGGCGTGGCTGACCGAGATCTGCCCGCCGTTGGCAAAGCTGGTTTCGGCGCCGGGCGCAGCCTGGCGGTCGATGACCGTGACCTCGTGGCCCAGGGATTGCAGATAGTAGGCCGAGGCGGTGCCGATCAGGCCGGCTCCGAGAACGATGACGCGCATGACAATGCCCTTTCAAAGGCATGTGCCGGTCACGCGGAAGCTGATAGCTATGGATTCAATAGCAAGCAGCCGACGTCCGTCGTGACGCAGCTGCCGCTCCCCCTGTCCTTGGTACCTGAGAGATTCACCGCCGTCCATGGGAACGGGGCTTGCTCCTTCGGTGCGCCGCATATTGCGTGCGGCGGCTCTCCAGACGGCATGTTGTGTTTGCAGTACGGAACCTGAGCGTGTATGGGAGTTTGCGCCTTCGGTGAGGCTCGGCACCGTGGTGCCCGCCTGCTCTCCTGCAGGGGCGATTCTATGTGGCTTGCGCAGCCGGTTCCAGTCGTACTGGGGATACCACCAGTTACTACCTGTATGTGGTGTGGCCGATTCAGGGTATTCCCTAGATCGCTCAAGCGCCTCCCTCGTAGCGCTGGCACGAGTCTCCGGCTGCATGTAAAAAAACTATTGAAATAGAAAAAAACATGATTTAGCCTATCGATATGTGCAGTGGTTTGTCAGTCCATGTTCTGGTCGATTGGACCTGCATGGGTTAACCATGGGTTGTTTATATGTCTGATAGGCGACTTACCGTTGCACAGGTGCAGGTCCATCGAAACTGGCCCGGCACTGAAAAAATACAAGCACGGTGAATATGGTTTGTGGAGGGAGGAATGATTTGCGGCGCAAACCCGACTGAAGGTGTGTTCGGCTCAATGGGCAGCGGAGCAGCTCGCAAACGTTGATGGAAATCCGCCTTTTTGATTGACGCGCAGGATCTGCGCGAAACATTTTGCTTCCAACCTCACCGGCTGCAAGGTGAGTTGTGAGCTCGTGATTCAAATAGAAATATTCGAGGTACGGCGATGCAAATGCGCTGGGTACAACTGTTGGCCATTGCCATTGGGAAAATCATTTTCCTGTCATATCTCCTTGAGAAAACGGGGAATATCATGCATGCTCTCAATCGCCTGCCTGGTTCGGCATTTTTTCGCAAGTGGCGTGCAGCGAAGTGCCTTTTCTCTTTGCTGCTGCTTTCATGCGCGGGTATCTCATCCACGGCACTGGCGGCGACCATCGTTTTCACGGTCACCGACAACAGCGACGCTCCCAATGCCAATGCAACGACACCAACCACCTGTGTCAGCACGCTGGGGGGCACCTTTGCTGGCGCATGTACGCTGCGAGCGGCCATTCAGGCAGCCAACTACACGCTGCAAACGCTGGATCCGAGTGCCGATGTTTCCATCGTCTTTGCGCCGACACTGTCTACGTCGGTACGAACCATACAGAGCGGGACATCCAAGGATGCGGCGGGAAACCTCCATCCGTATGTCGACAATCAGACGGTTTACGTGCGCTGTGCCAATACATTCATCAGCGGCGCCCAGTCCGGCGCCGTGACGGGAGCCACCAATGCCTGTGGTCAAACCCAGATGATCAGCGGCGGCGATACGGGCACCACCACTGGTGCCGGTGGCGCCTGGTACTGGATCAAAGGCACCGTGCCAGCCGGCACGGGCTCATTGACCATCGATTTCGGGGGAGTCATACAAGTCCAGAACTGGGCGGACTCCGCCTGGGAAACCTTTTATCTTGGTGGGAAGAATATCACTCTCACCAATTCGCCCAACATGACCTGTGGCGAAGCGGTATTCGTCGTTGGCTCCTCAGCAAACAATGTCATCATTGATCGCGTCGGTCTGGTGAATGTGGCGCCAACCCCTGCGGGAGAGGGGACGCCGTTCAACTGCGAGCTGTACGCGGAGATTCATCAAGGCGCACAAAACGTATTCTTTGCCAATAGCACAATCAACTCCGCGATATGGAATGGAAATTACGGCAATAACAAGGGCTCGGCCATTTCCGTTGCCGCAAGCAACGGTGCAGGCACGGTTTCCAACATCGTTGTCGATAATTTCACGGTAACGAATCTGCCCAACCCTATCGGGGGAATGCAGCTCGAGCAGTTTTTCCAGGTCATGTCGAACATGACCGTCAACGGATTGACGATCAAAAATTCGAATATCGCACTGAACCCGACTGGTGGAAATGCGCCCAGGGCCGTGGTGTCGGTTGATGGAACGATCAGCCTGGCCAATGGAATTGGTCTGGCCGTGACGGGTAATACCTTCTCGCTGCCTATCGCTGCCTATACCGGGTCATCGCCAACGCATGTGTCGGCACCAACGGTGAATACGGCAGCCTCAGGCACGACGCAGGTAGTGACGGTGACCGATAACAACTTCACTGGCGGCGGGGACGGGGTGAATATCGGTGGTACGGGTACGGCACCAGGATTGATTGGCAACAACAAGATGACAAGCCAGTCGAGAAGTGCCATTCGTATCACTACGCGTGATTTCTTCAAAATTTCTCAGAACACGCTGTTTTCCGTGCCTGTGGCTGCAAACTCAGGCATCAGTTTGCTGACGACGGGCAATGGACAAACCGGATGGACCCCCACCCTTGGCGTTGGCGCCAGTGACACCGCCGCCTGCACCTGGACATTCAATATCACGGCAAATGCCAATGCGAGCGAGCCGGCACCGTATACGGTGGAAGCCTTTTGGTCGCCGACCGGCGCGGGCGTCAACGATGCGCAGGTCTATCTGGGCTCCGAAACCATGGCCGGAGCCTCGGGAACGCTGACCGTTCCTTCGTATCTCAGCGGCCAGGTGCGAGTCACAGTGACGGACAGCAATTCCGGCGGAGCCCAGACCTCGCAGCTTTCAACGGCGGCAAGCGTCACCGGTTTTCCCTGTGCCCTGAAATCCGGCGTTCTGGCGACGACCAACAATCAACCTGTCGGCAGCAGCGACTTGCTGGAGGTCTACATTGTTGACGGCCAAGGCAATGCCTGGACGGGGGGCAGTGACACCGTCACCTTCGCAGCGCCGCCTGCAGGTGTCACGTTCAATGGCGGCTCCGCCGCAGTCAGCTGCACGACCAACTCCAGCGGAAAGTGCGCGTCTCCCATCAATGCCAGCAGCAGTGTCGCCGGAACATTCACCACACCCGTGACCTTGTCGTCGTCAGTCGCTGGTGCCACGTTCTCCAATCTTCCATTGGGTGGAAGTCCGGTATCTGGCGCAGTGACCTATCAGCCTTCGCCGGTTGCTTACAGCTTCACCGGGCTGCCGGCCAGCACGAGTGGGTCTGAAATCGCCGCGAGTCCGCCATCGATGGCGGCCAACGGCGTCTCCACCAGCACCTTGGCCGTGCAGTTGAAGGATGCTTTAGGCAACCTTGTCACCACCTGTACCGATACGGTGGCCTTCACCCTCAATGCGGGGACGCAAGGCGTTCCTGCCGTCAGCGTCACGGGCTGCAGTGCCGGCATGTACACGGGGACGGTGACATCGCCGGTGCTGGTCGGCAGCGGAACCTTCGGGTTCACCATCAACGGGTCTGCGGCTGTTGCCACCGCAACGGTCTCCTATGTGGCCGCAACGCCGAGCACGAGTGCATCGACGATAGTCGCCACACCGACATCGATCGTGGCCAACGGCAGCTCCACCAGCGTGCTGCGCGTGCAACTGGTCGATGCCAGCAGCAATCCGATCAACACCTGCACGAACACGGTGGCATTCACCCTGAACGGCGGAACGCAGGGAACGCCGAGTGTGGGCGCGGCCTCGTGTACCGCCGGCATCTATACGGGCACCGTCACCTCGCCCACGGCCGTCGGTAGCGGGATCTTCGGATTCACCATCAACGGCTCTGCCGCAGTTGCTACGGCTTCAGTGAGCTACACGGCGGGTCCGCCAAGTACCAGCGCCTCGACCATCGTTGCGAGTCCGACCTCGATCATTGCCAATGGCACCGCAACCAGCACATTGACGGCGCAGCTCAAGGATGCGTCAGGCAATTCGATTGCGACCTGTGCCAACACGGTGGCCTTCACGCTGAGCAGCGGAACACAGGGCTCGCCTGCGGTTGGCGCGGGTTCGTGCAGCGCAGGGGTTTACACGGCAACCGTCACGGCACCTACCGCAGTCGGCAGTGGCACCTTTGGTTTCACCATCAATGGCTCGGCCGCCACGGCTACGGCTGTGGTGAACTACACGGCCGGCCCGCCCAGCAATGGCGCGAATGGAAACCTGATCAGTGCCAGTCCGCTCAGCGTTGTCGCAGACAACACTGCCACGAGCTCGATCAGCGTGACCCTGCGCGATGCCAATGGCAATCCCGCCACGGATACGGTGGCGCACACGATTGTCTTCACCAAAACGGGCGTGGGCACGACCACGCCAGCCGCACCCACATGCACGATCGCGGCCAACGCCAATCCGGCCACCTGCTCCGTGACGGTGAAATCGGCCACGGTCGGCACCGCAAGTTTCACGGCAACGGACAACGGAACGGCCGTGAGCAATGGCAGTCCGGTATCGGTCAACTTCATTGCCGGGCCGCCGAGCAATACAGCCAGTGGCAATCTGCTCAGTGCCACGCCGCTCTCGGTGATGGCCGACGGTACGAGCACCGGCACGGTGACCGTCGCACTGCAGGACGCCAATGGCAATGCAACCGTCGATACGGTCGCCCACACCATCGGCTTTGTCCATACCGGCGCCGGCACGCCGTCGGCAACTTCCTGCACGATTGCGGCCAATGCGAATCCAGCGCGCTGCTCCATCACGGTGACATCCACCGTGGCGGGTGCGGCGAGCTTCACAGCCACGGACAACAACGGCACCACCACCCAGAGCGTGGCAAACGGCAGTCCGGCCGTGATCAACTTCACGGCCAATGCCGCCGACCCAGCCAGGTCGGGGGTGCGTACTGTCAGCAGTCCGGCCACGGCCAATGGCTCGGCGACAGATGTGCTTGAAGCGTTTGTTGGAGATGTCAACGGCAATCCGGTGGCCGGAAGCGTTGTCACGTTCTCTCCCACCGCAAACATCACCTTCAGCGGTACCTGCACCACCAATGCGGCCGGTACCTGCCAGGTCACCGCCAAGACAACCGTCGCGGGCTCCTACACTTCCGGCGCAAGCATCGCGAGCGGCGCATTGAGCGGCAGCGGCGTCAGCGCCGGTGGCAATACGTACGGTGCGACGGCTGCCTATGTCTTTACGGCAGGTGCCGTCGATCCCGCCAATTCGACCATGTCGGTCGATGCGAACAACCAGGCGGCTGGCGGCGGCCAGGACGTCGTTTCCGTGGTCACCAAGGATGCGTTCGGCAATCCAGTCACCGGCGTTGTCGTGAACTTCAGCGTGACGCCTGCCGGAGCGGCGCCTGCCACCGCCAGTTGCACGACTGCTGGTGCGGCGGCGACCTGCTCGGTGTCGTTCACCAGCGTAACCGCATCGACTTACTCGGCTGCCGCCACGGTGGGTGCAACTGCCATCGGCAACAGCCCGCAATCGATGGCCTTTGTCGCCGGCAATGCCTCGGCAAGCAATTCGGGCCTGCGTGTCGTGAGCGACAACGCGGCGGCAAATGGCACGGCAACCGATGTGGTGGAAGCGTATGTGCGCGATGCCGGTGGCAATCCCAAGGGCGGCGAGGTCGTCACCTTTGCCGGTACTGCCGGCGTGAAGCTGAACGGTGGCGCGGCAGGTGCGTCGGCCACTTGCACCACTGGAACAAGCGGCGCAACTCTGGGCATCTGCTCGATCACTGCCACCAGTACAGCAAGTGGTACCTACAGCATCGCCACCAGCATTCCTGCAGGAACCCTGGGTGGCACGTTCACCGTGGGGGCAAACGCGTATTCGCCAAGCGCCGCACAAATTCATTTTGTGAGCGTAGTGAACCTCAGTGTCACCAAGGCCAACCCGGGTAGCTTGGCTGTGGGTACGCCCTTCAACTATGCGTTCTCCGTGTCCAACGCTGCCAGTGCCTTCGGTCCTGCCACCAGCGTGACCATCAAGGATCTGGTGCCTGCGGGTATCAGCATCACGGGCGTGCCGACTGGCGCAAACGTGGCCAGTGCGACCTGCACGCCCAATACCTTCCCGTTTGCGGGCAATGGCAGCTCCGTGCTGACGTGCACGGTGAACTTCACCACACCGGTGGCGGCTGGCAGCAACAGCAGCTTCAACCTGCCAGCTGTGCCGACGGCGGTGGGTTCGAGCACGAACACGGCTTCCTACGATCCGTCTGGCGGCATCAGCCCGGTCAATCCGACGGCCGGTTGCACGACAGACTGCGCTTCCACGCCGGTGACTCCGGTCACGCCTGGCACGCCTGCGCTGACGGTTACCAAGGCCAACCCGGGTAGCCTGGCTGTGGGCACGCCCTTCAACTACGCGTTCTCCGTGTCCAACGCTGCCAGTGCCTTCGGCCCTGCCAACAGCGTGACCATCAAGGACCTGGTGCCGGCAGGCATCAGCATCACGGGTGTGCCGACCGGTGCAAACGTGGCCAGTGCGACCTGCACGCCCAATACCTTCCCCTTCGTGGGCAATGGCACGGCGATCCTGTCTTGCACGGTGAGCTTCACCACGCCGGTGGCAGCCGGTGGCAACACCAGCTTCAATCTGCCGGCTGTGCCGACGGCTGTGGGTTCGAGCACGAACACGGCTTCCTACGATCCGTCGGGTGGCATCAGCCCTGTCAATCCGACGGCAGGGTGCACGACGGATTGCGCATCGACGCCTTCCACGCCGGTGACCCCTGGCACGCCTGCGCTGACGGTCACCAAGGCCAACCCGGGCAGCCTGGCTGTGGGAACTGCGTTCAACTACGCGTTCTCCGTGTCCAACGCTGCCGGTGCCTTCGGTCCCGCCACCAGCGTGACCATCAAGGACCTGGTGCCTGCAGGCATCAGCATCACGGGCGTGCCGACCGGTGCGAACGTGGCCAGTGCGACCTGCACGCCCAACACCTTCCCGTTTGCGGGTAACGGCAGCTCCGTGCTGACGTGCACGGTGAACTTCACTGCGGCAGTGGCGGCCGGTGGCAACACCAGCTTCAACCTGCCGGCTGTGCCGACGGCGGTGGGCTCGAGCACCAACACGGCCTCCTACGATCCGTCGGGCGGCATCAGCCCGGTCAATCCGACGGCAGGGTGCACAACAGACTGCGCTTCCACACCGGTGACTCCGGTCACGCCAGGTACGCCTGCGTTGACGGTCACCAAGGCCAACCCTGGCAGCCTGGCCGTGGGCACGCCCTTCAACTATGCGTTCTCCGTGTCCAACGCTGCCAGTGCCTTCGGTCCTGCCACCAGCGTGACCATCAAGGACCTGGTGCCTGCAGGCATCAGCATCACGGGTGTGCCGACCGGCGCGAACGTGTCCAGTGCGACCTGCACGCCCAACACCTTCCCCTTCGTGGGCAATGGCACGGCGATCATCTCTTGTACGGTGAGCTTCACCACACCGGTGGCAGCTGGCAGCAACAGCAGCTTCAACCTGCCGGCTGTGCCGACGGCTGTGGGTTCGAGCACCAACACGGCCTCCTACGATCCAGCGGGTGGCATCAACCCGGTCAATCCGACGGCGGGTTGCACTACGGATTGCGCATCGACGCCTTCAACGCCCGTTACGCCAGGCACGCCTGCGTTGACGGTCACTAAGGCCAACCCGGGTAGCCTGGCTGTGGGGACTGCGTTCAACTACGCCTTCACGGTAGCGAATGCGGCTGGAGCCTTCGGCCCCGCCACCAGCGTGACCATCAAGGACCTGGTGCCGGCAGGCATCAGCATCACGGGCGTGCCGACCGGTTCGAACGTGGCCAGTGCGACCTGCACGCCCAATACCTTCCCCTTCGTGGGCAATGGCACGGCGATCCTGTCTTGCACGGTGAGCTTCACCACGCCGGTGGCGGCCGGTGGCACCACCAGCTTCAATCTGCCGGCTGTGCCGACAGCGGTGGGTTCGAGCACGAACACGGCTTCCTACGATCCAGCGGGTGGCATCAACCCGGTCAATCCGACGGCGGGTTGCACGACAGACTGCGCTTCCACGCCGGTGACTCCAGTGACGCCTGGTACGCCTGCGTTGACGGTCACCAAAGCCAACCCCGGCAGCTTGGCTGTGGGGACTGCGTTCAACTACGCCTTCACGGTAGCGAATGCGGCCGGTGCCTTCGGCCCTGCCACCAGCGTGACCATCAAGGACCTGGTGCCGGCAGGCATCAGCATCACGGGCGTACCGACTGGTGCAAACGTGGCCAGTGCGACCTGCACGCCCAATACCTTCCCCTTCGTGGGCAATGGCACGGCGATCATCTCTTGTACGGTGAACTTCACCACACCGGTGGCGGCTGGCAGCAACAGCAGCTTCAACCTGCCGGCTGTGCCGACGGCTGTGGGTTCGAGCACGAACACGGCCTCCTACGATCCGTCGGGTGGCATCAACCCTGTCAATCCGACGGCAGGGTGCACAACAGACTGCGCGTCGACACCCACCACACCGGTCACGCCTGGTACGCCTGCGTTGACGGTCACCAAGGCCAACCCTGGCAGCCTGGCCGTGGGCACGCCCTTCAACTACGCGTTCTCCGTGTCCAACGCTGCCAGTGCCTTCGGCCCCGCCACCAGCGTGACCATCAAGGATCTGGTACCGGCAGGCATCAGCATCACGGGCGTGCCGACCGGCGCGAACGTGGCCAGTGCGACCTGCACGCCCAACACCTTCCCGTTTGCGGGCAATGGCAGCACTGTGCTGACTTGCACGGTGAACTTCACTGCGGCAGTGGCGGCCGGTGGCAACAGCAGCTTCAATCTGCCAGCTGTTCCGACGGCTGTGGGTTCGAGCACGAACACGGCCTCCTACGATCCGTCGGGTGGCATCAGCCCCGTCAATCCGACGGCAGGGTGTACGACAGACTGCGCTTCCACGCCTTCCACGCCGGTGACCCCTGGTACTCCTGCGCTGACGGTCACCAAGGCCAATCCCGGCAGCCTGGCTGTGGGGACTGCGTTCAACTACGCCTTCACGGTAGCGAATGCGGCTGGAGCGTTTGGCCCTGCCAACAGCGTGACCATCAAGGACCTGGTGCCTGCAGGCATCAGCATCACGGGCGTGCCGAGCGGTGCGAACGTGGCCAGTGCGACCTGCACGCCCAACACCTTCCCGTTTGCGGGTAACGGCAGCTCCGTGCTGACGTGTACGGTGAACTTCACGGCTTCGGTCGCAGCTGGCAGCAACAGCAGCTTCAATCTGCCGGCTGTGCCGACGGCGGTGGGCTCGAGCACGAACACGGCTTCCTACGATCCGTCGGGCGGCATCAGCCCGGTCAATCCGACGGCGGGTTGCACGACAGACTGCGCTTCTACGCCGGTGACTCCGGTCACACCGGGTACGCCTGCGTTGACGGTCACCAAGGCCAACCCGGGTAGCCTGGCTGTGGGGGCTGCGTTCAACTACGCCTTCACGGTAGCGAATGCGGCTGGAGCGTTTGGTCCCGCCACCAGCGTGACCATCAAGGACCTGGTGCCTGCAGGCATCAGCATCACGGGCGTGCCGACCGGTGCGAACGTGTCCAGTGCGACCTGCACGCCCAACACCTTCCCGTTTGCGGGCAATGGCAGCACCGTGCTGACGTGTACGGTGAACTTCACGACCTCGGTCGCAGCCGGTGGCAACACCAGCTTCAACCTGCCGGCTGTGCCGACGGCTGTGGGTTCGAGCACCAACACGGCTTCCTACGATCCGTCGGGCGGCATCAGCCCCGTCAATCCGACGGCGGGCTGCACGACGAACTGCGCGTCGACGCCTTCCACGCCGGTGACCCCTGGTACGCCTGCGCTGACGGTTACCAAGGCCAACCCGGGTAGCCTGGCTGTGGGCACGCCCTTCAACTATGCGTTCTCCGTGTCCAACGCTGCCAGTGCCTTCGGTCCCGCCAACAGCGTGACCATCAAGGACCTGGTGCCTGCTGGCATCAGCATCACGGGCGTGCCGAGCGGTGCGAACGTGTCCAGTGCGACCTGCACGCCCAATACCTTCCCCTTCGTGGGCAATGGCACGGCGATCCTGTCTTGCACGGTGAGCTTCACCACACCGGTGGCAGCTGGCAGTAACAGCAGCTTCAACCTGCCGGCTGTGCCGACGGCGGTGGGGTCGAGCACGAACACGGCTTCCTACGATCCGTCGGGCGGCATCAACCCCGTCAATCCGACGGTGGGTTGCACGACGGATTGCGCATCGACGCCTTCCACGCCTGTGACCCCTGGTACGCCTGCGCTGACGGTCACCAAGGCCAACCCCGGTAGCCTGGCTGTGGGCACGCCCTTCAACTACGCGTTCTCCGTGTCCAACGCTGCCAGTGCTTTCGGCCCCGCCACCAGCGTGACCATCAAGGACCTGGTGCCGGCAGGCATCAGCATCACGGGCGTGCCGACCGGCGCGAACGTGGCCAGCGCGACCTGCACGCCCAACACCTTCCCGTTTGCGGGCAATGGCACGGCGATCCTGTCTTGCACCGTGAACTTCACTGCGGCAGTGGCGGCCGGTGGCAACACCAGCTTCAACCTGCCGGCTGTGCCGACGGCTGTGGGTTCGAGCACGAACACAGCCTCGTACGATCCATCGGGCGGCATCAGCCCGGTCAATCCGACGGCAGGGTGCACGACGAACTGCGCATCGACGCCTTCCACGCCGGTGACGCCTGGTACTCCTGCGCTGACGGTCACCAAGGCCAATCCCGGCAGCCTGGCTGTGGGCACGCCCTTCAACTACGCGTTCTCCGTGTCCAACGCTGCCGGTGCCTTCGGCCCCGCCACCAGCGTGACCATCAAGGACCTGGTGCCTGCGGGCATCAGCATCACGAGCGTGCCGACCGGCGCAAACGTAGCCAGTGCGACCTGCACGCCCAATACCTTCCCGTTTGCGGGTAACGGCAGTTCGGTGCTGACGTGTACGGTGAACTTCACGGCTTCGGTCGCAGCGGGTGGCAACACCAGCTTCAATCTGCCAGCTGTGCCGACGGCGGTGGGTTCGAGCACGAACACGGCCTCCTACGATCCGTCGGGTGGCATCAGCCCGGTCAATCCGACGGCCGGTTGCACTGTGAACTGTGCATCGACACCAGCAACGCCGGTCACTCCCAGCACGCAGGTGCCGGTGGCTCCGACGCTGACGGTTTCGCCGACCACGGTGGGAGGCTATCCGCAGATATCCGGCACCGGCACGCCGGGCTACACGATCACGGTGAAGGATGGCTCGACGACACTGTGTACGGCAATCGTCGCGGCCGATCAGACGTGGAGCTGCACGCCAGGCGGCGGCTTGCCGACGCCGGGTCTGCACACGATCAGCGCGACCCAGACCAATCCTGGCAATGGCAACACCGGACCTGCCACAACGACTTCGCTCAACGTGCTCGGAACGACCTTCACGGGTCCGACAGCCACCGGGGCAGGCAATGCCACGGCGACCTTGAGCGGTGGTGGCGCGGGCTGCGGGTTCGATGTGTCGCAGTCGTCCTTCGTCGCGGCTGCGGCGGGTGCGCCGGGCCAGTTGAGCTTCCCGTACGGCAATGTGCACTTCGTGGCCCGCGGCTGTACGGCCAGCAGCTCGATCACGGTCAGCGTCACCTGGCCGGGTCCGGTGACCGGCATGGCGTACTGGAAGTTCGGTCCAGCGTCCGCAGGGGCGGCGGACTCCTGGTATCAGCCTCCGGGTGCGGTGGTGTCGGGCAATACGACCTCGGTGGTGGTCACCGATGGCGGCCAGGGTGATGATGATCGCGCAGCCAATGGCGTGATCGTGGATCCCAGCGGTCCGGCGCGTGTGGGTGCGGCACCGGATGCCACGCCGATTCCTGCGCTCGAACCGCGCATGCTCGCCATGGCCATGCTGCTGATGCTGGCCGCAGGCCTGTGGAATCTGCGCCGCAGACGCGGTTGACACACCGCTGAAGAGGAGCTGAACCATCGCCTGCCGAACCTGTTTCGGCAGGCGATTTCCATTGGGCGCGGGCGCTGCATCCCGGCGGCTCAAGCCTGCCCGTAACCCCAGGCCGCCTTGCGGGCCTATCGCGCGTGCAACACGCCGTAAATGAGAACAATTTAGAATTTCTCGCTGATTGGCGCCTTCCGTCGACAAGTCCCGGCCAACGCCGCCCGGGGCCGATGCACAGGTGCCGCGCACTTTCATCTCTGCCCGCCTGCCTTCCATGCACCGTTCTGTCCTGATGTTCCGTTGCGCACCGCAATGGATTTCCGACCGACGCCGCCTGCTCGCCTGCTTCTCATGACTTTCAAGAAAATCTGGTTCCAGTTGCACTGGTTCGTCGGCATTACGGCCGGTACGGTGCTCATCGTCATCGGGCTGTCGGGCGCGGTGTTCTCGTTCCATGAGGAAATCCTGGGATGGATGAATCCCGGCACTGCCTCCGTGCCCGCGCGCGATGCCGCGCCGCTGGCGCCGCCGCAGGTTGCGCAGGCGCTGCGCGAGGCCGGTGAGCAGCGCGTGGTCCAGCGCATCACCGTCTTTGCCGAGCCCGGCCGCTCGGCCCAGGTGGCCTTCAAGCCGCCGGCCGGCCAGCGCCGGGGCCAGACGGTCTTTGTCGATCCCTACACGGGCGCGCAGCTGCCTGAGCAGCACGGCACGGAGTTTTTCGAATGGGTGGAGCGCCTGCACCGCTGGCTGCTGCTGTCGCGCGATGACGGCAAGCCCATCACCGGCACGCTGGCCGGCCTGCTGCTGATGCTGTCGCTGTCGGGCCTGTACCTGCGCTGGCCGCGCCGGCCGCTGTCATGGCGCACCTGGCTGACCTTCGATCCGGCGCTCAAGGGCCGCTCCTTCCTCTGGGGCCTGCACTCGGTGGCGGGCACCTGGGCCCTGGTGGCTTATGTGGTGTTCACCTGCACCGGCATGTATTGGGCCTTTGGCGTAGTGCGCAGCACGGTGGATGGCTGGGCCGGCGTGCCGCCGCGCGTGGCCGCTCCCGCGGCGCCGTCCTCGAAACCCGGTGGCGGCCGGCCTGAGCCGGCTGGCGCGCAGCAGCCCATCGACATCGCGCCCGGCTGGGCCGCCTTCGAGCGCATCGCCCATGGCTGGCAGTTCGCCCAGCTGCGCCTGCCCGAGCGCGCGGGCCAGCCCCTGCAGATCAGCTGGCTGGATGCCGATGCCGCCCATGAGCGCGCGCGCAACCAGATGGTCCTGCTGCCCGACGGCGCCGTGCAGCGCGACGAGCGCTATGCCGACCTGCCCACGGGCCGCCGCGCCGTGGGCGCCATCTACCCGCTGCACATGGGCACCTATTTCGGCATGCCGGGGCGCATCTTCATGACGCTGGCCTCGCTGATCATGCCCCTGTTCGCCATCACGGGCTGGATGCTCTACCTGGACCGCCGGCGCAAGGCGCGCGCCCTGGCCAAGGAGCGCCAGGCGCTGATGGCGGACCCGCCACCGTCCGCCCCTGCGGGCCAGGACACCGTGCTGGTCGCCTTCGCAAGCCAGGCCGGCCGCGCCGAGCGCCTGGCCGTGGCCACCGTGGCCGCGCTGCGCGGCGCAGGCATGGCGGCCAGCCTGCAGTCCGTGGCGGCGCTGGATGCCGAGCAAATGCGCCACCACCGGCGCGTGCTCTTCGTGGCCAGCACCTTCGGCGAAGGTGACCCGCCCGATGCCGCGCGCCGCTTTGCGCGCCTGCTGGGCGCGGCCTCGGGCTCGGCCCTGCCGCACCTGCAATATGGCCTGCTGGCGTTGGGTGACCGGCAGTACGCGGCCTTCTGCGGCTTTGGCCATGCGCTGGACCACCAACTGCGCCGCCTGGGCGCGCAGCCCGTGTTTCCGCTGATCGAGATGGATGGCGAGGAACCCCAGGCCTGGAATGCCTGGCAGCAGGCGCTGGCCGGACATTTCGGGGCCATGCCGCCTGCATCGGATGCGCTGCCTGCGTCTGCTGCAGGCCCGCTGGCCGATGCCACGGCCTTTGCCGCATGGCCGCTGCAGGCGCGCAGCCTGTGCAATGCGGGCAGCCAGGGCGCCGGTCTCTACGTGCTGGAACTGTCGCCGCCCGAAGGCGTGGCCCCGCTGTGGCGGGCTGGTGCGCTGGCCGAGGTGCTGCCACGCCATGGCGCAGCCACCGTGCAGGCCTGGCTGGCCGCCCAGGAATGTGACGGTTCGGCCCCCGTGCAATGGCGCCAGCAGACCTGCACGCTGGGTGAGGCGTTGGCCGCCAGCGTGCTGCCGGCCCCGGGCGACATCGCCCCCGGCACCGCGCCCCAGGCCGTGGCCGATGCACTGCGGCCGCTGCTGCCGCGCAGCTACTCGGTCGCCTCGCTGCCGCAGGACGGCCATGTGCGGCTGCTGGTGCGCCAGGCCCGCCATGACGGCGGCCTGGGCGTGGCGTCGGGCTGGCTGACGGCGCATGCGGCCCAGGGCACATCCGTGGCCATGAGACTGGTGGAAAACCGCGCCTTCGAGCCGCGTGAAGAGGCAGATGCCGAGCCCGATGCTCCGGCTATCTTCATCGGCAACGGCTCCGGCTATGCCGGCCTGCGCGGCCACCTGCTGGCGCGCATGCACGCAGGCCGCCACCGCAACTGGCTGCTATTCGGCGAACGCCAGCGGGCCCATGACGGGTACTGCGAGGCCGAGGTCTCCGGCTGGCTGGCCGCAGGCAAGCTGCAGCGCGCCGACTTCATCTACTCCCGCGACCAGGCCCGGCGCCGCTACGTGCAGGACGCCCTGCGCGAAGCCGCCGACGCCCTGCGCGACTGGAACGCCGACGGCGCCGTGCTCTACGTCTGCGGCAGCGCCGACGGCATGGCCGCAGGCGTCGATGCCGCGCTGGCCGACATCCTGGGCGCTACCGCCGTCGAAGACCTGATCGTCGAAGGCCGTTACCGCAGGGATGTGTACTGAGGTGAAGCGCCGCGTCTCAAGGCACAGCGCATAAAAACCGGCGCGGCCCAAGTCAGGGACACCGAGGAAGGGCCTACGCCGGCCGCGCCGCCCCGCACCGAGGGTGTCGTCCCCCTCCCGCGTAGCGAGAGAGGGCGCCGTGCATACGGGGGAAGGCGCGTAAGCGCCTCAGGGGGTGATGTACCTCTCCTTGCCGAGATTGAGCATCAACCGGTTCGCCCAGCCGAACAGCGCGGCCGAATGCAGCATGTCCAGGATTTCCTGGTCCGTGAGGCCGGCATCGCGCAGCGGCTGCAGCTGGGCTGCGCCAAAGCTGCCCGGCGCGCGCGTCAGCGCCAGCGAGGACTGGATGATGGCGCGTTCGCGCGCATTGGTGCCGGCCGTGTCCGGGTCGTCGAACATCTGGGCCATGACATCGTTGCGCTTGGCCAGCTGCTCGAAGCGCTGGGCGTGGACCGATGCGCAGTACACGCAGCCGTTGGAGCGCGAGACGGCCGTGGCCGCCACCTCGCGCTCGGCGCGCGACAGGCCGCCGGGCGCGTACATGATGGCGTTGAAGGCCTGCGAGCGCTCCGACAGCACGCGCGGCTGGCGGGCCAGCAGCAGGTAGAAGTCCGACGTGCGCGCCTTGGGGTGGCTCAGGTCCAGCACGGCCTGCTGCTCGGCCGTGGCCGTGGCGGGGTCGAGCACGGGCAGCCAGGACGTCCAGTCCAGCGTTTCGCTGGTGTAGCCGTTGCGGCGCAGCGGCTCGCCCGGTGGCGGCAGGTTGGCGGGGTGCACGAAGGGTGCGGCGGCGGCTTCGGCAGCCGGTGCGCTGGCCTGGCCGCCCAGCGCGTCCATGGCCTGCACGCCCGCGAACAGGCGCAATTGGTAGGCGATGAAGCCCACCAGCTGGGCCACCAGCACGGTGTCGTCGATGGACAGGCCGGACTCGGGCATGGCCAGCAGGGCGGCGCGGTCGCTCTCGGCCGGGTGCAGGGCCAGGGTGCGCACAAAGTGCAGGGCCGCATCCAGGCGGGCGTTGCCGGTCTGGGCGCCGGGCTGGGCCAGCACGGTGCGCAGCGCGGGCGTCAGGGCATCGCCCAGGGACTCGGCACGCTGGCGGTATTCATCGGCCAGGGCCTGCACGCCGCTGACGCGGCATTGCTCGCTGGCCAGCACCAGGCGCTCGGCGCGCGACAGGCTGTCCGCCAGGCCGTCGCCCAGCAGCAGGTCCTCGCAGGCCTGGGTGGCAATGGCCACCTTGTCGCGCTGGCGGCGCGTGGCGAAAACGGGGGACTGGTCGGTCAGGCCGGCCAGGCGGTCGATGGTGTCGTTGGCGGTGGTCATGGGTATCTCAGGTCTTGTCTGCCAGGGCCCGCACGCGGGCTTCGGGGTCGGCGGGCGTCCATTCGCTGCCGTCGAGCTCGGGCTCGGAATAGGACTGCAGCTGGGCGTAGTGGTGTTCCAGGTCCTCGCGGTAGAACAGCGAGGCCAGGCCCTGGGCCAGCTTGCGCGCGCCGTCGCTGATGGCGGGGATATCGCCCGACACCGTGCCGTGCGACAGCGCGGCCGGATAGCAAAAGCAGTGCACATGGTCCAGGCCGGGCAGGGCGCCGGGCGTCTTTTCCTGGAACTCGAACAGCGGGCCCAGGTCGGGCGAGTCCGACAGTTCCTGGTCCTCGGCACCCGCCTCGGGCACGAAGCGGTCGCTCCAGATGCGCACATGGGGCGCCAGGTCGGCGAACTCGGGGCGCTGGCGCCAGTCGATGGCAAAGCCGGTGGAGACGATCAGGAAGTCCAGCACGAACACGCCGCGCGGCGTGTCCACGCGCAGCCGGTCTCCGTCCTGCTCCACCTTCTGCACGGCGCAGCCCAGGTTGAAGTGGGCGTTGGCATGGCGCGAGACGCGCAGCGTGCTGCCGTGCGGAGGTGGCACCTGCTGCACGTTGATGTAGTGGCGTATGCGCCATTTCCAGGCGTCGGGCAGCAGGAACTGGCCGTGCGTGAGGCCGGGCGTGCCCGAGCCCTTGGATTTGTTGATGCGCGGCAGGTCGCTGCGGCGCACCAGCAGGTCCACGCTGGCGGCGCCGTTCTCCAGCGCGGTGGCTGCGCTGTCCATGGCCGACGAGCCCGCGCCCACCACGCCCACGTGCAGGCCTGCCAGGCGGCGGTAGTCGAGCACGTCGGAGGAGTGCGCCCAGCGGCTGCGGTCCACGCCCTGCATGAAGGCGGGGATCTGCGGGCCGCCCAGGCCGTCGCGGCCCGTGGCCAGCACCACGCGGCGCGCCAGCCAGGTGCGCGAGGCGCCATCGGCCGTCACATCGACCTCGACCGTGCCGTCGGCCTGCGGGCGGATGGCCGTGACCTGGTGGCCGTTGCGCACGTCGCAGCGCATCACGCGGCGGTACCAGCGCAGGTAGTCCATCCATTGCAGGCGCGGGATCTTGTCCAGCGCGGCCCAGGCTTCGCGGCCCCATTGGGCGATGAACCAGGCGCGGAAGGTCAGCGAGGGCAGGCCCAGCGCGGGGCCGGTCAGCTCCTTGGGCGAGCGCAGGGTTTCCATGCGCGCCGTCGTGGCCCAGGGGCCTTCGAAGTCCAGCGGGGCCTTGTCCAGCAAAACGGCCGCGATGCCCAGCTGGGACAGCGCGGCCGACAGGGCCAGGCCGGCCTGGCCGGCGCCGATGACCAGGACATCGTGCACGGGCTGGCCGTTGCGGGTGGAGGGAGGAATCCAGGCCTTGGCAGGCCAGCCCAGGGCGACGAGGTCGTCGCGCAGGCGTTCTTCAAGGGCAGCCAGGCCCGCAGGGGCCGGGGCTGCCGGTTCGGTCAGGGACATAGACTCACCAGGAACTCACGAGGAAAGGCGCGCCAGCGGGGCAGGGCCTGCGGGCGCGCGCGGCATCAATCGATGCTGATTTTCGCGTCTTTGACCACCTGTGCCCACTTCAGGCGGTCGTTGTGCACGGTTTTCTTGAACTGCTCGGGCGTTTCGATGCGGATGGCATTGCCCTGGGACTCGAAGCGCGCACGCACCTCGGGCAGCTCCAGCACCTCGCGCACGGCTTGGCTGAGCTTGGCCACGATGGCCGGGTCCGTGCCCTTGGGCGCGAAGATGCCGAACCAGATCGAGCTGTCGAAGCCCTTGGTGCCTGTCAGGCCGCTGGAGGCGATGGTGGGCACTTCCTTGATGACTTCCACGGGCTTGGCCGTGGTCACGCCCAGCAGGCGCACCTTGCCGCTTTTGTAGTGGGGCAGCACGGTCTGGACCTGGTTCATGATGCAGCAGGTCTCGCCGCGCAGCACCGAGGTGATGGCCTCGGGGCCGCCCTTGTAGGGCACGTGGACCATGTTCAGGCCCAGGCGCGCATTGAACTCGGCAAAGGCCATGTGCGTGCCCGCGCCGTTGCCTGTGGAGGCGTAGTTGTACTTGCCGGGGTTGGCCTTGATCTCGTCCACGAACTCCTTGAGGTTCTTGACGTTGATCACGTTGGGATTGATGGTCAGCACGTTGGACACATCGATCAGCGGCGCCACCGGCACGAAGTCGGTTTCCACATCGAAGGGCAGCTTCTTGTACAGCGCGGCATTGCTGCCGTGCGTGGCGGCCGTGCCGAAGGCCAGCGTGTAGCCGTCCGGCTTGGCGCGCGCCACGATCTCGCTGGCGATGTTGCCGGCCGCTCCCGACTTGTAGTCAATGATGAGCGGCTGGCCCAGGCGCTGGGACAGCGGCTCCTGCACGCCGCGCGCGATCACGTCCACGCCCGAGCCTGCCGGGAAGCCCAGGATCATGGTCACGGGCTGGTGCGGCCACGAAGCCGCCGAATCGGCTGCCACCGCTGCGGTGGAGCCGAAGACGGCCAGGGCCGCGGCGGCGGCGGGAATCCAGGAGCGGAAAAACGAGGGGCGCATGGTGTGCAGGGAAATCCGGTGAATCAATTCCCATATTTTCCTGAGAACTTAATGAGCCACTTTTATATGCATATGTTGGTATGAAGCCAGTGTGGGCATGCCCGGGGCTGCCAGCAAAAAGCCCGCCGATGGGGCGGGCTTCATGCCGGGCGCAAGCGCCCATCAATGGCGGTAGGGGTTGTTGGGGCGGCGGTCATGGCGGTCCGGCACGCCGTCGCGGTCACGGTCCCAGCGGCCGGGTGCGTAGCCCCAGCGGCCACCCTGCTGCGACCACACGGGCTGGCGGTACACATAGCCGGGACGCGCCTTGACCCAGTGGCCGGCCACCCAGGCATGGCGGTGGCCCTGCGGGCGCCAGTAGCCGGGTGCCCAGACGTAGCCGCGGCGCGGTGCAGGAACCGCCTCGTAGCGCATGGGAGGCGGCGCGCCGAACTGGACCGAGATGGCGGCGCCCGGCGCCGCATAGGTCACGTTGGCCTGGGCCTGCGCGGTGCCGGCCCATCCGGCCAGGGCCAGGGTGGCGGCGATCAGCGGTGTGCGAAGGGAAATCATGGCGGCTCCTTGTCCTTGGTTCATCGGGCTGGAGTCCTGGTGAAAGGAATCCATGACTGCATGGTGCAGGTCCATCGTCAATCCCGGGTTGCCGCGCCGCGAAGTCTTGCAATCTTGTGTATCGCCTTGGTGAAGCCTTGTTGCCAGGCGCTGCAGCGCAGGCTGCCGTCCTGCAGCCGCCGTCAGACAGTGCCTCTTCGAAGCGCCGTGAACGCCGTGAATTCCCAGCTGCGCATGGCCAGCACCAGGGTGTAGCCCTCGCGCTGGCCCGGCGGCAGGCGCTGGTCCTGCAGGTGCTGCTGGGAAAAGTCATGGGCCAGCCGCTGTATGCGTTCCACGAAGCTGGGCGCCAGATGCCGGCCGATGGAGCCGTGCACCATCAGCATGCCCTCACCGGGCTGGTCGAAGCCGCCGCCGAAATAGTCGAGCACGGCGTTCTCGCGGAAGTACTCCATCACCGGCCCGCGCGCGCGCCAGCGGAAGGTCTTGGCCAGGCGCAGCCGGTAGCGGTTGCCGGGGCGCAGTTCGATGATGCCGATGCGGTCCAGCTGGGCCAGGTAGCGGATGCCTTCGGCCTCGGTCATGCGGTAGGTGGCCACGATCTGCTCCAGCGTCCACTGGCTGAGCACGCAGATGGCCATCAGCAGCAGCTTGCGGTCGGCGACCACGGCGTTCTCCTGCTCGGGCGTCATCTCCTGCAGCAGCGGTTGGCTGTCGGCCACGCGGCGCGCCAGGTCGGCGAAATCCAGGCTCAGTGCGCGGCAGATGGCATCGATGCGCGACAGCGGCATGTCGCCCTTGGCCAGCATGCGCTTGACGCTGGACTCGGCCATGCCCAGGGCGCGCGCCAGGTCGGCATAGGTCATCTGGGCGGCCTTGAGTTCCTTCTTGAGGGCGATGACGAGGTCGGCGGTGGTGCTCATGGGTAGCGATTATCGATACCCGAGGTGCTGGTTTGCGCGGCGGGTGCAGAAAAACGATGCTGGAAGAGCCGATGGCTCGCCACACTCCGCCTCACTTTTCACGAGGAGCAACACATGCCATCCGTATCGATTTCACCGGCCGCCGCCTTGCGCGCGCTGTACTGGGGCGCTGCCCTGCTGCTGCTGGCCGCCTGGCTTGGCCCCGCCGTGCCGCAGCCGCAGGACTTTCACGCGTTTGCCGACCAGCGCGCCTGGGGGGCGCTGCCCCATGCGCTGGATGTGCTCAGCAACCTGGGCTTTGCCTGGGCCGCCGTGGCGGGCGCGCGCCTGCTGCTGGACCGGCGTAGCCAGGCACTGGCGCCGGCCCTGCGCTGGTTGGCCGCGCTGTTCTTCACGGGGCTGGCGTGTTCGGCCATAGGTTCGTCCGTCTACCACTGGGCACCCCACGATGCCACCCTGGCCGGCGACCGGCTGGGCATGTCCATGGCCTTTGCCGGCATGCTGGGGCTGGCGCTGCAATCGCGCATTGCCGACCGCGTGGCCGTGCGTGCCGCGGTGGCCATGCTGGTCGCCGCCGTGGCCTCGGTGCTGGTCTGGCTGCATGGCGGCAACCTGCTGCCCTGGGCGCTGGTGCAGGGCGGCGGCATGCTGGCGGTGCTGGGCCTGGCCTGCGTGGCGCCGCGCCATGGCGCGCTGGCGCTGCGCCTGGGCGCGGTGATTGCCTGGTATGGCGCGGCCAAGCTGCTGGAGTGGGGCGATGCGGCCGTGTTCGATGCCACGGGCGGGCTGGTGTCCGGCCACAGCCTCAAGCATGTGGTGGCGGCGGCCGCCGCCCTGCCCGTGATCGCCGCGCTGCGTGCGGCCGGCACGGCGCGCATGACCAGTACGGGCACAATGTGCGCCGATGCGTGCGGCCACGGCGGCGCCACCAACCGTTGAGGGAAGACAAGATGTTCCAGCAAGAGACCGGCAGCCCGTCTGCCCCCACCGCAACGGCCGGCGCCGTGCCATCGGCCGCGCACGAGCACCCCAACCAGTTCGCCCTGCTGGGCCAGCGGCGCTTTGCGCCGTTCTTCTGGACGCAGTTCTCGGGGGCGGCCAACGACAACCTGTTCAAGTTCGCGCTCACCGTGATGGTGACCTACCAGCTCAGCGTCTCCTGGCTGCCTTCGGCCATGGCGGGGCTGGTGATCGGGGCGCTGTTCATCCTGCCGTTCCTGCTGTTCTCGGCCACCTCGGGCCAGCTGACGGACAAGTGGGACAAGACCCGCATGTTCCGCCTGGTCAAGAACCTGGAGATCGCCATCATGGCGCTGGCCGCCTGGGGCTTCATCCAGGCCAATGTGCCGCTGCTGCTGGGCTGCGTCTTCCTGATGGGCCTGCACTCCACGCTGTTCGGCCCCGTGAAATTCGCCTACCTGCCCCAGGTGCTCAGCGAGCGCGAGCTGACGGGCGGCAACGGCATGGTGGAGATGGGCACCTTCGTGGCCATCTTGCTGGGCAACGTGGCAGGCGGCCTGCTGGTGGCCGTGCCCGAGGTGGGCCATATGCAGGTGGCCGTGGCCTGCCTGGCGCTGGCGGTGATCGGGCGGATCTTTGCGCAGTTCATCCCCAATGCGCCGGCCACCGACCCGCACCTGGTCATCAACTGGAACCCCTTTACCGAAACCTGGCGCAACCTGCAGCTGGCCCGCGAGCAGCCCGCCGTGTTCCGCTCGCTGCTGGGCATCAGCTGGATGTGGTTCTTCGGCGCCGTGTTCCTGGCCCAGTTCCCCAGCTTTGCCAAGGAGGTGCTGCATGGCGACGAGCATGTGGCCTCGCTGCTGCTGGTGGTGTTCTCTGTGGGTATCGGCACGGGCTCGCTGCTGTGCGAGGTGTTCAGCCGCCGCCATGTGGAGATCGGCCTGGTGCCGCTGGGCGCCATCGGCATGAGCGTGTTCGCCGTGGACCTGTTCTTTGCCTCGCGCGCGCTGCCGGCTTCCGAGCTGATGGGCGTGGGTGCCTTCTTTGCCCAGCCCGCGCACTGGCGCGTGATGGCCGACCTGGGCATGCTGGCCCTGTCGGCCGGCATCTACAGCGTGCCCATGTACGCGCTGATCCAGATGCGCAGCCAGCCCACGCACCGAGCGCGGATCATCGCGGCCAACAACATCCTCAACGCGCTGTTCATGATCGCCTCCAGCGTGCTGGCCGGCGCGCTGCTGGCGGCGGGCTTCAGCATTCCCCAGGTATTCCTGATCACGGGCATTGCCAATGCCGTGGTGGCGGCCTACATCTTCTTGCTGGTGCCCGAGTACCTGCTGCGCTTCGTGGCCTGGGTGGCCTCGCGCTTCGTGTACCGCTTCAAGGTGCAGGGCGACGAGCACATTCCGGCCACCGGCGCGGCCATCCTGGCCTGCAACCATGTGAGCTTTGTCGATGCCGTGCTGCTCATGGCCGCCAGCCCCCGGCCCATCTACTTTCTGATGGACCACCGCATCTTCCGCGTGCCCGTGCTGGGCTGGCTGTTCCGCCTGGCCAAGGCCATCCCCGTCGCGCCCCAGAAGGAAGACCCCGCCACCTACGAGGCAGCCTTCGAGCGCGCCGCCCAGGTGCTGCGCGAGGGTGATCTGCTGGCCATCTTCCCCGAGGGCGGCATCACGCGCGACGGGCAGCTGCAGGAGTTCCGAGGCGGCATCATGAAGATCGTCGAGCGCGCCCAGGCCGATGGCCTGCAGGTGCCCGTGGTCCCCATGGCGCTGACCAATCTCTGGGGTTCGTACTTCAGCCGCATCGAGCAGGGCGGCGCCATGGTGCGGCCCTTCCGCCGTGGCCTGTTCAACCGTGTGGGCCTGAACGTGGGCCAGCCCATGGCCCAGGCCGAGGTGCAGCCCGCGCTGCTGCGCGAGCGCGTGCTGCGGCTGCTGGCGGCTTAAGAGGGGTTCTGTTCCTCTACCGTGAAGCTCAGGCCGGCATTGGCCTTGAGCCTGGCGATGAGCGCGTTGCCCATGGCGGGCGCCGTGGTCCAGATGCCGCCGGGCGTGTCCGGGGCGTCCTGCAGCAGGCAGACGGCGGCCTCGGTGATCATCTTGGATGTGGAGCCGTAGCCCGGATCGCGGTCGCCCTTGACGCCCACGCGCAGGCTGTGGCCGGCCGTGTCGGTGCCGATGAACAGCACGTCGTAGAAGCCCGATTCACGCTCTTCGCGCGATGGCCCCTCGCCAGGCTGGGGGCCGTCGTCCGCGCCCAGCGACTTGTCGGCCGCCACGGCGTTGGCCAGGGCCTCGCCCTTTTCGCCCGCGCCTGTGACCATCATCTCGTCGTAGACAAAGTCGGCGCCATAGGCATGGCCCAGCAGAAAGTTGGAGCGGTGCACGTTGCGCGTGTTGATGGCCGCCATCACGAAGGGCGCCACCCACAGGCCCAGCACCTCGTCCACCATGGGCTTGCTGCCGGACGGTTGGCGCGGGCCCTCGAAGCCCGGCGTGAGCGAGAACGGATTGCGCAGCAGCTCCAGCACGCCCGGCTGGGCGGCGGCCGCCGCCATGGTGGCCTTGAGGCTGGCTGCCGTGCCGCCCGAGAATGTGCCCTTCATCTTGCGCACCCGGCCCCGCACGCGCTGGGCGGGCTGGCCGAAGCGGGCCTGCATCTCTCGCTGCAGCATGAACACGCCCAGGTCGAAGGGAATGGAATCGAAGCCGCAGGAGAACACGATGCGCGCGCCGCTGGCCTTGGCTGCGGCCTCGTGGGCATCGATCATCTGGCGCATCCACGCTGGCTCGCCGCACAGGTCCACATAGTCCACGCCGGCGCTGGCGCAGGCGGCCACGAGTTCGTTTCCGTAGAGCTGGTAGGGGCCCACCGTGGTCAGCACCAGGCGGGTCTGCTCCATCAGCGCCTGCAGGCTTGCGGGATTGCCGGTGTCGGTCACCACCAGCGGGGTATCGGCGGGCGCGCCCAGCTCGTCGCGCACGGCCGCGAGCTTGGCGGCATTGCGCCCGCCCATGGCCCAGCGCAGGCCGCTGCCTGCGGGGTAGCGCCTGAGCAGGTACTCCACCACCAGCCGGCCCGTGAAGCCGGTGGCGCCGTGGACGACGAGGTCAAAGGGTTTGGTCATGGGAGATCTCCATCAATCAGCGTGGCGAACGTGCGATTGCCCGCTGCACTGCAGCCGGGGTGGGCGCATTGTCTGTGGCGCGCCGCAGGGTTCCTGTCGCCCAGGTGCCGTGCCCGATGTTCTGTGTGCTGGTGTCACGTGCAGGAACTTTTTGGGGCGTAAACAACAGTCAAAAACTTGAAAAGTACCGTTTGGAGATACTCGATGGCCTGTGTCTGGCCACTGTTACGGTTGAATGCAGACACGCAAGTTACGTCTGGGCACCATGCGTCCCGTGTTCAACCAATGCCCTTGAGGGGCACCTCGGCAAATGTCCTCTTCTCCCATCGTCGTTCAGCGTGATACCCGGGCCTGGCAACTGCAGGTGTGGGTGTCGTTCGGCATTGCGGTCTCGCTGTGCGCCATCGGCCTGGCATGGCTGCCCGGCGAGCAGCTGGAGCAGGCCTTCATGGTGATGGGCTATGTGTTCTGCCTCTCGGCCGCCTTCGTGCTGGCCAAGTTCGTGCGGGACAACGAGGGCGGCCGCAGCGGCGCAGGCGACACGCCCATGTGGAAGCTGGTGGTCTGGGGCGGCTTTGCCGTGTCCATGGCGCTGACCGGCTGGGGGCTGGTGAGCATGGACATCAACGTGACCTACAAGGCCTTCCTGGGCGTGAGCTGGCTCTACCTCATCACCACCGCCTTCACGCTGGCCAAGATGCTGCGTGACCGCCACGAGGCCGACCTGGCGCAGGCCCGCATGCATGGCCGCCGCGAGGCCGCGCAACCGGCCGACGCCGAGTGATGTCCACCCCTTCCCCGCATTTCCAGGAGTCCAAGCAATGATGGTCAACCAATCCGTTTTCGCGCGCCTGCCGCGTGCCCTGCTGGCCGCTGGCGCGCTGTGCGCAGCCCTGGCCATGGCGCCTGCCCATGCGCAAAGCGAGGCCTCCGTGGCGCTGTCCATGCTGCCCGTGGCCTCCGTGGTGGGCACGGCTTCGGTGGCTTCGACGGCCGCTGGCGCCGTGGTGGCCTTGCCGGCCGCGCTGTCGGTGGGCGGCGCGGTGCTGACCGTGAAGGCGGTGCAGGCCTCGGCCACGGGCACGGTCTATCTGCTCGAGCGTGCCTCCGACGGCGCCCAGGCCAGCGTGGAAGTGGTGGGGCGGGGCGCCTCCGCCTCGGCCTATGCCGTGGGCACGGTGCTGACCTGCAGCGTGATCGGCGCAGGCGTTGTCATCTCGGCGGCCGGCAAGGTGCTGGCCTTCATTCCCAACGAGATGGGCAAGGCCCTGTTGCACAACGAACGCCTGTGATGCCTGCCATGAAAACGCCTCTTTCCCCTTCCCCTGTGGCCCGTGCCGCCTGCCTGGTGCTGCTGCTGGCCGCCGCGCTGGGCACGGCCCATGCAGGGCGCAGCTGCGAGGACAAGCCCCTCACCCCCCAGTCCCTGCAAAAGGGCCTGGACCTGGCCCAGCGCACATCCCAGGCGCTGGATGCCGAATATGCGAAGAACGGCACCCGCGTCGTGCTGCTGGCGCGCGTGGGCCAGGACCTGAGCAAGTACGACCTGCACTACTCGCACTACGGCTGGGCCTACAGGACCACCGAGGGCCCCTGGCGCGTGGCGCACAAGCTCAACGAATGCGGCACGGCCGGCGGCCATGTCTACCGCCAGGGCCTGGGCGAGTTCTTCCTGGACGACCTGTGGCGCTACGAGGCCGGCGTTCAGGTGCCCACGCCCGCCGTGCAGCAGGCGCTGTGGACCTTTCTGACCCAGCCCCAGACCGTGCTGCGCCTGCAGCACGAGCCCTACAGCATGGTCAGCTATGCCTGGGGCCAGCGCTACCAGCAGTCCAACCAGTGGGCCACCGAAACCCTGGCCGCCGCCATGGAGCCGGCCACGGTGCAGCGGCGCGAGCAGGCCCAGGCCTGGCTGCAGTTCAAGGGCTACGAGCCCGGCGTGCTGGTGATTCGCGCGCTGTCGCGGCTGGGCGGGCGCGTGACGGCTGCCAACATCGCCTTCGACGACCATCCCAACGACAAGCGCTATGCCAGCCGCATAGAGACCGTGACCGTGGAATCGGTGACGCAGTGGCTGCAGCGCAGCCAGCTGGCGGGTCCGGTGCGCGTGCTGCCCTGAGCCGGCCCGGCTTTTCATCCGCCTGCGGTCTTCCTCGGCCGCAGGACACTGAAACAGGAGTTTCCCCATGAGCAAGGCCCTGCGTCTGCCCGAAAAATGGTTCCGCCGAGGCCTGTGGCTGGTGGCGGTGGTGTTCGCGTCCTTCCTCATCGGCCTGGGTGGCCTGGTGGTGGGGGATCTGCCCCAGGTCGAGTCGCCGCGCACGGTGGAGGACTTCATCGCGCCCGCTGCGGCCGAGCCCGTCAAGGCCGAGATCAAGGCCGCCGATGCCGATCACGACAAGGCGGAGACGGCGCTGCAGAACGCGCGCCTCAAGTACCAGGCCACGCAGGCGCGCTACCGCTCGGCGCGCGAGACCTTCGACAACTGGGTGGCCACGCGCCGCGCCACGGCCCGGCCCGAGCAGGACAGCGAGCTGCTGTCGCGCACCCAGGCGCTGGATGCCATCAAGCAGGAAGAGAACACCGCACGCGCCTCCGTGGAGCGGCTGCAGGACGCCAGCCTGCAGGCACGCCAGCGCCTGGACGCGGCCAACCGCCAGTGGGACGGGCTGCGCGACGGTGCCATGGAGGCCTGGCGCAAGGAGATGCGCGCCATCGAGCTGCGCGTCTTCCTCTACCGCCTGGCGCTGACCCTGCCCCTGCTGCTGGTGGCCGGCTGGCTGTTCGCCAAACAACGCAAGAGCACCTGGTGGCCCTTTGTCTGGGGCTTCATCTTCTTTGCGCTGTTCGCCTTCTTCGTCGAACTCGTGCCCTACCTGCCCGACTACGGCGGCTACGTGCGCTATGTGGTCGGCATCGTGGTGACGGTGCTGCTGGGGCGCGCGGCCATTCTGGGCCTGAACCGCTACCTGGAGCGGCAAAAGCAGCAGGAGTCACTGCCCGAGACGCAGCGGCGCCAGGAACTGGGCTACGACGTGGCCCTGGCCCGCCTGGCCAAGGGCGTATGCCCGGGCTGCGAGCGCCCCGTGGACCTGAAGGACGGCGCCATCGATTTCTGCCCCCACTGCGGCATAGGCCTGTTCGACCGCTGCGGCAGCTGCAATACCCGCAAGAGCGCCTTTGTGCACTATTGCCACAGCTGCGGCACCCAGGCCGATGGCAACCGCAGGAAGCCGGGAGCCGTGCTGCCTTCCACGTCCGCTGCGCCTGCCGTGCCTCCCGTGCAGGAGGCCGGACCGGCACCGGGTTGAGTATGGCTGAGCCCGCCTGACCCCCGCCTGAAGCGGCCCTGGCGGCGGCTGTGGCGGTGTCGGCCGGAGCCGGCAAGACCCTTGAAGCTGCGCGGGGTTGTGGTACACCATGGCTTGCGCGCTCGGCCGGGGCGCAGATGTCTTCAGCGAGGATGCCATGTCACGCCAGCTGCCGTATCCCCCACAACACACGCCAGCGCAGCCCGCCCACCCACCGGCCGGCGCGTCCGCCCATCTTCTTCCCCTGGCGGCCTGGGCCGTGGGGGCTGCCCTGCTGGCCGGCCATGTGCTGGCCGGCCCTTCTTCATGGAAAGCCTGGGCGGCCTACGCCGTGCTGTCGGCCCTGGCCGGCATGGCCTGGGTCTGGCGCTGCCATGCAGCCGGCCTGCCGCTGACCCGGACGCTGCGCGGCCACGGCTGGATACAGGCCACGATGGCCTTGCTGCTGGCGGCCTGGCAGCCCTCGCTGGCCTGGGCCTCTGCCCTGCTATGGCTGGCCGCCGTCGCCTGGCTGCCCTGGGATGGCGAGCGCGAGCAGGCGCTGCACCTGCCCGCAGGACAGATCGTGCTGCTGTGCGCCATGCTGGCCATGCTCTGCGCCGTGGTGGTGGCCAGGCCCATGCCGCAGATGGCACCGGGCTCGGTCGCCGTGCGCATTCTGTGGCTGGCCAGCGTGCTGCTGCCGCTGGCCGTGCATGCGCTGGCCCTGTGGCAGGCACTGAGCCGCATGCAGCGCCAGTACACCGAGGAGCTGGCGCAGCTGTCCAGCTACTGCGGCCAGCTGGCCGACGATGTGCAGCAGCTGCAGACCCGCGTGGGCTCGCTGCAATTGCCCACGGGGCGCGACACGCTGACCGGCGTGGCCAACTACTCGCGATTGATGGATGCCGTCGATGGCCTGCGCGAGCGCCATGCGCGCAAGCCCGAACCGTTTTGCGTGGTGCTGCTGGAGCTGGACCCCTGGGTGGAGCGTGCGGGCGTGCACCCGCCGCACAAGGGACCATCGCTGCAGGACCGGGTGCTGCTCATGCTCAGCGGCCTGCTGGTCACCCATCTGCGCACGGTGGACGGCATAGGCCGCTACCGCGATGACACCTTCATGCTGGTGATGCCGGATACCGCCTCCGTCCAGGCCGTCTGGGCGCTGCAGCGCGTGCGCGAGGGCGTGCGCCAGCAGCACTGGAGCGAAAAGCCCATCCCCGACCCCGACAAGGACCCGCTGACCCTGACCCTGGCCGTGGCGGAGTTCCAGGCGGGCGAAACCTCGGAGCGGCTGGTGCAGCGTGCCGAAGCGGCCCTCGCGCATGGCCGCGCCTGCGGGCGCAACCAGATCGTGGTGGCCGAGGACGTGCGGCCGCCACGCACCTCCTAGGCGAGAAGGATGCAATCTCCGGGATTTCCCGGATGCGGTCACAATGGGCGCCCATGAGGGCCGCCGGCCCACCGCGCTTCTTCGCATGCCCGTGCTTTCCTCCATTTCTCGGAATTTCCCGGACCGTCTCCTGTGGGGGCCGAAGCCGGCGTCGCCGTTGGTGGACGAGGCGCTGCACCTGGAGCGCTGGAAGCGCCGCACCTGGCAACTGCACATCTCCGTGCTGGTCAGCCATATCTATGCGCTGCTGCTGTTTCTGGGCCATGCCTGGGCCGGCTATGCGCCCTGGGCCGTGGTGCTGGGCTATGGCCTGTGGGTGGCGGCGGGCATGGGCTTCATCACCTGGGCCTATGCCAGCGACTGGTGCCACAGGCTGCGCGATCCGGGCATGTTCCTCACGCACCAGCTGGTGTCCATCATCGGCGTGCTGGGCATGGTCATGGCCGCCCCTGCGCTGGCGTTCCAGTCCATGGTGATGCTGATCGCCTTCAGCGCCGACGGTTTCCTGGCGCGCAGCCGCACCAGCTTCTGGCTGACCTGGATAGGCACGCTCATCGCCGTGGCGGCCATCATTCTCTGGCGGGGGCCGCTGATGCGCATGACCACGGACACGGCTGCAGGCCAGTTGCTGGCCTTCGGCGTGGTGCTCGGTGCCGTGGTGCGCTGCAGCGTGCAGGCCACCTTCTTTCGCAGCATGCAGTACCGGCTGGGCATCGCCAATGAAAAGCTGGCCACGGCGCTGGCGCAGATCGAGGCCCTGCTGCGCCATGACGACCTGACCGGCGTCAGCAACCGCCGGGGCGTGATCGAGCGGCTGCACGAGGTGCGCACCGCCGCCCACGACCGTGGCACGGTGCTGTGCGTGGCGCTGCTGGACATAGACCACTTCAAGCGCATCAACGACAGCTTTGGCCATGAGGGCGGCGACCGCGTGCTGCGCGCCTTCGGAACGCTGCTGAAGTCGCAGCTGCGCAGTGCCGATGGCGTGGGCCGCTATGGCGGTGAGGAGTTCCTGCTGGTGCTGCCCGACACCGACCTGGCCCAGGCCAGCGAGCTGCTGGAGCGCCTGCGCCTGCGCATTGCCGAAGCCCCGTGGACGCAGACCCTGGGCGAGGGCGCCCGCGTCACCTGCACGCTGGGCGCCGCGCAGTACCGCGCGGGCGAGTCGGTGGAGGCGACCATTGCACGTGCCGATGCGGCGCTTTACCGTGGCAAGGCCCAGGGCCGCAACTGCACCGTGCTGGAGCCGCAGCAGGCCCGGCCGGCCCCCAGCGCAACGCCTGCCTGACTGCTTGTGGCGTGTGGCTTGTGAGTGCAGCTCACGACGAGTGCCAGAAAACATCGTTATTCATTCGCACGGATCGTCCATAGCATCGGCACCCTGTCCAGGACGGGCTGGGATGTGCATATGAATCAATGGATCGCTGAAACCGCCGGCAACATCGCCGGGAACATGGCCGTAGACATTGCGGGCTGGGAAGGGCGTTTGTCGTCCAGGCCCCGCCAGCTGCAGGCCGGGCCGCTCAGTGCTGAACTGGCCGATGGCTGCCTGCGCAGCGTCCGCTACGGCAGCCTGGAGATCCTGCGCTCCGTGGCCTTTGCGGTGCGTGATGAACAAGGAGACCGCTGCGTGCATGGCAGCGGCGAACTGAGCCTGCGCGAGAAAGACCACCGCTTCGAGGTCCTCTACGAAACCGCGGTGGACTGCGGTGCCCTGCGCCTGGCATGGCGCGTGCGCATCGCGGGGTCGGCGCGCGGGCTGGGGTTCACGGCCTGGGCGCGCGCCCTGGATGGCATGGAGGGAGGCCTGCAGCGCGGCCTGCGCGGTGGATGCGCGGGGCTGGAGATCGTCTATCCGCGCAATGCGCTGGCGGGCCGGTCCGTGCATGTGGAGCATGCCGATGGCAGTGCCCAACGCACCGTGCTGCCCGAGCCCGATGCGCTGCTGCGCCTGTCGCAGCTGTCCGCCATCACCCATGAGCCTGCACCCGGCCTGCAGGTGGGCTGCCGGCTGGAGGGCTCGGAGTTCGAGATGGTGGGCCAGTGCTGTGGCGGCAAGTCCTTCTTCAGGCTGCAGCCACGCGCGCAGTCCCCTGCGCATTCCTACCTGTTGACCCGGGGCCGGGCCCTGGTGCAGATGGCCAGCTTCTCGTTTGCCGCGCCTGGCGCCATGCAGTAGGGCCTGGCCGGCTACCCCGGCTAGCATCAGCCCGCTCCGTGGATGCGGGCGGCGTGCACCGTGGCCTCCAGCAGCTTTCTCTCCCGCTCCAGGTGGGCAATGAACTGGGCTTGCTCCATGGCCATGGGCTTGAAGCCGGCCTCGGCCAGCTTGCGCACCAGATCCGGCTCGGCCAGCACGGCGGCGGTCTCGCGGGCCAGGCGTTCGGCAATGCGGGCATCGGTGCGGGCCGGCAGCAGCAGGCCCTGCCAGGCCTCGACATCAAAGGACTGCCAGACCGGCGTTTCCTGCAGGCTGGGTGTCTGCGGCAAGGTGGCGGCGCGCAGGCGCGAGGTCACGCCCAGGCCGCGCAGCTTGCCTTCGCGCACGAAGGACTGGACCAGGGCCACGGGCAGCACGGCCAGGTCGATCTGCCCGCCCGCCAGCTCGGTCAGCGCCTGCGGGCCGGATTTGTAGGGCACATGCGTCCAAGACAGGCCGGCCTGTTGCTGGAGCATCTCTGCGGTCAGGTGCAGGCTGGTGCCCACGCCATCGGTGCCCACGGTCAGCCGGCCCGGCTGTTGGCGCGACAGCTGCACGAGCTCGGCCGCCGTGGTGGCCGGCAGGTCGGGGCGGCCTGCCAGCACGAAGGCCGAAGAGGCCACGGGCGCCACGGGCAGCAGTTCCCTGAGGCCGTCATACCGGAAGCGCTCTGGCGACACCAGCGGCGCAATGAGCACGCAGCTGGCCACGCCGAACAGCGCGGTATGACCGTCCGGCCTGGCCTTGATCACCCGCTGGGTGGCGATGGTGCCCGAGGCGCCCACGGTGTTTTCTATGACCACGGGCTGGCGCAGCCGCTCCGCCAGGCGCGGCATGACCAGGCGCGCGGCCACGTCCACGCTGCCGCCCGGCGAAAAGGGCACGACCACGGTCAGCGGCTGGCTGGGCCAGGCGTCGGCCCCAGCCGTGGACGCGCGGGCTGCCGGTGACAGCCAGGGCGCGCCCAGCATCCAGGCCGCCAGTTGCCTGCGGTTGAGGCTCATGACAGCCTCCCGGCGGCACCCAGCCAGGGCAGCTGGTCCGCGTGGTAGCGCCAGGTCTGGAACACGCTGTTGAGCCGTCCGGGGCCGGTGCGGCGTGCTGCGGCATCGGGGTACTCGGCGAACCAGGGCAGGATGTATTCCCAGACCACCTCCCCCGCAGGCGTGACCTCGAAGAGCCGGCCCGTGGCCGATTCGGTGATGTGGGTGTTGCCGTTCCACAGGCGCTGGGCATTGCCCATGAAGGCGGTGTAGAAGGCGTTGACCATCTCGTCCTGGTAGCTCCAGACCACGCGGTGGTCGGCAGGATCGATCTCCACCACGCGCGAGAAGGCCACGTGGGCGCCTTCGCGGAAGTTGCCGTTGTCGAAGGCCAGGATGTGGCCGTTGTCCAGCGCCACGGGCGCATGCTGGTGCGAGACCACGGAGGGCGGAATGTGCAGCTTCACCGCGCCGCTGGCCTTGTCCACGGCGATGATGCCGGAGGTGGTGCGCAGGCTCATGAGCACGCTGCCGTCGGCCCTCACGCCCAGGCCGTTGACCAGCGGCCAGTGGTAGCGGCCGAAGCCCGGGTGGATGGGGAAGTCCTCGGGCGCCAGATGCTCCCAGGCCTTCCATTCCCAGACCAGGCGGCCGCTGCGGTCCACTTCGCGGATCACGTCGCCGTACATCACCTCGCCGGGCCCATGCGCGGTGCCGCCGGGCACGCGCTCGGCAAAGCCCGCAGGCACGGGCGCGCAGGCGGCATAGAGCAGATGGCCGTTGGGCAGCCACTGCGCGTCATGGTGGTGGTCCGGGTCCTCGTGGCGCCAGACGATCTCGCCCTGCGGCGTGACCTCGTAGAAATCGCCGCCGTGCCACATGGACCACGGCGCATAGCGATCGGGCGAGCGGGGGTGGTTGCCGTTGTAGCCCAGGTTGCCGTTGGGCAGGATCACGGCATGCCGGCCCGCGCGCACGGGCAGCTTCCATTCATGGGCCACGCGGCCTTCGATGTCCACCAGGTAGACATGGCCGTCGGCCGTCTGCGGCGCGATCAGGGTGTAGCCGCCGGCCGAGAGGGCGGGGTCGTGGGCGATGAGTCCGACGCCGCGGCGGCGCTGGGTGACTTGGTCTACGGTGCTTGCCATGGGCTGCTTTCAAAGGAGGCCGGGAATGAGCGCCACTCTAGGCAGTCACAAGCGTCAGGAATAGCTGTTTGTTTTGGATGAGGTGTCAGATAAAAATTTACACTCCGCGCCATGCCCGCAATCTCCCAGGCCTTTCGCTGTTTTGACGAGGTGGCGCGCCGTGGCTCGGTGCGCAAGGCCGCCGTCACGCTGCACCTGACGGCTGCCGCCGTGAACCAGCAAATCCTCAATCTGGAGGCCCAGGTCGGCGTGCCGCTGTTCGACCGCCTGCCGCGCGGCATGCAGCTGACAACGGCCGGGGAGCTGATGCTGGCGGCCGTGCGGCGCAGCCAGCGTGACTTCGACAACGCGCTGGCCCAGGTGGAGGACCTGCGCGCCCTGCGCCGGGGCCATGTGCGCGTGGGCGTGTCCCATGCCACGGCCGAGTACCTGCTGCCCCTGGTGATCGCCAGCCTGCACGGGCGCTATCCGGGCATTACCTTCAGCGTGCGTTCGGGCACGGGCGAGGAATTGCTGCGCGGCGTGGCGCAGGGAGAGATCGATGTGGCCTATTGCCTGCGCCGCCCGCCGCCGCCCGGCGTGCAGGAGGTGCGCGCCTGGCCCCAGCCGCTGGGCGCGGTGATGGCCCCCGGCCATCCGCTGGCCACCGAGCCGCGCCTGCTGCGCCTGCGCGATTGCGTGGACTATCCGCTGATCCTGATGGCGCCGGGCATGGAGTTGCGCAGCATGCTGGAGCAGATGGACAGCGCGGCCCTGCACCAGCAGCGGCCGCTGGTGGAGACCAGCTCCGTGCCCATGGTGCGGCGCCTGGTGGCCGGCAGCACGGCCCTGGGATTCCTGGTGCCTGACAACGTGGCCGAGGATGTGGCGGCCGGCCGCCTGCTCTGGCGGCCCCTGCACGACGCAGGTGCGCAGTTGCCCGGCTGCCTGTACCAGCGTATCGGCTACACCAAGGCAGCCGCCATGCGGCTGTTTCTGGACGAACTGGAGCGCGTGGCCGACGAGATGCGCGCCGGCTTCGAGACCGGCGTGTCCTGGTCGCTCAAGGACTTGGCGACCTGAGCGACCCTGGCCACCTGAGTGACCTGAACGATCGGCTGCGGGGCGTCAGACGCCCCGGGCGCGCTCGGCCTTGAAGCGTGCGCGCATTTCAGTGAAGTTGCCCGCCTCCAGCGCATTGCGCACTTCCTGCATCAGGTTCAGGTAGTAGTGCAGGTTGTGGATGGTGGTGAGCATGGGGCCCAGCATCTCGCCGCAGCGGTCCAGGTGGTGCAGGTAGGCGCGCGAGAAGCCGTCGCGTCCGCCTTGCTCCCAGCTCACGCCGCTGGTGCCGGCGCAGGCATGGCAGGTGCAGCTGGGGTCCAGCGGCTGGTGGTCGGTCTTGTGGCGTGCGTTGCGGATCTTCAGGTCGCCATAGCGCGTGAAGATGGTGCCGTTGCGCGCATTGCGCGTGGGCATGACGCAGTCGAACATGTCCACGCCGTCGGCCACGCCCTGCACCAGGTCCTCGGGCGTGCCCACGCCCATCAGGTAGCGCGGCTTGTGGGCCGGCAGGCGGTGGGGCGTGTGGGCCATGATGGCCAGCATCTCGTCCTTGGGCTCGCCCACCGAGACGCCGCCCACGGCGTAGCCGGGGAAGTCCATCTCGACCAGGGCCTGCAGCGATTCCTCGCGCAGGTTCTCGTACATGCCGCCCTGCACGATGCCGAACAGCGCATTGGGGTTGCCCAGGCGCTGGAACTCGTCGCTGGAGCGCTTGGCCCAGCGGCGGCTCATCTCCATGCTCTTGCGCGCCTCGGCCTCGGTGGTCTTGTGGCCGTTGGTCTCGTAGGGCGTGCATTCGTCCAGCTGCATGACGATGTCCGAGTTCAGCACGGTCTGGATCTGCATGCTGACTTCGGGCGACATGAACAGCTTGTCGCCGTTGACCGGGCTGGCGAAGTGCACGCCTTCCTCGGTGATCTTGCGCATGGCGCCCAGGCTCCAGACCTGGAATCCGCCCGAGTCGGTGAGGATGGGCTTGTCCCACTTCTCGAAGCCGTGCAGGCCGCCGAAGCTCTGCATGATGTCCAGCCCCGGGCGCATCCACAGGTGGAAGGTGTTGCCCAGGATGATCTGCGCGCCCATCTCCTGCAGGCTGCGCGGCATCACGCCCTTGACGGTGCCATAGGTGCCCACGGGCATGAAGATGGGTGTCTGCACCACGCCGTGGTTGAGCGTGAGCTGGCCGCGGCGCGCGTGGCTGGAGGGATCGGTCTTGAGCAGGTCGAATTGCAGCATAGCCCTCCATTGTCCCAGATGGCCGCATGTGCGTGCCGGACGCTCCGTGACTGTCCCCGGAGCCCGTCTGGCTTAGCCGGCCCGCGTCTACACTGGGGTGGTTGCGATTCGCCAGCTACAAAAAAGGAGGTCCGCATGCTGAAGATCATGATTGCCGTCGATGGGTCCGAGCCCTCGCTGGATGCCGTGCACCACGCCATCTCCCTGGTGCGCCAGGGCCTGCAGGCGCATTTCGTGCTGGCCCATGTGCAGCAGGAAGCCTCGCTGTTCGAGCTGGCCACGCAGGACTCGGACATGATTGCCGCCGCCAGCGTGGACGCCGGCATGCACCTGGTGGCGCCGGCCGTGGCCCTGGTGCGGGCGGCCGGCATTTCCTACGAGGTGGAGATCGGCCTGGGCGAGCCCGCCGCCGCGCTGGCCGACATTGCCGAGAGCACGGGCTGCGAGCAGATCATCATCGGCGCACTGGGCCAGGGCGGCCTGCGGCGCGTGCTGATCGGCTCGGTCTCGCGCGAGGTGGCACGCAACAGCCGGCTGCCCGTGACCATCGTCAAGCATGCCGAGCCGCACGATGAAGAAGGGGAAGAGGACCTGGGTCCCGAGTGAGGTGGTGCCGGGCGCGCGCGGGCTTTCAGGCGGCCCGCCGTTGCTGGCCCTGATGGGACTGGTGCCGGCCTGCATGGGCGCCGTAAGCCCCGTAGGCACCATGAGCGTGCGCATGCGCGTGGGGTTGCAGCTTGCCGTGCGGCAGGCTGGCCAGGCGCTGGAACATGCGGCGGCAGTAGCCGCGTATGCCCAGGCATTTGTTGATCTCATCCACCGGCAGGGGTCCGGAGACCACGACGATGCTGTCGGCCTGGTCCCAGTCGCCGGCCGCGCGCAGCCGCCTGCGCGTGCAAAGGGCCCAGGCATGGATGCGCGTGGGCGAGCCATGCTCATGGACCTGGCCCGTGACCAGGTCGAAGGCAATGGCCACCAGCTCGGTCCTGAGCCGGCAGCGGCGCTCGCCCGTGATGGCACTGGGCGTCTCGCGCATGTCGTACAGGCAGTAACTGCCGGCCTTGAGCTGGTATTGCAAATCCATGGCGGACCTCCGCGGTTCGTTCTGGGGCGGGTTCCGGGCCTGCCTGCAAAGGCCCGGGGCATCGGCGCATTCTGACGCATGGCCCCGGCCGCTGGCAATGCAGCCAGCGGGACAGGGCTTCCCCGCGAAGGGCAAGCGGCAAAGCGTGCCCCGCGAGGGCCGGTCTTCTAGAAGTCCAGAAGACTGAAACCCACGCTGAGCACGGTGCGCTTGTAGTTGTAATCGATCAGGCTGTCACCGTATCCGCTGAAAAGCTGGACATGCAGGCGCAAATTGCTCTTGCCACCGTTCCATCCTTCGCCTAGGGTGCGCAGCCATTCGACGCGGCCGGAGCCGCGGCCCTGGCCCAGCGAGCCGCGCGCAGTGAAGCCCAGATAGTTCTGCGCATTGACGTTCCAGCCCAGTTTCACCTCGCCCCGGCCTATGTAGTCCTGGATGCGCGGGTTGTCGTCGTGCTCGGCGCTTTCGCGGATGCGCTGCCAGGCCTTGGCGTGCAGCTGCCAGCGGTTGTCCAGCTCGAAGCCGGTCATCAGATACCAGCGGTTCCAGCTGCGCGACAGCGGATCGCTCTGGCCGTTGGACTGGTGCACCAGGCCCACGCCGCTGTAGCGCCAGCGCCAGCCGAAGGGCAGCCGGGCATCGGTGGGGTAGACGTAGAAGATCTCGGGCTCGTGGTCCGTGTTGCGGAAGGGCCGCGAGATGGCGGGGCTGAACAGCTGCCAGTACGACTGCTGGGTGTAGCCGACCCACAGCGAGTCCTTGCCCGCCGAGGTGCTGCTGGTCAGCAGGCCCTGGGCGACCTTGGTGCGCACGGACAGCTGCACGCGCATTTCCTCGGTCTTGTAGGGCTGCGACTGCGCAGGGTCCTTGCCGGGCGTGGTGGGCTGCCGGTTGACATGGTCGGCCGTCACCACGGACACGGACATGGGCCGGTAGCCGCGGAAGCTGAAGGTGCCGCAGTCGCTGCCCGGTTCCAGCTCGAAGTAGCGCGACAGCTCGCTGTAGCGCGGGTCGCGGCAGCCGCCGTTGGTGGGGGTGGTGGGCAGCGCCAGGCCCTGGCCGCTGTCGGCCGTCACCACGGGGGCGGGCGTGGGCAGGGCGCCAGGATCTGCTGCGGCGCTGGCGGCCGGAGCACTCCAGCCGGTGGCCGGCGGCGCGGTCAGCGGCTGCTGCTGCTGAGCCCAGGTGTCGAAGCAGGCCAGGCGAGACTGGTTGTCCGTGGTGGCGGCGCACTGGCGCCAGGCGTCCTCGGACAGGGGGCGGGGCGGGGTCTGCGCCTGGGCGCCGAGCCAGGGCGTGGCGCCCAGTCCCATGGCCAGGGCCCACTGCAGGGGTGTCGGCGTGCGGCTTGGGCGCTTGCGGCGATCCAGGTGTGTAGGAGTCGTCATGGCTTGGGTCCGGTGATGGAAGGAGCGAAGAGTAAGGGGTAATGAGTGAAGAGGGAGCAGGGGGCTCGTGTGCAGGCTCGGGGGCCGGTCACGGCGCGAGCTTGCGCAGCACGAAGGGCCGGGGCGCCGCATCGTCGCCTTCGATGAAGTTGCCGCGGATCTCGCGGGCGCAGCTGCCTTCGACGACATCGCCCAGCCAGGTGGCGGTGATGCGCTTGCCGTCGGCGCTTTCCTCCAGCGTGATGTGGTCATCGGCCACGTCGCCGACCATGGGGCGGGTGTCTGCCCCGCGCGCAATCGTGCCCTTGACGTTGCCTTTCCACTGGGGGTGCGGCCCCAGTTGCAGGCGCACGGGCTGGGCCTGGCCTTCGACGGTTCCCGTCCATTCGCCCTGCAGCTGGCTGTCCTTCATCTCCTCGTCGCCGGGGCATGGGGCGTGTGGCAGGGCGGTGGCAGCGCGGGCGGCCTTGGGCGCGGCCTGGAGAGTGGGCCGGGTGGTGGTCTGCAGGTCCGTGCTGGAGCAGGCGGCGGTCACGGCCACCAGCGCCAGGCTGAGAACGGGGCGGTAAAAACGCATGCGGTGTCTTTCTGGAATCAGGAGTCGGCGGGCGTGGACTGCTGCGCCTTGAGGGCGAACTCGGCGCGCAGCTGGCGCAGCTTCTCGCGCGGGTCCTCGCGCGAGGTGGCGGCGTCCAGGCCCATTTCCTTGATGAAGCGGCTGGGCAGGGTGGAGACCATCTCGCGCCCCTTCTTGCGGCGCTTGGTCCAGCTCACGGCCAGCGAGCGCCGGGCGCGCGTGATGCCCACGTACATGAGGCGGCGCTCTTCCTGCAGGCGCTGGGCGGTTTCGTCGCTGACCTTCTGCTGACGGCCGTTGTCGTCGTCGAGCTTGAAGGGCAGCATGCCCTCGGTCACGCCCACCAGCATCACATGCGGCCATTCCAGGCCCTTGGAGGCGTGCAGGGTGGACAGGATGACCATGTCCTGCTCCTTCTCGCGCTCGCTGATGGTGGACAGCAGGGCGATGTTGCGCGCCACTTCCAGCAGGCTCTTGACCTCGGTGTGCGTGGTCGTGCCCGCCGCGTCCTCGATCTGGCCGCCGGCGCGCTGGGACATCCAGTCGCAGAACTCCAGCACGTTGCTCCAGCGCGCGGCGGCGACCGATTCGCTGTCCTCGCTGTCGTAGAGGTACTGCTCGTAGCCGATCTCCTTGAGCCAGTCGAGCATGAAGCCGCGCGACTGTTCGGCGCCCAGCGTGTGGCGGGCGCGGTATTCGAGGTCGTTGATGTAGCGGCCGAACTCCAGCAGGCTGTCATGCGCCTTCTTGGGCAGGGCCGCTTCCAGCATGTGCGCGAACAGGGCGCCGAACATGCTGAGCTTGTGCTGCGAGGAAAACTCGCCCAGCTTGCCCAGCGTGGTGTGGCCTATGCCGCGCCTGGGCGTGCCGATGGCGCGCAGGAAGGCGGGGTCGTCGTCGTTGTTGATCCACAGCCGGAACCAGGCGCACAGGTCCTTGATCTCGGCGCGGTCGAAGAAGCTGGTGCCGCCCGAGACCTTGTAGGGAATGCTGGCCTTGCGCAAGGCCTTCTCGAAGGGCTTGGCCTGGTGGTTGGCGCGGTAGAGGATGGCGAAATCCTTCCAGTCCGGCGGCGGGTTGCTGGCCGCGCGCAGGCTCTGGATGCGGGCGACGGCGCGCTCGGCCTCGTGCTCCTCGGTGTCGCAGTCCACGATGCGCACGGGCTCGCCCTCGCCCAGCTCCGAGAACAGCGTCTTCGGATAGAGCTTGGGGTTGGGCTGGATGACGTTGTTGGCCGCGCGCAGGATGGCCGAGGTGGAGCGGTAGTTCTGCTCCAGCTTGATCACCTTGAGCTGCGGGAACTCCACCGGCAGCTTCTTGAGGTTGTCCAGCGTGGCGCCGCGCCAGCCGTAGATGCTCTGGTCGTCGTCGCCCACGGCGGTGAAGTGGGCGCGGCTGCCCACCAGCATCTTGAGCAGCTCGTACTGCGTGGCGTTGGTGTCCTGGTATTCGTCCACCAGCACATGGCCCAGCAGGCGCTGCCATTTCTCGCGCACCTCGATGTGGTTCTTGAGCAGGCGCATGGGCATGCCGATCAGGTCGTCGAAATCCACGCTCTGGTAGGCGGTCAGGCGCTCTTCGTAGCGCTGCATGATCAGCGCCGTGCTGCGCTCGTTGTCGTCCTGGGCCATGGCCAGGGCCTTGCGGCTGTCCCAGCCGGCGTTCTTCCAGTTGCTGATGGTCCACTGCCACTGGCGCGCCGTGGCCAGGTCGGTGGTGCCGCCCGAGCAGTCCTTGAGGATGCCCGTCACGTCGTCGGCGTCCAGGATGCTGAACTGGGGCTTGAGGCCCAGCACATGGCCGTCCTCGCGCACCATGCGCACGCCCAGGGCGTGGAAGGTGCAGACCAGCACGTCCTTGGCCTGGCGGCCGATGAGGCCGGCCGCGCGCTCGCGCATTTCGGCCGCTGCCTTGTTGGTGAAGGTGATGGCCGCGATGCGGCGCGGCGCCATGCCCATCTCGATCAGGCGCCCGATCTTGTGCGTGATCACGCGTGTCTTGCCCGAGCCCGCGCCGGCCAGGACCAGGCAGGGGCCTTCGGTGTAGTGGACGGCCTGGAGCTGGGCCAGATTGAGTCCTGCGGACATGGGTGCGTTGCGCGGGGAAAGGCGTGAAAGTGAGGGAAGCGGGAGCATACCGCTTCGGGGATCGAGGCCATCAGGCCATGTGTAAGCACCCTTGGAATTCGGCGACAAATCTCGCGGCCACTCTGGTCCGTACTGTGGCGGCGTTGGTCTAAATAGAAAAGTTCACATTAAATCAAGTGAGTAATGTGTAAAAACTATCCAAAATATCAGTCTTCGCCGATGTTCTGTCACGGGCGAATCTGGTTTGTCCATTTCAGTTCCTATCCGGTGAGGTGTCAAAGATGGCTCGCACTACAGACGAGATCGGCCTGGCTGCCGAGCTGTGGTCTCCTCTGCTCAAGCAGCGTTTCGAGGCATTGTTCGCCGTGGCGTCCCGCAAGTCGCTGCGCGGCTGGCGGCAGGTGCCCCTGGTCAGCGCCCAGGTGCTGGTCGTGGATGGCAACATGCCCGCGCCCGAGGCTGCAGGGTGGATGCCCTGCGTGGTCTACGTGGGTGGAGTGCCCCAGGGACAGCACCTGGAGCGCACGCAGCAGCGCCTGGCCACCTATCTGGACATGAATTTCACGCTGTCCGACCTGATCGACATGCTGGACCGGGCGGCCGTCTTCCTCATGGACTGGACGGTGCGCCAGCAGGTGGCGACGTCGCATACGCTGGCGCGGGCGCTGGACGATCTGCAGCAGCAGGGCGTGGACTGCCGCTACCGCTTCCAGCTCAAGGCCTGGGTGGCGCTGCCCGCGCCGTGGAACAACTCCGAATGCCTGCGTGCCCTGGCCATGCTGTGCCGTGGCCCCATGGAGGTGGCCCTGTTGTGCGAGCACAGCGGCATGCAGGCCCGCGCCGTGGCCGAACTGCTGCGCCATCCCCGGCTGCGCAGCCTGCTGGAGTGCAGCCTGCGGCCCGCGCGCGAAGACGATCTCCCGCCGCTGCGCCGCAGCCGCGCACAGGCGCCTGACGCGGTGGCCGGCCTGCCGCGCCAGTGGGTGCAGAAGCTGGCCGGCTGGATCCGGCGCGGAGGAGTGGCATGAGCCTGTGGATGAACGCGCAGCCTGCTGCCGGGTTGGTACGGGTGAGCCTGGTGGGCCCCATGGGCATAGGCAAGACCACGGCCCTGCGCAGCCTGTGCGGCGCGTTGATGGCGGCGGCGGATGTGCCCAATCTGGACCGGGCCTCCCATTCCAAGGAATTCACCACGGTGGGTGCCGAGTTCGGCGAGATCGACCTGGGCGGTGGAGAGCGGCTGCAGCTGGTGGGCAGCCCGGGGCAGGAACGCTTCGACTTCGTGCGTCGCTGGGTGCTCAATGCCTCGGTGGGCGTGCTGCTGATGGTGGATGTCTGCGACGCCCGCGCACCGGACTACGCGGCACAGTGCCTGGCCGAGATCGCCTCTCTGGAATCCGGGCCCCTGGTGGTGGTGGTCAGTTGCCGTGATGCCAGCGAGCAACAGCAGGAAGCATTCAGCAGCGCCTTGGCGGACAGAGGTCACGGTATAGTGCCTGTCATCCAGGCGGACCCCCGTGACCGGCAGCAGTTGCTGGATGCGCTGGGGGTGCTCGTTTCCTTGCTTTCCTTGCAAAGTCAGGTATGAAGACACCAACGCTTCCCCGGATTCCTCCCTCTCTGATCGAAGCTGGCAGCGATGTGCTCCACCGCGTGGTGGCACCCCTGGAGGGCGTGCACATCGCCTTGCTGTGCACGCCTGACGGCTTCGAGATCACCTCCCTGCGGGTCAGGAGCGAACTGCCGACGGAGCGCCTGTCGGCCATGGCGGGCTCGCTCATGGCCATGGCCAGGGCCGTGGCCACCGAGATAGGCCACAAGTCCTGCCGGCGGCTGACCTTCGAGACCGAGCTGGGCACCGTCCTCTTCCAGGCCGTGGCCGGCAACCAGCCGGCCATCCTGTGCATGGTGGTCGATCAAAGCGCCCTGCTGGGCCGCGCGCTGTGGGCGGCGGGCGAAGTGGCCTCCGAACTGTCCCGTTCCTGATCCGCGGCATCCGCTGCAGAAGTTTGGTTTTCTTCCCCCGAGGAGCGGGCGCGGTGGTCCATCGCACAGCCTGCCCTTGCTATTTGAAAAGGTGGCATATGGCTTCGATACATGATTCTCTGAACGGCCTGCTGGGCATCGATGGCGCCCTGTGCGCGGCCCTGGTGGACAGCACCAGCGGCATGCTCATGGGCAGCGTGGGCTCCGGCCTCGACATGGAGCTGGCCGCTGCCGGCAACACGGAGGTGGTGCGCGCCAAGCTCAAGACCATGCGCATGCTCAAGCTCGATGACGCCATCGACGACATCCTGATCACCCTGACGCACCAGTACCACATCATCCGGCCCGTGGCCGCCCATGAAGGTGTGTTCTTCTACCTGGTGCTGGACAAGAGCCGCTCCAATCTGGCGCTGGCCCGCCGCAAGGTGCAGGACGTCGAGAAGGACCTGGCGCTGTAAGCGCACGCGCTTGTTGCGCTCACGCCCGACCTGCCGGATGCGTATTCCGGCAGGTTTTTTTTCGCCCGGCGTCCGCGCGGTGACACGGGCGCGCGGCAGCGGCACCGGCTTGCTGCCAGAATCGCCGCGTGCTGTCCGTCCTGCTGATCACCTTCCCCTTCTTCGCGCTTGTGGCCTGCGGCTTTGCGGCCACCTGGCGTGGCGTGCTGCCGCAGGCGGCGATACCGGGGCTCAATGCCTTCGTGCTGTATTTCGCGCTGCCCTGCATGCTGTTCCGCTTTGGCGCGCAGACGCCGATTGCCCAGCTGCTGGATGTGGGCGTCTCCGTGGTCTACCTGCTGTGCGCGCTGCTGATGGTGGGCGCCACCGTGGCGCTGACCGTGCGGCGCGTGGGCTGGAACGATGCGGCCTTTGGCGCGCTGGTGGCGGCCTTTCCCAACACCGGCTTCATGGGAGTGCCCATGCTGGTGGCGCTGCTGGGCGAGCGTGCGGCGGGCCCGGTCATCGTCACCATGGCCATCGACATGGTGGTGACCACTTCGCTGTGCATTGCGCTGTCGCGCCTGGGGCTGCCGGGCGGGCATGGCGTGTCCGTGGCGCTGCGCAGGGCGTTTGCCGGCATGGCCGCCAATCCCATGCCCTGGGCCATCGTGCTGGGTGGCGTGGCCTCGGCGGCAGGCTGGACGCTGCCCGGCCCCATCGACCGCACCGTGGCCATGCTGGCGGGCGCGGCCTCGCCCGTGGCGCTGTTCACCATTGGCGCCGTGCTGGCGCGCTCGCAGATGAACAGCCACGAGCGCGTGGCCGCGCGCGACTACGTGCCCATTGCGCTGGCCAAGCTGCTGGTCCACCCGCTGCTGGTCTGGGCCGTGGCCCGCGCGGCCATGGCGCTAGGCCTGCCGCTCGGCGAAGAGGCCTTTGTGGCGCTGGTGCTGCTGGCCGCGCTGCCCAGCGCCAGCAATGTCTCGCTGCTGACCGAGCGCTTCGGGGCGCACGGCGGGCGCGTGGCCCGCATCATCCTGGTGTCCACGGTGCTGGCCTTCCTGAGCTTCTCGGGCGCCGTGGCGCTGATGACCTGAGCAGGCCCGGGCACACCTGAGCGGCAGGCCCGGGGCGCACGGGCATGCTGGTGCTCACTACAATCCCGCCCATGTTTTTTCACCACCTCGACGGGATCGCATGAAATCCTCCCCCTCTGCCCCGGCAGGCGTTCCCACGGGCGCGGCCCTGCTCTGGATGGTGACGCTGGCCTGCCTGCTCTGGGCCCTGGTGTCCTGGCTGGCCAATGGCAATCTGGACGGCTACCACGACATGCTGGAGAACTATGCCTGGGCCCAGCCGCTGCAGCTGGGCACGCACAAGCATCCGCCGTTCTTCGCCTGGGTGGTCGGCCTGTGGTTCATGGTGTTCCCGCAGAACGACGGCTTCTACCGCCTGCTGTCCTATGCCAATGTGGGCGTGGGCATCTGGGGCGTCTACGTGCTGGGCAGGCGCCTGGGGCTGGCGCGCCTGGCGCCGCTGGGCGCGGCCCTGTTGCTGTGGTGCTTTCCGTATACGACGCTGGCCGGCAAGTTCAACGCCAACAGCCAGCTGCTGTCCCTGTGGCCCTGGGCGGCGGCCCTGCTGCTGGCCAGCTGGCAGGAAAAGGGCGCGCGCGGCGTGGCCTTCAGCGTGGCGCTGGGCGTGGTCTCGGCCGCCTGCATGCTCAGCAAGTACTACAGCGGCGTGTTCCTGGCCGGTTTCCTGCTGCCCATCTTCCTGGTGCGTGAAGGGCGCCAGTGGCTGCTCACACCCCGGCCCTACGTGGCGCTGGCAGCCTTTGGCCTGGCGCTGGCGCCGCATGTGGCCTGGATTGCCCACCACCAGTGGGTGACGCTGGGCTATGCCATGGACCAGGGCGGCGGGCAGGTGGTGTGGGGCTATGTGCTGCGCTTTGCGCTGGCGCCCATCTTCTACTGGCTGCCGGCCTGGCTGGCCGTGTGCCTGGTGTATGGCTTCATGCAGGCCCGCCAGCAAGGCGGCGGCTGGCTGCGCTGGAGTGCGCGTTTCCTGCGCCGCAGCTGGTGCTGGCAGGGGCGCGGCGACACGCTGTTCTGGCTGGCCCTCATGCCCTGGCTTGCGACGCTGGGCTTTGGCGCCACCGGCGTGGTGGAGCTGTCCACGCCCTGGGCCATTCCCATCGGCTATGCCTTCGTGCTGCTGTGGCTGCGCAACCTGGACGCCGAGGCGCCCGCCGTGACGCAGGCCGCCCTGGCCGCGCTGCGCCGCGCCTGGTGGCCGAGCATGGCCGTGGTGCTGGTGATTGGCGTGGCCGCGGGTTGGGGCAATGCGCGCAAGAGCAGCTCCGACTACTACCGCCCCGCGGCCGATGCGGCGCAGGCCATCGTGCTGTCCTGGAACCAGCGCCACCCGCAGCAGCCGCTGCAGTGGGTGGGCGGCGACTGGGCGGAAAACGCCATGCTGTCTTTCTATGCCCAGCCGCATCTGCGCACCATTCCCGGCCTGCCCGACAGCGAATATGCGCGCGTGCTGGCGCTGCCGGACTGGCGCCAGCAGCCCGGGCTGCTGCTGTGCCCGCGCGGCCCGGTGGCCAGCGAGCCCGGCCCGACCGCGAAATCGCGCGACTGCGAGCAGCAGGCGCAGGCCTGGCTGGCGAAGCTGGGCCTGCCGCAGGAGGCGCGTGTGCTCACGGTGCAACGCTCGGGATGGCGTTTTCCTCGGCCCAGTCCCTATGCCTATGCGGTTTTTGACGTGTTGCCGCGCGCGGGCAGCCAGCCCGCTGACAATGCTGGCCTATGACCGAATTGCATGCTGACATTGCTCCGGCCGCTCCCAAGGGGATGCTGCCGCGCCCCCCGCTGCGGCTGAGCTGCGTGGTGCCAGCCCACAATGAAGAGGGCAACCTGGAGGCGTTCCTGCGCGCCCTGGACGCGACGGTGCGCACGCTGACGCCCGACTACGAGCTGATCGTCGTCAACGACGGCAGCCGTGACGCCACGCACGAGATCGCGCTGCGCATGGCCCAGGAACTGCCCGTGCGCTATCTGGCGCTGTCGCGCAACTTCGGCAAGGAGGCGGCGCTGTCGGCCGGCATAGACCATGCGCGCGGCAACGCCGTGGTGCTGATCGACGCCGACTTCCAGCATCCTCTGGAGATGCTGCCCCAGATGTGCGAGCTGTGGCAGTCCGGCTACGACATGGTCTATGGCGTGATCGCCGACCGAGGCGCCGAAAGCGGCGCCAAGCGCGTGGGCACCAACCTGTTCTACCGGCTCATGAATGCCGGCAACCTGGTGAAGATCCCGCCCAATGCCGGCGACTTCCGCTGGCTGGACCGCTGCGTGGCTGACGCGCTCAAGGCCCTGCCGGAGAGCCACCGCTTCATGAAGGGCCTGTACGCCTGGGTGGGCTTCAAGGCCGCGGCCCTGCCGTTCGTGCCGGCCGACCGCACGGCCGGTGCGTCCAGCTTCAATTTCCGGCGCCTGGGCTCGCTGGCCCTGCTGGGGCTGACCTCGTTCACCACCTTGCCGCTGCGCGTGTGGAGCGTGGTGGGCGGGATCATCTCGCTGGCGGCCCTGCTCTACGGCCTGTGGATCACCATGGAGACGCTGATCTTCGGCAACCCGCTGGACGGCTGGCCCACGCTGGCGGCCAGCATCATGCTGTTCTCGGGCGTGCAGCTGATGTCCATCGGCATCCTGGGCGAGTACATCGGCCGGATCTATGACGAGGTCAAGCGCCGTCCCACCTACCTGCTGGCGCGCGACGAAGACCGCAGCCCGCTGGCGCCACGGGACTAGCCATGCACGAAGTGATCGCACAGCTGCGCCGCCTGCCGCAGGCGCTGCAGTTCGTGCTGGTAGGGGGCTGCGCGGCCGCCACGCACCTGGCCGTGGTCGCCCTGCTGGTGCAACGGGTGGGCATGGCGCCGCTGCATGCCAACGTGCTGGCCTTTCTCGTGGCCTTCGTGGTCAGCTACAACGGCCATGCGCTGTTCACCTTCGTGCAGGCCGGGGCGCAAGGCTGGGCCGTGGCCGGCAAGTACTTCGCCGTGGCCTGTGCCTCCTTCGTGGCCAACGAGCTGCTGTACTGGGTGGCCCTGCACTGGCTGCACTGGCACTATTTCTGGAGCCTGGCCCTGGTGCTGGTGCTGGTGGCGGTGGGCACCTTCGTCTTCGCCAAGTTCTGGGCCTTTGCGGCCCCCGGCCGCAAGGAATCCTCATGAACACCGTACCTGCCAGAAACAACGGGGAGAAGGCCTCGGCCAGAACCGTCGTCCTGTGCGCCGACGACTATGCGCTGCACCCCCTGGTCGATGAAGCCGTGGAGCAGCTCACGCTGCAGGGCCGGCTGTCGGCCACCAGCTGCATGACCACCTCGCCGCACTGGAGGCAGGCCGCCAGGCGCCTGCCCGCGCTGCGCCCGCGCCTGTCGCTGGGCCTGCACTTCAACCTGACCGAAGGCCACGGCCTGCAGCCCGCCGCCGGCATCGGTGCCGTGATCGCGCGCGCCTATGCCGGCGCACTCGGCGGCGCCGCCATGCGCGACGCCTGGCGCCGCCAGCTCGACGCCTTCGAGGACGCGCTGGGCATGGCCCCCGACTTCATCGACGGCCACCAGCACGTGCACCAGCTTCCCGGCGTGCGCGCCGCACTGGTGCAGGAATTGCGCCAGCGCTATGGCGACAACGCCGACGACCTGCCCTGGGTCCGCTCCACCACCCCGGCCGGCCAGCTCTGGCGCGACCCCAAGGCCGCCATCATCGCCCTGCTGGGCGGCTGGACCACCACCCGCCGCCTGCGCCGCCAGGGCGTGCCGCTCAACCACGGCTTCGGCGGCGTCTACGCCTTCGACCAGCCCACGCCCGAAGGCTATGGCCGCCACATGGCCCAATGGCTGGCCCAGCTGCAGCCCGGCAGCCTCATGATGTGCCACCCCGCCACCGCCCCCGTCCAGGGCGACGCCATAGGCGCCCAGCGCGCCGTCGAATACGCCTACCTGCGCTCCGACGCCTTCGCCCAGGCCCTGGAACAAGCGCACTGCCACATCGCCCAAGGCCCCCTGACCCCGCTGTTCACATCGAACTAGCACGCGGCAATAGAAAAAGCCCGGCCAAAAATGACCGGGCTTTCAGGGCGCAGCGCAAAAAACCGACGCACCCCAAGGCGAGAGATGCCGAGCAAGAGCCGCCTCGCGGCGATGGCATCGTCCCCCTCCCCCGCGAAGCGGGTAGAGAGGGGGAAGGCGCGTAAGCGCCTCAGGGGGTGCCTATCAATATTCCCAGAAGATGCGCTGCAACTGCTTCGTATCCTGCGTCTTGGTCAGGGCCACGGCCGCCAGCAGGCGCGCCTTCTGCGGGTTCAGGTCATGGGCGACGACCCAGTCGTACTTGTCATCGGGCTGCTCGGCATTGCGCAGCACGAAGCCGGCCGGCACGCGCGAGCTGCGCACCACGATCACGCCCTTTTGGCGCAGTTCATTGAGCTTGGGCACGATGCGGTCGGCCACCGAGCCATTGCCCGTGCCTGCATGCACGATGGCCTTGACGCCGGCCTTGCCCAGCGCGTCGATGGCCGTGGCGGGCACGTTGCCGTAGCCATAGACGATGTCCACGGCGGGCAGGTCGGTGATCTGCTCGATGTTGAACTCGCTGCCCCTGGTGTGGCGCTTGACGGGGGCGCGGAACCAGTAGGTCTTGCCCTCGACCACCATGCCCAGCGGGCCCCACTGGCTGGCGAAGGCATTGGTCTTGATGTTGGTGAGCTTGGCGACATCGCGTGCGGAGTCGATGTTGTCGTTCATGCTGACCAGCACGCCCTTGCCCGCCGAGTCCTTGGACGCGGCCGTGGCCACGGCGCCCAGCAGGTTCAGCGCGCCGTCGGCCGAGATGGCCGTGCCGGGGCGCATGGAGCCGACCATGACGATGGGCTTGTCGGTGGGCACCACCAGGTTCAGGAAGTAGCCGGTTTCCTCCAGCGTGTCCGTGCCGTGGGTGACGACGATGCCGTCCACGCCGGGCTGCTTGGCCAGCTCGTTGACGCGGCGTGCCAGCGTCAGCAGTTCCTTGTTGGTGAAGCTCTCGGAGGCGATCTGGAAGACCTGCTCGCCGGACACGTTGGCGATGTTGCTCAGCTCGGGCAGGCCGGCCAGCAGCTTGTCCACGGGCACCTTGGCGGCCGTGTAGGTGGCGCTGTTGACGGCGCTGGCGCCCGCGCCAGCAATGGTGCCGCCCGTGGCCAGGACGACCACGTTGGGCTTGCCGGCCTGTGCGGTGGGAGCGGGTGCAGGGGCGGCGGCCGTGGCGGGCGCTGCGGCTGCGGGGGCCTGGCTGGCGCCGGGCTGGGACGCGCAGCCTGCCAGCGCAAGCGCGACGGCCATCAAGGTCATACGGAAGGGGGTGAACGGCATGTATCGCTCCTGGAAAGGCATTGAATGATCCAGCCTTGTGGGCTGAATGCGGCACGATGCAATAAACATGCCCCGCCTGCATCAGCGCAAATCCCGATGGGAGCCGTGCGGCGAATGCGCTAAAAGCGCTTCCGAAAAAGGAGCGGTGAACGCTTTACGGGATTGCGCCCAAGGCCTGAAAGGCTTGAGGTTTTCTGGGGCCGTTCCAAAGGCCGTGCCACGCTCAGATGGCCAGCGGGTCCACGTCCACCAGCCAGCGCACCAGGGCGCGGTGCCCGGGCTGTGCCCTGATCCAGTGCAGGTGCGCCTGCCAGGCCCAGAGAAAGCGCAGCAGGGCGGGCCGCTGGGCCGACTCGATCAGCATCTGCGCGCGCTCCACATTGGCCACGCGCTGCACGGACATGGGAATGGGCGGGTAGAGAAAGACATCGTCCACATGGGGCAGGCCGGCCTGGCGGGCGGCCTCGGCCGCAGCGGCCAGGAAGGCCTGGGCGGCTTCCTGGGTGCGCGCATCGGCCCGCACGATGGCCTGGAAGGCGAAGGGCGGCATGCCCGCATCGCGCCGCTCGCGCAACTGGCGCGCGGCGAAGGCCGGGTAGTCGTGCGAGCGCAGCGCGGTGTAGACGGGGTGGGACGGGTCGTGCGTCTGTATCCACATCTCCGGGTGGCTGCCCTGGGCGGCCACGTAGTGCGCGTCGCGTCCTGCGCGGCCGGCGGCCTGCATCAGCAGGCTGAACAGGCGCTCGGGCGCTCGGTAGTCGCTGGAGAAAAGAGCGCTGTCGGGCTGCACGGCGGCCACCAGGGTGATGCGCCGGAAGTCATGGCCCTTGGCCACCATCTGGGTGCCCACCAGCACGTCGATGTCGCCCGCATGCACCTGGGCCAGTTGCTCCTCCAGCGCGCCCTTGGCGCGCGTGGTGTCGGCGTCGATGCGCGCCACGCGGGCGGGCTCGCGGTCGGGGCGCTGCACATTGCGCAGCAGGCGGGCCAGTTCTTCCTCCAGCTGCTCCGTGCCCTTGCCCAGCGGCAGGATGTCGGGATTGCCGCAGCCGGGGCAGGCCATGGGCACGCGCTGGGTGTAGCCGCAGTGGTGGCAGCGCAGCGTGCGGTCGGCCTTGTGGAACACCTGGTGGGCGCTGCAGTGCGGGCAGTCGCTTTTCCAGCCGCAGTCGGCGCAGAACAGCACGGGCGCGAAGCCGCGGCGGTTGAGCAGCACCAGGCTTTGCTCGCCGCGCTGCACGCGCTCGGTGATGGCATCGATCAGCGGCGGCGAGAACACGGCCTTGCGCGGCTGCTGGCCCATGTCCACCAGGCGCACGCGCGGCAGGGCGGCCGCGCCGATGCGGCTGGGCATGTGCAGGCGCAGGTAGCGGCCGCCCTGCGGCTCGTCGGCATTGGGCGGGCGGCTGGCGTGCCAGCTCTCCAGCGACGGCGTGGCACTGCCCAGGATGACCTTGGCGCCGGTATCGCGCGCGCGCCAGATGGCCAGGTCGCGCGCCGAGTAGCGCGCGCCTTCCTGCTGCTTGTAGCTGGCGTCGTGCTCCTCGTCCACCACGATCAGCGACAGGCCCGGCAGGCTGGCGAAGACCGACATGCGCGTGCCCAGCACGATGCGCGCCACGCCGGTGTGCGCGGCCAGCCAGCTCTTGAGCCGCTGGGGGTTGGTCATTGCGCTGTGCATGCTGACCACGCAGGCGGCGCCGTACTGCGGCGCGAAGCGCTCCGTGAAGCGCTGCTCCAGCTGGGGCGTGAGGTTGATCTCGGGCACCATCACCAGCACCTGGGCGCCGAGGTCGGCGTCCAGTGCGGCCTGGGTGGCTCTCAGATAGACCTCGGTCTTGCCGCTGCCCGTGCTGCCGAAGAGCAGAAAGGGGCCGGGATGGGCGGCGATCTGCGTGAAGACGTCGGCCTGCTCTGCGCTGAGGACGATGGGGGGAATGTCTGCGGCGGCCGGGGCCGGTGCAGGCGCTGATGCAGGCGCAGTGCCAGGCGCCTGTTCCGCCTGTTCCTCTTTTGCAGCCTTGGCCGCTCTCTTCGCTGCGGCCTTGGTCGGCCTGAGCCGGCGCGCCAGCTGCTCGGCCGTCATCTCGCGCAGTTGCGGGGGCAGGGCCGTCACGGCGATTTCGCCCACGCTGCGCTGGTAGTAGTAGGCGGCGAAGGCCACCAGCCGGCGCCAGGCGGCCGGCAGCGGCGCAATGCCCTGCAGCACGGCGGCGATGGGGCGCAGCTCCACACCTTCGGGCATGGCGGCGGGGCGGGGCGGGGCGTCCCAGACCACGCCCAGCAGGTCCCGGCGACCCAGGGGCACGCGCACCAGGGTGCCCGCCTCCAGGGGCTGGTCGCAGGTGTAGCTCAGCAGTTCGCCCACGGCGCTGTGCGCCGGCGTCTGGACGGCGACATGGACGGTGTGGGCGGGGAGGGACATGCGAATGCGGGGAAAGCGGGGCCTGAAAACGCGGGCGCCGCACGGCAGGGCCTGCGGCAACCAAGCCGCCAAGCATAAGCCTTTGGCGCTGCCCGGAGCCTGGGTGCGGCGTTCTACACCAGACGCCCCGGCCGGTGACTGCGGGTTTCTGGGTATATCGTCAATTTCTGTGGATAACTTTGTGGGGATTATTCGGATCTATGGGCATGCACCTGCTTATCCGGCCTTGCCAATCGGTGCATGCTGAAAATGTTGCTATCAAAAAATTTATTCAAAAACAATGGCTTATATCGATATGTCGCCGGATTGTAGGCGCCGATGACAACTGCAACTCCTAGGGCCTCGCTCGGATTTTTCTGTGCATAAGATGGTCTGTGGCCATCTTGTGCAGCAAGCGGCTGTCGGGTACCCGGCTTGTGGACAGCGGGGCCTTGCCGGGCCGTTGGCGGCCCCGGCAGGGGCCGGCGCTGCGCTGGCGTCCGGCCCTGGGGTTCGGGAGAAGCGGGGGGCGGGGAGGCGGCTCGCTCAGCGCTGGCGCAGGGCGCGCGAATGGCTGTGCACGGTCTCCACCAGGGCCGCCACATGCTCGGGCGGCGTGAACTGGCTGATGCCGTGACCCAGGTTGAAGATGTGCGTGGGGCCCGTGGTGGTCCTGTCGGTGTGCGGGGCGCCGAAGCTGTCGAGCACGGCGCGCGCCTGCTCGGCCACGCGCTCGGGCGGTGCGAACAGCACATTGGGGTCGATGTTGCCCTGCAGCGCCTTGCCGGGTCCGCCCACCTCGCCGCCGACGATGGCGCGGGCGCGGGCCAGGTTGGCCGTCCAGTCCAGGCCCAGCACCTCGCAGTCCAGGTCCTTCATGTCGGGCAGCCAGATGCCGCCGCCCTTGGTGAAGACGATGCGCGGCACGTCCTGCCCATCGACGCCCGTGCGCTTGAGTCCGGCCAGCACGCGCTTGGTATAGGCCAGGCTGAATTCCTGGAAGGCGCCGTCGGCCAGCACACCGCCCCAGCTGTCGAACACCATCACGGCCTGGGCGCCCGCATCGATCTGGGCGTTGAGGTAGGCGGCCACGCTGTCGGCGTTGATGGCCAGGATGCGGTGCATCAGGTCGGGGCGCGCATACATCAGGCTCTTGACCAGGCGGTAGTCGTCGCTGCCCTTGCCCTCGACCATGTAGCAGGCCAGGGTCCAGGGGCTGCCCGAGAAACCGATCAGAGGCACGCGGCCATCGAGCGCGCGGCGGATGCTGGTCACGGCGTCGAACACATAGCGCAGCTTGTCCATGTCGGGCACGGCCAGCTCGGCCACGGCGGCCTCGTCGCGCACCACCTTGGCAAAGCGCGGGCCTTCGCCTTCGGCAAAGGACAGGCCCAGGCCCATGGCGTCGGGCACGGTCAGGATGTCGGAGAACAGGATGGCTGCGTCCAGCGGGAAGCGCTCCAGTGGCTGCAGCGTGACCTCGGTGGCGTAGTCCACGTTGGTGGCCAGGCCCATGAAGCTGCCGGCCCGGGCGCGCGTGGCCTTGTATTCGGGGAGATAGCGGCCCGCCTGGCGCATCAGCCACAGCGGCGTGTAGTCGGTGGCCTGGCGCCGGCAGGCGCGCAGGAAGGTGTCGTTGGTCAGGGGGGCGAAGCTCATGGTGGGCGATTGTCGCCGAGTCGGCTTCGCCAGGCTGTCGCGATGCCCGAGCAGCGCAGGGCGTCTTGCCTCGGGTTAACCCTGGTCAATATCGGCGGCAACGGGCTTTTTGAGGCCGCTACATTGTGCGGCGTGCGTTCCGCACGGGAATCCGTCCATGCAAGGAGAGAGTTTGCGATGCAGCGAAGAACCCTGACCCAGATCCTGGCCCTGGCCCCGGCTGTTTCGGCCGCCAGCTGGCTGGCTGGAAGTGCCACGGCGGCCGAGCCGCTGTTTCCGGGCAAGGCGCCGCTGCGCATCGTCGTGGGCTACCCGCCCGGTGGCGCCACCGACCGCGTGGCGCGCATCGTTGCCGACAAGCTGCAGGCGCGCGTGGGCTCGCCCGTGGTGGTGGAGAACAAGCCCGGCGCGGGCGGACGCCTGTCGGCCCAGTATGTGAAGAACGCGCCGGCCTCCCAGCCCGCGCTGCTGCTGGCCAACCCGGCCGTGATGCTGGTGGCGCCCCTGGTGTTCCCCGACTCGGGCTACGACCCCGACAAGGACTTCCGCCCGGTCAGCGAGGTCAATCGCTACGAATTCGGCGTGGCCGTGGCCAGTGCCGTGCCCGTCAGGCAGCTGTCGCACCTGCTGGCCTGGCTGCGTGCCAATCCGCAGCAGGCCAACGTGGGCGTGCCGGCCACGGGCAGCCTGCCGCACTTCTTCTCGCTGATGCTGGGCGAGGCCGCCAAGGTCCGGACCGAAACCGTGGGCTACAAGGGCTCGGCCCCGCTGCTGACCGACCTGGTGGGCGGCCAGGTGCCGCTGGCCATCGACACCTTCGACGTGCTGCTGCCCCAGCATGAGGCCGGCAAGATCCGCGTGCTGGCCGTGTCGGGCGAGCGCCGCAGCACCATGGCGCCGGACATTCCCACGCTCAAGGAATCGGGCCTGAACCTGTCGGGCATGGGCTGGAACACCTTGTTCGCGCCGCAGAGCATGGCGCCCGACGTTGCCGAGCGCCTGTCGCGCATGGTGCAGGAGATCATGAAGGAGCCCGACACGCGCCAGAAATTCGAGGCCAGCCGGCTGACCCCGGTCTCCAGCAGCAGCGCGCAGACGGCCGAGATGCTCAAGGCCTACCGCGCGCAGTGGACGCCGGTGGTGCAGCGCTCGGGTTTCAAGCCCTGAACCTTCAAGAAAAATGGCCCGTGCGGGCCTTTTTTCATCGCCGGGCCGCCCCAAGATGAAAAACGCCCCCTCGGGGGGGCAGCGGACCTTGCGCAGCAAGGGCAGCGTGGGGGCCTTTTTTCATGGGGCCTAGGGGTTTCCTCGGTGCCTGGGCGCTTGTGGTGGAAAGGGTCTGGCGACTAACATTTACCGACCATTCGGTAAATTATGTTTGATCTGCCGCATAAAGACGGCAGACAGGCCACGGAGACTTCCATGCCCCCATCGCTGGTTCTGGTTGAGCAGCAAGACGCCGTCCGCACCCTGGTGCTGAACCGCCCCGACGCGCTCAACAGCTTCAACGCGCAACTGCACGAGCAGCTGCTTTCGGCCCTGGAGCAGGCCGCCGGCGATGCCTCGGTGCGCTGCGTGGTGCTCACGGGGGCGGGGCGCGGCTTTTGCGCGGGCCAGGACCTGTCCGACCCCGAGGCCGCGCCCGACCAGAATCTGGGCGACCTGATCGAGCGCCGCTACCAGCCGCTGTGCCTGCGGCTCAAGTCCATGCCCGTGCCCGTGGTGGCCGCCGTCAATGGCGTGGCCGCAGGTGCGGGCGCCAATATCGCGCTGGCCTGCGACCTGGTGCTGGCCGCACGCTCGGCCAGCTTCATCCAGGCCTTTGCCAAGATCGGCCTGGTGCCCGACTGCGGCGGCACCTGGCTGCTGCCGCGCCTGGTGGGCCGTGCGCGCGCCTTGGGCCTTGCGTTGCTGGGCGACAAGCTGCCTGCGGCCGAGGCCGAACGCATCGGCCTGATCTGGCGCTGCGTGGAAGATGCCGATTTGCGCAGCGAGGCCCAGGCCCTGGCCCAGCGCCTGGCCGCCATGCCCGTGCGGGCCCTGGCGCGCACGCGGGAGGCCATGGACTCGGCCCAACTGCTGGACTACGAACATGCGCTCACGCGCGAGGCGCGCCAGCAGGGCCAGCTGGGCGCGGCCCACGACTACCAGGAGGGCGTGGCCGCCTTCCTGGGCAAGCGGGCTGCCGTGTTCTCGGACCGTTGAGGAGCGGCGCCATGCAAGACACCCACACCCCGGACGAAGCCGCACAGCGCCTGGCCGAGCAGGTGCGCGACGGCATGCTGGCGCGCGACCGCGCCGCGCAAGGCCTGGGCCTGCGCATCACGGACATCGCCCCCGGCGCGGCGCGCATGGAGATGGCTGTGCGCGACGACATGCTCAACGGCTTCGACATCTGCCACGGCGGCTTCATCACGGCGCTGGCCGACACGGCCTTTGCCTATGCCTGCAATGCGCGCAACGAGATGACGGTGGCCTCGGGCCTGAGCGTGGACTTCGTCGCGCCCGGCCGGCCCGGCGACGTGCTCACCGCGCAGGCCCGCGAAGTCTCGCGCGCAGGCCGCACCGGCGTCTATGACGTGCAGGTCACCAACCAGCGCCAGGAAGTGATCGCGCTGTTCCGTGGCCGCTCGCACAGCTTCAAGGGCCGGCCCACCGTGCCCGGCCTGACAGAGCCCACCTGAAGAGGTCCGCCATGTCCCTGCAGCGCCCCGCCCCCGGCGAACTCGACCCCATCGAAACCGCCAGCCGCGACGAGATCGCCTCGCTGCAGCTGCTGCGCCTGCGCTGGTCGCTGCAGCATGCCTACGACAACGTGCCGCACTACCGCCGCGCCTTCGACGAGAAAGGCGTGCATCCGTCCGACCTGCGCACGCTGTCCGACCTGGCCCGCTTTCCCTTCACCACCAAGAAGGACCTGCGCGAGAACTACCCGTTCGGCATGTTCGCCGTGCCGCGCCAGAAGGTGGCACGCGTGCATGCCTCCTCGGGGACCACGGGCAAGCCCACGGTCGTGGGCTACACGTTGAATGACATCGACAACTGGGCGAACCTGGTGGCCCGCTCCATCCGCGCAGCGGGCGGGCGGCCCGGCGACATGGTGCATGTGGCCTATGGCTACGGCCTGTTCACGGGCGGCCTGGGTGCGCACTACGGAGCCGAGCGCGCCGGCTGCACCGTGGTGCCCATGTCGGGCGGGCAGACCGAAAAGCAGGTGCAGCTGATCCAGGATTTCCGGCCCGACATCATCATGGTCACGCCCAGCTACATGCAGGTGATCGTGGAGGAGATGCAGCGCCAGGGGATGGACCCGCGCGAGAGCTCGCTCAAGATCGGCATCTTCGGCGCCGAGCCCTGGACCGAGGCCATGCGCCGCGAGATCGAGGGCAAGGCGGGGCTGGATGCCGTGGACATCTACGGCCTGTCCGAAGTCATGGGCCCGGGCGTGGCCAGCGAATGCGTGGAGAGCAAGGACGGGCCGGTGATCTGGGAAGACCATTTCTATCCCGAGATCATCGACCCCGACACGGGCGAGGTGCTGCCCGATGGAAGCGAGGGCGAGCTGGTCTTCACGTCGCTGTCCAAGGAGGCCATGCCCATCATTCGCTACCGCACGCGGGACCTGACGCGGCTGCTGGCGCCGACCTCGCGCAGCTTCCGGCGCATGGGCAAGATCGTGGGTCGCAGCGACGACATGCTCATCATCCGCGGCGTGAACCTGTTTCCCACACAGATCGAGGAGATCGTGCTGCAGAACGCCCAGCTGTCGGGCCAGTACCAACTGGTGGTCACGCGCGACGGCAACCTGGACCGGCTGGCCGTGCGCTGCGAGATGCAGCCGGGCACGCAGGGCGACACCGAGGCGCTGGCACTGTGGGTGCAGCAGCGCATCAAGACCCTGGTCGGCGTGAGCGCCGAGGTCGAGGTGCTGCGACCCGATTCCATAGAGCGCACCCTGGTGGGCAAGGCCCGCCGCGTGATCGACCACCGCAGCCGCTGAGCGCGCACAGGAGTCCCATGGCCCGAGGCCGATCTTCCGGATACGACGACCAGCGCGAACTGATCCTGGGCCATGCCGCCGCGCTGTTCGCGCGCAGCGGCTACCCCGGCACTTCGATGAACGAGGTGGCCCAGGCCTGCGGCCTGTCCAAGCCCACCATCTACCACTACTTCCGCGACAAGTACGCGCTGCTGGTGGACATCACCGATGGCCACATGACGCGGCTGCAGTCCCTGGTGGACGAGGTGCAGTCCATGGGCCTGCCGCCCGAGCCGCGGCTGCGCATGCTGATCGAGCGCTTCGTGCAGGAGTACGCCCATGCCCGCCATGCCCACCGCGTGCTGACCGAGGACGTGCGCTTCCTGCAGGACGACGACCGCCAGCGCGTGCTGGGCAAGGAGCGCGCCGTGGTCGAAACCTTTGCCCAGGCGGTGGCCCAGCTGCGGCCGGACGCCGATGGCGCGGGCCTGTCCAAGGCGCTGGCCATGCTGCTGTTCGGGATGATGAACTGGATGTTCACCTGGCTGCGGCCCGACGGCTCGCTGGACCACGAGGCCATGGCCCCCGTGGTGGCCGACCTGTTCCTCGGAGGCCTGCCGGCCGTGCAGACCCCAGGCAAACCCGGGCATCAAACCGCTGGCAAAAAAATAGTTACCACGGTAAATTGTGGCGCCTGAAGGTGCCACGCCCCATCCAACACAAGGAGACAGACATGAAGCGTTTGACGAAACTGGGCCTGCTGGCCGCGACCCTGGCCACGGTCTGGGGCTCGGCCCTGGCCGACATCAATGTGGGCGTGGTGGTCTCGGCCACCGGACCGGCGGCCTCCCTGGGCATTCCCGAAAAGAACACTGTGGCGCTGATGCCGCGCACGGTGGCGGGCCAGAAGGTCAACTACATCATCCTGGACGACGCCTCCGACACCACGGCGGCCGTGGCCAACACGCGCAAGCTGATCAGCGAGAGCAAGGTCGATGTCATCCTGGGCTCCAGCATCACGCCCAACTCGCTGGCCATGGTGGACGTGGTCTCCGAGGCCAAGACGCCCATGATCACGCTGGCCGCCTCGGCCAAGATCGTCGAGCCCATGGATGCCAAGAAGTTCTGGGTCTTCAAGACGCCCCAGCACGACGCCATGATGGCCGCCGCCATCGGCGAGCACATGGCCAAGGCCGGCATCAAGACCGTGGGCTACATCGGCTTCAACGACGCCTACGGTGAAAGCTGGCTGCAGGAGTTCCGCAAGGTGGCCGAGGCCAAGGGCATCAAGCTCACCGCCACCGAGGCCTATTCGCGCAGCGATACCTCGGTCACGGGCCAGACGCTCAAGCTCATGTCCGCCAAGCCCGATGCGGTGCTGGTCGCAGGCTCGGGCACGCCGGCCGCGCTGCCGCAGAAATCGCTCAAGGAGCGCGGCTACCAGGGCAAAATCTACCAGACCCACGGCGTGGCCAATGCCGACTTCCTGCGCGTGGGCGGCAAGGATGTGGAAGGCACGCTGCTGCCCGCCGGCCCCGTGCTGGTGGCCCACCAGCTGCCCGACAGCAACCCGGTCAAGAAGTCTGCCGTCTCCTATGTGGAGGCCTACGAGGCCGCCAACGGCAAGGGCACGGCATCGACCTTTGGCGCGCATTCCTGGGATGCGGGCCGCGTGCTCGAAGCGGCGATTCCCGCCGCGCTCAAGAAGGCCCAGCCCGGCACGGCCGAGTTCCGCGCCGCCCTGCGCGATGCGCTGGAGCAGACCAAGGACGTGGCCGGCGCCCACGGCATCTTCAACATGACGCCCACCGACCACCTGGGCCTGGACCAGCGCGCGGCCGTCATGGTCAAGATCGAGAACGGCACCTGGAAGTACCAGCCCTGAACCTGCGGGCCTGAGGCCACAGCGGCTGCCGCACCTGGCGGCGGCCGCTGTGGCGCTCGGCCGCGCCTGCTCGAAAGTCGATCATGGATCTGCAAATCGCCCTGCTGCTGGGGCAGGACGGCATCGTCAACGGCGCCGTCTACGGCCTGATGGCGCTGGCCCTGGTGCTGGTGTTCTCGGTCACCCGCATCATCTTCATTCCGCAGGGCGAGTTCGTCGCCTTCGGCGCGCTCACCCTGGCCATGATGCAGGCCGGCCGCGTGCCCACCACGCTGTGGCTGCTGCTGGCCCTGGCCGCCGCCGTGCTGGTGGTGGACCTGCTGCGCTGGCGCGCGGGCAGCCAGGTGAGCTGGCCCGCCACCTTCCTGTGGTGCCTGGCGCTGCCGGCCATTGCCGTGGCCCTGGCCTGGGGGCTGCGCCCGTCCTCGCTGATGCTGCAGGCGCTGGCCACCCTGGTGCTGATCACGCCCATGGGTCCGCTGCTGTACCGCCTGGCCTACCGGCCGCTGGCCCATGCCTCGGTGCTGATGCTGCTCATCGTCTCGGTGGCCATGCACGGCGTGCTGGTCGGCCTGGGGCTGCTGTTCTTCGGTGCCGAAGGCTCGCGCACCCCCGCGTTTTCCGAGGCGCAGCTGCGCCTGGGCGACATCACGATCTCGGGCCAGTCCCTGGTGGTGGTGGGCGTGACCCTGGTGCTGGTGGCCCTGCTGTTCGTGTTCTTCGAGCGCTCCATGATCGGCAAGGCGCTGCGCGCCACGGCCATCAACCGCGTGGGCGCACGCCTCATGGGCATTCCCACGGCCATGGCCGGCGACGTGAGCTTTGCGCTGGCCGCGCTGATCGGCGCCATCTCGGGCCTGCTGATCGCGCCGCTGACCACGGTGTACTACGACACCGGCTTTCTGATCGGCCTCAAGGGCTTCGTGGCCGCCATCGTGGGCGGGCTGGCCAGCTACCCGCTGGCCCTGGCCGGCGCGCTGCTGGTCGGGCTGCTGGAGGCGTTCTCGTCGTTCTGGGCCAGTGCCTACAAGGAGGTGCTGGTGTTCACGCTGATCATCCCGGTGCTGTGGTGGCGATCGCGCAATAGCCACCATGTGGAGGAAGAAGAATGAGCGCCCCCGTTTCCTCGCAGGCCGCGGCGCCTGCCAAGGCCGCCTCGGGCGGCATCAGCACGCGCGTGCTCACGGTGGCCGCCATTGCGCTGCTGGCCGCGTCCTGGGGCTTTCTGCCTGATTTCACCGTCGTCATCCTCAGCTACATCGGCCTGTTCGCCATGGTGGCCGCAGGCCTGGTGATGCTGACCGGCGTGGGCGGCATGACCTCGTTCGGCCAGGCGGCCTTCGTGGGCATCGGCGCCTATGCCACGGCCTGGGTCTGCACGGCACCGGCCTCGGTGGCGGCGCTGGGCGGGCTGGTGGGCGCGGCGGGCCTGCCCTGGGTGGGCCTGGCGCTGGGCCTGCTCATCACCTTCGTCGTGGCCTGGCTGCTGGGCGCGGTCACGGTCAAGCTGCAGGGCCACTACCTGCCGCTGTGCACCATCGCCTGGGGGCTGAGCCTTTACTACCTGTTCGGCAACATGGAGTTCCTGGGCGGGCAGACCGGCATCACGGGCATTGCGCCGCTGGTGATCGGCGGCGTCTCGCTGGCCTCGCCGCGCGCCATGGGCGTGGTGATCTGGGCCGTGCTGCTGGTGGCGCTGTGGCTGCTGCACAACCTGCTGGACTCGCGCGAGGGCCGGGCCATCCGCGCGCTGCGCGGCGGCCGCGTCATGGCCGAGTCCATGGGCATCGACACGGCGCACTACCGCGTCAAGCTCTTCGTGCTGGCGGCCCTGCTGGCCACGCTGTCGGGCTGGCTCTACGCCCACATGCAGCGCTTCGTGAGCCCGGCGCCCTTCAACCTCAACGTGGGCATCGAGTACCTGTTCATGGCCGTGGTCGGCGGCGCCGGCCACCTGTGGGGCGCGGTGCTGGGCGCCACGCTGATCACCCTGGTCAAGCAAAAGCTGCAGGACATATTGCCGGCCCTGCTGGGCACCAGCGGCAACTTCGAGGTCATCGTCTTCGGCCTGCTGATGGTGCTGGTGCTGCAGCGCTTTGCAGAAGGCCTGTGGCCCACGCTGCAGGCGCTCACGGCACGCTGGGTGCGCCGGCCCGTGTCCGATCTGAAGCTGGCGGACGCGGCGCCGCTGGCGCAGCGCGCGCTGCCCGCGGCGGGCCAGGTGCTGCTGGCGGCCGAGCATGTGACCAAGCGCTTCGGCGGTCTGGTAGCCAACAACGATGTGGCCATGACGCTCAAGGCCGGCGAGGTGCATGCGCTGATCGGCCCCAACGGCGCGGGCAAGAGCACTTTCTTCAACATGATCTCGGGCGTGGACTCGCCCACCGAGGGCCAGGTCCGCTTCATGGACCAGGCCATGAACGATGCGCCCTCGCGCCGCTTCGCCGCCCTGGGCCTGGGCCGCACCTTCCAGCATGTGCGCCTGCTGGGCCAGCGCAGCGTGCTGGAGAACGTGGCCGTGGGCGCGCACCGGCGTGCGCACCGGGGCTGGCTGGCCTCCATGCTGCGCCTGGACCGGGCCGAGGAGGCCTCGGTGCTGGCCGAGGCGCGCCGCCAGATCGAGCGCTGCGGCCTGGGCGCCTTCGCCGACGTGCCGGCCGCCTCGCTCGCCTTGGGCCAGCAGCGCATCGTGGAGATCGCACGCGCCCTGGCCGGCCAGCCTGCGGCCCTGCTGCTGGACGAGCCGGCCGCCGGCCTGCGCCACCTGGAAAAACAGGCCCTGGCCGACCTGCTGCGCCAGCTGCGCGCCGAGGGGCTGGGCATTCTCGTCGTCGAGCACGACATGGAGTTCGTCATGAATCTTGCGGACCGCATCACGGTGCTGGAGTTCGGCACCGTGATCGCAGAAGGCACGCCGGCCCAGATCCAGGTCAACCAGCGCGTGCTGGATGCCTACCTGGGCGGCGGCGACGACGACGAGGCAACCGGAGAGACGGCATGAGCGACACCCTTTTGCAGCTCAAGGGCCTGAGCGTGTCCTACGGTCCCGTGGAGGCCGTGCACCAGGTGGATCTGGATGTGCGCAGCGGCGAGATCGTCACCGTCATCGGCCCCAACGGCGCGGGCAAGACCACGCTGCTGTCGGCCGCCATGGGCCTGCTGCCCTCGCGCGGCGAGATCCATCTGGACGGCAAGCGCATCGCACGCCCCGGCGTCGAGGTCATGGTGGCCAACGGCGTGGCCCTGGTGCCCGAAAAGCGCGAGCTGTTCGGCGAGATGTCGGTGGAGGACAACCTGCTGCTGGGCGGCTTCTCGCGCTGGCGCCGGGGCCTGCGCGACCAGGCGCAGCGCATGGATGAGGTCTTTGCCATCTTCCCGCGCCTGAGGGAGCGGCGCCCGCAGATGGCCTCCACCCTGTCGGGCGGCGAGCGCCAGATGCTGGCCATCGGCCGCGCGCTGATGGCACGCCCGCGCCTGCTGCTGCTGGACGAGCCCTCGCTGGGCCTGGCACCGCTGATCGTGCGCGAGGTGCTGCAGGTCGTGGCCGGCCTGCGCGACCACGGTGTCTCGGTGCTGCTGGTCGAGCAGAACGCGCGCGCCGCCCTCAAGGTGGCCGACCGTGCCTACGTGCTGGAGATGGGCGCCGTGGCCCTCAGCGGCGCGGCCAGGGAGCTGCTGCACGACCGGCGCATCATCGATACCTATCTGGGGATGGGGCGCAGTGCGGAGGCGGTGGCCTGAGACGCAACCTCCCGCCACAACGAAAAAGGCTGCCGGACCGGCAGCCTTTTTGCATTTGCAGCGGGGCGCTCAATCCAGCTTGATGTTGTTGGCCGAGATCACCCGTCCCCACTTGCTGCGTTCGGCGCGCACGAACTGGCCCATCTGGTCGGCGCTGCCGGGCATGGGCTCCACGCCCATGGCGGCCAGGCGTGCCTTGGTGCGGGTGTCGGCCAGGGCCTGCTGCAGCGACTGGCTGAACTTCTTGACCACGTCGGCCGAGCTGCCCGTGGGCACGACGATGCCCTGCCAGGCATAGCCCTCGAAACCTTTCAGACCCTGCTCCTGCAGCGTGGCGATCTGGGGCAGAACGTCCACGCGGGCGGGGCTGGCCACGCCGATGGCCTTGAGCTTTTTCTCGCTCAGGAAGGGAATGATGGTGGCGCTGTCGGCCCACATAGCAGGGATCTGGCCGCCGACCACGTCCTGCACGGCCGGGGCGGCGCCACGGTAGGGCACATGGGTCATGTTGCTGATGCCCGCCTGTTCGCGGAACAGCTCGCCCACCAGGTGGTGGGGGCTGCCCAGGCCGGCCGAGCCCCAGCTCACGCCGGTCTTTTGCTGTTTGGCCCAGGCCAGGAATTCGGCGAGATTGGTGGCGGGCACCTCGTTGTTGACCACCAGCAGCATGGGAAAGCGCACCAGCATGCCCACGGGCTTGAAGTCGCGCTCGGCGTTGTAGTTGAGCTTGCTGAACAGGAAGGGGTTGGCCGCCAGCGTGGCGAAGTCGGCCGTGAACATGAGGTTGCCGTAGTCGCGCGAGCGGGCGCTGTACTCGGCCGCGATGTTGGTGCCCGCGCCGGGCTTGTTGTTGATGACGATGACCCGCTCCATGTTGCGGCCCATGGCTTCGGCGATGACGCGGGCGACCACGTCCGAGCCGCCGCCGGCCGCATAGCCCACGACCCATTCCAGGGGCTTGTCCTGTGCCAGGGCGGCAGGCCCTGTGGCCAGGGCCAGGCCCGAGCAGGCCAGTGCGGCCAGAAACTGCTTGCGTTGCATCCTTGTCTCCATGTTGTATGCGGCGCCCTTGTGAGATGTCCAAGGTGTGAGGCGGGCGCCTTTGTGGGGATGGCAGGCCGCCGCACGGGCGGCGGCGCGCGGCTTCAGGCGGCCGCGTGCACCGGGGCGACCGGTGTCACGGCGCCGCGCTCGGCCGGGTCCGCGCCGGCAGGGGCAAGTCCTGCGCTGGCGCGGGCCAGTTCGAGCGCATGCAGCAAGGTGCCCTGGTGGCCGATGTGGTTGGCCAGCAGCAGCACGAGGCGGGCATTGAGGGCATGGCTTTGCGCGGTATCGAGCCCCTGGTGGGTGGCGATCAGGGCTTCGTAGAAATCGTCGCAGGCCTGCAGGTTGGGGTGGGTGGACAGCAGCATGGCGGTCTCCTGTGGATGGGGCGTAAGAGGTTCAGGCCGTGGCGGCGCCGCCGCAGGCTCTTTGCAGCGCGGCGCGCACGCTGGCTTCGTCGGGGCGGCGCCAGCGGGCGCAGACATGCTGGTCAGGCCGCAGCAGGTAGCTGGTGCCGGGGCGCGCATCCAGGCGTTTGGCCGCCAGGCCGCGCGCATCGATGAGGTCGGCGCCGTGCGCATGGGCTTCGCCCTCGGCCGCTATCGAGAGGTTGAGCACGCCGGGCAGCGCCTGCGCCCAGGCCGGCGTGGGGCCGAAGTGCAGCAGCGTGAAGTCCGGTCCCAGAGCGCGCAGCAGCCAGGCCGTGCCGTCTGCGCCGGGCCGGCGCATGGGCGCATCGGCCAGCACGGCGCCGGGCAGCTGCGTTCCGTCGAAGGTGTCGGTGTCAGGCGTGTTGAGCGCGGAGCCGTGCAGCGTGGCCGGCACGGACAGCCGCCCGCTGTTGACGATGCGGCGCGCGAATTCATGGTCGCGCGCCAGGTCCAGCACGGCGTCGCGAAACAGGCGGCTGATCTCGCTCTTGGGCGTGATGAAGTCGGTGGCGCGCGTGGAGTTGCGGATGTTCTCGTCGGCCGCGTATTCGCGCTCGGCGCCGTAGGTGGCGATCAGCGAGGCATCGGCCTGGCCGCGCAGCACGCGGTCCAGCTTCCAGGCCAGGTTCTCGGCATCCTGCACGCCGCTGTTGGCGCCGCGTGCGCCAAACGGCGAGACGCCGTGGGCGCTGTCGCCCGCGAAGACCACGCGGCCATGGACGAAGCGGTCCATGCGCAGGCAGGCGAAGGTGTAGACGCTGGCCCATTCCAGCTCGAAGGGCGCGTCCTTGCCCAGCAGGGCGCGGATGCGGGGAATGATGTTCTCGGGCTTTTTCTCTTCCTCGGGGTCCGCGTCCCAGCCCAGCTGGAAGTCGATGCGCCAGACATCGTCGGGCTGGCGGTGCAGCAGCACGCTCTGGCCCGGGTGGAAGGGCGGGTCGAACCAGAACCAGCGCTCGGTGGGGAATTCGGCGTGCATCTTCACGTCGGCGATCAGGAAGCGGTCGCGGAAGATGCGGCCATGGCTTTCCTGGCCCAGCAGGCCGCGCAGCGGCGAGCGCGAGCCGTCGCAGGCCAGGACCCATTGCGCATCGATGCGGTAGCTGCCGTCAGGTGTCTCCACGGTCAGCAGCGCACCCTCGGCCTGCGGCTCCAGTGCCGTGACCTTGCTGTGCCAGCGCAGGTCGATCAGCGGCAGCTGCAGTGCGCGCTCGACCAGGTAGGCCTCGGCGTAGTACTGCTGCAGGTTGATGAAGGCCGGGCGCTCGTGGCCGTCCTCGGGCAGCAGGTCGAAGCGGTACAGCGGCTGGTCCTTGAAGAAGACCTTGCCCAGGTTCCAGGACACCCCCTTGTCCACCATGGGCTGGCCCACGCCCAGGCGGTCCCAGATCTCCAGCGTGCGCTTGGAAAAGCAGATGGCGCGCGAGCCCGTGGACAGCCGGCAGTCGTTGTCCAGCAGCACCACGCGCTGGCCGCGCTGGGCCAGGTCGATGGCCAGCGTCAGGCCTACGGGGCCGGCGCCGACGATGACCACGGCATGCCGGGCGGGCGTGTCCGCACCGGCGTCCTGGTCGGCATGGCGCTCGTAGGGGATGTGGATGGACTGTATGTCTGCGCCGCTGCCGCGCAGCGCTTGCAGGGAGATGGCGGGGTGGGACATGGTGTTCGTCCTCTGGCGTGGGCAGTGTGGAAAAAAGGGCGCAGCCATCCCCGCCGGCGCGCCAGGGCGCCGGTTCACGGACGGGTGCGATGGGCGGGCGTGCCGGTGTTCAGGCCCGGACGCCGCCGTGCATCAGCCTTCTAGCGCCAGCCACATCTGGCGGTCGCGCTCGGCGGTCCAGATGCGTGGGTCGGCGTGGCCCGATGCCTCGTCATAGGCGCGGGTCACATCGAAGGGCATGCAGTGGTTGAAGATCACCCACTGGCCGTACTTGGGCTGCAGCTTGGCGAAGGCGGCCTCGTAGACCTTGCGCAGGTCCTGCTTGGCGTCGGCGCCGGCCTTGACCTCGGTCCACAGGTCGCTGATGAAGTCGCGCGTGCCGGCCAGGCCGGCCTGCACCTCGGCCGGCGTCTGCAGCGCGGCGCCCCGGCCGGGCACGAGCTTTTCGGGCTGCAGGGCGGCGATGGCGTCCAGCGTGTGCGGCCAGTCCTGGAAGTAGGCATCGCCCGCATAGGGCGTGGCGCCGAACTCCACCAGGTCGCCGCTGAACAGCACCTTGTCCTGGGGCAGCCAGACCACGGTGTCGCCCTTGGTGTGGCCGCGGCCCAGCTGCAGGATCTGCACTTCCAGCTTGCCCAGCCACAGCGTCATCTTGCCGGTGAAGGTGAGGGTGGGCCAGGTCATGCCATCGGGCACGCTTTCCACGTTCTGGAACAGGCGGGGAAAGCGGCCGATCTCGCTGGCCTTGTCCTGCTCGCCGCGCTCCACGATGAGGTCGTAGGTGTCCTGGCTGGCGATGATGTGCTCGGCGCCTTCCGCGAAGAAGGCCGAGGCGCCCAGCACGCGCACCGCGTGGTAGTGGGACAGCGTGACGTACTTGATGGGCTTGTCCGTGACCTCGCGGATGCGGCGGATCACGTCCTGGGCCATGACGGGCGTGGCCTGGGTGTCGATCACCATCACGGCGTCGTCGCCAATGATGATGCCGGTGTTGGGGTCGCCTTCGGCCGTGTAGGCATAGGCGTGCTCGGAGAGCTTGTCGAAGCTGACCTGCTTGATTTCGAGGTCGGCGGCGGAGGCAAAGGTCTTGGTGGTCATGGGCATCCTGCTTTTGAGATGGACAAATGCATTTGTTTTTATCGAATGCCTGAATGCTAGGGAAAAATTCAACATTGAACAATTCATTTGACATAGTGAAAAACCCTCGGAGCCGCAAACTTCGGGTTCCAGCCTTCACAATGCCTGCCATGTCCGATGCCGCCTCCTCCCCGAACGACCCCGTCTTCCCCTCCGACAGCGCCGATGACGAGCCCGCGCGCGGCCCGCGCGGCATCCAGAGCGTGGAGGTCGGCGGCCAGCTGCTCAAGGCGCTGGCGCGCACCGGCCGGCGCATGGCGCTGAAGGATCTGGCGCGCGAGGCCGGCATGACGGCGGCCAAGGCCCATCCCTACCTGGTGAGCTTCTGCAAGCTGGGCCTGATGGAGCAGGACCGCGCCAGCGGCCACTACGGCCTGGGGCCGCTGGCCATACAGATGGGGCTGATCAGCCTGCAGCAGGCCGATCCCGTGCGCCTGGCGATTGCCGAGCTGCCCGCGCTGGCGCAGGAGGTGGGCAGCACGGTGTCGATTGCCATGTGGAGCGGCCAGGGGCCGACCATCATCCGCGTGGAAGAGGGGCCCACCCATGTCTATGTGGCCATGCGCCACGGCACGCCCGCATCGCTGCGCCACACGGCCACGGGCAAGATCTTTGCGGCCTTTGGCGAGCCCGGGCGCATCGCGCCCCTGCTGGACGCGGAAGGCCACAGCCTGGAAGAGCCCGCCTTTGCAAAGGAGCTGGCCGCCATCCGCGCCAGCCGCCTGAGCCGCGTGGAGAACCAGTTGCTGTCAGGCGTGAGCGCGCTGGCCGTGCCGGTGTTCGACGGCTTTGGCCAGCTGGTGCTGGCCATTGCCGCCATCGGCCCTTCGGCCACACTGGACCTGGACCTGCAAGGCCGGCCGGCCCTGCTGCTGCAGGCCCAGGCGCGCAGCCTGTCCCAGCGCCTGGGAGCGCCGGCCCAGGCCTGAGCCCGTCGCTTGCTGCGGCTCAGTTGGTAAGCAGCAGCTGATCCCGGGCAGGCGCACGCCCTTCCAGCGTGAAGCCGGCCACCGTGCGCGACAGGTGGTGGGCCTGCTCGTTGAGCACGGACGATGCGGCGGTGGACTCCTCCACCAGCGCGGCGTTCTGCTGCGTGGCGCGGTCCATGTCGGCCACGGCCTGGTTGATCTGGCCGATGCCCACGCTCTGCTCGGTCATGGCGCCGTTGATCTCGACAATGATCTGGGAGACGCGCTGGATGCCATCCACGATCTCGCCCATGGTCTGGCCGGCCGCGCGCACGCGGTCCGTGCCCATGGCCACGCTGGCGCCCGAGGCGTCGATCAGGGTCTTGATCTCCTTGGCGGCCGCCGCGCTGCGGTGGGCCAGGCTGCGCACCTCTGCCGCCACCACGGCAAAGCCCCGGCCCTGCTCACCGGCGCGGGCTGCCTCGACGGCGGCATTGAGCGCCAGGATGTTGGTCTGGAAGGCGATGGCGTCGATGACGCCGATGATCTCGCCGATCTTGGACGAGGCCTTGGAGATGTCGTCCATGGTGCTCACGGCGCTGCCCACCACGTCGCCGCCCTTGGTGGCCGAGCTGCTGGCCGACTGGGCCAGGCGCGTGGCCATGGCGGCCGCCTCGGCCGACTGGCGCACATTGGCCGTCAGCTGCGACAGAGAGGCCGAGGTCTCCTGCAGGCTGCTGGCCGAGGACTCGGTGCGGTTGGACAGGTCCAGGTTGCCCAGCTTGATCTCGTCGGTGGCGGTCTTCATGGACTCCACGCCGTTGCGCACATCCTTGAGCACGGTGCCGATCTGCTCGACGAAGCCGTTGAAGGACGAGGCGATCTGCGCCACCTCGTCATTGCCCGACACCGGCAGGCGCTGCGTCAGGTCGCCGCCGCCCGAGCCGATCTTGTCCATGGCGTCGCGCACCTGCGACAGGCGCCGGAAGGACTGTGCCGTCAGCGCCGCCGCCACGGCCGTGGCCAGGCAGGCCAGCAGCACGATGGCAATGGCCAGCGTCTTGAGCACGCTTTGCAGTCCGGTCGTGGCCTCGGCCTTGTCCAGCGCCACCACCAGCAGCCAGTCCGTGCCCTGCACGGGGCGGGCCTTGAGCAGCTTGGCGCTGCCGCCCAGGTTCACTTCCAGCGGCGCCGTGGCGCTGGCCAGCGCGGTCAGCGCAGCCGGCGTCAGCAGCTCGGAGAGGTCGGAGGTGGGCTTGAGCAGCAGCTTGGCATCGGCATGCGCCAGCACCTGGCCGTCACGGCTGACCACAAAGCCCAGGCTGCCGGGCGTCGGGCGGATGGCCGAGACCACCTCGCGCACGCCCTCCAGCGGCACGGCGCCGCTGATCACGCCCTGCAGCGCGCCGCCGCGCAGCATGGGCGCCACGAAGGCCACATAGGGCACGCCCGTGGTGGAGTCGCCATAGGGCTTGGTCAGCGTCAGCTTGCCGGCCTGCACGGCGCTCTTGTACCAGGGGCGGGCCGTGGGGTCGTAGTCGGGCGGGGTGCTGGTGGTGGACTTGAAGGTCTTGTCTTCCCAGCCCACCGTGGTGATGGGAAAGCCACTGGCCTGGCCCATGTGGGCGGCAAAGCCCTGCGGGTCGCCATGCTCGATCACGGCGGCGGCGGCGCTGACGGCGCGCGCCTTGGAGGCCACCCACTGGTCGATGGCCATGGTGTTGCCTGCGGTGATGGCGTCCAGGTCCTGTTCGATGGTCTGGAACGTGCTGCCGCGGACGATGTGGTACGTGGCGGCCCCCGTGATGGCAAGGGCGCCGACCACGGTGGCTGTGCTGATGGCAAGGATCTTGGAGCGAAGGGTCTGGAGCATGGCGCGGCAAGGGAAGACTGAGGACTCCGCAAGCCGCGATGGCCGGGCATGCGGCCCCGCCATTAACGCACAATTTGTTTCATTCTTGACGACATGCCAACCCTGGGATGGCGTGCACCAACTTGCGCGCAACACCTGTCATAGAGGCATTTGCTGCAGTGCACCATTGCAGTGCGGTGTGACATGTTGCTGTAACGCAACCGTCGCGGGACTTTCATGGCGGCTTTCCACAATGGCGGCACGCAGGCAAACCGAGTGGCACAGGCAGGTCACCGACTGCGTCCAACATGACGAGGAAGGCGGGCATATGGACGTTCTTGACACCCTTCGCAACGCGGCGATCGACGTCGCCAAGCCCCCGCTTTCCGCGCTTCTCCAGCCACCCCAGGCCGCAGACAAACCGCTGCGGCTGGACGTGCGCTGGGCCCGGCACCTTGACGAAGTGCGACAGGTGCAGCGCCTGCGCCACGCGGTGTTCGCCGCCGAGATGGGCGCCGTGCTGCAGACGCCGCTGGCCGGACACGACATCGACGCCTTCGACGACTTCTGCGAGCACCTCATGGTCTGCGACGCCGACCGGGGCGTGGTCATCGGCACCTACCGCCTGCTCACCCCCACCCAGGCGCTGCGCGCCGGGGGCCTGTACTCCGACCAGGAATTCGACCTCGCCCCGCTGCACGCCTGGCGCCCGCGCATGGTGGAGCTGGGCCGCAGCTGCGTGCATGCATCGCACCGCCAGGGCGGCGTGATCCTGGCGCTGTGGGGCGCCCTGGCCGAATTCATGCAGCGCAACCAGCTGGACGCCATGGTCGGCTGCGCCAGCATTCCCATGCAGTACCCGGGCCTGGCCCACGGCGAGGGCCCGGCGCGCGTCTGGCAGCAACTGCGCCAGACCCATCTGGCCGAGCCCGAGCTGCAGGTGCGTCCCCGCGTGGCCCTGCCCGAGGAGTTGGCATCGGTCAGCACCAGCGGCATGAGCGTGGAGCCGCCCGCGCTGATCCAGGGCTATCTGCGCACGGGCGCCAAGGTGCTGGGCGCGCCGGCCTGGGACAGCGACTTCAACACGGCAGACCTGCCCATCATGATGCGCATGCAGGACCTGCCTTCGCGCTACATGCGCCTGTTCACGCGGCGCGGCTGAGGCCGTCCCGGCGCTTGGGGGGAATCGGGGGATTTTCGGAAAGAGAGGGCGGATCCGGCTTCTTGTGCAGTGAGCCGGACCGTGATGTGCATCACAGGGCTGTCACAAAGACCGTGCATGATGCTGGATGTGGGCTGAAGCAGACACCCGGACGGAGGCAGGTAACCTGCACCGGACTGACCGGGCCTTGGTCCACGCCAATTGCAGGCCGCAGCCTTTCAGGGGCTGCGGCCTTTTTCATGGGCAATTCCTGAGCTACCGGGCAGTGGGCGGGGCATCGGCCAGAAGGCGCTGGTGCTCGATCTTCACGCAGCGGTCCTGCACGGTCCACAGGCCTGCAGCGCGGGCCAGCTCCAGGGCCTTGTCGTTGACCACGCCCAATTGCAGCCACAGGCAGCGCGCGCCGATGGCAACGGCCTCGGCGGCCAGCGGCGGGATGTCCTCGCTCTTTCGGAAGCAATCGACCATGTCGATGCGCAGGCCCTGTGCGGCCAGCGCTGCCGCAGCGTCGGCCAGGCTGGCATGGACGGGCTCGCCCAGGATGCGTCCGCCTTCGCGCGCCACCACGGGGTTCACGGGAACGATGCGGTAGCCGTGGCGCTGCATGTACTGCGAGGCCTGGTGGCTGGGCCGGTCGGGCTGCGGCGACAGGCCGACCACGGCCAGGGTGCGGCACTGCACGAGGATGTCACGCAGGCGGGAGTCTGTGGCTGTATCACTCATGCGCCGCAGTGTACGCAGCGCATGCGGATCAGGCCGGCTGCACTGTCGCGGCCGCAGCATGGCGGCGGCGCAGCACCAGGCCCCAGCCCAGCCCCAGCACGGCGGCCGTGGCCGAGGCCATCAGCACGCCCAGCTTGGCGGCATTGAGCAGGGCCTCGCTGTCAAAGGCCAGCGTGGCGATGAAGATGGCCATGGTGAAGCCAATGCCTGCCAGCAGGCCGGCCAGCAGCGTGTCGCCCCAGCCCATGCCTGGCGGCAGTGCGCACATCCGCAGGCGCACGGCCAGCCAGCAGCTGAGCAGCACGCCCAGCGGCTTGCCCAGCACCAGGGCCAGGGCCACGCCCCACATCACGGCCGACGTGCCCGCCACATCAATGCCAGCGGTGCCCGCGCCCTGCAGCGGCACGCCGGCATTGGCCAGCGCGAACAGCGGCATCACGCCAAAGGCCACCCAGGGATGCAGGTCCGCCTGCACGCGCTCCACGGGCGCGGCGCTTTCGCGGCCGGCCAGTGCGTGCACGGGCGTCACCAGGCCCAGCACCACGCCGGCCAGCGTGGGATGGGCGCCGGTCTGCCAGATGCCCCACCAGAGCACGGCGCCCGGCAGCACATAGGCCCAGGCGCGGCGCACGCCCAGCGACTGCAGCAGGAACACGCCGGCCAGGCCGGCGGCGGCCACCAGCAGCTGGCTCCACTGCAGCCCGCCCGAATAGAACAGCGCAATGATGAGCACGGCCACCAGGTCGTCGATGATGGCCAGCGCCAGCAGGAACACGCGCAGCGCGGGCGGCAGGCCCCGGCCCAGCAGGGCCAGCACGCCCATGGCAAAGGCGATGTCGGTGGCCGTGGGCACGGCCCAGCCGTTGCGCAGCGGCGGCGCGGCGTTGAAGGCCAGGAAGATCAGGGCCGGCGCCACCACGCCGCCCAGCGCGGCCATCACGGGCAGCAGCGCCTGGCGCGGCTGGGCCAGTGCGCCGGAATGCATCTCGCGGCGTATCTCCATGCCGACCACGAGAAAGAACACGCTCATCAGCGCATCGTTGACCCAGAAATGCAGGGATTGCGACAGCTGCCACGGGCCCAGGCCCACGCTCAGCGGCGTGTGCCACAGCGCCTCATAGGAGCCGGCCCAGCTGGAGTTCGCCCAGAGCAGGGCGGCGGCCGCTGCCAGCAGCAGCACGATGCCGCCCGCAGCCTCGGCATGGGACCAGCGGGACAGGAAGGCGCCGACGCGATCGGCGAAAGACAGGAAAAGGGGCGCGCGCGGGCCGGACGGCCGCGGGGTCGTGTAGGTGTTCATGTGCAAAGCAGCAAAGGGGCCTTGCGGCCCCGGTGCGCAGGCGGCCCGACCTGCGCTATCAACACCTGTCCTGCCGCCCCATGCGGTCTGGACACCCAGCCGCCATTATAAAAGAAGCCCCCACGCTCCCTTTGCTGCGCAAGGTCCGCTGCCCCCCCGAGGGGGCCGCTTTTTGCCTTGGGGCGGCCCGGCGGCAAAAAATCGGCGGCCGGGACCCTTGCCCAAGACCCTGCGGATTCAGGGCCTGGGCGGCTCATTGCGCGCAACGCATTCGGCCAGCAGCCCCAGCGAGGACAGCGCAATCATGAAGACCAGGAACACATAGGCCGCCGTTGCCACGCCCAGGCTCATGCTGAAGCCCCATTGCAGCACCGAGCAGGCCATGCCGGTCTGCGGGTACATCGCCGTGCACTGCGATGCGGCGGGCATGTGCACGTACCAGGTGACGGCGATGAACATGGCGCCCGCCACCATGGCGGCATTGCCCCAGGGATGGGTCTGCGGGTGGTAGAGCGCATAGATCAGCGCCACGGGAACGGCCAGGCCCCAGGCGAACATCATCAGCCAGCTGAACACCGGCGAGACCGCCAGGATGGACTGCAGCCATCCCATCTTGGGCAATCCGTTGACGAAGCCCAGCAGGTCCCAGACAAAGGGCAGGACGATCCCCGCCACGGCCAGGCTGGCAAGCCCCAGCGCCAGCAGCAATCCCTTGCCGCGTGAACGATGGTGCACCCCCGAAGGGTGCGAATGGGTGATCAGTGCATGCATGGCCCACCTCCTGTGTCGTGCAGGGCGGGCAGTTGCCGCGCGGGCGGGTCTCCGGAGTCGGGCGGCAGCCGCGGCGCCTAGCGTTCGGATTGCGGTATTCCCCGGATGCATCCAGTCTAGGACGGCGTGCGCTGCAACAAATGTAGGCCTGGGACCTACCCAAAATCGGGGTTTGTCCCAGGAGGTCGTGCCGTCAAAGCGCGGCCAGCGCCCCCAGTACCTCGTTCTTCGATAGCAGCTCGCTGAGCACCACCGGGGGCTTGCCCGGCGCATGCAGCACATAGACGGGCACGCCGCTGCGGCCCAGTTGCTGCAGCGCAGCGGTGATGGCCGGGTCGCGCCGCGTCCAGTCGGCGCGCAGCAGGGTCACGCCGTGCTGGTCGAAGGCGGCCAGCACCTCCTCATGGTTGAGCGTGGTGCGCTTGTTGACCTGGCAGGTCACGCACCAGGCGGCCGTGTAGTCCACGAACACGGGCTTGCCCGCCGCCTGCAGCTCGGCCACGCGGGCGGCCGACCAGGGCTGCCAGCGCTCGCCTGCAGCGGACGCCGTGCCCGTGCCCTCGGCCTGGGCAGGCGTGGTGATCAGGGGCGCGGTGGTGGCCAGCAGCGCGCCTGCCAGCACCACGGCCAGCGTGGCCAGCACGGCGCGCGTGCGGCCCTTGAGCGTCAGCGTCCAGACCAGGGCGCTGAAGGCCAGCAGCAGGGCCAGCAGCGCGGTGGCGGCGTCGATGCCGCTTTGGTGCCCCAGCACCCAGACCAGCCAGACCACGGTGGCGAACATGGGGAAGGCCATGGCGCGGCGGAAGGTATCCATCCAGGCGCCCGGGCGCGGCAGCCAGCGCACCACGGCGGGGACGAAGCTGGCCAGCAGATAGGGCAGGGCCATGCCCAGGCCCAGGGCGGCGAACACCGTCAGCGCCTGCAGGGCCGGCATGTCGATGGCAAAGCCCAGCGAGGCGCCCATGAACGGCGCCGTGCAGGGCGAGGCAATGGCCACGGCCAGCACGCCGGACAGAAACGCATCGGCCACCGGATGGCGTGCATGGGCCGCAGCCCAGCGGCCGGGCAGCATGGAGCCGAACTCGAACAGGCCTGCCAGGTTCAGCCCCAGCAGCGTGAACAGGGCTGCCAGCAGGGCCACGATGGCCGGTGACTGCAGCTGAAAGCCCCAGCCCAGCTGCTCGCCCGCCGCGCGCAGCGCCAGCAGCAGTCCGCCCAGGGCCAGGAAGGACAGGACCACGCCCGCCGTATAGGCCAGCCCGCCCAGGCGCTGGGCGCGGCGGTCCTGTCCATGGCGTGCAAAGCCCAGGATCTTGATGGCCAGCACCGGGAAGACGCAGGGCATGAGGTTCAGGATCAGTCCACCCACCAGGCCACCGAGCAGGGCCATCCACAGGCTGGTGGCGCTGGCAGCAGGCGCAGCGGCCTGGTTGGCCGCCAGGGCAGCGGCCAGTGCGGGGGAAACGCTGGCCATGGCGGCGGCCGTCCAGCGGCCCTCGACCGGGGCCTCGGCGCGCCAGGCCACGGGCTGGCCCTGCTCCAGCGCTGCGGCGCGCTCGGCGGGTGGCAGGGCCAGGACCACGGGCAGCTTGGCCGGGGTCTCGCCGCGCATGTCGGACAGGGGCAGCTCTGCCACCCAGGCCGCGCCGTCCCAGCGCTGCTGCCAGTCCTTGCCCAGTTCTGCCGCGTGGTGGAAGGTGTCGGAAGATTCGGGATAGAAGTCCAGCGTGCGGCCCTGCAGGGATTCCGGCAGGCCCTCGATGCGCAGCTGCACGCGCTCGTCGGGCGTCCTGCCTTCTGCTGCAGGCTGGCTGGCCGGCACCACCTTGGCCTGGGCTGGCGCAGACAGTGCCTGGGGCTTGAGCGCCCAGGCCTGGGTGAAGGCCTGACCCTGGCCTGCCGTGCTGCCCTGCACGGGCAGCTGCAGCTGGAAATCGCCTTCCTCGGGAATGCACTCCACGCGGCAGACCAGCCAGTTCGCATGCAGGCGCAGGTCCAGCATGCCGGACGCGGGCGGCTTGAAGTCGGCGGCCACCTGCACGGGCACGGGCAGCAGCACCTGGCCCTCATAGCCGTAGTTGAGCAGCGGGCCCACGCGCAGCGCCTCGGGCACGGGCCATTGGATCTCGCCCGCCGTCAGGCCTGCAGGCAGCTGCCAGTTCAGCTCGGTGGCCAGGCCGGAATCACCGGCGTTTTTCCAATAGGTATGCCATTCGGGCTGGTGGGTGATCAGCAGGCCCAGCCACAGCGTCTGGCCGGGTTGAACGCCTTCGGGTGCCTGGGCCACGAGCTCGGCCCGCACGCGTGGCGTGTCCACGGCCGCGGCCGCCCCGCTGCCGGTCTTCAGGCGCAGCTGCGCGCCAGCAGGGGGGGCAAGCAGGCTGGCGGCGGCAAGGAAAAAGGCGAGGAGCCAGAAGGCGAGGTGCTGGGGGGCAGTGTGGCGAAGAGGTGGTTGGTGCGGCATGGCGGACTGTGGGAGCCAGGGGCATGGTCTTTGGTTCCCCCGGCTGCAGGCTGCGATGGTAGCGGGCCGTCCAGAGAGATCGCCTGTGGCCTGCTGCAGGACGATTGGCAAAAGATATCGTTGCATAGGCGCTTGGTATTGGACAGGCGATATGTCCGTTGCCCATCATGGGCCGGCCACCCATCCGGGATAGAGCAACACAAGGAGACAAGCCATGCAGGAGACATCTCGCCGCCAATTCCTGGCCGCCGGCGCGGCAGCGGCCGCCGCCTGGGGGCTGCCGCAGCACGCAAGCGCGGCCGCTGCCTATCCCGACAAGTCCGTGCGCGTGATCGTGCCCTTTCCCGCCGGTGGCACCACCGACGTGGTGGCGCGGCTGGCCATGCAAAAGCTCGGGGAGCTGACCGGCCAGTCCTTCGTGGTGGACAACAAGGGCGGTGCCAATGGCGTCATCGGCACGGAACTGGCAGCGCGCGCCACGCCCGATGGCTACACCCTGCTGATGAACACGGCCGGCGCGCAGACGCTGAGCCCCGTGCTCTACAAGACCAGCTACGAGGCGCTGTCCAGCTTCGAGCCCATCAGCCATCTGTGCGACGTGGGCTTCGTCCTCATCGCACGCAAGGACCTGCCCGTGAACAGCCTGCAGGAGCTGGTCGCCATGGCCAAACAGGGCAAGCCGTTGAGCGTGTCCTCGGGCAGCAGCATGATTTCGCTGATCACCGAGCAGTTCAAGAAGGTGATTGGCGCGCCGGGCATCGTCAACGCCCAGTACAAGGGCACGGCGCCGCAGATGCAGGCCGTGGTGGCGGGCGAGGTGGATTTCTCGTTCGACTCCTTCACCTCGGTGGAGATGATCCGCACGGGCAAGGTCAAGGCGCTGGCCGTGCTGCTGCCCCAGCGCGCCGAAGTCTTTCCCCAGGTGCCCACCATCAAGGAGGCCGGCGTGGACGGCATGGGCTTCAGCTCCTGGTCGGGCCTGCTCGCGCCCAAGGGCACGCCCCGCGACATCGTGGCCCAGCTCGCGCAGCAGATGGACAAGGTCATGCAGATGCCCGACGTGCTGGCCAAGCTGCGCAGCTACAGCTATGTGCCGCGCCGGGGAACGCCCGAGGAGTTCGCGCGGCTGATCGAGTCGGACAACGAGCGCTGGAAACGCATCGTCAAGGAATCCAACTTCAAGGCCGAGTGAGGAGGGCTCCGGCAGCCCATGGATGGCCCTAATATCGGGCCATGCAAGACTCCCCGCCCGAACAGATATCCCCCGGCGCCTGGCCTTCCCGCTGGTGGGCCGAGGCCTCTGCACGCGACTTTGCGCAGGCCCAGGCCAGCGGCCTGGCTGCCGAAACCATCGCCGTGCTGCCCGTGGCCGCCGTGGAGCAGCACGGTCCGCACCTGCCGATGTCCGTCGACGCCCGCCTGCTGCAGGGCGTGATCGATGCGGCCCTGCCGCTGCTGCCGCCCGAGCTGCCCGCGCTGTTCCTTCCCCCGCAGAACATCGGCTTCAGCGTGGAGCACCAATCCTTTGCCGGCACGCTGACGCTGTCGCCCGCCACGGTGATCGCGCTGTGGACCGAGCTGGGCGCCTGCGTGGCACGCGCCGGCGTGCGCCGGCTGCTGCTGCTCAACGGTCATGGCGGACAGGTCAGCGTGATGGACATCGTGGCGCGCGAGCTGCGCATGCGCCATGGCCTGCTGGTCTACAGCAGCAGCTGGTTCGGACTGGTGGACGATGCGGCCAATGCGCAGTTCAGCGCGCATGAGCACCGCTTCGGCATCCATGGCGGGGAGGTCGAGACGTCGATGATGCTGCACCTGGCGCCGGAGACCGTGCGCATGGAGCATGCGCGGGACTTTCATTCCACTTCGGAGGATAGGGCGCAGCGGCATGCCTTGCTGGGCAATGGGCGAAGCGCCAAGATGGGCTGGGCCATCGAGGACTACAACGTTTGCGGGGCGGTAGGGAATGCTGCGGGGGCTACGGCCGAGCGGGGGGCCTTGATGGTGGAGGCTTCGGCTCGGGGGCTGGTGCGGTTGTTGTCCGAGATGGTTGCGCTGCCTGCGGATACTGTCGGAAGGGCGCCGGAGCCTCTTTAGTTTTTGGTCTTTTTTGGACCCTGCCGGGTGGTGGTTTTTCGAGGCCGGGATTCGGCCCGGCGGCCGACCTACCTTTCTTTGATTCGTCAAAGAAAGGTAGGCCAAAGAAAGACGACCCGAATGTCCGCGACCCCTTCGCTGCGCTGCGGGGCAACCTGCGTCGTGGCGGCTGCGGGGTTCGCCGTGAAACTCACTTCGCGCTGCGCGCTACGTTCAAACATCACGGCGAGTCAGATCACGAAGCAGTCCTGTCCTTCGGCAGGACTGCAACCCCGCAACCGCCACGACGCAGGCGCTGACATACGGGGAGTTTGCGCGGGCCTTTGCTTCGCTCGGCCTATTCCTTTATTGCTTTATTGCTTGGGGATCTTGGCCTGGACGATCACGTCGCCCCAGCGCTTGATTTCCGACTGCAGCAATTGCGCGGTCTGCTCGGGCGTGCTGGACTGGGCCTGGACGTTCATTTCGCGCAGTTTCTGCGTGACTTCGGGGGAGTTCACGGCGGCGGCGATTTCCTTGTTCAGGCGGGCGATGATTTCCGGGGGCGTCTTGGCGGGGGCGGCCAGGGCGTTCCAGGAAGAGGCGACGAAGCCCTTGACGCCTGACTCCTGGGCCGTGGACACGCCGGGCAGCAGGGCCGAGCGCTTGTCGCCGGTGATGGCCAGCAGGTTGACGGCCTTGGAGTTGATCTGGCCCATGATGGGCGTGAGGATTTCCACGGCCGCGTCGATCTGCTTGCCGCGCAGGGCCGTGACCACGGCAGGGGTGCCGTTGAAGGGCACGATCTGGGCGTCGATGCCGGCGGTGGTCTTGAACAGTTCGGCTGCCAGGTGCTGGGTGCTGCCGATGGCGATGCTGCCGATGTTGAGCTTGCCGGGGTTGGCCTTGGCCCAGGCCACCAGCTCGCCCAGGTTCTTGAAGCGCGAGTCGCTGGCGGTGAGCACGCCGATGTCGAAGTAGCCCAGGGTGGAAATCGGCGTGAAGTCCTTGACCATGTCGAAGGGCAGCTGGTTGAACAGCCCCACGGTGACGGCACTGCCGTTGGACATGAGGAACAGCGTGTGCCCGTCGGGCGCGGACTTGGCCACGGTGTCGGCCGCGACGATGCCGCCCGCGCTGGGCTTGTTGTCGATGATGACGGGCTGGCCCAGCTGCGAGGCCAGTTTTTGCGCGACGACGCGCGAGGTGACGTCGGCCACGCCGCCTGCGCCAAAGGGCACGACGATGCGGATGGGCTTGTTCGACAGGGGCTGGGCCTGGCTGGTGATGGCGGCCAGCAGCAGGGCCGCGCAGGCCAGGGCGCTGCGCGTGAAACGGCGTTTGTTCATGGGTCTTTTGTCTCCTGGCCGGCGAGTTTGGCGCAAAAGCGCAGGCCGGCCCAGAGCGCCCGTGTTCTGGCTGCTATGCCTTGGCGCGATAGCTGTGTGACAGCCTTGCCGGTGCTGTATCAGGCGTGCGTGATCCAGCTGCGGTGCTCGTCCGTGTCCAGGTGGTTGAGCGTGTTGAAGGTCTGCAGCATCAGGCGCTTGGGGCTGGTGGTGAACTCGGTCACGGCGCTGTTGCGGATGCGCATGTTCAGCGCAATGGTGACCTCGGGCGAGGTGCCCAGCACATGGCCCACGGCGGTGGAGATGGGGCCGCCACTGCTGACCAGCAGCACGTTTTCGTCGGCATGCTCGTGGCGCACGCGCTCCAGCACCTGGCGCACGCCGCCCGAGAAATCATCCCAGCTGGGCATGCCTTTGGGGCTGATGGTGCCGGCCATCCACTGGGCCAGGGCATCGCACAGCAGGCGGAAGTGGTGGCGGTACAGCTCGGGTGTGTCGGGCTTGGGCAGGGGCGCCGGATGAATGGCCTGCAGCAGCGCGCCGCTGTCGTATTCATCGAGGCCTGCAAGCGCCTGGGTGCGGTGCTGCTCGGCAGGCAGGCTGCCCAGGCCGTCGGCGATGCCGGCCAGCGTCTGCGCATGGCGGCGCAGCGTGCCCGTGTAGACCGCGTCGAAGCGCAGGCCGCGCTCTCGCCAGTAGGCCCCAAGCCTTTGCGACTGCGCCGTGCCGCGCTCGCTGAGCTGGTCGTAGTCTTCGGCACCAAACGAGGCCTGGCCATGGCGCACAAGATAGAGGGTTCCCATGGCGCGGATTGTGGCCAGCGCCGGCGCTGGCGTTTGTCCTGCGGGCGACTGGCTGCCGCCTTGGCGACAGATTCCGGCAACCCGGCAGGCCCTACAGCAGCACCTGGCCGCTTACGCACTCCACGACATGGCCGCCTATCCACAGCGCGCCCTGCGCGTCCTCGCTGACGTGCACGCGCCCGTCGCGCCCCACGCAGCAGCCCTGGCTGGCGATGTAGGGCGCATGCAGCAGGCCTTCGCCGCGCAGCCACAGGGCCAGACTGGCGTTGAGGCTGCCGGTGACGGGGTCTTCAGTGACGCCGACGGGGCTGGCGAAGCCGCGCACTTCCAGGCTGGGGGCGGCATCCGTCTGGGCTGCGGCTGGCCGCTGGCCCGTGGCAAAGGCGCGGGCCTCGCGGCTGCTGCGGCCGATCAGTGCCGGTGCATCTTGCGCGCTTTCGTACAACGCGCAGGCGCCCACCTTGGTGTTCAGCGCCTTGAGCCTTGCATGGTCGGGCTCCAGCGACAGCACCTGGTCGGGGTGTTCGAAGAGCACGCCCATCCAGCGCGGGCCGTTGTCCAGCCAGGCCGCACGCAGGATCTGGCCGCGTTCTGCGCCCAGCGCGGCCGCCACGTCATCCAGCATGCCGGGCTCCACGTCGCTGATGTCGGTGGACGGTGCCTGAAAGGCCAGGCGCCCGTCCTGGCGCTCGATGCCGATCAGCCCCTTGGCGCACTCCTGCACGATGCGCTGCGCCTGCTGCGGCACGCCGCCCTGCGCCAGCCAGGCATGGCAGCTGCCCAGCGTGGGATGGCCGGCAAAGGGCAGCTCGCCGCCCGGCGTGAAGATGCGCACGCGGTAGTCGGCGCCTGCAGCGCGGCCCGCCTCGGTGGGAGGCAGCACGAAGGTGGTCTCGGACAGATTGGTCCAGGCCGCGAAGGACTGCATCTGCGCATCGGTCAACCCGGTGGCGTCGAGCACGACGGCCAGCGGATTGCCCAGGTAGGGCCGTGCCGTGAACACATCCACGGTCATGAAGGGGCGCTGGCGGGGTGCGGCGGTGGAGGTCATGGCAAGGGGCAGGGGTGCGATGGGCAATGCAGGATGAAGAAAGCCGGCGCAAAGCCGGCTTTCAGGGAACAGCCGGGGCTGTGCGTATCAGGCCGACAGCTGCGAGCGGATGGCGTCGGCCAGGGCGGCGATGCCCTTGTCGATCTGCTCGGCCGACACGGTCACGTAGGACAGGCGCAGCGTGTTGGCCTGGGGCTCGTCCGCATAGAACGGCGCGCCGGGCACGAAGGCCGTGCCGCGTTCCACGGCGGCGGGCAGCAGCTTTTGCGCATCCATGCCCTTGGGCAGGCGAACCCACAGGAACATGCCGCCCACGGGACGGGTCCACTGCACGTCCAGGCCGGCCATTTCGCGTTCCAGCGCGGCCAGCATGGCGTCGCGCTGGCGCTTGTACATGGCGCGGATGGTGGGCACATGGCGGTCCAGGAAGCCGTCCTTGATGACCTCGGAGACCACGCGCTGGTTGAAGCCCGGCGTGTGCAGGTCGGCCGCCTGCTTGGCCTGCAGCAGCTTGTTGTAGACGGACTTGGGCGCCACCAGGAAGCCGATGCGCAGGCCCGGGGCCAGCACCTTGGAAAACGAGCCAAGGTAGATCACGCCTTCGGGGTTGCGCGCGGCCAGCGGCAGGGCAGGGGCCTGCTCGAACCACAGGTCGCCGTAGGGGTTGTCCTCGATCAGCGGGATGTTGAGTTCGCGCGCCTTGTCCACCAGGGCCTGGCGGCGTGCCTCGGCCATGGTGCGGCCGGTGGGGTTCTGGAAGTTGGGCAGCACGTAGGCCAAGCGGGCCTTGTCGGAGCCGGTGCCGGCCTTGGCGGCGAAGTCCTCGACGAGGATGCCGTCGTCATCGCTGTCCACGCCCACGGGAATCGGTTCCTGCGGTGCAAAGGCCTGCAGCGCGCCCAGGTAGGTGGGCTTTTCGACCAGCATGCGGCTGCCACGGTCCAGGAAGACCTTGCCAATCAGGTCCAGCGCCTGCTGCGAGCCCGTGGTGATCAGCACCTGGTCGGGGTCCACTTCCCAGGGCAGGAAGTCGGCCACGGCCTGGCGCAGGGGCGCGAAGCCCTCGCTGGTGGCGTACTGCAGGGCCGAGGCGCCATCGCGCTGCATCACGGTCTGGCAGGCCTGGGTGAACTCGTCCAGCGGGAAGGCCAGCGGCGAGGGCAGGCCGCCCGCCATGCTGATGATGCCGGGACGGTCGGTGAGCTTGAGGATTTCGCGGATGGCGGAGGGGTTCATCTTGGCAGCACGGTCTGCCAGCGTCCAGGTCGTCATAAAAAAAGCAGTTCCAGGTCTTTGCGGTGCCCGCCATGCGGGCGGGCTGGTATGGATTGCCATGCCGTCGTGGGGCACGGGCCGGCCGCATGTGAAGAGCGGAGTGCGGATAGTGCGCTCGCTCTTGCGCCGGCAATGAGGGTATTTTGTCGCGGGCGTGAAGGGTCTGCGCATCCTCCCTTCAATAGCTGGGCAGGCCAGTACGGCCTTTGCCTGGGCGTGGGTGGAGGACCCTCATGCGGCCACCATCCACATCGCCGTCAGCGCCAGCATGGCCGCCATGGCACGGTTGAACCACAGCAGCCTGCGTCCCTGGGCCAGCCAGTGGCGCAGCAGTGCGCCCACGCAGGCATACAGCAGATTGCTGAAAAAGGCATAGGCGGCCATGACGGGCAGCACCACGGTCAGGCGCTCGGTCAGGTCGTCGCGCCCGGCCAGCCAGCCGGCCACGATGGCCAGGGCCAGCAGCCAGGCCTTGATGTTCACGAATTGCAGTCCCACGCCCTGCCAGAAGCCGACCTGCAGCTGCTGCGGCGATTGCAGCGAGGCCATCTGCGCGCTGCGGCTCAGGCGCCAGGCCATCCACAGCAGGTAGCCGATGCCGGCGGCCTTGACCAGCCACAGCAGCAGCGGCGCCGCGACAATGGCCGCGCCCACGCCGGCCGTGCTCAGCACCAGCAGCACGCACCAGCCCACGGGCACGGCCAGGACGAAGCGCAGCGCCGGGCGCAGGCCGTGGTTGGCGGCCAGGGCCGTGGACAGCGTGGTGTTGGGACCGGGGCTGAAGCTCATGGAAGCGGCGAGCAGCAGCAAGGCGGTGAGTTCGGACGGTGGCATGAGGCGGTGGCCCCGAAGGTCTCCATACAGGCGGCAGGGGCTGTTGGGGAGGAGGGCACGGCAGGCCTTCTCCGCAGCACGAATGCATGAAATATAGGTGCAAGACCTGTACAGTGCCAATACAGTTGGACCCTCAATTGCATGTTCTGTATTGGTGCCTATCCCGATACAGTGACTTTCTGGTGACCCCTTCGCAGTCGTTCGCAGCCGTTCACACCCGTTTCCGTATGACCGTTCCCCTCTCGCGGCTGGCGCCGCAGACCCTGAGCACCCAACTGGCCGAACGCCTGGGCGAGCGCATCCGCATGCGGCTGCTGCCTGCGGGCGCACGCCTGCCTTCGGTGCGCGAATGCGCGCGCCAGCAGGGCGTGAGCACGCACACGGTGGTGGCCGCCTATGACCTGCTGCAGGCCCAGGGCCTGGTCGAGGCGCGGCCGCAAAGCGGCTTCTTCGTGCGCGACTTCGTGCAGGATGCGCCGCTGCTGCAGCCCGAACAGGCCCGTGCGATCCCCGCCGAGGAGGCCCCTGGTGTGCCCAAGGGCACGCGCATCAATGCCTCCATGCTGGTGCGCGGCATGTTCCACCAGAGCGTGGGCGGCAGGCCGCAGCCCGGGGCGGGCGTGCTGCCGGCCGAGTGGCTGGAGGCCGGCTTCCTGGCGGCGGCCATGCGCAAGGCCTGCTCGGGCAAGTCCCTGCACGACTCCTGCGTGGGCTACGGCGACCCGCTGGGCGACATCGGCCTGCGCGAGGCACTGTCGCGGCGCCTGGCGCGCCTGGGCATTGCGGCGGCGCCGCAGCACATCATCACCACCATGGGCGCAACGCATGGGCTGGACGTGGTCAGCCGCGCCCTGTTGCAGCCGGGCGACCCGGTGATGGTGGAGGAGCCCGGCTGGGCCGTGGAATTCGCGCGCCTGGCATCGCTGGGCATGCGCGTGCTGCCCGTGCCGCGCGGCCCCGACGGGCCGGACCTGGCCGTGATGCAGCGCTACTGCGAAAGCTGCGCACCCAAGCTCTACGTCAGCGTGAGCGTGCTGCACAACCCCACCGGCTACAGCCTGTCACCGGCCAGCGCCCACGAGGTGCTGCAGCTGGCGCGGCGATTCGGCTTCTACGTGGTGGAGGACGATACCTATGGCGAGATCGCGCCCGACCACGCCGCGCGCATGACCGTGCTGGACCGCCTCAGCCACAGCATCTATGTGAGCGGCTTCGCCAAACTGCTGGCGCCCAACTGGCGCGTGGGCTACCTGGCGCCCCCGCCCGCCCTGGTGGAGCGCCTGGTGGACACCAAGCTGCTGTCCACGCTCACCACCCCCTCGCTGATGGAACGCGCCCTGGCCCACTGCATGGACCAGGGCCAGCTGCGCCGCCATGCCGAGCGCCTGCGCCAGCACCTGGCCCAGGCCCGCATGCGCAGCGTGGCACTGGCCCAGCAGGCCGGCGCCCGCTTCGCGGCCGAGCCGGCCGGCATGTTCGGCTGGGTGGACACCGGCGTGGACACCGAAACCCTGGCCCAGCGCCTGCTGGACGCCGGCTACTTCATCGCCCCCGGCACCATGTTCCACGCCGGCCGCCAGCCCAGCACCTGCATGCGCATCAACTTCGCCACCACGCAGGAACCCGCCTTCTGGCGCATCTTCGAACGCGAAGTCCAGGCCATGCGCGGCAGCGCATAGAAAAGGGAATGGGAGAGGAAGAAGGAAGGGAAGGGGACTGAAGCAGCATCGACCCGCGAGCGCTGATCAGATGTGCAGCGCCAAAAACCGGCGCGCCCCAAAGCGAGGGACACCGAGCAAGGGCCGCCCCGCCGCGAGGGTGTCGTCCCCCTCCCCCGCGAAGCGGGTAGAGAGGGGGAAGGCGCGTCAGCGCCTCAGGGGGTGCCCCCAGTCAATGCGCCCGCATCTTCGTACGCAGGCGCGCAATCGCCTGGCTGTGCAGCTGGCACACGCGCGATTCGGTCACGCCGAGCACGGCGGCGATTTCCTTGAGGTTCATGTCGTGCTCGTAGTACATGCCCATGATGTACTGCTCGCGCTCGGGCAGGGCCTTGATGGCTTCGACCAGGGCCACGCGCAGGCGGTGGTCGCGCAGCAGCGCAAAGGGATCGGCGCCGCTGTCGGCCACGTGGCGCTCGAGGAAGTCCTCGCCCTCGTCGCCGCCCGACATGTCCTCCAGATACACCAGCTGCGTGCCGCGCACCTTGCCCAGCAGCGACTGGTAGTCGTCCAGGTCCATGCCCAGTTCGTCGGCGATCTCGGATTCCAGCGGCGTGCGCCCCAGGCGCTGTTCCAGGCGGTGCAGCGCGTGCTCGATGTCCTTTTGGCTCTTGCGGGAGCTGCGGCTCATCCAGTCGCCTTCGCGCAGCTCATCGAGCATGGCGCCACGGATGCGCTGGCTGGCGAAGGTCTCGAATTGCACGCCCTGCTCGCTCTCGAAGCGGGACAGGGCTTCGGCCAGGCCGATCATTCCGACCTGTATCAGATCATCAAGCTCCACATTGGGAGGCAGCTTGGCGATCATGTGCAGCGCGATCCGGCGTACCAGAGGTACATGCCGACGGATCAGTGCATCGCGGTCGAGTTGGCCTTTGGCGGTGTACATGGCAGTCAGTGGCTCCAGGCATGGGATGCGGGCAGCGGCGCGAAGCCGGCGGCCAGATCCTGGCCGCCATGTGGCAACACGCTGCCCGCATGGTTGAGCAGTTGCAGCGCCAGGCGCTGCAAGTCCGGTGCATGGTGCAGGCGCACGGGCAGCAGTCCCGGCGCATGGCCCAGGTGGCGTTGCGCGCAGCGCATCAGCGCGTCGATCTGGGATTGCAGCTGTTGCGCATCCTCGGCCTGGCTGCGGGCGCCGGTCTGTCCACGGCGCCAATCGTAGCTGGTCACGCCCAGGTCATCAGCGCTGGGCAGCAGCGGCGCCAGCAGGCAGCGCAGGCCGGCATGCACTGCCAGCTGCTTGAGCTGGCGGTAGCAGCCCAGCACGCGGGTGCCTTGTTCGGGCAGCACCATCAGCGGGTGCACGGCCTGGCCGGCCAGGTTGCTGGCCAGCGTGTCGGCATTGGCATACAGCATGACGATGGCGTAGCCGCGCACGTGGCGCTGCAGCCATTGCATGGGCGTCATGCCGGCCTGGCGCGCCTGCTGGGGCAGCAGATCCAGGCCCTGGCGCGCCGGCAGCACGGCCACCGAGCTGTGACGGGGATCGGGGTGCAGGCCGGTACGGGCCTGCCAGGCGCTTTGCTGCAGCAGCTGCGCCAGGCCCGGTGCATCCGGGGACTCGCCCTGGCTGGCGTCCAGCACCAGAACGGGCAGGCCCAGGCGCTGCAGGCTGGCACAGACTGGCCACAGCAGGGATTGTTCGGCCAGGCCCTGCGGGTCGTTGGCCGTGTCGCGCAGCATGGCCAGCACACGCAGGCCCATGGGCGCGGCGGCGCCGGGCTGGCCGTGCAGGCCCAGGCCCTGGTGCAACTGGGGGAAGGTTTCAAGCATGGTGGATCTCGCCTTCCGTGCTGGGGCTGGACGGGGTGAAGAAGAAGTCCAGGTCCAGCGCCTTGGGATCGAAGGCCGAGCGGGTGGCGGCGCGCATGGAGGCGGACACCAGTTGCTGCGCATCGGCGCGTTCCCAGTCTTCGGGCACGCGCTGGCCGTTGGTCACGCCGCGCAGCTGCATCTGGTGGCGGATCAGCGTGTCCACCGACGGGCCCAGCTTCACGGCCTCGTCCACCTTGGTGAGGATGGCCTGGCTGGAGCCGCGCGCCTTGAAGGCCTGCATCACATCGTCCAGCGCATCGCCCTGGCCGGCCGCGTTCACGGCCAGCAGTTTCTGGATGCCGGGCAGGTCCAGCAGGTCGAGGATCTCGTCCTTGCGCGGATCGCGCGGGGCCACGCCCGTGGTGTCGATCAGCACCAGCTGCTTGTTGGCCAGCAGGCCCAGCAGGTCCTGCAGCGCGGCGCGGTCATGGGCCAGGTGGGCCACCACGCCCAGCATGCGGCCGTAGGAGCGCAACTGGTCGTGGGCACCGACGCGGTAGGTGTCCAGCGTGATCAGGCCGACGCTGGCGGCGCCGTACTTGGCGGCGCACAGGGCAGCCAGCTTGGCCGTGGTCGTGGTCTTGCCCACGCCGGTGGAGCCCACCAGGGCGAAGACGCCGCCTTGCTCGTACAGCGGGGCCTGGTCGGCGTCGGTGCGCAGATTGCGTTCCAGCACCTGCATCAGCCAGCGCACGGCGTCGCCGGCGGACAGGTCCTGGGGCATGTGCTCGACCAGGGCGCGGGCCAGCACGGGGGAGTAGCCCGCGCGGATCAGCTTGTGCGTGAGGTTGGCGTGGATGGGGTTCTGGCGCGTCTGGCCCAGCCAGGTCAGGGTGTTGAAGCGCTCTTCGATCAGGTCGCGCACGGACTGCAGCTCATCGCGCAGTGCCTGGGAGGCCATGGTCGGTGCGGGCTCGCTGCGCAGGGTCTCGCGCAGCGGGGCTTCGGCGCTGGCGCGCAGCGGGTTGTGGCGGGCCACGGAAGGTGCGGGCTGTGCCTTGAACGGCTGCTGTGCAGCCGTGGGCGCGGCGGCCGGTGCTTCGCGCAGGGCGTCGCCCAGGCTGCGGCGCTGGGCAAAGCTGGGCAGCGGCTCGTCAACGCCGGCCTCGTGGCGGCGGCGCAGCATGCGTTCGCGCACATAGTCCTGGAAGGACAGGGTGCTCATGGCCAGCTGTTCGGTGTCTTCCTGCACGCTTTGGCGCAGGCCGGCCGGCTCGGCACCGTCTGCCGACAGCGAGGCTGCCTGCGAGATGGCTTGCGCAATCGCCGACGACGTTGCCTGGGAAGCACGCGATGGAGCCGCCTGAGAGGCCTGCAGTGCCGGCTGCGCCGTGCGCGGCTGGGTCTGCGCCTGGATCAGCTTGGCCTGCACCTGCGGGCGCAGGCCCGTGGTTTCCTCTGCAGAGCGGCGCTCGATGGCCTGCTGCAGCGGCGTGCTGCTGGCAGCGGCCTTGCTGTGCTCCAGCGTGTCCTCGGCCGTGGCCATGACCTCGACGCCATCGGGCGTGTTGCGGTTGGACAGGATCAGGGTGCCCGCTCCGAAAGCCATGCGCGCCTTGGCCAGGGCCTCGCGGGAGGTGGGGGCGTAGAAGCGTTTGATGTTCATGCGGATGCACCTTTAAGAATCGAGCCGATGCGGATGGTGTGCGTTTCGGGGATCTCGCTGTGGGCGAGAACCTGCAGACGCGGCGCCACGCGACGCACCAGGCGGGCAATGGAATTGCGGATGGAATCGGGAACCAGCAGGCAGGCAGGCAGGCCCAGCTCTTCTTGCTGGTTGGCCATGTCGGCCGCCTTCTGGGTGAGGATCTCGGCCACGCCGGGATCCAGTGAGGGGGAGCCGGGGTTGGACAGGGCCTGCACCAGCAGGCGTTCGAGTCCGGGCTCGATGGCGATGACGTTCAGCTCACGGGTCGGGCCGTAGATCTGCTGGACGATGGACGGCGACAGCGCAATGCGCACGCGGCGGGCCAGCTCGACAGGGTCCTGCGTGGTCGAGGAGTGCTCGGCCAGCGTCTCGATGATGGTGCGGATGTCACGCACGTGCACCGAGTCTTCCAGCAGCAGCTGGAGCACTTTCTGGAACGTCGTGATGGACACCATTTTCGGAATGACTTCTTCGATCAGCTTGGGAGCCAGTTTGGCCACATGCTCCACCAACTGCTGCGTCTCGGTACGGCTGATCAGCTTGGCGGCATGCACTTGCATCAAGTGTGACAAATGGGTGGCCATCACGGTTTCCGAATCAACCACGGTAAAGCCTGCCATTTGTGCCGCTTCCTTCTGGCGTTCGTCGATCCAGTGGGCGGGCAGGCCGAAGGCCGGGTCGGTGGTCTGGGTGCCGATCAGCGGGGTGCTGATGCCGCCTGGATTGATGGCCAGGAACATGCCGGGGAAGGCCTCGCCCTCGCCCACCATCACGCCGCGCAGGGTGATGCGGTAGGCGCTGGGCTTGAGCTCCAGGTTGTCGCGCACATGCACGGCCGGGGGCAGAAAGCCCACTTCCTGGGCGAACTTGCGGCGCACGCCCTTGATGCGGGTCAGCAGGTCGCCCTGGCGGCCCTTGTCCACCAGGGTGATCAGGCGGTAGCCCAGCTCCAGGCCGAGCAGGTCCACGGGCTGCAGGTCGTCCCAGGTGGCTTCGCCGTCGCTGGGCGCGGCCACGGGTGCGGGCGCCTGGGTCTGCTGGGAGGCGCGTTCCTGCTGGCGGCGCGAGAGCATCCAGGCCAGCCAGCCCAGCAGCGCGCCCGTGCACAGGAACACGACGTGGGGCATGCCCGGAATGATGCCCAGCAGGCCCAGCACGCCGGCCGTGATGCCCAGCACCTTGGGCGACATGAACAGCTGCTGCGCGATCTGCTGGCCCATGTCGGTTTCCTTGCCCACGCGCGAGATCACCATGGCCGCGGCCACCGAGATCAGCAGGCCGGGGATCTGCGCGACCAGCGCATCGCCCACAGCCAGCAGGATGTAGCTGTCGGCGGCCTGGCCGGCCGACAGGCCGTGCTGGATCATGCCGATGGCGAAGCCGCCGATGATGTTGATCACCAGGATCAGAATGCCGGCGACCGCGTCGCCGCGCACGAACTTGCTGGCACCGTCCATGGAGCCGAAGAAATTGGCCTCTTCCTGCACCTCGGCGCGGCGGCGCTTGGCTTCCTTTTCGTCGATCAGGCCGGCGTTCAGGTCGGCGTCCACGGCCATCTGCTTGCCGGGCATGGCGTCCAGGGTGAAGCGGGCCGAGACTTCGGCGATACGCTCGGCACCCTTGGTGATCACCACGAAGTTGATCACCACCAGGATGGCGAACACGATCAGGCCGACGGCGAAGTTGCCGCCGATCAGGAAGTGGCCGAAGGCCTCGATCACCGCGCCGGCCGCGCCGGGGCCGGTGTGGCCCTCCAGCAGCACCACGCGGGTGGAGGCCACGTTCAGCGACAGGCGCATCAGCGTGGTCAGCAGCAGCACCGACGGGAAGGCCGCGAAGTCCAGCGGCCGGATCATGTAGGCCGCCACCATCATCACCATCAGCGCCACGGCGATGTTCAGCGTGAAGAAGGTGTCCAGCAGCCACGGCGGAATGGGCAGCACCATCAGCGCCAGGATGGCCACCACCAGCAGCGGCGCCATCAGGCCCTGAGCGAACTTGGCGTTCTCGCTCGACCACATCGATTGCAGGGATTGGAGCGGATTCGTCGTCATGGAGCAGTACCTTCAGTGGTCGCGGCGGCGCCTGGCGCGCGGCGGCCCTGGTGCGGATCGAGTTCGGCGGGCACGACGGGTTCGCCGAGATCGCCAGGCATGGGGCCTTCGCCGCGCAGCGCGGCCTTCAGGCGGTAGACATAGGCCAGGACCTGGGCCACGGCCGTGTACAGCGCGGCGGGAATGGCCTGGTCCAGGTCGGCGTGCGCGTACAGGGCACGCGCCAGCATGGGGGATTCGAGCACCGGGATCTTGTGGGCGCCCGCGACTTCGCGGATCTTCAGCGCCACCAGGTCCGTGCCCTTGGAGATGACCTGCGGGGCGGCCATGGTCTTTTCGTCGTAGCGCAGGGCCACGGCATAGTGCGTCGGGTTGGTGACCACGAAGTCGGCGCGCGGCACGGCGTTGACGCTGGCGCGGTCGGCGATCTCGCGCTGCTTCTGGCGGATCTTGCTCTTGATCTGCGGGTTGCCGTCGGATTCCTTGTGCTCCTGCTTGACTTCCTCATGGCTCATCTTCAGGCGCGACTTGAACAGGTAGGCCTGCAGCGGCACGTCGATCACGGCCATCAGGAACACCACCAGCAGCAGCAGGGCCACGCCGCTGGCCAGCCATTGCCCCGTCATGGACAGCGCCATGGCCGAGGGCTGGGAGGAGATGGCGGCGATCTCGGCGAGATGGCCGCTCAGGAACTTCCAGGCCACGAAGGAGAGGATGGCCGTCATCACCACCATCTTCACCACGGTCACCATCTGCTGCTTGGAAAACAGGTTGGTCAGGCCCGACAGCGGATTGAGGCGGTTGAACTGCGGTTGGATGGGCTTGAGGCTCAGGATCCAGCCGCCGGCCAGCATGCCCGACACCAGGGCCGCACCGGTGGTCACGGCGGCAACGACCAGGGAAATCTTCAGGCCCAGGCTGCCCATGGACAGCATGCGCTCCATCATCAGGGCCGGCGTCTTGGCCGTGTGCGCGTCGAAGGCCAATTGCTGGGCCAGTGCCATGCGCAGGTGCTGGATCAGGGGCTCGGCGCCCATCAGCATCATCAGCGCGCCCGTGCCCAGGATGGCCAGGTGCGACAGGTCCCGAGAGCGCGCACCCTGGCCGTCAGAACGCGTTTTCTGCAGTTTGCGTTCGGTGGCGGGAAGGCTTTTGTCTTGGCTGGAGTCCATGGCGCAATGACGGAAGGATTTGCGTCATTGTCGGAACAAGCCAGGCAGGCGAAGCCCCGATAAGCGGGGCTCAAGCGGCGCTTATGTGCTGTCTGCACAAGGGGAGGAGCGGCAGCCGCATGGTGCAAGGGCGCCGCGAAGATGGCAGTCAGCCCCTTGCGCCCAAGCGAAAGAGGCTGCCCTGCAATGAGAGGGGAGGCGCCGGGCGCCCCCCGGGGTGATCAGAATCCCAGGCTGGCCAGGAGATCGTCCACCTGGGACTGCGAAGTCACCACATCGGGCGTCTTCTCGGGATCGACCACGGGGCCGGCGAGGTGCTCCTTGGGCTTTTCCAGGGGCTCCAGCGCCGTCTGCTGCGGGTTGGGCGAGGTCTGGATGAGCAACTGCACCAGCTGGTCCTCCAGATCGGCGGCCAGCGAGACCACGCGGGCGATGACCTGGCCCGTGAGATCGTGGAAGTCCTGGGACATCATGATCTCGGTGAGGTGCTCGTCGGCCTGCTGCGTGCCCTGCTCGACTTCCTCCAGGAAGTTCATCACCCGGCCCTTGGCCACGGCCGCCACGGGGTCCTCGACCATCTGTGCCCGCATGGCGCGTACACGCTCGGCCAGCCGGTCCTGCTGGACCTTGGCCAATTCGACGCGGTTCAGAACCTTCTCGGCGGCTTCTCCGGTCAGCCGCGCAATATAGGAAAGGCGGCTTTGCGCGTCCGGCAGCTCTCCCATGCTGCCGCGCAATCGGTCCGCATAGCCCAGCTCGTTGAGCGAGTCATGCAGCTGGCGCGTGAGAACGCCCACCTTGTAGTGGACGCTGTCGGGGACATCCGGGTTGCTCATGGCGCGTGCCCTACAGGCCCAGCTTTTTGAGGATCAGGTTGACTTTCTCTTCCAGCGTGGCCTTGGTGAAGGGCTTGACGATGTAGCCTGCCGCGCCGCCCTGGGCCGCTGCCACGATGTCCTCCTTGCGTGCCTCGGCCGTCACCATCAGCACGGGAAGGTGCTTGAGTTTGTCGTCCTGCTTGATTTCGGTGAGCAGCTGGAAGCCGTTCATGTTGGGCATGTTGATGTCCGTCACCACGAAATCAAACTTGCTGTTGCGCAGCTTGTGCAGTGCCACGACGCCGTCTTCGGCTTCATCGGCTTCGGGAAAGCCGCTCTCCTTGAGCAGATTGCGCACGATGCGCCGCATGGTGGAGAAGTCGTCAACGATCAAAAAACGCAGGGCATTAGCCACGTGAGGCCCTTTCGGTCGGTAGGTGCTCGGTACTGGTAAGAATCCGCCGCGATGGTAACAATATGAAACCTTCTTGGCGCAATGTGGGAATTTTCCTGCTTTTCGGCAGCATCGGGCGCAAACCTTAATTTGTTACACGATCAGGTGACGCGGGCGCAGACGGGGCAGCTGCAGGCGAGGTGGCGGCGGGCTGCGCAGCGGTCTCGCCGGTTGCGGATTCGGTGGTGGCCGCATTCGCCGTGCCGCCATTGCCGCCGGCCAATGAGGGCGGCAAGGCGTTGCGTGTCACAGGTCCGCGGTGGCCCAGCAGGCGCTTTTCAGCCTCCTGCGTGAGCACGGTGATGGTGATGCGCCGGTTCTGCGGGGCGCGCGGATCATCGGGCAGCAGCAGGTCGCTGCTGGCCAGGCCCGTGATGCGGGCCAGCTGGTTCAGCGGCATGCCGGCCGCCACCAGCTCGCGGCGCGAGGCGTTGGCACGGTCGGAGGACAGCTCCCAGTTGCTGTAGCCGCGGTCGGCATTGCCGTAAGGGGCGGCATCGGTATGGCCGGACAGGCTGATGCGGTTTTCCGCGCCCGCCAGGGCCGCGCCCACTTCGCGCAGGATGTCGCGCATGTAGGGTTTGACCATGGCGCTGCCGCTGTCGAACATGGGGCGGTTTTGCTCGTCCACGATCTGGATCTGCAGGCCGTCGGGCGTCACGTCGGTGCGGATCTGCGAGCGGAATTCGTTGAGGCGCGCATTGCTGGTGATCATCGCGTCCACCTTGGCCTTGAGCGCCTTGATGCGGTTGGAATCCACCTGGGCCTGGTCAGCGCGGCCTGCATCGACGCTGGTGCGCCGGTTGGAGCTGTCCGCCGCCTCCGAGCGCCGCACCTGGCCGTGCACCTTGGCCAGGTCGTTGCCGCCGCCGGGAATCACGCTGGAGCTGTTGCCCGCACCGTCGCCGCCGGCCATCGCCACCTTCAGCGGCGAGGAAAAATACGCCGCAATGCCCTGCAGCTCGCCCTTGGCCGTGGAGCCCAGCAGCCACATCAACAGGAAGAAGGCCATCATCGCGGTCACGAAGTCGGCATAGGCGATCTTCCAGGCACCGCCGTGGGGTGCATGCGCCGTCTTCTTGACGCGCTTGATGATGATCGGCTGTAACTTTTTCTCTGCCATGGCTTGACGCTGCTGGACGCAGGATTACTTCTTGCCCTTGACGTGGGTTTCCAGTTCAAGGAACCCGGGACGTTCGGTGGAGAACAGCACCTTGCGGCCGAACTCGATTGCCGTGGCGGGGTTGTAGCCCTGCATGCTGGCCAGCAAGGTGGTCTTGATGCACTCCAGTTCCTTGGCAGCATCCTGGGCGCGTTGCTCCACCAGGCCGGCCATGGGCTCCACCAGCGCATAGGCCAGCAAAATGCCCAGGAAGGTACCGACCAGGGCCGAGGCGATCATGCCGCCCAGCACGGAAGGCGGCTGGCCCACCGAGCCCATGGTGTTCACCACACCGAGCACGGCCGCAATGATCCCGAAGGCGGGCAGGGCGCCGGCCAGGCGGGTCAACGCATTGACCGGGGCATGCGCTTCGGCGTGATGCGCCTCGATCTCGCTGTCCATCAGCGACTCGATCTCATGGGAGTTGAGGTTGCCCGACACCATCATGCGCAGGTAGTCGGTCAGGAACTCCACCACATGGTGGTCGGCCAGCAGCTCGGGGTACTTGGTGAAGATGGGCGACTCGTTGGGTGCCTCCACATCGCTTTCGATGGACATCAGGCCCTCCTTGCGGGCCTTTTGCAGAATCTCGTACAGCAGGGCCATCAGCTCCATGAAGCGGGCCTTGGTGTAGCGCGAACTCTTCATCACGCCAGGGATGGCCTTGGCCGTGGCCTTTAGCACCTTGGGCTGGTTGCACACGATGAAGGCGCCGATGGCGCCGCCGCCGATGGTCACCATCTCGAAGGGCAGGGCCTTGAGAATGACCTGGACGTTGCCCCCGTGCAGCACATAGGTGCCGAAGATGCAACCGAAGGCGACGATGTATCCGATGATGACAAGCATGGGAGTGGATTCTGTCAGAGGTGTCCCGATGGAAAAGTCGGAACTGGCTTGGAAATGCGCGCTTGTTTTGACACTGGGCCGTGGCGGGGTGGCGGCCATCAACGAACCCATGGCTTGTCAAGCTATCGACCGCAGGCATCAATACTTGAGAGCCCTGAGATGCAGGTGTAAACGCGCCGCTGCGCGCCAAAAGCCCAAAAAGGCCGGCAAATCGGTGCCTGTTTGAGTCTTGCAAGGCGGGCGCTTAATAGCGGATCGCGCGGCGCGCATGCGAGGATAGTCGGCACAGTTTTATTCTTTGTGTCACCGCGCGCACAAGCGTGCGGACCGCGGGCCGACCGTGTGCCGACCGCGGGCCGGCCTGATCCTTCCTCTGCTGCATCGCCATGCCATCTTCACCTCTTGCCAACGCCTTCGCTGCCGCTGCGCAGCCGCCCAGCATCGACAGCGAGCTGACCCGCATCCGCGCCATGGTCGATCGCGCGCAGTTCCTGGAGGCACTGTCGGATCTGGCGCAACTGGTGGCCCGGGACCCGCGCAACTCCAAGGTCTGGCTGCACATCGGCTTTGTCTACGTGCGCATGAGCATCTGGCCACAGGCCATGGAAGCGTTGCAGATGGCCTTGGAGATAGAGCCCCGCATGCCCAACGCCCAGCGCCTGCTGGCGCTGGCCCTGTTCAGCACGGGGCGCAGGCAGGAGGCCTGCGACCTGATCGACGACGCCTGCCGCCACGCCAAGAACGAGAACACGCACTGGATGACGCGGGCCTACATCCACTCGCACACCAGCAGCGATCCGCTCAAATCCCTGGAAGTGGCGCGCGACTGGGGCCGGCGCTTCGCCGATCCGCTGACCCGCAATGCCAAGCCCTTTCCCCCGCGCGATCGCAACCCGCGCAAAAAGCTCAAGGTCGGCTATGTCACGGCCGACTTCCGCCAGCACTCGGTGGCCTTCTTCATGCGGCCCGTGCTGGAGCACCACAACCCGGACAACGTCGAGATCCACGTCTACTCCAGCGGCCGCCCCGACAAGATGACCGAGAAGCTGCGCGCCCTGGTGCCGCACTGGCACGATGCGGTCGAGCAGACCGACGACCAGCTCTACGAACAGATCCGCGCCGACGGCATCGATGTGCTGGTGGACCTGTCCGGCTTCACCCTGGGCCACCGCCTGGAAGTCTTCGCCCGCCGCGCCGCACCCGTGCAGGTGACCTGGCTGGGCTATATGCATACGCTGGGTATGAAGGCTATGGATTACCGGTTGGTGGATGAAGGTATCGCGCCGCCCAGTCATGCTCCGTATTACTCCGAGAACCTGTTTCAACTGGCCTGCATGGCCAGCTACGCACCGCCGGAGTACTCGCCCCTTTGCGAAGAGCCGCCCATGCTGCGCAATGGGTATCCCACACTGATCTCCCTGAACAACTCCGCCAAGATCACCGACGAGATGCTGGCGGTCTGGGCCCGCATCCTGCACGAACGCCAGGACGCGCGTCTGATCATCATGGTCAAGGAGCAGGATGCGGATGCCGCACAAGCTCACATGCAGCCGCGTGCGGAGGCCGCCGGCATGCCACTGGACCGCGTGTCCGTGCTGCACCAGCAGCCGCTGGATGGTTTCATGGAGCTGGGGCATATCGCCGACGTGGCATTGGATACCTCGCCCATTTCCGGGGGGACTACGACCTTGCATGCGTTGTGGATGGGGCTGCCGATTGTGGCGTTGGATGCGGAGCGGGCAGCTGATGCCTCGACCGCACGAATGCTTCAGGGGCTGGGATTCGGCGGTGAGATTGCTCAAGATGTAGATGGCTATGTGCGAGCTGCGCTGAGTCTCTTGGACGATCCTGAACGCCTGCGACGTCAGCGACTGGCGTCGCGCATGGGTCTGGAGGGCAGCGTGCTCATGGACTATGTCTCGCGTACGGCAGAGCTGGAGAAAGGCTACCGGCATATGTGGCTCAACTGGTTGCGCGGCGATCGACGAGTGCTGAGCGTGGTCAGCGAGTTGGAGCCTCTGTTGGTGGAATCGGAATCGCTGGCATGAGCATGGACGATTCCAAGGACTGGGTGCCGCTGCTGGTGCCTGATATGCCATCTCCGCAAACTCTCTTGCCTTGGTTGGAGAGAATGCACTCAGCTCGGCACTACTCGAATTTTGGTCCTCTGGTTCGCGAGTTGGAGTCCGAGTTCGCTCGGCGCTTCACTATGCCTGTGGATAGCCTGACGACCGTGTCTAATGCAACCCTCGGCTTGGAGCTGGTGCTCCAGGCACTGGAGCTGGCCCCGAAATCGCGCGTGCTGCTGCCCGCATTTACCTTCGTTGCTACGGCCACAGCCGTAATCCGGGCCGGCCATGTGCCAGTTCTGGCCGACGTGGATCCCGAGAGCTGGCTGCTCACGCCTGAAATTGCGCGCGCGGCCTGCGCCGAAACTCGGGTGGATGCGGTGCTGCCTGTGGCGACCTTTGGCATGCCCCATGACATGCAGGACTGGCAGAGGTTTGAGGAATCCACTGGCTTGCCTGTGGTCATAGATGCGGCTGCTGCTTATGGCAGCCAGTGGCTGAAGCAAGAACAGGGCACTCTAGTCTTCAGCCTGCATACTACGAAGAGCCTGCCTGCCGGCGAAGGCGGGCTGGTGGTCTCTTCGCGTCCGGGCCTGGCCGCGCGCGTGCGCCAAATGTCCAATTTCGGTATCAATCTGGATCCTGCAGTCGATCTGCCAATAGGCTCGCTGGCCGGCATTGGCTCGAACGCCAAGATGAGCGAGTACCACGCTGCCATTGGTCTGGCGTCGCTGCAGGTATGGGAGGCACATGCGCAGCAAAGGCGATTACTGCATGACCAGCTAGTGCGGGAGTTGGCCCGGATAGGCCAGCAAGCAGGGCTTGGCATGACCTTTCAGTCGTCCTCCGATTGCGGTGCTCCATTGATGGCTCCTGCGCTGCTGTGCGCTCGCCTGCCCCATGAGCCTGCTCGTATGAAACTAGAACGTGTCTGCCGAGAGCGGCAGATCACAACACGCCGCTGGTACCAGCCGCTACTACAGGATATGCCAGCCTTGCGGCCACACTGCGTGGTTCTGTCCACGCCCGAGGCTGAAGATCTGTCCCGCACGCTGTTAGGCTTGCCTTTTTTTCTAAATATGACCGGCGAACACCGGCTGCGCATGCTGGATGCCGTCGCGGAGTGGGCGAAGGACAGCGTCTGAAGGTGGCAGAGCAAGTTATCGCCTCGATCCGCAAGATGGAACACACAGGGCTTTTAAACTGCGTCCTCCGGATGGTTTTTATAGTGAAAGCTCTGACATGAAAGACGTTTACATCATCAATGCCGGCGGCTTTGGTCGGAACATGGCATCCACAGCGCGTGGAGACATCGCTCATGGGAAAGACTGGTTGGTAAGAGGCTTTCTCGATGGCCGCCAGGGTCTGCTGCAGGTGCCGGATTTGCCAATAGTCGGTGATCCCATGACTTTTCGAAGTGAGCCTTCGCAGCTTTTCATATGCGCCTTAGGCAATCCTCTGGAACGCCGTAGATTTGCGCAGCCCCTGATTGAGCAGGGTGCGCGGTTCATGAACCTTTTGCCAAAGGTTTATCGTTCCGAGCGCGTGCAAATGGGGGAGGGATGTCTTCTTGAGCACGATGTTTCGCTCGGTGCAGATGCCAGACTTGGGGATTTCATTGTCGTATTGGCTAATACCATCATTGGATACGATGTCCAAGTGGGTTCGTATACAACAATTGGAAGCTTTGTGTTTGTTGGTGGGGGGGTGAGAATTGGTGAAAATGTTACAATTCACCCCCATGCGACCATATTGCCTGGGTTAAGCATCGGAGATGGTGCTGTCATTGGGGCTGGCAGTGTGGTAATTGGGAATGTTCCTTCAGGGATTACTGTGTTTGGAAATCCTGCCAAACGTTTCACTTTTCGCTAGATAATCCTATGTACCAAGGTCTGCCGCAAAGTTATTATATTGATGCAGGTGTTTTTGCGAGCGAGCAAAAAAATATATTTCGTAAGCTTTGGATTTTTGCAGGTTTGCGAACGTTGCTTGGAGAGTCCGATGGGTTCTTGACGCGTACGATTGGTGGAGTGCCCGTGGTCATACAGAATTTTGACGGTGTACTCAAAGCCTTTCGCAATCAATGCGCACATCGTCAAGCACCATTACAGATTGGTGACTATGGTAGGCGCCGCCTTGTCTGCCGCTATCATGGATGGGTGTTCAATGATTCTGGGGGAATTCACAGTATTCCTGGGGAGCATCGCCTTTATCATTACAGCGATATTGAGAGGAATGAAATCTGCTTGGACGAATTTTCTGTGCAATGCATAGGAAACCTTGTTTTCGTCAATTTGGATAAAAACCCAATTCCTATCGAGAAGCAATTCACAAGTGAGCTGATGGAGTCATTGGCGGAAATAAGCAATTGCTTCGGAGGCCAAGCGATCCATGCATCCATACCATCGGCATATAACTGGAAGCTCAATTTCGAAAATGTGCTAGATTATAATCATGTACCCTTTGTGCATCCACGTACATTTCGACCCTTATTACATAAGGGGGCCGCTAATGAGCCCAGTGTTCCTGCTGACGATCTTGCGGTCGAATACGCTGAGTTGCATGAACTAAGCTTCTCTGGAAACATGCCGCTGAAAATACAGCCTTGGCCATGGCATGACTTGGTGAAGCGCTATGGTGATAGTGATAGTTATTACAACTATTTCTTATATCCGAATATTAATTTTATATCTGTCGGGGGCTATATATTTTTGATCCAGCAGTTCGACCCCATTGCTCCAGATCGGACGGATGTGCGCTTCACATTGTCGGCTGCAAAATCCTCTCAGCGTATTGGTGCGATGCCGGCAATTCTCTGGGGGCACCTTAAGGGGGAGAAGCGTGTGTTGGATGAGGATAGGGTTATCCTCGAAGAGCTGCAGAAAAATCTTCATCATGGTGGGCCTGTTGCAAAGCACGGTGCATATGAAGCACAGTTGCGGCGTGTGGCGCTGGTATACCGAAAGCTGATGGAGAAGTAAAATGAGAAATGAAGAAAATTTAAGGTTGGCCTTGATCGGTTTTGGTCAATTATTTGAAGAAATAAGTGCTTGTTGGCGATTTATGGGGAATGAGCAAGGCATGCATCAGTTGAGGCTGTTGTCGGCTGATTCTGCTGCATTCGATACTGCCACTTTGTTAGCAGAAATGGATCCTGCCGAAACATTGGTCTTTGCCGCATTGGATTTTCAAGCAATGAACCACGCGAGACTGGATGTTTATGGGAAGGCCCGCTTGATGGGTTTTCGTGCAGCAAGGCTAAGACATCCCTCGGCCATTGTCGCCGAAGATGCAAGAATAGGGGAGAATTGCTGGATAGGCGCCGGCGCAATAGTGTCCCATGGTGCGGTAATAGGAAAGAATACAATCATTGGGGATGCTGCGCGGATAGAAGCCCGTGTACAGCTTGGTTCCAATTGTTGGATTGGAGCAGGTGCAAGTGTTGGTGCGGAATCCGTGCTGGGGCAGCATTGCATTATTGGTCGAAATGTACATTTCGGTAGCAAGCTGAATATGGGGCGGCACTGTTCTATTGATGTTCCAGGAAACTATGTTGAATCTTTGCCGGATGGGACATTTATTGATCCATTGTTTCCGTCGGCTGTCAGGATTTATGATGGAAGATATCAAGAGTCATGATTTGCTAAATATGGAGCAGGCGGTTCTTTTATTTGTAGAATATTGAGAATTCAAAAGAAGCGCCTATTCTCGATGGAGGGAATTATATATCTGATATGCAGTAATATTCCCGTATCAAATAGTGTTGATGGTCAATGGCGTGAATTCGCTGATTCAGCAATCGCTTTAGCTTGCCCATGGAGGCGGCGCATTCCCTGGGACCGGGGAAGCATAGAGTACCAGATCGTAGTAGTAACCGTTGGAGTGCTGGCGTAATCTGAGATGGTAGCTGTCTACCATTTTGTCCAACTGCTCAACTACATCGAGCAAGTCGAGTGCATAGTGGTAAACGCAGACTGCAATCCGTGGTCGCTGTGCACTTATTAGACGAGAGGCACCTTCTAGTACCTTTGCCTCGAAGCCTTCAACGTCCATTTTTAACAGAGTAATTTTTTCCAACTCATCATCGAGTCGAGTGGTGGAAACACTGATGTTGCCATCAGGTGATGCATAGCTGGACACGGTGCCAGTTTCCTTGAAGCGCAGAGTCTCCTGAATATTAGAAACAGCTTTGTTGATTGGCCGAAAATTCGGTGTGAGAGGAGACGAGAGCTTTTTTAATATTTGGAAATTGATGCTGTCTGGTTCGAAGGCCGTAATGCTTTCATACTGAAAATTGGAGGCTTCCAGGAACTTCTGAACAATTGGTCCTTGAAAGGCGCCGCAGTCGCAGAAATGCTCACGCTGCCCAAGCCTGAAAGTACTGGTGTCGCTGGAAGCCGAAAAATACTCGTTTGTTGGAGTGGATAAGGCGGGCAGCAAATGGCTACGATCATAGGTGAGGCGGAAAAGTAGATTGCTGTATAAAGTGAAAACACTCAGCTCGTCTTCTAGCCTGTCGGCAAGGTTCAGGAACTCATTTAAACGCAGTAGTGTGCGTTGGCGGTATACCCGTGCAGGTTCATAGACTGCATGCTGGCCACAGTGTGCAATCGCTACACCAGCATCTATTTTTTCCGTTCCCGTCAACTCACATAACTTCCGCATAGCGCCTCGTTCAAGCGGAGTATATGAAAAATCAATTGCCATCGCATTGGGGTATTGCTTGGCCTTATCGATGAAGTCAGTGCTATTCCATACAGGAATTCCATGAACCTCCTTTTGATGGAGGGTGTCATCAATGGCTGCGACCACATTGCTTGTTTGACCCAATATACCATTCATATGCATTTCGGCAATGATCGACATAGGTGCCATGAAGAATTTTGGACGATTGTCAAAATCTTCGATTATCGGAGGTGCTTGCTTGGCAAGTGAGATTTGCTCGACGCCAGAATCGTTGCACAAGGCTTCGAAAAATTTTTTACTACGTGGACTGCAGGAAAAATCAATAGCAATTGCATCTGGGTATTTGCTGATTCTTTCTTTGAATTGAGTGCTGGACCAGCGTGGAACTCCATGTATTTCGTCGCTGTGAGTGTGGTCATCAATTGCCGAGATGACATTGTTCATGCTTTGGGCTATCTGCAGTCCTTTTTGCATTCCTATATAAGACATAGGCGCTAGCAAAAAAGCTGGACGTGTCTTGATTTCTTCAGTAAGAAATACTTCTTCACTGTCCAAATTCTCTAGAGCGGCGATACGCAATATTTCTTGTCGGAGTTTTTGTATTATTTGCTGCATGGAAAAATATATTTCAGTTTTGGTATGTGTAGATTGGGGCGTCATAGCGACTGTCAAAGATAGTCTTTGGTGCTATATTTTTTTCATAGCACTGTGGCCAGCCAAGTTCACAGTATCGGCCTATATCGAGGCCATGTCGTATGGATACGCCAGTACGAAAAGTGCAATGCGCACCGATCTTTACATTATTTCCAATCAATACGCCAGCCTCTATCCAGCATGATGGGCGAACTTGTGTGCCACTGCCTATTTGCACGCCAGGCATCAATACGCTGTTGTACTCGATGGAGCTGCCATAGCCGATGATGGTGCCATCGCTGATCAGTGTGTTAGGTCCAATTTTAACGTTGGATGCAATGATTGCACGAGGGCTAATAAAAGAGTCTAACTTAAAACCTAACTGTATGACTGCGGACATCAACTCCATTCGCTTGAAGTTGCCAAATCTTTCATCGAACGCGACAAATGCCGATCCATCCGAGGGGCTTAATGTTTGTAGGGTGGATAGGTCGAATTCATATTTTGAATTCTGAGGAACGATGATCTTTTTCACCGTTATTTCTGGGAAGGCTCTTTGCCAAGCTTCAAATGCAATATCAAGAAATTCGCCAGCGCCAATGATCCATTTACACACCATACTCTGTCTCCATCACGGTGCTGTACCAACGCTCAATGATTCGATTCATGCTTTCGTATGCCCCTTGGGTAGAAATTGGGGCGCCGTGATGTAGTCCTTTTTGCACCATTTCCATAACCTCAACATCCTCGCCTGTCACCAGCTTGCTACCATGCATTTCGGCCAGTAGTACCGCATTCGAAAAGGCAAAGGACCGCTTTTTTCGGGAGGTGAATCGATAAACCTCCATATCTGTAACTCCTGAGGAGATGGGGATATGGTGCTCAATGGTGAAAGAGTGTCCGCCATTGGCGCTGGCGATGTGAAGATTTGGGTAGGCGAGCCAGTTGTAATATACATCTTCATTTCCCCATCGTTCTACCAATTCATGCCATCCAAATTGCTGCATATTCTCAATGGCTGTATCGCGACCACCATAGCTAAATGCTCGCATTTCTTGGCGCAACCCCTCTTGGGTCATGTCCTGGAGTTCTCTGAGACTCTCTTGGAGCTGCGCCTCGTCCACGTTCGGCCTGAAATCGACAATGCGCGCCAAGCTTTTTGGATGGACAAAGCGTGGGTGATTGGCGTCGCGCAGATTTTCATATGCGAGTTTCCAGTTGTAGTTCCCTCGCCATGTTGTCACCATCACTTCTGTGTCATAGGCGCTGGAGCTATCCTTTAGTGACTCCAGGAAATCGATAGAGAATTGCTCTATCAATGGCAGTGGATGTGGATCAAGGTTGATGAACAGTATATTGCCGATAATTTCGAGCGGAAACTCTCTGAGTTTTAGACCGCATTTTTCCTTCTCTCCGAATCGATAGTTCTTTTCGCAGTCTGGGATGCTGTCTACTTGACCATTTTCGCCATAGCGCCATGCATGATAGGCACACACTAGGGGTCGCCTTCCGACGGGCTCTGATTGGATCAGCGCACTACGGTGAAGACAAGTATTTTCAAAGGCACGCAATTTTCCATGAAAATTTTGTATGACGATAGGTATGCCTGCTATCTTGCGTGTAATGAAGGTGTTGTGCTGAGTTAGCAGTGTTTTGAGACCTGCAAATAGCCAGAGCCTATGAAAAATCTTGCGCTGCTCGCGCTCGAAAATATCTGCGTCCAGGTAGTACCGGGGAAGCATGCGTGAGCGCATGATTAATCTTTCGAGAGAATTGGCGTAGGGAGACTTTAGAGGACAACACCACCATCCATGACAAGACTGGTGCCCGTGACCCAGCGACTGGCATCTGACAGGAGATAAATGGCGGCGTTCGCAACATCTTCTGGTGTTCCCAGTCCTAGAGGATGGCGAGCGCGCTGTGCCTGTAAGGGCTCTGTCTGATCGTTGTCCCCCCACATGGGGGTTGGTACTACGGATGGAGAAATTCCGTTGACCCGGATACGGTGCTTTCCTTGCTCCATGGCCAGACACCGGATGATTCCAAGTAATCCGGACTTCATCGCCGAATATGGACCCACGGCAGGGGTGCCTATATGGGCAGAAGTGGACAACATAAAGATGATGGATGCCGCAGGCTCAATTTTCCGGTTCTGAAACAGCTGCTGGGTCAGCATGACAGGGGCGAGGAAGTTGACCTCGTACATTTTTGTCATTAAGGTTTCGCTTAACAGCCGGATAGGCGACAGCATTTGTTTACCCGCACAGTGCACTACGCCATGAAGTGCGGGAATGGAGTGGACCAGCGCAGCTCGTTCCTCAGAAGAGGTCTGCTCTGCCAGTATCTGCCGGTGTCCTTTGCCTTCCAGTTGATCGAAGGTTTGCTGAAGCCGTGAGGCATCACGTCCCGTGATAATGACGTGTGCCCCGCGCTGTGCACAGGAAATTGCAACTTGGCGTCCAAGCCCCGAAGATGCGCCTGTCACAAGCACAACCTTACTGTGCAAAAAGAAAGCGCCTTGCGTGTCCTTGCTCATGCGTAGATATCCATAGCAGCCGTGAGTCCACCATCAATGATGAAGTAGTTTCTTGTTATCCATCTGCTGGCATCTGAAAGATAGAAAATGGCTGCATATGCAACATCCTCGGGCTCTCCTATGCCAAGTGGACCAAGCTGATATTTTCCATCCGTGCCAACGCCATCTTGCGCCAAGTTGTTCAGCATGGGGGTTTGCACATAACCTGGAGAAATGCAATTGACGCGTATACCTTTTTTGGCTACCTCGAGTGCCAGTGAGCGCGTGGCTCCCATCAGTGCTGCCTTACTAGCAGAGTACGCGCTGCTTGCCAGTGGTCCTACATGTGATGCAATTGCGGAAATAAATACTATGGAACCATTTTTTGATATTTTTCTTCTAATTAATAATTCTTTTGTTAACAATATTGGAGCGTAAGTATTATGTGAGAATATCTCTTCCAAATGCGCCCTCTTGAGTAAGCGGACAGGCGCTAATTTTGAAATTCCAGCGGCGTGCAAAATTCCGTCAAGTTGCCCAGAATTCTCCGCGAGCAAGGTAATATCCTGTTCTTTCGTGAGATCTGCAGCAATGCAAGTATGCCCATCGCCTTCAAGTTCTTTGGCGGTTTCATGAAGGCGGTCGAGATTGCGTCCAGTGATGACCAATTGTGCGCCCATGGCGGAGCAAGAAATAGCGGTTTGCTTCCCAATCCCAGAAGATGCGCCAGTGATTAATAGGCGTTTGCCTGTGAGAGAGAATGGGTCTTTGTGTTTCATGCTTAACTCATTGCTGAAAACATTTTGTTTTTAACGTTCGCAATGGCGCTCGTGCTAATCTATATTTGAGATTGATATTGAATTTTCATTGAGGTGGTGCTCATTTTTTAATTGCTGTAGTGGCACCGATGGACGCTTGCTTCTAAATCAATCCGTTTTGATCAGCTAATGGTCAACCCCCCATCCATAATCAATGTGGTGCCTGTAATCCAGCGGCTGGCATCAGAGAGCAGAAAAATGGTTGCATTTGCCACATCTTCTGGTTTCCCTAGACCCAACGGATATTTACTAAGTTCTTGCTCCATAGAGCCAATCATGGGTGCAGCATTTTCTCGTAGCATCGGTGTTTCGACCAACGCGGGGGAGATACAGTTGGCTCGAATACGACGCTTGGCAACCTCGATGGCCAGACAGCGCGTCATGGCCAGCAGCGCTCCTTTGGTGCCTGCATAGGCCGTAACGCCGTGAACACCGATGTGCGCCGAGATGCTGGCGATGAATGCAATGGACCCACCTGCCGCCACAAGGTTGCGTTTGAGCAGTGCCTGTGTCAGCAGCAAGGGCGCATCCACGTTGATGGATTGCACTTCGCGAAGATGCTGTTCAGTCATCATGCGTACCGGGCTCATACGCAAGATGCCTGCACTGTGCACTACACCGTGGAGTTCGACTTTTCCAACGGCTGCCACTAAATCATCACGTCCTGAAATCTGGGTCAAATCTGCCTGCACGCCTTGATGCGGGCTGCGTGAGATAGCCTCCAACTCGCCTAGAGTTTGTGCAAGTCGCTCGGCGTCGCGACCGGTACAAATGACTATGGCCCCCATCTTGGCGCATGCCAGTGCAATGGCTTTACCCAGACCGGACGTAGATCCGGTAACGAGGATACGACGATTTTCCAACGAAAATGGGTTGAATTGCGCTTCCATTAAGTTAAATCTCCAGCATCGTCGGGAAAACGGCTTTTTTCACATCCACGATGGCAGTGCCCCAAGAAAGGCCTATCCCAAAACCTCCCAGCAATAGTTTGGCTTCACCATCGGATAAACGCTCATGTAATCTGGCGGTTAGGGTCACGGGAAGCGATGCGCCGCTGGTATTGCCAAAATCAGGCAGTGTGCTGGGAACCTTGTCTAAAGGCAGGCCTAGTTTTTTTCGAATGGTCTCGTTGATCATTCTGTTGGCTTGGTGAAAAATGAAATAGTCGATCTGCTGCTTGTCCACTGAGGCATAAGCCAGTAAGCGCTCTACTGCCGGTGGAACCCGCTGCGTCGAGAAACTCAGAACTGCTGGGCCGTCAAGTACTAAATCAGAGGCGGAACGGAGGAAGCCGTGTTCATCGCGCGTCGGAATCAGGTGCTCTACACCATAGGGCTCGCGATGGCCGCCGACAGGCAGCATGATGGCCTTATAGCCGCTGCCGTCGCTGTTGAGGTCGAAATGCATGGGCGGAGCGCTGGTATCGAACTCTAGCGCCGTGGCAGTGCCTGCGTCTGAGAACAAGGGGTCCATGATGGTCGCAGACTTGTCTCCTACAAGGACCAGCCCCTTCTTTATTCCACCTGCTGCAATCATGCTGCCGAGCAAGTGCAGTCCAAACGGATAACCGGAGCAGCCCAGATTCACGTCAAATGCAATCGTGCTATGAGGAAGTCCCAGCCTATCCTGAAGAATGATTGCGGTGGAGGGTATCAGATAGTCAGGAGACTGAGTTACGACAATCAATGCATCGATTTCGTCGCGTTGCCACTGGAGCGCATCCAAGAGCTTTTCAGTGGCTGCAAAGGCTAGGTCCGAAAAGCACTGCCACTCCGGGCAGATACGCCGCGTCTTGATGCCGATGTTTCTCACCAGCCTTTCACGCTCGGAGCGTTGCGATGGTGGGCAATCCTCCAGATTGGAGATCACCCTCCGGGGAACGCAACTGGCCATGCCCGCAAAGCGGACGTTGTGCAGAGTGGACAACGCCATGGTGGTTATCCCAGCAGCTTGTAGAGGTCGGCGATGGTCGAGCAGTTCTTGAGATCGTCCCCGGTGATGGTCTTGCCGTAGTCCACGTCGAACATGACGATCACGCCCAGCGCGGCCAGAGAGTCCCACTCGGGCAGGCTCCTGAGTTCGGTGTCGGGGGTCACTTCGACGGCTTCCTGGAAGTCCACGGCGGTCAGAAAGCTTTCGATGAATTGGTCAATGGAGGGCATGGGATGGGTTCCTGAAAAATAGGCTGGGCGCCTGCCTATGAGGGCAAACGCTTCGATGAATTTTCGCAGAGCGCCCCTGCGCCGGAAGGCTTGAACTGTGGGCGAAAGCGAGTCCTGTTCCGATGCTGCGCGGGGCGATGCTGTCCTGGCGGCCCCGGGGATGATGGCATATGGCTCCCTGGGGTGCTTCCTGTTTTGTAGCAGGCGGTGACCGAGCCACCTGGTAAAAGTGGAAGAAATGCGGTTTGCGCCCGCTTATCCAGGGGCCGTGTTTGCCGGCTTGCCTGCACGATGGCGGTATTTGTGCGGGTGCTGGCCTGGGTGCCGGGCCTGTGGTGGGGCGCTTGCCCGCAACCTTGATGACCAAGATGAATACGAACGAGCATTTGCAGCAGGCCCGCCAGTTGCACCACCAGTGGCAGTTCGAGCAGGCCCGCCAAGCCTATGAAAAGGTGCTGGAGCAGGAGCCTGCCCATGCCGAAGCCCTGCACGGCATGGCCCAGCTGCTGGGTCTGCACCAGCTGCGCAGCGCAGAGGCGCTGCCCTATCTGGAGGCGGCCATCGGCGTGCGGCCTGCAGATTTTGGCTACTGGCGCCTGTACATCCACATGCTGATCCGCGAGGGGCTGCTGGACATGGCCATCTCGCTGATCGACGTGGCACGGGCCAACGGCATGCAGGAGATTGCGCTGGAGCAGCTGGAAAAGGATGTGGCTCTGGTGCAGGGCGCCCAGGCCGCAGCGTTTCTGGAGGAGCAGGCCGCGCGTTGGCCGCTGGGGCCTGCTGAGCCGGAGATGGCGCCTGCTGCCGGCGATGGCCGGGGCCGGGTGCCCGAGGCGCAGCTGCGGCTGCTGATGCAGCTGTTCGCCCAGCGCGAGCATGCCGAGGTCAGTCAGCTGGCGGGGTCGCTGGTTCGCCAGTATCCCAGGAGCGGCCTGGTCTGGAAGCTCAAGGCGGCAGCCGATCATGCGAACGGCCGCATCGAGGCGGCCCTGCAGTCAGCGCGCCAGGCAGCCGTTCTGCTGCCGCGCGATGCCGAGGTGCAGTTCAACCTGGGTGGTATCTGCCTGCAGGCAGGCCACGCGGCCGAGGCCGAGCGTGCGATGCGCGCGGCTTTGGCGCTGCGGCCGCATTGGACCCAGGCTTTCTCGCATCTGGGCGATGCACTTTGTGCCCAGGACCGTACCGAAGACAGCCTGCCCTGCTATGTGAACGCGCTGCTGCTCGATCCCGAGGATGTGGACACGCTGTCCCGGCTGACCGCTGCGCTGCAGAAGACCGGACGGCTGCAGGAATGTGCGCAGTTCCTGGTGCTGCTCATGCAGCAGCGGCCCGAGGACCTGCGCTTGTGCCTGGCCAGCGCCCATGTGCTGGGCGAGGCTGGCTGGGAGCTGCAGGCGGAAACGGCCTATCGCATGGCGCTGCAGCTCGATCCCGGCAGCCTGGAACTGCTGCTGCATCTGGCGTTGCTGCTGTGTGCCGGCGGCCGACTGGGGGAAGCCGAAACCTGCTTGCGCAAGGCGCTGCAATTGCGTCCCGACAATGCGGTGCTTCTCTGCGAAACGGCCTTCACGCTGTTCGCCCAGAAGAAGTGGGATCAAGCGTTGGAACTGCTTGAAGAAGCGCTGCGCATTCAGCCTGATAGCGCTCGCGCACAGATCATCCGTTGCCACGTACTGCTTGAAACCCGTGATCTGCCCCGGCTCGACCAGGCGCTGACGGCCGCGCTGGAGCGCTTGCCCGGTGACCGGGAGCTGATGTTCCAGCGTGCCGCCTACTGGGACCGCTGCGGTGACGCCGCGCGCCACATGCAACAGCTGGATGAACTGGTGAGGCTGCACCCGGACTACGAGCCCGCCTACAGCGCGCGCCTGTTCGCCATGATCCATTCTCCTGAGGCCAGTGCAGCCTCGGTGGGCCGGGCCAACCGCGAATATGGCGCGCTCATGCGGTGCCACTCCGCGGGGCAGCAAGGGACCGGGCATGACAATGCCCGCGACCCCGGCAAGACATTGCGCCTGGGCTTTGTGTCCGGCGATCTTCGCGCCCATGCGGCCGCCAAGTTCTTCCTGCCGGTGATGCGCGAGCTGTCCCGGCATGGCGACCTGGTGTGCGTTGCCTATTGCAACAACGAGATCCACGATGAAGTCACCAAGGAGTTCCAGGGCCTGTTCCAGCTGTGGCGCGGTATCCGGGATATGAATGTGCAGTCGCTGTCGAACCTGGTGCGGGCCGACGGCATCGATATCCTGATCGATCTGAGCGGCCACACGCGCGGGCACCGGCTGGATCTGTTTGCCGCCAAGCCTGCGCCGCTGCAGATGACCTGGATAGGCAACCCCGGCAGCACGGGCCTGGAAAGCATGGACTACATCGTGCTCAGCGACCTGATCCTGGAAGATGAACTGCTCAAGACCCAGCTGACGGAGCGGCTGATGCGTGTTCCGCTGGCCTATGTCTTCGACGGAGGCATCCACCAGGAGGCCGTGGCGCCACTGCCGGCGCTGCGCAACGGGCATTTGACGTTTGGCTCCTTCAACCGCCTGTCCAAGATCAACCGCAAGGTGGTTTCTGTCTGGGGTGAGGTGCTGCGCACCCTGCCCACGGCGCGGCTGAAGATCGCGGCCTGCCCCCGTTCCGGTCCTCCGCAGCACCTGCGTGACTGGCTGGCCCAGGAGGGCGTGGCCGCGCAACGCGTCGATTTTGTGGAGCAGATGGGATTCGAGCACTATCTGCAGGCCCACCATGACATAGATATCTGCCTGGATACTCTGCCCTTCACGGGCGGAGTGGTCACCAACCACGCCCTGTGGATGGGCGTGCCCACGCTGACGCTGATGGGGGAGCTGCTGGCGGGGCGGCAGTCGGCCGAAGTGATGGCTCGTGTGGGCCTGGACCAGGGCTTTGCAGCGCGGGACCTGGCGCAATTGCTGGACCAGGCTGCGTTCTGGCAGGCACATTTGCCGCAGCTGCAGCAGATACGCCAGGGGCTGCGCGCACGCCTGCAGGACCAGGAGTCGCAACAGGCGGACATCGTGGCGCGCTCGGTGGCGATGGGGATGCGCCAGGCCTGGGCCCGCTGGTGCCAGGGACAGGAGCCTGTGGATCTGCGTGTCTCCTATGAGGATCTGGGTCTGGCCGCTCCCGTGGCGCCCGTTTTGTAACAGCGAATCAGGCACCGCGCGGATGGGCCATGCCGCGCGGTGCAAAAAATCTTGTGAAGTCCCCCTAAAGTTCGCCGGGGCAGCTCCGAAAACCAACTCAGCAGAGGGACAAAAAGTCCTGAGCCCACCAAAAGCCGCGTAATTCGATGTGAAAGCGGCCGATGGTCGGATTGGGCCGCCGCCGCCCGCCTTGCGATAAGCGAGGGCACCGTGGCGGCGACGTAACTGACTTTACTAGGAGTTGTCACCATGGCCATGTCTATCAACACCAACGTGCAATCGCTGAACGCCCAGCGCAACCTGGCTACTTCGCAAAGCTCGCTGTCCACCACCATGCAGCGCCTGTCCTCCGGCCTGCGCGTCAACAGCGCCAAGGATGACGCCGCTGGCCTGGCCATCGCAGAACGCATGAATGCCCAGGTCCGCGGCATGAACGTGGCAGTGCGCAACGCCAACGACGGCGTGTCGATGGCCCAGACCGCTGAAGGCGCCCTGTCCAAGGTGACCGACGCTCTGCAGCGTATGCGTGAACTGGCTGTGCAGGCCCGTAACGGCACCAACGGCGCCAAGGACCAGGTTTCGCTGAACAAGGAATTCGTCGAGCTGGGCAAGGAAATCGACCGCGTGATCAAGGGCGCTGATTTCAACGGCAAGAAGATTCTGAGCACCGACTCCGGCGCCATCAACTTCCAGGTCGGCGCCAACACCTCGGCCAACGACTCGATCACGGTCACCACGAGCAACCTGGGCACGAACACCGACATCACGGCCATCACCAGCGCCTCGATCGGCTCCAACGCCACCACGGCTCTGGACGCTACCGCCCTGGCCACCGTGATCTCCAACCTGGACACGGCTCTGGACACGGTCAACTCCGAGCGCGCCGTGCTGGGCGCCACGCAGAACCGCTTCGAGGCCGTGGTCTCGAACCTGCAAGTGGCTTCCGAGAACACCGCTTCGGCCCGTAGCCGCATCATGGATGCCGACTTCGCTTCGGAAACCGCCAACCTGAGCCGCTCGCAGATCCTGCAGCAAGCCGGCACGGCGATGGTGGCCCAGGCCAACCAGCTGCCCCAGGGCGTTCTGGCCCTGCTGCGCTGATCGTAGTACGAGTCCGGCTGCCTTCCCAAGCAGGAGGCGGCCGGAATTCTCCAGACCCCAGGCATCTGCCTGGGGTTTTTTTATGGCCGAAAGAGTGGGCGAAGAGGGTGTTCGAAGGGTGAATTGGCGCCGGATCATGGGCTTTATCGGCGCTTTGGCGCAGGGGCTTTTCCGCACAATCGTTGGCATCAGATAGGCAGAGCTGGAAGTCCTGGCGTGCTTTCTGGCGTTCTGGCGGCTTGGGGTCGTCGAACGGTTGGCCATTGTTCATGCCTAACGAGGAGCTGCCCCATGGCATCCATCATCAACACCAATCTTGTTTCGCTTAACGCCCAGCGCAATCTCAGCACATCCCAGTCGTCGCTGAGCACGACCATGCAGCGCCTGTCTTCGGGTCTGCGTGTCAACAGTGCAAAGGACGACGCGGCGGGTCTGGCCATTGCCGAGCGCATGAACGCTCAGGTACGCGGCATGAATGTGGCCATGCGCAATGCCAATGACGGCATTTCCATGGCGCAGACGGCCGAAGGCGCGCTGGGCAAGCTCAGCGACAACCTGCAGCGCATGCGTGAGCTGGCCGTGCAGGCCGCCAACGACACCAACGGCACGACGGACCGTGGTTCGCTGGACAAGGAGTTCCAGCAACTGGCCCAGGAAATCGCCCGCATCGTCGGCAGCACGAGCTTCAACGGCCGCCAACTGCTGGACAACAATAATGCCACCGTGTTCCAGGTGGGGGCAAATACCGGCGCCGACAACCAGATCACGATCATGGCCGTCAACCTGACGGGCACAGCACCGGGCGGTTTGGATATCACGACCGGTACGCCTCCTTCGCTGGGTGGAGCTCTGGGTTCTCTGCTCGGTGCAGGCAGCTCGGCTCCTGATGCGCGCCTGTCCATGGCTGCCATCGATACGGCGCTGGACCTGGTCAACAACACGCGCGCCACCTTCGGTGCCGCACAGAACCGCTTCGAAGCCGTGATCTCCAATCTGCAGGTGGCTGCAGAGAACACCGCATCCGCACGCTCGCGCATCATGGATGCCGACTTTGCCGCCGAAACCGCGAACCTGAGCCGCACGCAGATCCTGCAGCAGGCCGGCACAGCCATGGTGGCCCAGGCCAACCAGCTGCCCCAGTCGGTGCTCAAGCTGATCCAGTAAGAGGGAGCCAGGGGGGCTTTTGAGCCTGGCTGCGCGGGGCGTGGCCAAAAAAAGCCTCAGGTTCCAGAAAAACCGGTCGATAAGATACCGGGGAATGCTCTCGGGCATTTGGTGTGCGTGTTCGCAAGGACGCGCTCTGCGCTATGGCGCGGAGGTGTTCTGCACTTAGAAAGGGATGGTCATGGCCACCTTGAGTTCAGCTGGCATCAGCGGCAGCGGCCTGGACGAGACGATGATCGCCAAACTGGTGGCCCTGCAAAGGCAGTCACTGGTTCCGCTTCAGCAAAAAGCGTCTGTCCTGGATTCCAAGATATCCACGTTCGGGCAGATCAAGTCCCTGATGTCCACGCTTCAGGACGCGGCCACTTCCCTGGCTGACGCTGATACGTGGCGTTTATCCAATGCCACCTCGACCAATACGGCCGTGACTGCCACGGTGACGGATGCCAATGCACTGCCCGGATCTTCGGTGATCTCGGTGACGCAGCTGGCGCGCAGCCAGTCCGTGGCGACCGGTGTCATGCCGACGGCCACCCAGTTCGGGGCTGGCAAGCTCACCATCACCATGGGCAGCTGGGACAAGACTGGCGACCAGTTCAGCAATCCCGGCACTCCCGTGGAGATCGATATCGCGGCTGGTGCCAAGCTGGAAGACGTGGTCCAGGCCATCAATAGCAAGGGCACGGGCGTGGTGGCGTCGGTGCTCAAGGATGCCCAGGGTGAACGCCTGGTGCTGCGCTCGCGTGCCACGGGTGCCGATGCCGGCTTCACGGTCGCTGCCAGCGGCGATTCCAGCCTGTCGGCCCTGGCCTTCAACGGCAAGGCAACCACGGGCTCCGTGGCGCAGTACGCCCAGAATGCCGAGATCAATGTCAACGGCATCACGGTGCAATCGACCACCAACGAGTTCAAGCAGACCGTGCCTGGCCTGAACATCACCGTGAACCAGGTGACGGCGGCGGCCACCCCGGTGACGGTGACGGTGTCCTCGGACACTGAGGGCATGAAGAAGAAGATCCAGGCCTTCATGGATGCCTACAACGGGCTCAATGACGCGTTGGCCAGCTCAACCAAGTACGACGCCGAAAGCAAGGCCGCCGGCGTGCTGCAGGGCGACTCCACCACGGTGGGCATGACCAACAGCCTGCGCAGCGTGGTCTCGGGTACGGTTGCTGGCGCAGCGGACACGCTCAAGCGCCTGTCCGACATGGGCATACAGATCCAGAAGGGCGGCAAGCTGGCCTTCGGTACGACGGCCAGCGACAAGACCAAGCTCGATGCAGCACTGAAGGACCCCGAGTCCATGAGCAAGATGTTTGCCGCGGTGGGAACGGACGGGCAGCCTGATACGCAGGGCCTGGCCGCGCGCATGAAGGATTTCACGCGCAAGGCGCTGGAATTCGATGGCACCTTCGACACCAAGAGCAAGAGCCTGCAGGAGCTCAAGAAGAGCAACGGCAAGTCCCAGGACCGGATCAACGACCAGGCCGATTCGCTGGAAAAGCGCCTGCGTGAGCAGTACGCGTCGCTGGACAAGAAGATGAGCGGCTACTCGGCGCTCAGTGCCTACATGAACCAGCAGGTTTCCCAGTGGAATAAATAAATAGGAGCCATGCGGAGCGGCGGTCGTGTTTTCTGTAACCAATGCCCGGTGCCTCTAAATTTTCAGGCATTGCAGCCGAAGAACAAGACATCAAGGAAACGAACATGTACACATCGCTCAACCGCCGTGCTGCAAGTGCCTACGCCCAGGTCGGCGTCCAGTCGTCCGTGGACGGCGCATCGCCCCACCAGCTGATCCAGCTGCTGTTCGATGCGCTCGAGAAAGCGCTGAACGCGGCCAAGGGAGCCATGCAGCGTGGCGACATCGGTGAGAAGGGTGTGCAGATCGGCAAGGCCGTGCGCATTCTGGAAGAAGGCCTGAAGGCCTCCGTCAATCCCGATGAAGGTGGCGAGCTGGCCCAGAACCTGATTTCCGTCTACGACTACAGCATCACCCAGCTGACGCTGGCCAATCTGCGCAACGACACGGCGCTGCTGCAAAGCGCGCAGGATGTGCTGGCTCCGATTGCCCATGGTTGGCGCGACATCGCCAACACGCCAGCCGTTGCCGGGACCTAGAAATGGAGCTGACATTGATTGACTTTTACCGGGCCATAGAAGACAGCAGCGCCAAGATGCTGCAGGCCGCACAGAACAAGGATTGGGAGGGAGTGACGCGCTACGAGGGCACTTGTGCCGTGCTGATCGAGCAGCTGCGGCTCAAGTCGCATGACGAGCCGCTGGCGCCCGATCAGCGCAAGGAGAAGGCCCGCATCATGCAGCGTATCCTGCGCAACGATGCCCAGATCCGCACGCTGGCCGAGCCCTGGCTGGCACAGTTCGAGCACATGTTCGACGGCCAGCCCCACGCCATGCATTGAGCACGGCAGATCGACAGGAGCTGCATCCGCAGCCTTCCTGCCGGACACAAAAAAACCGCCTGATGTTCAGGCGGTTTTTTTATGGGCGGAATCTGCGGATGCCAGCGGCGGCTGAGGCTTCCCACCCGGCCGCTGTGGACTGATCAGGCCGCAGGCGCAGGCTGCACCTGCAGTTCGCTGAGCATGCGCAGCAGGATGCGGTTCACGTCCTCGATCTCGAAGGCGTGTTCTTCGCGCAGCTGGCGAATCGGTGCGGGATCGTCTGACTCCAGCGCAATGGCCATGAGCAGGGCCGGCGCGTAGGGGCCGGTGCGCGTTACGGCGGCGTCGAAGACGCGCTCGGACACGGGAATGCGGCGCAGCGCGGTGGGCAGGGGTTCGCCCAGCAGCTGGTCCAGCTGCGAGAGCAGGCCCAGCAGATAGACCTCGCGCTGCAGGTCGTGGCTGATGCCGGCCTCGATCAGTCGCTCGGTCAGGCTGGCGCGCAGCCGGATGGCGGTGCGCACGGGCACCAGGCTGGGCTCGGTGCAGGCGTGGGGCAGCTGGTCGGACAGCCAGCGCTGCAGCGTGCCGTATCCCAGCATCACCAGGCCGCGGCGCAGAGAGTCCACATTGCCTCGCAGGCCCAGGGCTGCGGAGTTGGTGTAGAGCATGAAGCGATAGGCCAGGATGGGGTCCTCGCCCAGGATCTGCTCGAAGGCCTCGATCGATTGCTCGGCATCGACGGCGCGCATCAGTGCGAGCACGGTGTCGCGGCTGGGCAGGGCGGCGTGATGGCGCTGGGCATGCAGCGTATCGGCCACGGGCCAGCCGGCGATGGCGCCCGCATGGAAGCTGTCCAGGCACAGATCGGTCAGGGCCAGGCTGTCCAGCCCCTCGTACATCTGGCCGCCCAGCAGTTGCAGGGGCGGCAGGGTGGGTGCGGGCCTGGCGGCCTGCTTCAGGGCCTGCAGCTTGGTCGGTGCCTGGGCTGCCTGGGCGGCCTGTTGCAGCGCAAGCGCTGTCTGGTTTTGCATGCCCGAAGCGCCTTCGGGCGGCAGGTGCAGCAGGCTGCTGGCAAACCAGTGGGCGGCCTGGGCGTCGGGCACATCGGACAGCGGCCCGCGCCAGACCAGCATCAGGCCGCGCGCATGGGCCTGGCGCACCAGGTCGTAGATGGCGGAGTCCTGCAGCCAGTCGCCCCGCACTTCGATCCAGGGGCTGCCCTTGGAGGCGTTTTCCAGCAGGTCGCACAGCACCTGGCGCGACTGGGGCGACAGCAGTACCGGCGGCGACTGCGTGCCCCAGGTCTCGCGCAGTATGCGCAGCAGGTGGGCCACGTCGGCCTGGACGCCGGGTTCCTCGTGAAGATAAAGCTGCACGCCCGCCAGACGGCGGGCCTGGTTCCAGAGCGGCCTATAGCCGAGGGTCAGAGAGCTCAGGACGGACTGGACCATGGATGCATGCGCGGGTGGCTATCAGTTGATGAAGTTGAACAGTGACAGTTTCTGGATCGAGGCATAGGACTGCAAGGCCGCCTGCATGCCCACCTTCTGCATGTCCACATCGGAGAGGGCCTTGATCATATCGATGTCTTCGGCCCGCGAACGCGCCGCTTCCTGCTGGTCCGCCTGGTTCTTCATGTCGTCTTCAAGGCGGTCGGCGCGGTTGAGCTGGTCGCCGGCGAAGCTGCGCATGGCCTGGACACGGCTCATGCCGGCGTCGAGTTCGTTGAGGCCGCGGCCCAGCGCCTGCTGCATGGCGCCGGCATCGGTGGCGCCGTTCTTCACGCCCGCGATCACGTTGTCCAGCACGCTGAACAGGTCGGTGCGCTGGCTGGGGCCCAGCGTGAAGCTGTCGCCCGTGGCCAGGTTGCCCGAAATCTTCATCGACATGCCGCCCACGGTGATGCTGTCGCCGGCCGTGTAGGGAACGGCCGCACCGGTCGTGCCACCGGAGGTGACGGTGTAGCTCAGGGCGCCCGTCGTGGCGTCCTTGGTGAAATTCAGGGTGTAGCTGGCGCCCGTGATGGCGCTGGGGTCCGACACCGTTCCCAGGTCGGCATAGGCCGAGCTGCCCGTGGGCGACTGGCGCGACACGGCGAACACGCCGTTGCCCGTGGGCACGTTCATCCAGGTCGCAAAGCCGTCCAGCGCCAGCGGCAGGCCGTTCTCGCTGCCCGTGGCCTGGCCCGGTTGCAGCTGGGAATTGGTGCCGGGGTTGCCGTTGGTGAGAGGGTCTTCCTTGCTGCCCAGTCCGCGGAAGATGGGCAGGCCGTTGGAGTCCTTGGCATTGGCGTAGCTCAGCACCTGGTTGCGCAGGCTCTCGAGCTGCTGCACCAGCGCATCGCGCGCCTTCTGGTCATAGGAGCCATTGCCGGACTGCAGGATCAGGTCGCGGAAGTCCTTGAGCGCGTCCTGGGCGGTGCCCAGCTTGGATTCGCCCTGGGCCATCACATCGCGCTGCAGGCCCAGCACACGCTGGTCGTTTTCCGAGCGGGAGATGCGCGTGAGTGCGCGTTCGGCCTGTGCGGCGGCCACGGGGTCGTCGCTGGCGCGCACCACGCGCTTGCCGGAGGTGGTCTTTTCCATCAGGTCCACCAGACTCGTGTTGCGCGAGTTCAGGTTGTTGATGGTGCTTTCGTACATGTTGGCCGTGCCAATGCGGGAGATGCTCATGGTGGAATGCTCCTGTCCTGTGATCAGCGGCCTACGGTCTGCAGAACGCTGTCGAAAATGCTTTGCGCGACCTGCAGCATCTTGGCCGAGGCCTGGTAGGACTGCTGGTACTGAAGCAGCTTGGCGGCCTCTTCGTCGAGGTTCACGCCCGAGACGGCCGTGCGGTCCGCTTCCAGGTTCTTGGCGATGGTCTCGGACAGCTTGGCCGCGTACTGCGCGCTTTGGGTGCGCGTGCCGACCTGGGCCATGGCGGTGGAAAAACCGTCGCTCAGCGTGGTCGAGCCATCGAAGAGCTTGCTGTCGCGCAGCGCCAGGAAGGAGCTGGCATTGCCCGCATCGCGCTGATAGGCCGTGCCGTATTGCGGGTCGGTGGCCTTGCCCAGCGTGACCTTGTCGCTGGTGGTTCCGTTGATGGCGGGCGTGCCGGTGATCTTGACCTGCAGGCCCGGTGCCAGCTGGATCGGCTGGCCGGAGGTGTAGAGGCCGGTGGCGGGAATGCCGCCTGCGGGTGCCGGGGTGATGGTGTATTCCAGCTGCCCGGTGGCGTTCTTGCTGAACGACACCTCGGCGCCGGCAAAGCCTGCCAGGTTGAAGCCGGCGCTGACCTGGATGCCGCCCATTTGCAGGGTCGCATCGCCCAGCGACTTGATGCTGGCCGCCACGGGGTTGGCCACGGCCAGGTCATTGGGCGAGTGCACGGCGGCCTGGATGTCGTGGGCGCCCGCCGCCATGGGGCGGAACAGCACGGTGTTGCCCGACACGCCTTCGGCCTTGAGGTCGAAGCGCAGGCCGTCGATCTCCTTGGAGCTCAGGTCGGCCATGTTGGTGAAGTCCGTGACCTTGCCGTCCGACAGGCGGATGACCTTGCCAGCTGGGGCCGTGCTGCCGAAGACGATCTGGTAGTCGGATGCCTTGAGCTGGCTGGAGTCGACCACCGTGGTCGTCGGCGTGGTGGCGCCGGTCCACTGCGCGCCCGTGGTCGAGCCGTTGCTGACCATGGACAGCTTGAACAGATTGCTGCCGCTTTGTCCCGACAGCGTCAGGCCCAGGTTGTTTTGCTCGTTCAGCGAGTCGCCAATGGCCAGTGCCATGCGGCCCAGCAGGTTGCGGCCCTCGGTCAGGTCGCTTCCCTGGAACTGCAGCAGGCCGGCGATCTCGCCGCCACCCAGCATGGAGGGCGTCAGTTCCACGTTCTGGCCGCCGGGCTGCTGGAAGTACAGGGCCATCTTGCCGCTGCCCGGGAACTCGGTGGCTTCCTTGAGCGTGAGCTGTGCGGAATTGGGTCCCAGCACCAGCGGCTGGCTGCCGCCCACGAACAGGCTGATGCTGCCGTCGTCCGCAGGGATCTGGCTGGTCTGCACGTATTTGTTGATGTTGCGCACCAGCTGGTCGCGCTGGTCCAGCAGGTCGTTGGGCGTCTGGCCCGAGGCGATGGAGCGGCTGATCTGCGCATTGAGCGTGGCCACCTGGCCGGCCAGGCTGTTGACCACGGTCACATCGTTGCCCATCTGCTGCTTGGCGCTGTAGTCCAGCTCGTCCAGCTGGGCCGATGCCGAGCGAAAGCGCGCCGCCAGCTCGTTCATGCGCGTGAGCACCACCTGGCGCGCCGACGGGTCGGTGGGTGCACCGGCCACGTCGCCGAACGAATTCATCATGTCGGTGATCGCCGCGCCCAGGCCGGTCTTGCCGCCGCCGAACACTTCCTGCATCTGCGCCAGCGAGGTGGCACGCGCCGAGTCGGCCGCCGACACGGCGCTGGCCGTGGCTGCCTGGCGGTTGAGCAGGTCATTGAAGTTGCGCAGGATGGTGTTCACATCCACGCCATTGCCGATGTAGCCGCTGCCCATGTTCTGGCCCGGCGAGGTCTGGAAGGCCACGCTCTGGCGCGAATATCCGGCCGTGTTGACGTTGGCGATGTTGTGGCCTGTGGTCTGCAGGGCGATCTGGTTCGCCATCAGGGCGCGGGACCCGACGTTCAAAAGGCTCATGACGTGTTCTCTGGTTAGGCTTGGGCACGTGCCGCGCTCTGCACGGCGCTCTGGATGGCGCGGCTGAGCTTGCTGGCGTATTCGGGATCGGTGGCGTAGCCGGCTTTCTGCAGCTCGGTCGCATAGGCCAGGGCAGAGTCGGTCTTTCCCATGGCTTTCTCGTAGCGCGGATTGCTGGTGATCAGGCGCGCGTAGTCGCGGAAGGACTCCTCGTAGGAGTCGTAGGCGCGGAACTTGGCCGTGACCTTGCGCGCCACGCCGTCGATGTATTCGGTGGTCGTGACCTCGGCGACCTTGCCCGTCCAGCCCTTGCCGGCCTTGATGCCGAACAGGTTGTGGGCATTGCTGCCATTGGCATTCTTGATTTCGCTCTTGCCCCAGCCGGTCTCGTGTCCGGCCTGCCCCAGCATGAAGGCGGCCGGAATGCCGCTTTCCTGCGCCACGCGTGCAGCGGCGTCGCCATGGTGGGCGACGAAGTTGTCACGGCCCTTGGGCGCGGGCGCGTAGGCGTTGACGGACTGGGCCGCGCTGCTGCGGCTGCCGCTCCAGGCAGCTGTGGTGCCATTGGCGCTGCCGGCCGTGCTGCGCCAGGCGATGCGGCTCATGCTCAGTGTGGAGGGCACGGAGATCTCGGCATCCTCGGCGGCTTCCGAGCCCATGGTGCGGGCCAGCTGTCGCGTGATGGCATCCGACAGGCCGCCGGGCTGGCCCGACATGGCCACCGACAGCTGCTGGTCCAGCATGTCGGTGCTGAGGTTGCCCTGTGCGCTGTCGAGCAGGCCGGACTTCATGGTGGCCTCGCGCATGCTCTTGATCATCTCGCGCATGAACAGCGATTCCAGCTGCTTGGCGGTTTCCTTCGCGGCCTGCGGACTGTTCTCGCCGGCCGCGAATTTGAGTGCGTTGAGGGATCGGGCGTCGGCCGCCAGCGCATTGCTGGCCGCAGTCTGCGATCCGTTGGGAAGTGCGATGCTCATATCACCTCCAGTTCGGCGTTGAGGGCGCCTGCGGCCTTGATGGCCTGCAGGATGGCCAGCAGGTCCTGGGGCGTGGCGCCCAGCGTGTTGAGTGCGCGCACCACGTCGGTCAGTTGCGGGGAGCCGGGCATGTTGATGATGTTGCCGGGCTCCTGCTTGATCTGGATGTCGGACTTCTGGGCCACCACGGTCTGGCCCTGCGAGAAGGCGCCGGGCTGGCTGATCACCGGCGTGGTGCTGATGGTGATGGCCAGGTTGCCATGCGCGATGGCGCAGGGGCCCAGGGTCACGGCCTGGTTGAGCACGATGGAGCCCGTGCGTGCATTGATCACGACCTTGGCCGAGGGCTTGGAGGTCTCGATCGGCATCTCCTGGATCTCGGCGATCATGCGCACGCGCGATCCCGGGTCCTGGGGCGCGGACACGCGCACGGTGCGGCCGTCCAGCGCCTGTGCCACGCCCTGGCCCATGCGCTGGTTGATGGCGCGCACCACCTTGTCGGCGGTCTGGAAATCGGTGGCGTTCAGGCCCAGCGTGATGCTGTCGCCTTCATTGATCGGGGTGGGTACGGCGCGCTCGACCTGGGCGCCCTGCGGCACGCGGCCTGCGCTCAGGTGGTTGATCTGTACCTTGGAGCCGCCGGCCGAGGCGCCGGCGCCGCCGACCACGAGGTTGCCCTGGGCCAGCGCATAGATCTCGCCATCGGCGCCGCGCAGCGGCGTGGCCACCAGGGTGCCGCCCTTGAGCGACTTGGCATTGCCCACGGAGGAGACCACCACGTCGATGGCTTGGCCCGGCTGGGCAAAGGCCGGCAGTTCGGCGGTGACGATCACGGCTGCCACGTTCTTGAGCTGCAGCTGGCCCGAATTGCCTGTGGCGGGCAGCGAGATGCCCATCTGCTCCAGGTAATTGGCCAGGGCCTGCTTGGTGTAGGGCATCTGGGTGGTCTGGTCGCCCGTGCCGTCGAGGCCGACCACCAGACCGTAGCCGGTCAACTGGTTGCTGCGCACGCCCTGGATGGCAGCGACCTCTTTGATGCGTGTTGCATGCGCCGGCAGGGTCAGCATGCTGGCGCCGAGGGCGGCTGCAACCCAGAAGGGGCGCTGCGCTTGGCGCAATGTCAGGAGCATGGACAGTACTTTCATGCTGTCCATTCTCCGGAGAATCAGAACGGCATAACGTTCAAAAAGAACCGGGACAACCAGCCAATTGACTGCGCTTCCCCGGCCTGTCCGCGGCTGCGCGATTCCACGCGCACATTGGCCACCTGGGTCGACGCGACCAGGCTGCCGGGCTGCATCGTGCGCGGGTCCACCGTGCCCGTGAAGCGCAGCACATCCACGTTGTGGTTCACGCCGATCTGCTTTTCTCCAGCGATCACCAGATGGCCGTTGGGCAGCACATCGACCACCGTCGTGCTGATGGCGCCCGTGAACGTGTTGTCGCTCGACGTCGAGCCCGAGCCCGTGTAGTCGTTGTTGTTGTTGAAACCGATGTTCGAGCGGTCCTTGAGATTGGCCAGCGCATTGCCCGAGAACAGCGGCAGCGCAGAAATCCCCGCCGTGGTCTTGTTGGACCGCTTGAGGCCCGAATCCGACTTCTGGCTGGCCGTCACGCGCTCCACGATCTGCACCGTCACCATGTCCCCCACCAGGCGCGCGCGCCGGTTCTCGAAACCGGGACGGTAGCTGGCGGCATTGAACAGGCTGCCCGTAGGGCTGCCCGCCACGGGCGCGGCCGGCATCAGCACGGGAGGCGCAGTGGACGGCATGTCCACGGGCGGCGGGTCATTGAGCGTCGTGCAGCCCGACAGGACTGCCGCCAGCGCCAGGCACGTGCCCGTCGCGGAAAGGGAGAAGGTTCGTTGGGTCATGGCGATGTTCCCGGGTTCAATGGTTCATGGCTGCGCATGCAGACCCCACCCTCGAGAACTGGCATGTCCCAGCCCAGGGACACCGAGGAAGGGCCGCCCCGCACCGAGGGTGTCGTCCCCCTCCCGCGCAGCGAGAGAGGGGGAAGCGGCGAAGCCGCTCAGGGGGAGAGATCGATTACAGCTGCGCCAGCTTGGCCAGCATCTGGTCCGAAGTCGTGATGGCCTTGGAATTCATTTCATAGGCGCGCTGGGTCTGGATCATGGTCACCAGCTCCTGCACCACGTTCACGTTCGAGCCTTCCAGGTAGCCCTGCTTGATCATGCCCATGCCGTTGACGCCGGGCTGGCCCTGCTGGGGCTGGCCCGAGGAAGCGGTCTCGGTGAACAGGTTCTGGCCACGCGGCTCCAGGCCGGCCGGATTGATGAACTGGCTCATCGCGATATTGCCCACCTGCTGGGGAGCGGCCTGGCCTGCCATGGTCACGCTGACCACGCCCTCGGGGCTGATCGACACCTTGGTCGCGCCCTGGGGAATGGTCACGCCGTTGGCGATGGGCATGCCGCTGGCCGTCACCAGCTGGCCCTGTGCATCGACCTGGAAGGAGCCGTCACGGGTATAGGCCGTCGTGCCGTCGGGCATGTTGACCTGGAAGAAGCCGTTGCCGTCGATGGCCACGTCCAGCGCATTGTTGGACTGCTGCAGGGCGCCCTGCAGGAAATTGCGCGAGGTGGCCACCGTGCGCACACCCAGGCCCAGGTGCAGGCCCGTGGGCAACTGGTTCTGCTCGGTCGTCTGCGAACCGGACTGGCGCAGGTTCTGGTAGATCAGATCCTCGAACACCGCGCTGGCGCGCTTGTAGCCCGTGGTCGAGACGTTGGCCAGGTTATGGGAAATCACGTCCAGCTGGGTCTGCTGGGCTTCCATGCCGGTCTTGGAGATGAACAGTGAATTGATCATGGCGTTTTCCTTCAGTTTTCCGTGGCGACTTGCGCCGTCTCAGCGTTTGAATCCTTGGCACATCGCGCGGGACTGGCACGATCCAGGCCAGGGACGCCTAGCAAAGGCCGCCCTGCAGCGAGGGCGTCGTCCCCCTTCCAGGGGGAAGCGGCGCAGCCGCTCAGGGGGTGATCTGTCTCAGCCGTTCATGCTCAAGAGTTGGCTGGCCGTCTTGTCATTGGTTTCTGCCGTCTGCAGCAGGCGCATCTGGGTCTCGAACTGGCGGGCGGCGGCAATCATGCCGACCATGGTCTCCACCGAGTTCACGTTCGAGCCTTCGATGGCGCCGGACAGCAGGCGTGCGTTCTCGTCGTTGGGCAGCGGATCGCCGTCGCCCGTGCGGAACAGGCCGTCATTGCCGCGCACCAGCGCGGTGTCCTCGGGCGGCGTGGCCAGCTTGACGCGGCCCACGGCCACGGGCAGCTGGTTGCCGGTCTTGGCGGTCAGCGTGCCGTCCGAGCCCAGCGTGATCGTGGATTCGGGGGGAATGTCGATGGGGCCGCCGCCGTAGGACAGCACGGCCTGGCCGTTGCTGTTGACCAGCTGGCCCTCGGGGGAGACCTCGAACACGCCGTTGCGCGTGTAGGCCTCCTGGCCATCCAGGCCCTGGACGGCGAACCAGGCGCGGCCCATGGCCATGGCGTCCAGTGCGCGGCCCGTGCGCTGGGTGGGGCCGGGCGTGTCCACGTAGCCGGAGGTCGCCTCCAGCGCGAACACGCGCGTGCCCGCGCCGCTGCCCTGCAGGGGCACGGAGCGGAAGGTGGACATTTCGGCCCGGAAGCCGTTGGTGCCGGCATTGGCCAGGTTGTGGGCCAGCACGGACTGACGCTGCGCCGCTGCGTTGGCGCCCGTCATGGAGGTGTAGATGATGCGGTCCATGCCGGCTCTCCTGACTCAGTTCTTGGCTATCAGCGCAGGTTCACCAGGGTCGAGAAGACCTGGTCCTGGGTCTTGATGGTCTGGGCATTGGCCTGGTAGGCACGCTGCGCGGTCATCATGTTCACCAGCTCGGCCGTCAGGTCCACGTTGGAGTCTTCCAGCGCGCCCGAGCGCAGCGAGCCGAAGGTGCCCGACTCGGCCGTGCCGTTCAGCGCCGGGCCCGAATCCGAGGTCTCCACCCACTTGTTGTCGCCCACGGCGCCCAGGCCCTGGGTGTTGGTGAAGGCGGCCAGGGCCAGCTGGCCCTCGGTGCGCGTCACGCCGTTGGAGTAGGTGGCCACGATGGAGCCATCGTTGCCGACATTGATGCCGGTGAGCGCGCCTGCGGTGTAGCCGTCCTGCTTGAGGCTGCTGACCGCGAACTTGGAGCCGAACTGCGAGACGTTGGAGAAGTCCAGCGTCACGCCCGCCGTGCCATTGATGGTGCCGGGCGTGGGCGCGTTGGGGTTGCTGCTCTTGATCTGCGCCGTCACGGGGCTGCCGCTGGTGATCTTGCCGGAGGCGTCGAACACCAGGGTGGTCAGCAAGGTGGCGACCTTCGGGGGCGATGCCGTCGGATCGTCCAGGCCGTCATAGACCTTCCAGGTGTTGGCGGCCGTGTCCTTCTCGAAGTACATCTGCACCGGCGTGGGCACGCCCTGGCTGTCATAGACGTTGATCGAGGTGCCATAGGTGGCGCGCGGCGTGGCGGGCACGGGCGGCGTGGCGGTGGAGTTGCCGGCTGCGGGCGTGGCGCGCGCATCGAGGTTCAGCGACACGTCGATCTTGGTCGTGGTCTTGGCAGCGATCGGCTGGCCCGAAGGAAAGACCATGGGCACGGGCTGGCCGCCGGCCAGCACCTTGCCCGTGGTGGCGTCCACGGGGTAGCCCATGACGTTGTCGCCCTGCACGGTCTTGAGGTTGCCCTGCTTGTCCAGGCCGAAGTTGCCGGCGCGGGTATAGGCCGTGCTGCCGTCAGGTTGGCGCACCACGAAGAATCCGTTGCCGTTGATGGCCACGTCCAGGTTGTTGCCCGTGGTGGTGATCGGGCCCTGGCGGAACTGCTGGGTCACGGCGGCCACATTGACGCCGATGCCGCTGTTCTGGCCGCTGGCCGAACCCACGGCGCTGGCCACGGCCTCGGCGAACTCGGCGCGCGAGGACTTGAAGCCCGTGGTGTTGGCGTTGGCGATGTTGTGGCCGATCACGTCCAGGTTCTTGCTGGCGGCGTTCAGACCCGAGAGGCCTTGTTGGAATCCCATGGTGTGCTCCTGCGATGTATTTGGGTGGATGGTGCGGGGGTCAGTACACGGCCTTGACGGAGGCGTAGGCGACGTTGGTGCCGTCGTCCAGCTCCAGCGTCAGCTTGCCGTCGGTGGTGCCTGTGGCGAGCACCGCATGGGGCGACAGCGTGGTCGAGGCCACGACCGTGTCGGCATTCGTGGCCTGCACCGTGTAGCGCAGCTGGCTGGCGTCGCCCGTGTACTTGCTGCCGTCCCAGGTGAAGTAGTTGCGGCCAGCGGTGCCGCTGCCCAGCTCGACGGTGTCCACCAGCTCGCCGCTGGCGGTGGTGATCTGCACCTTCACGTCGGCGGCCGGGCCTTCGAGGTCGAAGGCAGCCGTATAGGACTTTTCCTTGCCCACGCCCAGGGTGTTGCCTTCGGTCAGCACGGTGCGGCCGATCATCTGCGTGCCCTGCAGCACCTGCATGGCGGTGAACTGGCCGGCCATGCTTTCCATGGTCTTGTTCAACTGCTGGATGCCGGTGACGGTGTTGATCTGCGCCATCTGCGAGGTCATCTGCGCGTTGTCCATGGGATTCATGGGATCCTGGTTGTTCAACTGCGCGACCAGCAGCTTCAGGAAACGGTCCTGCGCCGCCGCGGGGTCGGTGGTCGAATTGCTCGTGGCGGACTTGTTGTTGATGTCGGCCGTGCTGGCGACGCTGCCTGCGCCATAGATCATGGGAGTGGCTCCTGGAAAGTGGTGCGGACGGGGCTCACTGGCCCATCTGCAGGGTTTTGAGCAGCAGCGACTTGGTCGTGTTCATGACCTCGACGTTGTTCTGGTAGGAGCGCGAGGCCGAGATCATGTTGACCATCTCGTCCACGGCGCTGACGTTGGAGTGCGTCACATAGCCTTCGGCATCGGCCAGCGGGTGCTGGGGGTCGTGGATGCGGCGGCCGGGCGTGTTGTCCTGGCTGATGGCGCTGACGCGCACGCCCGAGGAGCCTTCCTCGCCCATGGCCACGGTCTGGAAGACCACCTGGCGCGCCTGGTAGGCCTTGCCGTCGGGGCCGGCCACGGCATCGACGTTGGCCAGATTCGAGGCCACGACGTTCAGGCGCTGCGATTGGGCGCTGACGGCACTGCCGGAGATGCTGAAGATGGAGAACATGGACATGGGAAAGCTCCTGTGATCTGTGGCGCCGGCTTACTGGCCCTGGATGGCCGACAGCATGGTCTTGGCCTGGCCGTTCAGAAAGCGCAGCGTGGCTTCGTAGCGCACGGCGTTGTCGACGAAGTTGGCGCGTTCGCGGTCCAGGTCCACGGTGTTGTTGTCCATGTTGGTCTGGGCCTGCACCGAGTAGCCGAGATGGCTTTGCGCGCTCTGCCCCGAGGCGGCGGCAGGCAGCGGAATGTGTCCGCCCTGGCTGACGCTGGCCAGCGTCATGGGCGAGGGGCCGGAGGTAACGGCCGTCAGCGCCTCGCGGAAATTGAAGTCGCGCGCCACATAGCCCGGGGTGTCGGCGTTGGCGATGTTGCTGGCGATTGCACGCTGGCGCTCGGCGCGCAGCACCAGCGCCTTGCTCTGGAAGTCCAGTCGTTCAGTCATCTTGTCGAGCATGTCGGCCTCGCCCTCTGGGATTTGCGGTGATCGGTTGACGAAATGGCGGCAGCCCACGGACTGCGGCATGCGTCGATTATGGAAATCGGGCCCGAACGCTAAAGCGCGAAGAAAGCGCGTTTGCCTGCGCAGTTCGGCGCTTCGGAAAAGAGCGCTCGCCCTATATTTGCTGGCATCGCTCCAGGTGTCCCACCCATCCTGACGGGAGGCCGGAGCAAGTCAGGAGCCACAGCCATGCCGAACTTCAGCACCGCCCATTCGCCATCCGCCGTCCGAGCCCTCGCTCGCGCCGCCGCATGCGCTGCGCTTGCCGCTGGAGCGTCGCTGGCAGGCCCTGCCTTCGCGCAGAACGCTCCTGACGGTGCAGCCCAGCTCAGCCAGATCGGCCAGCGCTTTGCCGACGAGGCCCTGCAGCAAGGCATGGCCGGCGCGGGCGCCTTGCCCCTGCGCATGGAAGTGCAGATGGGCCAGCTCGATCCCCGCCTGCGCCTGGCCGCCTGCGCCAAGGTCGAACCCTATTTGCCCGCAGGCTCGCGCCTGTGGGGCCGTACCCGCCTGGGTCTGCGCTGCCTGCAGGGCGCCGTGGCCTGGAATGTGTTCCTGCCCATCACGGTCAAGGCCTGGGGGCCTGCCTGGGTGCTGCAAAACGGTGTGCCTTCGGGCCGCCCGCTGTCGGCCGACGATGCCGTCCAGGCCGAAGTGGACTGGGCCGAGGAATCGGCCGCCGTCTACGCCAACCAGCAGGACTGGGTGGGCCTGGTGGCTTCCCGCCCGCTGGCCGCAGGCCAGGCGCTGCGCCAGAACATGCTGCGCACGCCGGCGCTGTTCGCGGTGGGTGCCGAAGTGCGCGTTCTGGTCAACGGTGGTGGTTTTTCCGTCACATCGTCGGGCAAGGCCATGTCGGCCGCCGGTGAAGGCCAGACCGTGCGGGTTCGCATGGATAATGGCCGGCTCATCTCCGGGGTGGTGAATCCCGAGGGCGTGGTGCTGGTCCAGTAAAAAAACCTCAAGTTTTGTTCCAGGCAGTCGAAAGCTAGGCACAGCGCCTCACGCCGCCAGGGCGATTGGAGAATCAAGATGAAGATAGGTCAAAAACCGGAACTGCCCGCCGCTGCCTCCCAGGCCGCCGCCAAGCAGCCCAAGACAGCCAGCACCATTGCCACCGAGGAATCCTCCGCCCAGGCCCAGCCTGCCAAGGCGGCCGGTGTTCCCGTGTCGTTCTCGACCTCGGCCCGCGCACTGGACCAATCTGGTCGCGCCACGGCCGATTTCGATGCCAACCGCGTCAAGGAAGTCCGCGAAGCCATTGCCAACGGCACCTTCCGCGTGAACGCCGACGCCGTGGCCGACAAGCTGCTGGCCAACTCCGAAGAATTCCTCTCGCACTCGCGCGTCTGAGCGCGGGTTCGGTTCTTTCTCGGTTTTTTCCTTCCGGCGCGAGCACGCGCTTTCTTTTTTCAGCAAGGCCTGTCCCATGACTCTCAGCGAGATGCTCGATTCCCTGGACGCGGTGGTCCGGATGGTGTCCGCCTCGCTGCAATCGAAGGATGCGGTCGCGCTGGAGCAGTCCAGCACCCGGCTGCGCGATGCCATGGCGGCGTTCTCCGAACTGGCCCGGCGCTTCAGCGCGGCCGACTGGACGCAGGAGCTGCGCGAACGCGCCCAGGCGCTGGGCGAGCAGATGGCCATGCAGCGCGACCAGCTGGCACGCATGGCCGTGGTGGCCCAGAGCCAGGCGGCGGCGCTGATTCCCCAGACTTCGGACCAGGCCACGTATGGACGCGACCTGTATGGACATCCCCATGCCGGACCGGGCAAGGCGCGCATCTACCACTCGGCCAGCTGAAGCCGCGTCCCTTTTTTCTCTCTTCTCTCTCTTCTTTCTTCCCCCTGCTCAACCCTCCGGCATCCGTGCCCGAGGGTTTTGTCTTTTCCGGGCTGGAATTCGGCTGAATGAATCTGCGCAGCGGGCGCAAGCAAGGCTGCAGCTTGGGCGTACCCATCCATGCGCGGGATGAGGCTGCGCTTGGTCAATGAGGTGGAGGCGGGGGAGTGCTGGATGGCCGTGCGCAGGAAGGGCGGCCAGGAATGAGGGACGGCCAGAGGCCAGATCCGGGGAAAACGAAGCAAGGACCCTGAAGACGGCAAGATCCGAAATGCGCGGAAATGACGCTGCCGTGCAAGCGCAATGGCGCGCGCAAATCCCGTTCGGTCTGCGGTCTGCGATCTGAGGAGGCAAAAAGGGTCCGGCCGGGGCCGGACGTCCTCACACCTGCATGTTCATCACGTCGGTGTAGGCCTGCACGAGCCGGTTGCGCACCTGCATCGTGGCCTGGAAGCCGATCTGCGCCTTTTGCATGGCGATCATGGTTTCTTCGAGGCTGACGGCCGGGTTCTCCAACTGCACCTCACGCTGCAGCTGGCTGGAGTTGTTCTGGGCTGAACTGACGGACTGCAGCGCGCCTTGGAGGGCCTGGCTGAAGCCGCCAGCCGCCACTTTGGTCGATGCGTCGCCTGCGCCCACGCCTTTGGGGAGCTGGGTGCCGTACAGGGGAGAGGTGGTACTGGGGATGCGAAGGTCCATGACACATTCCATCGAAGTTAGCAAGATGACGAGATCGTAGGGCGGCAGGGTTTTCGCATCGCGGCAAATAGACGGCCAAACGGCGCGCTTATCGGGCGAATGTGAAGCGGCGGACTTCGAATAATCGACAGCACGCTAGGGTCCTGTGTGTGCAGGGCTCGAACACCTGGAACCAAGATGTCTGCTGTCGCTGAAATCCCTGTCCCTCAAGCCACTCCCGTGCCCCAGCCTGCTTTGCAGCAGCGCTGGACGGCCATGGACCGTGGCGCGCGCCTGCGTTGGGGCGCGATCGCCGTGCTGCTGGTCGTCGCCCTGGGTGCGGCGGCCATGTTCTACCGTCAGCCGGACTACAAGGTGCTGTTCTCCAACCTGAGCGACAAGGATGGCGGCGCCATCGTCGCCCAGCTGTCGCAGATGAACGTGCCTTACCGCTACACGGAAGGCGGCGGTGCCATCCTCATCCCGTCCGACCGCGTGCACGATGTGCGCCTGAAGCTGGCCACCCAGGGCCTGCCCAAGGGTTCGGTGACGGGTTTCGAGCTGATGGAGAACAGCAAGTTCGGCATCACCCAGTTCCAGGAACGCCTCAATTTCCAGCGCGGCCTTGAAGGCGAGCTGACGCGCTCCATCCAGGCCCTGGCCGCCGTGCAAAGCGCACGCGTGCACCTGGCCCTGCCCAATCAGAACGGCTTTTTCCGCGAGCAGCAAAAGCCCTCGGCCTCGGTGCTGCTGAGCCTGTACCCGGGCCGCGTGCTGGACCGCACGCAGATCGCGGGCATCGTGCACCTGGTGGCTTCCAGCGTGCCCGAGATGGCGCCCACGGCCGTGAGCATCCTGGACGACTCGGGCAAGCTGCTGTCGCAGTCGCCCGACGGCAACGCCAACGCCGTGGACATGCAGCAGCTGAACTACACCCAGCAGATCGAGCAGCAGTACGTGCGCCGCATCCTGGAGATCCTGGAGCCCGTGGTCGGCAAGAACAATGTGAAGGCGCAGGTCTCGGCCGAGATGGATTTCAGCCAGACCGAATCGACTTCGGAGCAGCACCGCCCCAACCAGTCCTCCGACGCGGGCGTGGTGCGCAGCCAGCAGGTGGTTGAAAGCTCGGGCGAGCAAAAGCCGCCCCAGCCCACGGGCATTCCCGGCGCCACCAGCAACCAGCCGCCCCAGAACGCTTCCGCGCCCGTCAACGGCGCCAATCCCGCGCCCCAGGCGGCCGACGGCCAGAACGCCGCCCGCGCTGCCAGCAAGCGCGAGTCCATCACCAATTACGAAGTGGACAAGACCGTGCGCCACACACGCGGCAGCACGGGCAGCATCAAGCGCCTGACGGCCGCCGTGGTCATCAATGCGCCCCTGGTGGCTGCCCCTGCGCCGGCCGCTGCCGGTGCGGCCGGTGCGGCAACCGATGCAGCCACCGTCGCTGCCGCCGCACGCGGCCTGACGGCAGCGCAGCAGGCGCAACTGCTGACCCTGGTGCGCGAGACCGTGGGCTACAGCGCTGAGCGCGGCGACTCGGTCAACCTGGTCAGCACGCCCTTTGTGCAGGACGAAGTGCCCGCCGATGTGCCGCTGTGGCGCCAGCCCGAAGTGCTGGCCATGGCCCGCAGCCTGGGCGTGCCCATCGGCCTGGCCCTGTTCGGCGCCATCTTGCTGCTGGGCCTGGTGCGACCCATGCTCAAGAGCCGCAAGACGGTGGCCGTGGGCGGACAGCTCAATGCCATCGAAGGCGAGCAGCTGGACCGTCCGGCGCTGGCTGCACCCGCTGTCGATCTTTCGCCCACGCAGGAGCAAGTGCGCCTGGAGCAGGCGCGCCAACTGGCCAAGCAGAACCCGATCGCGGTGGCCAACATCGTCAAGACCTGGATCAACGGCGAGGCCACCTGAGCCTCTCAAAACACGGATTGCTGAGATATGGACGAACGAGGCCTGAACGACGCCGCCATCTTGCTGGTCTCCCTGGGCGAGGAGGAAGCGGCCGAGGTGTTCAAGCACCTCACCCCGAAGGAAGTGCAAAAGCTCGGCGAGACCATTGCGCACATGCGCGGTGTCTCGCGCGAGAAGGTGGACTTCGTCATCAACCGCTTTGCCGATGACGCGGCCGCGCAAAGCCTGCTGGTGGACGACGCCAGCGGCTATGTGCGCTCGGTGCTCAAGCGCGCCCTGGGCGACGACAAGGCGGCGCTGCTGATCGACCGCATCCTGCAGGGCGGCGATGTCTCCGGCATCGAAAGCCTCAAGTGGATGGACCCGCTGTCCGTGGCCGAACTGCTGCGCGGCGAGCATCCGCAGATCGTGGCCGCCATCCTCGTGCACCTGGAGCACGAGCAGGCCGCTGCCGTGCTGATGCAGCTGCCCGAGCGTTTCCGCAGCGAAGTCATGCTGCGCGTGGCCACGCTGGAAGGCATTCAGCCGACCGCGCTCAAGGACCTCAACGAGGTGCTGTTCCAGGTGCTGGCCGGCGGCGACAAGATCCGCAAGACCTCGCTGGGCGGCGTCAAGACGGCGGCCGAGATGATCAACAACCTCGGCGGCAATGCCGACGTGGCCGTGCTGGACACCATCCGCAACTACGACCCGGACCTGGCCCAGAAGATCATGGACAAGATGTTCGTGTTCGACGATCTGGTCAAGCTGGACGACCGCTCGGTGCAGCTGGTGCTGCGCGAGGTGGTGTCCGAGACGCTGATCATCGCGCTCAAGGGCGGTTCGATGGAAGTGCGCGACAAGATTCTGGCCAACATGTCCATGCGTGCCGCCGAGTCGCTGCGCGAGGACCTGGAAGGCCGCGGCCCGATGCGCCTGTCCGAAGTGGAAGCGCAGCAAAAGGAAATCCTGAAGGTGGTGCGTCGCCTGGCCGAAGAAGGCCAGATCACCATCGGCAGCGGTGCGGAAGACAGCTATGTCTAACGGCATGAACTCGCGCTTCATCCCTTCCGAGGAGATCGACGAGCGCCAGGTGGTGCAGTGGCGCTTCGGCGCCGTGGACCACATGGGCGGCCTGAAAAGCCTGCCCAGCCTCGCGGGTCTGCCGGACATCCAGGGTGCGCCCGCCGCATCCGGTGCCCAGGCTGGGCATGGCGGCGCGGGCATGGCGCGCGCGCCTGCCTCCTCGTCGGGCTTTCACAGCCTGTCGCTGCCCGGCCGCTCCGATGCGCCCCGGCTGGAGGCCGACTCCATGGTGCTGGATGTCGAAGCCGACACGCCGGGCGCCCCGGCCTCCACCGCCCCCGCAGTGGATGAGGAACAACTGCATGCCCTGCTGGAACAGGCACGCGCCGAAGGCCATGCCGAGGGCCTGGAGCAGGGCCGCCAGGAAGCCCAGCAGCAGTGGCAGCAACACATGGATGACTATGTCTCCGGCACAGGCCGCGAGACGGCGCAGCGCGTGGACGCACTGCTGTCCGGCCTGGATGCCGGCTTCAAGCAGCTGCAGACGGATGCCGCGCAAGAACTGCTCAACCTGGCCTGCGACATTGCGCGCCAGGTGGTCCGCCAGGAGCTGCGCAGCCAGCCCCAGGCCCTGTTGCCCGTGGTGCGCGAGGCGCTGGACATGCTGGCCGCCGACGGCCGCGCCGCCACCGTGCGCCTGAACCCCGCCGACTTCGCCGTGCTGGACGAGGCGCTGCGCGCCGAGCATGGCGCCCAGTCCAAGGTGCAGTGGATCAGTGACGCCTCCGTCGCTCAGGGCGATGTGCGCGTGGAATCGGGCGGCGCCCAGGTCGATGCCGGCATGGACAAGCGCTGGCGCCGCGCCGTGGCCGCGCTGGGCCTGGTCTCCACCTGGTATGACGGAGAACGCGATGCCGGTTGACGCCCCGCTGGCCGACGCCGCCAAACTGACCCCCGAGCCTGCCGCCAGGCCCTGGCAGCAACTGCTGTCCAATGCCCGCGCCCGCCTGCAGGGCGACATTCCCCTGGAAACCCACGGCACGCTCACGCGCCTGACCGGCCTGGTGCTGGAGGCCACGGGCCTGCAGGTGCCCGTGGGCTCGCAGTGCTGGATACGCCAGCAGGGCCAGGACCCGGTGCTGGCAGAGGTCGTCGGCTTTGCCGGCGAACGTGCGTTTCTCATGCCTGCGGGCGACATCCAGGGCCTGTCCAGCGGCGCCATCGTGACGCCGGCCGAACCCTTTGTCGCACCGCTGCGCTTTGGCGACGGTGTCGAGCCGCCCGTGTCCCTGGCGGCCGGCGTGCTGCGCCTGCCCATTGGCAGCGGCCTGCTGGGCCGTGTCGTGGATTCGCAGGGCCAGCCCCTGGACCATGGCGGCCCGCTGGCCGACGTGAGCGCCGATCTGCTGGACCGCAACCCCATCAACGCCATGGACCGCGACCCGGTGCGCGAGACGCTGGACACCGGCGTGCGCTCGCTCAACGCCCTGCTCACCGTGGGCCGGGGCCAGCGTCTGGGTCTGTTCGCGGGCTCGGGCGTGGGCAAGTCCGTGCTGCTGGGCATGATGGCGCGCTACACCCAGGCGGACGTGATCGTGGTCGGCCTGATCGGCGAACGCGGCCGCGAGGTCAAGGAATTCGTCGAGGACATCCTCGGCGCCCAGGACCGCAGCCGCGCCGTGGTCGTCGCCGCACCGGCCGATGCGCCGCCGCTGTTGCGCATGCAGGGCGCCGCCTATGCCACGGCCATTGCCGAACATTTCCGCGACAAGGGCCAGCATGTGCTGCTGCTCATGGATTCGCTGACCCGTTATGCCATGGCCCAGCGCGAGATCGCCCTGGCCATTGGCGAGCCGCCGGCCACCAAGGGCTATCCGCCGTCGTGCTTTGCCAAGCTGCCGGCCCTGGTCGAGCGCAGCGGCAACGGCCTCAACGGCGTGGGCTCGATCACGGCCTTCTACACCGTGCTGTCCGAAGGCGATGACCAGCAGGACCCTATTGCCGACGCGGCGCGCGCCATTCTGGACGGCCACGTCGTGCTGTCGCGGGCGCTGGCCGAGTCGGGCCACTACCCGGCCATCGATATCGAGCAATCGGCCTCGCGCGTGATGCACAACGTGGTCTCGCGCGAGCACTTCGAGCTGGCACGGCGCTTTCGCGCTGTCTATTCGCGCTACCAGAAGGGGCGGGACCTGGTCCAGGTCGGCGCCTACATGGCGGGCTCGGACCCGCAGATGGATGAGGCGATACGCCTGCAGCCGGCCATGGCGGCCTTTCTGCAGCAAAGCATGTTCGAGTCGGCTTCCATGGACGAGAGCATCTCGGGCATGGCTGCCGCACTCGGTGGGCAGTGACGCGGCGACGCGGCACTGCCAAAACGCGACCAACGCGATAACGAACACAGGGAGGAAACCCCGGTATGTCGTCCTTGAATGCCTTGATGGTGGCCATCGATGCCGCGTCGCGCAAGCGTGACGAGGCGCGCCAGGCGGTGCAGGAGCGCCTGCGCTCGCAGCAGGCCGCGCAGACGCAAATGGAGCAGCTGCAGCACTATGTGCAGGAAATGCAGACGCGCTGGGGCGCGCAGGAAAACCAGTCCGTGCAGCCCGAGGTCATGTTCCACCAGTACCAGTTCATGGACCGCCTGCAGCATGCCATCGGCCTGCAGACGCGGGTGCTGGCCGACCTGGCGATCCGCCTGGAGGCCGCGCAAAAGGCCTTGATGGCCTGCGAGCTGCGGGTCAGCAGCCTGCGCAAGGTCGTCGAGGTGCGCCGCCGCGATCTGGCGCTGAGCCAGATGCGCCGCGAGCAAAAGGAGACCGATGAACGTGCGGCCATCCAGTTTTTCCGTCGCAGCTTCGGGCTGACATTCCAGGAGGCTTGACGCATGTCCACCAACCAGATCGAACAGCGCGCCGATGCGCGCAGCGCCATGCAGCGCGCCATGGAAGGCGTTCGCTCCGCGCGCGGCACGCAGCCGCCCTCCAACGACCAGGCCGCAGGCTTTTCTTCGTTGCTGGCGGCGATGGATGGCATTGGCGGATTGCCGGCGCTGGCCTCGGGCGCCCTCGGCCAGGCCTTGGGCGAGGACGGCAGTGCCGCTCTTTCCGCGCTGTCCAGCCTCAAGGGCGCAGCCAAGGACGGCCTGAAGGATGCCGCAGACCTGCTGGCCGATCCCGGCCTGGCGCAGGGCCTGCTGCAGCAGCCGCAACTGCCGCTGCAACCGCAGGCGGAGCCGACCGATATGACCACCTCGGCGCAGGCCGATGCCATGGCGCTGGCTGCCAACGGCCAGGCGCCCTGGCTCAGCCTGGTCGGGCAGACCGCCCACTTGGACGGCAAGGGCGACCGCGACATGCTGCAAGGCGTGGCGGGCGACTGGCTGTCCGGCCGGGGCAGCGCCGCCATGATGGCCCTGCGCCAGGAGCAGGGCGCCGTGGCGCACGCGGCCTTCCTGGCACCGCAGTCCGCAGCCGGTGATGCCGCAGGCACGGCGCTGGCCACGGCCAGCGCCAATGCTGCGGCCCTGGCTGCCGCTGCGGACCCCAATGCAGCCGGGACCCTCACCGATGGCGCTGCGCGCAGCACCCAAGCCCAGGCCGCCGATGTGCTGGCCGCCGTGCAGTCCGATGCGGCACTGACGGCCGCCGCCGCACGCACGGCAACCACCGCCCAGGCCACGCATGAACACACGCCCCAGGCCCTGGCGGGCGGTGTGCGGCAGGACGTGGCCCTGGCGTCGGGCATTGCGCTCAACGGCATGGCCGCAGTGCGGCCCGAAGAATGGCGCGGCCTGTTCGAGCGAGCCCGTGAAGGCGGCACCGCCTCCACGGAGTCGGCGGCGAACGGACTGCACGGCGTTGCGGCTGCCGTGGGCGCGGCCCATGCCGGCCAATCCCTGGGCCAGCAGGCGGCCGGCCAAAATGGCGCGGCCTTTGCCCAGCCCGACGCCCAGGCCCAGCCGGGCAACTCCACCGAGCGCGAGCAGCAGGTGTCCGAGCAGGTCGCCTTCTGGGTCCACAACAAGAACCAGAACGCCTCGCTGTCCGTGGAGCATGAGGGCCGGGCCATCCAGGTGCAGGTCAGCCTGCAGGGCAACGAGGCCCATGTGCGCTTTGGCGCCAGCGAAGCCCAGGCGCGTGACTGGCTGGGCAATGGTGCCGACCAACTGCGCGAGCTGCTGCAGGCCCAGGGCCTGCAACTGGCCGGCGTCAGCGTGGATGCGGGCGGCCAGTCCGGCAGCGGCGATTCGGGAAGACAGGGGGCCGACGCCCAGGCGCGCCAGGGCCGCGTGAGCGCCATGGTCGATGCCGCCGGCGTCACAGGCGGCAATGGCGCCGCGCAGGCCGGCGGTGGCCGTGCGGCAGCGGGCGGGGTGGATCTGTTCGTCTGATTCTTCCTGCGCTTCTTGCGGGGCGGCGCATGCGCCGTTTCAGGGTTTTCACAACAGGCCGGGTGGCGACAAGCTGCCCGGCCTGTGGCGTTTGAGGGCCATCAAGCCAGCGAGAAACCGGGGTTTCATGCGCTTATTCAGGCCATGGTCCGGGGTCCAATCGCCGAATAATTCCTGCCATGGGCCTGCTGCGTCATGGCGCCGCGCATGAAGCGCGTGCGCGTGGCGGTCCCGCTCACCCAGAGGAATTCCAGTGTCTGCCACACCCAATGCCGCCAACAATGCAGCTCCCGCCCCGGCCAAGGGCAAGAAGCTGATCGTGCTGATCGTCATCATTGCCGTCCTGGCCATAGGCGCAGCCGCTGCCTTCATCCTGCTGTCCAAGCGCCACAGCAGCGGCGATGAGGAAGAGGGCAGCGCCAGCAAGGCGGCCGTGACCGTGCCCACCTTCCTGCCGCTGGACAACCTGGTGGTCAATCTGTCCGATACGGGCGGCGACCGCTTCGTGCAGATCGGCATCACGCTGGAGCTGGCCGACGAGAAGACCGCCACCACGGTCAAGCAATACCTGCCCAGCATCCGCAACGGCATCCTGATGCTGGTGTCCCAGCGCACGGCCGAGGAGCTGCTGGAGCGCGAAGGCAAGGAGCGCCTGGCAGCCGACGTGCTCAACGAAGTCTCGGCCCCGCTGGGCTACGGCAGCCAAGCCAAGGCCAAGAAGCGCAGCCGCGACGAGGATGCCGAGGACGAAGACGGCGAGCGCCGCCGCTCCTCCGCTGGCAAGAACCCGGTGCGCCGCGTGCTCTTCTCCAGCTTCATCATTCAGTAACCGGGGAGGCCAGGCGCCATGAGCGATTCGTTTCTCTCCCAGGAAGAAGTCGATGCCCTTTTGGAGGGTGTGACCGGCGAGAGCCAGAAATCCACGACCGAGGAGGTCGAGGCGGGCATCATCCGCCAGTACGACATCTCCAGCCAGGAGCGCATCGTGCGCGGGCGCATGCCGACGATGGAAATCGTCAACGAGCGCTTTGCCCGCAACTTCCGCATCGGCCTGTTCAACTTCATCCGCCGCAGCCCCGAAGTGTCTGTGGGCACGGTGTCGGTGCAGCGCTACAGCGCCTTCCTGCGCGAGCTGGTGGTGCCCACCAACTTCAACATCGTCGCCATCCGTCCGCTGCGCGGCAGCGGCCTGGTGGTCTGCGACCCTTCGCTGGTGTTCGGTGTCATCGATACGCTGTACGGCGGCACGGGCCGGCTGCAGACGCGTATCGAAGGACGTGACTTCTCGCACACCGAGCAGCGCGTGATCAACCGCCTGGTCAACGTGATCTGCGAGGAATACAAGAAGGCCTGGCACGGCATCTATCCGCTGGAGCTGGGCTACCAGCGTTCGGAGATGCAGCCGCAGTTCGCCAACATCGCCACGCCCAGCGAAATCGTCGTGTCCACGGCCTTTCAGCTGGAGATCGGCGACATCTCGGGCTCCATCCACATCTGCATGCCCTATGCAACGCTGGAGCCCATCCGTGATGTGCTGTATTCCTCGACACAGGGCGACTCCATCGAAGTGGACCGCCGCTGGGTCAAGGTGCTCAAGCGCGAGATCCAGGCCGCCGAGGTGACCCTGGTGGCCGAACTGGCACGTGCCGACGCCACGGTGGAGCAGCTGCTGGCCATGCGCCCCGGCGATTTCATCGAACTCGACCGCGAGCCGCTGATCCGCGCCTCCATTGGCGGCGTTCCGATTTTCGAGTGCCAGTACGGCACTCACAACGACAAGTACGCAATCCGCGTCGAGAACTGCCTGCGTGGCGCCGACGCTGGCTGGATGGGAGAAAACAATGGCAACTGAAGATACGCAAAAGCCCGCTGGCGATGATCCGTTCTCGGGCTGGGCAGAGGCATTGGACGAGCAGCGCGAGCGCGACGCCAAGCTGGAAGAGGAGCAGGGCGGCCCGCTGACGGGCGAGCCCGTGCGTCCCTACGCCGGTGGCGGCGATGTGCCGGTCAACGACATCAACATGGTGCTGGACATTCCGGTGCAGCTGTCGGTGGAGCTGGGCCGCACCAAGGTGCCGATCAAGTACATCCTGCAACTGGCCCAGGGCTCGGTGGTCGAGCTCGACGCACTGGCCGGCGAGCCCATGGACGTGCTGGTCAACGGCTACCTGATCGCCCAGGGCGAGGTGGTGGTGGTCAACGACAAGTTCGGTATCCGCCTGACCGACGTGGTCACGCCGTCCGAGCGCCTGCGCCGGGTCAGCCGTGGCTGAGAGCGCTGGCATGGGCCCGCTGTGGCCGACCCTGCTCACGGTGGTGGCCCTGGTCACGGCCATGGCCGCTCTGCCCTGGCTGCTGCGCCGCTTCCAGCAGCGCACGGCTGCGCTGCGCGGTGCCGCCGGCCTGCAGTCGCGGGTGCTGGGCGCCGTGGGCGTGGGCCCGCAGCAGCGGGTGGTGACGGTGGAAGTGGGCGAGGGCGCGCAGACCGTGCGTCTGGTGCTGGGCGTCACGGCGCAAAGCATCCAGTGCCTGCATGTGCTGCAGGCCCCTGCCCCTGCTGATTTTTCGGCTGCGATGGCGCAAGCGCGCAGCCTGCCTGCGGACGGTGCGAATGTCTGAATATTCCTGCAAGCGCCCGGCGCGCACGCTGAGCCAGGCCGCTGGCGCCGCAGCGCTGGCGCTGTGCTGCGCCACGCCCCTGGCTTCCTGGGCACAGGGCGCGCCCGCCAGCCTTCCGCTGGTCATCGGCCAGGGCAGCGGTGGCACCAGCTTCTCGGTGCCCATCCAGACCCTGCTGTTCTTCACGGCGCTGTCCTTCCTGCCGGCCATCCTTTTGATGATGACGGGCTTCACCCGCATCGTCATCGTGCTGTCGCTGATGCGCCAGGCGCTGGGCACGCAGTCGGCGCCGCCCAACCAGGTGATCATCGGCCTGTCGCTGTTCCTGACGCTGTTCGTCATGGGCCCCACCCTGGACCGCGTGTACCAGGAGGCCTACGTGCCCTACACCACGAATGCCGTGACCTTCGAGCAGGCCATTGAGAAGGCCGAGGCGCCCATGCGCGACTTCATGCTCAAGCAGACGCGCCAGTCGGACTTTGCGCTGTTCGCGCGGCTGGCCAAGCTCGATGCAGGCGTCACCAGCGAGACCGCACCGCTGCGCGTGCTGGTGCCCGCCTTCGTGACCAGCGAGCTGAAGACCGCGTTCCAGATCGGCTTCATGATCTTCATTCCCTTCCTGGTCATCGACATGGTCGTGTCCTCGATCCTCATGTCCCTGGGCATGATGATGCTGTCGCCCGTGCTGGTGGCCCTGCCGTTCAAGCTCATGCTCTTCGTGCTGGCCGATGGCTGGAACCTGCTCATAGGCTCGCTGGCCGCCAGCTTCGCCGTCTAGCCCCGCTCTTTTTTGGAAATCCTTCCATGACCTCCCAATACGTGCTCACCTTCGGCCGCGAGGCACTGACCTTGCTGCTCATGATCTCCATGCCCGTGCTGGGCGTGGTGCTGGCCGTGGGCCTGGCCGTCAGCGTCTTCCAGGCGGTGACCCAGGTGCATGAGGCCACGCTGGCCTTCGTGCCCAAGCTCATCTCCGCCGTGCTGGTGTTTGCCATTGCCGGTCCGTGGATGCTGAGCACGCTGGTGGACTTCATCCGCCGCACCATCGAGACCATTCCGCAGGCGGTGGGCTGAGCCCTGCGCCGCGCACTGGAAACGCCACTGTGATCACCTTCAGCGAAGCCCAACTGGTGGCGTGGCTGTCGCCCGTTCTCTGGCCGTTTCTGCGCGTGCTGGCCATGTTCTCCGTGGCCCCCGTGTTCTCGCAGCGCGTCATTCCCATGCGGCTGAAGATCGGCCTGGCCTTCCTGGTTGCGGTGTGCGCGCAGCCCGTGCTGGGCGACCAGCCCGTGATCGGCATCAACTCGCCGCAGGCGCTGGGCACGCTGATTCAGCAGGTCGGCGTGGGGCTGGCCGTGGGCTTTGCCGTGCGCCTGGTGTTTGCCGCCGTCGAGGTCGCAGGCGAGGTGGTCGGCCTGCAGATGGGCCTGAACTTCGCCAGCTTCTTCGATCCGACCACGAATGCCCAGCTCAGCGCCGTGGCGCGCTTCATGGTCCAGATTTCTACGCTGCTGTTCATCGTCATCAACGGGCACCTGCTGGTGCTGATGGCCGTGCTCAAGAGTTACGAGGCGTTTCCTGTGGACGGCAGCTTCCTGCAGGCCATCAACCAGATGCGGCTGCACGAGATGGGGGCGGCGGTCTTCGCCAGTGCCTTCTGGATCGCCCTGCCCATGGTCGCCATGCTGCTGTTCGTGAACCTGGTGCTGGGCATCATTTCGCGCGTGGCACCGCAGATGAACATCTATGCCGTGGGTTTTCCCGTCACGCTCACCGTGGGCCTGACGGGATTGATGGCCACGCTGCCGCTGCTCGAGCAGCCCCTGGTCGCCTTGCTGCAGCGCGGCATCGCGGTATTTGGTACTTCAATGTAAGCAGTTGTGAAAAACAACAGATTTACAGGCCTGTCGGCCGCAAAAGCCTCAGATCAGCTGGTTGTGGATGGCGTAGGCCGTGAGTTCGGCATTGCTGCTCATCTGCAGTTTTTCCAGCACGCGCGCCCGGTAGACGCTGACGGTCTTGGGGCTGAGCATCAGCTCGGTGGCGATGTCGGTCAGCCGCTGGCCGGCCGCGATCTTGATCAGCGTCTGCAGCTCGCGCTCGGACAGGCTTTCATGCGGCACCTGGGGTGCGGGCTGGGCCAGGCTGTCGGCCAGCATCTGGGCTACTTCGGACGTCAGGTACTTGCGCCCCGTGGCCACGGTGCGCACCGCCTCGATCAGCAGCACCGGGTCGCCTGCCTTGTTGGCGTAGCCCTGCGCGCCCGCCTTCAGGCAGCGCAGCGCGTACTGATCCTCGGGGTACATGGAGACCATGAGCACCTTGATCAGCGGATGGGTTTCGCGCACGCTGGCCAGGGCTTCCAGGCCACTGCGGCCGGGCATGTTGATGTCCAGCAGCAGCACGTCGCAGGTGGCGGTGCGCAGCTGTTCTCGCAGTTCGGCATAGCTGCCTGCTTCGGCGGTGACGCTGATGTCCACTGCCTCGGCCAGGGTGTCACGGATGCCCCGGCGCAGCACCGCATGGTCGTCGCACAGCACCACGTGGATCAAAGTCGGCCTCCTGGAAAAAGGGTCACGCCGCCATGGCGTTCAGCATTCATTGCCCGGGATATTAGGGCAAGTGCCGCCATCGTCCAGCGGAATGGAGACGATGACCGAGGTTCCTCGCCCGGCTTGACTGCTGACATCCAGCCAGCCCTGAACGGTGCGCGCACGCTCGCCCAGACCGCGCAAACCGAAGGATTCGGGCTTGTCGCGCGCGCCTTCGGCCAGGCCCACGCCGTCGTCCGTCACCTCCAGCGTGAGAAAGCCTTCGCGGTCCGAGAGATCGATGTCCACATGGCGTGCCTGGGCATATTTGCCGACGTTGGTCAGCGCCTCCTGGGCCGTGCGGTAGGCCACGACCTGGATGTCGGGCGCGATGTCCATGCTCTCGCGGCTGCTGCGCACCCGGGTGGGCACGCCCGTGCGGCGCTCGAAATTCTCGGCCAGCCACTGCACGGCGGCCACCAGTCCCTGGTCCAGCACGGGCGGGCGCAGGTTCATCATGATGCGCTGGCTTGCACCCAGCGCATGCTCCAGCATTTCCAGCGCGGCCAGCGCATGCTCGCGCAGTCCGCCCTCGGGCGCATTGCGCGCAATCCAGGCCACATCGAACTTCACCGAGGTCAGCGAGCCGCCGATGTCATCGTGGATCTCGCGGGCAATGCTGGCGCGCTCGCGCTCGGTGGAGGTCTGCAGATGCTCGGTCAGATCGGCCAGGCGACGCTCGGACGCCGCCAGCTCGGCCGCCGCGCGGCGGCGCGCCAGGCGGGCCTCGTGCACTTCCAGCGCATGCGAGACCACATGGGGCAGGCGCGTGATGTGGTCCTTGAGCAGGTAGTCGCTGATGCCCTCGCGCATCACGTCCACGGCGGCCGACTCGCCGATGGCGCCGGACAGCAGCACAAAGGGCGGATGCCCGGGCTGGCGGCGCACCAGCTCCCAGGCGTCCAGCGCCGTGAAGCCGGGCAGGTGGTAGTCGGCCAGGATGAGGTCGAATGCCTGGCTCTGCAGCGCGGCTGCGGCATCATCGAGCAGGTCGACCGCGACAATCTCGCAGACCAGTCCGCCGCGCAGCAGGCTCAGCCGCGCCAGCGCCTGGTCGGCCGCCGAATCCTCGATGTGCAGTATGCGCAAGGGCTTGTGCGGTGGTCTGGCATCCCCGGGGGCGCTATCATGAGATACATTTTGGAACATAAATGCAAGTGGTCGTGTATATCAAGGGATGCGCTGCATTCCTGGGGACGATTGACAAGGGCTGGCCATGCTGCAGAGCATGGCGAACATTGGGCTGAAACGCTGGTGGTGGAGTAACAATGCAGTCAATGCACAAGCCTTCGGGCGAGCCTGCCGTCCCCATGCCCGTCATGGTGGCCGCAGACCTGCAGGATGCCTTGCTGGTGGCGATGCGCGATCTGCAGCGCCTGGAAGGCCTTCTCAATCATGCAACGCAGAACCTGCTGGACCGTTTCGACGAGACCCACGGCCAGCTGGCCGGTGAGGCGCTAGGCGCCTTGCCCGAGCTGGACGCCGCGCGGTCCACGCTTCGGTTGGCGGTGACCGAGTTGCAGTTTCACGACATGTCCTCCCAGTTGATCGCCCATATTACGAAGATTTTGCAAGGCTGCGCGTTCCAGTTGGCCGCAGCCACCATGGGCGTGGACGAGGGGGAGGACGATTCCCTGGGCCTGCCGGCGATACCCGACCGGCCCAATCCCGTCACGCAAAGCGAGATGGATGCTGGCTCGGTCGAGCTGTTCTGACCACTGACCATGCACTCTTCTACCTTTTATTGCCCGTCTGTTGGAGCTATACATGCGATCGATTCTGGCTGTTGATGATTCCCCCTCGATGCGAAAGATGGTGGCGTTCACCCTCGCAGGGGCGGGATTTCGCGTTGTGGAGGCGGTTGACGGCGTGGATGCGCTCGAAAAGGCACAGCTCGAACAAGTCGACCTGGTGCTGGCCGACCAGAACATGCCGCGTCTGGATGGCATCGGTCTGACCCGCAAGCTGCGCGAAGACCCCAAGTTCCAGAACACGCCGATTCTCATTCTCACCACCGAATCCAGCGACCAGATGAAGCAGGCCGGACGCGCCGCGGGCGCCACGGGCTGGCTGGTCAAGCCCTTCGATCCAAACCGTTTGATCGAAGTCATTCAGAAAGTAATGCGTTGAGCCGATAAGTACGGGCAACAGGAAACAGCAGGACCAAAGATGGCGGATCTACACCAGGATGGGGCAGGAGCGGGCGCAGACTTCGACCTGAGCCAGTTCTATCAAATCTTCTTCGAAGAAGCGGCCGAGAACCTCGACCAGATGGAGCAGATGCTGCTGAATCTGGATCTGTCAGCGGCCAATGACGAGGAACTCAACGGCATCTTCCGATGCGCGCACTCGATCAAGGGCGGGGCGGCCACCTTCGGCTTTGCCGACGTGACCGAGCTGACGCACCGCATGGAGTCGCTGCTCGACCGGCTGCGCCGGCACGAGATCACACCGATTCCGGAGATGGTCGATGTGTTGCTGGAGTCGGCTGATGCCAGCCGCAGCCTGCTGGCACGCCACCAGGCCGGCAACGAGGGCGAGGCCCTGTCCACCACGGATCTGGTGGCACGCATCGAGACGCTGGCGGAAGGCCGCAGCGCCGTACCTGCAGCGGCAGCGCCGGCTCCCGCACCGACCCCGGCTCCAGCCCCTGTGGCTGCGCCAGCGCAGGCTCCGGCCCCGGTTGCTGCAGCACCTTTCTCGGGCGGCGCCGTCGGCACGGCACCCAGCAGCGGCGGACGTTCGCTGCATATCCTGATCGGTCCGCTGGAGCGCCTGGAGATGGCCGAGGCCATCAAGGAGCTGTTCCGCGACATTCCGGGCCTGGGACGCATCGAGGACCTGGCCTGCGATCAGCCGCAAAGCCGCCTCTTTGACGTGCAGACCTCGTCCACCGACGACGACCTGCTCGATCTGTTCGCCTTCCACGTGGCCAAGGAGCAGGTCCGCATCACGGCGGCCGGAGCCCCTGCCGAGGCAGCACCCGCAGCGGTGGCGGCGCAAGCCCCGGCTGCTGAAGAGCATGCGCACGACCCTGATGCCGCCCTGGCCTCGGCCGCCATCCCGCCTGCCGATGAGGCCTATGGCTTCTTCAACGGCGCGCCCGGCATGCCCCAGGCCGATGGCGCGCTGGCCATCCAGCCGGCCGGCGCCGTGGCCAAGCCCGCCGCCAAGACGGCGGCCCAGACGCAGCAGGCGCAGATGGAGTCCACCAGCATCCGCGTGTCGGTGTCCAAGGTCGACCAGCTCATCAACCTGGTGGGCGAGCTGGTCATCACCCAGGCCATGCTGGCGCAAAACAGCCACGGACTGGACGCATCGGCCTACCAGCAACTGCTGGCAGGCCTGGCCGACCTGGATCGCAATACGCGCGATCTGCAGGAGTCGGTGATGTCCATCCGCATGATTCCCATGTCCACCGTGTTCAGCCGTTTCCCGCGCATGCTGCGCGACCTGGCCGGCAAGCTGGGCAAGAAGATCGACCTGATCACTCTGGGCGAGGCCACGGAGCTGGACAAGGGACTGGTCGAAAAGATCACCGACCCGCTGACCCATCTGGTGCGCAACAGCGTGGACCACGGCATCGAAATGCCCGAGGACCGCCTGGCGGCCGGCAAGTCCGAGCACGGCACGCTGACGCTGGCAGCCTCCCATCAGGGCGGCTCCATCGTCATCGAGGTGCGCGACGACGGGCGCGGCATGAACCGCGAGCGGATTCTGCAGAAGGCCCGCGAGCGCGGCATGGATGTCTCGGACAACATGCCCGATCAGGAGGTCTGGCAACTGATCTTCGCGCCGGGCTTCTCCACGGCCGACGTCGTCACCGACGTGTCCGGGCGCGGCGTGGGCATGGACGTGGTCAAGCGCAATATCGCGGCGCTGGGCGGCTCGGTCGAGATCGAGTCCACCCAGGGCAAGGGCATGCGCGTGGCCGTTCGCCTGCCGCTGACCCTGGCCATCATGGATGGCATGTCGGTCGGCGTCAGCGACGAGGTCTACATCCTGCCGCTGTCCTCGGTGGTCGAGTCCTTCCTGGTCAAGGCCGAAGACGTGAACACCGTGGCCAACGGCACGCAGCTGGTCAAGGTGCGCGACGAGTACATGCCCGTGTTCGCGCTGGAAAAGACCTTCCGCGTGCCGCGCAGCGACACCAGCCAGTCCAGCAACATCATGGTGGTTGTCGAGTCCGACGGCAGCCGCGTGGCCCTGCTGGTCGACGAGCTGCTGGGCCAGCACCAGGTGGTGGTCAAGAACCTTGAATCGAACTACCGCAAGGTGCCCAACGTTTCGGGCGCCACCATCCTGGGCGATGGCACGGTGGCGCTGATTCTGGACACCGGCGCGCTGGTGCGTCGTGCACGCCACTGAACGGGACAGGGATACCTGACCACAATCGACGGCGCCGCAGGCAGTGCCTGTGCGCCGCCAAGAAACCATGGCCTTCGCCACCACGGCGCGGGCCCGACAGTTGAGGAGCTGAGCAATGAGCGTGATCGCTAAGACCGCAGAAGGCGTCGCCACCGGCGCGCGCGAGTACCTGACCTTCCGCCTGGACCAGGAGGAATACGGCATCGACATCCTGAAGGTGCAGGAAATCCGCGGCTACGAGCCGCCGACCCGCATCGCCAATGCGCCGGAATTCATCAAGGGCGTGGTCAATCTGCGCGGCACCATCGTGCCCATCGTGGACATGCGGCTGAAGTTCAACTGCTCCCAGGTGGAATACAACAGCTTCACCGTCGTCATCATCCTGAACCTGCGCAACCGCGTGGTGGGCATCGTGGTGGACTCGGTCAGCGACGTGATGGAACTGGCTCCCGAAGCCGTGCGCCCCGCGCCGGACATCGAAAGCGCCATCGACAGCGGCTGCATTCTGGGCCTGGGTTCCGTGGGCGAGCGCATGCTCATCCTGCTGGACATCGAAAAGCTCATGAACAACGTGGACATGGGCCTGGTCGCCTCGGTCGACTGAGACCCGTTCTTGCACTGAGCGCCCTCATGCGATCCGGCTCTTCCAATGCGGCACTGGCCGCACGTCCCGTCGCCGACGACGGGGATGCCAACGGGCCCCTGGCCCAGGGGCGCGAATTCGAATGGTCGTCGCGGGACTTTGCCCGCGTACAGGCGCTGATCTACCAGCGGGCCGGCATCAGCCTGCACGATGGCAAGCACGCCATGGTCTACAGCCGCCTGTCGCGGCGCCTGCGCGAGACGGGCTACGACAGCTTCTCCACCTACCTGGACTGGCTGGAGTCGCAGTCCGACGGCGTGGAGTGGCAGGAGTTCGTGAACGCGCTGACCACCAATCTCACGGCGTTCTTTCGCGAGCAGCACCATTTCGAGATCTTTGCCCAGCATCTGCGCAGCAAGCCGGCCGGCACGGCCTGGAAGGTCTGGTGCAATGCGGCCTCGACCGGGGAAGAGCCTTACTCCATCGTCATGACGGCGCTGGAAGCGCTGGGTGCCACGCCCAGCTTTCAGCTGCAGGCCAGCGACATCGACTCGCGCGTGCTGGACACGGCATCGGCCGGCGTCTACCGCGCCGAAAGCATCAAGGGCATGAGCGCCGAGCGCCTGCACCGCTTCTTCCTGCGGGGCAAGGCAGGCAATGCAGGCCTGGTGCGCGTCAAGCCCGAACTGCGCCGCCTGGTGGAGTTCCTCAACGTCAACCTGATCCGTGACGACTGGCCGTTCCGCGACCCCTTCGACGTGGTCTTCTGCCGCAACGTGATGATCTACTTCGACGCGGCCACGCAGCGCCGCGTGCTGGAGCGCATCCACCGCGTGATGAAGCCCGGTGGCCTGTTGTTCGTCGGGCATGCCGAGAACTTCAGTGAATCGCGCGATCTGTTCACGCTCAAGGGGAAGACCGTCTATGAGCGCCGCTGACGCAGGTCCTGCCGCACGCCAGGAGGTGCTCCCATGATCGGAGACCGCCCTGCCTTCGCACCGCCACCGGCGCCCTCGGAGCGCCGCCGGATGCCGCGCATCAACAGCTATACCGCTGCAGACTATCCGGCGCCGGGCGATCCGGTGCCGCGTTCCTCGCTGGAGCAGCTCAAGCGCCAGCAGCGCTACCCTGGCGAGGCTTCGTTCTTCTATTACGACCCGCATTTCCAGCACAACGCCGTCAAGGTGCTGCCCGGCGAATACTTTGTCTCCAACGAGGATGTGATCCTGGTCACCGTGCTGGGCTCTTGCATCTCGGCCTGCATCTGGGACCGCACCATGCGCGTGGGCGGCATGAACCATTTCATGCTGCCCGACGGCGACTCTGCCGATGCATCGGGCCGCTACGGCTCGTACGCCATGGAGTTGCTGATCAACGAAATGCTCAAGCTCGGTGCCCGGCGCGAGTCGCTGCAGGCCAAGATCTTCGGCGGCGGGCAGGTGATGCACAACTTCACCACCATGAACGTGGGCGAACGCAATACCGCCTTCGTCACGCAGTACCTGCAGACCGAACGCATCCCCATCGTCTCGGAGGATGTGCTGGACATCTACCCTCGCAAGGTGGTGTTCTTCCCCGCCAGCGGCAAGGCCATGGTCAAGCGCCTGGCACATGCCCATCCGGAGGAACTGGTACAGCAGGAATTCACACGCGGCAATGCAGCCGTCGTGGCACGCAATACGGCAGGCGGCTCGGTCGACCTGTTTTGAGGAAGGTTCAAAGGAATGGACAGGAAAATCAGGGTGATCGTGGTGGACGACTCTGCGCTGGTGCGCAGTCTGCTGTCCGAGATCATCAATCGCCAGCACGACATGGAATGCATCGGCTCGGCCAATGACCCGCTGATCGCACGCGAAATGATCCGCGAGATGAATCCCGACGTGATCACGCTCGATGTGGAAATGCCGCGCATGGATGGCATCGACTTCCTGGGCCGGCTCATGCGCCTGCGTCCCATGCCGGTGGTCATGATCTCCACGCTGACCGAACGCGGCGCCGAGGTCACCATGCGTGCACTGGAGCTGGGTGCCATCGACTTCGTGGCCAAGCCGCGCGTGGGTGTCTCCAACGGCCTGCAGGAACTGGCCGCGCAGATCGTGGACAAGATCCGCGTTGCTGCCGTGGCCCAGGTACGGCGTCTGCCGGTCGCTCCCCGCAGTGCAGCCTCTGCCGCAGGCAGCGCGGCAGCGCCGGTCGCTTCCTCTGCGGGTTCGGCCGTGCCGCGCCAGGCTGCACCGACGTCGCTGCTGGGGCGGCTTTCCACGGAGAAGCTGGTTGCCATCGGCGCCTCCACGGGCGGCACCGAGGCCATCCGCGAAGTGCTCACCCATCTGCCGGCCGACTGCCCGGCCATCGTCATCACCCAGCACATGCCGCCGGGCTTCACCACCAGCTTCGCGGCCCGGCTCAACAGCCTGTGCCAGATGACCGTGAAGGAAGCGCAGCACGGCGAGCGCCTGCTGCCCGGTCATGCCTATATCGCTCCGGGTGGCAAGCATTTCTCCGTGCAGCGCAGCGGCGCCAACTATGTCGCCGTGGTCGATGACAGCCCGCCGGTGAATCGCCACAAGCCTTCGGTCGAAGTGCTGTTCAAGTCGGTGGCCGCCTGCGCGGGCCGCAACGCCTACGGCATCATGCTCACCGGCATGGGCGCCGATGGCGCGGTCGCCATGCGCGAAATGCGCGATGCAGGCAGCTACAACCTCGTGCAGGACGAGGCCAGCTGCATCGTCTTCGGCATGCCGCGCGAGGCCATCGCCCACGGCGCTGCCGACGAAGTGCTGCCCCTCAACCAGATCGCCGCCGCCTTGCTGGGCAAGCTGCGCATAGGTTCGGACCAGGTGCACCACCGCATCTGAGCGCAACGGCCGGCTCTGGCGGCTTCCATGAAAAAAGAGCGCATGGCGCTCTTTTTTTCGTCAGTTCGACACGGTGCTTACTCGGACAAGGCGCTCCAGCGCTCCAGCGCCTCCATCAGTTGCTCATCGATCTCGCCATCGCGCTGGTGCAACTGAACGGCGCGGGAGTTGTCGTTGGCATACAGCGAGCCATCGGCCAGGGACTCGCGAATGGATTTCTGCTCCGCCTCCAGAGATGCAATGGTCTCGGGCAACTGATCGAGCTCGCGCTGCTCCTTGTAGCTGAGCTTGCGCTTGGGCTTGCTGTCGCTGCGAACCGCCGTCGGCTTGGCCTCTTCCTTGGCAGGCTTGGGCTGTGCAGCCTCGGCCAGATCCTGGCTGCGGCGCGACTGGTCCAGCCAGTCCTGCACGCCGCCTTCGTATTCGCGCCACTTGCCCGGCCCTTCCCAGGCAATGGTGCTGGTGACCACGTTGTCCAGGAAACTGCGGTCATGGCTGACCAGGAACACCGTGCCGTCGTAGTTCTGCAGCAGGTCTTCCAGCATCTCCAGCGTCTCGATATCGAGGTCGTTGGTCGGCTCGTCCAGAACCAGCACATTCGCGGGACGGGCAAACAGGCGCGCCAGCAGCAGGCGGTTGCGCTCGCCGCCGGACAGTGAACGCACAGGAGAGTGAGCGCGTGCCGGAGAGAACAGGAAGTCCGACAGATAGCTCTTCACGTGCTTTTTCTGGTTGCCGATCTCTATCCACTCGCTGCCAGGGCTGATGAAGTCCTCCAGCGTGGCATCCATATTGATCTGGTGCCGCATCTGGTCGAAGTAAGCCACCTGCAGATTCGCACCCAGCCGCACGTTGCCGCTGTCAGGCGCCAGTTCGCCCAGAATCATCTTGAGCAGCGTCGTCTTGCCGGCACCATTGGGCCCGATCAGTCCCACCTTGTCACCGCGCAGGATGGTGGCGCTGAAATGCGAGACGATCTGCTTGTCGCCAAAGGACTTGGCCACATCGGTCAGCTCGGCCACGATCTTGCCCTGGTAGCCATCGCCCCGGCCCGAGGCAATGTCCATCTTCACCCCGCCCAGCACATCACGGCGGGCAGCGCGGTTGGCCCGCAACTGCTCCAATCGGCCGATGCGGCTCTGGCTGCGCGTGCGGCGCGCCTCCACGCCCTTGCGGATCCACACCTCCTCCTGGGCCAGCAGCTTGTCGGCCTTGGCGTTGATCACGGCTTCCTGGGCCAGCTGATCTTCCTTGGTTTGCTGGTATTGAACGAAATTGCCGGGATAGGAGCGCAGCGTTCCACGATCCAGCTCCACGATGCGCGTGGAGACGCGGTCCAGGAAGGAGCGGTCGTGGGTAATGGTCACCACGCTGCCCTTGAAGTTCAGCAGCAGCTCCTCCAGCCACTCGATGGCATCCAGGTCCAGGTGGTTGGTCGGCTCGTCCAGCAGCAGCACGTCAGGACGGGCCACCAGCGCCTGGGAAAGCGCAACGCGCTTCTTCATCCCCCCGGACAACGTGCCCACCAGGGCGTCGGGATCCAGGTGCAGCCGCTGCAGCGTCTCTTCCACGCGCTGCTCCCAATTCCAGGCGTCATAGGCCTCGATCTGGGACTGCAGCGCATCGAGATCCTCGCCCTCGCCACCCGCCAGATAGCGCTCGCGCACGGCGATCACCTCGGCAATGCCGGCGGACGCCGACTCGAAGATCGTCTGCTCGGGCACAAGCACCGGCTCCTGCGCCACATAAGTAATGCGGATACCGGACTGCGTCTGGACCTGGCCGTCATCGGCCTTGGCCAGTCCGCCAAGAATCTTCAACAAAGAGGACTTCCCTGCGCCGTTTCGACCGATCAGGCCCACACGTTCGCCGCTCTCCAGGGAAAACTGGGCGTGGTCGAGAAGCGCCACATGCCCGAACGCCAGTTGGGCGTCTATCAAAGTAATCAATGCCATCGTGCGCGCATTATCTATGCGGGCCCGATTCCTGGTGCAGGCAGCAAGGCCTCCCCGCCCGGAGCCTGCCCGCAGGGCAGGCTCCGGGCCGGTTTCAGAGGGCGGGGCGCTGGCTTCTTCACGGGTCTGCAAGGAAGTTCACGAATTTCACGCCATCGGTAAAAACCCATGCTATAGTTCGATCCCTCGTCGCCACACTGCCTTGCAGACAGCGATGAGTCAGAAAAGTCTTGTGGACAGCACGAAAAAACGTGCTACAATGCAAGGCTCTGCTGAAGAGAAGCGATGCAGATCGCTGGTGTTGAAAAGATCGAAGAAATTTGATTGCAACGACGCTAAA
>Ga0209370_1000105_pt1 | contig 187978 bp, 163 predicted proteins | sample AgamicAtPrz_FD_187164 | JGI IMG/M metagenome (GOLD analysis project Ga0209370, IMG submission 187164) | Agave microbial communities from Guanajuato, Mexico - At.P.rz (SPAdes) (version 2) | ecosystem: Host-associated > Plants > Phyllosphere > Phylloplane/Leaf | place: Guanajuato, Mexico...
GCAGGTTTTCCAGCAGCTGATCGCGTTCTGCGCTGTTTTCGGATTCGATAACGGCACGACGGGAAACAACAACGTTGTTACGCTTCTGGTCCAGCTTGATTACTTTGAACTCAAGCTCTTTGCCTTCGAGGTGCAGGGTGTCACGGACTGGACGAACGTCTACCAGGGAGCCCGGCAGGAACGCACGAATACCATTCAGCTCAACAGTGAAGCCGCCTTTAACTTTGCCGTTGATAACACCGACCACAGTTTCAGCTTCTTCGTAAGCTTTTTCCAGCGTGATCCATGCTTCGTGACGTTTAGCTTTTTCACGAGAAAGCAGGGTTTCGCCGAAGCCGTCTTCCACTGCATCCAGTGCAACGTCAACTTCGTCACCAACCTGGATTTCCAGCTCGCCCTGGGCGTTCTTGAACTGCTCTGCCGGAATGGCGGACTCAGATTTCAGACCGGCGTCAACCAGTACTACGTCTTTGTCGATAGCAACAACAACACCACGAACGATGGAACCCGGGCGGGTTTCGATTTCTTTTAAGGATTCTTCAAACAGTTGAGCAAAAGATTCAGTCATGTTTAATCTTCAGGTTAATATAACGTCCACCGAGCTCCATGCCGGATGGGGTTGTTTCACATACCCGCCGTCAATCCATTGCAGCGGGGGTACTGCTAAATCGGTCGCGATTACGCGAGAGCCAATTTCTGGCGCGCATATTGTAGCGCTTTTTCAATCACTTGCTCAATAGATAAACTGGTTGAATCCAGCACTAACGCATCTTCTGCGGGAACAAGTGGTGCGACGGCGCGGTTACGATCGCGGTCATCGCGCTCTTTTATCTCGGATAAAAGGCGATCAAAGTTAACACTAAACCCCTTTTCCTGCAACTGAAGCATACGGCGGTGCGCGCGTTCTTCCGATGAGGCGTCAAGGAATATTTTTACCGGTGCATCGGGGAAAACCACCGTGCCCATGTCACGCCCGTCGGCGATTAAACCCGGCGCATCGCGGAACGCGCGTTGACGGCGCAGCAGCGCTTCACGCACGCGCGGGAAGGCGGCAACCTGAGAAGCCGCATTCGCCACCTCCTGGGTGCGGATTTCACCGCTTACGTCTTCCCCTTCCAGAATCACTTCAAGATTGCCGTCGGTAGAGACAAAGCGTACATCAAGATGGGCCGCCAGCGGCACCAGGGCCTCTTCTGACGCCACATCAACATGGTGGTGCAGCGCCGCCAGCGCCAGTACGCGATAGATTGCGCCCGAATCTAAAAGATGCCATTGCAGAGATTCCGCCATCGCTTTACACAGCGTACCTTTCCCTGCACCACTTGGCCCATCAATGGTGATTACCGGGGCAATTGCCGTCATCTTTTTCTCCTTAATCAGGCATAGCGTTTACGTGAACGCCGCGCATTATACGCAGCAATTTGCGCAACTGTTACCTTTGCATGCAAATTGCGGAATGATTGAAGCAGAGTGTAGAAGAAATGGGCGATGAGCGTTGTCAGAAAGCGTAAGCAAATGCCGCATCAATAGATGCGGCATTATTTATCAGGCAGGCGTACTGATGCGCGCGAGCTGTTCGAAATAGTCGGGGAAGGTTTTAGCGGTACATTTCGGATCGAGGATGGTGACCGGCGTATCGGACAGCGCCACCAGCGAGAAGCACATCGCCATGCGGTGATCGTTATAGGTACCGATCTCCGCCGCCTGCAGCGTGGCCGGAGGGATGACGCGAATATAGTCATCGCCCTCTTCCACCTCTGCGCCAACTTTACGCAGTTCGGTCGCCATCGCAAAGAGGCGGTCGGTCTCTTTTACGCGCCAGTTATAGATGTTGCGAAGCGTTGTCGTACCTTTGGCAAACAGCGCCGCGGTGGCGATGGTCATGGCCGCATCCGGAATATGGTTCATGTCCATATCGATGGCGTTCAGCTCACCCCGGGTGCAGGAGATGAAATCATCGCCCCAGGTGACCACCGCGCCCATTTTTTCCAGCACGTCGGCAAAACGAATATCACCCTGCACGCTGTTACGGCCAATACCGGTGACCTTTACCGTACCGCCTTTAATCGCCCCGGCCGCCAGGAAATAGGAGGCCGAAGAGGCATCGCCTTCAACCAGGTAGTCTCCAGGAGAGCGGTACCGCTGCGCGCCGCGAACCACAAAACGCTGGTACGCCTGGTTTTCAACCTCCACGCCAAAGGTTTTCATCAGGTGCAGGGTAATATCGATATAAGGTTTAGAAACCAGATCGCCCTTAATGGTGATGACAGTATCCTGCGGCGCCAGCGGCGCGGCCATCAGCAGTGCGGTTAAAAACTGGCTGGAGACGCTGCCGTCTACCTCAACGTTACCGCCGGTAAAACCACCCCGCAGGCGCAGCGGCGGGTAATTTTCCTGCTCCAGATAGTCAATCTGCGCGCCGCCCTGACGCAGGGCATCCACCAGGTGGCCAATCGGACGCTCTTTCATCCGCGGCTCGCCGGTGAGCACAATATCGTTGCTCCCGAGGCACAGCGCCGCCGCCAGCGGCCGCATGGCGGTGCCGGCATTACCGAGGAACAGCTCCAGCGCGCCCTCTGCACGCAGCGGGCCGCCGTTGCCGGTCACTTCGCAGCGGGTGCGGTCGGGAGACAGGGTGTAGTGAACGCCTAACGCTTTTAGCGCAGTGAGCATATGGCGCACGTCATCGCTGTCCAGAAGGTTAGTGAGGACCGTGTTGCCCTCTGCCAGCGCCGCCAGCAGCAGGGCGCGGTTCGAAACACTTTTTGAACCCGGCAGATTGATGGTGCCGTCTACCCGCGCGATAGGTTGTAACGTCAGGGATTCCATGAAACTTAACTCTCAACTCAACATAATAAAAACCCCGCAGCGGTGCCGCGGGGGAAGAAAAAACGGCCTGATTAACCGTGGCGACGTTCGAAATCGACCATAAAGTCGGTCAGCGCTTTGACGCCTTCCAGCGGCATGGCGTTATAGATAGAGGCGCGCATACCGCCCACTACGCGGTGGCCTTTCAGGGCGTGCAGGCCGGCGGCGAAGGACTCTTCAAGGAAGAGTTTATCCAGGCTGCTGTCCGCCAGCTGGAACGGCACGTTCATGCGGGAACGGTTAGCCTTCGCCACGTCGTTGCGATAGAAATCGCTCTTATCGATGGTGCCGTACAGCAGCTCGGCTTTCTGCTGATTGATTTTGTTCATCTGCGCCACGCCGCCGTTTTGCTTCAGCCATTTGAAGACCAGGCCGGAGAGATACCAGGCGAAGGTCGGCGGCGTATTGAACATGGAGTCGTTGTCGTTTAAGACGGTGTAATCGAGAATTGACGGGCAGGATTTATGGGCTTTCCCCAGCAGATCCTCACGCACGATCACCAGCGTCAGCCCGGCCGGGCCGATATTTTTCTGCGCGCCGGCATAGATAACGCCGTAACGGCTGACATCCAGCGGGTTAGACAGAATGGTGGAGGAGAAATCCGCGGTAACGACGACGTCGTCGCCAAAGTTCGGCTCTTCATGAATGGCGATACCGTCGATGGTTTCGTTCGGGCAGTAGTGGAGATAGGCCGCGTCGGCGGAAAGCTGCCATTCACTCATCGGCTTAACGGCGCGCAGACCGTCAATCGTCACTTTGGCGTCAATCACGTTCGGGGTGCAGTATTTGTGCGCCTCTTTTACCGCGCTGGCGGCCCAGTAACCGGCATCAACGTAGTCGGCGGTGGTTTTCTCGCCCAGCAGGTTCAGCGGAATACCGGCAAACTGGCCGCGACCGCCGCCGTGGCAGAACAATACTTTGTAACTGGAGGGAATATTCAGCAGATCGCGGAAATCCTGCTCTGCCTCTTCTGCCACCCGGATAAACTCTTTGCCACGGTGGCTGATTTCCATCACCGATGTACCAAGACCCTGCCAGTCAACCAGCTCCTGCTGAGCCTGTTTAAGTACATCCGCCGGTAACATTGCCGGACCTGAACTGAAATTAAAGACCTGAGCCATTTCCCCTCACCACGCTAAAAGCAATAAGTTATAACTGTGGATATCGGTTTTATCATTCAGTGACACGCGCCGCAATGTCTAAAACTTATGACCCAAAGAATGTGCCCGCCGTCACACAATAGATTCTGCCAGCGGGCTGTCACAAAACCGACAAAATCGCTGTCAGGTAATGCGTTTGGCCCGGCTAACCTTCGTCCATTCTGGATTCGTGCAGCGTGGACATAATTGATGCGCCCCGGCCTGCAGGTGCTGAACATGGCCGCAACGCCGGCAGGCATACTCACCCACTTCCGGTATGGTCATAAAACGCTCCACAAACTCATCCGGCAGGATGCACAGCCCGGGCCTGACCTCGTCATCGTCATAAAAGTAGACGCTGATCTGCCCGTTGGTCTCCATAATGGCAAGCTTGACCTGCCCGAGCTGCTCTACGCTGCTTATCCGCAGCTCCATAAAGAACTCAAACTCGGTCATGTTAGCGCGCTGGACTTTTTCCCAGGCCAGCTTGCCCTCTTCGATAATCACCACCGGCTTACCTTCCAGCAGATCCTCCAGCTTTTCGCTTTTTGCCATCAGCCACATTACCAGGCGATAGAGCAGCGCCAGGGTGACAAACACGATGAAGACCGGGACCATCGGCACATCATCATAGAAGGCCACGTCCCCCGCCGCCGACCCTAAGGTCAGGATGATCAGCACCTCAAACAGCGACATCTGGCGAACGCCGCGGCGACCGGTAATTTTGAGGAACAGGAAAACCAATACAAAGGTATAGAGACTGCGCAGCGCGACCTCGCCCAAAAACTCCAGGGGAACTTTATCAAACGCCATCCGTTGAAGATCAAACGCTTTCATTTTTATATTCCTTTACATGGGGTTACTGGCTATAAGCATAGCGCAGGCTTTTATTTTCGCCGTGGCCGCTGCGAAGATAGCGCCTGCCACGCAAAACCCGTATCATTGCGCGCTTTACGTACGATAAAAGTGACCGCCATGACCCAAACCTTTATCCCAGGCAAAGACGCCGCCCTGGAAGACTCCATCGCACGCTTTCAGCAAAAGCTGACCGATCTCGGCTTTAACATCGAAGAGGCCTCCTGGCTCAATCCGGTACCTCACGTCTGGTCTGTGCATATTCGCGATAAAGAGTGCGCGCTGTGCTTTACCAACGGCAAAGGTGCGACCAAAAAAGCGGCGCTGGCCTCCGCGCTGGGCGAGTACTTCGAGCGTCTGTCTACTAACTATTTCTTTGCCGATTTCTGGCTGGGCGACACCATCGCCAATGGCCCCTTCGTTCACTATCCGAATGAAAAATGGTTCCCGCTGACGGAAGATGACGAACTGCCGGAAGGCATTCTCGACGAGCGCCTGCGCGCGTTTTACGATCTGGATAACGAACTGACCGCCAGCATGCTGGTTGATCTGCAGTCCGGCAACGACGAGCGTGGCATCTGCGCCCTGCCGTTCACCCGCCAATCCGATGAGCAGACGGTCTATATCCCGATGAACATTATCGGCAACCTGTATGTCTCTAACGGGATGTCTGCCGGTAATACCCGCAACGAAGCGCGGGTGCAGGGTCTGTCTGAAGTCTTTGAGCGCCACATTAAAAACCGCATTATCGCCGAATCTATCAGCCTGCCGGAGATCCCGGCCGAGGTGCTGGCGCGCTATCCGGGCGTGGTGGAATCCATTGCTAAACTGGAAGCCGAAGGCTTCCCTATCTTTGCCTACGACGGCTCGCTGGGCGGCAAGTACCCGGTGATCTGCGTAGTGCTCTTTAACCCGGCGAACGGCACCTGCTTCGCCTCCTTTGGCGCCCACCCGGACTTCGGCGTGGCGCTGGAGCGTACCGTTACCGAGCTGCTGCAGGGCCGTAGCCTGAAAGATCTCGATGTCTTTACCCCGCCAACCTTCGATGACGAAGAGGTGGCGGAACACGCTAACCTGGAGACCCATTTCATCGACTCCAGCGGCCTGATCTCCTGGGATATGTTCAAGCAGGACGCGGACTACCCGTTCGTGGACTGGAGCTTCTCCGGTACCACCGAAGAGGAGTTCGCCACGCTGATGGCCATCTTCCGTGAAGAAGGCCAGGAAGTGTATATCGCCGATTACGAACATCTGGGCGTGTACGCCTGCCGCATTCTGGTGCCGGGCATGTCCGATATCTATCCGGTAGAGGATCTGTGGCTGGCGAACAACAGCATGGGCAGCCATCTGCGCGAGACCCTGCTCTCCCTGCCGGAAAGCAGCTGGGAAAAAGAAGATTATCTGAACCTCATCACCCAGCTGGATGATGAAGGCAACGATGACTTTACCCGCGTACGCGAGCTGCTGGGTCTGGCCACCGGGAAAGACAACGGCTGGTACACCCTGCGTATTGGCGAGCTGAAGGCGATGCTGGCCCTGGCCGGCGGCGATCTGGATCAGGCCCTGACCTGGGTTGAGTGGACTATTGAATTCAACGGCTCGATCTTTACCGCCGAGCGCGCTAACTACTACCGCTGCCTGCAGACCCTCCTGCTGCTGGCACAGGAAGAGGAGCGCCAGCCGCTGCAGTACCTGAATGCCTTCGTGCGTATGTACGGTGCCGAAGCCGTAGACGCGGCCAGCGCGGCTCTGAGCGGCGAAGCGCCGTTCTATGGCCTGCAGGCGGTGGACAGCGATCTGAAAGCCTTCCCGGCCCATCAGTCGCTGCTGAAGGCGTATGAGAAGCTGCAGAAAGCGAAAAGCGCCTACTGGGCAAAATAAACGTAAAAAGACATTACAGAGAGTAGGCGTATACCATCGCCTACGTTATATTACGGGGCGATTTAATCGCCCCGTTTTTTTATTTATTTCGCAGCGAAGTAAAGTTGTAATAATTAAGTTAAATAAGGGTAACTATAATAATAACGCCCTGGGGCTGGTTGTAACTTATTTTGTTAAATACTCCATTATAATTAACTGCCGTGGAGGGGTGTAAAAGAAAATAATCAAATCATTTTATAACTTTTAAAATTTATTTTTATTTGGATAATCAACAATTTACTCCGCACTTGCTGTAAAACCACTCAGTTTGCGGGCCTATAAGCCAGGCGAGATATGATCTACATCAATTTCTCTTCTATAATGCTTTGTTAGTATCTCGTCGCCGACTTAATAAAGAGAGAGTTAGTGTGAAAGCTGACAACCCTTTTGATCTTTTACTCCCAGCTGCCATGGCAAAAGTTGCCGAAGAAGCGGGTGTCTATAAAGCAACGAAACAACCGATGACCACGTTTTTCCTGGCGATCACTGCCGGTGTGTTCATCTCCATAGCCTTTGTCTTCTATATCACTGCGACCACCGGCACGGCCGGAATGCCCTTTGGTATCGCAAAGCTGATTGGCGGCATCTGCTTCTCACTGGGCCTGATTCTTTGCGTCATCTGTGGCGCAGACCTCTTCACCTCAACGGTGCTGATCGTAGTGGCAAAAGCCAGCGGTAAGATTACCTGGGGTCAACTGGCCAAAAACTGGATCAACGTTTACATCGGTAACCTGTTTGGTTGCTTACTGTTTGTCCTGTTGATGTGGCTGTCCGGTGAATACATGACAGCCAACGGCGGCTGGGGGCTAAACGTCCTGCAAACTGCCGACCATAAAATGCACCACACATTTATTGAAGCCGTCGCTCTCGGCATCCTGGCAAACCTGATGGTCTGTCTGGCCGTCTGGATGAGCTACTCCGGCCGCAGCCTGATGGATAAAGCCATGATTATGGTTCTGCCCGTCGCCATGTTCGTCGCCAGCGGCTTTGAGCACAGTATTGCAAACATGTTTATGATCCCGATGGGTATCGTAATCCGTAACTTTGCGAGCCCGGAGTTCTGGACTGCAATTGGTTCAACCCCGGAAAGTTTTTCTCACCTGACTATTATGAACTTCATCACAGATAACCTGATCCCCGTCACTATCGGGAACATTATCGGTGGGGGCCTGCTGGTCGGGTTGACATACTGGGTCATTTACCTGCGTGGCGATAATCATCATTGATGGTATCTCAGGCAGTAAATAAAAAATCCACTTAAGAAGGTAGGTGTTACATGTCCGAGCTTAATGAAAAGTTAGCCACAGCCTGGGAAGGTTTTGCCAAAGGTGACTGGCAGAATGAAGTCAACGTCCGTGACTTTATTCAGAAAAACTACACCCCGTACGAAGGCGATGAATCCTTCCTGGCCGGTGCCACTGACGCAACCACTAAACTGTGGGACAGCGTTATGGAAGGCGTTAAACTGGAAAACCGCACCCACGCGCCAGTTGATTTCGACACCTCTGTTGCTTCCACCATCACTTCTCACGACGCTGGCTACATCAACAAAGCCCTTGAGAAAATCGTTGGTCTGCAGACTGAAGCGCCGCTGAAACGTGCGATTATCCCGTTCGGTGGTATCAAAATGGTTGAAGGTTCCTGCAAAGCGTACAATCGCGAGCTGGACCCGATGCTGAAAAAAATCTTCACCGAATACCGTAAGACCCACAACCAGGGCGTATTCGATGTTTACACCAAAGACATCCTGAACTGCCGTAAATCTGGCGTTCTGACGGGTCTGCCGGATGCTTACGGCCGTGGCCGTATCATTGGTGACTACCGTCGTGTTGCGCTGTACGGTATCGACTTCCTGCTGAAAGACAAATACTCCCAGTTCCTGTCTCTGCAGTCCGATCTGGAAAATGGCGTTAACCTGGAAGCCACTATCCGTCTGCGTGAAGAGATTGCTGAACAGCACCGTGCGCTGGGTCAGATCAAAGAGATGGCTGCGAAATATGGCTGCGATATCTCTGGTCCGGCTACCAACGCTCAGGAAGCTATCCAGTGGACCTACTTCGGCTACCTGGCTGCCGTTAAGTCTCAGAACGGTGCAGCAATGTCCTTCGGTCGCGTATCCACCTTCCTGGATGCGTACATCGAACGTGACCTGAAAGCAGGCAAAATCACTGAACAAGACGCTCAGGAAATGATTGACCACCTGGTCATGAAACTGCGTATGGTTCGCTTCCTGCGTACCCCTGAGTACGATGAGCTGTTCTCCGGTGACCCGATCTGGGCAACTGAATCTATCGGTGGTATGGGCGTTGACGGCCGTACTCTGGTAACTAAAAACAGCTTCCGCTTCCTGAACACCCTGTACACCATGGGGCCGTCTCCGGAGCCGAACATCACCGTTCTGTGGTCTGAAAAACTGCCGCTGAACTTCAAGAAATTCGCTGCTAAAGTCTCCATCGACACCTCTTCTCTGCAGTACGAGAACGATGACCTGATGCGTCCAGACTTCAACAACGACGACTACGCGATCGCTTGCTGCGTAAGCCCGATGGTTGTTGGTAAGCAAATGCAGTTCTTCGGTGCGCGTGCAAACCTGGCGAAAACCATGCTGTACGCAATCAACGGCGGCGTTGATGAAAAACTGAAAATGCAGGTTGGTCCTAAGTCTGAGCCGATCAAAGGCGACGTTCTGGACTACAACGAAGTGATGGATCGTATGGATCACTTCATGGACTGGCTGGCAAAACAGTATGTCACCGCACTGAACATCATCCACTACATGCACGACAAGTACAGCTACGAAGCCTCTCTGATGGCGCTGCACGACCGTGACGTGGTACGTACCATGGCTTGCGGTATCGCGGGTCTGTCCGTTGCCGCTGACTCCCTGTCTGCTATCAAATATGCGAAAGTTAAACCGATTCGTGACGAAGACGGTCTGGCTATCGACTTCGAAATCGAAGGCGAATACCCGCAGTTTGGTAACAACGACGCGCGCGTTGATGACATGGCGGTTGACCTGGTAGAACGTTTCATGAAGAAAATTCAGAAACTGACTACTTATCGTAACGCTATCCCGACCCAGTCTGTTCTGACCATCACCTCTAACGTTGTGTATGGTAAGAAAACCGGTAACACCCCAGACGGTCGTCGTGCTGGCGCGCCGTTCGGCCCAGGTGCTAACCCGATGCACGGTCGTGACCAGAAAGGTGCCGTAGCCTCTCTGACCTCCGTTGCTAAACTGCCGTTTGCGTACGCGAAAGATGGTATCTCTTACACCTTCTCTATCGTGCCAAACGCGCTGGGTAAAGACGACGAAGTGCGTAAGACCAACCTGGCAGGCCTGATGGATGGTTACTTCCACCACGAAGCCTCCATCGAAGGCGGTCAGCACCTGAACGTTAACGTTATGAACCGTGAAATGCTGCTCGACGCGATGGAACATCCGGAAAAATATCCGCAGCTGACCATTCGTGTATCTGGCTACGCGGTACGTTTCAACTCGCTGACTAAAGAACAGCAGAAAGACGTTATCACCCGTACTTTCACTCAATCCATGTAATGTGAATTGACTGAAATCGCGCCTTAAAAGGCGTACAATAAAGGCTCCACGTCAGTGGGGCCTTTTTAACACCCCCCCTGCTCCCAGTCTCTTTTGTCCGCTATCTATACTCAATGGATAACAGCCAAAATAGACTCGACACAGTCAGTACGAGCTGTGCACATATCAGGCCCGGGACGGGCCGAAGCTGGAGATATCACCGCAATGTCAACTATTGGTCGCATTCACTCCTTTGAGTCCTGTGGCACCGTCGATGGCCCGGGCATCCGTTTTATCACCTTTTTCCAGGGTTGCCTGATGCGCTGCCTTTATTGCCATAACCGCGATACCTGGGATACGCACGGTGGTAAAGAGGTCACCGTTGAAGAGTTAATGAAAGAGGTGGTGACCTATCGTCACTTTATGAATGCCTCCGGCGGCGGCGTCACGGCTTCAGGCGGCGAAGCCATCCTGCAGGCGGAGTTCGTCCGCGACTGGTTCCGCGCCTGCCATGAAGAAGGCATTCATACCTGTCTGGATACCAACGGTTTTGTCCGTCGTTACGATCCGGTTATCGATGAACTGCTGGAAGTGACCGACCTGGTGATGCTCGATCTGAAACAGATGAACGACGAGATCCACCAGAACCTGGTCGGCGTCTCTAACCACCGCACCATCGAGTTTGCCAAATACCTCTCAGGTAAAGGGATCAAAACCTGGATCCGCTACGTGGTGGTACCGGGCTGGTCTGACGATGATGACTCCGCCCACCGCCTTGGCGAGTTTACCCGCGATATGGGCAACGTTGAGAAAATCGAGCTGCTGCCCTACCACGAGCTGGGCAAACATAAATGGGTTGCGATGGGTGAAGAGTACAAGCTTGACGGCGTAAAACCACCGAAGAAAGAGACTATGGAAAGGGTCAAAGGCATACTTGAGCAGTATGGCCACAAGGTGATGTATTAAAGAAAAGGCCCGGAGATAACCGGGCCTTTTTATATTCTATTCAAAGACGCCGTTGATAATAGCGGTCACAATCGCCGTACTCAGCGCAATTAAGACCAGGTCGTCCCCCACCACCCGCCATTCATAGCCCGGATAGGAAGGAAGCTGGCCCAGCATAGATGCAGGTACGGTTTTCTTCGCAATTCCCGGAGGCAGCGGTTTACCGCGCGCCAGGTTTTTTGCGATGCCCGGAGGCAGAGAATCATAGCCCGTTAAGCCATAATTCAGCGCCAGGTGGCGGGCATGATCGAAGCTCACGCGAGCGTCCACGTCCCTACCAACGTCTTTGCTGTTTTTAAAGTTCTTGTTCGATTTACCAGGGTTATCCTGAGCGCTATTGTGCTTATTACCATGATTACCGGCGTTGCCGTTACCATGATTGCCACTATTACCTTGTCCGTTTCCGTGACCACCGCCATTCCCGTTTCCAGGATTGGCCATGACCGGAGCCGTTGCAAAGGTTAAAGACAACACTACGGCAAGTGCGGTAGTGGAAAAACGACGGGTAGACATGATGGCTGCCTTTTAGTGGTGGTACTCGTTTGAATTATCGTCAGGCGGTAGAAACTCACAATAAGTAATAGTCTTAGATGTGACGGAGACAAAAAAGCCCGTCATCGACGGGCTTTTTTTATCAGGCATGTGCCACAGGGGTAGGATGTTCACCCACCTTGCGCAGCAGCATCAGCAGGTAGATAAACGACACGCTGGCAATCATGATAAACAGCAGATTGTCAGAGTAGTTCTGCATCAGCATCGAGGTAAAGGTTGGCCCCAGCAGGCTACCGATGGTGTAACTCAGCAGCAGCGCCTGGTTCATCGCCACCAGCTGATGATGTTCGACCTTCTCACAGGCCCAGGCCATAGCCACCGGATAGAGGGTAAAACCGGCCGCGCCAAGGATAAACAGCGCCGGCGCCATCGCCGCGTTGCTCAGCATTGCCAGGCAACCCATGATGACCACAAAAACCTGCACCCGCAGCACCAGCAGACGCCCGAAGCGATCGGCAAGACGCCCTACCGGCCACTGGCCCACAATACCCGCGCTGACCATTACCGCCATCCAGAAGCCAATACCCGAGTCGCTGACCCCCTGATGGTTGAGATAAAGCGGCATCAGGCCATACAGCGAGCCCAGCACAATCCCGGAGATAATACAGCCGTTCACCCCAAGGCGTGCCTGGCGCAGTCTGAGCATCGGCCAGACGTGAGTGGCTTCCTGGTGTTCGCTGTTCTGGTTAACGATACGGGTAAAGAGCAGCGGCAGGATCGCCGCCAGCACCATGCCCGTCACCCATGGCAGGACGCTCATCAGATCGGTAGGTAATTTGCTTACCATAAGCTGGCCGAGCACGGTGCCGACGTAATACACCATCATATAGGCCGCCAGCAGACGTCCGCGGTTGCGGGAGGTGCCGCTGCACATCAGGGCGCTTTCAACCACCACCCAAATCATTGCGCAGCCAATACCGGCAATAAAGCGCCACGCCAGCCAGCTCCAGAAGCCCACCATCACACCCAGGCCCACGCAGCCCGCGGCAAAAATCAGCGACGCCAGATAATAACTGCGGTTAAAACCGAAGCGTTTTATCAGGCTGCCCGTTAATAAGGTTCCCAGTAAATTACCGGTAAAAAATGAGGAGCTAACCATACCCACCTGCCAGGTTGGTAAGTTTTCATGGGCGAGCCAGAGCGGGACGAGGGTATTTAATACCGCTATCGCCAGCGTCAGCAGAAGCAGGCCACAGAGCAATAAAAGCACTGGCCGGGTATAGGTGGACATGGATGATAAACCGTGAGGAAGTCAGATTTCGTGCGCATCATGCCACTGGCAAAAACAAAGTCAATCCGCTGTTTTCCGGGCCCCGCACGATTTGTATCCTGTCGATTTATAAAACTAATCCTGCTAATCAACGCAACGCGGGGCAAATAAATTATCTGCTTGTTTTAATTAATTTAAGCTAAAAAAAGCGCGAAAGGATCGGTTGAAAAATTTCATGATGAAAAAAAAGAAAGCCGGGCAATAAGTCCCGGCTTTATATAACAAAATTTAAACTTATCCGGCGACGGCCATACCCACCGTCATATGCAGACCGTAAAAGACGCCGCGGCCCAGCAGTTCACCCGCCAGAACCAGCACCAGCGCTACCGACAGCAGCGGTACGGCAGGCTGGTGGCCTTTCAGCTGCGGGACGATCCAGCACAGCAGCGCGGCGGCCAGCAGCACCATCCGCCAGGCCATCAGCGAACCGTATTCCGGAACCAGCGCCGAGGCCTGCTGTACCGAGCTGTGGATCCCGGCAAGCTCCGCCCCCTGCATCAGCGACACCACTATGCTCACCATCAGCGCCAGCAGCGTCACGGCAGGCAGCAGGCGCATCGCCCAGCCCTCAACGCCCGCCACGCGCAACAGCAGATAACCCAGTAGCGGCCCGCCGATAAACAGGGTCAGGAAGAAGGTCAGCGGCGTCCAGAGGCTATACCAGGTCGGCACTGTGTCGATAGTGTTATAGACCCGCACCATCATCCAGACAAAGACCACCCCGAGCACCATAGTGACAATAAGCCACAGCGCGCGCAGCCCTGCGGGCAGCTTGTTCAGCACCGCCAGCAGCCAGCCGAGCCCGCCCACGGCGAAGAAGATCGCCCCGCTGGCGATCTCGTTGCTGAGCGCCGACTCCCCGATGCGGTTAAGGGAGTTGAACGCCCTCAGAGGCGAGCCAAGGTGTAGGGTAGAGGCGATAAACCCGATCCCCATCAGCACCCACAGGCCGAACATGCTGGCGATCAGCCGCTGCCGTTTTTCTGGCCGCAGGCTGTTATTTAACAGCGCAATCGCGAGCACAATAAAGCCCCCTACTACGCACTGGCCGAACACCGTGAAGATCATTAACGGCCACTCATGCCATCCGCTTCCCATTTTACACCTCCTCCGGATTGGCCAGATAGCCGGTGGTATCCCCGGTGGGGCGGCTGTTGGCGTTGGGTTTAATCACGATGCTCGGTTTAGTGAAGTGCGCCGACGGCAGCGGCGCGACGGCGGCAAGCTGGCCGTGCTTTTTGCGCAGCTCGGCGATCGGCCCGAAGTCCAGCGCCCGCAGCGGGCAGGACTCGACGCAGATGGGCTTTTTGCCCTCCGCCACCCGGTCATAGCAGCCGTCGCATTTGGTCATGTGCCCTTTGGCGGCGTTATACTGCGGCGCGCCGTAGGGGCAGGCCATATGGCAGTAGCGGCAGCCGATACAGACCTCTTCGTTCACCACCACAAAGCCGTCGTCGCGCTTGTGCATGGCGCCGCTCGGGCAGACCTTGGTGCAGGCCGGATCCTCGCAGTGGTTGCAGGCGATGGAAAGGTAATAGGCGAACACGTTCTGCCGCCAGACGCCGTTATCCTCCTGCCAGCCGCCACCGGCGTATTCGTAAATGCGGCGGAAGCTCACGTCCGGGGTGAGATCTTTATAATCCTTGCAGGCCAGCTCGCAGGTTTTGCACCCGGTGCAGCGGCTGGAATCAATGAAAAATCCATACTGGGTTGTCATGGGCTACTCCTTACGCCTTCTCAACCTGAACCAGGTTACTGTGGGACGGGTTGCCTTTCGCCAACGGCGACGGGCGCTGGGTGGTCAGCACGTTAATACAGCCGGCCTGGTCGACGCGGTTGGCGTCCGGGTTGTACCAGGCGCCCTCCCCGAGCGCCACCACCCCCGGCAGGATGCGCGGCGTCACTTTGGCCTCGATATGCACCTCACCGCGGCCGTTCCAGATGCGGACGCGATCGCCGTTACCGATGCCGCGCGCTTTGGCATCCAGCGGGTTGATCCATATCTCCTGGCGGCAGGCCGCCTTCAGCACGTCCACGTTTCCGTAGGTGGAGTGGGTGCGCGCCTTGTAGTGGAAGCCGGTAAGCTGCAGGGGATAATCTTTATTCTGCGGATCGTCGTAGTTTTCAAAGCCCGGGCTGTAGACCGGCAGCGGATCGATAACATCCCCCTGCTCCAGCTCCCAGGTGGCGGCAATCTCTGCCAGCTGCGCCGAGTAGATCTCGATTTTCCCTGAAGGGGTAGTGAGCGGATTCGCAGCCGGATCCTCGCGGAAGGCTTTGTAGGCCACGTGATGCCCTTCCGGATCGCGCTGCTTGAACAGCCCCTGTTTGCGGAACTCATCAAACGACGGCAGCTCCGGGATGGCCTCGCGCGACTGTTCATACAGGTGCCGCATCCACCCTTCCTGAGTACGCCCCTCGGTGAACTTTTGCTCCACGCCCATGCGTTTCGCCAGCTCGCTGGTCATCTCATAGATGGTTTTGCATTCGAAGCGCGGTTTGATGGCCTGATCGGCGAAAATGACGTATGACATGTTGCCGCAGGAGGCATCCAGCGCGAAGTCCATCTGCTCGGAGGCGGTGCAGTCCGGCAGCAGAATATCGGCATACTTCGCCGAAGAGGTCATGTGGCAGTCGATCACCACGATCAGCTCGCACTTCTTATCATCCTGCAGGATTTCGTGGGTGCGGTTGATCTGGGAGTGCTGGTTGATCAGGCAGTTGCCGGCGTAGTTCCAGATCATTTTGATCGGCACGTCCAGCTTATCCTTGCCGCGCACCCCGTCGCGGGTGGCGGTCATCTCCGGGCCGCGCTCGATGGCATCGGTCCACATAAACATCGATATGCTGGTCTGGACCGGGTTTTCCAGGGTAGGCATACGAACAAAGGGCAGCGAGTAGGAGCCTTCGCGCGCGCCGCTGTTGCCGCCGGGGATACCCACGTTGCCGGTAAGGATCGCCAGCATGGCAATAGCGCGCGACACCAGCTCGCCGTTGGCATGACGCTGCGGTCCCCAGCCCTGGGAGATAAAGGCCGGCTTCGCGCCGGCGATTTCGCGCGCCAGTTTTACGATCCGCTCCTGCGGAATGCCGGTGATGGCGGCGGCCCATGCGGGGGTTTTGGCGATCCCGTCGTTGCCCTGCCCCAGAATATAGGCTTTGTAATGGCCGTTGGCCGGCGCCCCTTCCGGCAGCGTGGTTTCGTCGTAGCCCACGCAGTACTTATCGAGGAAAGGCTTGTCGACGAGGTTTTCGTTGATCATCACCCAGGCCAGGGCAGAGATCAGCGCCGCATCGGTGCCGGGACGGATAGGGATCCACTCATCTTCGCGCCCGGCGCCGGTATCGGTATAGCGTGGGTCAATGATGATCATCCGGGCGCTGGATTTCTCACGCGCCTGTTCAACGTAGTAGGTTACCCCGCCGCCGCTCATGCGCGTTTCGCCGGGGTTATTGCCAAACAGCACCACCAGCTGGCTGTTTTCGATATCGGACGGGCTGTTGCCGTCGGCCCAGCCGCCGTAGGTGTAGTTCAGGCCAGCGGCTATCTGGGCCGTGGAGTAGTCACCGTAGTGGTTAAGATAGCCACCGCAGCAGTTCATCAGGCGCGCGATCAGGGTTTTCCCCGGCGGCCAGGAGCGCGTCAGGGTGCCGCCAAGGGTGCCGGTGCCATAGTTCAGATAGATAGATTCGTTGCCGTACTCTTTGATCAGGCGCTGCATATTGCCCGCAATGGTGTCAAAGGCCTCTTCCCAGCTAATGCGCTCGAATTTGCCCTCGCCGCGTTTGCCCACGCGCTTCATCGGATATTTGAGACGGTCCGGGTTATAGACCCGGCGGCGCATCGAGCGGCCGCGCAGGCAGGCGCGAACCTGATGTAACCCTTCGTAGTTATCATCCCCGGTATTGTCGGTCTCGACGTATTTGATCTCCCCGTCCACCACGTGCATACGCAGGGGACAACGGCTACCACAGTTAACGGTGCATGCGCTCCAGACTACCTTTTCATCCTTGCCGGCAGGCGAAAGCGCCTCTGCGGCGGTTGCCAGACGGGTAAAAGGGAGGGTGAACGCGCTGCTTGCTACGGCCAGACCGCCAATCGCCGTGTTTTTCATTAACCCACGGCGACTGACCTCTGCTGCCAGCAAAGCATCAGGCGTTTTAATTTTCATAGCGACTCGCTCTGGTTGCTCACAAAAAGAGAGTGCGGTATCTACCGCTATATACTTGTTTAAATAACGAGACAGGTCTTTTGGCAGTGTTTTATGCTGCCATCTGCATCCGGCAGTATTACCACTTTAGAGGGAGGGGTTATTGCGTCGAGTCAAATCATGGACATAAAAAAAGCGCCCGCAGGCGCTTTTTCTGTTTTACGGTAAATTATTAACCGATGTACTGCTGGCCTTTCATGTACGGGCGCAGCACTTCCGGGATCTCGATACGACCGTCTGCCTGCTGGTAGTTTTCCAGCACCGCAACCAGGGTACGGCCAACCGCCAGACCAGAACCGTTCAGGGTATGAACCAGACGGGTTTTCTTGTCGGATTTGCTGCGGCAGCGGGCCTGCATACGGCGCGCCTGGAAATCCCAGACGTTAGAGCAGGAGGAGATTTCACGGTAGGTGTTCTGCGCCGGTACCCAGACTTCAAGGTCGAAGGTTTTGCAGGCGCCAAAGCCCATATCACCGGTGCACAGCGCCATGCGGCGGTACGGCAGCCCCAGCAGCTCCAGCACTTTTTCGGCGTGGCCGGTCATCTCTTCCAGCGCATCCATAGACTCTTCCGGACGCACAATCTGCACCATCTCAACTTTATCGAACTGATGCATACGGATCAGACCGCGGGTATCGCGACCGTAAGAGCCAGCTTCAGAACGGAAGCACGGTGAATGTGCGGTCAGTTTGATCGGCAGATCGTCTTCGTCGATGATCTCATCGCGCACCAGGTTGGTCAGCGGCACTTCCGCGGTCGGGATCAGCGCGTAGTTGCTGCTGTCAGCCTCTTCGTCCAGCGGGCGGGTATGGAACAGATCGCCGGCAAATTTCGGCAGCTGGCCGGTACCGTACAGGGTATCGTGGTTAACCAGATACGGAACGTAGGTTTCGCTGTAGCCGTGCTGCTCGGTGTGCAGATCCAGCATGAACTGCGCCAGCGCGCGGTGCAGGTGGGCAATCTGCCCTTTCATCACCACAAAACGGGAGCCGGTCAGCTTAACGGCGGCGGCAAAATCCAGCCCCGCGTGCATCTCGCCCAGCGTTACGTGATCGCGTACTTCAAAGTCGAACTCGCGCGGGGTACCCCAGCGCTTCACTTCGACGTTGTCGTTTTCATCTTTACCAACAGGCACGCTGTCGTCCGGGATGTTCGGAATAGCCAGCGCAATGTCGCGGATCTCGGCCAGCAGCGTTTCCAGCTCTGCTTTCGCCCGATCCAACTCTTCGCCCAGCTTGTTCACTTCCAGACGCAATGGCTCAATGTCTTCTCCGCGCGCTTTCGCCTGGCCGATGGATTTCGATCGAGAGTTACGCTCAGCCTGCAGATTTTCAGTTTGTACCTGCAGAACTTTACGACGCTCTTCAAGAGCGCGCAGCTTATCTACATCCAGCTTAAAGCCCCGGCGTGCCAGTTTGTCAGCGACTGCGTCTGGCTCATTACGCAGCAGATTGGGATCGAGCATGCTTATCCTGTGCTTATCGAATTAAATAGGGAAAAGTGGCCACAGCCTGCGGCCACGGGGATACAGTGCCAACATTACCGCAACGATCGCGCTAACGGTAGCGTTTTATAGGGCTATTTTGATCCTGTCCGGCAAGCCAGGCGAGCTTTTCACCGATCTTCCCTTCAAGACCCCTGTTGGTCGGGCGATAATAGCGCGTTTGCGCCATTTCCTGCGGGAAATACTCCTCTCCGGCAGCATAGGCGTTCGGCTCATCGTGGGCGTAACGATACTCCTGACCGTAGCCCATCTCTTTCATCAGTTTGGTGGGGGCATTACGCAGATGTACCGGCACGTCGAAGTCCGGCTTGTCGCGGGCGTCGGCCATGGCGGCTTTAAAAGCGGTATAGACGGCGTTACTTTTCGGCGCGCAGGCCAGATAAACAATCGCCTGAGCAATGGCGCGCTCGCCCTCTGCCGGCCCGACGCGGGTAAAGCAGTCCCAGGCGGAAATCGCCACCTGCATGGCGCGCGGGTCGGCGTTACCAACATCTTCCGAGGCAATCGCCAGGCAGCGTCGCGCCACGTACAGCGGATCGCCGCCGGCGGTAATAATGCGGGCGTACCAGTAGAGCGCCGCATCCGGCGCGCTGCCGCGTACCGACTTATGCAGGGCGGAGATCAGATCGTAAAAACGGTCGCCTTTGTTATCAAACCGCGCGCTGCGCTCCCCGGCAATCTCGGTCAAAAGCTCAGGCTTAAGCACGCGCTTGCCGGCATCGTCCGACTCGGCCATATCGGCCATCATCTCGAGGGTGTTCAGCGCCCGGCGCGCGTCGCCGTTCACCAGCTGCGCAATCGCCAGCCGGGTTTCGTCCGGCAGGACGATATTCTGCCCGCCGTAGCCCCGGGCTTTGTCCTCCATCGCCTGGGTCAGCACCTGCTCAATATCCTCGGTGGTGAGCGATTTAAGCAGATAGACGCGGGCGCGGGATAACAGCGCAGAGTTCAGTTCAAAGGAGGGGTTTTCGGTGGTGGCGCCAATAAAGGTAATGGTGCCGTCTTCAATATGAGGCAGAAACGCATCCTGCTGGCTTTTGTTGAAGCGGTGGACCTCATCAACAAACAAAATAGTGCGACGTCCGGCGTTACGGCTCTGGCGCGCGCGCTCGATGGCCTCACGGATCTCTTTCACACCGGAGGTCACGGCAGAGATACGTTCCACATCCGCATCCGCATAGCGGGCGATGACTTCAGCCAGGGTGGTTTTGCCGGTACCCGGCGGCCCCCAGAGGATCATCGAGTGCAGATGCCCGGCTTCGATTGCCCGTGGCAGAGGTTTACCTGCGGCCAGCAGGTGCTGCTGGCCGATGTACTGCGCTAAATTTTCTGGCCGCATACGGGCGGCCAGAGGTTGAAACGCATTATCTGAAAAATCGAGCGACAGATTGCCCACTCATGCCTCTTACTTGTTGCGTTGGTCATCCACCGTTACGCCCTGCGGCGGGGTAAAGGTGAATTTCGATGCGTCAACCGCGCCGTTCTGCTGAGATTTCAGCTGATAGCTGCTGCGCTGGTCGTCCTGCTCTACGGCGCTGAACTGGTTGATGGTGCCGTTGCTGCTCACGTTGATGGTGAACTGCTTCAGGTTGCCATTGCTGCCTTTCGGCGTCAGCACAAACTCATCGCCGCTCTGTTTAATGTTGTACTGCTGCCAGTCGCTTGACTGGTTACGGGCAATCAGCATAAAGGGCGTGTTGCTGGTCGCGTCTTTCAGCAAGGTGGCGGTGGCCTGCTCTACGAAGGGGTTATAGAACCACAGCGTCTTACCGTCAGAGACCAGAATGCTCTCGTCCGGCTGCGTCATATGCCAGTTGAACAGGTTAGGACGCTTCACCCAGAGGTCACCCTGACCTTCCTGCACCGCATTGCCGCTGCCATCAGTTACTTTCTGCGTAAAGCTGGCGTGGAAGCTGCTGACTTTATCCAGACGGCTTTTCAGGTCCCCGGCGGCATCTGCCCAGACGCTGGTGGCAACAAAGCTACTTACTAATGCACAGGCGATTGCGATTTTTTTCATTGTTAGTCCTTCACATGCGTCATCCCGGAATGGGAATTACTGTCCACTATTCTGGACCTGCCCGCAGGCAGGCGACAGAAGAAAATGCTTAATTTTGGCTGCTTTACCCAACTTTGCAAATTCGTATGTTACTCAAAGGGCGGCGGCGCCAGCACTTCGCGGTTGCCGTTATGCCCTGCTTCGCTGACGATCCCCTGCGCTTCCATCTGCTCAATAATGCGGGCCGCGCGGTTATAGCCGATGCGGAACTGACGCTGCACGCCGGAGATAGAGGCTTTACGCTTCTCGGTAACAAAGTTGACCGCCTGATCGAACAGCGGATCCAGCTCTTCACCGCCGTCAAAGCCGCCACCGCCGCCCCCTTCGCTTTCGCTATCGGAGGTGATGCCATCCACGTACTGCGGACGACCGCGCGCCTTCCAGTCCTGTACCACGGCATGCACTTCCTGATCGCGAACGAAAGCACCGTGCACGCGTACCGGCGAGGTTGAGTTCGGGCCAGAGTAGAGCATATCCCCCATGCCGAGCAGTGATTCTGCGCCACCCTGATCGAGGATGGTACGGGAGTCAATTTTGCTCGATACGGTAAAGGCAATACGGGTCGGTATGTTGGCTTTAATCAGGCCGGTAATCACATCCACGGATGGACGCTGCGTCGCCAGTACCAGGTGAATACCGGCGGCACGGGCTTTCTGGGCCAGACGAGCAATCAGCTCTTCCACTTTCTTACCGACCGTCATCATCAGGTCGGCGAATTCATCTACCAGCACCACAATATAAGGCAGTTTTTCCAGCACCGGATGCTGAGCATCCATGCTGTCGCCCGGTTTCCAGTACGGATCCGGAATAGGACGCCCCATTCGCGCCGCTTCGGCAATCTTTTCGTTATAACCGGCAAGGTTACGCACGCCCAGGGCGGACATCAGCTTATAGCGGCGCTCCATTTCGTTGACGCTCCAGCGCAGGGCGTTGGCGGCATCCTTCATGTCGGTAACCACTTCGGTCAGCAGGTGCGGAATGCCCTCGTAGACCGACAGCTCCAGCATTTTGGGGTCGATCATGATGAAACGCACATCTTCCGGCTGCGCTTTATAGAGCATGCTGAGGATCATGGCGTTGACGCCGACCGACTTACCGGAGCCCGTAGTACCGGCCACCAGCAGGTGTGGCATCTTGGCCAGATCCGCCACGACAGGGTCGCCGGCGATATCTTTACCCAATACCACGCTCAGCGGCGACGGGTTGTCGCGGAACTTGGCGTTATCAAGCACCTCACGCAGATAGACGGTCTGACGTTTCTTGTTCGGCAGCTCAAGCCCGACGTAAGGTTTACCCGGAATAACCTCTACCACGCGCACGGCGACGGTAGACAAGGAGCGCGCCAGGTCGCGAGAGAGGTTTGAAATCCTGGCGGCCTTCACGCCCGGCGCCAGGTTCAGCTCGAAGCGGGTGATAACCGGGCCTGGAGAGTAGTTAACCACGTCCGCTTTGATGCGGAAGTCGGCCAGACGAGCCTCGACCAGGCGCGCCATCTGCTCAAGCGCAAAAGTATCGACCGGTTCAACTTCGGCCGGCGGCGGAGTCAGCAGGTCCAGCGACGGCAGCGGCGTGGTCGGGCGCTGCAGCGGACGGCTGTCGCCGTTACGCATCAACAGCGGATGGATAAGGCTCTCCTGCGGCTGCGGCGCTACCGGCTGCTGAGGAGCCGGAGCATACTGCTGAGGCGCCACGGGCTGCTGAGGTGCCGGGGCGAACTGCTGCGGCGCTGCGGGCTGCTGAGGTGCCGGAGCGTACTGCTGTGGTGCTACCGGCTGCTGCGGTGCCGGAGCAAACTGCTGCGGCGCTGCGGGCTGCTGCGGAGCCGGAGCGTACTGCTGCGGTGCTACCGGCTGCTGCGGAACCGGAGCATATGGCTGGCGCACGGGTTCAGGCTCGGGCATCACGCTCGGGGTAAAGAGCGGTTCGCTCGGCGTATCGTCCACCAGATCTTTCATCGGCGAGAATTCAAAATCAGCCAGCGAGAAAGGCGTGGCGCCTGCCGGCTGTTCACCGGCATAACGCTGCTGCTGCGTAGCGGCAAACTGGCGGGCCAGCTCGGCCTCGGCGGCATCGTCCTCATCCTGCTGCTGATGAACTTCCGGCTCATACTCTTCGCCATAGCGCTGCTGCTGTTGGGCGGCAAACTGGCGGGCCAGCTCATCCTGCTGCATTTCATCGGCATCGTCAGGGTCGTGCGGCTCTTCATAGCGTTCGCGGCCCGTTTCACGGGCTTTCTCTTCAGCCATGCGCTGTGAAGGCAGCTTAATCCCATAGGAAGCCAGCTCGCGACGGGTCGGCACCTTGACGCGATTAGGACGCGGAAGCTGCGGGCCAATGCCCTCTTTCACCTGCGGGCGCGGCGCGCCGCTGGTGGCCAGGCTAAAGACCGGCGCGGCGGCAGCGGCGGCGGTAGCGGCCGCCTGCTGCACGTTCGGCATTGCCGGAGCGGGAACCGCAGCCGGGGCCTCAACGGCCGAAGTAGGCATAGACGGCGTAGCCACAGGCTCAGACGCGACGGGTTCAGGCACCGGCTGATACCAGGCCGCCAGCTGTTCACGCTCGCGGGCGCGCTTCTCTTCTACCTCTTCAAAGTAGTAGAGCGGCGGACGGGAAGGTTTAACCTCTTCTGGCGGTTCCGCCGGCGTCTCTTCTGCTACCGCGCGATCGCTGACCGGCTCCGGCATGTATTCTGCCTGAGGAGCCTGATAATGCGCCTGCGGCGCAACCTGTTCCGGCGCGTAGTCAGGTTGATACGGGGCCTGATAAGCAGGCTGAGAGGGTGCCTGATAATCGGGCTGAGAAGAGGCCGGATACTCAGGCTGATACTGTGTCTGGTATTCAGGCTGATACGGCGCCTGGTATTCGGGCTGCGGCGGTACCGGCGCATACTGCTCCGGCTGCGGGGCAATCACCGGCTCGGTTTGCACGCCGGGCGCGGTATGCCACTCCACCGCCGTAGCCTGGAGATTAACCTCCTGTACCGGCGGAGTTTGGGTAATCGGCTCAACGGGTGCGGCGTAAGCCTGGGTTGCTGCCGTTGCGGCGGCCGCAGCGGCTACCGGCTCGGCCACGCTATGGCCGTTAAGCAGCGGGTCGTATTCATCATATTCAGAGGCGATAGCGCGGCTCCCGGAGAAGAGCACATCGTCCGGATCGGCCACCACGCCGCGGGCGCTGTAGGCCACCTCGTCGTCATCCATCCGCTTGCCGGAGAACAGCGCGGCATCGGTCTTACGCGCCAGAGGATTTGTGAATTTCTCGGCTACGCGCTTACGACGCGCCAGCGCGCCGCGAAGAATACGTGCCCGACGCGACTCGCGGCGTTCGGCGTACTCCTCTTCTTCTTCATAGTCGTCTTCGTACTCTTCGTCATCCACCCAGGTGTCGTCGCGGCGGGTGCGATTGCTGGCAAAGGTCAGAATATTGAGGATCAGGCTGCCGATTTTCTCGGCGATACTGACCCAGGACCAGCCGGTAAAGAGCGTCAGCCCTGCCGCCCAGATGCAGAGAAGCGTAATGGTGCCGCCGCTGCTGTGCAGCATTGGCTGTAGCGCGGTGCTCAGCAGGCTGCCGATAACCCCGCCGGAAGCAAAGTACCAGATATCGTCCGCGTTGATTGCCGCCAGCCCGCAGGAGGTGAGGATCAGCGCCAGGGCGCCGATCAGGCGCAGCGACACGGCGAAATAGTCGATGTAGTCGTCATTCTGCCGGTGGCGCCAGGCAAACCAGCATCCGCCGATGATAATCACCGGAATGGTGTAGGCCATCACGCCAAAAATGAAGAACAGGGTATCCGCAAGCCAGGCGCCAGGGACGCCGCCCAGATTATGGATTGGCTCATGCCACGCGGTTTGCGACCAGCTGGGATCGGAGGGATTGAAAGTAAGTAGCGCCGCCATCAGCCAGATGGCAAACAGAGCAACAACGATCAGTAACGCCTCAAGGAGTCGGCGCCCGCTGCTGAGCTTGGTTAAATTGACTTCTTTGTCTTCTGTGTATTCCTGGCTCAAAACAGGCTCTCCAGGTACCAGGCATATCCTGCCTGTTTGCTAAAACGGACAACAGTGCCGGAAAACCGGCACTGTTGCTGTATGGATTACCAGGAGTGTAACCAAAGTACGCTGATTTTGCACCTGTTGCGTGCTAGCGCGTTTTGATAACCAGACGGTTGCTCTGCTTGACTTCTTCCATCACCACATAGGTACGGGTGTCGTTCACGCCAGGTAGACGCAGCAGGGTTTCACCCAGCAGTTTACGGTAAGCAGACATGTCCGGCACGCGGGTCTTCAACAGGTAGTCGAAATCACCGGAAACCAGATGACACTCCTGAATTTCTTCCAGTTTTTGCACGGCGGCGTTGAACTGTTCAAACACATCCGGCGCGCCACGATTCAGAGTAATCTCAACAAATACCAGAAGTGAGGCATCCAGATAATGCGGGTTAAGCAGAGCCGTGTAGCCCTGAATGAAACCCTGTCTTTCCAGTCGGCGCACACGCTCGAGGCACGGCGTCGGGGAAAGTCCCACACGTTTTGAAAGCTCGACGTTGGAAATACGCCCATCCTTTTGCAATTCATTAAGAATGTTACGATCGATACGGTCGAGATCTTTGCCAGGGCGCTTCTTGCTATCTACCATTATTATTGTCTCTCTGTATTCCTTCCCTAACTCCTGCCAGGACCCTGTGCACTTCACTGTTCAGAGTCTTCACCCGTGAATAATCGCATCGCCTGTTTTTTAGTGTGCGCGATACCGATTAGGGTTATGTGGTAAGAAGACCGTTGCCCGCAGGCTGTCATCAACATCACGTATGGCATCTGTCCACACCATGCGTAGATTTCGCTGACCGGATAAAAATGGCGATTATCTGCATGACTATGCGCTGTTCATTAACCGCATTTTTTTCTTCCTTGAATGTTTTCGCAAAAGCGCAGGGGATTGTCAAAGCAAAACATCGATTTTTAGTACAACATGCCGGATATTCATTACGTCCGGCGATTAATCCTCATTTTATCGCCGTAGTTTCAACCGATTGCTCAGGGTTCGTACTGCAAAAGCCCTGCCACGTTTTCGATTAATAGCCCGTCGCTATTGCACTTATTGTTAGCAAAATCGCTGCGCCCTTTTTTTACGGCAACAAATTCCCTACAATCCGGGGAAATGTCTGCCAACAACAATGGGGATCTCATGGGCACGGCCAAACACAGTAAGCTGCTAATCCTTGGTTCTGGACCTGCGGGATACACCGCTGCGGTCTATGCTGCACGCGCTAACCTGCAACCGGTTTTAATTACGGGCATGGAAAAAGGCGGTCAGCTGACCACCACAACCGAAGTGGAGAACTGGCCAGGCGATCCTAATGACCTGACCGGGCCGCTGCTGATGGAGCGTATGCACGAGCATGCGACCAAATTCGAAACCGAAATTCTCTTCGATCACATTAATAAAGTGGATCTGCAGAACCGCCCCTTCACCCTGACCGGTGATAACGGCGTATATACCTGCGACGCACTGATTATCGCCACCGGCGCCTCTGCCCGTTACCTGGGGCTGCCGTCAGAAGAGGCCTTTAAAGGCCGCGGCGTCTCCGCCTGCGCCACCTGCGATGGTTTCTTCTACCGCAACCAGAAGGTCGCGGTGATCGGCGGCGGTAACACCGCGGTGGAAGAGGCGCTCTACCTGGCCAACATCGCCTCCGAAGTGCACCTCATTCACCGTCGCGAAACCTTCCGCGCGGAGAAGATCCTCATCAAGCGTCTGATGGATAAAGTGGCCAGCGGCAATATCGTCCTGCACACCAACCGTACCCTTGAAGAGGTGACCGGCGATCAGATGGGCGTGGCGGGCCTGCGCATTCGTGATACTCAGAACACCGACAACGTCGAGACGCTGGAGGTGGCCGGTCTGTTTGTCGCCATCGGCCACAGCCCGAACACCGGCATCTTTGAAGGTCAGCTGGAGCTGGAGAACGGCTACATTAAGGTACAGTCGGGCATCCACGGTAACGCTACCCAGACCAGCGTCCCGGGCGTGTTTGCCGCAGGTGACGTAATGGATCACATCTACCGCCAGGCGATCACCTCTGCGGGTACCGGCTGCATGGCCGCGCTGGATGCTGAACGCTATCTTGACGGTCTGGCCGAACAGGCCAAATAATCTTTACAAGTCAGTAACAAACGTAAATAAAGGCGGCTATAAGTCGCCTTTATTATCGCCCCGTTGTACCATTGCCGTGCCTAATTTCTTATAACTCACCTGCAAAGCACGCAATGGAAAAAACCCGTCAACAAGAGTTAACTCGCTGGCTAAAACAGCAAAGCGTTCTTTCCCGCCGCTGGCTGAATATCTCCCGTCTTCTGGGCGCTATCAGCGGTGTGTTGATTGTCGGTCAGGCCTGGCTGCTGGCCCGCATTCTTCATCATATGATCGTGGAAAATATTCCACGCGAGGCGCTGCTGCTGCCCTTTGTGCTGCTGGTGCTGGTTTTTATCCTGCGCGCCTGGGTGGTTTGGCTGCGCGAGCGGGTGGGTTTCCATGCCGGTCAGCATATTCGCTATGCCATCCGCCGTCAGGTGCTCGACCGGCTGCAGGAGGCAGGCCCCGCCTGGATCCAGGGCAAACCGGCCGGCAGCTGGGCCACCCTGATCCTCGAGCAAATTGATGATATGCATGACTACTATGCCCGCTATCTGCCCCAGATGGCGCTGGCTGCCTGCGTACCGCTGCTGATCGTCATTGCCATCTTCCCTTATAACTGGGTGGCGGCGCTGATCCTGCTCTGCACCGCACCGCTGATCCCATTGTTTATGGCGATGGTGGGGATGGGCGCCGCGGATGCTAACCGCCGCAACTTCCTGGCGCTGGGACGGCTGAGCGGCCATTTCCTCGATCGTCTGCGCGGTATGGAGACGCTGCGGGTGTTTGGCCGGGGTGAGGCAGAAATCGACAATATCCGTCTGGCCTCGCAGGATTTCCGCCAGCGCACCATGGAAGTGCTGCGCCTGGCCTTCCTCTCCTCCGGAGTGCTGGAGTTTTTTACCTCGCTCTCCATTGCGCTGGTCGCTGTCTACTTCGGCTTCTCTTATCTTGGCGCCCTCGACTTTGGCCATTACGGCACGGCGGTGACGCTCTCGGCGGGCTTCCTGGCGCTGATTCTGGCGCCGGAGTTTTTCCAGCCGCTGCGCGACCTCGGTACTTTCTACCATGCCAAGGCGCAGGCGGTGGGCGCGGCCGACAGCCTGAAAACCTTCCTTGAAACCCCTCTGGCCCACCCGCAGCGCGGTGAGGCCAGCCTTAGTACGCAAGGCCCGGTCAGCATTGAAGCCGAAGATTTCTGCGTCCTGTCGCCCGAAGGTAAAGTGCTGGCGGGGCCGCTGAATTTCACTCTTGATGCCGGACAGCGGGTAGTGCTGGTGGGAACAAGCGGCTCCGGCAAAAGCTCGCTGCTTAACGCCCTCTTCGGCTTTATGGCCTACAGCGGTTCACTGCGCATTAACCAGACCGAGCTCAGCGAGCTGGATCCAGAGGCATGGCGCGCGCAGCTGAGCTGGGTCGGACAGAACCCCCAGCTGCCTGCTGCCACGCTGCGTGATAACGTGCTGCTGGCGCGCCCGGATGCCAGCGACGAAGAGCTGCGCTCGGTGCTCGATCGCGCCTGGGTAAGTGAATTTTTGCCGCTGCTGCCCCAGGGTATCGATACGGTGGTGGGCGATCAGTCGGCCGGGCTCTCCGTTGGCCAGGCGCAGCGTATCGCCGTTGCGCGGGCACTGCTGAACCCCTGCCAGCTTTTGCTGCTGGATGAGCCGGCCGCCAGCCTGGACGCGCACAGCGAACAGCGGGTGATGGCCGCCCTCGACGCGGCATCCCGCGAGCAGACGACATTAATGGTCACCCATCAGCTGGAAGGCATTGCCGACTGGGATCGGATCTGGGTGATGGAACATGGCCGCCTCGTTGAACAGGGCGATTACGCCACGCTCGCGGCGGCGCAGGGCCCCTTTGCCGCCCTGCTGGCGAATCGTCAGGAGGAGATCTGATGCGCGCATTACTGCCCTATCTCGCACTCTATAAACGTCATAAATGGATGCTGGCCCTTGGCGTAGTGCTGGCGATAGTTACCCTGCTCGCCAGTATCGGTCTGTTAACCCTCTCCGGCTGGTTCCTGTCGGCCTCTGCGGTGGCCGGTTTCGCCGGCCTCTATAGCTTTAACTACATGCTACCGGCGGCGGGCGTACGGGGTACGGCAATTACCCGCACCGCCGGGCGCTATTTCGAACGGCTGGTCAGCCATGACGCCACCTTCCGCGTTTTGCAGCACCTGCGCGTATCGACGTTCAGCAAGCTGCTGCCCCTCTCCCCTGCCGGGCTGGCGCGCTTTCGCCAGGGTGAACTCCTTAACCGCATCGTGGCGGACGTGGATACCCTCGATCACCTTTATCTGCGGGTGTTCTCCCCGCTGGTTGGCGCCTTCGTGGTGATTGTGGTGGTTACCCTCGGGCTGTGCCTGCTTGACGTCACCCTTGCGCTGACGCTCGGGGGCATCATGCTGCTGACGCTGTTTATCCTGCCGCCGCTGTTTTACCGCGCCGGGAAAACGACCGGTGAAAACCTCACCCGCCTGCGGGGCGATTATCGCCAGCAGCTCACCGGCTGGCTGCAGGGCCAGGCCGAGCTGACGGTATTTGGCGCAAGCCTGCGCTACCGCACCCGAATGGAAAGTACCGAGCTCAACTGGCACGAGGCCCAGCGCAAGCAGTCCGAACTGACGGCGCTCTCTCAGGCGCTGATGCTGTTAATTGGCGGTTTCGCGGTGATCGCTATGCTGTGGATGGCCTCCGGCGGCGTGGGCGACAACGCCCAGCCCGGCGCGCTGATTGCGCTGTTTGTCTTTTGCGCGCTGGCGGCCTTCGAAGCCCTGGCCCCGGTCACCGGCGCGTTCCAGCATCTGGGACAGGTGATCGCCTCCGCGCTGCGTATCACCGAACTTACCGGGCAGGCGCCGGAAGTGGTCTTTACCGGGCAGGAAACCGCAGCGCCGGAACGGCTGGCGCTGACGCTGGAAAACCTGAGCTTCAGATACGAGGGCCAGGCGCAAAACGCGCTGGACAACCTCAGCCTGCACATCCCCGCCGGCGCACATGTGGCGGTGCTTGGCCGCACCGGCTGCGGTAAATCAACGCTGCTACAATTGCTCACCCGCGCCTGGGATCCCCAGCAGGGCAGCATCCGCTTTAACGACGCTCCGCTGACGCAGTATAGCGAAGCGGCGTTGCGCCAGACGGTGAGCGTAGTGCCGCAGCGCGTGCATCTTTTCAGCGCCACCCTGCGCGACAACCTGCTGCTGGCCTCCCCGTCGGCCTCTGACGAGACGCTCTGCGCCATGCTGGAGAAGGTCGGCCTGCACAAGCTGCTTGAGGACGACGGGCTGAACGGCTGGCTCGGTGAAGGCGGGCGTCAGCTCTCGGGCGGTGAACTGCGCCGCCTGGCCATCGCCCGCGCGCTGCTGCACGATGCGCCGCTGATGCTGCTCGACGAGCCTACCGAAGGGCTGGATGCCACTACGGAAAATCAGATCCTGACGCTGCTGGAACAGGAGATGCAGGGCAAAACCATGGTGATGGTCACCCACCGCCTGCGTGGGCTGGCCCGGCTGGATCAAATAATTGTGATGGACAACGGACAGATTATTGAGCAAGGTAATCACGCAGAGCTGTTGGCGAAACAGGGCCGCTATTACCAGTTTAAACAACGTCTGTAGTCTATAGTAGAACCGATCTTTACTCGCGTACTGGAGTTTCGCTGTCATGCGCCTGGCCCAGCTTTCTCGTCACTCTATTGCGTTCCCTTCTCCGGAAGGGGCGCTGCGTGAACCTAACGGTCTGCTGGCCCTTGGCGGCGATTTAAGCCCGTCACGCCTGCTGATGGCCTATCAGCGCGGTATATTTCCGTGGTTTTCGCCCGGGGATCCCATTTTATGGTGGTCTCCGGACCCGCGCGCGGTGCTTTGGCCCGCTCAGTTTCACCTTAGCCGCAGCATGAAACGCTTTCACGCCCGCTCCCCCTACCGCGTCACCCTTAACCATGCCTTTGACCAGGTGATTGAGGGCTGCGCCAGCGACCGCCATGAAGGCACCTGGATCACCCGCGACGTGATACTGGCTTATCGCCGCCTGCATGAGCTGGGCTATGCCCATTCGATCGAGGTGTGGCAGGACGACACGCTGGTTGGCGGCATGTACGGCGTGGCGCAGGGGACGCTTTTCTGCGGTGAATCAATGTTCAGCCGGGCGGTCAACGCCTCCAAAACCGCCCTGCTGGTCTTCTGTAACCACTTTGTGCAGCATGGCGGTCAGCTGGTGGATTGCCAGGTGCTGAATGAACACACGGCCTCACTGGGCGCCATTGAGATCGGCCGTCATCAGTACCTGCAGCATCTGGCAAATTTCCGCCCGCAGAGAATGCCGCAAAACTTCTGGGTACCGACGACGTTATTTGTGCCTGCCTGAGCAATGTTTTCCGCCTATTTTCCTGTCATGGTGCTATAATTGTGCCGCAGAGTAGGTTCTGCCTGTTGCCCCGCCGCCGTTTGGGAATAGTTTGCTTCAGATAACGTTCTGGCGTTTATCCTGTCATCTCCCCTTTACGTATGCGCTTTTCGTACGGTCGAACCGTGACGTCCGGGCAATGCGCCGAAACTGCTTTGTTGCGTTTTAACGCACAATTCTTTACTTAATTGATGAATTTCGGCATTATCTTGCCGGTTCAAAACTTGGTAGTGATACCCCAGAGGATTAGATGGCCAAAGAAGACAATATTGAAATGCAGGGTACCGTACTTGATACGTTACCTAACACCATGTTTCGCGTAGAACTGGAAAACGGTCACGTGGTTACCGCGCATATCTCCGGTAAAATGCGTAAAAACTACATCCGCATTTTGACGGGCGACAAAGTGACTGTTGAGCTGACCCCGTACGACCTGAGCAAAGGCCGCATTGTCTTCCGTAGTCGCTAATTGTTTTCGCCTGTAAAGGCTGATGAATATTGAAAAGGCCGGGTTTACCCGGCCTTTTTTATTATCTTTATGCCGGGTAATGCACCCTAACCTGCGCTTTCGCGGGCACAATAATATCTTCCCCCATCGCATGGGCGACATCGTAAAGCAACCCGGTCAAATAAGGCAGCATAGCGCCGTCAAAATGGGATACCAGCAGCACGTGATTTAACGCCCGGCAATATTCGCATTTGGTTTCGGTGTCTTCAAATAACCCCTTCTTCGCGCGCGCACGGTCTTCGTTATATTCAACCACGTGGAAATCGTTCATTGAATCTGCCAGCTGGCGCTGCATGACATTCAGATAGGCAGCAAGACAGCGGCAAACCGGCTGTATTTGCGGCAGAGATTGGGCGTCCAGCAGAATTTCCGTCAGCAGATTGCAGCGCTCGGCCAGAGCCGGGAGATCGAGAGGGTGTGATAGTTCACTGTAAAGCTGAGGGACGGTGCTTTCTTTATTCATTGGGTAATTCCTTCCCACACATTGAATATACCACCGCAGGTAACGCCAGATTCGCTGGCGGCGAACGAAGCATGCAGCAAAGCTTGCTGCTCACACACCTTCAGGACGCCTATCCAGGCATGTGCTTTTCAGGTGCGAAGCCATTCTATTACTGTGGATATATACAGCAATGACCCTGATTCAATACTGGATAGCGCCTCGCAAAATTTTCATATCGATGCGTGCGGTTCCCCCTCACCCTACCCCTCAAGGGAGAGGGAACCGATCGAGCGCGCAGCGATAATGGTGGCAAAGGCGTGTTTAGTACCCGCAGCGATGCCTCAGTCCGGCTGAAAATCGCTGAGGCGTTGACCGCAGGCCGGGGCGAGGCGCAGGGATGCGCCGAGAGGGCATAGCCTGCAAGGATGCAGGCTGGTGCCCGACCCGAAAGCCGGAGGGAATAAGCCGAAGGCACCGCGAAGCGGCGATTTTCCTGGCCGGGAGCCGGGTTGCCAGGGGGTGGCGGCGAGCCCCCTGGCACGTTCACAGGTGCGGGAGTGACAGAGAAGCAATGAACGTGAGGTGAACGGAACCACCACCACAGCCGCATGTTCCCCTCACCCTAACCCTCTCCCTAAAGGGGCGAGGGGACTGGTAAGGTGCGGCCTGTTGCCCTCACCCTAACCCTCTCCCACAGGGAGAGGGGACTTGAACGGTGCGACCTGTTGCCCTCACCCTCACCCTCTCCCACAGGGAGAGGGGACTGGAACGGTGCGGCCTGTTGCCCTCACCTACAGCAGAGGGAGAAAATCATTCCCCTCGATACAAATATAAAAAAACCGGGCATCCGCCCGGTTTTTAACACTTAACATATAACCTTCAGCACAGCACCCTAGTGCGCCGCCTCCGGCTTATGCTTAGCCGCACTCTGAAAATCATAGGTCAGCTCATTTTTCGCCTGATCGAGCGCCACCGTCACCTGGCCGCCTTCCACCAGCGAGCCAAACAGCAGCTCGTTCGCCAGCGGTTTCTTCAGGTTATCCTGAATCACGCGCGCCATCGGACGGGCGCCCATCGCGCGGTCATAACCCTTCTCGGCCAGCCAGTCGCGGGCCTCCTGGCTTACTTCCAGCGACACGCCTTTCTGATCCAGCTGAACCTGCAGCTCGACGATAAACTTATCCACCACCTGATGGATCACCTCGGTAGAGAGATGATCGAACCAGATAATGTTGTCGAGACGGTTACGGAACTCCGGCGTAAAGATCTTTTTGATCTCCTCCATCGCGTCGGTGCTGTTATCCTGGTGGATAAGGCCGATGGATTTACGCTCGGTTTCACGCACCCCGGCGTTGGTGGTCATCACCAGCACCACGTTGCGGAAGTCCGCCTTGCGCCCGTTGTTATCGGTCAGCGTACCGTTATCCATCACCTGCAGCAGGATGTTGAACACGTCCGGATGCGCCTTCTCGATCTCATCAAGCAGCAGGACCGCGTGCGGATGTTTGATCACCGCGTCGGTGAGCAGACCGCCCTGATCGAAGCCCACGTAGCCCGGAGGCGCACCGATCAAACGGCTAACGGTGTGGCGCTCCATATACTCGGACATATCAAAGCGCAGCAGCTCAATGCCCAGCGCTTTGGAGAGCTGCACCGTCACCTCGGTCTTTCCTACCCCGGTCGGGCCGGCGAACAGGAAGGAACCAACCGGCTTATGCTCATGCCCCAGCCCGGCGCGCGCCATCTTGATGGCTTCGGTTAAAGCCTCAATGGCTTTATCCTGACCAAAGACCAGCATTTTCAGGCGATCGCCAAGGTTACGCAGCGTGTCGCGGTCGCTCTGGGAAACGCTCTTCTCAGGGATACGCGCGATACGGGCCACCACGGATTCAATATCCGCCACGTTAACGGTTTTCTTGCGCTTGCTGACCGGCATCAGACGGGCGCGGGCGCCCGCTTCGTCGATCACGTCAATCGCTTTATCCGGCAGATGGCGATCGTTAATGTATTTCACCGCCAGCTCCACCGCCGCACGCACCGCTTTCGCGGTGTAACGCACGTCGTGGTGCGCTTCGTATTTCGTTTTCAGGCCGTTGATGATCTGCACGGTCTCTTCCACAGAGGGCTCAGTAATATCGATTTTCTGGAAGCGACGCGCCAGCGCGCGGTCTTTTTCGAAAATGTTGCTGAACTCCTGATAGGTAGTCGAGCCCATCACCCGGATTTTGCCGCTGGAGAGCAGCGGTTTGATCAGGTTAGCCGCATCCACCTGGCCGCCGGACGCCGCGCCTGCGCCGATGATGGTATGGATCTCATCGATAAACAGGATGCTGCTGGTGTCCTGCTCCAGCTGTTTCAGCAGCGCTTTAAAACGCTTCTCGAAATCGCCGCGGTATTTGGTGCCCGCCAGCAGGGAACCGATATCCAGCGAGTAGATGGTGCAGTCGGCCATCACTTCCGGCACGTCGCCCTGCACAATGCGCCAGGCCAGCCCTTCGGCGATGGCGGTTTTACCGACGCCGGATTCCCCCACCAGCAGCGGGTTATTCTTACGGCGACGGCACAGCACCTGAATGGCGCGCTCCAGCTCTTTGTCGCGGCCAATCAGCGGGTCAATGCCGCCTACGCGAGCAAGCTGGTTAAGATTGGTGGTGAAGTTTTCCATACGTTCCTCCCCGCCTGCCTGCTCTTCGTGATTGACCTGGTTGCCTGGATCCTGGGCCTGATTCGGCTCGTCTTTACGGGTGCCGTGAGAGATAAAGTTCACCACGTCGAGACGGCTCACTTCATGTTTGCGCAGCAGATACGCGGCCTGCGACTCCTGCTCGCTGAAGATGGCGACCAGCACGTTGGCGCCGGTCACTTCGCTACGTCCGGAAGACTGGACGTGGAATACCGCACGCTGCAATACGCGCTGGAAGCTGAGCGTCGGCTGGGTGTCGCGCTCCTCTTCACTGACGGGCAGCACCGGTGTGGTTTGTTCGATGAAGGCTTCGAGTTCCTGACGCAGCGCCACCAGGTCCACGGAGCAGGCTTCCAGCGCTTCGCGGGCGGATGGGTTGCTGAGCAGTGCGAGCAGTAAGTGCTCGACGGTCATAAACTCATGTCGGTGCTCACGCGCTCTGGCGAAAGCCATATTTAAACTGAGTTCCAGTTCTTGATTGAGCATAGGCACCTCCCCCAATTTTCATTGCCCTATTCAGGCTTTTTCCAGCGTACACAGCAACGGATGCTCGTTCTCCCTTGCATATTTGTTCACCATCGCTACCTTGGTCTCGGCCACTTCTGCAGTAAATACGCCGCAGATGGCTTTGCCGTGATAGTGAACGGTAAGCATCAGTTGCGTTGCACGTTCAACATCATAAGAAAAGAACTTTTGTAGCACGTCAATAACAAATTCCATCGGCGTGTAGTCATCGTTCATTAACATAACTTTATACATAGATGGCGGTTTTAGCGCGTCCCGCAGCTTATCTTCCGCCAGCTGGTCGCTATCCAGCCACTCGTTCGTCTTACCCATGGTCAGTCGTCATCATCGTTTTTACGGTGTCCTGACTGGGGATCATACATAACTTCAATCTACCCCAGTTGTCAGATAACTCTTATCTATTATTGCCATCCGCGATGTCTGTCACAATACCTGGCAATAGCGTTAACTGCTTCAAATTTTGATTCATTTTTCCCCTCTCTCCTCCGGCAAACGCTTGACGATAAGTCTGGTTTATCTAAATTGTACAGGCGAGAGTTGGCGAGGTTTTGAACAGCCTCCACTCCGTCACCGGTTCATTCCATCTTACTTAATAAGATTTACGAAGGATGTCGAAGCATGGAAACGGGTACTGTTAAGTGGTTCAACAACGCCAAGGGGTTTGGTTTTATCTGCCCTGAAGGCGGCGGCGAGGATATCTTCGCTCACTATTCCACCATTCAGATGGATGGTTACAGAACGTTAAAGGCCGGACAGCCGGTCCGGTTCGATGTTCATCAAGGTCCGAAGGGCAATCACGCGAGCCTTATCGTGCCCTTTGAAGCAGAATCTGTCGCTTAGCCCTCTGTTTCATTGTGTACATCATGCAGTCAAAATGCCAGCCCGATCGGCTGGCATTTTTATTGCGTTTACTCGCGCGCCAGCGCATCCACCGGATCCAGCCTTGCCGCATTGCGTGCCGGCAGCCAGCCGAACAGAATACCGGTAAAGGTAGAGCACAAAAACGCGGTCAGCAGCGCCATCGGCGAGAAGCCAATCTCCCAGCCGGGTAAAAACAGCTGCAGGGTAAAGGCAATCAGCAGCGACAGCGAAATCCCCAGCGCGCCGCCCACCAGGCAGACCAGAATCGCTTCAATCAGAAACTGCTGCAGCACGTCGCTGGCCCTGGCGCCCACCGCCATACGGATGCCGATCTCACGGGTGCGTTCAGTCACCGACACCAGCATGATATTCATCACCCCAATGCCCCCCACCACCAGCGAGATCACCGCCACCAGCGTAAGGAACAGCTGAAGAGTACGTGTGGTCTTTTCGGCGGTTTTCAAGAGGCCGTCCATATTCCAGGTGAAGAAATCTTTTTTACCGTGGCGCAGGGTTAACAGCCGCTCGAGCTGCTGCTCGGCCTGGGTACTGTCGTAGCCCTCCTTCACCCGCACGGTAATGGAGTTAAGCCATGACTGCCCCATAATGCGCCCGGAAATAGTGGTATACGGCAGCCAGACGCGCAGGATTTTGCTGCTGCCAAACATCGACTGCTTCTCTTCCGCCACGCCGATCACCGTGGCGGGCATATTCCCCACCAGGATCACCTCCCCCACTACTTTTGCTTTATTGGGAAAGAGCTGACGACGCGAGTTGGCGTCAAGCACCACCACCTGAGCGCGGCCTGCGAGCTGCTCGGCGTTGAAGGTGCCCCCTTCGCTGAAGGTCATGCCGTAGACGTTAAAATAGTCGCCGCTCACGCCGTTGGCGCTGGCGGCAACGTCGATGCTGCCATAGCGCAGGCGCAGGCTTTGCGACACCGCCGGGGTGGCGGAGTTTACCCACGGCTGCTTCTGAATAGCGGCGAGATCGTCATACTTCAGCGCCTGCTGGTACTGCGGCTCGTCGTCGCCAAAATCTTTACCGGGGTAGACGTCGATGGTGTTAGTGCCGATGGCGCGGATATCCGCCAGCACCAGCTGCTTGGCGGCGTCGCCCACCACCACGATGGATACCACCGAGGCGATGCCGATAATGATGCCGAGCATCGTCAGCAGGGTGCGCATTTTATTAGCCGCCATCGCCAGCCAGGCCATGGTTAAGGCTTCACGGAACCCGCTGGCAAACTGGCGCCAGCCGGAGGGCGGCGGCAGGGTTACCGGCTGGCTGCCGCTCTGGGTATTTTTGGCCGGCGGGTTGCTGACCAGTTCGCCGTCGCGAATTTCAACGATGCGCTCGGCCTGGGCGGCCACCTGCGGATCGTGGGTAACGATAATCACCGTGTGGCCCTGGTCGCGCAGCTGATGCAGGATCGCCATCACCTCTTCGCCGGAGCGGCTGTCCAGCGCGCCGGTGGGCTCATCGGCGAGGATCACCTGCCCGCCGTTCATCAGGGCGCGGGCGATACTCACGCGCTGCTGCTGACCGCCGGAGAGCTGCGAGGGCTGATAATCGACGCGCTCGCCGAGGCCAAGACGGGTAAGCAGCCCCTGCGCCCGCTCCAGCCGCTTCCGGCGCTCTACTCCGGCATAGACCGCAGGGACTTCAACGTTCTGCGCGGCGGTCAGATGCGAGAGCAGATGGTAGCGCTGGAAGATAAAGCCAAAGTGCTCCCGGCGCAGCTTCGCCAGCGCGTCGCCGTTGAGGGTCGCCACGTCGGTGCCCGCCACCCGGTAGGTACCGCTGGTGGGCTTATCCAGGCAGCCGAGGATATTCATCAGCGTGGATTTACCGGAACCCGAGGCCCCGACAATGGCCACCATCTCCCCTGCGGCAACCTGGAGGGTAATACCTTTGAGCACCTCCACCTCGCCATCCCCGGAAGGATAGCTGCGGCGAATATCATTCAGCTCAAGCAGCAGGCTCATTTCGCCGCTCCCGGCTGGCTCTCGCCGATCACCACTTCGTCGCCGGCCTCCAACCCTTTCACCACCACCACGTCGGTGTCGTTGCGCGAGCCAAGGCTGATTTCGCGCTCGCGCGTCTCGCCGTTACGCAGCACCTTCACCTTGTAGCGATTATCGCCCACCGCCTCGCCCAGCGCCGCCAGCGGGATGGTGAGCACGTTCTTCTCGCCGGTAAGCTGGATATGCACCTGAGCGGTCATCTCCAGGCGCAGCACCCCTTTCGGGTTGGGCACCTCAAAGCGGGCATGATAGAAAATGGCGTCGTTCACCTTTTCCGGCGTCGGCAGGATATCCTTCAGCACCCCTTCATAGCGGGTTTGCGGATCGCCCAGCACCGTAAACCAGGCTTTCTGCCCCGGCTTAAGATGAATAACGTCCGCCTCTGAGACCTGGGCCTTCACCAGCATGGTGCTCATGTCCGCCAGGGTCAGAATATTCGGCGCCTGCTGGGCGGCGATCACCGTCTGCCCCTGCAGGGTGGTGATTTGGGTCACTTCCCCGGCCATGGGGGCGACAATGCGGGTGTATTCCAGGTTGGCTTTGGCGGTATCCAGAGAGGCGCTGTTGCGTTTGATCTGCGCGTCGATGGTGCCAAGCTGCGCCTGTTTTACCGCCAGCTCGGTGGCGGCACTGTCCAGATCCTGGCGGGAGACGGCCTGGGTTTTAGCCAGCTGCTGCTGGCGCGCCAGCGTTACCTGCGCCAGCTTGCGCTCCGCCTCGGCCTGGCCGCGCTGGGCGCGCAGCTCCATCAGGGTGGCTTCCACCTCTTTGATCTGGTTTTCCGCCTGCTCGGGATCGATTACCCCCAGCAGCTGCCCCTTCTTAACTTTATCGCCAATCTCAACAGAGAGGGTTTTCAGCTGCCCGCTCACCTGCGCACCCACGTCGACCTTGCGCAGCGCGTCGAGCTTGCCGGTAGCCAGCACGCTCTGCTGGAGTTCGCCGGGGCGAACAATCAGCGTTTGATATTGCGGCAGCGGCGCGTTCAGCGTTCTCCAGGCCACAATCAGCGCAACGATAATGATAACTACGGCTATCACATACCGTTTTTTAAACTTTCTCCCGATCTTCATATCGCTCCCGATCCCTTCCTGTGATCCATCAAAATGAGAGGCATAACTTCAACTGCGGTTAAACAAGGTTTGAAAGCTGATGAGAGTACCAGAGTTATTGATGCCGGGTTAAGTATCCGGATGCTGAAATCAATGCCATCAATACTATCCGATGGTTTCATTATGTCGCAGCTTACCGAAAATTCGTTCACCCCGTCCCATTCGCCTTCCCGACTGGCGCTGTTTTTTAATCTGTTCAGCGGCAAGTGGCGGCCGGGTAAATTCTGGCACCAGCGCAGTTTTCGCCGCAAGTTTCTGCTGCGCTCGCTATTAATGCCGCGCTTAAGCCTGGAGTGGATGAACGAGCTGGCGCACATGCCCTGTCTGGAAGAGCTGCTAACCCGCCAGCCCCGCCTGCCCGTACGCCTGCACCGGCCTTACCTGGCCGCAAACCTGAACCGCAGGCAGCTGCTTGACGCCGTGCGTTACCACTACGCCCGGCTGTATACCACGCTCGCCGCTGACGAGCTGCGGGACTACCTTAACGGCGACGGGCTGGTGCTGGCCCGGCTGGAAGGCAAAGAGGGCGAGCAATATACCCTCGAGTTCACCATGATGATCTCCCTCGATAAAGAGGGCGAAAGCACGATCCTGATGCGTAACGGCGGCGGCGAGGTGCTGGCCGAGATGACCTTTACCCTCTGCGAGTATCAGAACCAGCGCACCCTGTTTATCGGCGGCCTGCAGGGCGGCAAGCGTGAACTGCCCCATGAAGAGATCCAGAGGGCCACCAAAGCCTGCTACGGCCTGTTCCCGAAACGGCTGGTGATGGAGGCGGTCTGCCAGCTCGCCGCCCGCTTCCGGGTCACGCAGATCCTGGCGGTCAGCAACGAAACGCATATTTACCGCAGCCTGCGCTATCGCGATAAAAAGTCGCAAATCCACGCCGATTACAACGCCTTCTGGGCAACCGTCGGCGGCGAATGCGACGCCAGCGGCTATTACCACATCCCCTGCGCGCTGGCGCGCAAAAGCGAGGCGGAGATTGCCAGCAAAAAACGCGCGGAGTATCGCCGCCGCTATCAGCTGCTGGATAGCATCCCGGCACAGATGAACGGGCGCCTTAGCTAATCCGCGCGCCCCCGCGCCAGCCACAGCACCCGGGAAAACATCTTACGCAGCAGCGTGGGCACCGACTCCACGCCTCTGCGCCCGGCCTCCATCGCCACTTCGATCGCCAGATCCGGCTTGGACGAGCGGTGGATAGCTTTGGTAATCACCCGGCGCATGTTCATGGGCACCTCCGGCGGGATCATCGCCACCCGGTGAAAAACGTCCGCGAAACCCTGCCGGTACATGAAATGCTCCATGTCCATGGCCGGAAGCTCGGTCAGGTGCTCGCGCTCCTCCTCCCGGTCGTTATTCAGCAGCCCGCGCACGGTGGCGGCATATTTTCGGCCCGCCTCGTCGCCGTCCACCAGCACGTGCCACTCAATGCCCATCCGGCGGGCAAACTTGATTAGCGGCTTTAACCCGGACTGGGCAAACTCAATCACCTTAATCCCTTCGGCGTCAAAATGGTGGCCGCACTGGCGCGCCAGCTCGTTGATCACCCAGGTCTCGGTCTCCCCTTCCACCAGCAGCCAGCAGCGGGCAAACAGCGACGAGGCGCGGTTAAAGCGGATGTGAAAGGCGATGCGGCGACCATCCTCGGCGTTCATCCCCCCCGGCCCCAGGCGAAACGCCGACACGCGGCCCGAGGCGCGCACCAGTCGACAGACATGCTCCACCGGGGTCAGGGACAGGAGTTCACCGGAGTTGGTAGTGGTGAGGCGCTGGAGGGGCAGCAGGTTCAGCAGATGCCAGGCCACCGACAGCATGATGGGGTGCAGGCGCGTTTCGGGATCTTCGACCAGCAGCAGCGGCCGCGCGTCTTTATCCAGACGCACGCTGCCTTTCGCCTGCAGCAGCGTGGAGAATAACCCCAGCAGGATAACCCGATGGGTGCGCCCGCCGGGCTTGTCGATCATGCGGTTGATGATATCGAGATAGCGCCAGCTGCGCTGTTCGTCGTGCGAGCGGCGGCGCATCAGCCGGTTGCGCACCGGCGAGGTGCCCTGCTCGGAGAAGTAGTGCTCAAGCAGTTGAACCATGGCGGACAGGCCCTGGCGGATCTGGCCGTCGGTCAGGTTCTGCGGGCGCGCCACCAGCTCCCGGGCAAGGAAATCCAGCTCCCGGGCGGTAACCTCCACTTCAGGCATGCTGGGCACCGATTCACTGCGGATCCGCCGCATAAAACGGGCATCCCGCAGGCGCAGCACCGGCATCAGCCGGATAAGATGGCGCGCCAGGTCGTCGATATCCGCAAGCGCAAGCGGATTGCCGTCGGCATCAATAAAGCTGCGCAGGGTCATGACGCTGTTATCGTCGGCCAGCTCGCCCTCCAGCCGATAGAAAATACGCTGGTGACCGTCATGGCAGGGAGTCCAGCACGCCGCCAGAGGACGGTAGCGCCGCACGCGGTGACGGCCCGGCTCGCTTTCACGGAAGGTGAGGATGATATGCAGATGGTGCTCGCGCCCCTGCAGATCGCCGGGCGGGAACCAGAAGTCGTCCCGCACAAAGTGGTACAGGCCGGAACCGGGTGATAACAGCAGGGTCAGCGCATCCAGCAGGCTTGATTTACCCCAGGCGTTTTCACCAATCAGGACGTTGTTTTGCTCCAGCATCAGCGACAGGCGATTGATGCCGCGAAAACCCACGATCTCTACCCGCTCCAGCAGCATGTATCCTCCGGGAAATTTCTGTCTTTCCTTTATGTTATCCGAAGTATAGCTGTCCGGGTGGGCTGAGAATACAGGCAAAAAAATGGGGAGCTCGCTCCCCATCACTCGCCTGAAGACGATTAGTTACGTTTAAACACGGAGTTGTATATGGAACTGAATACGCTGGTCACAATACTTAAGGATGATTCAACAACCATACCAATACCGCGGCCCAGTGTTTGAGTAGCTTCGCTTGGCTGCTTAGCCACATTCACCCCGGCCAGCTTCAGCCCCATATCAATGACTGACCCGAGGCCATAGCCCAGGGTTGCCGTTGCGTCTGCAATGAAGCCAGCGCCGGAAACATGTTCAATTTCCTGTTGATTTAATTCACGCATTGCAAAATCCTTATTTCAATGATTGTTTAGACGTTTAAAATACCCATCCGCCTGATATTTAGATATAAAACCATCCGGGTATTTCGATGGCGAATGCTAATTAGGGGCGAGAATAGTGTCAATCGAATGAATATTATTCAGAAAAACGCCCGGGTAATTAATCACCGTAAAAATATAAATTTTATAATTCGCTATTTTCTTAAGAAGAATCGTTTCACAATTCTTACCTCGTTGGGATAAGAAGTTAATTAACCTTGCTTCAAATCAATTTTTTAGTCTTTATTTCACTGGTGAAGGGTCCCCGTCATTTCTAGAATAGCGGCGTTTATACGTTGCGAAAAATATTTCGCGATAAGTTCTGCGTCCTGATGAGTCGTGGTTTTTTATATTTGAGGTGGATATGTTCAGAAAATTAGCGGCCGAATGTTTTGGAACATTCTGGCTGGTATTTGGTGGTTGCGGCAGCGCCGTTCTGGCGGCAGCGTTTCCGGAATTAGGGATTGGTTTTGCCGGCGTGGCGCTGGCGTTTGGCCTCACGGTATTAACCATGGCGTACGCCGTGGGGCATATTTCCGGCGGCCATTTTAACCCGGCGGTAACCCTGGGCCTGTGGGCCGGCGGCCGCTTCCCGGCGAAAGAAATTGTTGGTTATATTGTTGCGCAGGTGGTGGGTGGCATTATTGCCGCCGCGGTGCTGTACATGATTGCCAGCGGCAAAGCGGGCTTTGACGCCGCCGCCAGCGGCTTTGCCTCTAACGGCTTTGGCGAGCACTCCCCGGGCGGCTTCTCTATGCTCTCTGCTATCGTCATTGAAATTGTACTGACCGCAGGCTTCCTGCTGGTGATCCACGGCGCAACCGACAAGCACGCTCCGGCCGGCTTTGCCCCGATTGCAATTGGCCTGGCGCTGACCCTGATTCACCTGATCAGCATTCCGGTGACTAATACCTCCGTTAACCCGGCGCGCAGCACCGCGGTGGCCCTCTTCCAGGGCGGCTGGGCGCTGGAACAGCTGTGGCTCTTCTGGGTAATGCCGATTGTCGGCGGTATCCTTGGCGGCCTGCTGTATCGCACTCTGCTGGAAAAACGGGATTAATCACGCCCTGATTGCAGAGCCGGCGGGCACCTCGCTTATCCGGCTCTGTGCTAGCGGGCACCCCGCCCCGCTTTTTTGCAGCTTTACTGAACAGCCTTTATTGGGTAGTGTCTGTGGCGCTTAACAGATACTCAAAAGGACCGGCTGTTCATGTTTTCAGGACTCCTCATTATTCTTCTGCCCCTGATCCTGGGCTATCTCATTCCCCTGCGTAATATTTCAGCGTTAAAGCTGATTAACCGTTTTCTGAGCTGGATTGTTTACGTCATTCTCTTTTTTATGGGGATCAGCCTCGCCTTTCTCGACAATCTGGCCAGTAATTTACTGGCGATACTTTATTACTCCTCTATTACCGCAGTGGTTATTTTGCTGTGTAATATTGCGGCGCTGCTGTGGCTTGAGCGGAAAATTCCGTGGAAAAACCATCACCAGCAGGAACAATTACCCTCGCGTATTGCCATGGCGCTGGAGTCGTTAAAACTGTGCGGGGTGGTATTGCTTGGTTTTCTGCTGGGGCTCACCGGGTTTTCGCTATTACAGCATGCCACCGAAGCCAGCGAATATACCCTTATTTTTCTGCTGTTCCTGATTGGTATTCAGCTAAGAAATAACGGCATGACCCTGAAGCAAATTGTGTTAAACCGACGCGGCATGATGGTGGCGGTGGTAGTGGTTATCAGTTCGCTGCTGGGCGGCGTTATTAACGCCTTTATTCTCGGCCTGCCTCTCAACACCGCGCTGGCGATGGCCTCCGGCTTTGGCTGGTACTCGCTTTCCGGCATTTTGTTAACCGAATCCTTTGGTCCGGTGATTGGCAGCGCCGCCTTCTTTAACGATCTGGCGCGGGAACTTATTGCCATTATGCTCATTCCGGGGCTGGTGCGCCGCAGCCGCTCCACGGCGCTGGGGCTGTGCGGCGCTACCTCGATGGATTTCACCCTGCCGGTTTTACAGCGCTCGGGCGGGCTGGAGCTGGTGCCTGCGGCCATCGTTCACGGCTTTATCCTGAGCCTGCTGGTGCCCATTCTGATGGCCTTCTTCTCGGCCTGATACCTCTTTGGCGGTAGGTCTCTGCTGCCAAAATTGCGTTAAATCAATCTCCCTTCATTTTGTAGCAGAAAGAACTTTTCACCGTTCAGGCACGGGCATAATCTTAAACATGCATTTTAAATATAACTTTAACAGGTGTGATTATGTTCTGTGTGCAATGTGAACAAACTATCCGTACTCCGGCGGGTAACGGCTGCTCTTATGCGCAGGGTATGTGCGGTAAAACCGCTGAAACTTCCGATCTGCAGGATCTGCTGATCGCCTCCCTGCAGGGCCTCTCCGCATGGGCAGTAAAAGCGCGTGAATACGGCATTATTGACCATCACGTGGATAACTTTGCGCCGCGCGCGTTCTTCTCCACCCTGACTAACGTTAACTTCGACTCCCCGCGCATCGTGGGCTATGCCCGCGAAGCCATTGCCCTGCGCGAAGCGTTAAAAGCCCAGTGCCTGAACGCCGACGCCAGCGCCGCCGTGGATAACCCGATGGCCGACCTGCAGCTGGTCAGCGACGACCTGGGCGAGCTCCAGCGCCAGGCGGCGGAATTTACCCCGAATAAAGACAAAGCGGCGATTGGCGAGAACATTCTTGGCCTGCGCCTGCTCTGCCTGTACGGCCTGAAAGGCGCGGCGGCCTATATGGAGCACGCCCACGTTCTCGGCCAGTACGACAACGACATCTACGCCCAGTACCATAAAATTATGGCGTGGCTGGGTACCTGGCCGTCCGACATGAACGCCCTGCTGGAGTGTTCAATGGAAATCGGCCAGATGAACTTCAAAGTGATGAGCATTCTGGATGCGGGCGAGACCACCACCTACGGCCACCCGACCCCGACCCAGGTAAACGTGAAAGCCACCGCCGGGAAATGTATCCTTATTTCCGGCCACGATCTGAAAGATCTCTATAACCTGCTGCAGCAGACCGAAGGCACCGGCGTTAACGTCTATACCCACGGTGAGATGCTGCCCGCGCACGGCTATCCGGAGCTGCGTAAATTCAAACACCTGGTAGGTAACTACGGTAGCGGCTGGCAGAACCAGCAGGTTGAGTTTGCCCGCTTCCCGGGCCCGGTAGTGATGACCTCCAACTGCATCATCGACCCGACCGTCGGTTCTTACGACGATCGCATCTGGACCCGCAGCATCGTCGGCTGGCCGGGCGTAAGCCACCTCGAGGGTGACGACTTCGGGCCGGTTATCGCCCAGGCGCAGCAGATGGCGGGCTTCCCGTTCAGCGAGATCCCGCACCTGATTACCGTCGGCTTTGGCCGCGAAACCCTGCTGGGCGCGGCAGATTCCCTGATCGACCTGGTCAGCCGTGAAAAACTGCGCCACATCTTCCTGATCGGCGGCTGTGACGGCGCGCGCGGCGAACGTAACTACTTCACCGATTTCGCCACCAGCGTACCGCAGGACTGCCTGATCCTGACCCTGGCCTGCGGCAAATACCGCTTCAACAAACTGGACTTCGGCGACATCGAAGGGCTGCCGCGTCTGGTGGATGCCGGCCAGTGTAACGACGCCTACTCCGCTATCATCCTCGCGGTGACCCTGGCAGAGAAACTGGGCTGCGGCGTGAACGATCTGCCGCTGTCGCTGGTGCTCTCCTGGTTCGAGCAGAAGGCGATTGTGATCCTGCTGACGCTGCTGTCGCTGGGCGTGAAAAATATCGTCACCGGCCCGACGGCGCCGGGCTTCCTCACCCCGGATCTGCTGGCGGTGCTGAACGAGAAGTTTGGTCTGCGTTCCGTCACCACCGTTGAAGAAGATATGCAGCAGCTGCTGAGCGCGTAAGGAGTCCTTTATGACCATGCCAACCTCACAATGTCCATGGCGGATGCAGGTACACCACATCCAGCAGGAGACGCCGGATGTGTGGACGCTGTCGCTGCTGTGCCATGACTTCTACCCGTACCGCGCCGGGCAGTATGCGCTGGTAAGCGTACGTAACTCGGCGGATACCCTGCGCGCCTACACCATCTCATCCACGCCGGGCGTGAGCGAATATATTACGCTCACCATCCGCCGTATCGATGACGGGGCCGGCTCCCAGTGGCTGACCCGCGACGTGAAGCGCGGTGACTATATCTGGCTCTCCGACGCCCAGGGTGATTTCACCTGCGACGATAAGGCCGATGATAAGTTCCTGCTGCTGGCGGCAGGCTGCGGCGTGACGCCGATTATGTCCATGCGCCGCTGGCTGGCGAAAAACCGCCCGCAGGCGGACGTACAGGTCATTTTCTGCGTCCGTTCACCTGAAGACGTGATTTTCGCCGACGAGTGGCGGAACTACCCGGTCACCCTGGTGGCAGAAAACCACGCCACCCACGGCTTTGTGGCCGGTCGCCTGAGCCGCGAGCTGCTGCAAAGCGTGCCGGATATCGCCGCGCGCACCGTGATGACCTGCGGCCCCGCGCCCTATATGGAGATCGTGGAGCAGGAGGTGAAAGCGCTGGGCGTGACCCGCTTCTATAAAGAGCAGTTCTTTACCCCAGTGGCAGAAGCCGCCACCAGCGGGATTAAGTTCACGAAGCTGCAGCCGGCGCAAACCTTCTTTGGTCGCGTGGGCACCACGCTGCTGGAGGCGCTGGAGAGCAATAAAGTGCCGGTAGTGGCAGCCTGCCGCGCAGGCGTATGCGGTTGCTGTAAGACGAAGGTGCTGGAAGGAGACTACACCGTCAGCAGCACCATGACGCTGACGGACGCAGAGATCGCAGAAGGCTATGTGCTGGCCTGCTCATGCCATCCGCAGGGCGACCTAGTACTCGCCTGATAAAAAATCCCGGTGATATTCACCGGGATTTTTTTTACCGCCACGCCGGATCTTTACCCAGCGCGTAGCGCCCTGCCCCCAGCAGCGCCACCGCCAGCGCGCCGATAAAGAAGTAAACCAGGCTTTCGATTGCCCAGGCTCCTACCGCATCCAGCGCAAAGGTTTTACCCGTGCCCACCATCAGCCAGGCGACCACCATGGTAAAGGCCAGCACCAGCGCCGCCGGACGGGTCAGGATCCCGAGGATAATCAGCACCGGCGCCACCACTTCGCCAACCAGTACGCCGTAGGCGATAAACCCCGGCAGCCCTTTCGCCACCAGCATCCCGCTAATGCCCGCCACCCCATCAATCAGCTTGTGCACGCCGTGAAACAGCATCAGTCCGCCGACCGCAAGACGCAGCAGTAGCCTGCCCAGATCTTCGTGCGTTAGCCTTTTATTAACAGCAATTAACAATGATTTAACCATCTGAAATTACTCTCTTTTTTATATTAAGGGCCTCCACAATATGTCTGAATGTAACAAATGAAAAGCGGCTTTTACTTAAAGGGTAAAGGCGGGCAGATCGGCCATTTTCTTCTAAGCTTGTTAACAAAATCATAAAGAGGAGATGGACAACCATGAAACAGACCGTGGCGGCATATGTTGCAAAAACGCTGGAACAGGCAGGGGTAAAACGCATCTGGGGCGTAACGGGCGATTCGCTCAACGGCCTGAGCGATAGCCTTAACCGGATGGGGACCATCGACTGGATGCCCACCCGCCATGAAGAGGTGGCCGCTTTTGCCGCCGGGGCAGAGGCGCAGCTGACGGGCGAGCTGGCGGTATGCGCCGGTTCATGCGGGCCGGGCAACCTGCACTTAATCAATGGCCTGTTTGACTGCCACCGCAACCGCGTGCCGGTGCTGGCCATCGCGGCGCATATCCCGTCAAGCGAGATTGGCAGCGGCTATTTCCAGGAGACGCATCCGCAGGAGCTGTTCCGTGAATGCAGCCACTACTGTGAGCTGGTATCCACCCCCGAGCAGATCCCGCAGGTGCTGGCGATTGCCATGCGCAAGGCCATCCTCAACCGCGGCGTCTCGGTGGTGGTATTGCCGGGCGACGTGGCCCTGCAGGCCGCGCCGGAAGGGGCCAGCAGCCACTGGTACCCCGCCCCGCTGCCGGTGGTCACCCCTGCCGAAACGGAGCTGAAAAAGCTGGCCCAGGTGCTGCGCTACTCCAGCAATATCGCCCTGATGTGCGGCAGCGGCTGCGCCGGCGCGCACGATGAGCTGCTGGCCTTTGCCGAAAAGCTGAAGGCGCCGATCGTTCACGCCCTGCGCGGCAAAGAGCACGTGGAGTACGACAACCCCTACGACGTGGGGATGACCGGGCTGATTGGCTTCTCGTCCGGGTTCCATACCATGATGAATGCCGACACCCTGATCCTGCTCGGCACCCAGTTCCCCTATCGCGCCTTCTACCCCACCGACGCGAAAATCATTCAGATCGATATTAATCCGGGCAGCATCGGCGCCCATAGCAAGGTGGATATCGCCCTGGTCGGGGATATCAAGGCCACCCTTGCCGCCCTGCTGCCGATGCTGGAGGTGAAAACCGAGCGTAAATTCCTCGACAAAGCTTTGAGCGACTATCGCGACGCGCGCAAAGGGCTGGACGATCTGGCCAAACCCAGCGACAAAGCCATTCACCCGCAGTATCTGGCGCAGCAGATCAGCCGCTTTGCCGACGACGACGCCATCTTCACCTGCGACGTGGGGACGCCCACCGTCTGGGCGGCGCGTTACCTGAAGATGAACGGCAAACGCCGCCTGCTGGGCTCGTTTAACCACGGCTCGATGGCCAACGCCATGCCGCAGGCGCTGGGCGCGCAGGCCACCGCCCCGGATCGTCAGGTGGTGGCGATGTGCGGCGACGGCGGTTTCAGCATGCTGATGGGGGATTTCCTGTCGGTGGCCCAGCTTAAGCTGCCGCTGAAGATCGTGGTCTTTAATAACAGCGTGCTGGGCTTTGTGGCGATGGAGATGAAGGCCGGGGGCTATCTCACCGACGGCACCGACCTGCAGGATACCAACTTTGCCCGTATCGCCGAGGCCTGCGGTATCACCGGCATCCGCGTGGAGAAAGCCTCAGAAGTGGACGACGCCCTGCGCCGCGCCTTTGCCATCGACGGCCCGGTGCTGGTGGACGTGGTGGTGGCCAAAGAGGAGCTGGCGATCCCGCCGCAGATCAAGCTGGAGCAGGCGAAAGGCTTCAGCCTGTACATGCTGCGGGCCATTATTAACGGGCGCGGCGACGAGGTGATGGAGCTAGCCAAAACCAACTGGCTCAGGTAAAAATATCCTTTTTCATTCATACACAAAACCATTCGCGCTGCGTCAGGGCGCAGCCAAAGCAGAGGCAGCGTGAAGGGTGAAGTGTATAAGGATATGCCATGATTGATTTACGCAGCGATACCGTTACCCGCCCGAGTCGCGCCATGCTGGAGGCTATGATGGCCGCCCCGGTCGGGGACGACGTTTACGGCGACGACCCGACCGTCAACGAACTGCAGCGTTACGCGGCAGCGCTGAGCGGCAAAGAGGCGGCGCTGTTCCTGCCAACCGGTACCCAGGCCAACCTGGTGGCCCTGCTCAGCCACTGCGAGCGCGGCGAAGAGTATATCGTCGGCCAGGGGGCGCATAACTATCTGTACGAAGCGGGCGGCGCGGCGGTGCTCGGCAGCATCCAGCCCCAGCCGATCGACGCCGCTCCGGACGGCACCCTGCCGCTGGATAAAGTCGCCGCCAAAATCAAGGCCGACGACATTCACTTCGCCCGCACCAGGTTACTCAGCCTGGAAAATACCCACAACGGTAAGGTCCTGCCGCGCGACTATCTGCAGGCGGCGTGGGAATTCACCCGCGAGCGCGGGCTGGGGCTGCACGTGGACGGCGCGCGCATCTTCAACGCCGTGGTGGAGTACGGCTGCGAGCTGAAAGAGATTACGCAGTATTGCGACTCCTTCACCATCTGCCTCTCCAAGGGGCTGGGCACGCCGGTGGGCTCCCTGCTGGTGGGCAGCGCGGAGTACATTAAACGCGCCAACCGCTGGCGTAAAATGACCGGCGGCGGCATGCGCCAGGCGGGCATTCTGGCGGCGGCCGGTCTTTATGCTCTGCAAAATAACGTCCAGCGCCTGAAAGAAGATCACGACAACGCCGCCTGGATGGCCGCGCGGCTGCGCGAGATCGGTGCCGACGTGATGCGCCACGACACCAACATGCTGTTTGTCCGCGTGGGCGATGACAAGGCCACCGCGCTGGGCGAGTTTATGAAAGAACGCGGCGTGCTGATTAACGCCTCCGGCGCGGTGCGCCTGGTAATGCACCTCGATGTGAACCGCGACCAGCTTGCCGAAGTGGTCAGCCACTGGCAGGCCTTCCTGCAGCGGTAAGGAGGCGGCGTGCCGCAACGTATTCTGGTGCTGGGCGCCAGCGGGTATATCGGTCAACATCTGGTTCGCGCCCTGAGCGAAGGGGGGCACCGGGTGCTGGCCGCGGCACGCAATACCGAACGGCTGCAAAAGCAGAACCTGCCCAACGTCACCTGCCATCATCTGGATCTCAACTGGCCCGACGCGCTGCCCGCCCTGCTTGAGGGGGTGGACACGCTCTACTATCTGGTGCACAGCATGGGCGAAGGGGGCGATTTTATCGCCCACGAGCGTCAGGCGGCGATGAACGTGCGCGACGCCCTGCGGGCGACCCCGGTCGGGCAGGTGATTTTTCTCAGTTCGCTGCAGGCAGCCGGGCAGACGCCGTCGGATCATCTGCGCGCCCGCCAGCTTACCGCCGACACCCTCCGCGGGGCGGATGTACCCATCACCGAGCTGCGGGCGGGGATCGTGGTCGGAGCGGGCTCTGCCGCTTTCGAGGTGATGCGCGACATGGTCTATAACCTGCCGGTGCTCACCCCGCCGCGCTGGGTTCGCTCCCGCACCACCCCCATTGCGCTGGAAAACCTGCTCGTTTATCTGGTTGAGCTGCTTAACCATCCGGCCGCCGCGCACCGGGTGCTGGAGGCCGCCGGGCCGGAGGTGCTGAGCTATCAGCAGCAGTTCGAACACTTTATGCGGGTGAGCGGGCGCCGCCGTCCGCTGATCCCCATCCCCTTCCCCACCCGCTGGATCTCGGTGTGGTTTTTAACGGCGATCACCTCGGTGCCGCCCACCACCGCCAAAGCGCTGATCCAGGGGCTGAAGCATGACCTGCTGGCGGACGATCGGGAGCTGCGGGCGCTGATCCCACAAACGCTCATCCCCTTTGACGAGGCGGTACGCCGCACCCTGAAGGAAGAGGAGAAGCTGGCGCACTCCAGCGACTGGGGGTACGACGCTCAGGCCTTTGCCCGCTGGCGGCCGGAGTATGGCTACTACCCGAAGCAGGCGGGCTATACCGTGCAAACCGACGCCAGCCTGAGCAGCCTGTGGGCGGTGGTTAACCAGATCGGCGGCAAAGAGCGCTACTTCTTCGGCAACCTGCTGTGGCAGACCCGCGGCTGGCTCGATCTGCTGGTCGGGCACCGGCTGGCAAAGGGCCGTCCGGCGCGGGAGATGCTGGCGGTAGGCGACGCGGTGGACAGCTGGAAGGTGATTATTGTCGAGCCGGAAAAGCAGCTGGCGCTGCTGTTTGGCATGAAGGCGCCGGGGCTGGGGCGGCTCTGCTTCACGCTGAGGGATAAGGGCACGCACCGGGAACTCGACGTGCGCGCCTGGTGGCATCCGCACGGGATGCCGGGGCTGTTCTACTGGCTGCTGATGATCCCGGCGCATCTGTTTATCTTCCGCGGCATGGCAAATCGTATCGCCCGGCTCGCGGAACAGCATAAATAAAACGCTTAAACTTGCCCCTTTCCCATTGCATCGTGGCGTATTTCACGAAAGAATGCGCACGAAATTCTTTTCAACACAGTGGATTGATATGAAGGTACTGGTTACCGGCGCCACCAGCGGCTTAGGTCGGAATGCGGTCGAGTTTCTGCGCAACAAGGGCATCAGCGTCAGGGCTACCGGTCGCAACGAAGCGATGGGCAAGCTGCTGCAAAAAATGGGCGCGGAGTTCGTCCACGCCGACCTGACGGAGCTGGTCTCCTCGCAGGCCAAAGTGATGCTCGCCGGAATCGATACCCTGTGGCACTGTTCCAGCTTTACCTCCCCCTGGGGCACCCAGGAGGCCTTTGACCTCGCCAACGTGCGCGCCACGCGCCGCCTGGGCGAGTGGTCGGTGGCCTGGGGAGTACGCAACTTTATCCATATCTCCTCCCCGTCGCTCTATTTTGATTATCACCACCGCCGCGATGTGCAGGAGACCTATCGTCCCCAGCGCTACGCCTGCGAATTTGCCCGCAGCAAGGCGGCCAGCGAAGAGGTTATCGACCTGCTGGCCCAGTCGAACCCCCATACCCGCTTTACGGTGCTGCGTCCGCAAAGCCTGTTCGGCCCGCACGACAAAGTGTTTATTCCGCGCCTGGCGCAGATGATGCACCACTACGGCAGCGTGCTGCTGCCGCGCGGCGGCGATGCGCTGGTGGATATGACCTACTTTGAGAACGCCATCCATGCCATGTGGCTGGCGAGCCAGAGCCACTGCGATAGCCTGCCTTCCGGGCGGGCCTATAACATCACCAACGGCGAGCCGCGCACCCTGCGCAGCATCGTGCAGCGGCTGATTGACGAGCTGAATATTCACTGCCGCATCCGTTCGGTGCCCTACCCGATGCTGGATATTATCGCCCGCAGCATGGAGCGGTTAGGCAATAAGGCGGCGAAAGAGCCGGCCCTCACCCACTACGGGGTATCTAAGCTTAATTTTGATTTTACGCTGGATATTTCCCGCGCCGAACGCGAGCTGGGGTATGCGCCGATCGTCACCCTGGATGAGGGTATTGTCCGGACGGCGGCGTGGCTTCGTGACCACGGAAAACTGCATCGTTAAGCGTCGCGACCGGTGCTTTTAATCTGCTGATATTTTTGCCACACCTTGTGGGCGTACCGCATGCGCTGGGGATAGTTCGCTTTTTTGATCCCGGCGTTGTAGGCGCCTACCGCCTCCCAGTTATTGCCGTATACCTTAATCATGCCCGATAAAATGGATGCCCCTACGTGAATAGAGGTGCAGGGCTCGGTTAGCAGGCGGTTCTCATCGATCCCCATCCGCCGCAGCTCCGCCAGATGCGAGCTGTTGATCTGCATCAGCCCCAGATCGCGGGTGCCGTCGTGGTTGACCCCGACCGCGAAGGGATCCATACCCGACTCGACCTTGGCAATGGCAAACAGCAGCCAGGGATCCACATGATAGCGATGACCGGCGTCATCCCAACAGTTAGCCAGCGCCGACTGGCTGGCGATAAGCAATAACAGAAGTAAGCGTTTCATTTTCTCTGCACCAGAAATAAGAAAACGGGGGAGTAGCTCCCCCGTTTTTTCAGGCGTGGCAGATTACTGACAATCCGCCGCCGCCCCCACTTTTACCCAGACGTCGTTCTGGCCCGGTTTGTCACCTTTTGTCCACCATTTAGCACGATACTCGTTGCCTTCAAAGGTGGTGGTGTCGCCGCCGTTATAGACCACTTCCGGACGCCAGCCGAAGTTAACCTTGCTCACCAGCTCCCACGCCTCGGCGCCAAAGCCAGGCTGATTGCCCTGAGTCCAGTACTTCGCTTTCCAGACCAGGTTGTCGAAGCTGACGGTGTTGCCGCTGGTGTACACCTTGCTGCTGCTCCAGGCCGGGTACTGACCCGCGGTCACATCGACAGGGTTGCTGTCACAGGTACCCGGAGTCGCGTCCTCTGCCGGAGTCTCGTCGTTTGCCGGAGGGGTGTTGTCATCCGGAACCGGCACAACGTCCTCTTCTGGCTCGACCGCTTTCGGGGTCACGGTCAGCTGGGTGTAGGTCTGCGCATTGGTTTTACCATCGCTGACCATCACGCTCAGGGTGTAGTTGGTTTCGCTGCTCACATCCGGCGCGGTGATGCTCAGGTTCGCGGTGTCGGTGCCGGTCGCATTCAGCTCGCCCGGTACGCTCCAGCTGTAGGTCAGGGCGTCGCCGTCCGGATCCGTTGCCTGGGCGTGAACAGAAACCGTTTGACCCGCTTCCAGGGTGACGTTCTGCAGCGGATTAATCACCGGTGCCTGGTTGGCTTTCGGCGCTTTGTTGACGACCTGTACGGTAGCCGAGCTGCTCAGGCCTTTGCTGTCGGTAACGGTCAGACGGAACGCCAGGGTCTGGTCGCTGCTGGTCGCCGGAACGGAGAACGAGGCTTTCGCGCTGGTGCTTTTCGCCAGGGTCACGCTGGTACCGGAGATCTGCGTCCATTTGTAGGTGAGCGCATCGCCGTCCGGATCGCTGGAGGCAGAACCGTCCAGGGTCACGGTTGCCGGGCCGGTTACCGTCATATCGCTTGCGGAAGCAACCGGCGCACGGTTAGTGACTACCGGCTGGCCGTTGCCGGAGCTGCCGTTCAGCAGGCTTTCGTTCATCGCGTTGAGGATATCGCCGTTGTCAGACTCAATGGACCAGGCAAACAGGCCGCCCAGGTTTTTGTTGAGCACATATTTGCCTTTCGCCTGTACGGAACGGGCGTCGTCATAGGTGATCAGCGTGCCGGTGCTCTTGTTAAACACCGTCGCGGCTTCGGCGGTATCGTCGTACTTGTACTCCCAGCCCGGCTTGCCGAGGTATTTATCGACAATCTGGCGGTAATCGACGATGCCGGCTTCCCAGGTGCCAGGAACGGCGCCGGTGGCGGTACCGGTGTACGGGTTATTGTTGCTGTAGCCGTGTACGCCGGTCCAGCCGCGGCCATACATCGCCGCACCCACCACGATTTTGCCCGGCTGTACGCCCTGGGCCAGCATCGCGTTCACGCTGCCGTCGGTGGTCACGCTGTCCGGTTTCCAGGACGGCGCATACAGGCCGGTCTGGTGGCCGAGATCGGTGTTGCTCCAGGAGCCGTAGAAGTCATAGCTCATCAGGAAGATGTAATCCATGTACTTCTGCGCGGCGTTGTAATCCACGTTGGCGATTTTAGCCGGGCCCGCGCCGATGGCCGAGGTCAGCTCGTAGGTACGGCCGGTCTGTGCAGAGAGGTCGTTCAGCATGGCACGCAGGTCGCGCATCAGCAGGGTATAGGTCTCTTTATCCACGGACGGGTTGCCCAGAGACGGGTTCTCGCCGCCGCCGCCCGGGAACTCCCAGTCGATATCCACGCCGTCATAGAATTTCCAGGTCTGGAGGAACTCTTTCACCGAGGAGACGAAGCGGGCGCGCAGGGCCTGGTCGTGCAGACGGAAGAACGGGTCGGAAAGGGTCCAGCCGCCGATTGAAGGCAGAATTTTCAGACCCGGATGGGCTTTTTTCAGCGCCATCATCTGGCCGTAGGTGCCTTTATAAGCGTCGTCGTAGTTAGAGACGCCAGGCTGCGGCATTTGCAGCGCCGCCCACGGATCGTGGATAGCGAGGGTGTAATCTTCGCGGCCTTTACAGGCGCGCTTCAGCGCTTCCAGAGCATTACCGGCGCTGGCGTTGATGTTGTCGCCGCACATCGGGATAAAGCCATAGATGATATGGTTCACGTTATCAGCCGGGATCTTATCCACGCTGAAGTTACGGTCGTATACGCCCCACTCCGGATAGTAAACCGCCATTACCTTATCGGTATGTTTGGCAAAGGCTTTGTTATTTTCATGCAGGGTGGTATTCAGCGGCAGCAGGTGGCTGCCGTCGGTGTCGGCCACGATAATCAGTTTGCTGTCGCTGGTGCTGCAGCCGCTGTCGTTACAGAGCTGAACCTGCTCCTGGTAGCGACCGCCTTTTTTTACCTTGAAGGTTGCAGAGCCGGCGGCGCCCGCCGGGCCGCTCCACACTTTTTGTCCGTCGAGCAGGACGTTCGCCGAAGTCGGCGCATCGCCGGTCCAGACGTTCCACTCTACCTTAACATCCACCCCGTCATTGACTTTAATAAGGGAGTTGTAATCCTGGGCAGACTGATTAACTTCAACCATCGCATATTTATCGTTGCCGTTAGTCAGCAAGGCCTTACCCGGCACTGCCGCAAATACAGGGCTTACCGCCGCGGCGATAAATAATGCCAGATATTTAGGCTGCATAATTTTCATTATTAATTCCTGTTAATAAACGTGAACATAAATAACCATGCATTCCATTAAGCATGGCAAAACCATCTATAAATACGATACCGATCTCATCGTAAATAATCGCCCCGAAGCGCTGGCGAAAAAAACCGAAGAAATACTTGACCCGGCTTTAATAAAAAGGCTGGAGGTGCTGACAAATAAATACGACCAGACCGGCGAAGGCCAGGAAAGGCCCAAAGGGAATAACCACCGCGCTGGATTGCCGCCGGTAAAGCAGCAGATAACCGAGGATCCCGCTTATGCCCGCCAGCAGCACCAGGCTGGGTAAAGCCTGCCAGCCGCACCAGGCGCCGAGCGCCGCCAGCAGTTTGAAATCGCCATATCCCAGCCCTTCGCGCCCGGTCGCCAGGCGAAACACCCAGTAGACCAGCCAGAGCGAGAGATAGCCGGCCGTGGCGCCGTACAGGGCATCGCGCAGCGGCAAGCTATGGCCCAGCGTATGCAGCAGCAGCCCGGCCCACAGCATGGGCTGGGTCAGACAGTCCGGCAGCAGCTGGTGCTGCAGGTCGATCAGCGCCAGCGGCAGCAAAAAGGCCTGCATCAGCCAGAGCGACAGCAGCGACGGGAGGTCGGAACACCACCAGCCGCTGGCGGCAAAAAAGATCGCGGTAAAGAGTTCGATAAAGAAGAGCCGCCGGGGGATTGGCGTCCGGCACGCTTTGCAGCGCCCGCGCAGCATCAGCCAGCTTACGAGGGGGATATTCTCCAGGGCGCTAAGCCGGTGCTGACACACCGGGCAGTGCGACGGCGGCCAGAGCAGGTTGCCGCACTTTTCTTCGGCGAAGAGCATCGGCGGCACGCGCTCCGCCACCACCCCGAGAAAACTGCCAACGATCGCACCCAGCACGCCGCTCATCAGGGCGAAGGCCAGCGGCGCCCCTTCGCGGATCGCCAACAGCGTATTCATGCCGTTTTTTTCCAGGTGAGCTGGATTTCGGCCTGCACGTCGCTGAGATGATCCACCGGCGTCAGGCTCATCTTCTCCAGCCTGACGCCGGAGGTCATATTAATTTCGCGCAGCCAGTTCTTCAGGATATAAACATTCACCCGACGAATACCAAAGGACAACGTCTGCCCCTCCTGACGCACGTCCGTTAAGGATAACTGCACCTCGTGGGCGCTATTTTCAATCAGGCTGCGGGGATTATCGGTTTTCACCTGCATAACCTGCAGGTGGTTTTTATCGATTTCGCTGCGCATCCAGCTTAACGTCTCTTTTTGCCGGGACAGCATCGACTTATTATTTTGAATAATATTATCCAACGGAATCACTCCCATATAATAAACGGCGGCACAGCAAAGGGTGGCCGCGCACAGTTTTAAGATTGTTTTTTCCCTGGCGCTGTAATTCTGGTAGCGTGATTTTAATAAGGCTATTCGTTCTTTCATTTATATTTCCCGACGATCATGGCGGTCCAGGGCGCCTGTTTTGAAACGGGGATCACCTTTAAATCAAAATGCGCGCTGGCCTGGTTAACAAAATCCTGAAACGCCTGCGGGCTTTGCGCACTGCTGTTTAAGGTGAGCGTGCCCTGGGCGGCGTCGTACTCAACGAGATCGATGCCGAGGGCCGGCACCGCCTGTTTCGCCTTCTCCAGCTCGTCCAGCTGCAGGAAGACGCCCCTGGTCTGCTTTTTAAGGTTCTGACCAAAATGGTATTTGATGTTGGTTTGCTGGCGCAGGCTGGGGAAATGGTGCTGATAGAGCTGCACGATCTCCTGCTGGGCCTGGTTCTCCTGCTGGACCAGCATCCACGCCATGGCGATGCGCGGCCCGAGCAGCAGGCCCAGCGACAGCACGCCGACCGCAACCATCGCCATTCTGAAGGTTTTGCCGCTCCCTTTCGCCACCCGCTCGCTGAACGCCCCCTGTAACAGGTTGACCCGGCAGCGCTGCCACTGCACCTGGATCAGCACCAGCGGGTGCGTCCGGGGCTCAAGGTCGTCCACCTCCAGCCCTGCCGGGGCGTCGCCATAGCAGCGCACCGGCCCCTCGCCCGCTTTTTGCAGCATCACCGGCAGCAGCGTGGCGTCAACGGCGCAGGCCTCGCCGGTATCAAAGCGCAGCCAGTACTCCTCCTCCCACTGCGCCAGGGTGCAGCCCCCTTCGGTGGCGGGCAGCAGCCAGGCATCCGGCAGCACCTGTACGGCATTGAGCCCCGCCTCGTGCAGGGTGTTAAGCCACAGGCGCAGGCGGACGGCATCGATGGCCACCGCGTCAATCTCACGCCCTTTTTTGTTCAGCACCGTCCAGTGCAGGTTGTCCACGTCGCCAAGCAGCGTATCTTCCGCCATCCACGAGAAGGGCGCCGCCCGGGCGGGCCCTTTTTTCGGCAGCGAAAAGTGGCGGAAGACCATTTCGCTTGCGGGCAGCAGCAGACAGACGCGTGCCGCCAGCGGATGATCGGCCAGGGCGGCGAGCCCCTCAAGGCCCTCCAGCATCTCCGGCTGCTGGCTGCTGGAGTCGCACCAGCTGATTTTCCCGCCCGCAAGGGATTCGGGACGAATAAAAAGTACCTGTTTCATCACGTTCTACTTTTGTTATTCCATCATTCGGTATCGGCGCTGCCAGGTCACAATCTCGCCCGCTTCGCTATTTACCTGAAGCTGACTGACCGCGCGCAGCGTTAAATCATCGGTATTGCCGGTATAGTTCACCCGGAAATGGCGGCTGGTCGTGGCAATCCGATCCGCAACCTTAGGTAAATCCTCTTTCAGCTGCGGGAAGTTCTGCTCCAGCGTCTTGCTGAAGGCCTCGGTGTTTTCCCAGCCGCCTTCCGGGCGCTGGTCCAGCACCCGCAGGGCGTCATCCGCGGTGAGCTTGCCGGGAAAGAGCGCGGCCAGCACCGGCGCCTGGGCGGGCGTCAGGGTATTCACATTCACCTTGCTGGCGGTATCCGGCAGCGCGCACAGCAGCCTGCTGGCCTTTGCGTAGGCGGCGGCAGGGAACGCCGGCAGCAGCCTTAACTCCGCAATGGTGCTCATCATCTGGTTAGCGGGCACCCGCGCGGGCTGCAGGCCGGTCCAGCCATCGCGCTCCGCCGCCCCTTTGGCCGTCAGGCTATCGTCGTCGAGATAGTCCAGCAGCTGGGCGTAGACCTCCTCCGCCGCGCTCTGGCTGAGCCCGCTTTCGGTAAGCAGCTGCTCCACCGTCTGCTGTTTCGCCGGTTTTTCCGCGTTGGCCGGGGCGCTCTCCCCTTCGACCGCCGGCGCGGACGCCAGCAGGTTATTGACGTTAAAGCAGTCCTGGGCGTCTTCAACCTGAGCCGTTACCGTGTAGTCTTCCCCCCGGGTCTCCAGCGGCTGGTGCCAGTCGCCGTCCGGGGGGAGGGTTTTATTTTCACCGCTGAGCGCGGCCTGCAGCCGGGCTTTAATCTCCGTCTCCTGCGCCTGCATCGTCCAGCGCAGCTGCTGCTGGCTCACCTGGTAATGCGTTTTTTGCAGGTTGCGGCAGAACTGCTGGCTGATTTTGGCGGCCAGCGCCGACATCATCACCAGCAGGATCAACACCACCAGCAGGGCCACGCCCCGCTGTTTCGCAGGCTGGTTCATTGCTGTTCTCCAGTCGCCGGGGCCTTTTCCGGTTCCGCGGCGGCAGCCGCTTCTGGCCTGGCGCCGGGGGTGGTAAACACCCAGCGCCAGGTCTCGCCGTTCTGCATCGTCAGCGTCAGCTCTACGCCCTCCGGCTGCCGATCGGGCTGGCTCCAGCTCTTCTGCCACCCGTCGCGCCAGAAGCGCCAGCGCAGGGATTTCACGTCACTGACGATGGGCACCGCCTCCGGCTTCACGTCGGCAGGGCCGTCAACGGCGGGCCAGACGTCGCGCCACAGCCGCCCGTCCTCAAGGCGCCAGCGCACGCGCTCAAGCTGCAGCGTGCCGCTGACGCCGTTTAAGGTGGTCAGCTCAACGGCGTCGTCTTTTGCCAGGAAGCGTTCGGCCTCGTTGCGCGGCGCGCGCGCCTGGAGCTGAAAAAAGTCGCGCTCCAGCAGGCTCCAGGCGCGCTGGAGCTGGTTCAGCCTGCCCGCGCTGGCGTCGGTGGCGGAGCTGGTGCGCATGGCGCCGTCGAGGATCTGCCAGGCAAGGGTGCTGATGACCGCGAAGATGGTCAGCGCAATCATGATCTCCAGCAGGGTAAAGCCGCGCTGGCGCTGCGTCCGTTTCACTTAACCTCTCCCGGGGTCATGATCTGCAGGGTGATAACCGGCTGGCTTTCGTCGCCCTCGCCATAGACGCGGACCTCGTTAGCCCACCCTTTATTCGCCGCCTTCACCCGCTGTTTACGCCACTCCCAGCTGCGCCCGCCCATCAGCTCCGTGCCCTGCTCTTCGGCATCCGGAAAGTCGCTTTTCGCCAGCTGCGCTTCGGCGAGCAGGTTTTCCGCCACCCAGCTCGCCTGCAGGGTCTCGGCGAGGCCGTGGGTGAAACGGACGTTGAGCGACACCGAGTTCATCAGCGCCAGCGCGGCGGTGGAGAAAATCACCAGCGCCACCATTACCTCCAGCAGGGTCATCCCCCGCTGCTTTGCCGTGCGGTTAGTCATTGCTCTCTACCAGTACCGGTGCCGCGCCCTGGGATATCACGCGGAAATGGTGCTCTTTATCAAAACTTTGCAGGGTCAGCGTAAAGCGGCCGATCTCTCCGTCCGGCAGAAACAGGATCTGCGGCTCGGCGTCCGCGGTGGCGGCCAGCCGCTGGGGAGAGAGCGACACGTGCATCTCTTCCGGAAACGCCCCGGCGGTGGTAATACGCCCGGCGGTTAATGGCACCCAGCGGCGCTCGCCCTTATTCTCTTCCAGCGTTACCAGCTGATAATTTTCGGTAGTGATGGTCAGGCCGACAATATTGCCGTCCATCACCGCGCGATCGGAACCATATTCAATTACGGCTTTAAGCTGCTGGCCAAATATATCCGCGCCGCTGCGTGACGGTATGGTTGACACCACCATCATGGCGCAGCTGGCAAATATCACCAGCGCCAGAATAATTTCCAGCAACGTAAAGCCGCGTTGGTTTTTCATTATTTCGCGTTTTTATCGAGAGACCAGTTGGTAATATCATCGGCAGTATTCGCTTCACCGTCCGGGCCGGCCGAGAAAATATCGATCGCGCTATGTTCGCCGGGGCTTACCAGCAGATAATCATTGCCCCACGGATCCTGCGGCAGGCGGCGAATATAGCCCCCGGCGCGGTAGCCGTTGGGGATTGGCGCGATTTCCGGTTTGGTCACCAGCGCCTGTAGCCCCTGTTCGGTAGTCGGATAACGGTGGTTATCCAGCTTATACATATCCAGCGAACCTTCGAGCGCCACAATATCGCTGGTCGCTTTTTGGGTATCCGCTTTCTCTTTATTGCCCATTAAGTTTGGCACTACCATACTCGCCAGAACGCCGAGAATAACAATTACCACCATTAATTCGAGCAAAGTGAAGCCCGCCTGGGAAGCCAGGTGTTTTCTTTTCATAGCCATGATTTAACCTACCATATTATTAAGTTGCAGAAGCGGCTGTAATATTGACAGGACGATAAATAAAACAATCGTCGCCATTGATACCACCAGCGCCGGTTCAAATACCGACAGCGTTAAGGTAATTCGATGCTGCAGTGCCGATTCCTGATTTTCCGCCGCGCGATCCATTAAATTGCCTAATTCACCGCTCTCCTCGCCGGAGGCGATCATATAGAGCATGGTGGGCGGGAATAATTTCGCCTGCTCCAGCGCCGCGTATAACGTCGCCCCCTGGCGCACGGTATCGGCCGCCTGCTCCAGCACCTGCCGGGCATAGAGGTTTTCGATGCCGTCCATGGCGATATACATCCCTTCGAGCAGCGGCACGCTGCTGGCCTGCAGGATGCTCAGGGTACGGATATAGCGGGCGCTGTTAATGGCGCACACCAGTTTTTTGACCGGCGAGCCGAGCACCTGCCAGCTGTGCCAGCGAAAGCGGTTTTTGGCGTTGCGCAGCCAGGTTTTAAAAGCCACGGTGCCGCCGACAATACCGCCCACAATGTAAATGCCCCAGGCCTGCAAAAAATCGCTCACCGCAATCAGCGTGCGGGTGGTGATGGGCAGCTGCTGCTTCATGTGGGTAAACTGTTCAATTACCTGCGGCACCACGGCCACCAGCAGAATGCTGATAACCGCAACGGCCACCACGGTCAGGGTGATGGGGTAGACCATCGCCTGCGTCAGCTTGCTTTTCATCTTCTGGCGCTGTTCGTTGTACTCGGCCAGTTTTTCCAGCACGTCGCCCAGATGGCCGGTTTTTTCCCCGGCCATCACCAGGGTGCAGTACAGCTTATCGAAGGTGCGCGGAAACTGGCTGAAGGCGTCGAACAGGGTGTGCCCTTCCACCACTTTTTCACGGATCTCCACCACCATCGCCGCCAGCTTTTTATCTTCCGTCTGCTTTGAGATGGCCTTCAGGGCGCTCTCCAGCGGCAGCGCGGCGTTGACCAGCGTCGAAAGCTGGCGGGTAAACATCGACAGCACCGGCGTGGAGAGCTTCGCCCCGGTTTTCGCTTTGCCGCCGCCCGCGGGCTCGCGGGTTTCGCTAATGCTTAGCGGCATCAGCTTCTGCTCGCGCAGCCACTGCCGTACCTGCTTTTGCCCTTCGGCCTGCAGGGTGCCGCGCTGGGTTTTGCCCGCCGCGTTGGTCGCGGTCCATGCGTAGAAGGCCATCAGACATCCCCTCCGCGCTCGGCGGTGACGCGCATCACCTCTTCCAGCGAGGTAACGCCGCTTATTACTTTCAGCAGGCCGTTCTCGCGCAGGCTGTAGGCCTGCTTAAAGAGCTGGGTTTCGATGGACATTTCGTCCTTATCTTCGTGGATGGCGCGGCGCATGGCGGTATCCACCACCAGAAACTCATGAATGCCCGCCCGTCCCTGATAGCCGCTCTGGCGGCAGTGCTCGCAGCCCACCGCGCGGTAAATCGCCTTCGGCGGCGACGGCATAAAGCTGAACAGGGCCTTTTCATTGTCATCCAGCGGACTGGTGGTACGGCAGTGGGTACACAGCCGACGCACCAGACGCTGGGCAATGACGCCAAGCAGCGATGAACCTATTAAAAATGACTCCAGCCCCATATCCCGCAGGCGGGTGATGGCCCCGGCGGCGCTGTTGGTGTGCAGGGTCGACATCACCAGGTGGCCGGTGAGCGAGGCCTGCACCGCAATCTGCGCCGTTTCGCCGTCGCGGATCTCGCCAATCATCACCACGTCCGGATCCTGGCGCAGGATAGCGCGCAGCCCGCGGGCAAAGGTCATGTCCACGCGCGGGTTAACCTGGGTCTGCCCTACTCCTTCCAGCTCGTATTCGATCGGATCTTCAACGGTCAGGATATTGCGCTCATGGCCGTTCAGCGCCGACAGAATGGCGTACAGGGTGGTACTTTTACCGGAGCCGGTCGGGCCGGTGACCAGGATGATGCCGTGGGGACGGTCGATCAGCCCTTTCAGTTTCTCAAGCTCTTCGTCAATCAGGCCGAGCTTGTTGATATCCGGCTTCAGGTTGCTTTTATCCAGCAGACGCATCACCACCCGCTCGCCGTACTGGGAGGGGATGGTGGAAACGCGCACGTCGATGGCCTTACGGCCGATGCGCAGGGAGATACGGCCATCCTGCGGCAGGCGCTTTTCGGCGATATCGAGCTTTGACATCACCTTAATACGCGACACCAGCAGCGGCGCCAGCTTGCGCGCGGGTTGTAGTACCGGGCGCAGCACGCCGTCAACGCGAAAACGGATGCTCAGGGTGCGCTCGAACGTTTCGATATGGATATCCGAAGCCCCCTCTTTTACCGCCTCGCCGAGAATGGCGTTGATCAGGCGGATCACCGGCGAGTTTTCGTCGTTATCCAGCAGATCTTCGTTGTCCGGGATCTCCTCGGTTAACGCCATCAGGTCGATATCCGCATCCATGTCGTCCACCAGCTGCTGGGAGACGCCGCTGTTCTGCTGCCAGATTTTCGCCAGCAGCTCGTCAAAGGCCTCCGGCGTCAGGGTGACCGGGACAAAAGAGCGCCCCAGCACCCGGCGCATCTCCAGCAGCGCAAAGATGGGCGCGTCATTACGCAGGTAAACCTGATTGTCGTAAAACAGCACGCCGTGATCTTTTGCGTAGTTACTGCTGCACAGCATTTTGCTCAGCTCGTCCATCATGCACCTGTGGCCTACTTTTTAAACGGATTCTTCGACGTCGTACCGCCGGTTTCAGGATACGCGGGCAATACCGCGTTATCCTCAGGGGCAATAATGCCGATTTTCTTCTCTTCGATACGCTGCTGCTGGCGCGCGCGGATCTGGTCGTAACGCTCCTTGGAGGCGGCGCTGAAGGTTTCGTCGTCGCGCAGTACTGTGGTGTGGATAAAGACCATCAGGTTGCGCTTCGAGGTATCCTGCGAGGTGTAGCGGAACAGCTGCCCGACCAGCGGGATATCCCCCAGCAGCGGCACTTTCGAGACGTTCTGCTTGGTCACGTTCTCCATCAGGCCGCCCAGCACCACCGTCTGGCCGCTGTGGACCATCACTTCGTTGTTGATGGTGCGGGTATTGAAGGTTGGGCCGAGGCTGGCGTCTTCGGTGGAGCTGGCATCGACGCTTGAGACTTCCTGCTCAATCTTCAGGTGGATCATGTCGCCGTCGTTGATTTGCGGCACGATCTTCAGCTTGGTACCGACGGTTTTACGCTCAACGGAGTTAAATACGTTATCGCCGCTGGTGGTCTGCGATCCGGCCAGCACCGGCACATCCTGACCGACGTTAAACGAGGCCTCTTTGTTATCCAGGGTGACCACGCTCGGGGTGGAGAGAATGTCGTTTTTGCCGTCGGTAGAGAGCGCGGTAACCAGCGCGCCGAAATCGCCGTTGAAGAAGCCGGTCGCAAGGCCGGTGAAGCTGGCCCCTTTAATCGCGCCGCTCTTAATCTGGCTGATAGGCATACCCGTCGAGCCAAACTGCACGCCGCCGTGCTTGCTGGTCCACTGCACGCCGAGGTCAAGGCCGTTGCCGTCCTGCACCTCAGCAATAACGGCTTCCACCAGCACCTGCGGGCGGCGAATGTCGAGCTTGTCGATCACCTTTTCCAGCGAGTTCATGACGTTAGGCTGGGCGGTGATCACCAGCGAGTTGGTCGCTTCGTCGGCGGTGATATTCAGATCGGTGGCGGCGGAGGCGGTTTTGCTTTTCGCCGTACCGGCCTTCTCTTTCAGCTGCTCGCCAATCCCGGTGAGGACCGGTACCACTTTGCTGGCGTTAGCAAACTTGAGGTAAAAGACGCGGGTATTGCCTTCATTGTTCTGCTCGCGATCCAGCTGCGCTATCAGCGTGCGGGTGCGGGCCCGGGCATCCTGCGAGCCGCTGATCACCAGGCTGTTGGTTTCGTCATCGGCCACCACCTTGGTTGCCAGCTGCGGCGCGTTTTGCCCTTTTTGCTCTTCGTTGTTGAGGTTGTTCAACATATCCGACAGGGATTTGGCCGAGGCATAGCGCAGCGGGACGATCTCCCGGCGCTGCATGCCGTCTTTATCCACGCGCTGCACCAGATCCACCAGACGGTTAACCACCGAGGCTTTGCCAGTCAGCAGCAGCACGTTAGAGGGCTCGAAATGGACCACGTTACCGATGCCGGTAGCGTCGTTCAGCTGGCGCAGCAGGGGCGCCAGCTCGCGCACCGGCACGTTCTCCATGCGCACGATGCGGGTGATTATCTCGTCGCCCTTGCCGGGATTTTTGCTGTCGGCCAGCGGCGCGCCGGCGGTACGGGCCACGGCGGAACGCACCACCTTGACCATACCGTTGTCCATCGGGATCACCGACAGGCCATAGAGATCCAGCACGCTCAGGAAGAACTGGTAATACTCATCTTCCGTCAGCACGTTGTAGGTCCGAACAGAAACCGTGCCCTGCACGGAAGGATCGACCAGAATCGTTTTATTCAGATTGCGGCTGACCGTATCGATAAATTCGCGAATATCGGTATTTTTAAAGCTGGCGCTGAAATTAGCGGCCAGCAGAGAACCGGAATAGAGCGAAGCGACGGTCAATACCATACACGCCCAGGGAAATTTCTTCATTTTTTACACTTGTTAATTGTTTAAAACATTAACCCGAATATTTTCAAGGTGAGCATGGCGTTTAACGACCACCTCTGCCTCTCTTAATTTCGACCAGCTGGCGAGAATATTTTTCGCCTGTTCTTGCTTCGTCATATCAACCGAATTGACTTTTACGACCACGTCCCCTTGTTGCAGCCCGCTGTCGCGGAAAAAAGGTGACGCATTGCGTGGCGTTATTTGATAACCGTCGAGATGGCCGTTATCGATATAAGGTTTCAGTACCAGAAAGTCGTTCAGGTGTACGTTATCCAGCCCGGCATCTGCGGCGGGCCGGGGGGCGGGGGCGTTATTAACATCACCCTTAAAATAGTCGGGGCGTTTTAGCGCCAGAACCTGCTCTGCCCCCTGGTAGTTGACCACTACGCTGTCGCGAGCGATAGACTCAACCCAGGCATCGCTTACCCCCGCCAGAGGCTCGCCCTCCCGGTAGCTCTTCACGCCGGAGGCGGTTTTAATCATGGCAAAGGAGAGCCAGGATTCATCGCTGCTGATAATCCCCTCCACGTCGGCATTCAGCGGCGTTTTTAATACCGGCTGGCTGCTAACCTGCTGCTGCACCGCCGGTTGAAAAAGGGTAAATGCGCCAGGCTGCGCCTGCGGAGTTGGGCGCGACGCTGGCGCACCGGCCAGCTTATCGCTGACCTTTTTATAATTCTTAAGAACGACATATCCCTGATGCCCGCTAAATAACAGCAGAATAAACATCATGACGGGAGTAAATAGTCCGGAAAAACGCGACATACTCATTTTTTACGGGCCTTATAAAACGCAGAAATAACAGCCAGACGCTGTTCCAGTGGTGCCCATAGTAATAATCGCCGGACCTCGTCTCCAGCCGGTTTACCGTTAACTTTCATGCAGAAATTAGTTGACCGTTAAAAATACAGGTGTTAGGCGTTCATTCAGGTTATTTTTCTCCTGCACATACTTTGACCCGTTATCTCCCTTGCCGTACTTTCGACGCCACTATTGGTAAACGTATTTATTCGGTGAGTCGTCATGTATCTGAGTCATTTCACATTCACGGGCCAGCCATTCCGGAAGGTAACCCGCGCGCCAGGCGAATTTCTGGTGCCTTATCATCAGGATGTTTATGGGCTGCTGCGGGAAAAATCCCGCCTGCCGGGAATAGTGGCGCTCTTTTCTGACGACGACGGGTTGTTAAGTGCCTTCACCAGCGAGCTGCAGGCGCAGAGCGCGGCGATGGTGGCAATTAATGCTTTTCCAAAACTGAATGCCAATTCCCTGCTCTACAAACTTAACCCGCAGGCAAAAGAGGCTAACAGCCGCCTTCAGGCCATCGATGCGGTGCTGGACCACTGGCTCGCACGCTGGCCGAAATGCCGGAGCGCGGGCGTGGTGCTGGCGATTAGCGCCATTCAGGCGATGCGTGATAACGGCTGGGAGGCGCTGGGAATGTTGCAGACCCGCGCCGAAGAGAGGGGGATCACGCTCGGGATCGTGCTTACCGGCACGCCCGATCAGGAGGCGCGGCTGTTAAAAAATGCGGGGCTGGCGTCACGCCTGCATACCCGTCACCGGCTTCGTGCCCTCACCTGTCGTGAGCTTGGCGGCTATATACGCGCACAGGTTGAGAGCAACGGGGCGGAAAAATCGCCTTTCACCGCGGCGCGCATTCGTCGTATGCACAGCCTGACGAAGGGCTCGATCGGCAAAGTGAACGCCCTGGCGCATCTGGCGCTGCTGGCCAGCTGGACGGAACGCGCGCCGCAGGTCGGGGCGCGCCATCTGCGCCTGGCGGCGGGCGAAGTGCTGCCGCGCCAGCGCAACGTCCGCCGGCTGGCGACGGTGGGCCTTTTTGCCTCCGTGCTGTTCGCCGCCTGCGGCTGGCATTTCTCAACGTTTATCAACGCCCGATTACCGCATCAGCTGTCGGTGCCGGCCCGCTTTGTGCGCCATACTCCGGCCCCGGCCGTTCCTGTCCTGCCGGACATCACCAAAGAGGTGGTAAATCAGCCGGACGCCATGCATCAGCTCTATACCGTGTGGGGCTATGATGCGAATGCGGAGGAGGCCCAGTGCCAGAGTGCGGAACGGGTGAATCTGGCCTGTAAGCAGGGGCATGCGCCTCTCGCGGATCTGGAGAAAGAGGGGTATCCGTGGATAAGCGAGCTGAACAGCGGCAACCATATGAACTACGCGGTGGTGGTCAGGGCGGGCAAAGATTCTCTCGACCTGCTGCTGAATAACCGCACCTGGCAGGTAAGCCGCAGCTGGTTTAATCAGCACGCCACCGGCAACTACACCCTGCTGCACCGCCTCACGCCGGAAGGCAAAGATAACATCGACGCGGCAAGCGATACCCGGGAAATGGAGTGGCTGGATAGGCAGCTCGGCCAGGCGCTGCATGAGCCTGAAACCCACGCTAAAACCTGGACCACGTCGCTGGCGGCCCGCACCCGTGAATTCCAGACCCAAAACGCCCTGCATGTGGATGGCCTGGCGGGCGAAGAGACCCTGATGACGTTAATGCGCGTGAATAACAGCACCCCGGCGATTATTACCCCGGCGAGCACCGCGCCTGTACAAGGAGAACGGTAAGATGTCGACAATTTGTCTGGCTGCCCAGCGCAGCTATTACACCCAGGAGCCGGTCTACTTCTCGTGGCGGCTCCCCTCTCCGGGCAAAGTGCTGGGGGGGATGATGGCGGGCGCGATAGCTATCGTCGCCCTGATCCTCGCCGGGCTTTTCGCCTATCTGTGCTGGCAGGCCCGCCATCCGGCACCGGCGCCGCAGCCGGCGAAGGTCGCCCAGCCGGAAGCCCGGCCGTCTGAGATGCATTATGTTTATGTCTCGAAGCCGTTCCCGGCGCCCAAACCCGTGGCCGTGCCGCCGCCGGTGCAGCAGCAGGAATCACCCGTTATCGACAGCGAGGCCGACTGGCAGCAGGCTCCGGACGACGCGCTGTCAACACAGCCGTTGCCGGATGCAGAAGGAAATGAAGATAACGACGAAACATCGCTAAAAGCGCGGTTTATGCAGGCACTGAAGGAGCAGGAACAGGATTATTCACAGGGGAAAGTGCCCTCACCACCCGATACATCCGGTGATGAGGGGCAAGATGCAACTCAATAGCGCTCCGGTAGGGAGTTGAGAGAAACCAGTTTGCCTTTTTCGACCACTATATATTGACCTTTTTTCAGGTCGGAGAGAATTTTAATGATGGTACTGCGTGCCAGGTTGGTGTATTCCTGAATATAATCGTAAATATTAATATCGCGTTTATGTATGGTAATTAATTCATGGATTTCGAGTAAAAACTCGCGGACCACAGAATAGGCGTTGCGGGCGACTAATACATCGTCACGTTTAACCATGACGCAAATATACCAAGATAAAACGTTAGTCAGGGCGGGCCATAAACCCTGCTCGCCAATCATGCGGTGAAATTCATCTTTTTTAATTGAACGCACCACTACATTGGAACGCGCCATTATGGAAAAATGTTCGGCATTATAATAAAGCGTTGAAATACCTAAGATACACGCGCGACGAATATTGAGTATGCACAGTTCATCCGAGTTGCGCCGTAACTCCATTTCGCCGCTGACGATGACGTGAACATATTCACTGTCGGCGAAATTTATTTTTTGCCATTTTTTTAATGTACGTTCAGGGAAAGTAGCTGTAGCCGCAATAATAGCGTCAACTTCTGCATTGGGACGCAGTTTTTCAATATAAGTGTTTAACATTTTAATTTCTCGTTAAGGTATCAATGCAATAAATCGATACGCAGTAGTCCACTGCGAAAAATTTATTAACGTTCCTGGTCCAAAGTAAAATGTCTTAGCGACAAAAAAACAAAAGGGATACAAATTTAATTCGAATAATTAGCAAGCTATGTGTCTATATTAATCCTGGGTAATTTTAAGTCAATTAACTAAAAGTGAATCGACAATGAACTTGAGATTAATCTTACATTCATATCGTGAATAATTACCGTTTCGGGGAAGCCCGAAGGCTTACCCCTGTCCGTATTTCTCCAGCAGCGCCTGCGCGATCGCCAGCGTCTCCCGGTCGGCAACGCCGTTCCAGCGCTGGGGGCGGAAGTGCATCTGAAACGCCATAATCACCCGCTTTTGCTGGGCCGCCGTGCCGTTGCGGGCATCCTCATAGCCGTAGCGTGACAGCTGATCGAGCAATGTCCATTTATCCACCGGCTCGTAAGGTGGCCGGCCGTTGAGATAAAACGCCACCCGGTGCGCGTCTGGCCAGGCGCCAATCCCCTGCCGGGCAAGCTCCTGCCAGGGAAACAGCGGCCCTGGATCGACTTTGCGCTGCGGGGCCACGTCCGAATGGGCTACCACGTTTTCCGGCCTGATGTCGTATCGGGCGATAATCCCTCTCGCCAGCGGAATCAGCGCGGCAATTTGCGCCGGTTCAAAAGGCGAAAACTGCTTTTCCCCGTCGATGGTTTGCCAGCCGCGGTTTTCCAGCTCGATGCCAATAGAGGTGTCGTTAATGCGCGTGGCGCCGCGCCAGAAGCTGGCCCCCGCATGCCACGCCAGATCCTTCTCCGGCACCAGCTGCCAGATACGCGGCTTGCCCTTGTGCAGCGGCGGAACGGCGGGAATAAGATAGTGGGAACTCACGTCCTTATCGGTGAGGGTCGTCAGCGAGCGGTCAAAGTCGTCGGCGGTGTAGTGGATAACCAGCACCTTAATACGCGGATAGGCCGCCTGGGCCCGGCGGCTGACGTCCAGCTCATAGCCGCCTTTATCCACCACCACCGTCTCTTTTTTGGTTTCGCTGCTGCTGCCGCAGCCCGCCAGCAACAGCGCCAGTACGGCAGAAGATATCGCACGTCTCATCGGCGGGTTTTCACCGCCGTACCGCTGACGCTGACCATCAGCATGCTGCTGTCTTTGCCCACGGTTTCATAATCTATATCAATACCAACTACCGCATCGGCGCCCAGCGCCTGCGCCTGCTCGCCCAGCTCCTTAAAAGCAATCTCCCGGGCTTTGCGCAGCTCTTTTTCATAGGCGCCGGAGCGGCCGCCGACGATGTCGCGGATGCCGGCAAAAAAGTCGCGGAATACGTTGGCGCCAAGAATAGCTTCACCGGTGACGACGCCGCAGTACTCGACGATCGGCTGCCCTTCGAGGGTGGGGGTAGTGGAATATTGCATCTGTTTCTCCTTTGTCGCGTTCTGTGCCTAAGCGTATAAGATCAAAACCATTATCGGATCGTTACGCTATCATTAAAAGGTGAGTTAATTATTGCAGCCATAAAGGAAATGACCATGCGCTATTCTGCTTTGACGCTTTTAGTGCCGTGCGCGCTGCTGCTCAGCGCCTGCACTACGCCGGTGACGCCGGCATTTAAGGATATTGGCACCCGCAGCGGCTCCTGTATCGAAGGCGGCCCGGATGCGGTAGCCCAGCAGTTTTACAACGCCCGGATCAACAACCGCAGCAGCGATTTCACCGCCCTGCGCCCTTATCTGAGCGACAGGCTGGCGCAGCAGCTGACCGAGGCCAGTCGCGATCCTCAGCACAGCGCGCTGCTGAAGTCCGATCCCTTCTCCAGCCGCACCACCCTGCCGGACAGCGCAGAGGTCTCCAGCGCCTCTACTATTCCCAACACCGACGCCCGCAACATCCCGCTGCGGGTGAAGCTGACCCAGGGCAGCCAGACCTGGCAGGATGAGGTGCTGATGATCCGCGAAGGCCAGTGCTGGGCGGTTGACGACGTGCGCTATATGGGCGGCAACGTGCATGCCCCGGCAGGCACGCTCCGTCAGTCAATCGAGAACCGTTAACAGGGGTAACCCCCGTAAAATGTGCGGCATTCTTACAGGAATGCCGACATTTATTCTCGTGCCCTTCGCCGCTCCCTATATTGTGCTATGTTTACTGCTGAATACGGGTTATATTTAACTTTTAACGCATAAATATTGCATAACTATTCTGTCAACGGTACTATCTGCGGCCTCAATTGCTATAGATTGCCTGGATGAGTAAAGACTGCCCCGATGAGTATTCAACTAAACGGCATTAACTGCTTTTACGGCGCACACCAGGCGCTGTTCGACATCACGCTGACTTGCCCGCAGGGCGAAACGCTGGTCCTGCTCGGCCCCAGCGGCGCGGGTAAAAGCTCCCTGCTGCGCGTGCTGAATCTGCTTGAAATGCCGCGCTCCGGCACGCTGGATATCGCCGGGAACCACTTCGACTTCACCAAAGCGCCTTCGGATAAAGCGATCCGCGATTTGCGCCAGAACGTCGGCATGGTCTTCCAGCAATATAATCTCTGGCCGCACCTCACCGTGCAGCAAAACCTGATTGAAGCCCCCTGCCGCGTGCTGGGCCTGTCGAAAGAGCAGGCGCTGGCCCGTGCGGAAAAATTACTCGAGCGTCTGCGCCTTAAGCCTTACAGCGATCGCTATCCGCTGCACCTTTCCGGCGGCCAGCAGCAGCGCGTGGCCATTGCCCGCGCCCTGATGATGGAACCGCAGGTGCTGCTGTTTGACGAGCCGACCGCCGCGCTGGACCCGGAAATCACCGCCCAGATCGTCAGCATCATCCGCGAACTGGCCCAGACCAACATTACTCAGGTGATCGTGACGCACGAAGTGGAAGTGGCGCGTAAAACCGCCAGCCGCGTGGTCTATATGGAAAACGGTCATATTGTCGAGCAAGGGGATGCGGGCTGCTTTGCCCAGCCGCAGACCGACGCGTTCAGAAACTACTTGTCTCACTAAACATCGAGAGAACGACAATGAAAAAACTAGTGATTGCCGCCCTGCTTGCCAGCGTAACTTTTTCCGCTGCCGCCGCCGAGACCATTCGTTTCGCCACCGAAGCCTCGTACCCTCCGTTTGAAGCGGTGGATGCCAACAACAAGATCGTCGGCTTTGACGTGGACCTGGCGAACGCCCTCTGCAAAGAGATCGACGCCACCTGTACCTTCACTAACCAGGCGTTCGACAGCCTGATCCCGAGCCTGAAATTCCGCCGCGTCGACGCGGTGATGGCCGGTATGGATATCACCCCGGAGCGTGAAAAGCAGGTGCTGTTCACCACGCCGTACTACGACAACGCCGCGCTCTTTATCGGCCAGAAGGGTAAATACACCTCGGTCGATCAGCTGAAGGGCAAAAAAGTGGGCGTGCAGAACGGCACCACCCACCAGAAATACATCACTGACAAGCACCCGGAAATCACCACCGTGGCGTACGACAGCTATCAGAATGCGAAGCTGGATCTGCAAAATGGCCGTATCGACGCGGTATTTGGCGATAACGCGGTAGTGACCGAGTGGCTGAAATCCAACGATAAGCTGGCGGCGGTGGGCGACAACGTCACCGACAAAGCCTACTTCGGTACCGGCCTCGGCATCGCGGTGCGTCAGGGTAATACCGCGCTGCAGCAGAAATTTAACGCGGCGCTGGAGAAAGTGAAGAAAGACGGTACCTACGATACCATCTACAAAAAATGGTTCCAGAAGTAAGCCCTGATGAACGAAATGTTTCCATTAGCAAGCGCCGCCGGGATGACCGTCGGCCTTGCCGTTTGTGCGCTGATTATCGGCCTGGTGCTGGCGATGATCTTTGCGGTGTGGGAGTCGGCTAAGTGGCGCCCCATCGCCTGGATCGGCTCCGGGCTGGTGACTATTCTGCGCGGCCTGCCGGAAATCCTGGTAGTGCTGTTTATCTACTTCGGCTCGTCGCAGCTGCTGCTGATCCTGTCGGACGGCTTTAGCCTCAATCTGGGTTTTGTTCAGATCCCCATCCAGATGCAGATTGAGAACTTCGACGTCAGCCCGTTCCTGTGCGGCGTCATCGCCCTCTCCCTGCTCTACTCCGCCTACGCCTCGCAGACCCTGCGCGGCGCGCTAAAAGCGGTGCCTCAGGGGCAGTGGGAGTCGGGCCAGGCGCTGGGAATGTCGAAAACCGCCATCTTCTTCCGCCTGGTGATGCCGCAGATGTGGCGCCATGCCCTGCCGGGGCTGGGTAACCAGTGGCTGGTGCTGCTGAAAGATACCGCGCTGGTAAGCCTGATCAGCGTGAATGACCTGATGCTGCAAACCAAAAGTATCGCCACCCGCACCCAGGAGCCCTTTACCTGGTATATCGTGGCGGCGGCAATCTACCTGGTAATCACGTTGCTGAGTCAATACATCCTCAAGCGTATTGACCTGCGCGCAACGCGTTTTGAACGGAGACCGGGCTGATGCTGGATTACTTACCCGAGCTGATGAAAGGGCTGCATACCAGCCTGACGCTCACCGTGGCCTCCATTATCGTGGCGCTGATCCTGGCCCTGATTTTCACCGTCATTCTGACCCTGAAAACGCCGGTGCTGGTGTGGATCGTGCGCGGCTACATTACGCTGTTCACCGGTACGCCGCTGCTGGTGCAGATCTTCCTGATCTACTACGGTCCGGGCCAGTTCCCGACGCTGCAGGAGTATCCGGTTATCTGGCACCTGCTGTCGGAGCCCTGGCTCTGCGCCCTGCTGGCGCTCTCCCTTAACAGCGCGGCCTATACTACCCAGCTGTTCTACGGGGCGATCCGCGCCATTCCGGACGGCCAGTGGCAGTCCTGCGGCGCGCTGGGGATGAGCAAAAAAGATACCCTGGCGATCCTGCTGCCCTACGCCTTTAAGCGCGCGCTCTCGTCCTACTCCAACGAGGTGGTGCTGGTGTTTAAAAGTACCTCGCTGGCCTACACCATCACCCTGATGGAGGTGATGGGACACGGGCAGCTGCTGTACGGCCGCACCTATGACGTGATGGTGTTCGGCGCGGCGGGCCTGATTTACCTGGTGGTGAACGGCCTGCTGACGTTGCTGATGCGCCTGATTGAACGTAAAGCGCTGGCGTTTGAACGCCGCAATTAACTGCATAAGCTAAAATTAAAAAGACGGGCAAGTGTAACTACTGCTCGTCTTTTTTTATGAGTCAAACACTATTTAATCATTTTTATTGCATATAAATTCATTATCTGCCATTGTTACTCCCAGCCGCAGACACGGCATATAACGACAAGACAGACGGGAGCATCACAATGAAAAAGTTAGTTCTGGCCGCTTTACTGGCAACCTTCGCCGCTGGCGCCTCTGCCGCCGATAAAATCAGCTTTGGCGTCTCCGCCACCTACCCGCCGTTCGAATCGCTGGATGCCAGCAACCAGATCGTCGGTTTTGATATCGACCTGGCGAAAGCGCTGTGCAAGCAGATGCAGGCCGACTGCACCTTCACCAACCACGCCTTCGACAGCCTGATCCCGTCTTTAAAATTCAAGAAATATGACGCGGTGATCTCCGGCATGGATATCACCCCGGAGCGCAGCAAGCAGGTCTCCTTTACCGACCCGTACTACGCCAACTCCGCCGTAGTGATTGCGAAAAAAGACGCTTACAAAACCTTCGACCAGCTGAAGGGCAAGCGCATCGGCATGGAGAACGGCACCACCCACCAGAAATACCTCCAGGATAAGCATCCGGAAGTGAAAACCGTGGCCTATGACAGCTACCAGAACGCCATTATCGACCTGAAAAATGGCCGTATCGACGGGGTATTTGGCGACACCGCGGTGGTCAACGAGTGGCTGAAGACTAACCCACAGCTGGGCACCGCCACCGAGAAAGTGACGGATCCGCAGTACTTCGGCACCGGCCTCGGCATTGCGGTTCGCCCGGATAACAAAGCCCTGCTGGAGAAGCTGAACGGCGCCCTGAAGGCGATTAAAGCCGACGGGACCTACCAGAAAATCAGCGACCAGTGGTTCCCGCAGTAAAGGCGGTAAAAGCAAAAAGCCGGGCAATGCCCGGCTTTTTTACAGCAGCACGTCTTACAAAGGCACGTAGAAGCGAAAACGGGCCCCCTGCGCCGCCTCCATCAGCCTGATCCCGCCCCCGTGCAGCTCCAGCATCCTGCGCACAATCAGTAACCCCAAGCCGCCGCGATCTTCCCGCGCCCCCTGCTGGCTCAGCGCCGACGGCCGCTGGAAAAGCTGGTCGCGCAGGCTCTCGTCGATGCCCGGCCCGCTGTCGCTCACCTCCATCTGCAGCTGCTCCCCCTCCTGCCACACCCGCAGCCAGATTTCGCCTCCCGGCGGGGTATGGCGAATCGCGTTATCCAGCAGGTTGGTCACCACCCGCTCGATCATCGAGAGGTCGGCATTGACCATCGGCAGCTGCTGCGGCACCTCAAAGTGAAGCTGAAGGTTGCGGGTGCGCACGGCGAGGTCAAACTTTTGCGCCACGTCGGAAATCAGCTCGCCGGGAGCAAAGCGCTCGCGCCGGGGCTTGATGCTGCCGTGCTCCAGCCGCGCCAGCTCAAACAGCTGCTGGGAGAGGTGGCGCACCTTCTGCCCCTGGCGCAGGGCGATGGTCAGATAGTGCCTGGTATCTTCCGCCGTCAGGGCGTCGGCCTTCACCGACAGGGTCTCCAGATAGCCCAGCAGCGAGGTCAGCGGCGTGCGCAGATCGTGAGAGATGTTGGCGGTGAACTCCCGGCGCTGGCGATCGCTGTCGGCAAGCTGGTCCCACTGGGTGGCGATCTGCCGGGCCAGCTCGATAAAGGTATTGCGCAGCTGAGCCACTTCGCTGGCGGGATCGCTCTCCAGCGGCCGGGCCGCCAGCTGTTTAATGGCGCGGATGCTGTCCTGCTCCAGGTCGCGCACCTCGTGGGTCAGTACCCGCACCGGGCGCGCAACCCAGTACCAGACCAGCCCGCCCGCCAGCGCGCCAAACAGCGCCACCAGCAGCAGCGACCAGAGCACGGTGCTCCACAGGGCTTTATGCCAGGCCATCTCCGCCAGGGCGTTCATCTCTTCGCCCTGCAAAATGATGTACAGATAACCCTTCAGCTCCCCGTCCTGGCGCAGCGGCGCGGCGCTGAACACCTTCTGTCCAGGGCTGCGCGGATCGTCGCCATACACCGGCATCATCTCGCCGCTAATAAACCGCTGCACCGGGACGATATCCAGCCGCTGGCGTTTGATATGCCCCGGCGGCGCGGCGTCGGCCAGCACCTCGCCGTCCGGCGAGAGAATATAGAGCTCGACGCTGGGGTTAAAGGTCATCAGCCGGTCGAACAGGGGCTTGAGGGCGGTGCGATCCACCCGCCCCTGCTTATCCAGCAGCGGCTCGCGCTGGATAATATGCTGCGCCAGCCCGCCGGAGAGACGCTGCACCACCGCATTGCCGTACTGCATGCTGGTGTACAGCTGCACCATGCAGCTCAGGGCCGCGCACAGCATCAGCAGCAGGACCACCAGCAGGGTCAGGCGCTGGGTGAGGGAGAGGCGGTGGATCATGAGGCGTTTTCCATAAATTTGTAGCCTTTGCCCCAGACGGTGCGGATCACTTCCGGCTCGGCGGGATCTTTTTCGATCTTGATGCGCAGCCGGTTAATGTGGGTGTTCACCGTGTGTTCGTAGCCTTCGTGCTGATAGCCCCACACCTGCTCCAGCAGCGCCAGCCGGGAGAAGACCTCACCGGGGTGGCGGGCGAAGAAATAGAGCAGATCGAACTCGCGCGGGGTGAGATCAAGAGCCTGTCCGTGCAGCAGCACGCTGCGGGCCAGCGGATCGATGGTCAGACCGTGGGCCTGAATGCGCCCGGCGGAGGGCTGGCCCATCGCCTCATGGCGGCGAAACAGCGCCCGAATGCGCGCTACCAGCTCCTGCACCGAAAAGGGCTTGGCCAGATAGTCGTCGGCCCCGGTCTCCAGCCCCAGAATGCGGTCGGTCTCGCTGCTGCGGGCGCTGATGATAATCACCGGCAGGTAGTGGCTCATCTGGCGGATGCGGCGGCAGATTTGCAGGCCGTCCACCCCCGGCAGCATCAAATCAAGGATCACCGCGTCCCAGCGCGTATCTTCTATCGCCAGCAGCGCCCGGTCGCCGTCCGCCTCATGGACAATCTGATAGCCTTCGTCTTCTAAATTGAGGCGCAACAACGCGGCGATATCGCCGTCGTCTTCCACCAACAGGATCTGTTTTGCCGCCGTCATCGGTAAACCTTTTCTCGTCATAACTGACATAAGCTTACCCGATCTAAGGCGGCACAAGAGTTCACATTTTGTTTAAACTTTGCGAACCAGCAGGGTCAGCACTTCGTAGTGCGCGGTGTGGGGGAACATGTCGAAAAGCTGAACGCGGGCAATCTCATAGCCCGGCAGGTCGGTAATATCTTTCGCCATGGTCCGGGCGTTACAGCTGGAGTAGATAATAAAGCGCGGCGCCATCTGGCTCAGGTAATCACAGAGTTCCTTGCCGATACCCCTGCGCGGCGGGTTCACCAGCACCAGCTCCGGCACGCTCGCCTGCCCGGTGGCAAAACGGGTGGAGTCCAGCGCCTGGAAATGGAGCCTGGTCAGCCCCAATTCTGCCGCCGACTGTTTCGCGCAGGCGATGGCCTCGGGGGAGATCTCAATGCCGGTCAGCTGCATCTCCGGCGTGGCACAGTGCAGGCCAAAGCCGCCGACGCCGCAGAACAGATCCCACATGTGGTTTACCGGCAGGCCGCGCACCCATTCCCGGGCGGTGGCGTACAGGCTGGCGGCGACGGTGGGGTTGGTCTGGAAGAAGCTCTGGGGGCGGATCCACAGCGGCACGCCGTTAAAGTTCTCGGCCAGCGCCTGGGCGTCGGTTAAGAATACCTCCTGCTCCCCTTCCATGATCGCCATATGCACCGGCTGAATATTGGCGGTAATCACCTTCAGCTGCGGCAGCTGCGCCTGCAGCCACGGCAGAGCGGCGCGCAGCTGCTCCAGCTTGTTCTCCGAGCGCAGCACAAAGCGCAGCATCATGCCGCCGTCGAGCTGGCTTTCGGTTAACAGCAGGTATTTCAGCTCGCCGCGCCTGCGCGCCACGTTATAGGGGGTCAGGCCCGCCCGGGCGATAAAGGGCTTCAGCGCGGCAAAGACCGGCTCAAAGGAGGCGGGATAGAGCGGGCAGCGGGTCAGATCTTCCGGCGTGCCGTCCCGGTGGAGCATCCCCAGCAGCGGTTTTTCGACGCTGCCGCTGACCACCATTTTGGCTTTATTGCGAAAGCCCTGCTCGGGGCCGCACGAGGGCGCGCGCCACTCCCCCACCGGCATACCGGCCAGCAGGCCGTGCAGGTCATCCATTTTGGCGGAGAGTTGTTGTGAGACCGGCTGCTCGATCCACTGGCAGGAGCGGCAGCGGCCGGCGTCATAGAGTGCGCACTGCATAAAAAAACCTTAATACGTCCGGGGGACGCGATTATACACGTTATTGCAGGCGGAAAAACCGTCGGCTGGCGGCGGGGATAAACAGCAGGCTCAGCACCAGCATATCGGGCAGCTTTTGCATAAAGAGGGTACGCAGAATTTCCCGCTTCGACTCGCCGGGAATGCTGAACAGCTCCGGATAGCCGTAGCCCAGCGAGGCCGCCCACAGATAGACGGTGGCGATCACCTGGGTAGAAAGATAGATAAGCCGCGCCCAGTTGCGCCCCTTAACGAGAGAAAAGGCGCAGTAGATTTCGATAAATACCAGCATCAGGCTGGCCAGAAACACCAGCGTCAGGTTCCAGGTCTGGGCGCTGCGGTGAATAAAGTCGCCCAGCCCGCGCAGGCCAAGGGTATTGAAAATCATCAGCACATCAAGACAGCGGATCATAATAATGGCGAGCGCCGCCACCTGCACCCAGGCAGGTACGTTCAGACGGGCGTGCGAATGGTGAGTTTTAGTTAGTAATCCCAACGTGGTGTCTTCCGTGAAACGGTGCCGCACTCAGGCGGCACCCGTTAAGCCTCTGCAAATTCTAGGAGCTTCAGCCGCGTCTTGCACGCTGGATATCACGCACCCGCTGTTTTTCAGAGCGGGCCATAAGAAACCAGGCGATCAGCCCGACGATCCCCACCACCCCGAGGATCAGGGACGCCAGGGCGTTGATCTCCGGGTTCACCCCCATACGCACGCTGGAGAAGACCAGCATCGGTAGCGTGGTGGCCCCCGGGCCGGAGACAAAGCTGGCGATCACCAGATCGTCCAGCGACAGGGTAAAGGCCAGCAGCCAGCCGGAAACCACCGCCGGCATAATCATCGGCAGAGTGATAATGAAAAAGACCTTCAGCGGGGTGGCCCCCAGATCCATGGCCGCCTCCTCGATGGAGCGATCCAGCTCGCGCAGGCGCGAGGAGATGACCACCGCCACGTAGGCGGTACAGAAGGTGACGTGCGCCAGCCAGATGGTGAGCATCCCGCGATCCGACGGCCAGCCGATGGCGTGCCCCATGGCGACAAACAGCAGCAGCAGCGACAGGCCGGTTATCACGTCCGGCATTACCAGCGGGGCGGTGATCATAAAGGCGAAGCCGTTGGCCCCGCGAAAGCGGCCAAAGCGCACCATTACCACCGCCGCAATGGTGCCGAGGATCGCCGCCATGGTGGCGGCGCAGGCGGCGATGGTCAGGCTTAAGCCCACCGCGCTCATCATGGCGTCGTCGTGAAACAGCTCGCTGTACCAGCGCGTTGACCAGCCCGCCCACACCGTTACCAGCTTCGAGCTGTTAAAGGAGTAGATAACCAGCATCAGCATCGGCGCATACAGGAAGGTAAAGCCCAGCACCAGGATCAGGATGCGCCACGGCGAGCGCACTACCGGTAAGTTATTCATCCGTGGTCTCCCATCTGTTTTTGCTGATGTTTGTGGAACCACATGATCGGCACGATCAGCAATAGCAGCATGACGATCGCCACCGCCGAGGCCACCGGCCAGTCGCGGTTATTGAAGAACTCCTGCCAGAGCACGCGGCCAATCATGATGCTGTCCGGGCCGCCGAGCAGCTCCGGGATCACGAACTCCCCTACCGCCGGGATAAACACCAGCATTGAGCCGGCGATAATCCCGCCTTTGGTCAGCGGGACAATCACGCTGAAAAAGGTCTTCAGCGGGCGGGCGCCCAGATCCAGCGAGGCCTCCACCAGCGAGTAGTCGATACGCGTCAGGGCGGTATAAATAGGCAGCACCATAAACGGCAGATAGGCATACACCACGCCGATATAGACCGCCAGGTTGGTGTGCAGGATGGTCAGGGGCTGATCGATAACCCCCAGCCACATCAGGAAGTTGTTCAGCACCCCGTTGTTTTTCAGGATCCCCATCCAGGCGTATACGCGGATCAGGAACGAGGTCCAGGAGGGGAGGATCACCAGCAGCAGCAGGATATTGCGCGTGGAGGGCCTGCTGTGGGCCACCGCCCAGGCCAGCGGATAGCCCAGCAGCAGGCAGCAGATAGTCGAAATCGCCGCCACCTGCAATGATTGCAGATAGGCTTCGAAATAGAGCGGATCGTCCGTCAGCTGTAAATAGTTGGCGATATTAAGGGTCACCGTCAGCTGGTCGTCGGCCCACTCCACCAGGTCGGTGTAGGGCGGGATGGCGCGCGCCATTTCGGCGAGGCTTATCTTAAAGACGATCAGGAACGGCAGTAAAAAAAGCAGGATCAGCCACAGGTACGGCAGGGCAATTACCAGCTTGCGGCCGTGCGCCATCTGCAGGCGCGTCAGCCAGCCGGTGGTGCGGGTGGACGATTCAGTATTGCTCATGATCGCTCCTTATACCGTCAGCACGACGCAGCTGTCGGCATCCCAGCACAGGCGCACTTCGTCACCCCAGGTGGGAAGCCCCTTACGGTAGCGATGTTCGTTTTGCAGCTGGGCGCTAATCATCTGCCCGCTCTTCAGGCGCACGTGGTAGATCGACAGATCGCCAAGATAGGCAATGTGCACCACCTCCCCTACCGCAAAGTTGTAGCCGTCGGCGGGCACCTCTTCGCAGAGCATGATTTTTTCCGGACGCAGGGCCACGTACACCGGCACGTTGTCCACCACCGAGGTATCGGGATCGACCTTCAGCGGGTGCACCAGCCCCGGCGAGTCGATCACCAGCCCGTCCGCCTGCCGCTCTTTCAGCAGCCCCTCAAATACATTCACAGAACCAATGAATTCGGCGCTGTAGCGGGTGGTGGGGTGTTCGTAGATCTCTTCCGGCTCGCCGATTTGCACAAACTTGCCGCGGTTCATGATCGCGATGCGCCCGGCCATGGTCATCGCCTCTTCCTGATCGTGGGTCACCATCACGCAGGTGGCGCCGACGCGCTCAAGGATATCCACCACTTCAAGCTGCATGCGGTCGCGCAGTTTTTTATCCAGCGCCCCCATCGGCTCGTCCAGCAGCAGCAGCTTGGGGCGCTTGGCCAGGCTGCGGGCCAGGGCCACGCGCTGGCGCTGGCCGCCCGAGAGCTGGTGCGGTTTGCGCTTCGCGAACTCCTGCATATGCACCAGGCTGAGCATCTCCGCCACGCGGCTTGCGATCTCCGCCTTCGGCAGCCTGTCCTGCTTCAGGCCGAAGGCGATATTCTGCTCCACCGTCATGTGCGGAAAGAGCGCATAGGACTGGAACATCATGTTGATCGGGCGCTGATAGGGCGGCACGTGGGCAAGGTCGACGCCGTCGAGCACGATCTGGCCGGTGGTCGGCTGCTCAAAGCCCGCCAGCATGCGCAGCAGCGTCGATTTGCCGCAGCCCGAGGCGCCCAGCAGGGCAAAAATTTCACCTTTGTAGATGGTGAGGTTGACGTCGTCCACGGCGTGCTGGCCGTCGAAGGATTTGGTCAGGTTACGGATTTCCAGCAGCGGGGTCAGCGCTTTACGGGTTTTCGCCTGTGGGCGGGGGGTCGCGTCGTTCACGGGGTGCTCTCCGGCAGAAACTAATACGGTGCCACTGCACCATCAGCGTGCAGTGGCCGGGCGGCAACGGACCGCCCGGCAATAACGTCGGCGGTTATTTACCGCTTTTCACCTTCGTCCAGGCGCGGGTACGCACGCGGTCGATTTTCGGCTCCTGCACCTTCAGGGTGAAGAGCTTGGCGAAGACGTCGGCCGGCGGGTAGATCGCCGGGTTATCACGCACTTCCGCGCTAATCAGCGGTACCGAGGCCTTGTTACCGTTGGCGTAGAAAACGTGATCGCTCACGTGGGCAATGACGTCCGGGCGCATCAGGTAATCGAGGAACTTATAGGCTTCGTCAGTGTTTTTGGCGTCCGCCGGCATGGCGAAGACGTCGAAGAAGGCCAGCGCCCCCTCTTTCGGAATGAAGTATGAGACGTTCACGCCGTTTTTGGCCTCTTTCGCGCGGTTAGCCGCCTGCCAGACGTCCCCTGCCCAGCCCACGGCCACGCAGATATCGCCGTTAGCCAGATCGTTAATGTACTGGGAGGAGTGGAAGTAGCGGATATTAGGCCGCAGCTTCAGCAGCAGGTCGGTTGCCGGCCCGGTGTAGTCGTCGGCCTTGCTGCTGTTGGGATCTTTGCCCAGGTAGTTAAGCACGGTGGCAAAAATCTCTTCGGGGGCATCGAGGAACGACACGCCGCAGCTTTTCAGCTTCTCGAGGTTCTCCGGCTTCAGCACCAGATCCCAGCTGTCGAGCGGCACGTCTTTGCCGAGGGCGGCTTTGACTTTATCCACGTTATAGCCGATGCCGGTGGTCGCCCACAGGTAAGGCATGGCGTATTTGTTCTCCGGATCGTGCTTAGCCACCAGCTTTAGCACCTCGGGATCGAGGTTTTTCCAGTTCGGCAGCTTGCTCTTGTCCAGCGGCTGGAAGACGCCCGCCGTCAGCTGGCGTTCAAGGAAGCTGGCCGAGGGCACCACCAGGTCGAAGCCGGTGCTGCCCGCCATCAGTTTGCCTTCCAGCACTTCGTTGGAGTCAAAGACGTCGTAGACCACTTTAATCCCGGTCTCTTTTTCAAAATTGGCCACCGTGTCCGGGGCGATATAATCAGACCAGTTATAGATATGCAGCGTTTTTTGATCCGCAGCGAGCGTACCGGCAGAGACAGCCATCAGCGCCCCCGCAACCAGACCCGATAACCATTTTTTATTCAAGGCGGTCATAGCGTTATTCCTTCTCAGCGTTCGTTAACAAACGAACTTAAAATGTGCATTTTCAGTTATGCAAGAATCATGCATATTTTGTCGCTCTGCCGGGATCAGAAGAGAAAACTCTGGAGGCAGTTTTTGCTCGCATTTAAAAGCTCCGCAAGAATAAATGTAGTTCGTCCCTGCGGCTATAGCCCGGATTAAAAAGCGCCTTTTATCAATTTTTTATGCAGGAATTGTCTACGTGGTAAGCCTGATTGGCTTTAACTAAGTGAATAATTCTTTATGGGAAGGTTAAACGCAGCACAAATGAGGGTGTGAGGCAGTCGCTAAATCAGCGACTGCGCAAAAGCCGGGCGGGATTAGTGCAGGAACGGGGTCGCTGAATCGTTATTCTCTTGATCTTCTTCGGCGTTATACAGCAGGTGATGGGCGTTGGCTTCCATCATTACCATCGAGATCTGCTCTTCGCTCTGGCGCAGGAAGGCGGCAAACTGCTGATAGGCGATGCCCGCACCGGCGAACAAAGACTGGCAAACCACCAGCTTCGGCAGATTATCGTCCTGTATGTCGAGAAATGCTTTGACCGTCAACGAACTGGCGTTGATGGCAGAGAGATCGGCAGCGAGCGCCAGCAGCGCCGAGGGCTTCACTTCCGCCAGGGCGGAGAAGAGCACCACGTCGTTAATCAGGTCGAGCTTGGCATCAAATACGCCATCAAAATTTTGCATGTGCGGAATGTGCAGCGCCTGACAGGTATCGCATTCAAAAAAGCTAATCCCCATGTCGTCGAGCCATTGACGTAACGTATCCAGTGTCGGTACGACGAGAGTATCCATAACAGTTGAGCCTCTTAAAAATAGTTGGCGTAGCTTACGCAATAAGCGGGCGGCAATCCATTTATCCGCCCGTTTTCAGGCAAAAGCCTGGCCTTGCCTGGCGTTCAATCCAGGCGATCATCTTGCCGGCAATATCAATGCCGGTAGTTTTTTCAATGCCCTCCAGCCCCGGCGAGGCGTTAACCTCCATCACCAGCGGGCCGCGGCTGGCGCGTAAAATGTCCACGCCGGCAACGTCCAGCCCCAGCGTGTGCGCGGCTTTAAGGGCAATTTCCCGCTCGCGCGGGGTAATGTCCGCAATGCGGGCGACGCCGCCCCGGTGCAGGTTAGAGCGAAAATCGCCCTCTTTGGCCTGCCGCTCAATGGCGGCAACCACCTCGTCGCCCACCACCAGACAGCGAATATCGCGCCCCTTTGCCTCCTGGATGTACTCCTGCACCAGGATGTGGGCGTTCAGCCCGCGAAAAGCGTCGATGACGCTCTCGGCGGCCTGCCGGGTCTCGGCCAGCACCACGCCGATGCCCTGGGTCCCCTCTACCAGCTTTACCACCAGCGGCGCGCCGCCGACCATGTCGATCAGATCGCTGGTGTCGTCCGGGGAGTGGGCGATGCCGGTCACCGGCAGGTCGATCCCCTGACGGGCGAGCAGCTGTAGCGAGCGGAGCTTGTCCCGGGCGCGGGTAATGGCGACGGATTCATTCAGGGGATAGCTGCCCAGCAGCTCAAACTGGCGCAGCGCGGCGGTGCCGTAAAAGGTAATGGCCGAGCCGATACGCGGGATCACCGCGTCAAAATGCGGCAGCAGGCGCCCCTTGTAGTGAATAGAAGAGGCCGCCGGGCTGATATTCATATAACAGGAGAGCGGATCGAGTACCTCCACCAGATGACCGCGTTTAGTCGCCGCTTCACACAGGCGCTTACACGAAAAGAGCGTTCCATCCCGGGACAATATGGCAATTTTCACCCTGCACCTCTCAGACATGATCCGGTAAAAGCCTGCGTATCATACACGCAGGCAGGCGCAGGAAAAATGGGGTTATCGCGTTGCCCAGCCCTGTTTATGCAAATAATCGAGAATAAACGGGCGGCTCTCTTTAATGATGGTGCGCTGGATGTGATCGCTCCAGGTATCGCGGCGGTTGTTGGTGGCGCGGGTCAGGTAGTAGTTCGCCAGCTCCTCGTCGTACTGCGCCAGCACCGCTTTATCCACCGGGCGGTAGCGGTTTTCGTGCACCACCAGCGCGGCGGGCAGGCGCGGCTTGACGTCCGGGTTATCCGCCGGCCAGCCGAGGCACAGGCCAAACAGCGGCAGCACGTGTTTTGGCAGCTGCAGCAGCTCGGTTACCGCCTCAATGCTGTTGCGGATGCCGCCGATATAGACGCCACCCAGCCCCAGCGACTCGGCCGCGGTGAGGGCGTTTTGTCCCAGCATGGCGGTATCCACCACTCCCAGCAGAAGCTGCTCGGCCAGGCCCAGCTGCGCGTCCGGGCAGATTTGCAGATGGCGGTTAAAATCGGCGCAAAAGACCCAGAACTCCGCCGCCTCGGCAACGTGCTTCTGGCCGCCGGTAAGAGTAACCAGCTGCTCGCGCAGCGCCGGATCGGTAACGCGAATAATAGAGCTGCACTGTAAGAAGCTGGAGCTGGAGGTGCCCTGCGCCGCGGCGATAATGGCTTCACGCTGTTCGTCGCTGATGGGTTGGTCGGTAAAATGGCGAATGGAGCGGTGGGAGCGTAGCAGATCGATCGTAGGCGTCATCTTCTCTCTCTTTCGGTCTTAACACGGGAATGCAGCCAGTATAGGCAATGTTGCGCCCGCTGTAATTGGCGAAACATAGCCTGAAGGTATCGATGCAACAGGCAAAACCTGCTTTTCATTACCGGGAGTTATCGACAGGATGGTCTGCTTCGCCGTCAGGCTTTTGATGCAGGAGAGAACCATGTTAGCAGTGATTTTTGGCCGTCCCGGCTGCCCGTACTGCGTGCGCGCCAAAGCGCTGGCCGAGAAGCTGACCGCCGAGCGTGAGGATTTTGATTTCCGCTATGTGGATATTAATGCGGAGGGGATCACCAAGGCCGACCTGGAAAAAACCGTGGGCAAACCGGTGCAGACCGTGCCGCAGATTTTTCTCGATAAGAACCATATCGGCGGCTTTACCGAGTTCGACGCCTACGCCAAAGCGCATCTCGGTACGTCCTGAGCACGGGCGCCCTCGCTTCGGGGGCGCTTTTATTTTGCCCGTCGGCTACTCATTGCCCGACGCACGAACAGAAACACCAGCGCCCCAAGCGCGCACCAGAAGACGCCGCTCAACAGCCACGCCAGCTCCTGTAAAAAAGTACGGGAAGTCACAACAAACAGACGCATAATCAGCAGGCAAAACGGTGCCGCCAGAATCGCCCCCAGCAGCGGCCTGACCACCTCTCCCCCTCTGGAGAGAAAGCTGGCAACCGCACCGGGTAAGATAAAGAGCAACAGCCCCAGCTCAGGATGACGGTTCGCAATTAATCCCCCGTTTACGCTGAACGCCAGGCACAGACACACCGTCGTAAAGAGTAAAAAACAGCAAACGACGCCCGGCCAGTTACGTTTAATATCCAAACAACCCCCTGCTCTTAACTGTCAAATACATTGTTTGTCCACTGGACACCCAGATTGATACGATATGTGGCTTTCCTTGCCAAAAACATTGCATGGTCATGTCATCGCCGGCAGATGAGGATATCTGTTACGATTTAACTAAGAGTCTGATATTATTTTGCGGGATATATTCTACATTGCATCAGGGAGCCATCACCTCCTCCACTGACAGTAGAAACAGTAGCCTAAATATCCTATCCATTCAACCACTTACTGGTAAACAAGAAGTTATCCTCCGTGAATATAAACGTCGCAGAATTGTTAAATGGGAATTACATCCTGTTATTATTTGTCGTACTGGCATTAGGCCTTTGCCTCGGAAAATTACGTCTTGGCTCGGTACAACTTGGTAATTCCATTGGCGTTTTGGTGGTTTCTTTATTATTAGGCCAGCAGCATTTCAGCATTAACACCGACGCGCTTAACCTCGGCTTTATGCTGTTTATTTTTTGCGTAGGCGTAGAAGCCGGACCTAACTTTTTTTCTATTTTCTTTCGCGACGGTAAGAATTATCTGATGCTGGCGCTGGTAATGGTGGGCAGCGCCCTGCTTATCGCGCTGGGGTTAGGCAAACTTTTCGGCTGGGATATTGGCCTGACCGCGGGGATGCTCGCCGGCTCCATGACCTCCACCCCGGTGCTGGTGGGCGCGGGCGATACCCTGCGCCATCTTGGCCTGGACAACGCCCAGCTCTCACTGGCGCTGGATCACCTGAGCCTGGGCTACGCCCTCACCTATCTGATCGGGCTGGTAAGCCTGATCGTGGGCGCCCGCTATCTGCCGAAGCTGCAACATCAGGATCTGCAGACCAGCGCGCAGCAGATTGCCCGCGAGCGCGGCCTGGATACCGACAGCAAGCGCAAAGTCTATCTTCCGGTGATCCGCGCCTACCGCGTGGGGCCGGAGCTGGTGGCCTGGGCCGACGGTAAAAACCTGCGCGAGCTGGGTATCTATCGCCAGACCGGCTGCTATATCGAACGTATCCGGCGTAACGGCATCCTCGCCAACCCGGACGGCGACGCGGTGCTGCAGATGGGAGATGATATCGCCCTGGTGGGCTACCCGGACGCGCACGCCCGCCTCGATCCCAGCTTCCGCAACGGTAAAGAGGTGTTCGACCGCGACCTGCTGGATATGCGCATCGTCACCGAAGAGATCGTGGTGAAAAACCACAACGCCGTCGGCCGCCGCCTGGCGCAGTTAAAGCTGACCGATCACGGCTGCTTCCTGAACCGGGTGATCCGCAGCCAGATTGAGATGCCCATCGACGACAATATCGTGCTCAACAAAGGCGACGTGCTGCAGGTCAGCGGCGACGCGCGCCGCGTGAAGACCGTTGCCGACCGCATCGGCTTTATCTCCATCCACAGCCAGGTAACCGATCTGCTGGCGTTCTGCGCCTTCTTTATCGTCGGCCTGATGATTGGGATGATCACCTTCCAGTTCAGCAACTTTAGCTTCGGCATCGGTAACGCCGCCGGCCTGCTCTTCGCCGGCATCATGCTCGGCTTCCTGCGCGCCAACCACCCCACCTTCGGCTATATCCCGCAGGGGGCGCTGAATATGGTGAAAGAGTTTGGCCTGATGGTGTTTATGGCGGGCGTGGGCCTGAGCGCCGGGAGCGGCATCAGCCACAGCCTGGGCGCCGTGGGCTGGCAGATGCTGGTCGCCGGGCTTATCGTCAGCCTGGTACCGGTAGTGATTAGCTTTATGTTCGGCGTGTGGGTGCTGCGCATGAACCGCGCCCTGCTCTTTGGCGCGATGATGGGTGCCCGCACCTGCGCCCCCGCCATGGAGATCATCAGCGATACCGCCCGCAGCAATATCCCGGCGCTGGGGTACGCGGGCACCTACGCTATCGCCAACGTGTTGTTAACCCTGGCGGGGACCTTAATCATCATCATCTGGCCAGGGCTGGGCTGAACGTAAATTTGCGCAAAGATGAAAATAATTGCGCTATGCGCAGAACTTTTTGCGCAGACGTCAGTCATAACTATTGCCACTGCTTTTCTTTGATGTCCCCAATTTGTGGAGCCCATCAACCCCGCCGTTTTGGTTCAAGGTTGATGGGTTTTTTGTTGGGTGAAATTCATAGGCTTTTTATCAATCACTTAGATCACCCTCTTTTGCTACTTGGTAACAAAAAAAATTTAGCTACCAGCGCTCATTACTGTGGCTTTCAAAACTAACACTGTTCGCGTAGCAAAAACCGTCAATATCAGGAAAAAGGGTGAATTGCCTAATATCGAATACGTTCTCTAGTAAAACCAAAACTCGCTCTTTCAATTCTGGTGTGATAGCTATTAACTTCAGGAATTTTGCATTTTTAACAAACACTAAGCTGCCAGCGTCTTCGTTGATTACGGTGCTGTAAAGAAATTGTGCACTCTGCGCCGCAATCCTTTTCGATACCACGGGTGAATGCCAGAGTTTAGGGGAATTCATTACTTCATCGCTTTGTTTAGGATCCCCTCTGCCAAAAATCGCATCATAATTTCGTGTCTCGGGTCGCCCTTCAAAACCAGAAATACCTCCCCAATGTATGCCTAACAGCAATCCAGTCTTGTTTCGTTCCGAATTACAAGCAAACCAAAGCGCTACAAGCATATTTCGAGAAAAATCCACTAAGCGGGTCGCGGCGCCGTGGTGTTGCAACTTTGCAAGCAATTCCAAATCGCTCAGTTTTCGTCCATTGTCATAATCATAACCTTGATGCTGGGCATTGAGCAGCAGCTCTCGCTCGTAGTCACGCATAGTCATCTCAGAAGGGGGATAGTTTCTGTCTTTAGCTAAACGCCTGTATGCTGAGCTATGTATAGGCCAATTTATGTCTCCTTGGCCCCTCCACACAAAAATATTCCGTTCATTCGGCTCATATGTAGATGCCAAATTCATAAGTTCACAAAACTCGTCGGGGGCCGGTACAAGACCGAATAACTCTGTTTCTGCCAACTTCATACGTAATTACCATTTCCAATTTGCCAATAATGGACTCTATATAAAAACCACACCTATTACAGTAAGTTGATAATATAAAACCCGCCAACGGCGGGTTAGTATCAGTAAACTTATTGTTCATGCATCTTTTTCAGATGAGGTTGTGCTGCGGTAATTTTTTGCGAACGGCATACCGAACGGACAAAGGTTTCATGCATCACGAACGTATGCCCGTACTCAATATTGGTGCACTGGTTATATCATTCTTTGGTTTCACTTAAAAACTACTGCGTGTATGCGCGGCCGGGAATAAGAAAAACCGCGCAGCAGTTCAGCACAGCAGCGGCGCGTCTGCAGAAGCATTCAGCTTCGGCGATCCGCTCCCCGTACGGAACCGCCCCGAGCTGTTGAATTACATCGAGTGTGTGCAGATGGACCGCTGGTATGAGCCACCGGTAAGTTTTGATGGGCTGGCGCGCACCGATCGCGCCGTCGTACATCACAGCTCACCCATTGCGTTGAAGCAGCACTTTATCTCTCCACCCGTTGCTGAGCCAGCAGGCGTTCAGCAGCTTTGTGCAGGTCTATCTTGTGTTCGGTAACGCCTATCTGGAAAAGCGCCAAAGGGCAGGCAATTTCCGCAACCTGTTGATGTATTCGCCGAACGGTAAAAAAGACGGCATACAGATCATTCCGCTATCAGAGGTCGCGGTAAAGGACGAGTTTCTAAATATCAAGAACGTGAGCCGGGATGACATGATGGCAGCGCACCGCGCTCCGCCGCAGATGATGGGGATTATGCCTAGCAATGTTGGAGGGGTTGGAGTTGGGGATGTGGAAAAGGCGTCGACAGTATTTGTGAAAAATGAACTAGTATAATTACAAAAAAAACATGGAATGATTGGTTTAAAAAGATGTGATAACGTTTAGTGAGTATTCTGTTAGTATCAATTTGGCGCTGAAATTGCAGCGCCAAGTTATTTATTTGCGCACAGCTCTCAGCGTCGTCATTAGATTAGAACCATAGTTAGTAAGCGTCCAATATGTTTGTCCGTCCTCCACACTTCGCTTTCTTTCGCTTTGAATGATAAGTCCCAACGCCCTGAATTGAATCTTAATTGTTTGAAAGTCAGAATCAGTCACATTCACTTCAGAAACAATTTTTTTGTCATCTGTATTTTTAGCTCTTAGATCATCAATAAGTTTATCTTCAAAAAAATCATCAACCTTTTTATTCAACTCATAATCGCTAATTTCTTGAATCATATAGGGAGAAACATAAGAAAAAAGCATATTCCAACTAGTAACGAACTCCCCCTTTCCTTTCCCAGAGCTTATTCCAAACTGTTTGCTCTTCATGTTATATACATAATTAAAGCTTACTAAATCATCTCCTTTAGACAAATGCTCGATCCCCTCAGGGGCATGATTCAAACTTGAGTCAATTGTATTTTGAAGTTCTTCAATTTGCTTTCTTAATCTTAAAATCTCTTTAATATCATTATCACTAGAAATTAAGTCCCCTTTAACCCACCCAATTGCTGGATTATCTTTTATTAATCTAATAAGGCTTCTACTAACTTGGCTTCCAAGTTCTGATGGTGTATCCCAAAAACGACATAACTTCTTCTTAACTAAATTTTCAAACTCATCCAGTTTCTGCTTCCCTTCGTCTGAACTCTCACAACGGAATGAAGGTAAAGCCCCTTTATTTTTATGTAAAAAAGCTATTATTGGCTTCCCCGTCTCCATTGCATATCGGTATTCCATCTCTGTATAACTTATTCCTTGAGGACCGATTGAGCCATATCTACCTGCAAGAATAACAATATAGTAATCGCTATCATCTATGATTCTTTTAATTAAGCTCCACTGATCTTCATTGGTAGCCGGAAATAATTCCATTCCTGCGGGCATACAATCTAATTCTAAAAGAGCTTGCATTACTTCCTTGCGTTCTTCTTCTAGATCTGCGTATGTAGAACTAACAAATACTTGATATTTTTTATCCACAATGTCTCCATTTGATCATATGCATATGCTATTGAAAAGTTGGAATATTTAACACCTTATTCTAAGCATGCGCAATCTTATCCCCGCCAGACCTGCCCGCTTTGTGTCAAGGTTTTCATGGAGGTGCATGACACGCCAGAAAGCGCGCTAGTTCTGGCAGTCCCGACCCGTTGCGATCCTTTTTGGATCATGCGAATCCATGCCCTATAGACACGCACTGCTTTTTCAGACCATAGGATGCCACATAGGAGGGGGTTACCTGACTTTCACGCACGCGCCCCAGTCGCTCAAAGCAAAGTCTGATGGTTTCACGCAGATAGCGGGAATATGCCTTGGTCCTCCCATAGCTGCCATATATCTGGCGCAGTCAGCTGGTGTGGTTGCTCTGGGTTGAGCTTATTACGTAGGGTTTGAACGCTCGTACCCGCACGTTCTGCCAGCTTCGCTATGTTGTGGTGTAGAGCAAAAACTCGGCTGGCTTCATTGAAATGGGGAAGTTTTGATATGCGATAGTCAAACATACTCAGTTGCTCCGTGAAGTCTCAGAATGGAACTAGTTGATACTCACAATGCAATATGAGAGTGCATCAACGGTTAAAGCAACGATGTTAATCATTACCTTTTCACGCTTTTTATCTTTCCGCAGGCGATGACGAGGTAAATGGCCATCTGCAAGCATGTTGTTTTATAGTGTTAACAGGCAACACTATTAACTCGCTATAGCGTTCAATTGTGACGTGGGATGTAGTCAGAGTGATTGAAATATTGGGGGGTATGATGCAACATCTCCTACTGGCTTGTGGTGAGCCGGTTTGAATTGTGACGAAATACTTCACAAAACAGAGAATGGGATCGCATAACGGTTATGCCAACACAAATAAACTCATTCCGCCATATTGATGCCAAGCTCAAAGCAACAATCATGGAGAATCGTGGTAGGCAAAAAGTTATTGAACGTATCATTACGGCGTATGGTGTCATGTCTCGGCAAGCACTCTGCAAGCATTTCGGCATATCGCAAGGCATTATGGCTAATAGAGATGCACGCGATACATTCCCTGCTGATAGGGTCTTGATCTGCAGTATAGAGACTGGTACTTCTATCGAGTGGCTATCGTTTGGATCCGAATCATCAGCATCAACATCTGAGCGAAACTCACCAGAAGGGCCTACTCAGAGCAATTCAGTGATTGATGACTATGTGCACGTCGCTAACAACCCAATTAAGACCACCATAAACCCAAATCAGGGTGGAAAGGCGGCAATTAAACGATTACTCGAGGCATATGGTTTTACAATAAGACAAGCCCTAGCAGACCATCTTCAAGTCTCAGAAAGTACTTTAGCTAGCAGATACATGCGGGATACCTTTTCTGCAGACTGGATAATCAGGTGCACGCCTGAGACAGGCGCATTCCTTCAATGGCTTTCATTCGGGATTGGCTCTGCTTTCCCAGTTTCAAAAAAAAGTGAAACAACTCCGTCAATTAATAATGCAACTACCAATGTAGTGATGGTCAAACAGAAAAAAATAATTGATGGGGTTTTATGTGATGATAATATATATAGCTTGGACAGAGCGCTTTTATCCGCGTCGTTGAAAAACCCTTTAGTAGTTAGAGATTCTAATAAAAGTTATTTAGCAGATGAAACCTGTTCTGAATTTACTGATGGCAAATGGATGATTGAAATAGAGGGTAAGATAAGTATCAAAAATTTAATTAAAATGCTTTTAGGAAAGTTTTTACTTACGACCTCATGCCCATCGATTACGTTTCAATGTATGGCAAAAGAAATTAAACCTATTGCAAAATGCTACGATTATTTAATGGTTGAGATATTTTAATAACCTATAAAGGAAAATGTTATGTCAAGAAGTTTTGCTGTCTGGGGGTGTCGGGATTATCATCGGAGTTCCAATTCAGGATATAATTCGGAACATGTAAATTTCATTGATGAATTTCATGTTAATTTTTGGAATGTCAGCGCACATTCTTGCAGTTATCTAGACTTTGGTGTCACTTTTAAAGCACCGGATGACTCTTCAATTACTGAACACGGTGCCATTTGTATATTCGTTCCATTTACAAAAAATAACAATGACTTTACAGACCTCAGCGAAAACCTAGAATCAAGTAGAGATCTTGTTACTGCTGTATTTAATGAATATCTTATCGACACTAAAACTATTGATGGCAGACATTTAAAGCTGATTCTCGCGAATAAAGGGGAACTAGTAGTTAATACTAAGTTACCTTTCCGTGGAGGAGAATTAGACCATAGAGTAAAGATTACTCATATACATGATGGCACTCTAATAGTGTTTAAGCTAAAAGACTGTCTAACATCCGAAAATTTGTGTAACCACTATATTCGTTTTAGAATAAACTTAAATAAATCAGACATATTAGGTTTAGTAAAAACATTTTACCCGAAAGATCTATTTTTAAAAAGCAACATTGAGCGTTCTGACATTATTGATTTCAGGATCAATGAACAAAGAAATCTGCCTTCTGAGATTTCTACAACTTTGGCAAGTGCGGCTTGCACTCCTTTAAAGTGTCATCTTTTTATAATTAGAGATATGGTTGATGATTGTTCAGCTTCCGGTTCAAATTATAAAGGTTGTCGGATACTTGAATCAGAAACATGGACAAAATACTTTAATCGTGACGTCTCTTTTGGTAAAGATGACCCGATGATTTACCACTGGAAGATATCGAACAAATCTGACTCTCGGCTGAATGATTTCTCTGTTGTTGTTAAATTTAAAAATGTAAAGTCAAAATTAAGTAAAATTTTTGCATACATATTTTACGGGGCAGCATTAACATTCATTATGAAATTTGTACCTACAGAGCACTTAGACAAAAAAATATTCATCCTTGGATCTTTATCGTTAATTGCATTGTACATAATTGCTCATTTTTTAAAATTCAGAAAATAGCTACCCAATGAAATATGGAGATTGTCATGGAAAATTTAAAGCACATCAGTTTCAATGAAGTTAATTTTGACGATGAATTTTTTGACTCATTGAAATCTGATTATAAAGTGGGTTTTGTTGAATGGTTTCATAAAAAGGCAAGTGATGCGAAAGAAAAAGCATATGTACTTTTCAATGATGATAATTCCATTGATGGATTTATGTATCTAAAAATTGAAAATGGTGAAATTAATGATGTCACCCCCCCCTTAGAAGACTCAAAACATCTAAAAATTGGTACATTTAAATTCAATACTAAGGGTACGTTAAGAGGTCAGCGTTTTTTAAAAAAAATATTTGACCACGCATTAAGTGAAAAGGTTGGAGATATATACGTTACTGTTTTCGATAAACATGATTACCTCATTAGACTCTTTTTGAACTATGGCTTCATAAAATACGGAAAAAAAGAATCAGATAATGGAATTGAAAATGTTTTAGTAAGAGAAATGAGCACAGATGATTTAACCGGTGATCTGCTTGCCGATTATCCTTATATCAACAACAGAAACAAAGAAGCTAAATATTTATTATCTATTTACCCTGATTTTCATACTCGTTTATTTCCGGACTCAAAACTAATTACTGAATCCCCTGATATTATCACTGATGTTTCACATGCTAACAGTATAAGAAAAATTTATATTTGCGCCATGCAAGATGTGGTAAATATTAAAAGGCATGATATTCTTGTTATCTACCGGACTTCAGATAAACAAGGCCCCGCACATTATCGCTCCGTGGCTACCTCATTGTGCGTAGTTGAGGACGTACGAGATATCTATTCATTCCCAACAGAACAGGATTTTATTAAATACTGCGCCCGCTACAGTGTATTCACTGAGACCGAATTGAGAAGTTTCTATAAATCAAAGAAATACCCGCATATTATTAGCTTCACATATAATCTTGCTTTACCAAAAAGAATAAATCGTGCTAAACTAATTGAAGAAGTCGGTTTAAATCCACAAGCATATTGGGGTGTTTTAAAATTAACTGACAGAGAATTCGACGACATTATTAAACTTGGTGCTGTAGATGAAAGTATTATTGTCAATTAAACCTGAATTTGTTGAAAAAATTCTTGATGGAACTAAGAAATTTGAGTTTCGAAAAGGGATTTTCAAAAACCCAGATGTTAAATCTGTGGTTATTTACTCGACAATGCCTGTAGGGATGATTGTTGCTGAGTTCGATATAGCTGATGTTATCGAAGGCAAACCCAGTAACGTCTGGAAAAAGACTAGTCGCTATGCGGGGATCAGTAAACAGTTTTTTGACTCTTACTTTCAAAGTAAGGAAAAAGCATTTGCGATTAAGATTGGTGATTTAAAAATCTATGAACAGCCACGTCTGTTAAGTTCATTAGGGGACAACGTCACTGCACCACAATCTTACCGATATCTCTGATGTACCAACGAGATAACATCATACATTGACACTGTTTTTTTATACAGTAAAAATGCTCTCCACATTGGAGGGCATTTTTTATGGCAGTACGAAAACTCGATACAGGAAAATGGATTTGCGAATGCTACCCCACAGGACGCAGTGGGCGTCGTGTGCGTAAACAGTTCGCAACCAAAGGCGAAGTATTAGCCTTTGAGCGTCACACGATGGATGAGGCAGAGGCTAAACCCTGGCTGGGTGAATCGGTAGACCGTCGAACGCTGAAAGACGTGGTTGAACTCTGGTACAAACTGCACGGCAAATCCCTAACCGCTGGCGAACATGTTTACGACAAGCTGATCCTGATGGTTAATGTACTCGGAAACCCTCTTGCTACAGAACTCAGCTCGAAATTGTTCGCGCATTACCGCGACAAACGCCTGACGAGTGAAATCTATTTCAGTGAGAAGTGGAAGAAAGGTGCCAGCCCGGTAACCATCAATCTTGAGCAAAGTTATCTGAGTGGCGTTTTTAGCGAACTGGCCCGACTCGGAGAATGGGCGGCTCCAAACCCGCTGGAGAATATGCGTAAGTTCACCATTGCAGAAAAGGAAAGGGCCTGGCTGACGCATGAACAAATTACTGAGCTTTTGTACGACTGCAACCACCAAAGCCCCCTGCTCGCCCTAGTCGTTAAAATATGCCTGAGTACCGGAGCACGCTGGCGCGAAGCTGTTAATCTCACACGCTTCCAAGTCACTAAATACCGAATAACGTTTGTCAGAACCAAAGGCAAAAAGAACCGTAGCATTCCGATCAGCAAAGAGCTGTACGAGGAAATCATTGCCTTCGATGGATTCATGTTCTTTACGGATTGCTACTTCTAGTTCTTGTCAGTGATGGATAAAACCTCCATCGTGCTTCCGCGCGGCCAGCTTACCCCTGTTCTGCGCCACACATTTGCAGCGCATTTTATGATGTCGGGCGGTAACATTCTTGCCCTACAAAAAATTCTCGGCCACCACGACATCAAAATGACCATGCGCTATGCTCACCTGGCCCCTGATCACCTTGAAACTGCCCTGCGCTTCAACCCGTTAGCTACCCTACCAAATGACGACAAAGTGGCGGCAGCAGTTGGCATTGCCCCGTAGTCGCCACTCCTTACCACTAACCTAACTTATTGATTATGATGCAAGTCATTGTTTTAACTAACTCGTTTACATAAATGGGTTTTTTGTTGGGTGAAATTCAGCCTCTCGCTCCTGCAACGCGATTCCTGCTGCCAACAAGCAACTTAGCTTTTACCCTTCCCTCGCTATCTAAAATATATTCTTCAGTATTATCCCCCTTCACTGCCGCCATTATTTCTTAATCCTCTTCCCCCTTAACATCCTCAATTCTCACCCTATTTAAACCACCTCGCCAACCGCCCCCAGATTTAATGCAAATTTATGATTAACAGCTAGTCTTAAATAAGTTACCGAAACAGCGTAATCCTCTGTCGCATGGCGCGATGCACTCACATGTTATCTGACCCGTCAGGCTAACAAACTATATGGTGTTGAAAGGAGATGTCAGCATGGCTGAAAAAACTACCCCAGGTCATATCCCTTACGATAACCGCTTCGTTAATAATGAACATTTCGTCGCACTAAAGCGTATTTCATGGAGCGCGGTATTTGCGGGCGTTATTAGTTCGATGGTGGTTTATCTGATGCTGGCTATTCTGGGCACCGCGATAGGCACCAGCACCATCGACCCGCTTAAGGAGCAAAATCCGCTTGATGGTCTCGGGATGGGGGCCGCCGTCTGGACCGGGCTGAGCATGCTCATTGCCATTGCCGTCGGCGGCTATATCAGCGGGCGCATGGCCCACCGGGAGGGCGCGCTGCACGGCCTGCTGATGTTTGGCGTGAACACCCTTATCTGCACCTGGTTTGTGTTTGTGCTGGCCAGCAATACCGTCAGCGGCACCATGAACGTGCTGGGCGCGGGCCTGCAAACCGTGGGCAGCGGCCTTACCGCGCTGGCGCCTCCGGCGACAAATATGGTTAAGCAGAAGCTCGACGAGAATAATATCAATCTCGATAGCCTGCAAAACGAGCTGGAAACCACCCTGCGTCAAACCAATAAGCCAGAATTACAGCCGGAGAATTTAGAAAATAACGTGCAGAATGAAGTTAATAATGCACAAGATCAGGCGCAGCAAACGGCAAATAATCCGCAGAATGCCGATACCGATCTGAACGGTTTTATTCAGGGGCTGATTCAGCGTAATCAGGATACCTTCCAGGCGGCGGATCGCGAGGCGCTGAAAAATATTATCAAAGCGCGTACCGGTAAAAGCGATCAGGAAGCCGAGCAGATTGTAAACCAGGCGGAAAAAACCTATCAGCAGGCGCGGGTGAAATATCAGGAGCTGAAAAAACAGGCCGAGCAGCAGGCTCGTGAAGCGGGCGAAAAAGCGGCCGAGGCGGCAGCTAAAGCCAGCTGGTTCACCTTTTTCATGCTGCTGGTCGAAGCCGTGCTGGCGGGCGCCATGGGTATGCTCGGCCACCGCAAACAGCCCCGCGTTGCCGTTACCGAGTATCGGTCTTAACCCCGCCCATCCCTTACCCAGCGGCTCCGTTCCCCGGAGCCGCTTTTTAGCACAATAAAAACGCCCGCCGGCCCACCTCTTCGCCAATCAGGTGTTACGCTTAAGCATTGAGAAAAAACGCTTTCCAGGACCAGGGAGTCACAATGCTCGCGCTGTACAACACGCTGATCGTGCTATTAACCGTTGCCGCCATGGAAGTTGTCGCCGCGCTGGCGCACAGGTACATCATGCACGGCTGGGGCTGGGGATGGCATCTGTCGCACCACGAGCCGCGCACAGGCTGGTTTGAGGTAAACGATCTCTACGCGGCGGTGTTTGCCGTGCTGGCCATTGCGCTGATTGCGCTGGGGACCTGGGGGATATGGCCGCTGCAGTGGATCGGCGCCGGGATGACGCTGTACGGCGCGCTCTATTTTATGGTGCACGACGGGCTGGTACACCAGCGCTGGCCGTTCCGCTATATTCCGCGCCGGGGCTATCTAAAACGCCTTTATCTGGCGCATCGCCTGCACCATGCGGTACGGGGCAAAGAGGGCTGCGTCTCTTTTGGTTTTCTCTATGCCCCGCCGGTAGAAAAACTGCAGGCTACGCTACGCGATCGTAAGCGTCGCGCTCACGCGGACGCTGCCAGAGCCCGACCGGGCGCGGCGCGGGAGTCGCAAAACGAGAAGTGAGCGCCAGCCCGGCGCCCTTAAGCAGTAACCCCGATTTCTCAAGGCCGCTCGTCCCCTGGCGCTTATCCCAGGCGCGGGGGCCTGCCGCGCTCACCTTAAGGCCAATCTCACGATACACCCCGTGCGCCGAGGCGATGGCCCAGGCGCAGCGCAGGGGCAGCCCGGCCAGCCCCGCGCGGGCAGAGGCATAGTAGGGCTCGGCCTCTGCCACCAGCCGCCGGGCGAGGCGCGCCAGCGGCTCGCGCATCTCAGGCGCGGCTATGGCATCGGGCGGGATCCCCTCTTCCGCCAGCCAGCGGGCGGGCAGATAGCAGCGGCCGAGGCGGGCATCCTCCACGATATCCCGGGCGATGTTGGTGAGCTGAAACGCCAGCCCTAAATCGCAGGCGCGATCGAGCACCGCCTCGTCGCGAACGCCCATGATTCTCGCCATCATCAGCCCCACCACCCCCGCCACGCGGTAGCAGTAGAGCAGCGTATCCTCAAAGCTCTGGTAGCGCGTCTCGCGCACGTCCATGGCAAAGCCCTCGAGATGGTCGAACGCCAGCCGCAGCGGGATCCGGTGCGCCAGCGCCACCTCCTGAAAGGCGGCGAAGGCGGGCTCGCCCATCGGCTCCCCTGCCAGCGCGCGCCGGGTCTGGTCTTTCAGCATCGCCAGCCGCCGTTCCGCCTCGGCGCGGTCCAGCGCCTGGCCGTTAAAACCCAGCTCCTGCCCGTCGATGACGTCATCGCAATAACGGCACCAGGCGTAGAGCATCAGCACGCTGCGCCGGGTGGCGGGATCGAAGAGCTTCGCCGCGGTGGCAAAGCTTTTTGAGCCGGCGGCCATGGTGCCGGTGGCATGGTCCATCAGGCTGTTAGTCATCCCGTGAGCGCCTCCAGCATCAGGCCCGCCGTCGCCTTGGCCGAGCCAATCACCCCGGGGATGCCGGCGCCGGGGTGGGTCCCGGCGCCGACGAGGTAGAGATTGGGAATGCGGCTGTCGCGGTTGTGCGGCCGGAACCAGGCGCTCTGGCGCAGTATCGGCTCGATGGAGAAGGCCGAGCCCTGATGGGCGCCCAGCTCGTCGCGAAAATCAAAGGGGGTAAAGATGCGGTGCGTCACCAGCTGGCTGCGCAGGCCGGGCATGTAGTGCTCTTCGAGATAGGCAAATATCCTGTCGCGCAGGCGCGGCCCTTCGGTGGCCCAGTCGAGATCGGCGACGCCCAGGTGCGGCACCGGCGCCAGCACGTAATAGCTGCCGCAGCCCGGCGGCGCCAGCGAGGGATCGGTCACGCAGGGGGCGTGCAGGTAGAGCGAGAAATCCTCCGCCAGGGCGTTTTTATTGAAGATCTCATCAATCAGCTCTTTATAGCGCGGCCCGAAGCAGACGGTATGGTGCGCCAGGTCGTGCTGTTTATTGAGGCCAAAATAGAGCACAAACAGCGAGTTACTCATCCGCTTACGCTTAAGCGAGGCGGCGCGGGCCGCCCCCACCGGGTGATGACCCAGCAGCTTTTCGTAGGTATGGACCACGTCCGCGTTGGAGGCCACCGCCGCCACCGGGATCCGCTCGCCCCCCTTCAGCTCAACGGCGCGAATATGGCTGCCCTCGGTTTCCAGCCTGTTTACCTCGGCATTGAGCATCAGCTCGCCGCCCAGATCCTGGTAGAGCTTTACCAGCCCCTGCACCAGCGCGCCGGTGCCGCCCCGGGCAAACCAGACGCCCCACTCGCGCTCGAGGGCGTGGATCAGGGTATAGATGGACGAGGTGGCAAACGGGTTGCCGCCCACCAGCAGGGAGTGAAACGAAAAGGCCTGGCGCAGCTGTTCGTTCTCAATAAAGCGGGAGACCATGCCGTACACGCTGCGCCAGGCCTGCAGCCGGGTGAGCTGCGGCCCGGCGCGCAGCATGTCGCGGAAGGATAAAAACGGCACAGTGCCGAGCTTCAGGTAGCCCTCTTTAAAAACCGCCCGGGAGTAGGCGTAAAACCTGCGGTAGCCCTCCACGTCGCGCGGGTTAAAGCGTCTTATCTGCTCCTCCAGCCGAGTCTGCACGTTGTCATAGTCAAACACCTCCCCCGTCTCCCAGCACAGGCGATAGAACGGCGTGACCGGCAGCAGGTCAACATAGTCGGCCATCCGTTTACCGGCGAGGGTAAAGAGCTCTTCGATGGCGGTCGGGTCGGTGATCACCGTGGGGCCGGCGTCGAAGGTAAAGCCTTTGTCCTGATAGACGTAAGCGCGCCCGCCGGGCTTATCGCGCTGCTCAAGCAGCAGCGTGGCAATGCCCTGGGCCTGGAGCCGGATGGCTAAGGCGAGCCCGCCAAAGCCGGCGCCAATAATGACGGTTTTATTCATGGTGAAATGCTCGTAGCCGGGGAGTGAGTTGCAGGATGGCGAGCATCGCTTCGCCAACCGGAACGGGAGGTTTGCCTGCCAGGATCCGCGCTTTATCGGCCAGGGTCAGCTGGCCCGCGTAAAACCGGGCAATCAGCCCGTCGTTAAGGGTGTAAAAGCGCTGCATCACCTGCCAGCGCCGGTCGGGCTCCCCCGCCAGAAAAAGCATGCGGTTCAGCACGCGAAAGAAGCGCTGAGCCCGCCACTGGCGCAGGGCATAGCCGTGAATCAGGGAGTGCACGCCGGCCGCGGTGATGGCCGGCAGCGCGGCAACGGCGTCCGCAAGCCGCACGGCGTGGGGCAGCGAATAGCCGGTGGTGGCGTGAAACAGCCCGGCCCGCAGGCCGCTGCACGGCTGGCCGCGGCGCTGTTGCCAGAAGCCCCGCACGTCGCCCGCCAGCATAATGGGCAGATCGCCCTGCTCTTCACGCAGCAGCGCCTCCAGCTGCCATCCCTGCCGGTCAGCATAGCGGCGGATATTCTCCCGCGCGCGGTCGGGATCCAGCCGGGCGGCGTCAACGTAGTGGGTATCTTCAATCAGCAGTTCGGTGGCGGAAAAGGGCAAGGTGTAGACAAAACGATACCCGCCGTTCTGGTCCACGGTGGCGTCCATCAGGATCGGCCGGGTCAGACCGTGGGGCCGGCGCAGGCGCCAGAGCTGCCCGAGAAAAGACTGGCTGCCGGTGGTCAGGTTGCCGTCCGGCCGATAGCCCCGGCCGTCTATTACCGCCCCGGCCGTCAGGGTGCGGCCGTCCTCGAGGGTCACGCTTTCAGAGGTGAGCGAGCTAACCCGCGCGCCGGTCTGCACGCTATCGCCCAGCGCCGCGCCGAGCGCGGCGGCAAAATGTTCGGAGGTAATACTGTAATAGCCGCCTTCAAGGCCGCGGCTCAGGGCCGGAAAGCGCACGTCGTAGCCCTGCCAGCGGTGGGAAACCAGGGCTGCTATCCAGCGATGCTGCGCCGGCGTCAGATCCCCCTCGTGGAAAGACCAGGTGTGATTCCCGCCCGGCAGGGGCCCGGCCTCCAGCAGCAGTACCTTAAGTTCGGGGCGCTGCTGCCTGAGCCGCCAGGCGATCAGCCCGTTCGCCAGCCCGCCGCCGGCTAAAATGAGATCAAATGAGGGCGCGGTCATGGTTCCTGCGCCACCAGCCGGGCCTCGCGCAGCTGGCTCAGGTTAGCGCTGCTGGTACAGAAACAGGCGACCCGCAGCTGGTCGATAAGCACCTTAAAGTGGTCGATAACCGCCTCGCTGGAGGCGGTGGCGCTGTGCAGCACCCCGGCCGCCTGGCCCACCAGGCTTGCCCCGAGGCGGATCGCCTTGGCCGCGTCTATGCCGTCAATAATACCGCCGGAGGCGATAAGCGGCATCGCCGGCAGGGCCTGATGCAGGTCGCGTAACGCCGTTGCTGTGGGGATCCCCCAGTCGGTAAAGGCCATCGCCACCGCCCGGTCGTGGGCCGAGACGGCGCGTTCGCCCTCCACGGCGGCCCAGCTGGTGCCCCCGGCTCCGGCAACGTCGAGCATGGCGACGCCCGCCTGGGCCAGCTGGCGGGCAACCGCGACCGACAGGCCGCTACCCACCTCTTTAATCACCACCGGCACCGGGATCGCGGCGACGGTTTTTTCTATGGCGTTTATTACCCCGCACCAGTTGCGGTCGCCGCCGTGCTGCAGCGCCTCCTGGAGCGGGTTAAGATGAATAATCAGCGCATCGGCCCCGAGGCTCTCCACCGCCCGACGCGCGTAGTCGATGCCCTGGCTGGCGGCGATCTGCGCCGCGCCAAGATTGGCCATCAGCACGATATCGGGCGCGTAAGTCCGCAGGGCGCGCGTCAGCCCCTGGTTCTCGTCGCTCTCCAGCGCCACCCGCTGGGAGCCCACCCCCATCGCCAGGCCGAGCGCCTGGGCGGCCTCGGCAAGATGCTGGTTGATAGCGGTAGCCCGGCGGGCGCCGCCGGTCATGGAGCTTATCAGCAGCGGCGCCCGCAGCCGGCGGCCAAACAGCGACGACGAAAGATCGATGTCATCGAGGTTAAGCTCAGGCAGGGCGCAGTGCTCAAAGCGCCATTTTTCGAATCCGGTGGAGCGTTTTTTTGCGCCGGTCGCGCGGTTTAAAACAATATCAAGGTGATCGTTTTTTCTTTGCGTCAGGCTGGTCATTGACACTCCGGCAGGGATAACGTCAGGCTCTGGCTAATAAGCGCAAGCTGTTTCTCAAACCACGCGTGGACAAAGCGCCGGGTGATATTCCCGCGCTGGCAGGCCGTAGCTAAATGCTGATCCGCACTGTGAATATGGTCGTGCAGCCGCTGGTAAACCTTGTCCGCGCCGAGCACGGCAACCAGCGTCGGTTTGCCTTTATCCTGATGCGCATCTTTACCGGTGGTGGCAGAGCCGTCGGTCAGATCGTCAATAAGCTGGAAGGCCTGGCCCAGGTCCCGGGCAAAAAAGCGCAGCCGCTCCCGCGCCTGGGGGGAAGCGTCGGCCACCAGCGCCGCCAGCTGCAGGGTGGCGTTAAACAGGCTGCTGGTTTTTAACTCGTTGGTCATCAGGATGTCGTCGGCCCCGGGCGAGCCTTTGCTCTCGTTAAGATCGCGAAACTGCCCCTGCACCAGGCCGAGATGCCCGATCGACGCCGCCAGCTCGGCAATGGCGCCGCTTTTCACCGCGTGGGGCAGCGCGGGCGCGCGGGAGATCACCGCAAAGGCGTGGCTGAGGAGCGCCACGGCCGCCAGGATAGCCACGTTTTCGCCATACTGGCGGTGAACCGTCGGGCGGCCCCGCCGCTGCTGCGCGTTGTCCATGCAGGGCATATCGTCGAGGATAAGGGAGGCCACGTGCACCATCTCGATGGCGCAGGCCAGGTCCAGCAGGCCGGGCTGCTCTTTTTCGCAGCCCATATCTACGGCGGCCATGACCAGCAGCAGCGGGCGCATACGCTTACCCGCCACCAGCGTCGCCTCGCGCATCGCCGCATAGACCTGCCCCTCCTGTTCACCGACGGGCAGGAGCTGTTCGAGGCGCTGCTCGAAAGCAGACAGAAGCGTTTTGACATCCTCTTCATGGCTGACGTTCATAGTGGCTATCCCAGTGTTGTTGTGGCGCTTATGCGGACAGGTAAAACGCAGGCCGAAGGATGATGTTAAAAGCGTAGCGTACTTTGTGAAAATATGTCGCTTCCTGCAAAAAAAGAAAAGCAGAACCATTATAATTTTTGGTTATGTATCAGTCAGATAAAAAATGACAAAATGTAAACCTGCACAGGTATTTACATTTGTAGAGATATGCATGAGGGGCGGTGCGGTCTGCCCCGTCCGGCGGGGCAGAGATAAAGCGGGTGCGAGGTACGATCTTAATCAGGGCGAATAGCGGGCGAGCGGCCCGGCTAGCTTGCGAGCTTCGTCTCCAGGCTCTGCATAAAGCGCCCGATAATTCTGTCAACTTTGCGGCGATGTAAAAAACTAAATAGCGAAGCGACGGGCACGAACTCCGACTCGCCAATATTATCGATAACCACTAAATAGCCGTCGTTCTCGGATATTCTACGGTACAGAATATTATATTCTTTGAGATTCATGGTCGCGATATTATGGGCAATCAGGTCGTTACGCAGTTCGTAGAGTAAACGATCGATTTCATCAGCCGACAGCGCGTTATTTTCAATATAATGGCCGAGGGTCTTTGAAACGCTGCCGTCGTAGTCTCTGACTAAATCAAATACATAGCCTTCGCCATGGGCGGTTTTTACCGTGCCGTGGAAATCAGGAACCGCCCGGCTGTGCGCTATCTGGCGGGCGCGCTTGCGGTAATAGCCCAGCTCGCGGCGCACCTCTTTTTTACCGCCATCTTCCGGGTTATATAAAACCTTAATACACTTGGTATTATCCTGCGGGTGCTGATAGCAAATACGATGTCGACCACGCCCAATTTTGGTATGCAGATTTATCATTTTGTTACTCCTTTTTACGCATATGATCTCTTTCGTTTTCTAAACAAAAGCTCAACAAGGCCGGGGATGAATATGGCAGCCGCCGCTGGCCGCACGAATCAACAAAATAGCGCGAGCCGCCCGGCTAATTTTCCGTGGGTGTACAAAAGTACACGGGCTTGTTAGTGTTTTCGGCAATATTACTCCTCTGGTGATCACCCTATGACAGTCCACTCACCCCGCCGGGTTTTGCAGCGCCGCCTGTGGGCGCTCTTTATGTTCTTCTTTATTCCTGGATTATTGATGGCCTCCTGGGCCACCCGCACCCCCGCCATCCGCGATATTTTGTCGGTCTCCACGGCGCAGATGGGGATAGTGCTGTTTGGCCTCTCGGTCGGCTCCATGAGCGGCATTCTCTGCTCCGCCTGGCTGGTGAAGCGCTTTGGCACCCGCGCGGTTATTCGCACCACCATGTGCTGCGCCATCGTGGGGATGCTTATTCTCAGCCTGGCCCTGTGGTTCGCCTCGCCGCTGATGTTTGCCCTCGGGCTGACCGTCTTCGGCGGCAGCTTTGGCGCGGCCGAGGTGGCGATCAACGTCGAAGGGGCAACCATTGAGCGCGAGATGAACAAAACCGTGCTGCCGATGATGCACGGCTTCTACAGCCTCGGCACCCTCGCGGGCGCGGGCGTCGGGATGGCGCTGACCGCCATGGGTATCTCCGCGATCCTGCATATCCTGCTGGCGGCGCTGGTGTGCATCGCCCCGGTGCTGCTGGGCATTACCGCCATCCCCCACGGCACCGGCCAGAATGGCAACGAAGAGGCCGCCTGCGGCGAAAAAGGGGTGCCCTTCTATCGCGATATCCAGCTGATGCTAATCGGCGTGGTGGTGCTGGCGATGGCCTTTGCCGAAGGCTCGGCCAACGACTGGCTGCCGCTGCTGATGGTGGACGGCCACGGCTTTAGCCCCACCTCCGGCTCGCTGATTTACGCCGGTTTTACCCTCGGCATGACCTTAGGGCGCTTTACCGGCGGCTGGTTTATCGACCGCTACAGCCGCGTTACCGTGGTGCGCGCCAGCGCCCTGCTGGGCGGGCTTGGTATCGCGCTGATTATTTTTGTCGACGTCGCCTGGGTGGCCGGGGTATCGGTGATCCTCTGGGGGCTTGGCGCCTCGCTGGGGTTCCCGCTTACCATCTCGGCGGCCAGCGACACCGGGCCGGACGCGCCGACCCGCGTCAGCGTGGTGGCAACCACCGGCTATCTTGCCTTCCTCGTCGGCCCGCCGCTGCTGGGCTTCCTCGGCGAACACTACGGGCTGCGTAGCGCCATGCTGGTCGTGTTAGGATTAGTGATACTGGCTGCACTGGTCGCCCGGGCAGTGGCAAAACCGGCGCCTCAGGCAGCATCTGCCACGGAGAATGGATAAATGGGCATTAAACTGATTGCAGTAGATATGGATGGCACCTTCTTAAGCGATATGAAGGAGTACAACCGCGAGCGCTTTTTGCAGCAGTACGCGCGGATGAAGGAACAGGGCATTAAGTTTGTGGTCGCCAGCGGCAACCAGTACTACCAGCTGATCTCCTTCTTTCCGGAAATCGCCCACGAGATAGCGTTCGTCGCTGAAAACGGCGGCTGGGTGGTCAACGCCGGCGAGGACGTGTTTAACGGCGAGCTGACCCAGGCGCAGTTTGCCACCGTGGCAAATTACCTGCTCTCCCTGCCGGATATCGAGGTGATCGCCTGCGGTAAAAGCAGCGCCTATACCCTGAAAAGCTATAGCGACGATTTCCACACCCTGGCGGCGAAGTATTACCACCGGCTGGAAAAGGTGGAGAATTTCGACAACTTTAACGACATCTTCTTTAAGTTTGGGCTTAACGTGTCGGATGCGGAAATTCCGCGCATCCAGGCGCTGATCCACGCCGAGCTGAGCGACGTGATGGTGCCGGTACACACCGGCAACGGCAGCATCGACCTGATTATCCCCGGCATTCACAAGGCCAACGGCCTGCGCCTGCTGCAGCGGCTGTGGGGCATTGAGGACCATGAGGTGCTGGCCTTTGGCGACAGCGGTAACGATATCGAGATGCTAAAGCAGGCCGGATTTAGCTTTGCGATGGCCAACGCCGGAGATCATATTAAGGCGGTGGCCCGCTTTGAAGCCCCGCACAATAACGCGGAGGGGGTGCTGGAGATTATCGAAAAAGCCCTGAACCACGAGGCGCCCTTCCACTAAGCATTCAGGCCGGGATAATCCCGGCCTGATTTATTAGTCAGGCTGTAAACCGCTCCCGACCCGCTTATCCTTCAGGAACACCACCATCAGCGCCAGCCATACGATGCCGTTCGCCAGGTTAAACAGGCTGAACAGGCCGTTGCCGCCGTAGCTGAAGGCGTACTTGCTCACCTCGATTCCCAGGGTGAAGATCAGCATCTGCAACATCCCCATCGCCGCCGAGACGGTGCCTTTGCTCATATCGCTGGCGAACAGCGTCAGGCGCACCAGCCCGGCGTTCGCCAGCCCGATGCCGAAAGCGTAGAGGCTTAGGCCCGCGGTCATCCACAGATAAGCGTGGGTGGATGCCACCGTCGCCACGGCGGCCACCAGCAGCCCCAGCATAATCGGCCAGCCGCCCATAATAATCAGCGAGCGCACCGTGCGGCGCGAGGTAAGGCGTGCCAGCACCAGGTTGCCGATAATCAGGGCGCCAAAGATCGGCACCTGCAACAGGCCATACTCATAGCTGCTGAGCTTTTCGCCGCTGATGATAATCACCGGCGACTGGGCGATCCACGCCAGCAGCGGCAGGCTGACAAAGCCGGTCGCCAGCGCCCCCGCCACAAAGCGGACGTTTTTCAGCACCGCTTTATAGTCGCGCCCCAGCTCCTGCATCGAGAGCTTTTCACCCAGCCGGGTGGCGGTCTCCGGCATCGCCCGCCAGAGGCCAAAGAAGGAGACCGCCGCCAGCAGCGCAAAGAGCACAAACATCCCTTCCCAGGGCGCCACGTGCACCCAGGCGGCGCCCACCAGCGGACCGAGCAGGGGCGCGATTAACGCCACGTTGGCCATCAGCGCGGTAATTTTGATGCACACCGCCTCTTCAAACGACTCCTGAATCGCGGCATAGCCCACGGCGCCAATAAAGCACAGGCTCACCCCCTGCAAAAAACGCAGCAGGGTAAATTGCTCGATGTTCTGCGCCAGCAGCGTCGCCAGGCAGGTGACGATAAACCACACCACTCCGGTGAGCATCACCGGGCGGCGGCCAATACGGTCCGACAGCGGCCCCAGCAGCCACTGCAAAAACATCCCGCCCGCCAGATAGGCGGTCATGGAGGTGGGCACCCACTCGATCCCGGCGTTGTACTGGGCGACCACCGCCAGCATACCCGGCTGGATCATATCGTTGCCGATATAGGTCGAGAATTCGTACAGCACCAGACAGAGGGGAAACAGCAACGCCTGACGGCCCAGACGGTTGCCGGAAGAAGAACGGTTTAACATGGAATCTCTTTATCAGATAAAAATCGCGCTGAGTGTAATGAAATGGCGGCTACGGCGGTAGCAGATTAGCCGGGGCCAGCGGCAATTGCGCACGATTCGCTTTCGTTTAAGGTTTTCTTAACCTGGCCCCCGTATGCTGACGCTTTTCCGTCATTGACCTGAATTATGACACAGATACGCTCCGCTTCAGAATTGTCTAAGTTAAAGACATCTAAGACAAAAAGACTTTACCCCCTGCCCGGCCGTTTTTATGGTTATCAGCTTATTGCGCTACTGCTGCTGGCGGCGGTTTTCAGCTGGCTCGGCCGGAATGAGGCTTTTGACCGGCTGCTGACCGGCTACTGGTACGACGCGGCGCTGCACGCTTTTCCGCTCAAGGATAACGCGCTGCTGGATTTGCTTAACCATCGACTGGCGAAATATTTCACCATCACGCTCGCCGCGGGCACCCTGCTGTACGGCATCTGGCGACGTAACGCGCCGCTGGTGACCGCCGCCCTACTGATGGGGCTGGGGGCGCTGGTGGTGGGCGCGCTGAAGGCCGTCAGCCACCATAGCTGCCCCTGGGACCTGGTGGAGTACGGCGGCGACGCGGTGTCGTTCCCGCTGTTTGGTTCGGTGCCTGCACACAGCGGGCCGGGGCGCTGCTTTCCCGGCGGGCACTCCTCCAGCGGCTTTATGGTGATGGGGCTGTTCTTCGCCTTCTGGCGAGATCGTCCGCGTCTGGCCTGGGCCATGGTGGCCACCGGCGTGGTGCTCGGGCTGGCGATGGGCTATGGCCAGGTAATGCGTGGCGCGCATTTTTTCTCACACAACCTGTGGGCGGGTTGGTGGGTGTGGTTTTCACAGCTGGCGGCCTATGGCCTGATTTCCCGCTGGTTTGCAAAAGAGTGACGAGGGTATGTTAGAAAATCTGAACTATGGACTGTTTTACTGGATCAACGCCACCCCGGCCTCGCCGGCGTGGATGATCGAGCTGGCCACCTTTGTGGCCAAAGACCTGATTACCATTGTGCCGGCGCTAGTGGCGATCCTCTGGCTGTGGGGGCCGCGCAGGCAGGTCGGCGCCCAGCGCCAGCTGGTTATCAAAATCGCGATGGCGCTGGGGGTAAGCCTGCTGGCGTCGTGGCTGCTGGGCCATATCTTCCCCCACGATCGCCCCTTTGTGGATCGCGTCGGCTATAACTTCCTGCACCACGCGGCGGACGACTCTTTCCCGAGCGATCACGGCACGGTGATCTTTACCTTTGCGCTGGCCTTTGTCTGCTGGCACCGGCTCTGGTCGGGGCTGGTGTTGATGGCTGTGGCTCTGGCGGTGGCCTGGTCCCGCGTCTACCTTGGCGTCCACTGGCCGCTGGATATGCTCGGCGGGCTGATGGTGGGGATGATGGGCTGCCTGAGCGCGCAGATCCTGTGGAATCTCTTCGGCGAGGCGCTCTATCGCGGCCTGTCGCAGCTATATCGCGTCTGCTTCGCCCTTCCCATCCGTAAAGGGTGGATACGTGACTAACCCCGGTCCGGCAGGTTACACTTTTAGCCCCCAGCGTAGCGGGGGCTGACCAACTGCCGAGGATCTATGGAAACACGACGCGACGAACGCCTGGCTCAACTGATTAATGCCCTGAAGCGTAGCGATAAACTGCATCTGAAAGAGGCCGCCGCCCTGCTTGGGGTCTCGGAGATGACGATTCGTCGCGATCTTAACGGTGAGGGTGGCCCGGTCGTGCTTCTCGGGGGATATATCGTGCTGGAGCCGCGCACCGCCAGCCACTATCTGCTGAGCGACCAGAAGACCCGGCTGGTGGAGGAGAAGCGCAAGGCCGCACGGCTGGCCGCTTCGCTGGTGCAGCCCCATCAGACGCTGTTTTTCGACTGCGGCACCACTACCCCCTGGATAATCGAAGCCATCGATAACGCGCTGCCTTTTACCGGGGTCTGCTACTCGCTTAATACCTTTCTCGCCCTGCAGGAAAAACCGGCCTGCCGGGTGATCCTCTGCGGCGGCGAGTTCCATGCCAGCAACGCCATTTTTAAACCGCTTAACCTGAACGACACTCTGAATAATCTCTGCCCGGATATCGCCTTTTACTCTGCCGCCGGGGTGCATACCCGTCAGGGCGTGAGCTGCTTTAATCTGGATGAACTGCCGGTAAAACACTGGGCGATGAGCATGGCGCAGCAGCACGTACTGGTGGTGGATCACAGTAAATTCGGCAAGGTGCGCCCGGCGCGCATGGGCGAGCTGGCGCAGTTTGACGTTATCGCCAGCAACTGCCGCCCGGATGATGAGATGGTGGCGTATGCGAAGGAGCGGCAGGTCAGGTTGATGTATTGATGTTAGGGCTGTGCGGTCTGGTGCCCTCCTGAGTACAATATTAAAAACGACAAGCTTTGCTTTTGCCCTGTGCGGTCTGGTGCCCTCACCCCGGCCCTCTCCCACAGGGAGAGGGAGCAAACATTAAAAAAGGCAACCTTTGGTTGTCGTTTTACTTTTAGCCTGTGCGGTCTGGTGCCCTCACCCCGGCCCTCTCCCACAGGGAGAGGGTGAAAACATTAAAAAGGCAACTGTCGTTGCCTTTTTGCTTTTACCTAGGAAAACCAGCTGCCGAACCACTGGTGGAACTTCATCAGCACGAAATCCCACATCCGGTTGAAGAAGCCTCCCTCCTCAACCGCTTCCATAACTACCAGCGGACGCTTTTCGATAGACTTGCCGTTCAGCTGGAAATCGATGGTGCCGACCACCTGACCCTTCTTCAGCGGTGCGGTAAGCTGCGGGTCGGTCAGGGTATAGCTGGCCTTCAGGTTTTTCAGCTGGCCGCGGGGGATGGTCACCGAGCCCGCCTCGCCCGCGCCGAGATTCACTTCGCTCTTGTCGCCAAACCAGACGCGCTGGCTGACGAAGGTGGCGTCGGGTTTGATGGGGGTAACGGTTTCAAAGAAACGGAAGCCCCAGGTCAGCAGCTTCTCTGATTCGTTAAAACGAATGCGGTCGGTTTTGGTCCCCAATACCACGGAGATCAGGCGCATATCGCCCTGGGTTGCCGACGCCACCAGGTTATAGCCGGCTCCGGCGGTGGTGCCGGTCTTCATGCCATCAACGTTAACGTTGCTGCTCCAGAGCAGGCGGTTACGGTTGGGCTGGCGGATCTTATTAAAGGTAAACTCTTTCTCTTTATGGATGGCGTACTCTTCCGGCACGTCGTGGATCAGCGCCCGGCCCAGCAGCGCCATGTCGCGGGCGGTACTGAACTGCCCCGGCGCGTCCAGGCCGTGCACGGTTTTAAAGGTGGTATTGGTTAAGCCCAGCTTCTGGGCGTAGCCGTTCATCAGGCCGATAAAGGAGTCCTGGCTGCCGGCCACGTAGTCGGCCAGCGCAATGCAGGCGTCGTTGCCCGACTGGATAATCACCCCTTTATTCAGGTCGGAGACCGCCACCTGATCCCCCGGCTTCAGGAACATCACCGACGAGCCGCGCAGGGCCGGGTTGCCGGTCGCCCAGGCATCTTTACCTATGGTGACCATATCGGTGAGCTTGATTTTACCCGCCTTCAGCGCCTGGCCTACCACGTAGCTGGTCATGATTTTCGTCAGGCTGGCAGGGTCGAGTTTTTCATCGGCATTCCCCTCCGCCAGCACTTTGCCGCTGGCGTAGTCCATCAGGATCCACGCCCGCGCATCCACCGGCGGGGCTTCCGGCGCCGCCTGTTCCGCTGCATACAGCGAAGGTGCAAAAAGGAAAAGGAGCGCAGAGCCTGCCGCCAGGCTGCGCAGAGAGGTTGTTTTTCGCGTCATAATGCCACCCGAGTTTCCATTCTAAAAATCACGCCACGCTGCCGTGTCGCAAGAAGCGATGAGTAATAACGTACTAACGACTTCAGTTAAACCAAATCCAGGTAAAGTTTTTAAAGTTTACGCAATATGGCCCCGATACGCTTTGACGCCAGCGTTTTTTTTGACGGTTGTTGCGTAATTGTTTGGTTTATATCAACCTTGGGATCGATTCGACACTAACAGGGGTGCATATGATTACGCTGTGGGGCAGAAATAATTCGACCAACGTCAAAAAGGTACTCTGGACGCTGGAGGAGCTCGATTTACCCTTCAACCAGATTATGGCTGGCCTGCAGTTTGGGGTTAACAAGGAGGCCGACTATCTGGCGATGAACCCGAACGGGCTGGTGCCGCTGCTGCGCGATGACGCAACCGGCGTCACGCTGTGGGAATCCAATACCATCGTGCGCTATCTGGCCGCGCAGTACGGTCAGGGTCGCCTGTGGATCGACGCCCCGGCCCGCCGCGCCGAAGGTGAAAAGTGGATGGACTGGGCCAACCAGACCCTCTCTCCGGCGCACCGGGTCATCCTGATGGGGCTGGTCAGAACCCCGGAGGCCGAACGCGACTACCCGGCCATCGAGGCGGCAAAACAGAGCTGTGAAAAGCTGTTTGCCATGCTGGACGAGACCCTGGCTACCCAGCGCTGGTTCTCCGGCGATGAGTTCGGCACCGGGGATATCGCCGTGGCCCCCTTCGTCTGGAACCTCACCAACGTTGGCCTGAGCTGGACGCCGCGCCCGCACCTTGAGCGCTGGCTGCAGGCCCTGAGCGAGCGTCCGGCCTACCGCAACGTGGTGATGATCCCGGTCAGTTAATCAGCTTCCGGACGGGCTGACCTTCCACAGCTGCCCGTCCGTTTCGTCCGTCAGCACGTACAGATACCCATCCGGCCCGACCCGCACATCGCGGATGCGGCTACCCCTCTCCCCGAGTATCCGCCCCTCTTCGCTCACCCTGTTGCCGTTAACGTTGAGCACAATCACGTCCTTATCCTTCAGGGCGCCGATAAACAGCTTGTTTTTCCACTGGGGGAAGACGTCGCTGTGATAGAAGGCCATCCCGCTCAGCGCCGGGGATTTTTTCCAGACAAACAGCGGCGGCTCGGTGCCTTCGTGGTGCTCGCCCTTCGCCTCCGGAATGGGCAGGCCGCTATAGTTGATGCCGTGGGTCGCCAGCGGCCAGCCGTAGTTTTTGCCCTTCTCCGGGATATTTATCTCATCGCCGCCGCGCGGGCCGTGCTCGTTAAGCCACAGGGTATCGCTCCAGGGGTTCATCGCCATCCCCTGCGGGTTGCGGATGCCGTAAGACCAGATCTCCGGGCGCGCCCCTTCGCGATTCACAAAGGGGTTATCTTTTGGTATCTCCCCCTGCTCGGTGAGGCGCACCACTTTGCCCTGCAGCTTATCCAGATCCTGCGCGGTGGGGCGCTGGTTGTTCTCGCCGAGGGCAATATAGAGATAGCCCTTGCCGTCGAAGACTAAACGCCCGCCAAAGTGGTTGCCGACTGAGAGCTTCGGCTGCTGGCGAAATACCACCTTAAAGTCCTCGAGGCGGGTGTAGTCATCGCTTAAGCGCCCGTAGCCCACCGCGGTCCCGGCCTTACCGTCGCTTCCCGCCTCGGCGTAGCTGAGCCACACCCGGCGCGAGGCGTCAAAATCGGGCGCCAGCACCACGTCCAGCAGGCCGCCCTGCCCGTTCGCCCAGACGTCCGGGACGCCGACGATAGGATCGGAGAGCCCTTTCCCCGCCTGCCAGCGCTTCAGCTGGCCCCCTTTCAGGGTAATCAGCATCCCCCCGTCCTGCGGCAGGAAGGCCAGCGACCAGGGGTGATCGAGTTTAGTTTGCAGTACATCCACTTTTACCGGCGCAGGCGCGGCCAGCAGCGAGCCAGAGATCAACAGCAGGGGCAGGGAAATAAGCGCAGATCGACGCATAACGCACTCCTTTTCGACGTATGGCATAAAGATTAGCCACGCAGGCCGGGTGCGTTATCACTTTTACAAAAGCTTAAACAGAAGGGGGAGTCGCCTCCCCCGGGGATTAGCTCTGGCTCAGCGGTGTGTCTAACTTCAGGGTCTGAATGCAGAGCGTTAATTCAGTCAGGCAATTTTCCAGCTTCACGGCATCGACGGCGATAAACGTCGGACAGTCGTGGCAACCGGTCATCATGCAGACGCCGGCGGCAGAGAGCGCCCGCGCCGCGCGTAACAGCGTGGCCTGTTCATCGGTGGAGTAAAGCTCTTTCAGGACAGGCGCTTTTTCGCGCATAAAATTACAGAGTTCAAAGACGTTATCGCGCAGATGATCGCTTTCGCTGACTGACATATAGCCTTTGGCTTTTCTTAACTGCAGATAGGTATCGACGTCGATACGGGCATTGATCAGCTTGTTAAGAAGATCGCGTTTCAGTCTGTCAACGGACATGCTCTTTCCCCCCTTATCAGCCTTGTGTTCATTAACATTATGGCTGTTTTTTGTACAGAATTATGCGTCAGGTCAATAAACCATCGGCAATTAACATTATTTACAATGTTACAACAGCCATTTCTGCTCCGGCCGTTATACACGGAGCGCTATAATTCCCGCGAGGAACTCTGTACAATCCCTGCCCTGAGAATCCTATAACTGACTACTTTTTAATCTATGAGCAATGTTACGCACCAGCCGAAAATCGGCTTCGTCTCCCTGGGCTGCCCGAAAAACCTGGTGGATTCAGAACGTATCCTGACTGAACTTCGTACCGAAGGCTATGACGTGGTGCCGAGCTACGACAATGCAGACATGGTTATCGTGAATACCTGCGGCTTTATCGACAGCGCCGTGCAGGAGTCCCTCGAAGCCATCGGTGAAGCCCTGACCGAAAACGGCAAAGTGATTGTTACCGGCTGCCTGGGCGCCAAAGTGGATCAGATCCGCGAAGTGCACCCGAAGGTGCTGGAGATCACCGGGCCGCACAGCTACGAGCAGGTGCTGGAACACGTGCACCACTACGTGCCAAAACCCAAGCACAACCCCTTCCTGAGCCTGGTGCCGGAACAGGGCGTGAAGCTCACCCCCCGCCACTACGCCTACCTGAAGATTTCTGAAGGCTGTAACCACCGCTGCACCTTCTGCATCATCCCGTCGATGCGCGGCGATCTGGTCAGCCGCCCGATTGGCGAAGTGCTGGCCGAAGCCAAACGCCTGGCCGATGCCGGCGTAAAAGAGCTGCTGGTTATCTCCCAGGACACCTCCGCCTACGGCGTGGACGTGAAGCACCGCGCGGGCTTCCACAACGGCGAGCCGGTGAAAACCAGCATGGTCGGCCTGTGCGAGCAGCTCTCTAAGCTGGGCATCTGGACGCGTCTGCACTACGTCTACCCTTACCCGCACGTGGATGACGTGATCCCGCTGATGGCGGAAGGCAAAATTCTGCCGTATCTGGATATCCCGCTGCAGCACGCCAGCCCGCGCATCCTGAAGCTGATGAAGCGTCCTGGCTCCGTTGACCGCCAGCTGGCGCGCATTAAGCAGTGGCGCGAAATCTGCCCGGACCTGACCCTGCGATCTACCTTTATCGTCGGCTTCCCGGGTGAAACCGAAGAAGATTTCCAGATGTTGCTCGACTTCCTGAAAGAGGCCCGTCTGGACCGCGTGGGCTGCTTCAAATACAGCCCGGTTGAAGGCGCCACCGCCAACGAGCTGGCCGACCAGGTGCCGGAAGAGATCAAAGAAGAGCGCTGGAACCGCTTTATGCAGCTCCAGCAGCAGATCTCCGCCGAGCGCCTGCAGGAGAAAGTGGGCCGTGAAATCATGGTTATCATTGATGAAGTGGACGAAGAAGGCGCCATCGGCCGCAGCATGGCCGACGCCCCGGAAATCGACGGTGCGGTCTACCTGAACGGCGAAACCGCGGTGAAGCCGGGGGATGTGATCCGCGTTAAGGTGGAGAACGCCGACGAGTACGATCTGTGGGGTAGCCGGGTTTAATCGCCCCGGCCTGCGCTCAAAAAGGGGACCTCGGGTCCCCTTTTTTTATTTAATACTCGAACTGACGGTAGTAGCGGCGGATATCTAAGCTGTGGCCGGTGCAGTGTTCAAAATGGGCGGCCAGACGGTCAACCAGCAGGGTGGAGACGATGCACGGTGCCAGCAGCCAGCGAAAATCATCGTCAATCCCCGACAGCGGGTAGTCGCGCGGATCCAACACCACCAGATTATCGGTGATTTTCGCCGCAAAACGCTCCACCCGTTCATCCAGCGCCCGGCATTTGCCCTCCCCCTTCACCAAAAACAGCGGCACCTCTTTTTCCAGCAGCTCCAGCGTGCCGTGGAAGAACTCCGCCGAGGAGACCGATTTTGTGCGCTTCCACTGCATCTCTTCCAGAATACACATTGAGAAGAGATAGACTTCACCCCACATCTCCGCGCCGCCAATCCACATCATATAGTCGGCACTATGATATTTTTGGGCGATCGCCGCGGCCTGCGGATCGAATTGCCGCTTGGCACTCAGCAGATTCTCAGGCAATAGTTCCAGCTGGCCGGCGAATTGCTCATATTTTTCAAAATCGCCGTTCCGGTTAAGTAAACGGAAAAATACCCAGTAAAGCAGCATATATTCATATTCCACGCCGTTCTTGTGACGCATCGGAATATGCCAGGTGGCGGCGTTCGCCAGCGGCGAATCGCTATTTCTGGTGATCGCCACCACGCGGATCCCCTGCGCTTTGCACCATTCGGCAATTTCCACCGACTCTTTGGTATCACCGGATTTTGAAAGGGTAATCACCACCGAATCTTTATTTAGCCGCTTATTACCGGCGTAAATTAACTCTGCCGCCTGTTCCAGATAAACCGGCATGTCGGTTAATTCCCGGGCGAAGGCGCTAATGGCCATCATCGGGGCTAACGAGCCGCCTACCGAGGCGAAAAATAGCGAGCTGAAGCCTTGCTGATAAATATCGTCAGCGACCTGTTCCGCCTGTTTGCGCGCAGCAACAATCTCACGAGCACTGTTCAGGTACTCGTCCTGATTAAAACCTAACATAGCTATTCTCCTTTAGATTTTACTTTTTAAAACCCTGTCGAAGTCGTCGAAAATACGCACCGAGAGATCGATGCCTTTGGCGCAGGCGGTACGCCAGGCCAGGATTTGCATGGGAACAATCAGCAGCAGCGGCGAGAGCAGATGCAGCAGGCGGCGGTTGAGCGCCAGGGTATTCTCCTCCTCTTCGCCCTTGAGAGTGACCAGAAACGCCCGCTTCACCGCCGGGGCCATATAGTCCCGGAGCGCCCGCAGGCGCGGGTTTGGCGCATCCTCAATAAAGAACATCACGTGCTGCGCGTTCGCCTCCAGATAGGGGCCGTGCATGTAGGCCTCCAGCTCAAAGCCGCCGGACGGCACCCGCACCGTTTCGGTGAACTTGGTCTCAAACTCTTTCGCCACCCCGGTCAGGGCCCCTTCGCCGATGGCGACGAAGCGCGTCCCGGCCTGCAGGGTCTGCACGTGCCGCTCGAAAAAGGCCTCGGTGCGGGCGATGACGTTGGGGATCGCCGCCGCCAGCTGGCGCAGAGTCTCAAGGTAATCCTGCGTTTCCCGCTCATCTATCTGCCGCTGCGCCCGGGCCAGGGTCAGCGCCATCAGCAGCAGGTTCAGCACCGTGGCGCTAAAGCCGCGGGTCACGAAACCCACCTTCTCGATCCCGGTGTGGATATCCAGCACGTGGTCGCAGCGGCGGCCAATCGGGCTGTCCGGATCCGAGGTCAGGGCAAACACCGGCAGCCCGGCGGCCTGCACCTTCTCCATCGCCGCCAGCGTCGAGGCGCTTTTCCCGCTCTGGGAAACCACCAGCACCATGTCGGTGTGCGGATCGATGGCTTCATAGTGCACAAAGTTGTACGGCTCTTTGATCTCCACCAGCACACCAAAACGGTGTTCAAAGAAGTAGCGGGCGCACATCGCCGCATTCAGGGATGAGCCGGTCGCCAGCACCAGCAGGCGGCGCACCGGCTGCTGGCGGGCAAAGGCCTCTACGGACGCCAGATGCTGCGGCCAGGCGCTGAGGATCGCCTCAAGCGACGCGGGCTGTTCTTCGATATAGGTCATCATTGTCGGTTGCATCGTCATCTCCGCTTAAAACAGGCCAATCCACGAGCCGATAATCCCCACCAGCGCCATGCCGCCGATGATGGTGAGTGGTTTAACTTTGCGTCCCAGCAGCCAGTAGACAATGCCGAAGCTGATGAGCGGCAGCAGGCAGGGCATGATGTTGTTGATAATGTCCTGGACCCCGGTTTTCGCCTCCCCCGCCCCGAAGGTGATAGGGATAGTAATGTTGATCATCGAGGCGGCCATCGCCCCTACCACCATCAGGCCGATAATCGACGCCCCGTAGGTGAGGCTCTCCATCATTCCGCTCTTCTGCACCCGATGGAGCACCCCGGTGCCGAGCACGTAGCCCCAGCGGGTAAAGAGCCAGCGCACCAGAATGTGCGGCACGTTAAATACCAGCAGGAACAGGATCGGCCCCAGGATGTTGCCCTGCAGCGCCAGGCTGGTGCCGATCCCGGTGGCGATCAGGCGCAGCGTGCCCCAGAAGAAGGAGTCCCCGAGCCCGGCCAGCGGCCCCATCAGCGACGCCTTCACGTTGTCGATCGCCGTGCCGTCCATCTCTTGCTGCTGGCTGTTTTTCTCCTCCATCGCGGTAGTGATGCCCAGCAGCAGGGTGACGATATGCGGCGTAGTGTTAAAGAACACCAGGTGGCGTTTTAACGCCGCCGCCAGCTCTGACTTTTGCGGGTAGAGCTTTTTCAGTACCGGAATCAGGGCATAAACGAACGCAAGGTTCATCTGCCGCTCGTAGTTCCAGGAAAACTCCATCTGGAACGACCGCCAGAACACCCGGCGCAGATCGCGGGCATTAATCGCGTTCTCATCCTGCACCTGAGGCAGGGTCTCTTCAGAAATCTTCGTCGTCATCGCTGACTCCTTGATCGGTGGTAGTACGGGGAGCGTTATGTGCCGTCGTGTTGACCATCACCACCGCCACAATGGCGCCGAGAATGGCGATACCGGTGACGGGAATCTTCAGATACGCCATCAGGGCAAAGCCGAGGAAGAAAAAGGGCGCCACTTTTTTGTTGATCAGCAGCCGGGCGAGCATTGCAAAGCCCAGCGCCGGAATGATCCCCGTCGCCACGCTGAGCCCGTGTTTAATGAACTCCGGGATGGCATCCAGCAGGGATTTCACCGCGCTGCTGCCCACCAGGAAAGAGACGGTAACTACCGCAGCCAGCATCAGCGACAGGCCAAAGCCGGCGATCAGGTGCATCCGCTCGATGCCGCGGGTATCCGCCCGATCGGCATAGCCGTCGGCCTTCTGGCTGAGCATCGGAATAAACATGCCGAGATAGACGTTTTTCAGCACCAGGGTCAGGGTGGCGATGGGCAGCCCGAGCAGCAGCGCCGTTTCGGTTCCCGCCCCGGAGGTGATGGCAAACGCCACCCCCAGCACCCCGCCGGTGACCACGTCCGGCGGAATCGACGCTCCCACCGAAAACGACCCGATAAACGCCAGCTCCAGGGTGGCGCCCATAATGACGCCCGTTTGAACATCGCCTAGCACCAGCCCGGTTAATAATCCGGTGACAATCGGCCGGGAGAGCAGCGAGGTGCCCAGGGCATATTCCGACTGGGCGATAAACGCCACCAGCCCGAGTAAAAGTGCCTCTACCATAGTGAATCCTCAGGAATTACAGCGATTCCGCTAATAACTGTTTGCGATCGTTAGGCACCTGGCGTATTTCGATTTCCACGCCGTTGCCGACCAGCTGAGTGAGCTTTTCTATTTCGTCCGGCAGCAAATTAATGGCCTTTGAAATATTCCGCGCCCCCTCTTTCGCCTTTACGCCGCCGAGATTGATGCTTTTAATACCCTCCACCGCCGAGGCCAGACGCCAGGCATCCTCCACGGACTCCACCACAATAAACAGGTGATACTTATCGGTGACGCCGCTTTTAATAGCCTCAATCGAGTCGTCGATATTTTTAATTACCAGCTTGACCGCGGGCGGCTTGGCGAGCTTGATGGTGGTTTTTCGCAGTTCATCGTTGGGTACGCTGTCGTTGGCAATTAAAATGCAGTCCGCCCCGACATATTGCGTCCAGGAAAAGGCCACCTGGCCGTGTAATAAACGGTGGTCAACACGCAGTAACGTAATCATTATTATTCTCCTTGATCAGAAGTCTTTATCCGCCTGTACCGCACTGGCAATGGTGTGGTTGCAGTACTGAATACTTTCACGGGCGCTTAATAACGCCTCATGAATTAATTTTTCGGTATCCTGCTCATCCGCGGAAATAAGCAGGCCGATGATCAGCGGCAAATTAAGGCCGGCAATCAGGTGGAAATTCGGCTGATGCAGATAGCGGACAAATTCGTTATTGACGCTACCGGCGAAGATATCGGTAATGGCAATCACCTCATCCTGCGCGGGTAGCCTGGCGAGTAGCTCATCTACCTGTTCGGTAACATCCCGGTTCTCGTCGACATAGGCGCAGAGCGTATAGATATCCTGCTGTTTGCCGAGGATCAGCTCGACCGAGTCGAGTACCCCGCGGGCTAAGGTGCCATGGCTGGCAAATATGTAATGTCGTTTCATCCTGTCCTCGAAAGCTCATTCCACCGTGCGGCTGTTTGCTACGAAGAGAGTGCAACCCACGTGCCAGGAAAAAGTGGCGCGCGGGTGGGAAGGATGGAGGGAAAGTTTAAAACTCTTGATCTGCCTGAATAAATTCCGTTTCCAGGGTCAGAATATTGTGGATGTAGCAGAGCTCGACCACGGGGATTTTGACACTATAGCTGCTCTCAATGACACTAAAGGCCTGGCGCAGCAGCGCCAGCTCGCTTTCAGGACACTGCCGTCCGGCGTAGGTGGTGGGCGAGGCGTTGCGGATCAGCCGCTCAATCAGGCAGCTGATATGCACGTAGAGCGCCACCTTGCGCTCGTTCGGCACCTGGCATCCGGCCAGATGCTCATAGCGAAAGACAAACTGCTCCACCTGGTTGATCACCTTGGTGGTATCGAGAATGGTGACCGACTCAATCACCCGCCGCAGGGAGAAGTTCTTCAGCAGCAGATTGTTGATCTCCGCCACCTGCTCTTCGGTGGCGATATCGCCAAAGATGCGCATCAGCGGCCGCATTCCCTCTCCGGCAATCAGTGAATCCAGCGAAATCCAGGGTACACCGGGCACCTGCGGGTCGAAGGTGCCGACAATCGCCAGCATGTCGTAGCGGTTAAAGGCCACCGCCCGCTCTTGCGCATCGCTGAGCATCTCGTAATCGCAGGCGATCACCTCAATGCCAAGCGCCTCGGGAATGCTGGCCTTCAGCAGCTGGCAGAGATTGGCCGCCGCACCGATGCCGGTGATGCAGGTGGTGAGGATCACCCGGGGTTTACTGGCCTGCGGCCAGAACATCTGGTGCTCTACCGGCAGAGCGCCGCCAATGTCGCGGGCAATCTCCTCGATGTGGTGCCCCTGCAGGATCCGCTCCCCGACGTACAGCGCCATGCTGGTGGACACATTGTTCACAATCGCTACCGGAGTAGAGACGCGGCGCTGGAAGTGGCTATGGATGGCGTTTAGCGAGCCCATATCCACCAGAATCATCAGCCCGGAGGCCAGGGCGTTGCTTTCAATGTAGTGCATTACCTGTTGGGCAATGACCTCCGGCGTGACGTCCAGCGGCATGTCGAAAGATTCAAATACCGTATGTTTCAGCAGTCGGTTGGCCACGTTGGCGATGCTGCTGGCGGTGGCATAGCCGTGGGCGAGGATCACCGCCCGGGTTACCTGGGATTGCCGCACCGCCCCCGACTTATGCAGCCACAGCACCAGCAGCAGGGCGTCGATGCGCTGGGCTTCGATGTCCAGCTTCTGCGTCAGGGCGGCGATCATCGCCTGGCAGAAGCGGTACAGCAGAGGATACTTTTGCACCAGGAAGTCATCCAGCAGCCGGACCCGCTCCTGGCTCAGGGCAGAGAGCGCGCTCCGGGCGCGATGCACCAGATAGTGGCTGAGGGCGTAAATACCGTTGCCGTTAAACTGGACGTTGAACTGCTGCTCCAGGCGGTAAAACTCCTCCCGCACCTGCTGGGTGGTGAGCTGCAATACCGGCGAGGCGGTGATATCGCGGTGGTGAAACACCAGCCGGTCGAACAGGGTTTCGATCTCCTCCCCCATCCGCTTGTGCACCTCCTCCCAGCCCGATCGGCCGCTGAGCACCTCTTCGTACAGGGCCAGCAACTGGCACTGGGTGTCGTGGATCATCCCCTGGGTGCGATCGTGGGCGCGAAGCAGCCACAGCAGGTTGGTCTGGGGCTCTATGGTCAGCGGCTCTTCCAGGACGGGCGCGTCGCTTATGGTTGGGATCGCCGCCAGCACCTTCTCCGGCAGATCCTGAAGGGTAACGCCAATCGCCGCCTGCCCCCGCTGTCGGGCCCAGGCGGCAGCGACCGCATACTTCACCACGTTTTTCAGCTCGCCTACGTTGCCGCGATAGAGCGCGTGGTGGAGCACCTGGCGCAGGCGGGGCGTCAGGTTCAGGGGAGCATTGAGCTTTTTCGCCTCCCGCCAGAAGACCTGCAGGATTAGCGCCTCTTTTTCCTGGCGGGATCGCGCCTGCAGGTCCGGCAGCGTCACCAGAATCGGGATACGGCGCAGGAAGGTGGTTAAAAAGGTGCTGTGCAGATCCTCTGTCGTAGCGAAGACCAGCCGCGTGGCGATGGGTCGCCCCTGGGCAGTTTCCCCCACCCGGTAGATCTCTTTGCGGTCGAGCCAGGTAAACAGCTTTTCCTGCCCCTCGGCGTTCAGACGATGCACCTCGTCAAGAAACAGCATCCCGCCGTCGGCGGCTTCGAACGCCCCCTGCTTATCGGTCTGCGCCCCGGTGAAGGCCCCTTTCACATAGCCAAACAGGTTCGCCGCCAGCAGCTCCGGGTTGCTGGCGTACTGGGCGCAGTTAAAGCTGACAAAGGGGGCATCGTCAGGCAGCAGCCCTTGCGAGATGGCATAGGCGTGCATCAGGTTCGCCATGTAGCTTTTACCAGTGCCGCTCTCCCCCGTGATCAGCAGCGGTAAACCACCGTCCGGGTAAAAGAGCGCGGTTTTTAGCTGGGCGATGGGCTTTTTCAGGCTGCCGTCGTGGCCGATCAGCAGCGAAAAGTGATCGGGCGGCGCCGGCTCTGCGTCCCCGTCGCTCAGCAGCTGCGCAATGCTGTCGTACTCGCTGCCCTGAAGGGGAAAGAACTGCTGGCTGAACGCTTTTTTATGCAGGAAGTAGACCGGACGGGTATTGATTTTGACCAGCTCCCCCTGGGCCACCAACTGGTTGAGATAGTGGCTGGCGGTATTGCGTTTGAGGTCGAACCGCTCGGCGAGGTAGCTGGCGGTAAAGACCTCGCTCAGGTTTTCCGGGTCGAAAAAATCGGTCTGATTTGCCAGAAAACTCAGGATTTCATTACGCATTGCTTATCCCATAGCTGGAGTGTCATGGGGTTATGATGCCCGCAAACGTGCGGGCAGAGGGAGCGCGACGGCGGGTAATGTGCGCTTTTGTGGGGAAGTGCACAGAATGCCCGGGTCGGGGATTTGATGGCCGGGCGCTCCCCTTTGCCACCCTGCGCACGAACGATTCCCTCTGTTATGCAGACCAGCGGTTGTTAAGACTGGCCGCCGCATGCCTGGCAACGCCTCATCTGTGAGTCACCTCTTATTTACATAATTTAAACCTTCCATTAACTGGATAAAAAGAACGCGTCACCGTTATAGTGGTTTTGTTTGATAAAACCAAGTTGTATACAGTAAAACAAAAAGGATAAGTGCAGCCGGCTGGCGATGCCAGTAACAAAGGGACAGGGCTGCTTACTTTGCTGAAAATTTCCTGATAAACATAATGAAACCCTGCGAGGAAATAATGACAGAGCACATTCATAACGGCGTGACGGCCAATGAGGCTATAGAAAGAGAGACGATGAAGAAGGTTATCTGGCGCATCCTCCCATTTCTGATAGTCAGCTACCTGGTCTCGATTATCGATCGCGGAAATATTGGTATGGCCTCGCTGCAGATGAACGAGGATCTCGGCCTCAGCAAAGCCGCTTTTGGCTTCGCCAGCAGTCTCTACTTTGTTGCCTATTTCCTGTTTGAAGTCCCGAGCAACCTGGCAATGCAAAAGGTCGGCGCACGGCTGTGGATCCCGCGCATTATGATTAGCTGGGGCGTGGTGTCGATGTGCATGTCGCTGGTTGAGAGCACCACTTCGCTCTATATCGTGCGTTTTCTACTCGGTGCGGCAGAGGCAGGCTTTTTCCCGGGCGTGGTGCTTTACCTCACCTGGTGGATCCCGGCTCGCTACCGGGCACGTATTATCGCCTCATTTATGGTAGCAATTCCGTTAGCCAACTTTATCGGTTCGCCGCTCTCCGGTCTGATCCTGTCAATGGATGGCTGGCTGGGTCTGCGCGGCTGGCATCTGCTGTTTATTATTGAAGGTCTACCGGCCGTGCTGCTGGGGATTGTTGCCTGGTTTATTCTTCGCGACCACCCTCATCAGGCGAGCTGGCTGAACAGTGAGCAAAAGCAGTGGCTGGAAAAAACGCTGGAGACTGAACGCAAGCAGTCAAAAAATATTGGCCATCAAACCACCTGGCAGCTGCTGAAACACCGTCAAATCTGGTTGATGGCGCTGATCTATACCGGGGCTTCCTCGGCAGGTACCACCATCAGCGTCTGGTCGCCGCAATTACTGAAATCTTTCCACCTCGATAACATGACCACCGGTCTGCTCAACGCCATCCCGTACGGCCTGGCTTCAGTACTGATGATTGCCTGGGGGCGTAGTTCCGATCGCAGCAACGAGCGGCGCTGGCATACCGCGCTAACGCTGTTCATGATTGCAGCAGGCGTGTTCGCGGCATTTATTAGCATTTCTCTACCGGTAACCGTTGCCATCCTTAGCGTCATGCTAATTGGTGCTTACTCGATGAAAGGTCCGTTCTGGGCGCTGGCATCTGGCTGGATGAACAGCACCTCGGCAGCAGCAGGACTGGCCGCCATTGGCGCCATTGCTAATCTGATTGGCGGTGTGGTGATGGTAAACGCTTACGGCATCATTAATGAACGCACCGGCAGCCACACGCTGGCGATGCTGCCACTGGCGGGCTTGTGTATTGCGGGCGGTATTGCGGTGCTCATTATGGGACGTCAGGCACGCGGTCATGTGGGGCAAGAAAACCAAATAACCCGTTAAAATGACGACGCGGGACACCTTTCCCGCGTCAACGCATCAGCGATCCTGGTCCTCAGTTTCGCCGTAAAAGTCGGTACAAAATGCTTTGCTGGCGCCCATCTTCAGCGCCAGGCGGCTGGCGGTGGCCTTCATGAGTTGGCTTATACCCCGATCTCTACGATCCTCCGTCAGCCTTGACGAGGGGCCGGTGAGGGCCAGCGCCGCAATCAGCTTGTCATGCACGCCGAACACCGGCATGGCAAAGGCGGCGGTATGGGGATCGCGTGCGCCTGATGTATAGAGCGGAACCGAGGGTTCTCCCTCGGGCAAGGCTTCGTTTAGCCCCCAGTGGCGAAGCACTTTGCTGATAGCGGAATTATCCAGCGGGAATTGGGTGCCCGGAAGATTGCTGTGACGTAGCCCATGGGACGCTTCTGCACGAAACAGGCAAAGACGCTGCCCGCCTTCCAGCACATACCAGCTCGCACTTTCCTGCGAATCCTGGGACAGAGCCTGTAGTTCAGGCTGCACCACCCGTGACAAATGAAATGACTGTTCGTAGAGCTTACCCAGGTAAAGCAAACGCGGACCCAGCGCATAGTTGCCGTCCTCATGCCTGACGACGTAATTCATGCGCTCCAGAGAATTCATTAGCCGGTATACGGTGGTTTTATGATATCCCGACAGCTGGGCCAGCGCGGTGAGCGTCAGGCTCTCGTCTCCGGGACGGAAGCAATCCAGTAAAGCCAGCGCCTTTTCAACCGCTACAACGCCTTCATTACCCATCGTTTTCTCCTTTTATGGTCGGCAAAGAGTGTACCTCAAATTTTGTGAGTCACTTCGTGTTTACATCACAAACGCCAACGCAGCTCTGGCTAAAAGGAAAACAATACCGCTATAGTTGTTTTGTATTGTACACCTTGGTTGTACATAGTAAAACAATAATGGAGTGATTTATGCCTGCATCAGAAAAACCCATGATCAACCGCCAGTTCGAACGAGTATCTAAAGAGGAAGTGCAACAGGCCGCTGAATATCAGGCGGCTATTCTTGCGGATGTTGCCGGACGTCGCGGTACGCTGCACGGCCGTATCAAACCGCTGGCATCGCATATGGCTCTCGCCGGACCGGCAATTACCGTTGAAGTACGCCCCGGCGACAACCTGGCTATTCACGCCGCTATGGCGGTTGCCCAACCTGGCGATGTGTTGGTTGTGGATGGCAAAGGCGATCTCAGCTGCGCCCTGCTGGGAGAAATCATGGCGACGCAGGCCCAGGCCAGCGGCATTGCAGGGATCATTATTGACGGGGCCGTACGTGATGCCGACACCCTGAGTAAGGGAACCTACCCCGTCTTCTCTGCGGGCCTTAACCCGTGCGGACCGACCAAATCGATCCCAGGCCGGGTGAACCATGCCATCTCCGTTGCCGGTGCGACAGTGCGGCCGGGAGATCTGGTGGTGGCGGATATCGACGGTGTGGTTGTCATTCCTCGTGATGAAGTTGAGCAGGTTATTGCCCAGGCCAAAGCGAAGCTGGAGACCGAGACCCGACGTCTTGAGGCAATCCGTAAAGGCGATCTGCGCCCGCACTGGCTGAATGATGCGCTGCGCAAAGCGGGTATGTTAGCTGACGGGGAGACGCTGTAATGGCCAATAAAACGGTTATTCTGGTAACCGGCAGCGATCTCGCCGACCAGGCGGTAGCGATGCTGCGTGACTATGAACTGGTGTATGCCGGTCGCCAGCCCACGGAAGAGCAGTTGACAGCCCTCTGCGAACAGCACAACCCTGCGGCAATCCTGGTTCGTTACGGCAAGATCACAGCCAGAATCATGGACGCTGCCCCGGCGTTAAAAGTTATCTCCAAACACGGCAGTGGAATTGATGTGATAGATCGGGCGGCGGCAGCTGAACGGGGGATTGCCGTCTGTTCAGCTCCAGGCGCAAATGCAGCCGCAGTGGCCGAGCATACCTGGGCGCTAATCCTCGCCTGCGCCAAGTCAGTCGTATCACTCGATAAACGCCTGCGCGAAGGGCACTGGGATAAAGCGACGCATAAATCGCTGGAGCTGGAGGGTCTGACGCTGGGCCTGATCGGTCTGGGCGCGATTGGATCGCGGGTTGCCACCATCGGCAACGCGTTCGGCATGCGCGTGCTGGCTTACGATCCCTTTGCCAAAACCGTGCCCCCCTCATGCGAGCGTGAAGAATCCCTGAACAGTCTGCTATCCCGCGCCGATGTGATCTCTCTGCACTGCCCGTTAACCGAGGAAAATCGCGCTATGATCAATACCGGGACACTCTCCCACTGCAAGCGAGGTGTCATTCTGGTCAATACCGCACGCGGCGGGCTCATTGATGATAACGCCCTGGTTAGCGCCCTCGACCAGGGTATAGTGCGTAGCGCGGCTCTGGATAGCTTCACCCTTGAGCCACTAACGGTACCCAATGTCTGGCAAGGGAGAGAAGATGTGATTATCTCGCCCCATATTGGCGGTGTGAGCGAGGCTTCCTTTATCAAAATGGGAACGGTGGCGGCCGGTAATATATTGCAGGTTTTAAATACCACGACTTAAGAAGCTGCTACCGCCACCTTCTGATGAGAACAAGTTAAATCGCAATCCGCTAGTGAACGTAATCATCCACCACGGCCAACGGGTCATAGCGGCCAGCCGATCGCCGGGCAGAATCCCGCCCGGTCGCTGGCCGACAACGCCCTCCTCGCTTTTCCCTTTCCCCGCATAGAGTGTTAAATGCAAAACCGCGCCGGGCTGCTAGTCTTTGGCGACTCACACGGGAGACGCTATGAACACCATTATTGACCTGTTTAACGACCATAAAAGCGAGCGCAGCTTTACCGATCAAGCCGTTGATGACGCCACGCTCGAGCGCATTATCAGCACCGCTTACCATGCCCCTACCTCCGTACATTCCCAGCAGGTGTCGGTTATCGTCACCCGCGATGCCGAAAAGCGGGCGCAGATTTCTAAAATCGCCGGCGGCCAGCCGTGGATTGCCAAAGCGCCGGTGTTTATCACCTTTGTGCTGGATATGTATAAAACCGAAGTCGGCATGAAGCTGGCGGGCAAGGAGCAGGTTGCGCACCAGAGCATCGAGAGTCTGGTGGCGGGCGCAACCGACGTGGGCATTGCGCTGGGCTCGGTGATGGCGGCGGCCCGCTCCGAAGGGCTGGGGATCGTGCCGATTGGCGGGATCCGTCTGCACCCGCAGGCGCTGATTGAGCTGCTCGACCTGCCGGAACACACCTTCCCGGTGGCGGGGGTGGTGATAGGCCACGTTGATGTACCTTCCCATCACAAGCCGCGTCTGCCGATCGAGACCTTCCGCCACGACGAAGCCTATGTAGCCGACGGGCTGGAGGCCAAAATCACCCGCTACAATCAGCAGATGACCGAGCACTGGCAGGCTATTAACCGCACCGACGGTGATACCTGGAGCGAAAGCGTGAGCGGTTATTATCAGCACATCTACTTCCCGGACGTGCTCCCGGCCCTTCTCCGCCAGGGCTTTGGCGTAGATAAGTAAATAGCAAAAAGCCATCCGCAGCGGGATGGCTTTTTTATTACTCGCGTTTCGATAAGTACTCAGGCAGCTATCACCCCTTAATCTTCGGATCCAGCGCGTCGCGCAGCCCGTCCCCCAGCAGGTTAAAGGCCAGCACGGTGAGGAAGATCGCCATGCTCGGGAAGATAGCCACGTGCGGGGCGATAACCATATCCGCCCTGGCCTCGTTGAGCATCGCCCCCCACTCCGGCGTCGGCGGCTGCGCCCCCAGGCCGAGGAACGACAGGCTGGCGGCAGAGATAATCGACACCCCGATACGCATGGTGAAATAGACCACGATCGACGACACCGTCCCCGGCAGAATATGGCTGAACAGGATGGTGGCATCGCCGGCGCCAATACTGCGCGCCGACTCGATAAAGGTCTGCTGCTTTAGCACCAGCGTATTGCCGCGCACCAGCCGGGCAAAGGCCGGGATAGAGAAGATGGCCACGGCGATAATTACGTTCGCCATGCCGCTGCCCATCACCGCCACCACCGCAATCGCCAGCAGAATGCCCGGAAAGGCAAACAGCACGTCGCAGATGCGCATGATGATGCGGTCCCACCAGCCTTCGTAGTAGCCGGCCAGCAGCCCCAGCACGGTGCCGGTGACGGCGCCAATCAGGACCGCAAACACCCCCGCCGCCAGCGAGATCCTTGCCCCCACCAGCACGCGGCTAAAGATATCGCGCCCCAGCGAATCGACGCCGAACCAGTGCACCATCGACGGGCCGTCGTTCAGGCGATCGTAATCAAAGTAGTTTTCCGCATCGAAGGGGGCAATCCACGGCGCCAGCACCGCGACGGCAATCAGCAGCAGCACAAACAGCCCGGCGCCCATCGCCATCGGCTGGCGGCGAAAACGGCGCCAGAACTCATGCCAGGGGGTGCGGATCTGGTCTGGCTTAATCCCCGGCATCGCATTTAAGACGGCCTGTCGGCGCCAGTTTAACAATCGCATCTATTTGTACCTGATAGCCGGATTAATGGCGGCATAGAGCACGTCCACCACGAGGTTGATAAGAATAAACTCCAGTGAAAAGAGCAGCACTTCCGCCTGAATTACCGGGTAGTCGCGCATCTCCACCGAGTCGACCAGCAGGCGCCCGAGGCCGGGCCAGTTGAAGACCTTCTCCACCACAATCGAGCCGCCCAGCAGGAAACCGAACTGTAACCCCATCATGGTGACCACCGGGATCATGGCGTTACGCAGCCCGTGCTTGAGGATCACCCATTTCTCGCTCACCCCTTTGGCCCGCGCGGTGCGCATATAGTCTTCGTTCAGCACGTCCACGAAGGAGGCGCGGGTAAAGCGCGCCATCACCGCCGCCACCGCCGCCCCGAGGGTCAGGGAGGGCAGAACGTAGTGCTTCCAGCTGTCGGCCCCGACGGTGGGCAGCCAGCCCAGCTCCACCGAGAAGATCTGCATCAGCAGCATACCCAGCGCAAAGGCCGGGAAAGAGATGCCGGTCACCGCCAGCGCCATCCCCAGCCGGTCCGGCCAGCGGTTACGCCAGACGGCGGCGACAATCCCCGCCCCCAGCCCAAACAGCATCGCCCATGCCATGCTGGTGAGGGTCAGCCAGAGGGTGGGCATAAAGCGGCTGGCGATCTCCTCCGCCACCGGGCGGCGGGATACCATCGAGGTGCCGAAATCGCCCTGCAGGACGCTGGTGATATAGTGCCAGAACTGCACATAAAGCGGCCTGTCCAGCCCGAGCTGTTTACGCACCAGATCGATCACGGTGGCGTCAGCTTCCGGGCCGGCAATCAGCCGCGCCGGATCGCCCGGCAGCAGATGAACAAATAAAAAGACCAGCACCGCCACGATCAGCAGCGTGGGGATCAGCCCCAGCAGGCGTTTAATCACATAGTTAAGCATGCACATTCCTCTCATCCGGCGGGCTCAGGGCCCGCCGGAGTGAGTGCTCTATTTCAAATCCGCGTCGTCAAAGCTAAAGCCCGTGTCCGGCATAATATAGAAGCCGGTCAGCGCCTTGTTATGCGCCGACACCAGCTTCTCTACCACCAGCGGCACCCATGGCGACTCTTTCCAGATGGTATCCTGCGCATCCTTATAAAGGCGCGCTTTCTCGTCCGGTTTGGTGGTTTTCAGCGCCTCGGCCAGGTCTTTGTCCACCTGCGGATTGCTGTAAAACGCGGTATTGAACTGGGTAGGTGGCCAGTTGGTCGAGGTAAACAGCGGCGACAGCGCCCAGTCGGCCTCGCCGGTGGAGGCCGACCAGCCGGTGTAGAACATGCGCACGCCGCTCTCTTTCTGCCCCTTACCTTCCACTTCCGCCGCGCGCTGGCCGGCGTCCATGGCGGTCACCTGCACCTTAATGCCCACCTGCGCCAGCTGCTGCTGGGTGAACTGCAACACCTTCTGGGCGGTGCTGTGGTTGTGCGAGGACCAGAGCGTGGTGCTGAAGCCGTTCGGGAAGCCGGCCTCTTTCAGCAGCTCGCGGGCTTTGGCCGGATCGTAAGGCCAGGGCTGATAGCTCTGGGCGTAAGCGATGGAGGGCGGCAGCACGCCGGTCGCCGGGGTGGCGTAGCCGGCAAATGCCACCTTCACCAGCGCCTGGCGGTTGATGGCGTAATTGATGGCCTCACGCACCTTCGGGTTGTCGAACGGCTTTTGCGTGACGTTCATGCTGATATAGCGCTGCATGATCGACGGGCTGGCCACCAGCTCCAGCTTGCTGTTTTTTTGCAGGATCGCGGCCTGCTCGTAGGGGATCGGGAAGGCAAACTGCGCTTCGCCGGTTTGCAGCATCGCGGCGCGGGTATTGTTGTCCACCACCGGGCGCCAGGTAATGGTATCCAGCTTCGGCAGCCCTTTTTGCCAGTATCCGGCGAACTTCTTCACCTTCACAAAATCGGTCTGGTTCCAGGTGTCCAGCTCGTAGGGGCCGGTACCCACCGGATGGAATCCAATCTCTTTGCCATATTTCTTCAGCGCCGCCGGGGAAATCATCGCCGACGCCGGGTGGGCCAGAATATTAATAAAGGCCGAGAACGGCTCTTTCAGGGTGATTTTTACCGTGGTGGGATCCACCGCCTCGGTGCTCTTGATATTTTTATACAGGTTATAGCGCTTCAGGCCGCTAGCCGGATCGCTGGCGCGATCGAGGTTGGCTTTTACCGCCTCCGCGTTGAAGTCGGTGCCGTCCTGGAACTTAACGCCGCCGCGCAGCTTAACGGTATAGACCAGCCCGTCGTCAGAGACGCTGTAGCTTTCGGCCAGCACGTTCTTCAGCTTCATCTCTTTATCCAGGCCGAACAGCCCCTGATAAAACGACTTAGCCACCGCCTGAGAAAGCGTGTCGTTGGCGTCATAGGGATCGAGAGTGGTGAAGTTAGAGGCAACGGCCACCACTACGTCTTTTGCGGCGAAGGCCGGGGTGGCAGCCAGCGCTGCCGTCACGCTCGCGGCCAGCAGCCATGTGCGAGCAACCAATTTTGTCATTGCCATCTCCTGTTGTGCCCTGCTGTTGTGTTTTATAAACGTGAAAACGCATTGTCCTGACGCGGCAGCGCCACAAAATGACCCGGCCCCACCTCCTGCAGCTGCACCCGCCCGGTGGACTCGCCCGGTTTGCGAATATTGCCCGGCAGCTCGTCCTGTATAAGCACGCGCTGAACCGGGCGATGGGCAGGATCGGCCACCGGAACCGCCGCCATCAGCTTGCGGGTATAGGGATGCCGGGGATTTTCAAATACCGCCCGGCGCGGGCCAATCTCGACAATCTGGCCGAGATACATCACCGCCACGCGGTGGCTGATACGCTCCACCACCGCCATATCGTGGGAAATAAACAGAAACGCGATGCCCATCTCGCGCTGCAAATCGAGCAGTAAGTTAATGATCTGTGCCCGAATAGAGACATCCAGCGCCGACACCGCCTCGTCGGCAATCACCACCTTCGGGTTGAGCGCCAGCGCGCGGGCAATGCAGATGCGCTGGCGTTGCCCGCCGGAAAATTCGTGCGGGTAGCGCCAGGCGTGCTCCGGCTTCAGGCCGACGCGCTCCAGCAGCCAGGCCACGCGCCGCTGTGCCGCCTCGCCCTCCAGCATGTTATGCACCCGCAGCGGCTCCATAATCGAATAGCCCACCGTCTGGCGGGGATCGAGAGAGGCGTAGGGATCCTGAAAAATAAACTGCATATCCCGGCGCAGCGGCTGGAGCCTGCCCGCGGGCAGGGTATCAATGCGCTCGCCGTTAAAGGTGATGCTGCCCTGCTGGCTCTCTACCAGCCGCAGCAGCGCCCGGCCGGTGGTGGATTTGCCGCTGCCGGACTCGCCCACCAGGGAGAGGGTTTCGCCCGGCCAGAGGTCAAAGCTCACCTGCTCCACCGCGTGGACCTCACGCTTCACCCGGTTCAGCAGCCCGCCGCGCAGGGGGAAGCGGGTCACCAGATCCCGCACCTGTAAAATGGGCTCGCCCGCCACCACCGTGTCCTGCTCGGTCTCCGCCTCCTGGCGATCGGGATCGCTTTGGCAGATCAGCGGAAAACGGCGCGGCAAATCGCGGCCGTTCATCGCCCCCAGCCGCGGCACCGCGGCCAGCAGGGAGCGGGTGTAGGGGTGCTGAGGGGCATGGAAAATCTGCTCAACGCTGCCGGTCTCCACCGCCTCGCCCTGGTACATCACCAGCACCCGATCGGCGATATCGGCCACCACCCCCATATCGTGGGTAATAAAGATCACCCCCATCGCCATCTCCTGCTGCAACACCTTAATCAGCTGCAGGATTTGCGCCTGAATGGTGACGTCCAGCGCCGTGGTGGGCTCGTCAGCAATCAGCACCGCCGGGCGGCACGACAGGGCCATGGCGATCATCACCCGCTGGCGCATGCCGCCGGAGAGCTGATGGGGATAGCGCGACAGAATGGTCTGGGCCTCGGGAATGCGCACCTGCTCCAGCATCCGCCTGGCCTCCGCCAGCGCCTCCTCGCCGTTCAGCCCCTGATGCAGGCGAATGGACTCGGCGATCTGCTCCCCCACCGGAAAGACCGGGTTGAGGGAGGTCATCGGCTCCTGGAAAATCATCGCCATATCCGCCCCGCGCACGTCGCGCATCTGCGGCTGGCTCAGCCCGGCGAGATCGGTCACCGTTTTATTACGCCGGCGCAGCAGCATCTGGTCGCAGGAGAGCTCGCCGCCGGCCTGCTCAATCAGGCGCATCAGCGACAGCGCCGTGACCGACTTGCCGGAGCCCGACTCGCCGACGATCGCCAGCGTTTCGCCGCGGCTGAGCGTTAAAGAGAGATTTTTTACCGCCGGGATCCGCTGCCGCTCTGCCCAAAAATCGACGTTCAGATTACGAACGTCCAGCACCTGCTGGTGCGCAAGCTCGTCGTGGTGCGGCACCCGTACCCCCTTATTCACGATAGATTCCGGTATTTGGCGTATCGCCGGCGTAGCCCCATGCGCGATACATCCCTTCGCTGTTAAAGGGCAGCGCCACGTTGCCTTCCCGATCGATGGCGATAAGCCCGCCGCTCCCCTCAAGGGCCGGCAGTTTTTCCATCACCACCCGTTCGCAGGCCTCTGCCAGGCTCAGGCCGCCGTAGTCCATCAGGGCGGCAATGTCGTAGGCCGCAAGGGTACGAATAAAGACTTCGCCGGTGCCGGTACAGGAGACCGCCACGCTGGCGTTATTGGCATAGCAGCCCGCGCCGGGCAGCGGGCTGTCCCCCACCCGGCCGGGCAATTTGTTGGTCATCCCGCCGGTGGAGGTAGCGGCGGCGAGATTGCCCGCCTTATCCAGCGCCACCGCGCCAACGGTGCCCATTTTGGTGGTTTCGTCCAGCGGCGCGTGGTGATCGAGACGGGTCTCTCCGGCGCTGCGGGCCGCCAGCAGCTGCTGGTAGCGCTCCGGCGTGGAGAAGATCTCCGCCGGGACCGGCTCCATGCCGTGGGCGAAGGCAAATTTCTCTGCCCCCTCGCCCACCAGCAGCACGTGCGGGCTTTGCTCCATTACCAGCCGTGCGGCAAGAATTGGGTTACGCAGATGGCTGACGCCCGCCACCGCCCCGGCCTTCAGGGTGTTGCCGTCCATCACGCAGGCGTCCAGCTCGTGGGTTTCATCCCGGGTAAAGACCGCGCCGATCCCGGCGTTAAACAGCGGGCACTCCTCCAGCAGGCGCACCGCCTCGGTCACGACCTCGAGGGCGCTCTCTCCCGCCTCCAGCATCTGCTGGCCCTTTTGCACAATGGCGGAGAGCGCCTCTACATAGCGCCTCTCCTGCTCCACCGTAAGCTGCGCACGGGTTATCGCCCCGGCACCGCCATGAATTGCGATGACTGCCTTACTCATTCCACATCACCTGTCCGCCGCTTTTTCTATAAATATCATTATCGTCGATGGAGCTTCAGATAATTTTTGAATATAGAAAGACGCCAGTGTGATGTAAAGGCTAAGCCCATGGTGTCATACAGTTAGTGGCACTTTTCTGCCATAATGGCCCCTTTCGTTGTTACCCCGCTGGAGAGAGCTATGGATTTTACCGCCGGACTGATGCCGCTTGAGACGGCGCTCACGCAGATGCTGGACCGCCTGACGCCGATTGCAGATCGCGAAACCTTGCCGCTGCTGCACTGCTTTGGCCGGGTGACGGCCGCTGACGTCGTCTCCCCGCTGAACGTGCCGGGTTTTGATAACTCGGCGATGGATGGCTACGCCGTGCGTCTGGCGGATCTCAATTCGGGCGCCCCCCTGCCGGTGGCCGGTAAGGCCTTTGCCGGGCAGCCCTTCCACGGCGAGTGGCCGGCGGGAAGCTGTATCCGCATTATGACCGGCGCGCCGGTGCCGCCGGGCTGCGACGCGGTGGTGATGCAGGAAGAGACCGAACAGGCCGACGGCGGCGTGCGCTTTACCGCCCCGGTCAAAGCCGGACAGAACATTCGCCGCAGCGGGGAAGATATTGCCCTGGGCGCCACGGTGTTTGCCGCCGGGCAGAAGCTGACGGCGGCCGAGCTGCCGGTGCTGGCCTCGCTGGGTATCCCCGAGGTGGCGGTGGTGCGTAAGGTGCGGGTAGCCATCTTCTCTACCGGCGACGAGCTGCAGCTGCCGGGCCAGCCGCTGAGGGACGGTCAGATTTACGACACCAACCGGCTGGCGGTGCACCTGATGCTGGAGCAGCTCGGCTGCGAGGTGATTAACCTTGGCATTATTCCGGACGACCCCGAGCGCCTGCGCGCGGCCTTTATCGAAGCGGACCAGGCCGCGGACGTGGTCATCAGCTCCGGCGGCGTGTCGGTGGGCGAAGCGGATTACACCAAAACCATTCTCGACGAGCTGGGCGAGATCGGCTTCTGGAAGCTGGCGATCAAGCCGGGCAAACCCTTCGCCTTCGGCAAGCTGCAAAACAGCTGGTTCTGCGGCCTGCCGGGTAACCCGGTCTCCGCCGCGCTCACCTTCTATCAGCTGGTGCAGCCGCTTTTAGCAAAACTTTCCGGCAACCGCGCCAGCCCCCTGCCCGCCCGCCAGCGCGTGCGCGCCGCCACGCGGCTGAAGAAATCGCCGGGCCGCCTCGATTTCCAGCGCGGCATTCTGGCGCGTAACGCCGACGGCGAGCTGGAGGTAAGCACCACCGGCCATCAGGGCTCCCATATCTTCAGCTCCTTTAGCCAGGGCAACTGCTTTATTGTGCTCGAGCGCGAGCGCGGCAACGTGGAAGCGGGCGAGTGGGTCGAGGTAGAGCCTTTTAACGCGCTGTTCGGAGGCTGACCATGAGCGTTGAGCTGAGCGATGAGGAGATGATGCGCTACAACCGGCAGATCGTGCTGCGCGGCTTCGATTTTGACGGCCAGGAGGCGCTAAAAGCCGCCCGGGTGCTGGTGGTGGGGCTTGGCGGGCTGGGCTGCGCGGCGGCGCAGTATCTGGCCGCAGCGGGCGTAGGCAGCATGACGCTGCTGGATTTCGATACCGTCTCCCTCTCGAACCTCCAGCGCCAGACGCTGCACAGCGACGCCACCATCGGCAAGCCGAAGGTGGTGTCCGCCCACGCCCGGCTGGCGCTTATCAACCCCGGCGTAAAATACACGCTGCTCAACGCCCTGCTCGACGACGCCTCCCTCGCCGCCCAGGTGGCCCACCACGATCTGGTGCTCGACTGCACCGATAACGTGGCGGTGCGCAATCAGCTTAACGCGGCCTGCTTTGCCCATAAAACGCCGCTGGTCTCCGGGGCGGCGATCCGCATGGAGGGACAAGTCACGGTCTTTACCTGGGCCGAAGGCGAGCCCTGCTACCGCTGCCTGAGCCGCCTGTTTGGCGATAACGCCCTCACCTGCGTGGAGGCCGGCGTCATGGCGCCGCTGGTGGGGGTGATTGGTTCCATGCAGGCGATGGAAGCCATCAAGGTGATGGCCCACTACGGCACCCCGGCGGCCGGGAAAATCGTGATGTACGACGCGATGCAGTGCCAGTTCCGCGAAATGAAGCTAATGCGCAACCCGACCTGCGAGGTGTGTGGAGGTAAAAGCAAAACGACAACCTAAGTTGTCGTTTTTAGTGTTTGCACCCTCTCCCTGTGGGAGAGGCAAGGTAAAAGCAAAAAGGCAACGACAGTTGCCTTTTTTAGTATTTGCTCCCTCTCCCTGTGGGAGAGGGCCGGGGTGAGGGGACCAGCGCGCACCGTTCCAGACAGTATCAGGCCGCACATTTCCCCCTCACCCTAACCCTCTCCCTCAAGGGAGAGGGAACTGTTCGGTGCACGTTAACACCCTCACCCTTGAGGGTGCTGTTCAGTACACCTTAAATAGAAGTGCGTCCAAAGGCGTTCTGCCAGTCCTGCTCAAACTTCGCCACCGCCGCATCCACCGCCGGATAGCTAATCAGCTGCTGCGCCACGTCCAGCGGCAGGGTAATAGACTCACAGCCTGCCAGCAGACAATCCAGCGCCTGACGCGGGGTCTTAAAGCTGGCGGCCAGCACTTTAGCCTGCGGGGCATGCAGGGTCAGCAGCTGCTGAAGCTCCACCACCGTCTGGATCCCATCGCCGCCCTGGGCATCCACCCGGTTCACGTAGGGGGCAACGTACTCCGCCCCCGCCAGCGCCGACAGCATCCCCTGCGCCGCGCCGTATACCGCCGTACCCAGAGTGGGAATACCTTCGGCTTTCAGCATCTTGATGGCCGCCAGCCCCTCGGCGGTGACCGGCACCTTCACCACCAGGTCCGCAATAATCGCCCGCAGCTTTATCGCCTCCTCCACCATCCCTTCGGCGGAGCTGGCCATCACCTGGGCAAACAGACGGCCTTTGCCGCCCAGCGCCTCCTGCAGCTCGGGCAGCAGGGTTTCCAGCGGTTTTTTACCCGCCGCCACGATGCTGGGGTTGGTAGTCACGCCCGCCAGAGGGAAGATGCGCGCCAGTTTTTTTACCGCTACGACGTCGGAGGTGTCGAGATAGAGTTCCATGATGTTGCCCTCAAAAATGATTCTGCAAATACCCTAGCACGGCAAAACCTCTTCCGGAGTTGACGTACGTCAAGATAACTTTCATTCGAAAGTAATTTAATCTTCATACGTAACCGAAAGGCATACTTATGATCTTCAATATTCAGCGCTACTCTACCCATGACGGCCCCGGGATCCGCACCGTGGTGTTTCTGAAGGGCTGCTCTCTGGGCTGCCGCTGGTGTCAGAACCCGGAAAGCCGCGCCCGCACCCGGGATCTGCTGTTCGATACCCGCCTCTGCCTGGCCGGCTGCGACCTGTGCCAGCAGGCCGCGCCGGGGGTTATCGACCGGGCGCTGAGCGGGCTGGTCATCCACCGGGAAAAGCTTAACGAAGAGATTCTCGATGCCCTCACCGCCTGCTGCCCGACCCAGGCGTTAACCGTCTGCGGCGAAGCACAGCAGGCGGCGGAAATTATGGCGACGGTGCTGCGGGATAAACCCTTTTACGACCGCAGCGGCGGGGGCATCACCCTCTCCGGCGGCGAGCCTTTTATGAACCCGACCCTGGCCCACGACCTGTTTAAAGCAAGCCATGAACAGGGGATCCACACCGCCGTCGAAACCTGCCTGCACGTGCCGTGGCACTATATCGAGCCTTCGCTCCCCTGGGTCGATCTGTTCCTGGCCGATCTGAAACACGTCGATAGCGAGGTATTTAAAAAGTGGACCGACGGGTCGGCGAAACGGGTGCTGGATAACCTGAAACGACTCGCCGCCGCCGGAAAAGCGCTCACCATCCGCGTGCCGCTGATCCAGGGCTTTAATGCCGATAAGGCCTCCGTTACCGCCATCACCAATTTTGCCGCCGACGAACTGAACGTCCGCGATATCCATTTTTTGCCCTATCACACCCTGGGCATGAATAAGTACAGCCTGCTCGGCCAGGCCTACTCCGCACCCGATAAACCGCTCGACGACCCCGATTTACTGGCCTTTGCCCAGCAGTATGCCAGTCAGAAAGGGTTAACCGCGACCCTACGAGGATAAACCTATGACACAGCTGAATCTCACTACCCTGAGCGATCGTATTAAGGCCCACAAATCCGCCCTGGTGCATATCGTTAAGCCGCCGGTCTGTACCGAACGCGCGCAGCACTACACCGAAATGTATCAGCAGCATATGGATAAGCCGATCCCGGTGCGTCGCGCGCTGGCGCTGGCGCATCACCTGGCGCAGCGTACCATCTGGATCAAACACGACGAGCTGATTATCGGTAACCAGGCCAGCGAAGTGCGCGCCGCCCCGATCTTCCCGGAATATACCGTCTCGTGGATTGAAAAAGAGATCGACGACCTGGCCGACCGCCCCGGCGCCGGTTTCGCGGTGAGCGAAGAGAACAAGCGCGTGCTGCACGAGGTGTGCCCCTGGTGGCGCGGCCAGACGGTGCAGGATCGCTGCTACGGCATGTTCACCAGCGAGCAAAAAGCGCTGCTGGAGAGCGGCATCATCAAGGCCGAGGGCAACATGACCTCCGGCGATGCGCACCTGGCGGTGAACTTCCCGCTGCTGCTGGAAAAAGGACTCGACGGCCTGCGCCACAAGGTGGACGAGCGCCGGTCGCGCATCAACCTGACGGTGCTGGAAGACCTGCACGGCGAGCAGTTCCTGAAGGCGATTGATATCGTGCTGGAGGCGGTAAGCCTGCATATTGAGCGTTTCGCCGACCTGGCGCGGAAGATGGCCGCCGCCGAGACCCGCCCGACCCGCCGGGACGAGCTGCTGGCCATTGCGGAAAACTGCGACGTTATCGCCCACGAGCCGCCGAAAACCTTCTGGCAGGCGCTGCAGCTGTGCTACTTCATCCAGCTGATTTTGCAGATCGAGTCCAACGGACACTCGGTGTCGTTCGCGCGTATGGACCAGTATCTCTACCCCTACTACCGCCGCGACGTGGAGCTGAACCAGAGCCTGGATCGCGAGCACGCCATTGAGCTACTGCACAGCTGCTGGCTGAAGCTGCTGGAGGTAAACAAGATCCGCTCCGGCTCGCACTCGAAGGCCTCTGCCGGCAGCCCGCTGTATCAGAACGTCACCATCGGCGGCCAGAAGCTGGTCAACGGCGAGGCGATGGATGCGGTTAACCCGCTGTCGTACGCCATTCTGGAGTCCTGCGGCCGCCTGCGCTCCACCCAGCCGAACCTCAGCGTGCGCTACCACGCGGGCATGAGCAACGACTTCCTCGACGCCTGCGTGCAGGTGATCCGCTGCGGCTTCGGCATGCCGGCGTTCAACAACGATGAGATCGTAATCCCCGAATTTATTAAGCTCGGCGTCGAAAAAGCGGACGCCTACGACTACGCGGCCATCGGCTGTATCGAAACCGCGGTCGGCGGCAAGTGGGGCTACCGCTGCACCGGCATGAGCTTTATCAACTTCGCCCGGGTGATGCTGGCCTCGCTGGAAGGCGGCCGGGACGCCACCAGCGGCAAGGTGTTCCTGCCGCAGGTAAAGGCCCTCTCCGAAGGGAATTTCACTAACTTCGACGAGGTGATGGCCGCCTGGGATCGCCAGATCCGCTACTACACCCGTAAATCTATTGAGATCGAGTACGTGGTGGACACCATGCTGGAGGAGAACGTCCACGATATCCTCTGCTCCGCGCTGGTGGATGACTGCATCGAGCGGGCGAAGAGCATCAAGCAGGGTGGCGCGAAGTATGACTGGGTCTCCGGCCTGCAGGTGGGGATCGCCAACCTCGGCAACAGCCTGGCGGCGGTGAAAAAGCTGGTCTTCGAACAGGGCGTTATCGGTCAGCAGCAGCTGGCCGCCGCCCTGGCGGACGACTTCGAAGGGCTGACCCACGAGCAGCTGCGCCAGCGGTTGATCAACGGCGCGCCGAAATACGGTAACGACGACGACAGCGTGGATCTGCTGCTGACCCGCGCCTACCAGACCTATATCGACGAGCTGAAGCAGTATCACAACCCACGCTACGGCCGCGGCCCGATCGGCGGCAACTACTATGCGGGCACCTCCTCTATTTCCGCCAACGTGCCTTTCGGCGCCGCCACCATGGCCACCCCGGACGGGCGTAAAGCCCATACCCCGCTGGCGGAAGGAGCCAGCCCGGCCTCCGGCACCGACCACCTCGGCCCGACGGCGGTGATCGGCTCGGTAGGTAAACTGCCGACGGAAGCCATCCTCGGCGGCGTGCTGCTGAACCAGAAGCTGAACCCGGCCACCCTGGATAACGACAGCGATCGCCAGAAGCTGATGATGCTGCTGCGCACCTTCTTCGAGGTGCATAAAGGCTGGCATATTCAGTACAACATCGTGTCGCGCGAGACGCTGCTGGAGGCGAAGAAACATCCGGACCAGTATCGCGACTTGGTGGTGCGCGTGGCGGGTTATTCGGCGTTCTTCACCGCCCTGTCGCCGGATGCGCAGGACGATATTATTGCGCGGACGGAGCATACGCTTTAACCGGCAGGCTGCACTGAACTGTTCCCTCTCCCTTTGGGAGAGGGTTAGGGTGAGGGGAACAGACCGCACTAAAAAACGGAACGGCAACAAAATTGCCGTTCCGTTTTTTGCTTTCTAAAGCGATATGAATGTAACAGAGAAGTCGGCTCTCACAGCTACGCCCTGGTCCGGCTGAAAATCGCTGAGGCGTTGACCGCAGGCCGGGGCGAGGCGCAGGGATGCGCCGAGAGGGCTTAGCCTGCAGGGATGCAGGCTGGTGCCCGACCCGATAGCCGGAGGGAATAAGCCGAAGGCACCGCGAAGCGGCGATTTTCCTGGCCGGGAGCCGGGGTCGCCAGGGGGGCGGCGGCGAGCCCCCCTGGCACGTTCACGTGTGCGGGAGTACCAGAGAAGCAAGGAACGTGAGGTGAACGGAACCGACAACAGAGCCGCATGTTCCCCTCACCCTAACCCTCTCCCCGGAGGGGAGAGGGAACTGGACGGTGCGGTCTGATGCCCTCACCCCAACCCTCTCCCACAGGGAGAGGGAGCAGACACTAAAAAAGGCAACTGTCGTTGCCTTTTTGCTTTTACCTTGCCTCACCCCAACCCTCTCCCACGGGGAGAGGGAGCAAACCCTAAAAACAGCAATTCAGCTGCCCCTTCACTTTCGAATGAAATTAAATTTGTGCTCTCCGTCACCTTGTTATTAGAATGTTGCTGGTCGCAGTAATATTCAGGAGCACATTTTATGACCGTAAAAGTTATCGTCACAGACATGGACGGAACTTTCCTTGATGACGCCAAGCAGTACGATCGCGAGCGCTTTATGGCGCAGTTCGCAGAGCTTCAGGCCCGGGGTATCAGGTTCGTGGTCGCCAGCGGCAACCAGTACTACCAGCTCATCTCTTTCTTCCCGGAGCTGAAAGAGCAGATCGCCTTTGTAGCGGAAAACGGTGCCCTGGTATTCGATCATGGCGAGCAGATTTTCCACGGCGAACTGACCCGGCACGAGTCGCAGATCGTTATCGGCGAGCTGCTGAAAGATAAAAGCCTTAACTTCGTAGCCTGCGGGCTACAGAGCGCTTACGTCAGCGATAAAGCCCCGGAGGCGTTCGTGGCGCTAATGTCGAAGCACTATCACCGCCTGAAGCGCATCAGCGACTATAGCGAAATCGACGATGTGCTGTTCAAATTCTCCCTGAACCTGCCGGACAGCGATATCCCGAACCTGATCGATGCCCTGCATGTCTCCCTCGACGGCATCATGAAGCCAGTCACCAGCGGCTTTGGCTTTGTGGATTTGATTATTCCCGGCCTGCATAAGGCCAACGGCATCAGCCGCCTGCTCAAGCGCTGGGATATCTCCCCGCAGGCGTGCGTGGCCATTGGCGACAGCGGCAACGACGCCGAGATGCTGAAGTTTGTGGGCTACTCCTTTGCCATGGACAACGCCGGCGAGGCCATTAAATCTATCGCCCGCTACCAGACCGACGACAATAACCACCAGGGTGCCCTTAACGTCATTCAGGCCGTACTGGATAACGCCGCGCCCTTTAACCGCTAATCCCCTTTCGCCGGGCTTCTCCGGCGAACGCCCCCCTCTTCTCCTCCTTTTCAGTCCTGTGCACCCGATCAAGTTTTTCAACTTGCATTAACTTATTTTTAACTTAAAGTATCACTTGTAATCAATTTTACTTTCGAATGAAAGATAGCGAGGCTGCCATGACCTTATCCTTTACCAGTGAAACCCTGCCTGCGGATCATAAAGCGGCTATTCGCCAGATGAAGCGCGAGCTGCGGGCGCAGATCGGCGACGTGCAGGCGGTGTTTGATCGTCTGCACGACAAGATTGCGACCCGGGTGGCGGAGATCAACGATCTGAAAAGCCGCAATGAACCCGTCTGGCCGGCGATCCCCTTTGCCGACGTGCAGAGCGGAAATATCAGCGAGGCGCAGCGCGAGGCGGTAAAACGCCGGGGCTGCGCGGTGATCAAAGGTCACTTCCCGCGCGAGCAGGCGCTGGCGTGGGACAGTTCAATGCTCGACTATCTGGATCTCAACAAGTTTGACGAGGTGTACAAAGGGCCGGGAGATAACTTCTTCGGCACCCTCACCGCCTCGCGTCCGGAAATTTATCCCATCTACTGGTCACAGGCGCAGATGCAGGCCCGTCAGAGCGAGCGGATGGCCCAGGTGCAGTCGTTCCTGAACCGTCTGTGGACCTTTGAGAGCAACGGCAAGCGGTGGTTCAACCCGGACGTCAGCGTTATTTATCCGGACCGCATCCGCCGCCGTCCGCCGGGAACCACCTCTAAAGGGCTGGGGGCGCATACCGACTCGGGCGCGCTGGAGCGCTGGCTGCTGCCGGCCTACCAGCAGGTGTTTGCCCGGGTGTTTGACGGCAACGTGGAGCAGTACGATCCCTGGAACGCCGCCCACCGCACCGAGGTGGAAGAGTACACGGTGGATAACACCACCAAGTGCTCGGTGTTCCGCACCTTCCAGGGCTGGACCGCGCTCTCGGATATGATCCCCGATCAGGGTCTGCTGCACGTGGTGCCGATCCCGGAGGCGATGGCCTATATCCTGCTGCGTCCGCTGCTGGACGACGTGCCGGAAGACGAGCTCTGCGGCGTAGCGCCGGGTCGCGTGCTGCCCATCTCCGAGAAGTGGCATCCGCTGCTGATTGAGGCCTTAACCAGCATTCCGGCGCTGGAGGCGGGCGATTCGGTCTGGTGGCACTGCGATGTGATCCACTCGGTAGCGCCGGTAGAGAACCAGCGGGGCTGGGGCAACGTGATGTATATCCCGGCGGCGCCGATGTGCGAGAAAAACCTCGCCTACGCGCAGAAGGTTAAGGCCGCGCTGGAGACCGGAGCCTCTCCGGGCGACTTCCCGCGGGAAAATTACGAGGCCAGCTGGCAGGGGCGCTTTACGCTTGCCGATCTGAATATTCACGGCAAGCGCGCCCTCGGCATGGCCTAGGCGTCGTACAGCCCCTCCCGCTCGACGGCGGTGCGCCCTTTTCCGGGGCGTATCCGCCGTACCGACTCCCGCACCGCCAGGGTGCCGTTCAGCAGCAGCGTGCCCGTCGGCGCCTGCGGGCGCACCAGCCGCTGTTGCAGCAGGTGCACCGCCTCCGTTCCCAGCTCGTCGCGCGGCACGTGCACCGCCGTTAGGGGCACGTCCTGAATGGCCGCCAGGTTAAAACCATCGATGCTCATCACCGAAACATCCTGCGGCACCCGCAGGCCGTGCTTTTGCAGCGCGCTGATGGTTCCCGCCGCCATAAAATCGCCCCCGACCAGAAAGGCGGTCGGCAGGGATTTGGCCGGGATCTGGCGCAGCCAGTCGCCCACCTGCCGTTCGCTCTCCCGGGCGCTGAAGCTGGGCACCACCAGCAGATGGCGTTGGTCGTTAAAACTGAGGTTGTGGCTCTGCCAGCCGTCGCGAATACCGGCGAGGCGCAGCTCCATGGTGTAGCGGCGCAGGCAGAGGACGTTCATCACCTCCCGGTGCCCCATCTCAAACAGGTATTGCGCCGCCAGCTCGCCGATGGCGCGATGGTCGGGCGCCACGGCGGGCAGGCGCATGCGCCTGTCCCGGCAGTTGATCAGCACGCAGGGCTTGCCCACGTCCACCGCCAGATCGTGAATATGCGGGTCGTCGATGCCGAGCAGGATCGCCGCCTGGGTATCGGCCTCATTCATCCGCGTCAGAAAGAGCTGGGCGTCGCTGTCGTTCTCTTCCAGCGCGCAGTAGCGCAGCCGCACCTCGTGGGAGGCCAGCCCTTTGCTCAGGCTCTGGATCACCCGGTAGTAAAAGATGTCGGACCGCTCGTCAAAGGCTCGCTGGGGGGCAAACACCACCAGGCCGTTCAGCAGCAGCCGGCCGGCGGCCATCCCCTCCATTACCCCCAGCTCCCGGGCGCAGGCCAGCACGCTGGCGCGCGCTCTGGCGCTGGTATTGGCTTTGCCCGCCAGCACCCGGGAGACGGTGCTAATCGAAAGTCCGGTGCGGGCGGCGATATCGGCGATTTTTAGCCTTTTATCCATTTTGTGATCTGGCTCCGGATAGCAAATGAAAAAATTTTCATCACGCAAAAAGTGGGTCATTGCTGGCCCCAATAACATCATTGCAAATTATCTTCAGCGGTTATGAGAAAACTTGCACAAAATCGACTATTGCCCGCGCATTTTCTGTCTTAAGTTCAACTGGTCACACAGCTTCCATACTAGTTGTATAGCAACTTAAACCAATAAAAGTCACCGGTGTGACACCCGTACCCAAGTTCCCTACCGTTCCTCTCTGGAGACAGCGAAATGAGTCAGGACATCAATAACACCGTCGCGGTGGGCAAAACCCGCCGCGTTTTCAGGAACCTGCGCTGGTATGTGCTGGTACTATTCCTGATGGGCGTCACCGTTAACTACATCACCCGTAACTCGCTGGGCATTCTGGCCCCCGAGTTAAAAACCAGCCTCGGCATTACCACCGAACAATATTCGTGGATCGTAGGCGCCTTCCAGCTCGCCTATACCCTCTTCCAGCCCCTGTGCGGCTGGCTGATCGACGTGATTGGCCTGAAGCTGGGCTTTATGATCTGCGCCGGGCTCTGGGCGCTGATGTGTATCTTCCACGCCGGGGCGGGCAGCTGGCTGCAGCTGGCGATCCTGCGCTTCTTTATGGGCGCCTCAGAGGCCGCCGCCACCCCGGCTAACGCCAAAACCCTGGGGGAGTGGTTCCCCAAATCGGAGCGTCCGGTGGCCGCCGGCTGGGCGGGCGTGGGCTTCTCCATTGGCGCGATGCTGGCGCCGCCGATTATCTATTTTGCCCACGCCTCCTTTGGCTGGCAGGGGGCATTTATGTTTACCGGCGTGCTGGCGCTGCTGTGGGTGATCCTCTGGTGGGCCTTCTACCACAATCCGGAACAGCACCCGAACCTCAGCAAGGAGGAGCTGGCCTACATTCGCCAGGATAACGAGCCCCCCGCCGTGAAGCTGCCCTTCTTCACCGCCCTGAAAACCGTCTCGAAAAACAAACGCTTTTACGGTATCGCCATTCCGGCCTTTATGGCGGAGCCGGCGTGGGCGGTGCTGAGCTTCTGGGTGCCGCTTTATCTGGCGAAAGAGCACGGCATGGATCTGAAGCAGATCGCCATGTTCGCCTGGCTGCCCTTCCTCGCCGCCGATCTGGGCAGCATCGCCAGCGGCTACCTGACCCGGCTCTATGTGCGTCTGTTCGGCTGCACCCGGGTGAACTCGGTGGTGGCAAGCTCGGTCACCGGCGCCTTCCTGATGATTTCGCTGGGGGTCGTCGCCTTTACCCGCGACCCCTACATCACCATCGTGCTGATCTCCATCGGCGGCTTCGGGCATCAGATCATCTCCTGCATGCTGAGCGCGCTGGTGGTGGAGTCGTTCGACAAGGGGCAGATGGCCACCGTCAACGGCATGCGCGGCTCGGCGGCGTGGATCGCCAGCTTCCTCTTCTCGCTGTTAATCGGGGTGACCGCCGACAAGATCGGCTTTAACCCGCTGTTTATTGCCATGGGTCTCTTTGACCTGGTTGGCGCTATTTTCCTGGTGGCATTTATTGCTGAACGCCGCGCCGCGCGCGCCTGATAGTGGATCTACTGCATATGAAAACTCTGAAAAACTGGACCCTTGAGACGCAATCCGCACACCATCTGGAGCTGCGGGTCGATAACCACCACCGCCTGTGCCTGTACGTGCTGGAAGAGAACCTGTTTCGGGTGCTGATTAAACGCCACGGCGAGCTGGCGCTGAACAGAACCTGGAGCATCGCCCCGGCGGAAGACGTGCCCTGGGAGGGGCGCGATCGTCAGGATCTGAGCGGCTTTACCTGCCCGGCCTGGACGCTGACGCAGCAGGATGGTGCGCTGACCATCGCCACCGAACGGCTGCGGGTCACCGTTCACCAGCCCCTGTGGCTGGAGTGGCACCATCGCGACGAGGCGGGCGAGTGGCGGCCGCTGGCCAGCGATCGCCCCACCAGCGCCTATCTGCTGAACGCCCATGGGGACGGCGTGGCCCACTACCTGAGCCGCGGCAAGGATGAGCGTTTCTATGGCCTGGGGGAGAAAGCGGGCGATCTGCAGCGCAACGGCAAACGCTATGAGATGCGTAACCTGGACGCCATGGGCTACAACGCGGTGAGCACCGACCCGCTGTACAAGCATATTCCGTTCACCATTACCCGCCGCGACGAGGTGAGCTACGGCCTGTTTTACGACAACCTGAGCAGCTGCTGGCTGGATCTGGGTAACGAGATCGATAACTACCACACCGCCTATCGCCGCTGGCAGGCGGAAGCGGGCGATATCGATTACTACCTCTTTACCGGCAGGCGGGTGCTGGACGTGACCAAAGCCTTTGTGCGCCTGACCGGAAAAACCCTGTTCGGGCCGAAGTGGAGCCTGGGCTACAGCGGCTCGACCATGCACTACACCGACGCGCCGGACGCGCAAAACCAGCTGATGAACTTTATCCGCCTGTGCGAAGAGCAGGCTATTCCGTGCGACTCTTTCCAGCTCTCCTCCGGCTACACCTCCATCAACGGCAAGCGCTATGTCTTTAACTGGAACTACGACAAGGTGCCGCAGCCGAAGGCGATGAGCCAGGCCTTCCACGACGCCGGGCTTAAGCTGGCGGCCAACATCAAGCCGTGCCTGCTGCAGGATCATCCGCGCTATAGCGAGGTGGCGGAAAAAGGGCTCTTTATCCGCGATTCAGAAACCGATGCGCCGGAACGCTCCAGCTTCTGGGATGACGAAGGCTCGCACCTCGACTTCACCAATCCGCAGACGGTGCGGTGGTGGCAGGACGGGGTGACCACCCAGCTGCTGGAGATGGGGATCGATTCCACCTGGAACGACAATAACGAGTACGAGGTGTGGGACGGCGAAGCGCGCTGCTTTGGCTTCGGCAAGGAGATCGCCATCAAACATATTCGCCCGGTGATGCCGCTTTTAATGATGCGCGCCTCGCTGGAGGCCCAGCAGCGCTTTGCCCCGGAGAAGCGTCCGTATTTGATCTCCCGCTCCGGATGCGCCGGGATGCAGCGCTACGTGCAGACCTGGAGCGGCGATAACCGCACCAGCTGGGACACCCTGCGCTACAACACCCGCATGGGGCTGGGGATGAGCCTCTCCGGGCTGTTTAACGTCGGCCACGACGTGGGCGGCTTCTCCGGCGACAAGCCGGACCCCGAGCTGTTTGTACGCTGGGTGCAGAACGGCGTGATGCATCCGCGCTTCACCATCCACTCCTGGAATGACGACCAGACGGTGAACGAGCCCTGGATGTATCCCGGCGTCACCCCGGCGATCCGCAGCGCCATCGAGCTGCGCTATCGCCTGCTGCCCTATCTTTATACCCTGCTGTGGCAGGCCCATGCGGACGACGAGCCGATGCTGCGTCCCACCTTCCTCGACCACGAGCAGGATCTTCAGACCTTTGAGGAGTGCGACGACTTCCTGCTGGGCCGCGACCTGCTGGTAGCAAGCGTGGTGGAGGCCGGGCAGCGCGAGCGCCGCGTCTGGCTGCCGGATAACGAAACGGGATGGTACGATTTTTATACCCACGAGTGGTTCGCCGGCGGGCAGTGGATCGTGCGCGATGCGCCGCTGGAGAAGCTGCCGCTGCTGGTGCGCGCCGGGGCCGGGCTGCCGCTGAGCGAGCGTATCACCCACGTGTGCGCGGCAAAAGATAGCGCCCGCGAGCTGAAGCTGTTCCCGGTCAAAGGCGCGGGGGTGACCTCAGGCCTGCTGTTCGAGGACGACGGCGAAAGCTGGGGTTATAAGAACGGCGATGCGCTGTGGGTGGAGTGGGAGATGGTCTGTACCGGCGCCGCTATCGACCTGAAGGTGAACGCCCGCGGGGATTATCGCCCGGCGTGGAAAGCGCTGAAAGTGTCGCTGCCTTTAGGGGAAAAACGCAGGCTGCTGGTGAACGGGGTTGAAGGGGATGAGTGGGTAGTGCAGTGCGGGTTTGCCCCTCACCCCGACCCTCTCCCCAAAGGGGCGAGGGAGAAAACCGTACTGTGCCTGCCCTCAGCATTAAAGACAGCACCTTACAGTCCCCTCTCCCCTGTGGGGAGAGGGTTAGGGTGAGGGGCAAAGCGGAAACCTACCCGTCGATACCTTTGCTGCGCAGGTAATCTTCGTAGTTACCGCTGAAGTCCACCACGCGCTCTGGCGTAATCTCAATTACGCGTGTTGCCAGCGAGCTGACGAACTCACGGTCGTGAGAGACGAAGATCAGGGTGCCCTGATACATCTCCAGCGCCATGTTCAGCGATTCGATAGATTCCATATCCAGGTGGTTGGTCGGTTCGTCCATCACCAGAATATTGGGTTTCTGCATCATCAGCTTGCCGAACAGCATGCGGCCTTTCTCACCACCGGAGAGTACCTTCGCCGGCTTCTTGATATCGTCCTGGCTAAACAGCAGGCGGCCAAGGAAGCTGCGCACAACCTGCTCGTCGTCGCCTTCCTGCTTCCACTGGCTCATCCAGTCGAACACCGTCAGGTCGTTTTCGAACTCATACTCGTGATCCTGCGCGTAATAGCCGATCTGCGCGTTTTCAGACCACTTCACGCTGCCGCTGTCCGGCTGCAGCTCGCCCACCAGGGTCTTCAGCATGGTGGATTTACCCACGCCGTTGGCGCCGATGATGGCAATCTTCTCGCCCACTTCCAGCAGCAGGTTGAAGTTTTTAAACAGCGGGCCTTCTTCAAAGCCTTTAGAGAGGGCTTCCACTTCCAGCGCGTTACGGAACAGCTTCTTGTCCTGCTCGAAGCGGATGAACGGGTTCTGGCGGCTGGAGGCTTTCACCTCTTCCAGCTTGATCTTATCGATCTGGCGGGCGCGGGAGGTCGCCTGGCGAGATTTAGAGGCGTTGGCGCTAAAGCGGCTGACGAAGGATTGCAGGTCGGCAATCTGCGCCTTTTTCTTGGCGTTGTCGGCCAGCAGACGTTCGCGGGCCTGGGTGGCCGCGGTCATGTACTCGTCGTAGTTGCCCGGATAAACGCGCAGCTCGCCGTAGTCCAGATCCGCCATGTGGGTGCAGACCATGTTCAGGAAGTGACGGTCGTGCGAAATGATGATCATGGTGCTGTCGCGATCGTTCAGCGTCTGCTCCAGCCAGCGGATGGTGTCGATATCCAGGTTGTTCGTCGGTTCGTCGAGCAGCAGGATGTCCGGGTTAGAGAACAGCGCCTGCGCCAGCAGAACACGCAGTTTCCAGCCTGGCGCCACTTCGCTCATCGGGCCGTAATGCTGCTCTACCGGAATACCAACGCCCAGCAGCAGTTCACCGGCGCGGGCTTCGGCGGAGTAGCCGTCCATTTCGCCGTAGAGCACTTCCAAGTCGGCCACTTTATAGCCGTCCTCTTCGCTCATCTCGGGCAGGCCGTAGATGCGGTCGCGCTCCTGCTTCACTTCCCACAGCTCGCCGTGTCCCATGATCACCGTGTCCAGCACCGTGAAAGCCTCAAAGGCAAACTGGTCCTGACGCAGCTTACCGATGCGCTCGTTGGGATCGAGCGATACGTTGCCCAGCGTCGGCTCTAAATCGCCGCCGAGGATCTTCATAAAGGTGGATTTTCCGCTACCGTTGGCACCAATCAGGCCGTAACGGTTGCCGCCGCCAAACTTGACGGAAATGTTTTCAAACAGCGGCTTACTGCCAAACTGCATAGTGATGTTGCTGGTAACTAACACGAGGAGATTCCTGCAAGAAGTGTGATAAACGCGGCATTATGCCACAATTCCTAATTCAGATCCCATGTTGCAACGTGACGCTAAACTTTAACAAATCGGAAAAATATGTGATTTCGTACACATCCGAATTCCCTGGATGCGGTAATGGACATATAATGCGCTCCCTTAACCGTTCAGACTTTTAACAATTGCCAGAGTGGCACAGATACCTCGCACACCATGAATATGAAATTAACATCGCTTTTAGCAGCGGCGTTTGCCGTCGTAGGGTTTTGCAAGACCGCTTCTGCTGTCACCTATCCTTTGCCGACGGACGGCAGTCGTCTGGTCGGTCAAAACCAGGTTGTGACCATTGAAGAAGGCAACACACAGCCACTGGAATATTTCGCAGCTGAATATCAGCTCGGCCTCTCCAACATGATGGAAGCTAACCCGGGCGTGGATCCGTACCTGCCGAAAGGCGGTACCGTGCTGAACATTCCTCAGCAGCTGATCCTGCCGGATACCGTGCATGAAGGTATCGTTATCAACAGCGCGGAAATGCGTCTCTATTACTACCCGAAAGGCACCAATACCGTGATCGTTCTGCCGATCGGTATCGGCCAGCTGGGTAAAGATACCCCGATGAACTGGACTACCAAGGTTGAGCGTAAGAAAGCGGGCCCGACCTGGACCCCAACGGCGAAGATGCACGCCGAATACGCTGCGGCAGGCGAGCCGCTGCCGGCGGTGGTTCCGGCCGGTCCGGATAACCCGATGGGTCTGTATGCCCTGTACATTGGCCGCCTGTATGCCATTCACGGCACCAACGCCAACTTCGGCATCGGCCTGCGCGTGAGCCACGGCTGCGTGCGTCTGCGTAACGACGACATTAAGTTCCTGTTCGAGAACGTGCCTGTTGGTACCCGCGTGCAGTTCATCAACGAGCCGGTAAAAGCGACCACCGAGCCGGATGGCAGCCGTTACATTGAGGTGCATAACCCGCTGTCTACCAGCGAAGACCAGATTAACAATAACGAGATCGTGCCGATTACGCTGAAGAGTAATGTTCAGGCTATTACCAGCCAGGCGGATGTGGATGCGACCGTTGTTGAGCAGGCGATTCAGAATCGTTCGGGGATGCCGGTTCGGTTGAACTAAGCGTTCTTTGCTTTATGTTCACCCCGCGGCGGTGAACGTGATAAGGGGGCCATTATGGCCCCCTTATCAATTCCGACTTTCTGTGTGCAATGGTGGAATGTTCCGTTCATTACGGCTCCACTGCTTTATGTTTACCCCGCTGCGGTGAAGGTGTTAAGGGGGCGCTATGGCCCCTCAACGATCCTGGCTTCCGGTAAATAAATCTCTTTGAGTCGCGGTGGAATGTTCCGTTCACTACGGCTCCACTGCTTTATGTTTACCCCGCTGCGGTGAACGTGTTAAGGGGGCTATCGCCGCCCCCTTAACAATCCCGGCTCCCGGCAAAGAAAATCGCCGCTTCGCGGTACCCTCAGCTTATTCCTTCCGGCTATCGGGTCGGGCGCGATCCTACATCCATGTAGGTCGCGCCCTCTCGGCGCATCCATGCGCCTCGCCCCGGCCTACAGGAAACGCTTCGGCGATTTTCAGCCGGACTCCCGCCCCCTCCACCATTCCAACTGTTTGAAAAAAGATTTAAAAAGATTTTTTACAAGACCTGCATGTGGCAGGGGTGTTGAGTCCCCGCTGAAATCGGCGAACCGGAGACCGGATGACAAGGGCTGGACGCCATGGATGGCGGCCAGAGGCGAAGCGAGACAGGACAAAATTGCCGGGAGCAATTTTGAACAACGCTTGCGTTGGCCCCGAAGGGGCGAGTCCCATGGATGGGACGAGTAATCACGAGTTGAGCCGACCGCAGGCAGGAGGTCGGGAGGTGAGCGTAGTGCGAAGCACCGATTTCTTTGCGGGGCCGCGGGGATTGATAAGGGGGCCGCGGTGGCCCCCTTATCCCGTTCACGTGCCGGTGTGCTTCATGTCATGCCGTTCGTAAATTGAACGGAACAATTCCACCACACTCAACAAAAACGCAAGCCAAAAAACTACCCCTGCGCCAGCTGCCCCCTCCGATACTCCCCCTGCCGCTCCAGCATCCACCCCGGATACTCCCGCGGCAGCGCGCTCACCGCATCCAGCTGTTTCAGTTCATCCTCGCTCAGGCGGATCGCCGTCGCCGCGATATTATCATCCAGCTGATCCACCCGCTTCGCCCCGACGATCACGCTGCTCACCACCGGCTGGTGCAGCAGCCACGCCAGCGCAATCTGCGCCACCGAGACCCCTTTGGCGTCGGCGATAGCGCGCATCACGTCCACGCAGTCAAAAGCGCGGGCTTTATCCACCGGCGGGAAGTCAAACTCCTGACGGCGGCCGCCGCCCTGCGCCTGGCCGTCCCGGTCATACTTGCCGCTCAGCAGCCCGCCCGCCAGCGGGCTCCAGACCATCAGCCCTACCTTCTCGCTTTGCAGCATCGGCGCCAGCTCGCGCTCCAGATCGCGCCCGGCGATGGTGTAGTAAGCCTGCAGCGAGGCAAAGCGCGCCAGCCCCAGCCGCTCGGAGATCCCGAGCGCTTTCACAATCTGCCACGCTGCCCAGTTGGAGACGCCGATATAGCGCACGTGGCCGTGCTGCACCAGGTTATCCAGGGCATACAGCATCTCTTCGATGGGGGTGGCCGGGTCGAAACCGTGCAGCTGGTAGAGATCGATATGGTCCAGCTGCATGCGGCGCAGGCTCTCCTTCACGCTACTGATGATGTGATAGCGGGAGCTGCCGCGGGAGTTCACCCCGGCGGTGCCGGTCTCGCCAAACACCTTGGTCGCCACCACCACGTTTTCGCGCGGCACCTTCAGGTTCTTCAGCGCCTGGCCGGTGATCTCCTCCGAGCGCCCTTCCGAATAGACGTCGGCGGTGTCGATAAAGTTGATCCCCGCATCCAGCGCCCGGCCCACCAGCTGCTCCGCTTCGCTCTGGCGCAGCTGGCCGATTTTGCCCCACATGCCGCCTTCCCCGCCGAAGGTCATGGTTCCAAGGCAGAGTTCAGAAACAAACAGACCGGTATTGCCCAGTTTTTGATATCGCATTTGACGCTCCTCGTTTGATGAGTATCCAATAGTTATACCCGGCGCGCGCCGAAGGCGAATGTGCGGTTCCTGTCCGTTTCTTGCCCAATCCTCTGAACTTATCCGCGCGGGGCGTCGCCGAAGACGGCGTAGTCCGGTAGCTGTACCTGCTGATACGGCTCCCAGCCGCCGCCAAGCGCTTTATAGAGCGCCACCAGATCCAGCGCGCTCTGCACCCGCGCCTGCTCGCGCTGCTGCTGCGCCTGGGCCAGCTGGCGCTGGGCATCCAGCACCTCGATAAAGGTGGCGATCCCCTGGCGGTAGCTGCTGCTCGCCAGATCAAAGGCGTTCTGCAGCGCATCGATGGTTTTGTTCAGGCCCGCCTCCCGCTTCTGGTCGGTCCGGTAGCTGACCAGCGCATTCTCCACGTCACCCAGCGCGGTGAGCACCGTCTGACGGTACTCCAGCACCGCGGCGCCCTGCTGCGCGCGGGCCAGCTTCACGCTGGAGACCAGCCGCCCGCCCTGGAAGATGGGGATCGAGACCTGCGGCCCCACGCTGTAGAAGTGGCTGCTCCAGTCGGTGAGCCAGCCGGTCTCGCTGTTGCGCAGGCCAAACTGGCCGCTGAGCGACAGGCTGGGGAAGAGCTGGGCCACCGAGACGCCGATCTGCGCGGTGGCCGCGTGCAGGTTCGCTTCAGCCTGACGCACGTCCGGGCGCCGCCGCGCCAGGGTGGAAGGAATGCCGGTGGGGACGATCTCCGGCAGCGCGGGCAGCGGCCTGCTGGCCTGCAGCTCGGCGTCCAGCGCCCCCGGCGGCTTGCCGAGCAGGATCGCAAGGCCGTTCATCGCCTGCCGCGCCTGGGCTTCATACTGGGGCAGCTGCGCCTCGAGGTTGCCAAGCTGGGCGCGGGCGTTTTCCACGTCCATCTGCGGCGAGAGGCCGCCGCGCTGGCGGCTGTCGGTCAGCTCCAGCGTCTGCCGGGCGCTTTCAATCTGGGTATTGAGGGTGGCGATGGCGCTCTGGGCACCGCGCAGCTGCAGCCAGCCGCGGGCGACTTCCGCCTCCAGCGACACCAGGGCGTCGTTACGCTGCTCGATGGCCGCCTGCTGCTGGGCGTCGGCGGCCTCTACCTGACGGCGCACCTTGCCCCACAGATCCAGCTCCCACTGGGCGTCAAAGCTGCCCTGGTAAAGGTTAATCGGCTGGGTGAGCGGCCCCAGCGCGCCGCGCAGATCGGGATCGACGTTATCCAGTTGGTCGTATACGCCGTGGGATTTTAGCTCCCCCTCCAGCCCCAGCTGCTGCCGGGTGGCCTGCAGGCTGCCGTTCACCGCCGGGAAGAAGGCGCCGCCGGCCTGGTTAATCTGCTCACGCGCGCCGGCGATGCGCAGCACGGTCTGCTGCAGGGACAGGTTGCCGGCGATGGCGCGCTCAATCAGGCTGTCGAGCTGCGGATCGCCGAAGGTTTTCCACCAGCGGGGATTAATAGCGGTCGAGGCGGTTTGCGATTTCACGCCGCTATCCCCCGGATCGTTCCAGCGGGTCGGGGTCTGCGACGCGGGCTGCTGGTAATCTGGCCCCACGGCGCAGCCCGCCAGCAGCAGCATTAACATCAGGGGGCTTAATCGTCTAATCATTAGTGTGCTCCTGCACTCCCCTCGCTCTTAACCGGCGAGAGCAACAAACAAAACGGGATCAGTAAAAAGGCCACCGCGCTCAGAATGGTAAAGACGTCCACGTAGGCCAGGAACCGCGACTGCTCGATCATCGCCTGGTACATGCGCCCGGTGGCGATACCGGCGGGGTCGCCCACCTGGGTGGTGAAGTTCTGGATCGCCTGCGCCATCTCGCGGATGGTCTGCTGGAACGGCTCGTCAAAGGCCGAGGTGTGCGTGGCCAGATGGGCGCTGTGGGCCTGCGAGCGCTCGGTGATCGCCGCCGTGGAGAGCGAAATCCCGATCGACCCGGCCACGTTGCGGAACATGGTAAACAGCGCCGCGGCGTCGGCGTTTAGCTGGCGTGGAATCGAGATAAAGGCGATGGTGGTCAGCGGCACAAACAGGAATCCCAGCCCGATCGACTGGGCGCTGCGGAACAGCACCAGGGTCTCGAAGTCGATATCCGGTGCCAGGGTGCGCGACCAGAAGAAGGCCGCCCCCAGGCAGGCAAAGCCGAAGGCGATGATCCAGCGCGTCTGCACGATGGGCATCAGCTTGAGCACCAGCGGGATGGTCAGCACGATCAGTATCGCCCCGGGCGACAGCACCAGCCCGGACCAGGTGGCGGTATAGCCCAGATCCTGCTGCGCCAGCTGCGGGATGACCACCGAGCTGCCGTAAAGGATCAGCGCCATGCCGGCCATCAGCAGGCTGGAGACGGCGAAGTTTTTATCCTTCATGCAATGCAGATCCACCACCGGCTTTTTGGCGTACAGCAGCCAGTAGATGGCGCCGACAATGCCGATTAAGGTCAGTACCGCAAAGGTGCGGGTAAAGTTCGAGTTAAACCAGTCTTCGTCCTCGCCCCGGTCGAGCATCACCTGCAGGCAGCCCAGCCCGAGGGCGATAAAGCCGATGCCGGTCCAGTCGATGGAGAGTTTCTTTTTCGATTTGCTCTCCCAGGGCGGATCTTCCAGCAGCTGATAAATCGCCAGCACGGTGATAATCCCCACCGGAATGTTAATAAAGAACACCCAGCGCCAGGAGTAGTTATCGGTGATCCAGCCCCCAAGCGTCGGCCCCAGCACCGGGGCGACGATAATGGCGATAGACGACAGGCCAAAGGCCTTGCCCCTGTCTTCCGGCTTAAAGTAATCGAGCAGCACCGACTGCTGGGTGGGCTGAAGCCCGCCGCCGAAGAAGCCCTGCATGATGCGAAACAGGATGATCTGCCACAGCTCGGTGGCGATCCCGCACAGGAAGGAGCAGATGGTGAACATCACAATGCAGATCAGGAAGAACTGCTTGCGGCCAAAGACCCGACTCAGAAAGGCCGAGATGGGCAGCACGATGCCGTTAGCCACCAGGTAGCTCGTGAGCACCCAGGTCGATTCGTCATAGCTGGCGGAGAGCGACCCCGCCACGTGGGGCAGCGCCACGTTCACGATGGTGGTGTCGAGGATCTCCATAAACACCGCGAGGGTGACGACGATGGCCACCGCCCACGGGTTGCTGGCGGGCCGCCAGTTTTGGTGGCTGTGCTCGCTCATTCAAGGGTTACCTTCGGCTCAACGGAAAGGCCAAGCGGCAGGGGTTGATTAGGATCGAGCCCTTTATCGATGACGATTTTCACCGGCACGCGCTGGACGATCTTCACAAAGTTGCCGGTGGCGTTCTCCGACGGGAAGGCGGCGAAGCGCGAGCCGCTGCCCTGCTGAATAGAGTCGATATGCCCTTCCAGCTCCAGATCCGGCCAGGCGTCGACGCTTATCGCCACCTTATTGCCGGGACGCATCCGCTCCAGCTGGGACTCTTTAAAGTTGGCCACGACCCAGATATCGCTCGATACCAGCGAAAAGAGCGCGGTGCCGGCCTGCACCAGGGTGCCGGTCTGGACGTTGCGCTTGGTGATATAGCCGTCAAAGGGGGCGCGCACCTGGGTGTAGGAGAGGTTCAGCTCGGCGGTCTCCAGCTGGGCGCGGGCCTGTTCGACCTGGCGCTGCCGGGCTTCGACGTTGGTCTCCTGCTGGCGGATTTGCAGCTCCACCTGCGAGGCCACCTCAAGCTGCGCTTTGGCGCTGGCTAGCTGGGCCTGGGCGCTGCGTAGCTGGGCGTTGGCGGTGTCGATGCTCTGCTGGGTGGTGGCGCGGGGATCGACGCCGCGCTGGCGGCGATACTCCGCCTGGGCGTTGGCCAGATCCGCCTGGGCTTTGATCACGTTGGCCTGAGCTTCATCGCGCTGGGCGGGATATTGCACCTTCGAAAGGGCCAGCTGCGCCTGGGCCTGATGCAGCTGGGCCTCGGCCAGGCCAAGCTGGGCTTTAGCCTGATCGCGCTGGGCGGTGGTGTCCCGGGGATCGATGGTGACCAGCAGATCGCCCTTTTTCACCCGCTGGTTATCCCGCACCCGCAGCTCGGTGACGTAGCCCGCGGTTTTGGGGGCGATGGTGACGGCGTCGCCTTCGGTAAAGGCGTCGTCGGTGGTCTCCTGGTTACGGGTCATAAACCACCACACCAGCGCCACTATGACCATCACGATCACCACAACGCCAAGAATAATCAGCGGCTTTTTGCCGGGGCGTTTGCGCCCGGTCTCTTTATTATCGGTGTTATCAGCGTTTTCGTTGTTTTCAGAGGGTTGGTTTTCTTCTGCCATAGAACAGCGTCCGTCCTGTTAGTGAACGGCATCACAATTTATGCCGCTCACTAAAGTTAGGACGTTGCTATACATTTGCCAGGAAAACCTGACAAATTTGGCACTATATGAGAAGGAATAATCCGAAACCGACCAGCCCGGCCCAGGCCAGCATCGGCAGCGACCAGAGGTGGAAGCGCCACCAGATTCGGCGGTCGTTAGCCATCCGCAGGGCGATAAGGTTGGCAAGGGATCCCGGCAGCAGGCCAAAGCCCCCGACGTTCACCGCCCAGGCCAGCAGCGCGGTCGGCGGCACGTAGTTCAGCAGCAGAATGGTGGAGGGCACATTGCTGATTACCTGCGACAGGCCGATTGCGGTCAGCCACAGCCCGCCCTGCGACAGATGGGTCACGTTTTGCAGCATCCCCTGCAGCGCCGGCACCTGCACCAGCAGATGCACATCGATAAACATCGCCATAAAGACCAGCAGCAGCGTCCAGTCAACGCTTATCAGCACCCGGCGGGCCAGCAGCAGGAAACCCGCCGCCACCAGCAGCACGCCCCACATCTCCTGTTTCAGATCGAGCGCCACCAGAAACACCAGGTAGAGCGCCAGGCAGCTCCACGCCAGCCGCGGTCTGGACTGGGGCGCCGGACTACCGCTGTGATAGCGCAGCGCCTTTGCCGGAAAGGCGAACCAGCACAGGGCCAGCAGGGAGAGCACCATTACCGCCGCCAGCGGCGCCATCTGGGCGGTAAAGGCGGCAAACGACAGGCCGGAGCGTCCCCACAGCAAAATGTTCTGCGGGTTGCCGATGGGGGTGAGAAGCGATCCGGCATTCACCGCCAGGGCTTCAAAGATGATCAGCCGGTTCACCGGGATCTCACACAGCTTGCGCAGGGTAAGGGTGAGCGGCACCACGATAAAAAGCGCCACGTCGTTGGTGAGGAAAGTGGAGAGCAGCGCGGCGGAGAAGACCATAAACAGCGACAGCCGCCGCTCGGTGGCGAAGCGGCGCACCATTTTGCGCCCCAGCACGTCAAAATAGCCGCTCTGCTCCACCCCTTTGGTGAGCATCATCAGCCCGGCGAGGGTAATAATGGTGTGCCAGTCGATGGCGGCCGGCCAGCGCTGCGGGGCAAAGGGGACAAAAAAGCTCAGCCCGACGCCGACAATCACTAACAGATGAAAGAAACGATCGCGGGCCAGCGCCCGCAGGCCAGGAATGGTCATTCAGAGGCGGGTCCGTACTTGCGGGTAAACTCGCTGAACTGGTGCAGCGTCTCTTCGCTAACGTGGTGCTCCATCCCCTCCGCATCGCGGCGGGCGGTATCGGGGCTGACGCCCAGCACCAGCAGGAAATTTTCGACTATCTGATGGCGCTCGCGGCTGGCCTGCGCCAGCTGTTCGCCCTCCGGGGTTAAAAAGACGCCGCGCCAGGGGATCATTTCGATCAGCCCTACCGAAGCGAGGCGTTTTAACATTTTTGCTACCGTCGGCTGGGAGACCCCAAGCCGCGCGGCCATATCCACCTGACGCGCTTCGCCCACTTCGCGGATCAGATCGGAAATCAGCTCAACATAGTCATCAATCAGCTCACGGCGATGCGCTTCGCGTACCTGACGAAATCCTTCAACATGCTCTTCAACATTAACCAGCTGCGTCATTTTTTTAGTTGTGGGGTGACCTGCACGACGATTCATTGTGCTTCCTCAATGGGGTGACGCTTCCAGCAGCGCAATTCAAGTGCGCTCATTGTAAACCATGCGCACATAAGCACAAAAATTTAACGTAATAGCCATAGCTATAGAATATAGCCTGTGCTATATCTGTATGTAATGCAGTCACCTTCACGGATCGAAGGGATCACTCATCAGGAGGTTAAGATGAACGAATTTAAGAGGTGTATACGCGTGTTTAGCCACTCTCCCTTTAAGGTACGCCTGTTGTTGCTGAATATGATTTGCGACATTATCAACGGCAAGCCTGAAGCCAATAAACCTTCCCGCTAGGCGGCGTCGCGGTACGCCGCTTCATTTTTCTGTCACTTTTCTGCTGTATCCTGCCGTTTAAGGCCCTTATCAGCGATCATTTTTACGGATCTGCAATCCTCTTCGCAAAACAACCCACTTACAGCTGTTGACCTTCACCCTCGCTGGCTCTATCTTCTTGCAGCCCTGCACTATTTGCGGCTCGCAGACGCGGACCTCCATTCCCCTTCTCCGCACTCTCAGGCAGGTTTTGACCCTTGACGCCAGGGTGAGCACATGGCGTTTTGTTAATAGCGATCTATGAACTTAACCCTGAAAGACACATTCCTGACCCGCAGCCGGTCTTTGAGCCCGTGGACGGGATTCTACTTTTTACAATCGCTGCTGATTAACTTTGCCCTTGGCTATCCCTTCAGCCTGCTTTACGCGGTGGCCTTTACCTGCGTGCTGCTGGTGCTGTGGCGCAGCGTGCCGCGGGTGCAGAAAACGGTACTTGGCCTCTGCTCGCTGGTGGCGGCGATGTACTTCCCCTTCTCGCAGGCCTACGGCGCGCCGAACTTTAATACCCTGCTGGCGATGCACTCCACCAATATGGAGGAGTCCACCGAGATCCTGACTATCTTCCCCTGGTACAGCTACGTGGTTGGCCTGTTTATCTTTGCCCTCGGGGTTATCGCGGTGCGCCGTAAACCCGAGCAAAAAAGCTGGAGCTGGCCCGATAGCCTCTGTCTGGCGGTGAGCGTGGCGGCCTTTTTTGTCGCCCCGGTGCAAAACCTGGCGTGGGGCGGGGTCTTTAAGCTTAAAGATACCGGCTACCCGGTGGTGCGCTTTGTCAAAGACGTGGTGGTGAATAACCAGGAAGTGGTTGACGAGCAGGCGCGGATGAGCGCCCTTTCACAGATGAAAGACACCTGGAACGTGCTGGCGGTAAAACCGAAATACCATATCTATATGGTGGTAATCGGCGAAAGCGCCCGCCGGGATGCGCTGGGCGCATTCGGCGGCCACTGGAACAACACCCCCTTTGCCAGCGCGGTAAACGGCACCCTTTTCACCGATTACGTGGCGGCCAGCGGCTCGACGCAAAAATCGCTGGGGCTGACCCTGAACCGGGTGGTGGATAACAAACCCCAGTATCAGGACAACTTCGTGACCCTGGCAAACCGCGCCGGCTTCCAGAGCTGGTGGTTCTCCAACCAGGGCCAGATCGGCGAATACGATACGGCCATCGCCAGCATTGCGAAACGCGCGGATGAGGTGCAGTTCCTGAAAAGCGGCGATTTCGAAGCGGATAAAAATACCCGCGACGACGCCCTGCTGAAGATGACCGAACAGGTTTTCAGCACCCAGCGCACGCAGCCGCAGCTGATCGTGCTGCATCTGATGGGCTCGCACCCGCAGGCCTGCGACCGCACCCAGGGAAAATACGCCGAATTCGTGCAGTCGAAAGAGACCTCCTGCTACCTCTACACCATGACCCAGACCGATGAGCTGCTGGGCAAGCTGTACGCGCAGCTGCAAAATACGGGCGAGAGCTTCTCGATGGTCTACTTCTCGGACCACGGGCTGGCGTTTAAAGAGCGGGGCAAATCGACCCAGTATCTGGCCCATGACGATGCCTTTCAGCAGAACTTCCAGGTGCCTTTTATGGTGCTTTCAAGCGATGACAAAAAGCACCGTATTATTAAGGCCCGCCGCTCTGCCAACGATTTCCTGAGCTTCTTCTCCCAGTGGACCGGGATAAAGGCGAAGCAGATCGCCAGCGGTTATCGCTTTATCTCCAACGACAAGGCGCCGCCGGTGTACGTCACCAACTTTAAGTTACAGAAGGTGGATTACAACCATCTGGGAACGGATCTGTTTGCGACCAAAAGCCGGTAGGTTTTTCCCTGTTTCCCAAGGCTGAGGGCTCCGCCGTATGGCTCCCTCTCCCCAAAGGGGCGAGGGAGAAAAACAAAAAACCCGCCGAAGCGGGTTTTTTTACTGGCTCACCGAAGTGATTAGAAGCGGTAACCTACGCCCGCGATCCAGGTGCCAACGTCAACGTTACGGATGCGGCTCTGCTCATAGGAGAAGTCCAGCGCAACGTTTTCGATCGGGTTGAACTGCATACCTGCGCCGTAGGAGAAGCCGTAGTCGCTGGTGTCATCGGAGGTACGGATCAGGCCGTCGTCGTTAGTCTGGCGGAATTTACCGTAGCCAACACCCACAACGCCGTAGATGCTTGCCCAGTCGTTCAGACGGTAAGCCGGACCACCAGTGATGCCGTAGTACTGTGCTTTGTTATAAACATCACCGGAAGAGCGGTCTTTTTCGGTATAGGTGAAGGAACCGATCCAGCCCAGCGGGTTGTTGTCCTGCTCGTAGCGATACTTCAGGTTCAGACCGTTAGTTTTGTTCATTACGCCCTGAGCATCGCTCTGCGCATAACCACCGGAAACGGTAGAAGTTGCCGCTACAGCGGAGCCTGCGGAAACAGCCAGTACGGCTGCCAGTGCTGAAAGACATGCAATTTTTTTCATAACCACCTCAAATGTGCTTCAAGTAAGTCCGTAAGTTTTAAATATATCAAAAATGTTGTGAAACTCTTTCAGATTTGTAATGTCCAAGGGTCCTTTTCGTGTAACTAATTATTTCCACAATCAGTCATCCCTTTCAAAAAAGTCTGAAAAAACATCTCATAACACTCATATTGCGCGTCAGCGGCGATACATTCACCCAGACTATTCCTAATTTTGCAGAAATTCGCCTGACTTATGGAACTTATTTTACGGATTTCTGACGCCTTTTTTTCAACGAAGTCTCAACCACTGTAGTTTATTTCCATTACACTGCCTCCTTTACTTCGATTGACAAAAAATGACAGGAGAGAGGATGCCTGGGTTGCCCCGCAAGGCGCCGGTCTGGATGCCGGTGGTTGTTATTCTTATCGCGATGTTATCTATCCAGAGCGGCGCCTCGCTGGCGAAGTCGCTCTTTCCGCTGGTGGGCGCGCCGGGGGTGACGGCGCTGCGCATCGCGCTGGGCACCCTGATTCTGGTGGTTATCTTTAAGCCCTGGCGGCTGCGCTTTAAGAAGGAGCAGCGCCTGCCGCTGCTGTTTTACGGGCTGTCGCTGGGGGCCATGAACTACCTGTTTTATCTCTCCATTCAGACCGTTCCCCTCGGCATTGCCGTGGCGCTGGAGTTCACCGGGCCGCTGGCGGTGGCTCTCTTCTCCTCCCGCCGTCCGGTGGACTTTATCTGGGTAGTGCTGGCGGTGCTCGGGCTATGGTTTTTGCTGCCGCTGGGACAGGATATCGCCCATGTGGATCTCACCGGCGCGGCGCTGGCGCTGGGCGCGGGGGCCTGCTGGGCGGTCTATATTCTTACCGGCCAGCGCGCGGGCGAAGAGCATGGCCCGGCCACGGTGGCGCTGGGGTCGCTGATTGCGGCGGTGATTTTTGTCCCGCTCGGCATGGCGCAGGCCACCGAATCTATCTGGCAGTGGTCGATTCTGCCCCTCGGCCTGGCGGTGGCGGTACTCTCAACGGCGCTCCCCTACTCTCTGGAGATGATGGCCCTTACCCGCCTGCCGACGCGCATTTTCGGCACCCTGATGAGCATGGAGCCGGCGCTGGCCGCCCTCTCGGGAATGGTATTTCTTGGGGAGACCCTCACCTTTACCCAGACGCTGGCGCTCTGTTCGATCATCGCCGCCTCCATGGGATCGACCCTGACCCTGCGCCGCGATAGCAAGGTCGAAAAGGTGGATATCGGCTAACTCGCCAATATTCTGCATGGCCGATTAGCGTCATGCAGAATATTAGCCGCCCACTTGTAACAAATATTTAACCGCACCGCCTTCCTGACGCCTGAAATATCGGCTTGCTTACCCGTTGCCAGAACGGAAATAAGAATGTTTTACATTCGAATAAGTCAACCAACTGAAAATAAACTACTTTTATGATGGCAATTTTTTCTCGCTATTAAACCGATAGGCAGGGCCGGGTCGCGCAACCAAAATGCGGTGCTATACTTAATCCCGTTAATTACCTGGGACATAAACATCAAGAGGATATGAGATTATGAGTACCGCTAAACTGGTTAAAACGAAAGCATCTAATCTGGTTTATACCCGCAACGATGTATCGGACAGCGACAAAAAAGCGACAGTAGAGTTGCTGAACCGCCAGGTAGTGCAGTTCATTGACCTGTCTCTGATTACCAAGCAGGCCCACTGGAATATGCGCGGCGCTAACTTTATCGCCGTACACGAGATGCTGGATGGCTTCCGTACCGCGCTGACCGGCCATATGGACACCATGGCAGAACGCGCCGTTCAGCTCGGTGGCGTGGCGCTGGGCACTACTCAGGTCATCAACAGCAAAACTCCGCTGAAAAGCTACCCGCTGGATATTCACAGCGTGCAGGACCACCTGAAAGAGCTGGCTGACCGTTACGCCATCGTGGCTAACGACGTGCGTAAAGCCATCGGGGAAGCGAAAGACGAAGATACTGCCGACATCCTGACCGCCGCTTCCCGCGATCTGGACCAGTTCCTGTGGTTCATCGAAGCTAACATCGAATAATCTATACGATTATCCTATGAAAACCCTCGCTCCGGCGGGGGTTTTGCACTTCTGTGGTGCAACGAAATATCCCTCCGCCCGGCAAAAGTAAAAACTTTGTAATAATCACTTCACACAATCGTTAACTTAAGATTGTTTTCCCACCAATATTTACGCTTAATAGCATAGCGGCGACCAATGAATTTCCACTGCACCAAAACGGTGCCTCACCCTGGTGCAACCGGAGCGCTCTGCACCGCTTTTTGTGCAACGCTATCCGTCCCACTCTTTGCGAAACAATAACTTGCAAAGTTGGCACGATTTTTTCATGGTGCCGTTCGTTCTCGCAGGGGATCGCCCCGTGGATATAAAAGGAAATGCTATGAAGTCTGTATTAAAAGTCTCACTGGCTGCACTGACCCTGGCTTTCGCGGTTTCTTCTCAGGCTGCTGATAAAAAACTGATCGTTGCCACCGACACCGCTTTCGTTCCCTTCGAATTCAAACAGGGCGACCAGTACGTTGGTTTTGACGTGGATCTGTGGGCGGCTATCGCTAAAGAGCTGAAGCTGGATTACACCCTGAAGCCAATGGATTTCAGCGGCATCGTTCCGGCGCTGCAGACCAAAAACGTGGACCTGGCGCTGGCCGGTATCACCATTACCGACGCGCGTAAAAAAGCGATCGACTTCTCCGACGGCTACTACAAAAGCGGCCTGCTGGTGATGGTGAAAGCAGACAACAACGACGTGAAAAGCGCAAAAGATCTCGACGGTAAAGTGGTGGCGGTGAAGAGCGGCACCGGCTCCGTTGACTATGCTAAAGCCAACATCAAAACCAAAGACCTGCGTCAGTTCCCGAACATCGACAACGCTTACATGGAACTGGGCACCAACCGCGCCGACGCGGTGCTGCACGACACTCCGAACATTCTCTACTTCATCAAAACGGCCGGTAACGGCAAGTTCAAAGCGGTAGGCGAGTCTCTGGAAGCGCAGGAATACGGTATCGCCTTCCCGAAAGGGAGCGACGATCTGCGTACCAAAGTGAACGGTGCGCTGAAAACCCTGCGTGACAACGGCACCTACAACGAAATTTATAAAAAATGGTTCGGCACTGAACCAAAATAATAAGAGCAACTGCACGTCTGCTGGGGGCGATCTTCGCCCCCTGTTATCTTCACCACGGTAAAACAGGAACAGATCATGGAGTTTGACTGGAGCGCCATCTGGCCCGCCATTCCTCTGCTGCTTGAAGGCGCCAAAATGACCCTGTGGATTTCGGTCCTCGGTCTAATTGGCGGGTTGATTATCGGTCTGGTGGCCGGTTTCGCCCGCACCTACGGCGGCTGGATTGCTAACCACATCGCACTGGTATTCATCGAAATTATTCGCGGCACCCCGATCGTCGTGCAGGTGATGTTTATCTACTTCGCCCTGCCGATGGCCTTTACCGACCTGCGCATCGACCCGTTCAGCGCGGCGGTGGTCACCATTATGATCAACTCCGGCGCCTATATTGCGGAGATCACCCGCGGCGCGGTGCTGTCGATTCACAAAGGCTTTAGCGAAGCCGGTCTGGCGCTGGGGCTCTCCCGCCGCGAGACCATCCGCCACGTTATTCTGCCGCTGGCCCTGCGCCGCATGCTGCCGCCGCTGGGTAACCAGTGGATCATCAGCATCAAGGATACCTCGCTGTTTATCGTCATCGGCGTCGCCGAGCTGACCCGTCAGGGCCAGGAGATTATCGCAGGCAACTTCCGCGCGCTGGAGATCTGGACCGCCGTGGCGGTGGTCTATCTGATTATTACCCTGGCACTGAGCTTTGTTTTACGTCGTCTGGAAAGAAGGATGAAAATCCTGTGATTGAATTTAAGAACGTCTCCAAACACTTTGGGCAGACCCAGGTGCTACACAATATCGATCTGCAGATCCAGCAGGGCGAAGTGGTGGTGATTATCGGGCCCTCCGGCTCGGGTAAATCGACCCTGCTGCGCTGCATCAACAAGCTGGAAGAGATTACCAGCGGCGACCTGATTGTCGATGGCCTGAAGGTCAACGATCCCAAGGTAGACGAGCGCCTGATCCGCCAGGAGGCGGGGATGGTGTTCCAGCAGTTTTATCTCTTCCCGCACCTGACGGCGCTGGAAAACGTGATGTTTGGCCCCCTGCGCGTGCGCGGTGCCAACAAAGCGGCGGCGGAAAAGCTGGCGAAAGAGCTGCTGGCGAAGGTGGGCCTGGCCGAGCGCGGCCACCACTACCCGTCCGAGCTTTCTGGCGGCCAGCAGCAGCGCGTGGCTATTGCCCGCGCGCTGGCGGTGAAGCCGAAGATGATGCTGTTCGATGAGCCTACCTCGGCGCTCGATCCGGAGCTGCGCCACGAAGTGCTGAAGGTGATGCAGGATCTGGCGGAAGAGGGGATGACGATGGTGATCGTGACCCACGAAATCGGCTTTGCCGAGAAGGTCGCCTCCCGCCTGATCTTTATCGACAAAGGGCGCATTGCGGAAGACGGTAATCCGCAGGCGCTGATCGAGAACCCGCCGAGCCAGCGGCTGCAGGAGTTTTTGCAGCACGTTGCCTGATTAAGCACATCATAACAAGCCGGGTTCGCCCGGCTTTTTAACGCCGGAATTATCCCAAAAACCGCCCTCCCCGCTCCGCCATCTATACTTAGGGTTTTGTCTGGCTTGTCACCGGAGGACGCCATGCCGTGGTTCCTGTTGCTGCTTTTTAGTCTGCTCTGCGCCCCCGCGCAGGCGGTTACCATTCCCGGCGTCACCAGCGCCGCTGCCGCCCCGGCGCAAAGCGCGCCTGCCGCCGAGCCCGACATAGAGCAGAAAAAAGCCGCCTATTCGGCGCTGGCGGACGTGCTGGAAAACGACGCCTCGCGCCAGGAGCTGATTGGCCAGCTGCGCAGCGTCGCCGCCACGCCGGCCGAGCAGCCGGTACCTACAATTACGCCGCCGGAGGTGGTGGAAGAGAAGACGGTGCTGGAGAACGTGACCGACGTCAGCCGCCGCTATGGGGAGGCGCTTGCCAGCCGGTTTGCCCAGCTCTACCGCAACCTGATAGGCTCGCCGCATAAACCCTTTAACCCGGCCACCTTCAGCAACGCCGCCACCCACTTTCTGGTCCTCGCCGGGCTGGTATTTACCTTTTACTGGCTGGTGCGCCTCTGCGCCTGGCCGCTCTATCGCAGGATGGGCCGCTGGGGCCGTCGCAAGAACCGCGAGAAAAGCAGCTGGCTGCACCTGCCGCTGATGATTACCGCCGCCTTTGTCATCGATCTGCTGCTGCTGGCGCTGACGTTGTTTATCGGCCAGCTGCTGATCGATAACTTTCACTCGGGCAATAAAACCATCGCCTTCCAGCAGGGGCTGTTCCTCAACGCCTTCGCTCTTATCGAATTCTTTAAGGCCATCCTGCGCCTGATTTTCTGCCCGCACGTCCCGGAGCTGCGGCCCTTCAACATTAACGACAAGACGGCCAAATACTGGTCCCTGCGCCTGAGCATCCTGAGCGGGCTGATTGGCTACGGGCTGCTGGTGGCGGTGCCGATTATCTCCAACCAGGTGAACGTGCAGATAGGTGCGCTGGCCAACGTGCTGATTATGCTCTGCATCACCGTCTGGGCGTTGTACCTGATCTTCCATAATAAAAAGGCCATCACCGAGGGGCTGCTGCACCTGGCCGACCGCTCCCTGTCGTTCTTCAGCCTGTTTATTCGCGCCTTCGCGCTGGTGTGGCACTGGCTGGCGAGCGCCTATTTTATCGTGCTCTGCTTCTTCTCCCTGTTCGATCCCGGCAACAGCCTGAAGTTTATGATGGGAGCCACCTTCCAGAGCCTGGCGATCGTCGGTATTGCGGCCTTTATTTCCGGGCTGCTTTCACGCTGGCTGGCAAAAACCATCACCCTTTCGCCGCAGGTGCAGCGTAACTACCCGGAGCTGCAAAAGCGGCTGAACGGCTGGATCTCCGCCTCCCTGAAGGTGGCGCGGATCCTCTGCGTGGCGGTGGCGATTATGCTGCTGCTCAATGCCTGGGGCCTGTTTGATTTCTGGAACTGGCTACAGAACGGCGCCGGGGAGAAAGCGGTGGATATCGTGATCCGCATCGCCCTGATCCTCTTCTTCTCGGCCGTGGGCTGGACGCTGCTGGCCAGCCTGATTGAGAACCGGCTGGTGTCCGACATTCACGGCCGCCCGCTGCCGAGCGCCCGCGCCCGCACCCTGCTGACCCTGTTCCGCAACGCGCTGGCGGTGGTGATCAGCACCATTACCATCATGATTGTGCTTTCGGAAATCGGGGTAAATATCGCCCCGCTGCTGGCGGGCGCCGGTGCCCTGGGGCTGGCCATCTCCTTCGGCTCCCAGACGCTGGTAAAGGACATCATCACCGGGATCTTTATCCAGTTTGAAAACGGGATGAACACCGGCGATCTGGTGACCATCGGGCCGCTGACCGGCACGGTAGAACGGATGTCGATTCGCTCGGTGGGGGTGCGCCAGGATACCGGGGCTTACCACATCATTCCCTGGTCATCCATTACCACCTTTGCCAACTTTGTGCGCGGCATCGGCTCGGTGGTGGCCAACTACGACGTGGATCGCCATGAAGATGCCGATAAGGCAAAAGCGGCGCTGAAGGCGGCGGTGGATGAGCTGATGGAGCAGGAGGATATTCGCGCCCTGGTGATCGGCGAGCCGACCTTTACCGGGATTGTGGGGCTGACCAACACCGCCTTTACGCTGCGCGTCACCTTTACCACCCAGCCGCTGAAGCAGTGGACGGTGCGCTTTGCCCTCGACAGCATGGTGAAAAAACATTTCGATCTGGCCGACGTGCGGGTGCCGGTACAGACCTATCAGGTCTTACCGACGCCGGGCTCCGCGCCGCCAGCCGCGCCGCCGCCGCAGGAGCCGACGCTGTAGTTAACGGCCGCGCTTGTTCTCTTCAAGGAAGGTCCAGCCGATGAAGCGGCTCTGCTTCTGACCCTGGGCCATCTCTTTTTTGACCACCTTCACCGCGCCAACCTGGGTCAGGGCGCGATAGAGCGGCGGCAGGTTTTCGCCCCGGGAGACCAGGGTAGTGAACCACTTCACCTGACGGGCGTACTGGGCGCTTTCGGCAATCATCTTCGTAATAAAGGCCACCTCTCCCCCTTCGCACCACAGCTCCTGCTGCTGGCCGCCAAAGTTCAGCGCCGCGTCCGCCGCCTGGCCGAGGTTGCGGCGTTTACGCTCGCTGCCCGCCCGGGCGCTTTCGGCGGAGTCGTGGAACGGCGGATTGCAGAGGGTGGCGTCGTACTGCTCATTCTTATGAATAATGCCGGCGAAAATAGCCGCCGGATCTTTCTGGCGGCGCAAGCGAATGGCGCGGCTCAGCCCGGCGTTGGCGTTCACAATCGCCGTGGCGCTGGCAAAAGCCTCGGGGTCGATCTCGCTGCCGGTAAAGCGCCAGCCGTATTCGTGCGCGCCAATCAGCGGATAGATAAGGTTAGCGCCGGTGCCGATATCCAGCACCGTGGCCTGGGCGGGTACCACGCCCCCGCGATCGTCCGCCAGCAGATCCGCCAGATGGTGGATGTAGTCCGCGCGGCCCGGTACCGGCGGGCAGAGGTAGCCGTCCGGAATATCCCAGTGCGTTACGCCATAAAAGTGCGCCAGCAGGGCTTTGTTGAGGGTTTTCACCGCCTGCGGGTCGGCAAAGTTTATCGTTGGCTCACCGGCTGGCGAGGTAACGATAAAATCGCGCAGGGCCGGAGCGCTCTGGCACAGGGCATTCATATCGTAACGGCTGCGGTGGCGGTTGCGTGGATGCAACCCCGGCTTCTGGGATGTCATGGCGTTCTCCTTTAAAACAGCGGCGTAAGATACCCCTTGCTGGCACAACGGTAAATCTTTCTCTGCGGGCGATGATAAAACGCTAAAAATCAAAAGCCTGGATGTCTATGATTTGTAATGTATTTGTCAAAAAGTATCGTTCAAAAAACAGCCGCATCTTGCCCGATTTTTTGCGCCAAGCCACGGTCGGCGGCGTTCTACACTTAGTGTGGCTCACCCGACGTTATGAGAGGAAGCGATCATGAAAAGATATCTGGTAATGCTGGCCGCGGCGACAATGGCGGGGGCGTCCTTCGCCGCCTGGTCCGTACAGCCCCTTATGCAGAGCGACGGCAATCAGCTCCGTCCGGCCGGTACCGTCTCCGTTTCCGGCGCGCGCGATCTGCCCGATCTGGAGGACAAGCTCGCTGAAAAAGCCCGCCAGGAAGGGGCGAAAGGCTTCACTATCAACTCTGCCAGCGGCGACAACAATATGTTTGGTACCGCCACTATCTACAAATAGTTCTTCTGCACTGCGCTTCGCCTGCTGCGAAGCCCAGTGCCCTTTACTCCTGCTTGTCCCGGTACAGCGCCTGAATACGGCATACCTGGGAGGGGCTGTATCCGGTGGCCTGCGCCGTCTCCTGAATACTCATCTTCTTCTCCTGCCGGTAGTAGAGCACCTTCTGGTGCCGTTCCCGATCGGCCTGTTTGCCACGATATTTCCCGGCTTTTTGCGCCCGCGCAATTCCGGCTTTTTGCCGCAGCCGCAGGTCAAGCCACGCTTTATGCGCCAGGGCGGCCATCATCTCCAGCAGCAGCATATTCATAGTGCCGGCCACGGCGGGCTGGCCATCAAAGGCCAGCCAGGAGGTGGGCAGATCCAGGCTTAAGATCCGCAGCTCCCGCTGGCCCACCTGGTTTTGCAGCTGCCCCCAGTCGTGGCTGCTGAGGTGCACCAGACGATCGACCCTGTCCACCAGCAAAATATCCCCCGGCAGGCTCTCTGCCAGCAGCCGGCCGAGCTCCGGCCTGTCGCCGGGCGTCGCGCTGCTGCTCTCCCGGTAATAGCTGGCAATGCGGTGCCCGCGTGCCCGGACAAACTCCTCGAGCGTGTCTCTGGCGCTATCGCCGTAGGGATCTTCTGCCGTTGCCTTTAAATACGCTCTGATGAACATGATTGCACCACCCTATCGCATTTAGGTTATCGCCTGTTAAATCTCGCTTTAAGGTCATCGCATCGGGTGTTTACGCTTCGCTTAGCTATCGCATATAAGCACTACTTCCAGGCGATAGCGCGATTTGGCCAGCCGTTAAAAAGGCTAATAATTACGCAAAATTATAATTCACGAATAGAGATAGAGCAGACAAATACGTATCCCGGAATAGCACGGGGTGCGTAAAAGCGGCGCCTTTCGCATTTGGCTTATTTCATTTGGGGTGAAACGGGCGATCGCCAGGGGCGTCGAGCGGGGAGCTCATCGGCGCACAGGAAGGAAAAAAAGAGAGAAGCAGTAGGGGTTCTCCCCTGCCCTGCCCCGGCGCGTGAATGGTCTGAAAACGGCCGCCGCGCCTTGAAGTGGTGGTTTTTTAGACCCATATTCAGATAAGGGCTAATGGTTAGAGGAGAGGTGTATGGCTTCCGGTTGGGCTAACGACGACGCGGTGAATCAGCAGATCAACAGTACCATTGAAGATGCGGTGGCGCGGGCGCGCGGGGAGATCCCGCAGGGCGAGAGTCTGCAATTCTGCGAAGAGTGTGGCGATCCCATTCCCGAGGCGCGGCGTAAAGCGGTGCCCGGCGTGCGGCTATGCATCCAGTGTCAGCAGGAGAAAGATGCGCATAACAGCATTAACGCAGGATATAATCGCAGAGGATCCAAAGATAGCCAGTTACGTTGACTTTTCTTTACCGTAACCGACAACGCAAGCGGTTACCTTTACGCGCACAAGAATTGCCCCTGCGTTTCGCAAATAGTGCCCTCACCGCTGCGTCTGTAAAGCGCAACGCAAGGAAACGTAAAACCATTTATCTAATTTATTAATATTCAATAACTTATTTGTCATTCAAATTTTTCGAACAACGACGTCAATTCTCTTCGATTTTATCTCTCGTTAAAAAGCGTGATACTTATCACATCGACGGAACAACGTCCCCTTTACAGAATAACCTGCGAGAGATTAACCATGAAAACCATCAAATATGCTGTTGCTGCTGTTGCCCTGACCACACTATCTTTTGGCGCCTTTGCCGCCCAGTCGGTCTCCCCTTCTCAGGCAAACGGCATGAACAAAATCGGTGTGGTGAGCGCGGAAGGTGCAACTACTCTGGATGGTCTCGAAGCGCAGCTGGCTGAGAAAGCCGCCGCGGCGGGTGCAAGCGGTTATACCATTACCTCCGCCAACACCAACAACAAACTTAGCGGTACCGCGGTTATCTACAAATAACCGAACTGAACTGAATCACTGCTCCAACCCTCATTAACCCTGAAGTTATTACCCTTGTTTGCCCGTCCATGAATGGACGGGCTTTTTTTTGCCTTAAAACGAGCGCGCAACCTGCGCCAGCCCGGCGTCGACCGACTCAACCCGCCCGGTTGCCAGCAGACAGCAGGCCATCTGGAGCTTAATCGCGTGCGGCACCGGCACCTTGCCTGCCAGACACTGCTCAATCCAGTGGGCGGTCTCTTTAGGATCTTTACTGGCGGGCAATACCACCTCGCTGTTCTCCTCTCCCCGCTCCAGCAGGACGCGCGTACCTTCGCTGTCAATCAGGGTGAGCTGCGGGCAGCGCTGGGGATTGGCGTACACTTCGCCTTCGGTGCCGTGCATCAGCAGCGCCCGGCCGCCAATGGCGCTAAAGAAGGTCGCCACCCGGGCGATATACTCCGGATGCGAGACGCTGGAGAGGCGCAGCGCCGCCCCCTCTTCGAAGGGGGTGGCGAGCTTCGCCAGGGTGTGGGCGCTGTTACGCACCCCCATCCGCCAGCGCATCGCCAGCTGATCCTCCAGCGGCGGACAGAGGTGGCTGACCGGAATATAGACCGGCTGATGCCCCTCCAGCTTTGCCTGCGCCTGCCCGGCGTGAAGGGTTGGCTCGATACCCAGCAGGGCAAAAATGGTTTCGGTCAGGACGCGGGTGGGATCTTCGCTAGCCCCGTGAACCACCACCGGGAAGCCCAGCTTACGCAGCAGGATGGCGAGCAGCGGCGTGAGGTTCGCCTGTTTGCGCGCGCCGTTATAGCTGGGAATCACAACCGGCATCGGCATGGTCGCCGGCGGGGTGAGGCGCAGCGTATGGGCCTGCATCGCCTCGTAAAAGCCGCGCATTTCCGCCTCGCCTTCGCCCTTAATGCGCAGCGCAATCAGAATGCCCCCCATCTCCAGGTCGGGCACGTTGCCAGACAGCATCTGGTTATACAGCTCACGGGCCGTCTCACGATCCAGATCGCGGGCGTGATTTTTACCCCGTCCGACCTCTTTAATAATTTTGCGATAATCCACGGCAATTCTCCTTGCGACATCTTATTACCACTATAGCGTCGATGAGCGCGCGGCGGTTAGTCATTTTGCTTATTCCTTCCCGTGGCGTCCCGCCGCGCCAGTTTATTTTCATGCTGTTGTTATTAAAGAAAAAATGAGAATGCAATAATTAATCAAATCAATAATGCCCCACCCGCTTGTTATACAACGCCCGCCGTTTTCGTAAAGTATGCCGCGTTAAAAGCCGCCAGCTTTGTTTTATTCAGTAATTAATCACAACGGACGTTATTAACTCCGGCACACTTTCAGGAAATATTATGCGTAAACGTGTATCCGGCATCTTTATTGCCACTGCCTTATGTTGTTCTGTCTCTGCCTGGGCTGCAAACAGCGGCGAAGGGCAAATTAATTTTACGGGTGAAATCATCGATTCCGCCTGTCAGGTGGTGAACGGCGTCAGCAGCCCGCTGGACGTCTCGCTGGGCAAAGTGTCCCAGACGGCCTTTACCGGCTCCGGCTCCACCACGGCCACCACCCGTTTTGACATTCAGCTCAAAGACTGTCCGGAAACCATCACCAGCGCCGCTATTACCTTCGGCGGCTCTGCGGACAGCAGTAATGCCAACGTGCTGGCCGTTACCCCGGGTACCGGCGCGGCCACCGGCGTGGGGATCCAGCTGCTGGATAAATCAGAAAGCCCGCTGAGCTTATATACCTCCTCCACGGCTTACCCGCTGCAGTCCGGCACCACCACTAACGATCTGGTATTTGGCGCACGCTATATCCAGACCGGCAGCACCATTACCGCCGGCCCGGCTAACGCGGTCTCCACCTTTACCGTTATGTACAACTAATGCGGCGGCCCCCGGCGGCCTGCCGCCGGGGGCCCCTGCTGTTTTGACAGAATCCCGCCATGCGTAAAACGACTTTATTCTCTGCTCTGTTATTAATGACCACCGCCGCCCACGCGGGCGTAATTATCGAAGGGACTCGATTAATTTATCAGGGAGATAAAAAAGAAGCCTCGCTGGGTATTTCCAACCCGGACAACCTCGACTACCTGGTGCAGTCCTGGGTGGAGAGCACGGACCATGCGCGGGATAAAACCCCTTTTCTGATCACCCCGCCGCTGTTTCGCCTCGACGGCAAGCAGGACAACGTCCTGCGCGTGGTGCGTACCGGCGGAAATCTGCCGACCGACCGCGAATCGCTCTACTGGCTAAATATTAAAACTATCCCATCGACCGCTCACCAGGAGAGCACCAATACCCTGCAGATCGCCATTAAAACGCGCATCAAGCTGATCTACCGCCCGGAGGCGGTCACCGGTAAACCGGACGAGGTGGCGGATAAATTACGCTGGCATAAAGAGGGCAACAGCCTGGTGGTCAGTAACCCGACGCCCTTTTATATGAACTTCCAGGAAGTCACCCTTGGCGGGAAAAAGATTAGCAACGTCACCTGGGTCGCCCCGGACAGCGATGCCCACTTCGCCGTGCCCGGCGGCATTTCGGCAGGTACCGTCAGCTGGAAGATCATTAACGACTACGGCGCCGTAAGCCACGCCTGGTCCGCCAGCCTGTAAAACACCTTCGCCATGGCCTGGGACTACTCCACCAAAGCCCCGCGCAAGCCCGCGCGCGCCCTGCTGATGGCGCTGATTGCGCTGGGCTGCGTGGTGCTGACCTTTTGCATGCAGCAGGTGCTGGCGGAGGACTATTTCAACCCGGCATTGCTGGATGTCGACACGCCCGGCCAGGGAAAAACCGACCTCAGCCTGTATGAATCCGGCCCCGGCATGGCGCCGGGTAGCTATCAGGTGGACGTCTATGTGAATAACAACAAGGTGGCCAATAAAAAGATCGCCTTTGACCTGCATCAGCCGGACACGGGCCCGGCCACCCTTGCCCCCTGCCTGACCAAAGAAACCCTGCGCGGCTTCGGGATCCAGAGCGATAAATTCAGCGTCAAACACGAGGACGACTGCGTCGATCTCGCCGCGCTACCTGCCGCCAGCGCTACCTTTCGCCCCGGCCAGCAGCAGCTGCTGCTGAGCATTCCCCAGGCGGCCATCACCGAGATCCCTCAGGGCTACGTGGCCCCGGAGGAGATGGATAACGGCATCAACGCCTTTTTGCTCAACTACAGCTTTTCCACCAGCGATAGCCACATCCGGGGCGAGGGCGGCGGCCAGCAGCACAGTTCGTACCTGAACCTGCGGCCCGGGCTGAACCTGGGCGCCTGGCGGCTGCGCAACTACTCGACCTGGAGCCAGACCCGCGACGAAGAGAGCAGCCAGCGCGACTTTTCTACCGTCTACAGCTATGCCCAGCGCAATATTTTGCGCCTTGGCAGCGTGGTAACGCTGGGACAAAGCTCCACCCCCGCGGACGTCTTTGACAGCCTGTCGTTTACCGGGGCCCAGCTGGCCTCCGACGACGATATGCTGCCGGACAGCATGAAGGGCTTCGCCCCGCGCATTCGCGGCGTGGCGCACAGCAACGCCCAGGTGGTGGTTCGCCAGAATGGCTATGTTATCTATCAAAACTACGTCGCCCCCGGCGCCTTTGAGATAGACGACCTCTACCCCACCGGCAGCAGCGGCGACCTGAACGTGACGGTCAAAGAGACCGACGGCAGCGAGCAGCACTTTGTGGTGCCCTACGCCTCGGTGCCAGTCCTGCAGCGCGAAGGGCGCTTCAAATACAGCCTGACGGGCGGGCGCTATCGCAGCTATGACAATGACGTGGAGAAAAGCGAATTCCTGCAGGGCACCGGGATCTACGGCCTGCCCTGGGACCTGACCGCCTACGGCGGCGTGCAGCAGAGCGCCAACTATCACGCCCTGGCGCTCGGCGCGGGCAAAAATATCGGCAACTGGGGGGCCGTTTCGGCGGATGTGACCGGGGCGAAATCCCGGATGCAGGGGCAAAACAGCCGCCGGGGCCGCGCCTGGCGGCTGCGCTACAGTAAAGATTTTGTCACCACCGGCACCCACTTTATTCTGGCAGGCTACCGCTATAACAGCGCCGGTTTCTCCACCCTCTCGGACGTGCTCGACTCTTATACCCGCAATCCTGACTGGACGGCGGCGGACCGCCGCCGCAATCGCCAGGAGGTAACCCTCGATCAGGCGCTGGGCGACCGCTGGGGTTCGCTGACCCTGAGCCTGGTGAAAGAGGATTACTGGAACAGCCAGCAGAGCATGGCCTCCCTGAGCCTCGGCTATAACAGCAGCTGGCGCGGGATCAGCTACGGCATCAACTATGGCCTGAGCAAAAACGTGCAGGATGACCAGAGCAATAACGAACGGGAAAACGAACAGACCTTCGCCTTCAACGTCTCGGTGCCGCTGGATCGCTGGCTGAAAAACACCTGGGTCAACTACAGCCTGAACAGCAGCAGGCACGACACCAGCCAGAGCGTCGGCCTGAACGGCACCGCGCTGGCGGACAATAATCTCAGCTGGGGGGTTCAGCAGGGGCACAGCCACTCCGGCGGCTACAGCAGCAACCTCAATACCGACTATAAGGCCACCTACGGCGAGATGACGGCGGGCTACTCGCAGGATAACCAGCAGCGCCAGCTTAACCTCGGGGTTCAGGGCAGCATGATCGCCCACGCCCACGGCGTCACCCTCGGCCAGCCGATGGGCGATACCGTCGCGCTGGTGGAAGCGCCGGGGGCCAGCGGCACCGCCATCGGTAACCAGACCGGCGTGCGCACCGACTGGCGCGGTTACGCCATCGTGCCCTACGTCACCCCTTACCATCACAACACCCTGGCGCTGGATACCGAAAGCCTGCCCGCCGGCGCCGACGTCTCCCAGGCGGCAAAGGTGGTGACCCCTACCCGGGGCGCGGTGGTGCGCGCCCGCTTTGATACCCGCGTCGGCAGCCGGGTGCTGCTGACCCTGACCCGGGCGGACGGTCGCCCCGTCCCCTTCGGCGCCACGGCGGCAATCAATAAGAGCGGAGAATTTATCGTCGGCGACGGGGGCCAGGTCTACCTGACCGGCATGCACGCCAGCGGCCGGGTCAACGTCAGCTGGGGCAAAGGCGCCGATGCCCACTGCTCGGCCCACTATCAACTGCCGTCCAGAACGGCCGACCCGGTGATAAGCCTCACCGCACAATGCAGCTAAGTCGCGAGGAAAAGATGCAAACACTGCGTTACGGCAGCCTGCTGGCCCTGTTGGCCGCGCTGTTCCTGTTTATGCCGCAGGCAAAAGCCGCCTGCAGCACGGGGGATCTTCCCTGGGCCGCCACGCCGGGGACCCTGACGGTGCCCGCCACCCTCAGCCCCGGCAACGTCATCCCCGGCTCGGCCCGCACCCATCAGGTGAAAGGCCGCTGCGACGCCGCCGACGGCGGCAAGCCCATTACCGCCTGCCATATTGGCGTCGGGGAAGAGGTGCCGGGGATGCCTGGAGTTTATCCTACCGGGATCGAGGGCATTGGTATTGAGCTGGTAAACAGCGCCGGCCAGGTGGTGCGCGGCCGGGCGGCCCACTGCGACAGCCGCAACACGCCGCTGGGCTACGTCAGCAACGACGGCTCCGGCAGCTTTAGCCTTCCGCTGACCTTACAGCTGGTTAAGACCGCCAGTGCCACCGGCCAGCAGAAGATGAGCCTGCACAGCGGCGTCTGGGCGCTGGGTGTTTACCCGGATGAACCCCTGGGCCGCCTGAACGCCGTCCGCTACGGCGGGAACGTGGCGGTGAAGGCCACCACCTGTTCGGTGGATCCGAAAAGCCTGACGGTGGCGCTGGGTGATTTTTCGGTCGGCCACTTTAGCCATATCGGCAGCACCAGCGGCTGGAGAGCCTTCTACCTGACGGCGGTCTGCTCCGACGAGGTGACCATGACCGCCAGGGTCACCAGCGCCAACGGCGCCACCACCATCAGTGACGGCAACGACGTGCTGAACCTGACGCCCGGCGGCGCCACCGGGGTGGGGGTAAAAATGAATATCGGCAACGTATCGCTGCGCTACGACTACCCGATCCCCTTCGGCGATCGGACCGTGCCCAATCAGCCTTTTACCCTCCCCTTCGAGGTGCAGTACTACCAGATAGACAAGCAGGTGACCCCGGGTAAAGCCAATACCGTCGCCACTATCGACATTGAATATAAGTGAATCGCCGATGAAATATATGCTTCTGTTTTTGCTGCTGGCGGGGCTCAGCGCCTCGGCCACCGACGTGACCCTCAGCCTTGAAGGCAGTCTGTACGACACCCCCTGCCAGGTGGACAGCGCCAGCCAGAATAAAACCATCGATCTTGGCCAGGCGGTGGCCTCTGATTTTAAGGCCGTGGGGGATACCGGCGTATGGAAAAACTTTGATGTTACCGTCTCGAACTGTCCCCAAAGCATGACCCTGGCGACCATTACCGTCGACGGTGAGCGCGACAAGGTGCACCCCTTCAAGTTTGCCAATATCGGCACCTCAAAAGGGCTGGCGCTGGAGCTGGCGGACCGCACCGATACCATTATTCTGGCGCCGGAAGCGAGGTTTAACGCGGTTATCGACCCCGCCACCCACTCCGCCGACTTTCCGATGGCGGCGCGCTATTACGTCGCATCCACCCCGGTAACCGCCGGCACCTTCTCCAGCGTGGTGCTGATGACGTTCACTTACCAGTAGGACCGCGCCTCTTAGCATGGAAGCTTTTTTTACGCCCGGCGGCGCTTTTCGCCGGGCGTTTTTTTACCTCGGGCACTTCCGGCTGCTCGATGGGGAAGACCGGCAGCGCGTTCAGCAGCCGCTGGCCGTAATTTTTGGTCAGCAGCCGTTTATCGTAAATCACCACCTCGCCCCGGCAGGCGTGGCTGCGGATCAGACGGCCTACCTGCTGGATCAGGTTAAACGACGCCGCGGGCAGGCTCTGCACCTCAAAGGGGTAGCGGTTCAGGCTCTTTAGCCACTCCCCTTCGGTGATCACCACCGGGCTGTCGATGGGGGGAAAGGCGATTTTATGAATATGCACCTGGGTGAGGTAATCCCCTTTCAGATCCAGACCTTCGGCAAAAGACTGTAACCCCACCAGCACGCTGCGCTCGCCGCCGTCGATGCGCTTGCGGTGCAGCTCCACCAGCCGGTAGCGCGGCTGATCGCCCTGCACCAGCAGCAGCAGGCGCAGGTCGGGCACCTCCTCCAGGAAGCGCTGCATGGCGCGGTTGCTGGCAAAGAGCACCAGCATACCGGGATATTTTTTGCTCTCTACCTGCTCGCGGAAGTAGGCCGCCATCTCGGCGATATGCTGCTCTTCGTTATCAATCAGCGGCTCATAGCTCATGCGCGGAATGACGATTTTGCCCTGCTCGCAGTGGTTAAAGGGCGAGTCGAGGGCCACAAAGCGATCCCCCGCCTTTTCGCGCAGGCCGCTCATCTCCTGCAGGCGCGAGAAGCTGTTGAGCGAGCGCAGGGTGGCGGAGGTCACCACCACGTGCGGCACGCTGCGCCAGAGCAGCTTTTCCAGCTGGTCGCTGACGCGGATCCCCACGCAGTGGAAGAAGAGGTGGATCTGCCCTTCCCGCACCTCGCGGGAGGCCCACTTGGTTACCGGCGCGCCGGAGGCCTGCGCCATCGACGCCAGCCGCCAGAGCTTGCTTTGCGCCTCAAACATCCCCAGCGCCCGGTTCATCTGCAGCAGAATGCGGTGCAGGCGCACCACGTCGTGGCTGCCGGTTTTCTCGCTCAGGTCGTTTAAAAACAGCTCCGCCAGCCCGCGCAGCTTCTCGAGGTGCTTCGCCAGTTCCTGGCAAATCGCCATCACTTCCTCCGGCAGTTCGCCCATGGCGAAGCGGTGCTCGGCCTCCTGGGCGCCGGGGAGATAGAGATTAAGAATGTTATTCAGCGAGGCGATATGGGTATAGACAGTTTCGCAGTGCTCGCTCAGCCGCTCCGGCACCGCCAGCGGCGGGATGGTTTTGGGGCGGAACTGATCCATACAGGTGGCGACCAGCTTGCAGAAGAGATCTAATTGCAGGCGAAACCAGGGAGCGGTGATCTCGGCGCTCATCTCCAGCGCATCCCGCGCCACGTCGGGCAGATGGTGGCCTTCGTCCAGCACCAGCAGCAGGTGCTTTGGCTCCGGCAGCACCGCCTCGCTCTCCAGCGCCGCCATCACCAGCGCGTGGTTGGCCACCACCACCTCCGCCTCCTGAATCTCCCGGCGGGCGACGAAGAAGGGGCACTCCCGGTAGTAGTGGCAGTTGCGGTTCAGGCAGCTGGCTTTGTCGGTGCTGAGCCGCCGCCACAGGTCGTCGCTAATGGCCTGTTCGGTATGATCCCGCAGGCCGTCCCACCTATAGCCGTCGAGATCGGTTTTCAGCTTTGCGCACTGCTCCTGCTCGGCCTTGTTGTTGGGGGTGAGCTCATCATCAAGAAAGGCCAGCAGATCCTGCTGGGAGGGTTCGCTGCTGGCCAGCGCCGCCAGGTTGCGCGGGCAGACGTAGCGCCCGCGGCCAAAGGCGGCGGTAAAGCGCAGCTCGGGAATAATTTTGCGCAGCAGGGGCAGATCTTTACTGAAGATCTGATCCTGCAGCGCCACGTTGGCGGTGCTCACCACCAGCGTTTTTTGCTCTTCCCGGGCGATGGCGATGCCAGGGATAAGATAAGAGAGGGTTTTACCTACCCCCGTCGGGGCTTCGATAGCCAGATGGCGCCCCTCGTCCCCGGCGAGCGTCTTCGCCACCTCGGCGATCATCTGTCGCTGCGGCGCGCGGGGGATAAAATCGGGGATCTGCTGTTGCAGCGCCTTATACCAGGCGGCAATTTGCGCTTTTAGCGCAGCGGTTAAAGCCATCGGGGAACCTGAAATACTGTATAAACAGCCACTATTGTGGCACGTTCATCCGCCAGCGGCAAAAAGAAAAGCCCGGCTTCAGGGCCGGGCTTCCAGATTACTGCGCTGAAGCAGGTTTACGCGGGCGGCGTCGGCGCTGCCCTTCCCCTGCCGGTTTGGCTTCGCCGCTGCGCCACGGGTTATCACCGGAGGCTTTAGCGTCGCCGCTGCGGCGCGGCGGTTTACCAGCGGATTTCGGTGCGCCACCTTCGGCACGGCGCGGCTGCTGGCCGCGTCCACCGCCGCCCTGACCGCGACCGCCGCCCTGACGACCGTTCTGGATCGGCTCGGCCTTAATGGACGGATCCACTTCGTAGCCCGGGGTTTCGATGCGCGGGATCTCTTTTTTCAGCAGGCGTTCGATATCGCGCAGCAGCTTGTGTTCATCCACGCAGACCAGCGACAGCGCTTCGCCGGTAGCGGCGGCACGACCGGTACGGCCGATACGGTGAACGTAATCTTCCGGAACGTTTGGCAGCTCGTAGTTCACCACGTGCGGCAGCTCTTCGATATCCAGGCCGCGGGCGGCGATGTCGGTCGCCACCAGCACGCGCAGATCGCCGGATTTAAAGTCGGCCAGCGCGCGGGTACGGGCTCCCTGGCTCTTATTACCGTGGATCGCCGCGCTGCGGATGCCGTCTTTGTTCAGCTGTTCCGCCAGGTGGTTAGCGCCGTGCTTGGTGCGGGTAAAGACCAGCACCTGCTGCCAGTTGCCCTGGCCGATCATCTGGGAGAGCAGCTCGCGCTTGCGCTTCTTGTCAACAAAGTGCACGTGCTGGGTGATCTGCTCGGAGGCGGTATTGCGGCGGGCCACTTCCACTTCCAGCGGGTTGTGCAGCAGCTTCGAGGCCAGCGATTTAATCTCATCCGAGAAGGTCGCGGAGAAGAGCAGGTTCTGACGGCGCGCCGGCAGCTTCGCCAGCACGCGGCGGATATCGTGGATAAAGCCCATATCCAGCATGCGGTCCGCTTCGTCGAGCACCAAGATTTCGACGCTGTCGAGCTTGAGAGCATTCTGGTGTTCCAGATCGAGCAGACGGCCCGGCGTCGCCACCAGCACGTCCACGCCGCCGCGCAGTTTCATCATCTGCGGGTTAATGCTCACCCCGCCGAACACCACCAGCGAGCGAATATTCAGATACTGGCTGTACTCGCGCACGTTTTCGCCCACCTGGGCGGCCAGCTCGCGCGTCGGGGTGAGGATTAGGGCGCGAATCGGGCGGCGGCCTTTGGCGTGCGGCTGATTGTCGGTCAGACGCTGCAGCAGCGGCAGGGTAAAGCCGGCGGTTTTACCGGTACCGGTCTGAGCGCTGGCCATAAGGTCACGCCCTTGCAGCACGGCGGGGATCGCCTGCTGCTGAATGGGGGTAGGTTCGCGATAGCCCTGCTCTGCAACGGCGCGCAGAATTTCAGGGTTCAGGCCCAGGTTTTCAAAAGACATAACAACTCCGAACCGCCCCGACCGTTACAGGTGTAGTTTTCAGGGAGATAAAACGTATAGACAGGGACAAAAACCACGATGTCGAGAAGCTGCGGAGTGTAGCAGATTTTGTGATATGGCGCATAAAATATCCCTCATTCCTTATCAGACAAAATATCTCTCCGCCTCGCTGGACAAGGTGAAAATTTAGCCATAATCTTAATCAATCGATTGATTAATTTTCAGAGCCGCTATGAATCCGACTCCGACCACCACCAAAGGTGAACAGGCCCGAAGCCAGCTCATTGCCGCCGCGCTGGCGCAGTTTGGCGAGTATGGCCTGCATGCCACCACCCGGGATATCGCCGCCCAGGCCGGGCAGAACATCGCCGCCATCACCTACTACTTTGGCTCCAAAGAGGATCTCTATCTCGCCTGCGCCCGCTGGATCGCCGATTTTATCGACGTCAACTTCCGTCCGCACGTGGAGGCCGCCACCCGGCTGCTGGAGCAGCCCGCCCCCGACAAGGCCGCGATACGCGCGCTGATCCTGGAGGCGGCAAAAAACATGATCCGGCTGCTGACCCACGACGAGACGCTGAACCTCAGCAAATTTATCTCCCGGGAGCAGCTCTCCCCCACCGCGGCCTACCAGCATGTGCACGATCGGGTCATTGCCCCCATGCACGGCCACCTGACCCGGCTGATTGCCGCCTATACCGGGCGCGCCGCCGACGATACGCAAACTATTCTGCACACCCACGCGCTGCTGGGGGAGATCCTCGCCTTTCGTCTCGGGCGGGAAACCATTCTGCTGCGCACCGGCTGGAGCCATTTCGACGAGGAGAAAGCCGACCAGATTGTCCAGGTGGTGAGCTGCCACATTGACCTTATTTTGCAGGGATTAACGCAAAGGAGTCCGGAGTGATGAAAAAACCCGTCGTTGTTGCGCTGGCCGCGCTGGCGCTTCTGGCCGCCGTCATCGGAGGCTGGATGTGGTATCAGAGCCAGCAGGATAAAGGGCTGACCCTGTACGGCAACGTAGATATCCGCACCGTCAATATGAGCTTTCGCGTCGGCGGGCGGCTGGCGTCCCTCACTGTAGATGAAGGGGATACCATCACCGCCGGCCAGACCCTGGGTACGCTGGATAAGGCCCCCTATGAGAATGCCCTGCTGCAGGCCAGAGCGGGCGTCTCCGTCGCCCAGGCGCAGTACGAGTTAATGCAGGCGGGCTACCGGGAAGAAGAGGTGGCCCAGGCCGCCGCCGCCGTAAAACAGGCGCAGGCGGCCTACGATTACGCGCAGAATTTCTATAAGCGCCAGCAGGGGCTGTGGGGCAGCCGCGCCCTCTCCGCCAACGATCTGGAGAACGCCCGCTCGGCCCGGGACCAGGCCCAGGCGACGCTGAAATCGGCCCAGGATAAGCTCAGC